>Ga0213869_10000002_pt1 | contig 499461 bp, 456 predicted proteins | sample PICome_10_FD_160083 | JGI IMG/M metagenome (GOLD analysis project Ga0213869, IMG submission 160083) | Coastal seawater microbial communities near Pivers Island, North Carolina, United States - PICO132 | ecosystem: Environmental > Aquatic > Marine > Coastal | place: USA: North Carolina... | reverse complement strand
TGATCGCAACAACCGGACATCAGGCATGATCCTTCTTATCGACACGACCGCCCTCAAGGGCACCAGCCGCGATCAGATCGGCCACCGTCCGGTGCGATCGGTAGGGGTAGGGCGCGACGACGTCGGAACGGGTGCGCACGCGAATGAGACCGAGGCGCATCAGGCGGCCACCTTCCGAACCGGCATGCGATCGTCAGGATGGAGGAAGTCGGTCCACTTGAGGCGTGCGCCACGACGGCGGGCGCGCTCCATGATCCGGATCCAGTACCTAGGAGGAATGCTATTCCGGCTGCGCCACTGGCGAACCATCACACCGCTCTCGCCGATATCCTCGGCCAGAGCTTCCGCATTGCCATCCCAGACGGCGAAGATTGATGTCAAGTGAGACATGTCATCCTGATACATTGCGTATCGGTAAAGTCAATACCCGATGTATCGCTACGACTTGTATTGGGGGTGATATGTCATCAGACCCAGCTGCGCGCCTTCGCCGCGCGAGAATCGACGCCGGCTATTCCAGCGCTCAATCGGCGGCCGAGGCCTACGGCTGGCCAGCGGCGGCCTATCGTCACCACGAGAACGGCACCCGTGGTTTCGATTTCGCGTCTGCCCAGCGATATGGGAAGGCCTTCAAGGTCCATGCATCATGGCTGATGGGTGAGGGCGGAGACGCCCCGGTTATGCCGGACCTGCCACAGGTCCGCGGCGCGGCGGACAGTGACGGCGCGATCGCCCTTAAGCGGATCAACATCGGCTTCGCGATGGGTGACGGATCCAACCTCGACGACTATATCGAGGAAGGCCGCATGGATTTCGACGCGAACCTCCTTCGCCTCATCAGTTCATCGCCTGCGCATCGCCTGGTGGTGGCCGACGGTGTCGGTGACAGCATGCAGCCGACCCTGATGGACAGCGACCTCATCGTGATCGACACGCTGCAGAACCAGCTGAATAAGTGGGATCGGATCTGGGCGCTGAGCCTCCAGGGTGCTGGCGCGGTCAAGCGCCTCGGGCCGGCCGAACGCGGCAAGGTGGAAATCATTTCCGATAACCCGGCGATCCCGAACCGCGTCGTGCCGATGGAGGATGTACGGATCATTGGGCGCGTCGTGTGGTCCAGCCGGCGGCATTGAGCCTGTTATGTTCACGATTGATAAAGGCTGCTGTTGACATATATGTCACGTAACATCACCGACCTGATCAATCTTGGATTGATTCGAGCGCCGGAGGTGCTGCTTGGACCGCGACGGCAGAAATGTCGGCGCCTGTATGAGTGTCGGGAGTTTGGCCTATGGAGCGACAGTTTATCAAGTACGCCGAGGTCGAGTCAGCTTCTAAGCGAGCGTGGCGAACTGGACACGGTCTACAGTGAATTTGTTGGCGGTCGCCCTATGGCGGGGGTGATCGTCGGAGTGACCAAGCCTGCTGGGCGCGGCATATTTAAAATCAAAACCACGTCCTTTCGGCTCTTCGGTTGGGCACCTGCGGCACAGACGATCGTTCTATGTCACGGTGCGCGAAAGTCAGAGTTCGCCGATAGAACTATTATTGAGAGGCACATTCCACCGCTTGTGTTGGCACTTAGGCAAGCGATGGGAGTGACTGAGGAAGCACATGGACAATGGCATGAACTCTTTGCACCCGATCGATGATCGTATGAGAGAGGCCCAGTATGGTCGGTTTGCGGCCAATGTTCTGCGCGTATTGCGCGATGCGGTAGATCGTCGCGTTAATGAAGGGGAGACGCGGACGTCTCTTGCTGCCAGGCTCGGGTGGAACCGCAGCCAGCTTTCGCGCCTACTTAACGGCAACGTGGGCAACATCACCATCAAGTCGATCAGCGACATTCTTTGGGCTGTTCGCTTTGAGCCAGATGACTTCGAGGCGGCTGCACACGAAGATATATCGCCGAATTATTGCGAGCCAATGCTGGTGCCTGTGCAGATGGCAACGTTGGGCGATACAATAAGAACAACCGCGGGGTCGATGACGGTTGTCAGTGGGTCGATGCCGACTATTCAGATCCAAGGCGGGAGTACCATGAACAGTCATCGTTCCACGGTTTGGGTTGAGGCATGACCCGAGCAGCCGATGAAACGATAGGCTTCGCTATCTTTTGCGATGACATTAGAGAAGAAATTAATTCCAAGACAACTTTGGTCGGACTGTATGGTGGCGAAATGCTGGTCGCTGCGACTGGCCCGGCGATGATTCCTCAGCTGTGCTTCATGGGCAAAGTCATCTTCAACCGAGATGCCATACCTAATTCGATCAGCATCGTGCTAAAGCGATTTGGTCCAGATGGTGAAATGCCTGAGCTTGGCCGAGTAGATTTGCCCACCATGTCGGAGCTTCCAATCCCACCCATATCTCAGACATATGGTGGGCATGAACGGCGTCTGCAAATCCAGGCTGCGTTGAGGATGTCGCCGGTTTCGATTGAGAATGACTTTACGATCAGGCCGGTTCTGACCGTCGACGGCGTTGACAAGTCGATGGGGAGTTTGACGGTTAGATTGGTCGAAACTCTGTCGTAACAATGCCCCAACTCTCGATCGTCATCGTTGGCGCGGACTATCCGAACAAGGACAAATCCAACCGCCGCACCGAGATCCTGTGGTCGGCGCCAGGTGAGCGCGTCGATCTAATCCCCGAGCCAAAGAACCCCGTCGATCCTCAGGCTGTCGCTGCGTACAGCGCCCGCGGCGTGCAGATCGGCTATGTGGGGTCGTTCCAGGCGCAACTGATCGGCAGCTATATCAAGCGCGGCCGTGTCGCCGGCTGCATCTTCCAGAGCGTCCATAGGGACGGCGCGATCGTGCGGCTGGGACTGGACGGTGAAGCGCCGACATTGCCTGACGACGAGCCCGAATCATCGCCACCTGACGGCAGTGAGTTCTACCCTGATTACATCCCACCGGATGAGTGAGTGATACACAACGTATTGACATGAGTGATACGTGATGTATTGATGCCTCCATCACCTGACCTCGCCGGATCGGCCGGCGACGCGAGACGGTGGGGAGATATGGCATGCACGCCATCAGCTTTACCGTAGGCTCGGCCGCCGCTGGCGCGATTGCGCAGCAGCAGGCGCTTGAGCATCGCGAAGACTTCGACGCGTATCGCACGCTCGACCTGATCAAGATGGGCTTCCAGAGTGCGAGCCAGGCGGTCGACATCCTTGCGGCCGACCCGGCCGAGACGCGCGCCTGCCTGATCCACGGTGCCAGCCGCCTGCTGGCCGCTGCTGACCGGCTGGCACCCGGCGCGCCGCCCTCCAACGTCTTTCCGCTGGGCGCCGCGTGATGAGCCTCGCCCTGCACATCCTCTCCACCGTCGTCGCCATTGCGCTGATCACGGCATCCTGCGCCGCGATCGCCGCAGAGTTCCGGCGGTACGGCCGCAAGATGCTTGCGGCGCTGCTCATGGAGCCGCGCCCGTGACGGTCCGCTTCCACTGCACCGGCCGCGATCCGCTGATCGTGCCCCGCACCACGCCCTGGCAGCGCGAGCGGGCAGGCGGCCCGATCCTTCCCATGCACCAGCCGCGCCGCTGGTGGCAGCTCTGGAGACGCGCATGATCGACGGAAGCCTTACCCCGCGCCCGCGCGGACCGATGGCGCCGCGCGTCTTCCACCGCGCCAACACCTTCTACGTGATCGAATTGCCGGCCGATGACGACCTCAATGCCCACGCCGAGGCGAACCCCGGCACGGTGAGGATCGAAGACATGTTTGGCAATATCCTCTGGCCGGAGGGCACCGAGCAGTGAGCTTCACCACTCTCCGCCCGATCACCGCCAACGAGGCGCGCACGATGGTCCCGCCCTATGGCGTCCGGATCAATGTCACCGGTCGCGCGCAGGAAGGCCTGCGCAGCACCGCCGGCTACACGGCGATCGGCATCGGCCGCCACCTGGCAACGACGCTGCGTATGACGCGCACCGAGTGCCCCGTCGTGCTCATGGCCGGTGAGGATGACGACGCGGGCAAGCTGATCATCCAGCCGGATGAAAACGGGCGCTTCATCGCGAAGAAACAGGTCGGCGGCGGTTACCAGCTGTCGCTCGGCTATCACACGACCCGCGAGGTCTTCGCCCAGTTCTTCAACGCCTTCACCATAGACACCATCCAGGTCGCCGGTGGCCAGGCGCTGATCACCATCCCGCAAGCTGCGCGGGCGATTGGAGCGGCGGCATGATCGATATCGCGTCCATCGCCTCCATGGCAGCGCACAAGGCCGAGCGCCTGCGCCGGCTGAACAACCAACCCCCACTGTCCGACTGCGTCGTTATCCCCCTGACGGCGCACCGGGCAGGAGCCTCGGGCGACCTCGCCCCCTTTCATGGGTCGCCATCCTCCCCGCGCGGACCGGTCATCGAGGCTGATCGGTCCGCCTACCAATCCGATCCGGGCGACGAATGCCCGTGCCCCATCTGCACCAGCGACTGCGCACGCATTGTGCCGTGCCAGCGGGAGAATGACCGGTGAACGAAGAAGCCCCCAGCATCGACATCGACAAGGAGGCGATATCGTCTCTTGCCAATCGATTTGCCGACATGAGCGCCTTTGAAATCGCGATGATGGTTATCGGGGATCGGGCCGATGCCCAGAAGGTCAGGCAGCAGGCTGACGAGCGGCTGGCTGGCCTTGACCGGGCGAACGCGCAGATCGCCGAACTGAAGGCCGATCTTCGCCGCGTCCAGAGTGATCTCGCCGATCGCGAGCGCGAAGCCCGGAACGCACGGGAAGCAACCGACCAGGCTCGCATGGCCGCAGCTGAGTTGCGCGGCCGGCTGAAGGAGGTTCGCGCCAATCAGATGGTCCGCCGTGGTGACCTGGTCGGCTTCGGCGAGGTCCGCGCCCCCGGCTTTGATCCCTACGACGATGGAGTGCCGTTCTGATGAGCTCACTCCTTCACATCATCCAGCATTCGCTCGGCGCCGACGAATTCGGACGGGGCGGGCAGTACCGCAACTATTTCGTCACGGGCGAAGGCTCCCAAGATCATCCGATCTGTATGGAGGGCGTCGATCGTGGACTGATGGAAGTCCGCCGCGCCAAATATGAGCTCTACGGCGGCGACGATGTCTTCGTGGTGACGGAGGCGGGTAAGCAGTGGATGGCTCAGAACAGCCCACAGCCGCCTAAGCTGACGCGTGGCCAGAGCCGATATCGGGACTGGCTGGATGAGGACAGCAGCGAAAGCTTCGGCGATTATCTGCGCCGGCTCGCGCGCAAGGCCAAGGCCCTGCGAGGCGAGCTGGTATGATCGATCGCATGTTCGCGAAGCCGCGGCTTCCCTATGTCGGGCGGATGGATCGGCACGATGATGCTGCCTGGCTGATCTGGTCGAACAAGTGGGGTTGCTGGTACCGGCCGGACAGTTGCGGCTATACCACCGACATCGCGGAGGCTGGCCTCTATTCCAAGGATGAAGCGGCCGAGCATTACGACGGCCCGCAGACGCCGCGCAAATTCCGCGACACCGAACCCTTCCCGCTGTCGGCCGCGCGCCGGCACATCGATCTCTGCGAGCGCGATATCGAGCAGGCCTATGCAGCGGCGAAGGCTGCCGTCGGCCGCCTGCGGCGCGCTCTACATCCTAGCCAAATCCAGACACAGGAAATTAACGCATGAACATCGGTTACGCCTCCCTCGCCGACATGCAGGCCTGGGCCACCCAGGTCATGTCCCGCGAATGCGACTTCCCGATCGGCGGGCGTGAAAACCCGTATCTGGAGCGCTGGTGGATCATCCCGCGCAATGAGCAGCAGAACGTTTATCTGCACCGCATCCTGCGCGACGATGACGACCGCGCGCTGCACGATCACCCGTGGGAGAACATCTCGTACGTGATCGCGGGCAGCTATCGCGAGATCACGCCGGACGGCACCTTCATCCGCCAGCCGGGCGACATCGTGCGGCGCCAGGCGACCGACATGCACCGCCTCGAACTGATCGACGGCGAGCCGTGCGTGTCGCTGTTCTTCACCGGCCCAAAGGTCCGCGAGTGGGGCTTCGAATGCCCCAAGGGCTGGGTCCATTGGCAGGACTTCACCGCCGGCGACAATGGCGAGCTGGTGGGCAACGGATGCGGGGAGTTCGCATAATGGGTTACCATCCCGAAACGCTGGTCTGCAGCTTCCCGCCGTTCGCCTTCGAGCGCGACCGCTGGATCAAGCGAGCATTCTTCCGCCTGTCGCCCTTGATCGGGTTCGACATCTGGCACATCGATCCGGAAAAGTCGGGCACCGGCAACCGTCGGGACGACAGCTGCGGTTGGTTCGACCGGACCTCTGGTCCTTACGCTGGCGCAGTGGCGGAGATCCTCAACGACAAGGACATGATCCAGACGATCGCGAACACGGTCGATATGGAGGTGTTCTGGCGCTCGGCCTATCTGGACGACTATCCCGAGGATCGTCGTGGCTGGCATCGCGTGACGCCATCGGATGCATTGGCGCTGACGCTCATGGTGGGCCGTCGCCTGGAGCATGCCCGCTATTGGGCGGCCCGTCGAAGTGCTTCCTGGTGGCGGAAGCCCTTTGTGCGCAAGCACGACATGGACGGTCTCCTGATCGACCTCGCTTTGAACCCCGGCGATAATCTCGCCCCATCGAAGGATAGCCACAAGGACTACCCCCAGTCGTTCATCCTGCTGCTCGCGGCCTCCATGCATCGGCAGATTAAGCCGTGGTGGAAGCATCCTCGCTGGCACCTTCATCACTGGAAGGTGACGTTTCATCTCGTCCGCAATCTCCGCCGCATGCGGCAGCGCTGCGCAACCTGTCGGAAGCGTCTCGGCTTCGGCTATTGCCCGACGCAATCGGGCGGCAAGCTTCACCATGGGCAGTGCCTTGGCACCGCATCCGCCAAGGTCGGAGGCGCTGGCGCATGAAACTCGGCCCCATCGCCTCCGTCCGCGACATCCGCCACGCGCACATGTTCTGCGGCGTCGGTGTCGGCGCGCGCGGCTTCAACCTGGCCGCGCCGCGCGTCGGCAATGTTCAGGCGCGGTTCGTCTGCGCCGGCGGAATCGACAATGACGCGGGTGCCATCCACAACTTCGGCCGCCTGACCGGCACGCCGGGCACGGTCATGGACCTGTTCAGCCGCGCGCAGTTCATCCGCTTCCACGGCAAGGAGCCGCCCGCCGACTGGCGCGAGGCGGGGCCGGAGGACATTCGCCGCGTCTTCGGTCGAACGCCTGACGTCGTCTTCCTGTCAGCGCCATGCAAGGGCTTCTCGGGCCTGCTGTCGGCGACCCAGTCGAAGACGGACAAATATCAGGCGCTCAACGAGCTGACCCTGCGCGGCGTCTGGCTGCTGATGGAGGCCTACAAGGATGATCCGGTGCCGATCGTCCTGTTCGAGAACGTGCCCAGGATACTGACGCGCGGCAAGTGGCTGCTCGATCAGATCATCGCCATCCTTCGCGGCTACGGCTATTCGGTCAATCTCGACACGCACGACTGCGGCGTCATCGGCAATCTCGCCCAGAGCCGGAAGCGCGCGCTGGCGATCGCCCGGCACATGGAGAAGGTTCCGCCCTTCATCTACCAGCCCAAGCACCATCGCCTGCGCGGCGTGGGCGAGGTGATCGGCAAGCTGCCCCTACCGGGCGACCCGGTCGCGGGCTCCATGCACCGCGTGCCTTCGCTCCAGTGGAAGACGTGGCTGCGCCTGGCGCTGGTGCCGGCCGGGAAGGATTGGCGCGCGCTCAACGATCTCGCGGTGGTCGACGGCCAGCTGCGCGACTTCGGCATCGTGCCCGAACAGGTCATGCACAATGACAGCCTGGGCGTGAACCGCTGGACCGACCCTGCGCCGACCATCACCAGCCAGCGCGCGCCGGGGCAGGGGCGTTTCTCTGTCGCCGACCCTCGCGTGGACGCGGAATGGAATTCCGATGTCCTGGGCGTTCGCGAATGGAGTGAACACAGCGGCACAGTTGCTGGCCGATCGTCGCCCAGCAACGGCGTATACAGCGTTGCTGATCCGCGACCGGGATATGGGCCGGCCACGCATCGGCATGTGCTCGGCGTCAACGAGTGGGAGGGGAAGGCCTCGGGCGCGATCTCGGGCGACCCGAAGCCGTCGACGGGCGCCTATTCGGTTGCCGACCCCCGGCCGCAGCAGGCCAACCAGAGCTATGGCCAGTATGGCGTGCGCGAGTGGGCGGACCCAGCCGGCACGGTGACCGGTCAGTGCGCGCCGGGCGGCGGTCCCAACAGCATCGCCGACCCTCGACTTGGGCGGAAAGCGCATTCTAACGTCTATCGCGTCGTGCCGTTCGACAAGGCGTCGATCGCGGTGACCTCGTCGCGCGATGCGGCGGTGGCTGATCCGCGCCCGGAAGGGAAGGACGGCTATACCACCACGAAATACAAGGTGACCCGCTTCGATGAGGCCAGCCGCACGGTGATCGGCGCCAGCACGACGGGCGATGGCGCTTTCGCGGTGGCGGACCCTCGGCCCAGCTGGGGCAACCAGCGGCACCAGAACATCATGCGCGTCACGCCCTATGAGGATCCAGCCGGCACCATCCCGGCTGCGGCCCATAGCGTCACGGGTGGCCATCCCTGTGTCGCCGACGCGCGGCGCGAGCATTACCAGACCGGCGGGCATTATGGCGTCGTTGCCTGGGAGCAGACGGGATATGCGGTCAGCGGATCGGCCTGCCATGACAACGGCTTCAACTCGGTTGCCGACCCGCGCGATCTCGAACTGTCAAGCAATGCTTTACAGTTGCCCAAGCCGGAGGATCGCCTCGTCTGTCGCATCATCGCGACCGACGGCACCTGGCACCGGCCGTTCACCACGCTCGATCTGGCCTCGCTCCAGTCGCTGTTCGACCCGGAAGAGATCTTCTTCCAGGAAGGCGGCATCTGGCACAGCCGCATGGCCTTCGACCTGGAGCATGGATCGGACGTCACGAAGCGCGAGTGGATCGGCAACGCCGTCCCGGGCGCGGCGGCGCGCGGCATGGCCGAGACGATCGGCGAGACGATCCTGCTGGCCGAGCAGGGCGAGACCTTCCGCCTCGACAGCCGCGCGATCTGGGTGAAGCCCGGCGCGCTCGCCCTGTCGATCGACAATGACCAGGCCGCATTCCGTTTGGACGTGACGAACGCTGGGGAGATGATCTGATGTCGATGCTCAAAGCATATTCGGTCCAGGAGACGTGCGAAGGCACCGGCGGCATTGTTTTTGCCAAGCACAATGTCGTTGCACGGCGGAAGGGATCTCAGCAATTCGCGGATGGTGATTTCACCAGCGTCACCTGCAACCGCGCGCCTTGGGCGGATGAATTTGCCGAGCGGGGCAGTGTCCCAGCTTCTGAAGCGATCCATCACGGTTGGTGGTTCGAATGTCACGGGTGCGGTCGCAAGATCGACGAAGATCTCCCCCACCTCTGGGAAAGCGAGGTAGGCAACGGCGAACCGCTGAAAGGGCAGCATTTGCTCTACGCCCGGTGGCGGCCGGACCATGTCATAGGCGACATGGATACGGCGATATTCTGCCGAAAGTCCTGCAAGGCTCGTCATGAGGCGCATGAGAGGGAACGCAAAAGGCGCCAGAAGCGCGCCATAGAGGCGTTCAAACGGATCATCCTCAAGCGCTTCCCCGACGTCACCTTTCCGCCGGATCCTGAAGGTGATGCGCCATACTATCGAAGATCGCAGCATGCCTATGCCGAAAAGCGCGGTGATCGGTGGCGGCTCACGCAGATCATGGTCTATTTCAACTTCCCCGGCATGGCCATCGCTCCGGCATCGCTCGAATATCGTTTTCGAAGCGATACCGCTCGCGAGAAGCGGAAGCCGGCATACCATTGCTGCAATGGCGACCGGGAAGCCTTCGAGGCTTGGGCGAACCCCGAGAAGGCGGCGGCATGAGCAAGTTCGGCGCCGAGGCTAACGGCTTCACCATTGAGAAGACGCGCTATGGCGTCTGCCACACTATCCCCGTGGGCAATCAGGGCGCCAAGGCGCACTGCAAACGGAACGCCGCTACCTGCAAGTTCTGCCATGAATATGGGGTGCCACAGGCGGACCCGGATCCCTTCGACGCCGCCTGCGCCTTGCTTCGCGCCAATTGGAGCAAGCGCTGGGCGGAGAGCGACCGCCGGCCGGGCGACCTGAAGGCGGACGAATATTGGCCCGCCGACGGCATCCACATCGTGGCGCTGGACGATGAGACCCGCGCCCGCACCATCCTCGTCAGCTTCGGCGAGAACGACACGGCCATGGGCGCGATCAGTGCCATCTGCGCGGTCCACAATGAGATGATCGGGAGACCGGATTGATGAGGGATATCATCGACGACATCGTGAGGATGCCTGGCCACGGTGTTCGTATATCGGAAGAGGCGGGGGATGCGCTGAGCACCTTCCTGCGCGCGATCAAGGATGAGCGCGATAGGGACACGATCGTCGGCGTGGCTGCGGGCGTGATTGCCATAATGGTCAATCGAGAGTTCCGCGCCGATCCCTCACGCATCATCGGCCACATGAACCGGATCAGCCGGGAGGTTTATGGCGAGTGGAGGGGGCGATGAGCCAGCCGCGCCCCCTCCATGAGTGGCATGAGGATATCGGCGATGTCCTGTGGTGGCTCTGGCCGATTGAGCAGGCGCCATGGGTCGGATCGCCGACAGACATCGGCCGCACGATCAGCTTCGATATCACGATCCAGATCGGCGTCGATGTCTACGAGGTCCAGCCGCAACGGGCAGGTGACACTGGCGGCTGGCCTTGGGCGGATGCCGATGACGAGACGCTGGGGCGCCTGTTCTGGACGCCGCTTCCGGACGGCGCGGGCATTGATGAGGCGATCAGGGATCATATCCGCGGCGGGCCAGACCCTCTCAAGGATCCTGTGCCCGTGCCGTTGTGTGACACCTCCCGCGCCGCGCTCGATGCCGTGGTGCAGGGCCTGTCCATTCCGCAGCGCGACCTTCTCGGGCGCCTGACCGTCGAGCCTGGCACACGCCCCGAAGAGCTGCGCTTCACCTACCCCGTCCGCAGCCGGGGGCTTGGCCTGCAATCGTGCGGCGTCTTCGTCCGGCGCAAGATGGCGGTGGGAGGCGCTGACCAGCCGACCCAGCGCGCGACACGCGGATATGTGCGGCTGACGCCGCTCGGTGACCAGATCAGGCGACGGGTGAAAGGAGAATGCAATTGAACGACAACCGCGATCGGCGCCAGGACAGCCTGTTGCGCATGGCCAAGGTGCGGGAGCGCACTGGCCTTTCGCCCGCCACCATCTACCGGCGCGAAGCTGCCGGCACCTTCCCTAAGCGCGTGCCCATCGGGGTGCGCAGCGTGGCTTGGTACGAGAGCGACATCTCTGACTTCGTCGCCGCACCCATGGCATATAGGGCGGATGCAGCATGACCGATCCTATCGACATGCTCCTGTGGTGCCCGCAGTGCAATGCGCAGCACATCGACGCGCCGAGTGAAGGCTGGGACAATCCGTCGCATCGGTCGCACCTGTGTCATGAATGCGGCTGCATCTGGCGCCCGGCCGACGTCCCCACCAATGGCGTAGGCGAAGTCAAGACGGCTGGCGAGGCGGACACTTGGGGATGGACCGGCGGACATAGCCTGCTGCCACCCTTAGGGCGCAGGCTGTCGGATGCGCTGGCTTCGCTCGAAATCGCGGAGCGGGATCGTCGCGAGGCGAATAAGGGGTTAGCTGACATCGTAGCAAAGCTAGCTAAGGCAGACTGTGAGTGTGACAGCTTTCACGGTTTCACCAATTGCCTTAGCTGCCAAGCCCGTGCCACCCTTGAGTGGTCCGGAGAGGCGGGGGAGGTTGAGCCAGCTGCGTGGACAGGGAGCGGATCGATGGCCGCGTTAAAGGACGGCCGTGAAGGCTTCATCTGGCCAGCAAAAGCGGACGCGCACCCGATCCCGCTCTATGCCCGCCCTCCCGGCGAGGTCATCGCGCTGCATCTGGATCGCAAGGTGGGCATGTACGGATCCGCCTATGATCCGCCAGGGCCCTGCCGTGCCTACACCTACGAGCACCAGCCGAGCAACCTGCCGGCCTATTCGCTGGGGCGGGCTCACGCCGCCGCTGCCGCAATGTCCGCGGGCGACAACATAGATCGCGGCCTTAGCCTGTTGAAGGCCTTGGAAGATCAGGGCTTCGGCGTCTTCGAAATTGACCCAGTAACGAAGGACGCCGCCGATGACTGACATCATACAGGAGCTGCGCGACCTGCTAGCCAATGAACGCAAGGCGCTGCGGGATATGAGGGAATCCGGTGCGGCGAACGACGCGCTTCTCGACGCATGGCTCAATGCAAGTGGCCGGCTTAACCAAGCTTCGATTGCAGCCCTCCCGGATCTGCTAAATCGACTGACGGCGGTTCAGTGGTGGCCGATTGAGACGGCGCCGAAGGACGGAACGGTGATCGATGTCTGGCGTGATGGCACCCGCGAAACGGTCTATTGGGGCTTTCCACCGCACTGCTGTGGGGAAATGGGCCAGTATTGCGATAGCGACTGGCACGGCATCAAAAAGCCGGGTTGGATTTGCTCGACATTCGGCGAATTCATTGGCGGCAAGCATGATCCGTTCACCCACTGGCGCCCGATACCGAGCGGCCCAGCCGTCGACGGGAAGCTATAGGCATGCCTCGCGACCTATTCGGCCAGCCGATCGCGCCACGCGCATCTGACATCCGCATGGAAGTAGAATTCGACCCGGCCGGCCGTGCGCGGCTGTGGCTGCGCTATGTCTGGGATGAGGATATGCCGGCCGCCGCGTTCCTGATGAACAACCCTTCGATCGCGGGCGGCGACGGCAGCCCGTTCGATCCGACGGCCAAGCGGACGATCCACTTCGCCCACACGCACGGCTGCGGCTCGGTCTGGCTGGTCAACTGGTGCCCGCTGATCGCGACCCATCCGGCCGACCTGTGGAAGATGCTGGCCGGTGGCGGGGAAGAGTGGTGGCAGAAGCGCGAACACTGGCAGCGCATCAATGGCCTGGCGGTCGAGCAGGCCGGACGGGCAGCATCGATCCGCGTCGTGGCATGCGGCCCCGACGGCTTCCGCCGTCATCCCGATCTGGTGCGCCGGGCGCTGCAAGCGTTCCTCTGGCACTATCCGCCGATCCAGCAGGAGCATGAGGCGATGTGCCTTGGCGTGACGCCGGAAGGCGCTCCGCTCCATCCCCTGGCGCGCGGGAAATTCGCGATTACCAACGCCACACGACTCATGAAATGGGTGCCCAACTGGGGTGACGGACGGCCGTTCGGGACGCAAGAACATGCCACGATCGGACGGGGCGAAGGGGAGAATATAGCTTAGTAGCCGTGGGGGCATCCATGGGGGCATTTTATCAATGTGAAGGTATCATACTGACGCTTTTCTGCGGAAAATTGCGCTATCTTCAGTAGGTGCCGGGCCCACCATTGTCTCCAAGCTGTTGAAAGGCCTGGAATTCGTTGAAAGATAAGGACTTTTTGCGGACGTCTGTTACATCTGTAACAGTTATCGAAGTATCCAGTCCTATTTCGCTAATGGCGGCGCAGTTTCTTATTTTCGGCGGATCGTGCCCGATAAAAAGCGCGCCACCCTCGGTAAGCATGAAATCATGCTGTTCCTGTGGGCTAAGGATAAAGAGGAAGCCAAACGGCTCATCTCGAAGAAATCCTTAAATCCGACGCGCTGTTTGCCAGTGAAAGTCGAGCATGAACGGGGTGCTCTACAAGCAACGCAGCCGCATCGAGCGCATGCGCGGCCACCGCAAGATCAACTGCGCCACCGCCAGATACTGGCTCAAATTTGTCCAGGACGCCGGGCATCATGAGTCTATGCGCGACACCGAAGGTGATAAATCAGTCAGCGCAAACGCAAGGTAGGGCCGCGCAACCCGCAACAATGCGGACCGGATTGCACCGCGCCATTGCGCCTTCCGGCAGCGTCACCGAAAAGCCTCTGCGCAACGGATCGGGCGCGCCGGGATAATAGTCCGTGCTGACCGCCTGGGCGCCGCTGTCCATGGCCGCCTGTGCCTTGCGATGATCGCCGACACGTGCCTCCACCGTATTGGCATCGGTCCGCGTGCGCACGATGACGCCCTGCTTCACCCATGCGCTGATCTTGGCGCCATCGACCAGCGGATCCTGCACGATCTGGATCGCGGATTCGGGCTGATCGTCGGGATACCAGCCGAACATCGCCCGCCCCGCCAGCGAAGGATGGCCATCGCGATAGACGTTGGAGACCGCATCGCGCACGTCGAGCATGATGTAGATGCGGCCTCGCGCGGCATCCAGGCTGGGCCATCCATGGGTGCGCACCGCATCGCGCAGCGTCCTGGCCTTGCCGCGCACCTCATCGGGCGTGATGAGCCGCTTGCCCGGCAGGACGGATCGGATTTCGGCATCGAGCGCATCCAGCAGCCCCTTGTCGTCCAGTCCGATCGGATTGCTGATCCCCGGTCGGTTCGACGGCGTGTCGGCCGCATTGATGGTGATCATGATCGGCAGGTGATCGGAGTGCGCGCGTGACCAGCGATCGACCTCGGCCAGGCATTGGACGAGCGCCGGGCAGGTGCTGAGATAGTCGACATCGGGAATGTGGAACGTCTTGAAACCGGGCTTCAGCATCGCCTGGCGGTCGAACCCGGTCTGTTCGCCGGCGTCCCGCGCCCATTGCTCGCCCTTGGGATCGGCATAGCGACCGCCCTGCGGGTCGGCGAAGATGTCGAGTTCAAGCTGGCGAACGCCGGCATCCAGCTGCTGGGTGAGTGGCAGATGATAATAGTCCAGCCCATCGGCGAGCCGCGGCTCGATCGCCCTGATCCTGGCCATGACCGCCGCGGGTATCCGCGCCTTGAAGCTGTTATGCGATCCCACCACCTGGATATCGTTCATGGCCCGGGGGGCCGCCGCGCCGACCAGGGTCAGCGCGGCGGTGGCAAGAGCGATGGCAGGGGCGATGGCAGGGGCGATGGCTGGTCCGATCCCGCGCATCAGAATTCGGTCCGGATGCCGAACAGGAAGGTGCGGCCATAATATTGGATCTCGTTGAACCGCTCCTTGATGCCATTGTAGGAATAGGCCCTAGCCCCGGCGAGGTTGATCGCCTCCAGGCTGACCAGCGTCTTGGGCAGCACCCGGATGGACAGGTTGCCATCGAGCGATCCGAACGGCGCCACATAGGATTCTGTCTGGGTCGTGCTGCCATTGCCGGACAGATATTCGCCGCGCCATACATAGGACAGGCGTGCCGAAATCGGTCCCTTGTCGTAGAAACCGACAAGATTGTAGCTGTCCTTCGACAGGCCGATCAACTGATCGACGATCGGACGCGCACCGGCGGTATAGTTCGATTCCACTTCTGTATGGGTGTAGGACGCCTGGAACCCCAGGCCATCGAACGGGGCCGGCAGGAAATCGAACACCTGATTATAAGCCGCCTCGATGCCATAGACCTTGGCCGTGCCGCCATTGACCTGGGTGCTCAGCAGCACCGTGCCACGCCCCGGAATCTCGGTGTTGACGTTCTGCGCGGTGATATAATCATCCATCTTCTTGTAGAAGAGCGCGCCGGTCAGCGACGCATTGGGACGGAAATACCATTCCAGCGAACCGTCGAACTGCGTCGCCAGGAACGGCTTGAGGTCCGGGTTGCCGCCGCTCGCGGTCGGGGCATCGGTCGACACGCTGATCTGCGGCGCAGTCTGGGTCATGTTCGGGCGGGTCAGCACCCGGCTGGCCGCCAGACGGCCGATCAGGCTGGGCGTCAGTTCGGCGCGCAGGTTGAAGCTGGGCAGCCAGTTGTTGAACGTCTTGGGGAAGCTCGCCGGGGTCGGCGTGGTGCCCAGTGTCAGCGTGCCGCTCGCCACCTGGTCGGTGTGGACATAGCGCAGGCCGACATTGCCGGTGATGCCCACGCTGCCGAGATCGAAACCATAATCCGCGCGGACATAGCCACCAAGGATCTTTTCCGTGACGACATAGGAAGCGCGCATGTCGCCCGCCGTCAGCGGCGCGTTGGCGATCGCATCGGTGAACAGCGTGTCATAGAAGGCGCTGGTGATGGGCGTTGCCCAGTTGCGCGGGAAATTGCCCGGAATGTTCGAGAAGGCATCATCGAAGGGCAGTGCTTCATAGCCGCCCGGCACGACCTGCGAGATTGGCGGGTTGCCGGTGATGTTCACGGTGAAGTCGCGGCGCCAATAGTCGCGCTTGCGCCAATGATATTCGCCACCGGCCTGGATCTTGGTGATGAAGCCGTTGAGGTCGCGGCCCACGTCAAGGCGGGCATAAGTGTCCCAGTCCTTGCTGTTCTTGGGGGCGATGTTGAACGGATAATAGATGTAATTGGCCGGATTGCTGACGTCGACCGGCGTGCTGAGCGTCGGCGCGACCTTGTACCCGCCCGACGCGTCATAGGTCAGCGGCGCGATGATCTGCATGCGGCTGCGCACCGTGCCTTCGGCATAGCTGGGGTGGAAGCTATGGGCATAGGACCAGTTGGCATTGGCCGAAACATGCCAGTCGCCCGGATTCCACACCTGCTTCAGACCGACATTGATCAGGTCGTGGCGGTTGAGGCTATATTCGCGCGAGGCCATGAAGCGGACATTGTTGATCGTCGCCTTGGTGACCGTATTGCCGTCCAGCGTCACCGACCCCGGCACCAGATAGGTGCCCGGATCGTCGGGATAGATGTCGAGGCCGAACTCGTCATATTCGACGTCCAGCCGCGTCAGCGACACGTCCAGCGTCGTTTCCAGTTCGTCCGAAGGGCGCCACTGGGCCGAGATCAGGCCTGAAAGACGCTTGCGGTCTTCGGTTTCGATCGTGGGACGGGTGCGGGTCGGCGTGTAATAACCGGCAGGCAGATATTCGGCGCCCGCAACCGGATTGGCAGGCTGCACGAATTTGTTCAGGTTCCAGCCGGTATTGTAGAAACGGTCGTTGCGCACCGACTTGGCCCAATATTGGGCGCCAACCATGAAGCCGAACTGACCGTCCCTGGTCTTGAAGCTGGTCAGCACGGTGGCGTTCGGTCGCACCTTGTCGGTCATGCTGGTGTAGGTGCCGCGCAGATTGACCGTGGTCTTGTTACCCACGTCCAGCGGGTGGAAGGTCTTGACGTCGATATTGCCGCCCAGCGCCCCCTCGGTCATGTCGGCGGTCGGCGTCTTCACGACGTCGATCTGCGACACGAATTCGGCCGGCAGCATCTCGAAACGGAACTGGCGTCCGGCTGCACCGCCATTTTCGATGAGGTCGTTGATCGCGACGGTGCGGCCGTTCACCAGCGTGCTTTGGAATTGCGGGCCAAGGCCACGGACGCTGACATAAAGGCCTTCGCCGCGCGGACGGGTGATCGCGACACCGGTGATAAGCTGCAGCGCTTCGGCGACATTCTGGGTCGGGAACTTGCCGATGTCGGTGGATGCGATGGAATCGACGCCATAGGCGGCCTTGCGCTTCGTCTCGGTCGCGGCTGCCAGGCTGCGGGCATAGGTGCCGGTGACGACGATTGCGCTATCGTCCTGACCATCGGCAGGTACAGCCTGATCGGCGGCCGGTGCGACGCTCTGCGCCTGGACCGGCGACGACAGGGCCAGCGCAAAAATGGCGAGCGGAAGCGGCGCGCAAAGCATGCGCGATGAACGTGACATGTGGTGGTTCTCCCCAAGGCTCCAAGGCCGACGGGGCGCGGTTAGGCCGTTGTTATTGCAATATTGTGGCGCGTATATTTCATCTTGAATTTTCCGCCGCTCGATCGTTCCTGTCTTGGAAACCTGTCAGGAACGACCAGATGCTGCCGATCCACGCTCGTTTGCGCCTACGATCAGTCGACCGTCGGCTATTGCACTGGTTGCGTGAAAGGTCGGACAAGATCCGATCCTATCGGTTCGTTGTGGGAAAACGGCGCGGCAATCGGGTTGTGCTCATTAGGCGGCGTGACAGCGCGTCGTGGATGGTGTCAGGCAGCCTCGATTTTCAGGGGCGCGCGCTCGGGTTCCAGGCTAGGGCTCATGGTAGGCCTTCCCCATAGATAGCCTTGCGCTTCATCGCATCCTTCGGTGCGAAGGAGCCGAAGCTGATCCTCGGTTTCCAGTCCTTCGGCCAAAACTGGCACTTCAAGGCTATGTCCCAGCGCAAGGACCGCACGAATGATCGCCCGAGCCTGATGGCTGGTTTCCGAATCCAGCAGGAAGGAACGGTCGATCTTGATCTTGTCGAAAGGGAAGGAGTTGAGCGTATCGAGCGACGAATAGCCGGTGCCGAAATCGTCCATCGCGATGGAAACGCCAATCGCCTTGATTTGACGCAGAATATGCAGGGCACGGGCCTTGTCACTGACAAGGGCGGTTTCGGTTATCTCCAGTTCCAATCGATGCGCCGGCAACCCGCTCTCCAGAAGTGCCGATGTGACAATCTGGATGAGATCGACATGCATGAGTTGTACCGGCGACAGGTTGACCGCCACACGCCAGGGTTCAGGCCAGTTGGCGGCATCACGGCACGCCTGACGCAGAACCCATTCGCCAATGGCCAGAATTTCCCCGCTTTCCTCGGCAATCGGGATGAATTCCGCCGGAGAGATCCAGCCATCGCGTGGATGCTGCCAGCGCAACAGCGCCTCATATCCGACCACGGCCTCGGTGGAGACCAATTTCTGGACCTGATATGCCAAACTGAACTCGTTGCGTGCGACAGCCTCGCGTAGATCATTGGCGAGCGTGCGGCGGGCGCGCGCGGCCTCGTCCATGCCCTGTTCGTAGAAGCAGACCTGACGACCAATAGTCGCTTTTGCCCGGTACATGGCGAGATCGGCATTGTTTACCAATGGCTCTCGGCGGGAGCCGTCCGTTGGGAAAATGGCGATGCCAAGGCTTGCGCCAGGATGGATGGAGAGGCCATCCATTTCGATCTTCTCGACCAGGCAGCGTTCCAGGCGGGAGATGAAATTGTCCAGGGCATCGTCATTTTCAAACGATTTGAACGCGGCAAACTCATCGCCGCCGAAGCGGGCGACGACCTCGCCTCGACCCAATTGGCCTAGCATGCGTCGAGCCAGTTCCTGCAGGACTGCATCGCCCGTTGAATGGCCATGCACATCGTTCACTTCCTTGAAGCGATCAAGGTCGATGCCGATCACGGCGACCTTTCCGCCATTTCGACTTGCCTGGCTGAGCGCGAGATCGAGACTGTCATTATAGCTCGATCTGTTCGGCAGACCCGTCAGTTCGTCATGCAGTGCCATGTGTTCGATGCGTTGCTCCGCCCGACGACGATCCGTGATATCGTCGAAGGTGGACACCCAGCCACCATCTGGCAGCGCATGATGGGCAATGGAGAAGGTCGAGCCATCCGCAAAATCAGCAATCAGAACGCCGCCATCCGGATTTTCGATACAGGCCCGGTGTCGGGCCAGAGTTTCTTCCAGTGCCTCTACTGCGACCGCGCCTCCGGTGCGCTTTGCTACCGCAATCCGAACAAGTTCCTCGAAAGCGGTTCCAGGCGGGCATTGCTCGTGAGAGACGTCGAACAGCGTGCTCACCCTGTCATTTGCCAATGTCAGGTGCCCATTTTGGTCGAAGAGGCAGAGGCCTTGATGCATGTTGGACAGGGCGACGTCGAGTTTTGATCGCGTCTCCTCCAACCGCAATTGATCTTCCCTCATTCGGGTCATATCGCGCGTGATCTTGGCGAAGCCACGGAAGAGTCCTGTTTCGTCAAAGACGGACTCGATCGTCACATGAGCCCAAAATCGGCTGCCGTCTTTGCGATAGCGCCAGCCTTCCGCATTGAATTTACCATCTTGCCGCGCTGTTTCTATGCCGCGTCTCGGCAGGCCCGCCGATCGATCCTCTTCGGAGTAGAAGGAGGACAGTTCCAACCCCATGGCTTCGGTGCTGCTATAGCCCTTCAGGCGCTGTGCGCCGGCATTCCATGAAGCGACGCGACCGTCCCGGTCCAGCATATAGATTGCGCAATCGCTGATGCCTTGGACAAGAACCTTGAACTCGCGCTCGCTAGCCCCGACGGCAGCATGCAGTCGTGCGCTCGACAGTGCCGCCATGATGCTGACGGTCAGGACGCCCAATGCAACAATGGCGACGGCCAAGCCCATTTGCGGAGTGGAAAGAAGAAGCCCTCCGCTTTCCTCAAGACGGTTGGGGCGCAGGGATAGCGCAGCCATGCCGGCAAAATGGAGCGACAATATGCCGCTGAGTATGGACAAGGCCGCGAGCACCCCGGTCGCGTATCCACGCCGGTCGAGGGCGAAATGAAAGGCAAGCGGTGCTGGAGCGGCTATGAGCAGGATGGATGCGATCACCATCGGTTGCGACCACCGGAAATCGGCATCGATCCTGATGGCGTAGATGCCCAGATAATGCATCGAGGCGATACCCAGTCCAACCACTAGGCCCGCCAGAATGCGGGCGTTGAGGGCAGAGGATCGCAAGGCAATCATATGTGCCAGGGTGAGCGCGCTCACGACCGTCAGAAGCGACAATATTGTGGGAACGAGCGTATAGCCGAGTATTATGCCCGGGTCATATCCCATCATGGCGGTGAAGTGCGTCGACCATACCCCGAAGCCGCCAACGCCTCCCGACGCGATTGCCCAGCGTATATGATCGATATTTTTCGTATCCCGGGCGCGCCGCAGAAACAGGACAATCGCTATCGCGGATATGGCGCAAATTAGCCCTGCAGCCGCGACGAGGCGAAGATCGTGATCGTCTCGGATGCAGAAATAGATATCGAACATGAGGCTGGATCCCTTAACCACACCCCTCTGGCATGCGCGCCTTTAGTCGAAGTTAATGACCCGAAAAATTATGTATTTTGCAGATCCTGTCGCGTCACAAGTTCTTGATCGCATGCGGATATCTGGAAAAGACAGCGATGTTATTTTCCGCTGCGGGAAGGCGTGGGGGAATTCCGGTCATCTTTTAACGCCCCTTTACGGCCATTCAGTCACCGATTTTCCGGTCCAGGTCGCGGCCAACTCGCTATGCTGCTCTGGATGCCCGGCACTGGCCGCAAGGAGAATGGCTGCGTTCCGCCGATTGAGTGTCAGCCCCATGTCGTTTGAGAATAGCGGCAGACGAACCGTTCGCGCCCATAACAGGCGCATCGAACCGCAGGCTGTCCGATTTCGAAAGACAGGGGGGGGGGGAGGCGGAGGGCGCATTCCGCAGTCGGGAATGCGCCCATCATCGAGGTTCAGTGGGCCGGATCGAACGCAATGGCTTCGAGTGCGGCCTTGACCTCCTGCGACAGATCCAGCTCCACTGCTGCCAAATTCTCGGTCAGATGCGCGACATTGGACGTGCCGGGGATCAACAGCATGTTCGGTGCGCGCGCCAACAGCCATGCAAGCGCCAGCTGCATCGACGTAGCGCCTAGGCGATCCGCCAAATGGGCCAATGCCTGCGATTGGATGGGCGAAAAGCCTCCGAGCGGAAAAAATGGGACATAGGCGATGCCCTGGCTCGTCAAGCTGTCGATCAGCGCGTCATCCGCGCGGTGCGCCAGGTTATACTGGTTCTGGACGCACGCGATCGGGACGATGCGCTGGGCCTCCGCAACCTGGCTCTCTGTCACGTTGCTGAGGCCGATATGTCGAACCAGTCCTTTCTCGCGCAGCTGTGCAAGGGCGACGATCTGCGCCTCGATCGACCCTTCCGACGGCGCGTGGATGTCGCCCATAATGCGCATGTTGACCAGGTCGAGAGTGTCGCGGCCAAGGTTTCGCAGATTGTCTTCGACGCCCTGCTGCAATTCGGCGGCACTTTGTGCCGGCAGCCATGAGGCGTCCTTGCCGCGGATCGCGCCCACCTTGGTCACGATCAGGAGATCGTCGCTATAGGGATGAAGCGCATCGCGGATGATCTGGTTGGTCACATGAGGGCCGTAGAAATCGCTTGTGTCGATATGGTTCACGCCCGCCGCAACTGCCGCGCGCAGAACCGCGACGGCGGCATCGCGATCCTTGGGCGGGCCAAAGACGCCAGGCCCAGCCAGTTGCATCGCGCCATAGCCCATGCGGTTCACGAGATGATCGCCCAGCTTGAAGGTGCCGGCTTTGCGAAGATCCATCATGTCCTGTCTCCTCATTTGGAGACCGCGATATGGGCTTGTGGCCAGCGAACGATAAGTCGTAGTAATCAGAACAGGCTGTACGGATAATCGAACAATGGCGACGGAACTCGATGATCTTGCCACCTTCGTGGAAGTAGTGCGGGCAGGAGGCTTCCGAGATGCAGCCCGTATTTCGGGCACCTCGGCATCTGGGATGAGCGACGCGCTCAGGCGGCTGGAAGCCCGGCTAGGCGTTCGTCTCCTCCACCGCACGACGCGCAGCATGGCCCTGACCGAAGCGGGCGCGCGGCTATTCGAGCGGCTGTCGCCGGCCCTTTCGGAAATCCGCGACGCGCTCGATGTCGTCAACATCTTCCGTGACAGACCCGCTGGAACATTGCGCCTGAATGTTCCAGCTAATGTCGCCCGCACCGTGCTCCCATCGATCCTCCCATCATTCCTTCGGGTCTATCCCGATATTCGAGTGGAGGTGACGGTGGAGGATGGGTTTGTCGACATATTGAAATCCGGTGCGGATGCCGGGATCCGTTATGAGGAGCGGCTTGAACAGGACATGATCGCGATCCCCATCGGCCCAGCGACGCAGCGGTTGGTTACGGCTGGATCTTCAGCCTATTTCGATCATCATGGGCGCCCCTCGCACCCACAGCAACTGTTGGGCCATAATTGCCTGCGCGGCCGTTTTTCCGGCGGGGCCATGCCGGGATGGGAATTCGAGAGAGAGGGGGAAATTCTCGTTGTCGATCCGACCGGGCCGCTGGTGGTGCAGCCTGGTCTGGCGGGCGAATTGCTGATCGATTCTGCCGTGGCTGGCCTTGGAATTGTGCATCTGTTCGAGGATTGGCTTAAACCGTATATCGCGAGTGGGGCGCTCGAATCCGTTCTCGACGACTGGTGCCAGACCTTCTCTGGTCCCCGGCTCTATTATTCCGGGCGCCGTTATTTGCCGGCGCCCTTGCGGGCTTTCGTGGACTTTGTTCGCTTGCAGCGATGGTAAATGGGGCCGCGTCAGAGCGGCTCCCGTGTTCGTACGCCGGCTGCGATTATCGACCAAAACCCTGCAGGCCCTCGTCCCTTGGAAAGCGGCAACCTGCCCAGAGAGGCGTGGACCTCGCGTTCGCTTGCTGACTTTCCGGTGGCGATGGCAAGATTTCAGGCACCACGAAAATAATCACCGTTGCGGAAAATTTCGGCCATCGCTTCGCACGGTGGTAGATTTAACTATCTTGAATATCTCTAATTTTCTCGGGTCTTTGACTAGTGGATTGATTTTGACATGTGCATCCCCCGTCGGCGGGGATGGGGCTGCAAATGTCAAAATCTTTTCGGACCACTAGATGCGCCGATACCGGAAATACCAGACCTCATGGCCCAGGCGCCGGGCCTTGGCCTCATAGCGGGTTTCGGGCCAGCCGCCTGGACGGGTCAGGAAATCCTTGGGATCGCTTGCCAGCCAATCGAATTCGGGATGGCCGTTCATCACCATCAGCGCCCAGCGCAGATAGACCGGATGATCGGTGCCGAAGCGGAACTCGCCGCCGGGCTTGAGCTTCTTCGCGATCATGTCGACCGGGCCGGGGTTCATCATCCGCCGCTTGGCATGGCGCGCCTTGGGCCAGGGATCGGGATGGAGCAGATAGACGAAGCTGAGCGATCCGTCGGGGATGCGGCTGAGAACGTCGAGCGCATCGCCCATGTGCAGGCGGACATTGCCGAGCGCACCGTCGCGAATATGGCCGAGCGCCTGGACCACGCCGTTCAGGAACGGCTCGCAGCCGATGAAGCCATGGTCGGGCAGCATGTCGGCGCGATAGGCCATATGCTCGCCGCCGCCGAAGCCGATCTCGAAATGGAGCGGGCGGTCATAGCCGAACAGGTCGGCAGCGGTGACGTCGCCTTCGGCCGGCACCGATACGGCGGGCAGCAGCGTGTCGACCAGTTCCTGCTGGCCCTTGCGAAGCTTGGGCCCGGACTGGCGGCCATAAAGGCGGTTGAGGGTGGTCGGGTCGCCCGATTTATGCGCGGTCATGGGCGGCTGACTAGCGGGGGCAGGCCGATGGAGCAAGCGGCCTGCGCCCTATCAGTTGGCAACGGCGTCCGGCGACAGGCTGATCTGGCTTTGCTTGCCATAGATGCTGGTGGTCGACAGCGACTTTTCCGACTGGACGATCTCGATCGCCTGGACCGGCGGTGGCGCGCTGGCATAGCTGGGATATTGCAGCCATTGGTCAAGCTTGCGGACGGTGACCGTCCAGGGGGCGCTACTTTCATCCTTGCCGCCCAGCAAGGCGGTCAGCGTGTCTCGGGCGATGACCAGCATGGTGCCCGAATCGCCGAGCGGGATGGCATAGCTGCCCTCATTCGTCTCGCCCTGATAGATGGGGAGGCGGCCCTGTATTCGATCGGGGTGGACGCAATAGGCCGGGGCGCCCGGGGCTTCTCTATTCTTCGCCGCCTTTTCCCTGACGCTGCGGTCGATATTGCCCATCATCGCGCCGGCAATGACGGACGCGCCGTCCTTTGTCACCTTGTCCGCAGGCGCGCCGAAGACAAGCGGTTGGGGGCAGGGTTTGAGCGGAACGGCCGCCGCGAGCGGCGGTAGCGCGCGGGGCCAGCCAATCTGGGCTATCATCCGATCCAACAGGGCATCAAGCTGGGACGCATCATGGACGGGCGAGGTGACGCGCAACTTTACCACCCATTCCCCGAGCGCGATGACGGCAACGCCGCTGCTACGGCCGATCTGGGTGATAGTGAAGCTCTGGCGCAGTCCGGCTGGCACTGAACTGCCCGGAAGGGCAAAGGCCACAGGATCGCCCAGGGCTGCGGGGCGCCCGAATTTGTCGTTGGTCGCGATCATGGTGGCCGCGACATCGAACCAGATGGCGGTGGCCGGCATGGCGGCATGATAGACATAGACATTTACATGGGTGCGACTGATCGGATCGTCATAGGCGATCGATGTATCGAGGAGCGCGCCGTTGCTCAGATCCTCGACCGCACTGCGAGCAAAACCGTCAATCTTCGACGGGAAGGCAATACCGGACGGCTTGTGTGTCCAGCTTTTGACGGTCTTTACGGCGATGGGGCTTGGCTGGGCCTGCGCGGATGGGGCAAGGGGCAGGGCTGTTGCCATCGCAAAGCCGCCAACTATCCGCAACCACATGAATATCTGCCCCCTCCCGCTATGCATGCAGGCAAGGTAGCGGGAAGGGGGCAGAGCACAAGGGCCATGGGATGCCGAACAGGGGAGAGCGGCAGGATGGCCCTTGAAGCTGGCTAGCCGTGGTGCGACCCGAAGGCTGGCCGGGAGGCAAGGCCCGACCGGTCTGTCCAGTTCGTCAGGTCACTTGCACTTGGCGAAGCGACCCTTGGCGTCCTTGCAGGGGCCCTTTTTGGGGGCCGCCTTTGGCGGACATTTGACGAACTTGCCCTTCGCATCCTTGCAGGGAGCTGCCAGTGCAGGAGCGGCACTGCCAACCAGAAATGCAAGGCTGATGAAAGCGGTAGCAAGAGGACGGGTCATGGCGTTGCCCTGGGTGGAGGGTGCCGGGCTCGACAGGGGTGCGAGCCCGACGCCCTCTCTATGCGCGGTTCCGCGGGCGCAGGCCAATGAACTTTTCGTCATGTTCCGGACAGGATGGCTCAGCCACGGTCGGCATCGGCCGCTGCATTGAACAGGTCGAGCATGGCGCCCAGCCGGGCGGCCTCCTCCTGTGTCAGCCCTTCGTCCCGGTCGAACAATGCGGCAAGCTTTTGCCCGCCGGCGCGGACCGCATCGGGATCGACGCGGGCGAGCAGTTCGGGAATGCCGGCAATCGCGCCATCGGGATCATGGCGCAGCAGCTTGGCCTGCTCGCGCACCAGCGTGCGGAACAGCGGCAGGGTCATGCCCGCGGGCAGCATGTCGATATGCAGCCGGCGCGCCTCCTCGAACCGGCGGGCGTCGGTCTGCTCGCGGGTGCGCAGCACATGAAAGATCGCCCGCAACTGCGCTTCCAGCAGGCCGCCTTCATGTAGTTCGGCGCTGAGATGCGCCAATTCCTCGGCAACAAAGGCGCGATGTTCCGGGGTGTCGCCGGGGTGATGGCGGGGCGGGCGGCCATCCTGCGGGGCGACGCCCATGGCGGCCTGAACCAGCGGCGCGCCATAGATCGTATCGAAGCTGAGTGCCTGGAGCCTGTCGCGGGCATCCCGATAGGCGTCGAGCGCGCCCGCCATCATGGTCGACACCATGGTCTGGCCGGCCAGGAAGCCATTGTCGGGCGCGACCGGGCGCCGATTGTCGCGCACGACCCCGGCCCAGCCCTCGATCAGTTGCGCCATGGGATGGTCGCTCGACCAGTTGTAGGACAGGCGCATCGGGTGCCATTGCGCCAGCCAGTCGGCCAGTTGCGGGCTGGCCATCGCCTGCACCATCGGCTGGGCGAAGCGGCAATAGAGTTCCAGATTGGCTTCCGACGCACGGCGGGCGGCAACGAAGCGCCGTTCGCTGTCGAAATCCTGCTGCACGATCGCCTGGACATCGGCGATGCCGCGCCGCTGGATCGCGAGATATTGGCCGTCATCATCGACCGCGCCGGGCAGGGCGCCATCGGGATCCTGTTGCACCGTCGCCTGATAGAGGCCGGCGGGCAGCACGTCGATCAGGTCGATGGCGCTGACAAATTCGCGATGCTCCTTGCGCCCGACGCTGGCCGATACGAAAATGCCGAGATGGCCGATACTGTCATGGGTGGCATAGATGATGGTCTGATCATGGCTGACGATCTCCGCATCGTTGCGATAGAGATCGGTGATCCAGCCCAAGGCCTGCGGCGGCGGGGTGATATTGTCGCCATGCGAGCAGAAGACCAGGATCGGCGAACGGATGTTGCGCAGATCGATGCGGATGCCGTCCGAGGTCAGCAACTGCGCCGTGGCGAGGCGATTGCCGATGAAGAGATTGTCGACGATATACTGCATCTCGACATCGTTGAGATAGACATAGCCGCCCCAATATTTCTCGAAGCCGAGATAGCGGGGGGCTTCGGTATCGACCTTGGAATAAAGGGTGTAATCCTTTTTCCAGAGCGTGTTGGCGGGATCGAGATTTTCGAAATTCTGCACCAGCCAGGCGCCGTCGAAGCGGCCCGCGCCCATGTCGCCGGTCATCGCCGTCGCCCAACTGCCGCCCATCAGGCCGCCGCCATAGCGCATGACATTGTCGCCCGCCCAATAGGAGAGCGGGGCGCCGGCGACGATGATCGGGCCGAACAGCTCGGGCCAGACCGCGGCGGTCATCAATATCTGCCAGCCGGCCTGGCAATTGCCGATCACCACCGGCTTGCCATCGGCGGAGGGGTGGAGTTCGCCGACATGGGCGACGAAGGCGGCCTCCGCCCGCATCACATCCTCCACCGTCTGGCCCGGAACCGGATTGGGGGTGAAGCCGATGAAATAACAGGGGTGGCCTTCGCGCAGGGCGGCGCCGATCTCGCTGTCGGGCTTGAAGCCGCCAATGCCGGGGCCATGACCGGCGCGCGGATCGACGACGATGACCGGGCGCTTGGCGGGGTCGACCGGCAGGCCCTCTGGCGGGGTGATGCGGACCAGGCCATAATTGACCGGGCGAGGCAGATCGGCGCCGGACAGGATGATCTCGCCGTCGAAATTCAGCACGTGGGGCACGCGTTCGGCCAGATGCGCCTTATACTGGTCGCCGCGCTGGCGCTTGACGTCGGCGAACAGGACGGCGCGTTGCAACGCGTCGACGCCATAGTCGAAGGCCTGACCGAACCAGTCGAGCGGCGGCCAGAGCGGGATGGAAGCGGTGGATGTTGTGGGTTCGCTGGTCGTCTTGGGCATGGCTGGCCTTCCGAAACGCGTTCAGACGTCGCGGCGGACCCCCATTCCTGACCGCACTGCATCATAACCCCGAGTCATGACAATGCGATGGAAAATCGTCTTATTTCGACAGGCCGGTAACAACTTGTGACGGACATGCGAAAAGGGCGCGGAAAGCATAGCTCTCCGCGCCCCTTGCTATTGGTCGTCAGACCGCAGGCCTCAGGCCAGCTTCGCCTTGAGCGCGTCGACCAGATCGGTCTTTTCCCAGGGGAAATAGTCGCCGTCGGGCGTGCGGCCGAAATGGCCGTAGGCGGCGGTCTTCTGGTAGATCGGCTTGTTGAGGCCGAGATGGGTGCGGATGCCCTTGGGCGTCAGGCGCACCAGGGTCGGCAGCACGGCTTCGATCGCCGAGGCTTCGACAGTGCCGGTGCCGTGCAGATCGACATAGAGCGAGAGCGGCTCGGCAACGCCGATGGCGTAGCTGAGCTGGATCGTGCAGCGACGGGCAAGGCCGGCGGCGACGATGTTCTTCGCCAGGTAGCGGGTGATATAGGCGGCCGAACGGTCGACCTTGGTCGGATCCTTGCCGCTGAACGCGCCGCCGCCATGGGGCGAAGCGCCGCCATAGGTGTCGACGATGATCTTGCGGCCGGTAAGGCCGGCGTCGCCGTCGGGGCCGCCGATCTCGAACAGGCCGGTCGGGTTGACATAGATGGCTTCGTCGCCCGGCAGCCAGCCTTCGGGCAGGACATCGGCCATCACGCCCTTGACGTAGGCGCGCAGTTCGGCGCGGCTGTCGTCATTGTCCATGCCGGCGGCATGCTGGGTCGACACGACCAGCGCGGTCGCGCGGACCGGCTTTTCGTCGATATATTCGAGCGTCACCTGGCTCTTGGCGTCGGGTTCCAGGAAGGGAACGACCTTGCCATGGCGGTCGGCCGCCATGCGTTCCAGGATCTTGTGCGAATAATAGAGGGTGGCGGGCATGAGGTCGGGGGTTTCGTCCGACGCATAGCCGAACATGATGCCCTGGTCGCCGGCGCCTTCGTCCTTGTTGCCGCTTTCATCGACGCCCTGCGCGATGTGCGCGGACTGGCCGTGCAGGTTGTTCTCGAAGCGGAAGGTCTCCCAGTGGAAGCCGTCCTGCTCGTAACCGATGCGCTTCACGGTCGCGCGGACGGTCGCTTCGATTTCTTCCTTGGCGCCCGGTGCCCATTCGCCATTCTCATAGACGCCCTTGCAGCGGATTTCGCCGGCCAGCACGACGAGCTGGGTCGTGGTCAGGGTTTCGCACGCGATGCGGGCTTCGGGATCCTTGGACAGGAACAGGTCGACGATCGAGTCGGAAATCTGGTCCGCGACCTTGTCGGGGTGGCCTTCGGAAACGGATTCCGAGGTGAAGAGGAATTGGTTACGCATGAGACTCCCGTAAGACATGGGCGGACGAAAGGATATAAAGAAAACTTTATGTGGTTATTAGCTTTTGCCTTTGCGCAAGGCAATAGCCGTGCCGATCAACAGGATCAGGAAGGCGAGGGGCGCCCAATTGCCGATCCGTGCGAATAGCGTGGCGGGCAGCGGTGGCGGCAGGCGGCTGTCGAGATAGCCGGCGCGATGGCTGGAGAGGGCGTGGAGAATATGACCGCGCGCATCGACGATGGCGGACACGCCGGTGGGCGTGGCGCGGATGATCGGCAGTCCTTCTTCCAGCGCGCGCAGCCGCGCCTGGGCCAAATGCTGGGCCGGCCCCCAGCTGCCGAACCAGGCGTCGTTGGACGGGTTGAACAGGAAATCGGGGCGATGGGCGCGGTCGACCACCTGGCCTGAAAAGATGATCTCGTAACAGATCTGCACGCCCATCTTGAGTGCGGGGCGGCCAAGGGTGGCGGGCAGGGTCAGGCTCTGCGGGCCGGGGCCGGGCCAGAAATCGACGTCGCCCGGCACCAGTCGCGACAGGCCGATCGGCTGGAGGATGCTGCGCATCGGCAGATATTCGCCATAGGGGACGAGGTGCGCCTTGTCATAGCGGGCGGCAAGCTGGGCATCGGGGGTGACGACGAACAGGCTGTTGTTGGCACCGGCCAGTTCGGCCGTGCCATAAGGCCCCTTGTCCTTGAAATAGACCTTGGTCGCGCCGGTCATCAGCAGGTCGCCCGGCCCCATCAGGTCGGCGAGGCGCCAGCGCCATTCGGGTTCCATGTCGAGATAGGCGGGGATCGCCGCTTCGGGCCAGAAGATCAGGCGCGGGGCAGGGCGGGGCTTGCCCGAAAGGGTGGCGAGGGTACGGAAATGCGCCTGTTCCAGCTCGGCCGAATATTTCTCGTCCTGGCCGATATTGGGCTGGACCACGCGGATCAGCGGCGCGCCGGCGGGCGTCGTCGGCGCGGGCGAGAATTGGCCCCAGAGCGCGAGGGCGACGAGCGGCACGGCGATGGCGGCGGCAGGGCGATACTGGCGGCGCGCGGCCAGCAGGCTGGCGCCGGCAGCGAGCAGCACCAGCGCGCCCAGGCCATAGGTGCCGATCAGCGTCGCGGCGATGGCGGCGCCGGTCGGCAGCAGGGTGACGCCCAGCGGGTTCCAGGCAAAGCCGGTGAAGATGGTGGCGCGCGCATATTCGCTGGCGATCCAGCAGCCGGCGAACAGCAGTAGGAAGGCGGGGCCGGTGAAGGCGAAACGGCGCCCGGCCCACCATGCGCCCAAGGTCGCGAGACCGGGATAGACGGCGAGATAGAGCGAGAGCAGGACCACCGCGCCATAGCCGAACCAGTGCGGCATCGCGTCCTGATAGGTGAAGGCGTGGGCGATCCAGTTAAGGCCCAGGGTGAAGTGGCCGACCCCGAACAGCCAGCCGCGCAGGAAAGCTGCGCGGCGGTCAGGCGCGCGCTTGATCAGCAGGATGAGCAGCGCAAAGCAGCCGATGGTGACCGGCCAGAGTTTCAGCGGCTCGAAACCGGTCGCCGAGAGGAAGCCGGCGAGCAGGGCAGCAAGCCGGGGATGGCGCGCGAGCAGGGCGTTCATTTGCGGCGGATCAGGAGATGGTAGCCATGGTGGCGTTGGAGCAGCGGTCGCTCTTCTGCCCGCCGCCCGACAGCATCGATGCCGCGACGAAACCGCCGACCACCAGCACCAGGAACAGGGCCGACAGCGGTGCCAGATATTTCTCGATGAACGCCTTGATCGGGCGGCCGAATTTCCAGAACAGGAAGCCGACGATCATGAACTGGAAGGCGCGGGACAGGATGCTGGCCCACAGGAAGGTGAAGAGCGACAGGCCGATGAAGCCGGCGGTGATGGTGATCAGCTTGAACGGGATCGGGGTTGCGCCCTTGATCAGGATGATCTCCGCGCCATAGTCGCGCAGATAGCAGGCCGCGACCGGGAATTTTGCCGACAGGCCAAGCAGATGCAGGATCTGCGCGCCGACCGCCTGATAGAGGAAGTGACCGATGCCATAGCCCAGGAGGCCACCCAGCACCGAGGCGATGGTGCAGATGAGGCCATAGCGGATCGCCTTTTCCGGCCGCGCCAGGCACATGAGGCCCAGCAGCGGATGCGGCGGGATCGGAAAGAAGCTGGATTCCATGAAACTGAAGGCAAAAAGCCAACGTTCGGCGTGCGGGTGAGCGGCCTTGGCCAGCATCCACTGATAGAGCTTGGTGAGCATCGCGAGCGGGCCTAGCTCAGTTGCACGGGAGCCGCCAGCGCTTTTGCCAGGACGACCATTTCCAGCGGCGGATCGAGTGGCACGGGGAAGGGGCGCTTCTCGTCGGTCAGCACATAGCCGCGCCGCTGATAATAGGCGATCAACTCGGGGCGCCGGTCGATCACCGTCATCTCGATCATGGTCGCGCCGAAATCGCGCGCAGCCTGATCCTCCGCCGCAGCGATCATGCGGCGGCCAAGCCCGGCGGCCTGAAGCTGCGGATCGATACAGAGCAGGCCGAGATAGGCGACGCCCTCCTCGCGCTTCGTGATCTGGACGCAGCCGATCGGCATGCCCTTGTCGTCGATCGCGACCAGCAGCCGGTCGGTCGGGCTGGCGAGGATCTCCTGCAATTCCTCGATATCGGTGCGGGCGTCGGTCAGCAGGTCGGACTCGAATGTCCAGCCGGCCCGCGCCTCGTCGCCGCGATAGGCGCGCTCGATCACGCGGTGGAGCAGGGGCAGGTCGGCGGGGGCGGCAAGGCAGATATCCATGGCCCCGCCTTTAGCGGGGCGGCGATGGCTGCAAAAGCCCTGAAGAATGGATGCGGCGATGCTTGATCGGGACGCTGCGGCCGCGATAGGATCGGCGTCAAAGAGGAGAGTGACATGCAGGACATGGGCGAGGGCAGTTGCCCCTTCAGCTTCAACATGGACCCGGCCAGCTTCAAGGTCGGCGATTCGGTCAGCTATCGCGTGACCGGCAGTCTGGAGGGATTTCCCTTTGCCGGGGTGCTGCTGGAAGTGCATGACGATCATGTGGTGCTGACGTCCGATGTCGACGACAAGGCCAGCCGGATGCGGGCCACGCGCGAGAGCCGGCCGGTGGTGCGCGAAGAGGATGTCTGCTGACGGGCAGGGCGTCGGCCGGCCAATCCAACCACATTACCGATTTGTCAGCCGCCACGGCGTTGACTGTCCGGCGCCGTCTGGGCATGACGCGCAACGCATAGAGACCGGTCGGCACGCTTGATAATTTCGCATATTCCCTGGGACAAGTTGCGGCAGCGGGCCGGCGGCCTGGCGTTCGCGCTGGTGCTGAACGCGATCCTGCTGCTGGCGCTGCTGACGATGGCGCCGCATATCGATCCCAAGAAGGTCGAGGATCGCAATCCGGTGAGCTTCGATATTGAGCCGGCCAAGCAGGCGAACAAGGAAAAGTCCAAGGCGCAGAAGGCGGAAAAGCGCGAGCGTGATACCGCCGCGCCCAAGCAGAAGAGCGAACCGGTGGTGACGCCCCCCCGGCCGGTCGAGACGCCGAGCGTGCAGCCGCCATCGCCTTTCCCCTTCATCACGCTCGACAGCCGCCAGATGGCCGCGGCGGACATCGGCAAGATGGAAAAGAAGACGGCGGGCGTCGGCGACAGCGGCACCGGCAATGCCAAGGCGATCGTGGGGCCGGGCGAGGGGCCGGGCGGCGTGCAACTGTTCGAGGCTGAATGGTATCGCCGGCCGACCCACGCCGAATTGTCGACCTATCTGCCCGCCAATGCGCCGGCGCAGGGCTATGGCCTGGTCGCGTGCAAGACGATCGACCATTATCATGTCGAAAATTGCCAGATGATCAGCGAATATCCGACCGGATCGGGCTTTGGCCGCGCGGTGCGCCTGGCCGCCTGGCAATTCCTGGTGCGCCCGCCCCGCGTCGACGGCAAGCCCCAGGTCGGCGCCTGGGTCCGCATCCGCATCGATTATACCCGAACGGTTATCGGTGGCAGCGCCGGCGCGGACGACGACGGACGCTGAGGCGCGGTAGGTCGGGTATCGAGCAGAAGCGGACATGTTCAAACTCCTCCCCAAGCTTGTCTTGGGGAGGTGGCAGGCGCGTAGCGCCTGACGGAGGGGAAGGTGCCTATTAACGCTGCGCTATTGGGCCTGTGCCCCTCCACCATTTGCTGCGCAAATGGTCCCCCTCCCCGGTCCGGGGAGGAATGTCTTGTTTCCACCCCATCGCCCCAAGGGCAGGACAATCGGTCCGGCTTGATCCCCTTCCGGTCGCGGCCTACACCCGCGGCATGACTATTGCCTCCTATCCGGCGCTGCGCATGCGCCGTACCCGTGCCACCGCCTGGAGCCGGGCGATGCATGCCGAAAACCGCCTGTCGCCCAGCGATTTCATCTGGCCCCTGTTCGTGACCGAAGGGGACGGCGTCGAGGAACCGATCGTGGCGCTGCCCGGCGTGTCGCGCTGGTCGGTCGACCTGATGGTGGCCCGAGCCAAGGAAGCGCGCGACGCCGGCATTCCCTGTCTGGCGCTGTTCCCCAATACCCAGGCCGACCGTCGCAGCGACGATGGCGCCGAGGCGCTGAACCCCGATAACCTGATGTGTCGGGCGATCCGCGCGATCAAGGATGCAGTGCCCGATATCGGCGTGCTGACCGACGTGGCGCTCGACCCCTATACCGCCCATGGCCAGGACGGGCTGCTCGACGAGACCGGCTATGTCGTCAATGATGCGACGATCGACGTGCTGATCGGCCAGTCGCTGAATCAGGCAGCGGCGGGCGCCGACATCATCGCGCCGAGCGACATGATGGACGGCCGGATCGGTGCGATCCGCGAGGCGCTGGAGGAAACCGGCCACGCCAATGTCCAGATCATGGCCTATGCCGCCAAATATGCCAGTGCCTTCTATGGTCCGTTCCGTGACGCGGTGGGATCGCGCGGGCTGCTGAAGGGCGACAAGAAAAATTACCAGATGGACCCGGCCAATGGCGAGGAGGCGCTGCGCGAGGTCGCGCTGGACCTGGCCGAGGGCGCGGATAGCGTGATGGTGAAGCCGGGCCTGCCCTATCTGGATATCGTCGCGCGGGTGCGCGATCGTTTCTCCGTCCCGGTCTTCGCCTATCAGGTATCGGGCGAATATGCGATGATCGAACATGGCGCCGCTGCCGGCTCGGGCGATCGCGATGCGCTGATCCTGGAAACGCTGATGGCGTTCAAGCGGGCCGGCTGTTCGGGCGTGCTGACCTATCATGCGCTGCACGCGGCGCGGCTGCTGAATGGTTGAGGCGCAGATGACCGATCATCCCGCCGACCATCCTGATGTTTCGATCATCCCGCTGAACGGCAAGGCGCCGCTGATCCACCCCAGCGCCTTCATCGCGCCGGGATGCCGGATCATCGGCGACGTCGAGATCGGCGCGGATGCCAGCATCTGGTATAATTGCGTGATCCGGGGCGATGTGAACCATATCCGCATCGGCGCGCGCACCAATATCCAGGACGGCACGGTCGTCCATTGCGACAGCCCCGGCGACGGCCGTCCGGGCTATCCGGCGGAGGGCTATCCCACCATCATCGGCGAGGATGTGCTGATCGGCCATATGGCGATGGTCCATGGCTGCGTGCTGGAGGACCGTGCGTTCGTGGGGCTGGGCGCGATCGTGATGAGCGGCTGCACCGTGGAGAGCGACGCGATGCTGGCGGCCGGCGCGCTGCTCTCGCCCGGCAAGACGGTGTTGCACCGGCAGCTCTGGGCCGGGCGCCCGGCCAAATATATGCGCGACCTGACCGACGAGGCGATCATCACCATGCGCGAGGGCGTCGACCATTATGTCCATAATGGCAAGGCGCATAAGGGCGCAGTGCGCCAGATGGGCTGAAAACCGGCGCATTTCCGGTTTCTGGCGATCCGTCGTCGTCAACCAATTGTCCGACATTATTTTGCGAAAATTGCGTGAATTAGCAATTAATCAAGTTTTTGCGCGGAATGGCAGTCCCGACATTTCATTCGGGATTATCCATGAAATTCCGCAATTTATTTCTGAGGCATGACGGTAGTGTCAGTGTCGTCGCTGCCCTGTCGCTGATCGGCGTCATCGGCATGGCGGGTCTCGCTGTCGATCTCAATCGCGGCTATGAGCGGCGGATCGCGACCCAGCGCGTGGCCGACATGGCGGCGCTGGCCGCAGCCGTCGCCTACAAGGCGGACGGATCGCAGGCGATATTGCGGCCCACCGCGGTCGATCTGGTCACCGCCCATGGCATCACCGACGCGACGATCGACGTCGCGCTGCTGGCCGACACGTCCGAAGCCGGCGCCAAGGCGGTGCGCGTGGAACTGACGACGCCGCTGCCGCTCAGCCTCAGCCGCATATTGGGCGCTGCGGCAACCATGCCCGTAAAGGTCAGCGCGATGGCGCGCCTGGCAGGCAGCGCATCGGCCACGCCCTGCATATTGGGCCTCGCCTCGTCGGGCAATGCGGTCGAGACACAGGGTGGCGCGACAATCAACGCGACTGACTGTTCGGTGGTCGGCGCCGGATCGGTCAACAATGGTGGGTCGGGCATCACGGCCAAGGAAATCGTCTCGGGCGCGGCCGACATCATCAACAATTATGGCACATTGTCGGCCGATCTGCTGCGCTATGCCGGCAGCTTTTCCAATCCCAGCTGGAACGGCAATGTCCCGGCGGCGGACAAGCGGATCAACCAGTCGACCGCGATTAGCGACCCGCTCGCCAATTCGATGGATCTCGCCACCGCGCGGCAATTGCTCGGCACCTTCCGCACGCCGCGGACCATTGCCAATCCGGTGACGCCGGCCTGCGCCGACATATGGACTTTCGGCAATTCGCCCTCGGCCGGTGCAGCCCCCTTCCGTCAGGGCAACAGCGCCAAATTCACCGTGCCCGCCGGCAATTACTGCCTGTCGCGGATCACGATCGACGGTGGCATCACTGTCACCTTCCAGGCTGGCTCCACCGTCACCGTCGCCAATGGCGTGTCGGTTGGTGGCGGTTCGACTGTCAATTTCGGTGACAATGTCTGGCGGATCAATGGCGGCTTCAACAGTGGATCGAGCGGCGTCACCTTCGGCAATGGCGAAGTGTCGATCGGCGCCGGCACGGTCAGCTTTGCGGGCACCAACCGGATCGGCACCGGCCCTGTCTCGATTGCGGCGAACATCACGCTGTCGGGCGGCACGTCCCTGGCAGTGGGCGCGGGTAGTCACGGCTTCAAGGGGATCAGCGTCGGCGGCGGTAGCTGGATGACGCTGGGCGATGGCGATCTGGACGTCGCCGGCCAGATCAGGATCGATGGCGATTCCACCCTGATCGCGGGCACCGGCAACTACACCCTGGCCAATGCCGGCAGCGACGCCATCACGCTGAGCGGTAGCGGCCGCTTCTTCATGGGCGACGGGCTGTTCAGCGCCAATGGCAATATCGTGACGGCCGGTGGCAGCCGCCTGGTCTTCGGCAAGACCGCCAATCACCTGATCAACGGCAATCTGTCGATCGCCGGATCGGTGCTGTTCGGCGCCGGGCGCTACACGGTGAGCGGCGGCCTGACCAACGGCACCGGTGGCACCACCTGGCCCTATACGTCGCCGATCACCAACCAGAGCTGGGGCCAGACGCTGGAGGGCGTGTCGGTATCCGGCTATGACATGGCCGGCGTCAATGTCAGCTTCATCCTGGGCGGGACCATCAACCTGGCCGGTGGCGCCAAGACCAAGCTGATCGCCCCCACCAGCACCGTCGAAGGGGCGGCCATCGCCGACATATTGGTCGACAGCCTGACATCGCAGGCGACCAACTGGGGCGCAGGGTCGCAGAATGTCTTTTCCGGCGTCGTCCATCTGCCCAATTCGGCCGTGACCATGTCGGGCGGCAATAACAGCCTGTCAGCGGGCCAATGCTTCACCCTGATCGCCTATCGCGTCACCGCAAGCGGCGGCGCCAATGCCGGCACCGCCTGCAAGTCGATCAGCGATCTGGTCGGCGGCAGCGGCGGCGATGTGGAGCTGGTGGCATGATCGGTGGCTTGCGAACGCTGCGTCGCTCGGAACGGGGCGTGGCCACCGTCGAGTTCGCGCTGTGGCTGACCCTGTTCTTCACGATCAGCCTGGTCGCGATCGACATTGCCCAGTTCACCATCCAGCGCGGGCGGCTGGCCGAAGCGGTCAGCGGTGCATCGCTGTCGGCCTTCAAGACACGCGACGCGGTGCAGTTCCAGTCCATTCCCGCCTATGTCCAGGCGATGGCGGCGGCGCCGGGGCAAAGCCCGATCACCGTCACCGTCGGCTGCAATGGCGGGACGGGCAATTGCACGAACAGTTCCCGCGTCTGCGCCTGCCTCAGCCAGACGGGCAGCTTCATTCCGACCAACAGTTGCGGCCAGAGCTGTGGCAGCGGCGCGAGCGCGAACAGCCGGTCGGGCTATTATCTCGACATCGTCGCGAGCTACAAGTTCAACCCGCAATTCGTCCCGGCCTCGCTCGCGGAAAAGGCGGTCATCACCCAGAAGACGACGGTGCGCCTGCAATGACCCGATGGCTGAACCCTATCCGATCGAACCAGACGGGCGCGGTCGCGGTCGAATTTGCCCTGCTGGCGCCGGTCTTCTTCGCCTGCCTGTTCGGCGTGATCGAACTGGGACGGCTGGCCTGGACCAAGCAGGCGCTGCGCGAGGCTGCCTACAGCACGGCGCGCTGCCATATGGTCAATGACAGCGCGTGCGGCACCACGCAGCAGCAGATCAGCTATGCCGTGGCGCGGGCCAAGGCGAACGGCATCGTCATTGCTGCGGCCAATGTCAGCATTCAGGCCAATGTGGCGTGTCGCGGTGTCGGCCAGGCCAGCATGGTCGAGATCAACAAGCCGTTCAGCTCGCCGATCAGCCAGCTCGTGCCGCTGCCGACGACGGTGTCGGCGAAATCCTGCCTGCCGGGGCTTGCGGGCTGACAGATGGGCTAATGCCCAATGCTCCGGTCAGGGCTGGGGCAGGCGGTTCTTCAGCGCGTCGATGCGGTCATTCTGGCTGTCGACCATCGACAGGACGCTGGCGCGTGCCGCGTCGATATCCGCGACGCCGCCCTTTTCCGATCCATCGGCGACCGCGTTGGAGCGTTCGATGAACAGGGTGTCGAGGCTGGCGAGGGCGGAGACGCTGTCGTTGCGGGCGGATTCGGCGGCGCTGATCGCAACCTGCGCCGCGACCCAGGCGTCGCTTGATACCGATGCCCGACCGGCGCTGTTTACGGCGCGATCGGCGCTGGCATAGGCCTTGTCGAAATTGGCGCCGCCGCTCTGCGCCTGGCTGGTGAGCTGGCTGATCTGGGCCTTGAGCTTCTCGTCGGCCGGCACGGGAAGCGGGGCGGCGGGCGCCTCGGCCATCGGTGCGCTTTCGACCGGGCGCTTGGCAAGCGAGGGATAGCTTTCATGCGCGCCGGCGCAGCCCGACAGGATCAGGGCGATGGTGGGAAGGAAGCGGCGCGTGATCATGATCTGCATCTAGGGCGGGACCGGAAGGCGCGCAATGGGGGTTTGTCCGGTCCCGCGCGATAGATTTAGCGCGGCAGGGCGGCGGCTTCGCGCGCCAGTGCCTCGATCACTGCGGGATCGATCGGCCCCTTGGGCACGACCCAGCTGCCGCCGACGCATTTGATGAAGGGCTGGGCCAGCCATTCGGGTGCGCTCTGGGCGGTGATGCCGCCGGTCGGGCAGAAGCGCGCGGTGTGCAGCGGCGCGGCCAGCGCCTTGAGCGCCGGAAGACCACCCGAGGTTTCCGCCGGGAAGAATTTGAAGTGGGACAGGCCCATGTCCATGCCGCGCATGATGTCGCCGGCCGTGGCGGTGCCCGGCAGGAAGGGGATGTTGGCGGCGATCGCGGCCTTGCCCAGCGGTTCGGTGAGGCCGGGGCTGACGATGAAGCGGGCGCCCGCTTCCATCGCGGCGTCGAGCTGGGCCGGGTTCAGCACCGTGCCGGCGCCGACGACCGCGCCCTCGACCTTGGCCATCTCGCGGATGACGTCAAGCGCGGCGGGGGTACGCAGCGTGACTTCGAGGGCGGGCAGGCCACCCTTCACCAGCGCCTGGGCAATGGGGAGCGCATCCTCGACCCGATCGACCACCAGCACCGGGATCACCGGGGCCAGTTCCATCACCTGTTCGACGGTCAAGCTCATGCATTCTTCTCCCTAAAGGCCGCGGCAGCGCCGAACAGGCCGATTTCTTCATGGATCGCGCAGCGGATCGGCACGGTGGCCATCAGGCTCTCGAACCGGCCCTTGGCCTTGAAGCGGGCGTGGAAGCCGCTTTGTTCGAGAAAATCCTTCATCCGCTGGGTGAGGCCGCCGGCCAGTACCACCGCATGGGGGCCGTGCGCCAGTGCCAGATCGCCCGCGACCGAGCCATAGCAGAGGCAGAAGCGGTCAAGCGCGCGGCGGGCGAACTCGTCGCTGCCGTCGAGCGCGGCCTGCCACAATTCGGGGTCTTCCATCAGCATGACCCGGTCATGGCCGATGGTGGCGAGCGCCTTGTAGATATAGTTGAGGCCCGGACCCGACACGATCCGCTCGGTCGAGACGCGCAGGAACTTGTCGCGCAGATAGTCGAGGATCTTCACCTCGATCTGGTCGAGTGGGGCGAAGTCGAGATGGCCGCCCTCGGTCGCGATGACATGGGGATGGCCATCATCATAGGCGATCATCGCGACGCCAAGGCCGGTGCCGGGACCGACCACGGTGACGCCGCCGTCGCGCGGAAAGGGGCGATCCTCGCCGAACAGCAAAGGCAGATTTTCGTCGGGCAGGCGCGAGACGGCATGGGCCACCGCCTCGAAATCATTGACCAGGCGCACGGTGCGCAGGCCCAGATCCTCCGCCAGCGTGTCGGCGCGGATCACCCAGTTGCTGTTGGTCAGCTTGATGACCTCGCGGCCGATGGCGGTGGCAAAGGCGATCGAGGCGGCGTCGGGCAGCGGGGTGTCGCTATCCTTGCTTTCGTCTTCGACGAACGCGCCCCAGCAGGCCTGGAGGCTGGGATAGTCGGCGACCTTGTATTTGCGGACGGTGCCGAGTGTCGGCACGCCTTTGTCGTCGAGCGAAGCGCGAGTGAAGCGCGCATTGGTGCCGCCAATGTCAGCGGCGATGATGTCGGTCATTTGTCTCTCTCTCCGGACATTCGCGCCAGCGCATCCGAGTGCGCCGGCACGAATGGCTGTGCTTATATCGCGAGTTCGGCGTCCATCGCGGCGAGGATCGGGGAAGCGCCCTGTTCGGCAAGGTCGCTATGGTGGCGGAACAGCGCGAACAGTTCGCGGCCGGTGTCATAGGGCGGCGGCGGCGCGGCGGGAATGTCGCGCGCGTCCCAGGTGGCGGCATCGACCAGCGCCTCGACCTGGCCGCTTTCCGCGCAGACGCGGACGAGATCGCCATCGCGTAGCTTGCCGATCGGGCCACCACCCAGCGCCTCGGGCGACAGATGGATGGCGGCGGGCACCTTGCCCGACGCGCCCGACATGCGGCCGTCGGTCAACAGCGCGACCTTGAAGCCGCGATCCTGTAGCACGCCCAGCGCCGGGGTCAGCTTGTGCAGTTCGGGCATGCCGTTGGCACGCGGGCCCTGGAAGCGGACGACGACGACGACGTCGCGTTCCAGCTCGCCCGCCTTGAAGGCGCGCAGCACATCGTCCTGATCGTGGAAGATCGCGGCCGGCGCCTCGATCGTCCAGCGTTCCTTGTCGACCGCGCTGACCTTCATCACGCAGCGGCCAAGATTGCCCTGGAGCAGCTTCATGCCGCCATCGGCCTGGAACGGGTTGGAGGCCGGACGCAGCATCGCCTCGTCGCGGCTGGCGGGGACGTCCTGCCAGACCAGCGCATCATCCTGCAGCACCGGTTCCTTGCCATAGTCGGTCAGATCCTGGCGCGCGACAGTCATGATGTCGCGGTGGAGCAGGCCGGCGTCGAGCAGTTCGCGGATGATGACGGCCATGCCGCCCGCCGCGTGGAAATGGTTCACGTCGCCCGATCCATTGGGATAGACGCGCGCCAGCAGCGGCACCACGTCCGACAGTTCGGCAAAGTCGGTCCAGTCGATATGGATGCCGGCCGCGCGCGCGATGGCGGGCAGGTGGATCGCATGGTTGGTCGATCCGCCGGTGGCCATCAGGCCGATGATCGCGTTGACGATCGCCTTTTCATCAATGCAGTGGCCGAGCGGGCGATAGTCATTGCCGTCCCAGCCGATGTCGGCGATGCGATGGGTGGCGGCGCGGGTCAGTTCGCTGCGCAGCTTGGTGCCGGGATTGACGAAGGCGGCGCCGGGCATGTGCAGGCCCATGACTTCCATCATCATCTGGTTGCTATTGGCGGTGCCGTAGAAGGTGCAGGTGCCCGCGCCATGATAGGAGGCGCTTTCGCTTTCCAGCAGTTCCTCGCGGCCCACCTTGCCCTCGGCATAGAGCTGGCGGATGCGGACCTTTTCCTTGTTGGCGAGGCCCGAGGGCATCGGCCCGGCCGGGATCAGGATGGTCGGCAGATGGCCGAAACGCAGTGCGCCGATCAGCAGGCCGGGCACGATCTTGTCGCAGATGCCGAGCATCAGATTGCCCTCGAACATCGCATGGCTGAGCGACACGGCGGTCGACAGGGCGATGGTGTCGCGGCTGAACAGGGAGAGGTCCATGCCGGCCTGGCCCTGGGTCACGCCGTCGCACATGGCGGGCACGCCGCCCGCCACCTGCGCCGTGGCGCCGATCTCGCGTGCGGCGATCTTGATCTGCTCGGGGTAGCGGCCATAGGGCTGATGGGCCGAGAGCATGTCATTATAGGCGGTGATGATACCGATGTTCATCGCCCGGCCGGTGCGGATGACAGCCTTGTCCTCGCCGCTGGCGGCAAAGCCATGGGCGAGATTGCCGCAGGACAGCTGGGCACGGTTGGTGCCCGCATCGCGGCCCCGCTCGATCAGGTCGAGATATTTGAGGCGCGTCGCCGCACTGCGCTCGGTGATGCGTTCTGTGACCTTGGCGATCACGGGGTGAAGATCAGTCATGCCAGCTGGCTCCGTCGCGTTCGATTAGGGCAATGGCCGAGGACGGCCCCCAGTTCCCGGAGGAATAGGTCGACACCTTCATGTGCGCCTCCTTCCATCCGTCGATGATGGAATCGATCCAGGCCCATTGGGCTTCCACCTCGTCGCGGCGGACGAACAAGGTCTGGTCGCCGGCGAGCAGGTCGAGGATCAGTCGTTCATAGGCGATGCGGCGACGCTGGCCGGCAAAGGCGGCGGTTAGCGACACGTCGAGCGTCACTTCCTCCAGTTGCACCTGCCGCTCCAGTCCCGGCCGCTTCGACATGATGGTCAGTCGGATATATTCTTCCGGTTGCAGGCGGATCACCAGCGTGTTCGGTTCCAGCCCGGAGCCCCCACCCGAATGTTGCCCGTCACGGCCGAAGATCGAATGGCGCACCGGCTTGAACTGGATCATGATTTCCGACTGGCGCGCGGGCAGCCGCTTGCCGGTGCGCAGGTAGAAGGGCACACCCTGCCAGCGCCAATTGTCGATATGCGCCTTCAGCGCGACGAAGGTTTCGGTGTCGGACGGCTGGCCCAGTTCGTCGGCATAGCCGGTGACGATCTGGCCGCCGACGGCGCCCGGCGTATATTGGCCACGCACGCTGTGGGTCTTGACCGTTTCCGCGGTCATCGGGCGCAGCGAGCGCAGCGCCTTCACCTTCTCGTCGCGCACGGCCGTGGGGTCCATGCGGGCGGGCGGCTCCATCGTTAGGATGGAAAGGATCTGGAGGATATGGTTCTGCACCATGTCGCGTAGCGCGCCGACGCCGTCATAGTAGGAGACGCGGCCTTCGAGGCCGACGGTTTCGGCGACGGTGATCTGGACATGGTCGATTGCGGTGGCGTTCCACAGCGGTTCGAACATGACATTGCCGAAGCGGAGCGCCAGCAGGTTCTGAACGGTTTCCTTGCCCAGATAATGGTCGACGCGGAAAATCTGCTCTTCAGCGAACAGGTGGCCGATGCTGTCGTTCACGACCTTGGAGGAAGCGAGATCCTTGCCGATCGGCTTTTCCATCGCGATCCGCGTCCTGGGCGTCAGCAGGCCGGCGTCGGCCAGCCCCTGTGCGGTCGGGCCGAACAGCGAGGGCGGGGTGGAGAGATAGACGGAAATGCCGCGTTCCAGGCGTCCATCGACGCGCTCGGCCAGCTCTGCGAAATGGGCGCCGTTGCTGGAATCGACCGGCTGATAGAGGATCATCGCGCGGAAACGCGCGGCGATGTCGGCATCATAGCGGTCGGCCGGCAGGAACTGCTTGAGCGCCGCGCAGACTTCCTCGCGAAAGGCTTCGTCATCCATTTCGGTGCGGGCCGAAGCGATGATCAGGAAGTCGTCGGGCAGCAGGCCGTCCGACAGAAGATTGTAGAGCGATGGGAAAATCATGCGCCGGGCAAGATCGCCGGTGGCACCGAACAACAGGAACGTGGCAGACGGTTCGGTCAAAGGACAGTCCTTCTCCGTTAGTTATCTATGTCTGCACGATGCGGCTCTTATACCGGCCGTGCTTCGTTACGCAAGCAGGCTATAGGCAGGAAAATGATGCTGCAACTGCGAACGACTCGCGGGAAGGCGGGGCGGTCTATGGTGTCGGTCAGCAGGCGGTGCGCAGGCTCCGGCGCCAATCGAGGATATGCGCCCCGGCCAGCAGGGCGCTGCCGCCGACGGTCCAGATCGCTTCGCTCAATGGGGTGCGGACCAGCAGCGCGCCCACGGCCATCAGGGACAAGCCGGCCAGGCCGATGCCGAGCGGCAGCGCGGCGCGGTGGCGGCGCCAGCCCTGCAACAGAGCGAACAGGCTGGTCGGCACGGCGATGGCGAGCATCAGCAGGTGGAAGGATTCGCCCGGATCGATCCGCGCGGCGATGGTCGGCAGCAAGGCGAAGAGCAGTGGCAGGCCCAGGCAATGGACGGTGCAGAGCGCGGAGGCGCAGATGGCGAAGCCGTCGAGCCAGGAGCGGGGGCGGCCGGCCGGATCGCGTTCCGGCGCTTCGCAATGAGGCACGATTTTTCCTGAATGATATAATGTTACATTTTCTCCGGCCATATCGATATGGGGGCATGGGAAGTCAAGGGCAGGGGGCGGAAGGCGTTGCCGGGGCGGTTGGTTGACGGCGCGGAAAGCTCTTTTGTTTCAACGCTGTCTTGCCGTGTTGCGGTGCGCGGCTTATCCCGTCTGCGGTCTTTGGGGGGAATAGTGATGAAGCATGGGGTTGCGCGCCTGGCGTTGCTGGCGGGTGGGCTGGCGATGTTGGCGGCTTGCGGCGGTGGCGGGTCCGACAGCGCGGGCAGTGCGCCGCCGACGGCGACGCCCACGCCCACGCCCACGCCGACCGCCACCTGTTCGCTGCGCGAACGGCAGGATTGGGCGGCGGCGACGCTCAAGGAATGGTATCTTTTCCCCGAAACCCTGCCGTCCGCGCTCAGCCCGGCCGGCTATGCCAGTGTCGACAGCTATATCGACGCGTTGACGCAGGGCGCGCGGTCGCAGCGGCGGGATCGCTATTTCACCTATCTCACCTCCATCAAGGCGGAGAATGCCTATTATCAGTCGGGGTCGAGTGCCGGCTTTGGCCTGCGCTTCGCGACCGACAGCGGGGCCACCCGCCTGTTCGTCATCGAATCGTTCGAGAACGGCCCGGCACTGGCCGCTGGCATCGATCGCGGCGCGGAGATATTGGAGATCGGCACCAGCATCACGAATATGCGCAGCGTGTCGTCGCTGTTCGCATCAGGCGGTGCCGATGCCGTGGCCGATGCGATGGGGCCGGACAGTGCCGGCACGACGCGGCTGCTGCGCATCGCCGATGCGACCAGCACCCGGACCGTATCGGTGACCAAGCGCGACTTCGACCTGATGCCGGTATCGAACCGCTATGGCGCGCGGGTGATCGACGATGGCGGCCGCCGTGTCGGCTATGTCAATCTGCGCACCTTCATCCTGTCGGCGGAACAGCCGCTGCGCGACGCCTTCTCCAATTTCAAGGCACAGGGCGTGACCGACATCATCCTCGACCTGCGCTATAATGGCGGCGGCCTCGTCTCGACCGCCAAGGTGCTGGGCGATCTGCTCGGCGGCAACCGGGCGCGCACCGACATCTTCATGCGCATGACCTATCGCCCGGAAAAGAGCGGCCAGAACCAGACCCATTATTTCGAGCCCCAGGCGCAGTCCGTCGCGCCCACCCGCATCGCCTTCATCGGCAGCGGCGGCACGGCGTCGGCCAGCGAAGGCGTCATCAACGCCTTCATCCCCTATCTGGGCGCGCAGGCCGGGCTGATCGGCGCCAACACCTATGGCAAGCCGGTCGGGCAGATCGCGATCGATCGCGAAGCCTGTGACGACCGGTTGCGCGTGGTGGCCTTCGCCACCCAGAACAGCGCGGGCAATGCCGATTATTATGACGGGCTGGCGAGCAGCGTGAAGGCCAGTTGCCAGGCCTGGGACGATATCAGCTATCCGCTGGGCGACCCGCGCGAGGCGGCGACCCGGCAGGCGCTGGACTTCATCGCCGGGCGCAGCTGCACGCCGATCGGCGGCGCGGTGGCGACGCTCAGCCGCAAGGCGGTGACGTCGCCGGTGTCCGCCCCGCGCGAATTGCTGGCGCCGCAGCGGCCCAATCCGGCCCAGCGCGAGGTGCCGGGCCTGTTCTGACCGGCCGGCCGATCAGGCGGCAGCGCTGACTTCTCTCAGCGCTGCTTCTTGGTGATGGTCGCGGTGAAATCGGGATCCTTGTTCGCCACCCAGTCGACGAACTTGCGGATCGGCGGATGGAGCAGCAGGCCCTCCACGTCCATGCCGTGGCGCTGCAATTCGGAATTGGTGAAATTGGCGATCAGCGTCTGCTGGCAGATGCCGTGCATCGGCACGACGTCGCGGCCGCCCCGGCTCTTGGGAACGGGATGATGCCACACGATGGTTGTGCCCGTTGGCCGGCCGCACAGCCAGCAGAGCGGCGGGGGCGGCGCTTCCTCTTCCTCGCGATGCACATCTTCATAGGGGCCATGTTTGGAATATTTGCGGGCCATGTCTCTGCCTGGATTGAAGGAAACTTTGGCCGCTCCCTATCGCAGCCGGCGCGGCAGCGCCACGGGGATCGTCATGGCTGCTTGACTCATTTCGATATTTAGCTAATTATCTCATCATGAGCCAGGTCTTCCGCGCCTTGTCCGATCCGACCCGTCGCCGGGTGCTGCAATTGCTGCGCCAGGGGCCGATGAGCGCGGGTGAACTGAGCGACCAGTTCGATGTCTCCAAACCGACCATGTCGGCGCATTTCGCGGTGCTGAAGGAGGCCGACCTGGTCCATGCGGAAAAGGCCGGCAAGTCGGTCATATATCATCTCAAGCTGTCGGTGCTGGAAGAGGCGCTGCTGGGCTTTGCCCAGTCGTTCGGCATCGGCGTGGAGGCGCCGGATCAGCAACGGGAGAAGGCAGGATGGACAGGGAATTGAAGGCGGGCCTCCTCTGGGGCGGCGGCATCCTGCTGCTGGCGCTGGCCGCCAGCCAGGGGCGCAAGCTCGACTGGCTGGACAATGACATGGTCACGCGGCTGGTGATCGGCGCTAACGGGTTGATGATCGCCTGGTATGGCAATCGCATGCCCAAGGCTTTCCTGCCTGACGCCTGCGCGCGGCAGGTGGCGCGGGTCGGCGGCTGGTCGATGGCGCTCAGCGGCATTATCTATGCCGGCTTCTGGGCGTTCGCGCCGATACCGGTGGCGGTCGTCGGCGGCTGCGTCGCGGTGGGGGCGGGGATGGCCGTGACGATCGGCTATGGCCTCACTCTGCGCGCCCGGTTGCGGGCTCGCCGCTAGGCCCTTGTTTCGCCTGCCTGGCGGCTTTGTTGCGGGAGTGATTTGGGGGCTTTGCAGCCGGTTCATGACCTGCTAGGTGCCCCCTTCCACGATCAGATGCGGGCGTGGTGAAACTGGTAGACGCGCCGGACTCAAAATCCGGTTCCGCAAGGAGTGTCGGTTCGATTCCGACCGCCCGCACCATCTTTGATTGGCCTCAGGCGCCGGCGCGGGCATCCGCCCGCTTGGCGTTCCTCGCATAAGCTCGGACGGCCGCCATAATCATTCTGGCGTCCTTGCGGACCCTTTCGGGTCCGTTAGCTCATTTCTTTTTTCAGCGGCTCGGCTGGGCCTGGAACCAGGGGATCATCCGGGCGATCGCATCCTCGACCCGGTCGGTCGAGACGGCGAAGCTGAAGCGGATGAAGCGATGGCCGTCGACCGGATCGAAATCGATGCCGGGCGCGGTGGCGACGCCGGTCTCGCGCAGCAGCTTCTGGCAGAAAGCCAGGCTGTCATTCGTCAGATGGCTGATATCGGCATAGATATAGAAGGCGCCATCGGGCGGCGCGATGCTGGCGAGACCGAGCGCGGGCAGGGCGTCGAGCAGCAATTGCCGGTTGCGGCGATAGGTGTCGACATGCCCCTCAAGCTCATCGGTGCAGTCGAAGGCGGCGAGGCCCGCCTGCTGCGCCAGTACCGGCGGCGTCAGGAACAGATTGCCCATCCGCGCCCGCGCCGCGCCGATCAGGTCGGCGGGCACGACGATCCAGCCCAGCCGCCAGCCGGCCATGCTGAAATATTTGGAGAAGCTGTTCACGATCACCGCGTCGGGCGCAAATTCCAGCATCGAATGCGCGGGTTCGCCGAAGCTGAGGCCATGATAGATTTCGTCGGAGATGATGCGGATGCCGCGTGTCGCGCACACTTTGGCGATCGCCGCGAGTTCATAGGCCGGGATGATCGTGCCGGTCGGGTTGGCCGGGCTGGCGAGGATCAGGCCGTCCGGCGCTGGCTCGATCGCGGCTAGCGCGTCGGCGCTGATCTGATAGCGTTCGGTCGGACCGCAGGCGATCTCGACCGGCTCCAGATAGAGCGCCTTCAACGTGTTGCGATAGGCGACATAGCCCGGCCGAGCGGTGGCGACGCGGGCACCGGGCGCGAACAGGCTGGTCAATGCCAGCACCAGACCGGGCGATGCGCCGCAGGTCAGCAGCACCTGTTCGGGATCGACGGCGACATTGTGCCGGTCGGCATAGAGGCGGGCGATCCGTTCCTTGAGCGCCGGGCTTTCCCAATAGCCCATCGGGTCGGTATCGAGCACTTCATGCGCCAGCGCGATGGCGGCGGCAGGCGCACCGGTCGAGGGCTGGCCGAATTCCATGTGCAGGATGGAGCGGCCCGCAGCCTTGAGGGCATGGGCCTCCCGGCTGATAGCGATGGCGTGGAAGGGATCGATCTGGGCAATCATGCGGGGTGCCTATTCTGTGCGGGCAACCATGTCCATGGCCGCTACGTTCTGTCTGGCATGAACCAGGCGCTGCTCACCGCCCTGCAATATTATGGTGCCGGGGCCGCCACCCTCGCGGCGCTGGTGGTGTCGCTGAACCTGGGGCGGCGGATCACCGGCTGGGCCTTCGTCCTGTTCGTCACCAGTTCGATCGCGCTGATCGCCTGGGGCTTTCTCGACAAGGACAGCGAGGGCATCGGCTGGCAGAATGTCGCGCTATTGGCGATCAATGCGGTCGGCGTGTGGCGCTATCTGATCTCGAAACATGCGGTGCGCGACCGATAATCCTCCCCTGCAAGGGGAGGTGGCGCGCGCGAAGCGCGTGACGGAGGGGTATCGCCCTACCGCAAACGGGATACCCCTCCACCATTTGCTGCGCAAATGGTCCCCCTCCCCTTGCAGGGGAGGATGTTTTTAGGTTTCGGCGATCCACACTTCGACCGGCACCTTGTCCTGCAGCAGGGCAAGGCGGATCGGTAGCTCTTCGACCGGCCCGCCGGCCAGCGCCTGGTCATAGACCGCCTTCTTGCCCGCGCCGCCGATCTGCAGGAAGATGTGGCGGCTCTGCAGGATCGCGTGGGCGGTCAGCGACAGGCGCTGGTGCGGTGCGACCGGCGGGGTGGCGGCGATGGTGTAGGTTTGGCTGGAAAGCCCCTCGGCCAGTTCCTTGCCCTCCGGGAAGAGCGAGGCGGTATGGCCGTCATCGCCCATGCCGAGCAGGATGATGTCGAACGGCCAGGGCAGGGCGGCAAAGTCCACCTCGACCGCGCTCTGGCCGGCATAGGCGTCGGCGGCGCTGTTCTTCATCGGCACGAAGCGGGCGGCGGCGGCCGGTCCCTGGAGCAGGGTTTCGCGCACCAGCCGTTCGTTGCTGTCGGCGCTGAGCGGATCGACCCAGCGTTCGTCGACCAAAGTGACGATAAGCTTGGTCCAGTCGAGCGGCACTTTCGACAGCGCTTCCAGCACCGGGCGGGGCGAGCGGCCACCCGAGACGGCCAGCGTCGCGACATCGCGCTGGGCGATCGCATCCGACAACAGGGTGGCGATGCGGGCGGCGATGTCGGTGGCAGCTTCGGCGCCGGTGGCAAAGATATGTTCGGTCGGCATGGCTCTCACTCGACGATTTCGGGAAGGGTGCAGATGTCGATCCATTGCGCCCCGGTCAAGGCGGCAAGCCGTTCGGGCGTCAGTTCGACCGAGGCGGTGCGCGATCCCGCCGCCGGAAACACGGTGTTAAACGCCTGCAGCGAGACATCGCAATAGACGGGCAGGGCGTTGGCGAGGCCAAAGGGGCAGACTCCGCCGACCGGGTGGCCGGTAATCTCCTCCACCTCATGTGCGCCCAGCATGCGCGGCTTGGCGCCTAGCACTGCCTTCGCCTTGCCATTGGACAGGCGGGCGTCGCCGCGGGCGCAGACCAGCACGACCGTTTCGCCGACGCGCAGCGACAGCGTCTTGGCGATGCGCGCGGGTTCGACGCCCAGCGCGGCGGCCGCCTCGATCACCGTTGCAGTGCTGACGCCCTGGTCGATGATCGCCACATCGGGCGCCTGCGCGGCGAAGAAGGCGCTAACGCTGGCTTCGCTCATGCCTTTTTGCCTCATGCCTTTTGGATGTCGCTCAGCTTGCGTTCCCAGGCGAGCGCATGGTCGACGATCTGGCCGAGGTCGGCATAGCGCGGCTGCCAGGGAAATTCCGCCATCAGCGCGCTATTGTCGGAAATCAGCGCATCGGGATCGCCCGCACGGCGCCCTTCCAGCCGGCGCTCGATCGTCATGTTCGTGACCCGGTCGACCGCGTCCAGCACTTCGAGCACGGAGAAGCCCCGGCCATAGCCGCAATTGAGCATGTAATTGCGATCGGGGTGGGCGATCAGCGCTTCGAGCGCCAGCACATGGGCGGCGGCGAGATCGCTGACATGGATATAGTCGCGCACGCCGGTGCCGTCGGGCGTGGCGAAATCGGTGCCGAAGACGCTGACATGGCTGCGCTTGCCCAGCGCCGCCTCTACCGCGACCTTGATCAGGTGGGTGGCGCCCGCCGTCGACTGGCCGGTGCGGCCCTGCGGATCGGCGCCGGCGACATTGAAATAGCGCAGTGCGCAGAAGTTCATGGCGTGAGCGGCCGCCACGTCGCGCAGCATATATTCGGTCATCAGCTTCGACATGCCATAGGGATTGATCGGCCGCTGCGGCGTCGTTTCCCTGACCGGGCTTTCCTCCGGTATGCCATAGGTGGCGGCGGTCGAGGAGAAGATGAAATGGGGGACGCCGACGGCGACCACGCTCTCCAGCAGGTCGCGGGTCTTGGCGCTGTTGTTGTTATAATATTTGAGCGGGTTCTCGACCGATTCCGGCACGACCACCGATCCGGCGAAATGCATGATCGCCTGGACGCCATGTTCGCGCAGCGTCGCCTGTACCAGCGCCTGGTCGGCAATGTCGCCCTGCACGAAGGGGACGTCCTGCGGCACGGCCCAGCGGAAGCCGGTGACCAGATTGTCGATCACCACCACGCCATAGCCGGCATCCTTCAGCGCCAGCACCGCATGGCTGCCGATATAGCCGGCGCCGCCCGTGACCAGAACCGTTGGCTTGCTCATAAAGAAAAGGTCTCCCCGAATATGTCCGGGGAGACCTAATACAGAAGCGTTACGATTTACAAATCGCTCATGCTGCAGCGCGAGACGGAACGGGGCGATAGAAGGTCGCGCCGTTTGCAGCCATTTCCCGCAGCTGCGCCGTGGGGGCGAAGCGCGGGCCATGGGCGGCGGCCAGCCGGTCCAGCACGGCCACGACATGGGCGATGCCGACCGTGTCCATATGGCTGAACGGACCGCCGGTATAGGGCGCGAAGCCCCAGCCGAAGATCGCGCCGATGTCGCCATCTTCCGGCGTTTCCAGCACGCCTTCCTCGAAGCAGCGGGCGCATTCGATCAGCTGGCGATAGAGGAGGCGTTCCTTGACTTCCTCGACATCCGGCTGGGCGTCAGCGCGCGGGAACAGATCGCCGAGCACCGGCGAGAGATGCTTCTTGCCGCCTTCGGGATAGTCGTACCAGCCCTTGCCATTCTTGCGGCCCAGGCGATCGGCCTCGACCATCTTGAGCATGATGTCGTCCGACCCCTGGGGAACATAGGCGTCGCCCAGTTCCTTCCTGGCGGCGGTCATGATCTTGACGCCCAGTTCGATCGACACTTCGTCGCTGACCGCCAGCGGGCCGGTCGGCATGCCGAGCTGCTTGCCGGCATTTTCGATCAGCGCCGGGTTGATGCCTTCGCCGACCAGCTCCGCGCCTTCCTGCACATAGGTGCCGAAGCTGCGCGAGGTGTAGAAGCCGCGGCTGTCATGGACGACGATCGGGGTCTTCTTGATCTGGGCCACGAAGTCGAGCGCCTTGGCGATCGCGGCCGGGCCGGTCTTCTCGCCCAGGATGATTTCGACCAGCGGCATTTTCTCGACCGGCGAGAAGAAGTGGACGCCGATGAAATTCTCGGGCCTGGACCAGGCATTGGCGAGCTTGGTGATCGGCAGGGTCGAGGTGTTGGAACCGAAGATGGTGTCGGCGCCCAGCACGGCTTCGACCTGCTTGGTCACTTCCGCCTTGATCGCGACATCCTCGAACACCGCCTCGATCACGAAGTCGGCGCCGGCGAGCGCGGCATAGTCGGTGGTCGGGGTGACGCGGGCCAGGGTGGCGGCCATCTTCTCGGGCGTCATGCCACGGCCCAGGCGCTTGGCCAGCACCGCCTCGACATGGGCCTTGCCCTTCTCGGCATAGGCCTGGTCGCGGTCGAACAGCACCACGTCCATCCCGGCCTGCGCCGCGACGGTGGCGATGCCCGCGCCCATCATGCCGGCACCCAGCATGGCGAGCTTGGTCGTCGGCGCCTTGGGCTCGTCCTTGGGGCGGCGCGCGCCGCGCTCGGCCGCCTGCTTGTTGACGAACAGGGTGCGGATCATGTTCGACGCCTGCGGATCGGCGGCGACCTTGGCGAAATATTTGCTCTCGATCCGGATCGCCCGGTCCATCGGCAGGGTGATGCCCTCATAGACCGCCGACAGCAGGGCGATCGGCGCGTTCATGTTGCGCTGGGTCTGCTTGAGCGTCATCGGCAGGGCGCCGGCCATGGTCTGGACGAAGGCGGGGTTGAAGCCGCCGGCGCCGCCCGGAACCTTGAAGCCCTTGACGTCCCAGGGCTGGGTATTGGCGGTCGGATTAGCCTTGACCCATTCCTTCGCCGCCGCAGCTGCCGTGCCCTGCGGGACCACGCCGTCGACGACCTTCAGCATCGCGGCTTCGGCGGGGCGGAACAGCTTGCCCTGCAGCATGTACATCAGCGACGCCTGCACGCCCATGATGCGCGGCAGGCGCTGAGAGCCGCCGCCGCCGGGGAACAGGCCGATCAGGATTTCGGGGAGGCCGAGCTGGGTCTTGGGGCTGTCGCCGACGAAGCGGCGATGGCAGGCCAGCGCCAGTTCGAAGCCGCCGCCGACGCAGGTGCCCTCGATCGCGCAGGCGACCGGCTTGCCGGCAGTTTCCAGGCGACGAAACAGCTGGTTCAGCACGAACACATTGTCGAAGATCGCGGTGGGGGCAGGGCGCTGTCCATCGGCGCTGGCCAGCATCGACCCGAAATATTTCAGGTCCATGCCGGCCATGAAGCCGCTGTCCTTGCCCGATGCGATGACCGCGCCCTTGATGCCCTCTTCCGACGCGATGCGGGTGATGGCGGCGTCAAGGTCGGCCAGGAAGTCGGGGCCGATGACGTTCATCGACTGGCCAGGCACGTCGATCGTCAGGGTGGCGATGCCGTCGGCATCGATGTCGAAGCGGATGGTTTCCATGTGTGTCTCTCCTTGCGTCCGCCGCTTACACGCGCTCGATGATGATGCCGGTGCCCATGCCCGCGCCGACGCACAGGTTGATGAGCGCGGTGCCCTTGCCCGAGCGTTCCAGCTCGTCGAGCGCGGTGCCCAGCACCATGGCGCCGGTGGCGCCCAGCGGATGGCCCATGGCGATCGCGCCGCCATTGACGTTGATCTTCGAGTGGTCGAGGTTCATCGCCTGCATGTAGCGCAGCACGACCGAGGCGAAGGCTTCGTTCAGTTCCCACAGGTCGATGTCGGCGGTGGTCATGCCGGCACGGGCCAGCAGCTTGCCGGCGACAAATTCCGGGCCGGTCAGCATGATCAGCGGTTCGGACCCGATCGAGGCCATCGCTTTGATCTTCGCGCGCGGCTTCAGGCCGTATTTCTCGCCGATTTCCTTGTTGCCGACGAGCACGGCGGCGGCGCCGTCGACGATGCCGCTGCTGTTGCCGGCGTGATGGACATGGTTGACCTTTTCCAGCTCGGGATAGCGCAGCAGGGCGACGGTATCGAAGCCGGGCATGTCTTCGCCCAGCGCCTGGAAGCTGGGCTTCAGGCTGCCGAGCGACTGCATCGTCGCGTCGGGGCGCATATGTTCGTCATGGTCGAGCGCGATGCCGCCGATCACGTCGCGGACCGGCACGATCGACTTCTTGAAACGGCCTTCGTCCCAGGCGACCTTGGCGCGGCGCTGGCTCTCGACGGCATAGGCGTCGACATCGTCGCGGCTGATGCCGAACTTGGTGGCGATCACGTCGGCGCCGATGCCCTGGGGCGCGAAATAGGTCTTGTAGGCGACCGCCGGGTCCATTGCCCAGGCGCCACCGTCCGATGCCATCGGCACGCGGCTCATCGATTCGACGCCGCCGCCGATCGCGAACATCGCTTCGCCCGAATAGACCTTGGCCGCGGCCATGTTGACCGCTTCCAGGCCCGATGCGCAGAAACGGTTGATCTGCACGCCCGGCACGGTCTGGGCATAATCGGCGTTGAGCACGGCGACGCGCGCGATGTCCGCGCCCTGTTCGCCCACGGGGCTGACGCAGCCCAGGATCACGTCGTCGACGTCTGCGGTGTCGATCTGGGTGCGGTCGCGCACCGCTTCGAGCATCTGCGTCGCGAGCTGGATGGGGGTGATGTCGTGGAGCGAACCGTCGCTCTTGCCCCGGCCACGGGGCGTGCGGACGGCGTCGTAGATATAGGCTTCCATGGTTCCTTTTCCCTCTCCGTTGGCGGCTTTTGGCGCACCGGAAGTGGCCCTGAATGTATTTACGTTTACGTAAAGTGCAAGCCTGAAATGGTCGGTTTCCGCCGACATGGCCTTGCCGTAAGGTCAGGTGCGGGCCTGATGTGGGGCGCGATTGCAGCGGGACAAGCGCCAGGTGAAGATTGCGGTTCTTTCCGACATCCATGGCAATATCGACGCGCTCGACGCCGTGCTGGCGGATATGGCTGCGCGCAATGTCGAACTATGTGTCAATCTCGGTGACATCCTGTCGGGGCCGTTGTTTCCCTGCGAGACCGCCGATCGGCTGATGGCGATGGATCTGCCGACGATCCGGGGCAACCATGAGCGGCAATTGCTGACGCTGGCGCCCGACCGGATGGGTGCGTCGGACCGGGCGACCCATGATCTGCTGGCGCCGCGCCATCGCGACTGGATCGCCGCCTTGCCCGAGACGCTGTGGCTGACGGATGAGATATTGATGGTCCATGGCACGCCGGACAGCGACATCGATTATTGGCTGGAGACGGTCGAACCGAACGGGCTGCACGCGGCGACCGAGGCGGAGGTCGAGGCGCGGGCAGGGGGCGTCGTCGCGCCGTTGATCCTGTGCGGCCATACCCATGTGCCGCGCATCCATCGTCGCGCCGATGGCGGGCTGATCGTCAATCCAGGCAGCGTCGGCCTGCCGGCCTATGAGGATGATCGGCCCTGGCCGCACAAGGTGGAGACCGGATCGCCCGAAGCCCGTTATGCACTGGTCGAGCGGATGGCCGACGGCTGGCATGCGGAGATCGTCCTGGTCGCCTATGATGCCGAACGCGCGGCCGCCACGGCCGATGCTCGCAGCCGGCCCGACTGGGCACGCGCACTGCGTACCGGACGGATGTGAACCAAAGGCCGAGTCGCGGGTTTGACCGACGTTCCTAAATCCGCTTGATGGTTTTCGTGCCTGACACCGAGTCCCCCCAGCCTTCCTCGCCTTTTGCCATTCCCATCTTCCGCGCGATCTGGATCGCGAGCCTGGCGTCCAATTTCGGCGGGCTGATCCAGTCGGTCGGTGCGGCCTGGATGATGACCTCGCTGTCCGCTTCGCCGGTGCTGGTGGCACTGGTGCCGGCGTCCACGACGCTGCCGATCATGCTGTTCTCGCTCTGGGCCGGCGCGGTCGCCGACAATCTGGATCGGCGCAAGGTGATGATGGCCTGTCAGCTGTTCATGCTGCTGGTGTCGACTGCCCTTGCGCTGGTCGCCTGGCTCGGCGCGCTGACGCCCTGGACGCTGTTGGGCTTCACCTTCCTGATCGGCTGCGCGACGGCGGTGAACGGCCCGGCCTGGCAAGCATCGGTCGGCGACATGGTGCCGCGCAGCGTGCTGCCCAGTGCCGTCGCTATGAACAGCATGGGGTTCAATCTTGCCCGTAGTACCGGCCCGGCGCTGGGCGGCGTGATCGTCGCGGCGGCGGGCGCGGCGGCGGCGTTCCTGGCCAATGCAGTCAGCTATATCGGCCTGGTCGCGGTGCTGGCGCGCTGGCGGCCGGAATTGCCGCCCAAACTGCTGCCGCGCGAGCGGCTGGGCGTCGCGATGTGGGCCGGTGTCAGCTATGTCTCGATGTCGCCCAAGATCCAGCTCGTGCTACTGCGCGGCGGCGCCTTCGGCATCGGTGCCAGTGCGGTGTCGGCGCTGATGCCGCTGGTGGCGCGCGATGTGCTGGGCGGCGGCGCGCTGACCTTCGGCCTTACCAGCGGTGCCTTCGGCGTCGGCGCGGTGGCCGGGGCGCTGTCCACCCGGCGGCTGCGCGCGCGCTTCTCGATCGAGGCAATCGTGCGGTCCGCCGCCCTGTCGCTTGCGGCGGGAACGGCGATCACGGCCATGTCGGGCTATCTGGCGCTGGCGCTGCTCGGCTATCTGCTCGCCGGGGCGGGCTGGGTCATGGCGCTGTCGACCTTCAACGTGTCGGTCCAGATGTCGGCGCCGCGCTGGGTGGTCGCCCGCGCCGTCGCCATCTATCAGATGACCGCGTTCGGCGGCATGGCGATCGGCGCCTGGCTGTTCGGCAATCTGGCCGAGGATCATGGCGTGGTCGAGGCGCTCTATGCCTCCGCCGCGGTGCAACTGGTCGCTGCGCTGATCGGCTTCGTTCGTCCGCTGCCGCAGATCGGCGATGACAATCTCGATCTCCAGAATCGCTGGCGCGAGCCGGAGACGGCCGTGCCGGTCGAGCCGCGCAGCGGCCCGGTGGTCATCACCATCGAATATCGCATTCCGGTGGGGTCGGTCGTCCCCTTCCTCAGCGCGATGAGCGAGCGCCGCCGCATTCGCAAGCGCGATGGCGCGCATGGCTGGTCGCTGATGCGCGATCTGGGCGATCCGGAACTCTGGGTCGAACGCTATCATGTGTCGACCTGGCTCGACTATGTCCGCCATAACCAGCGGCGCACCATCGCCGACATCACCAACAGCGATACGATTCACGCGCTGCACAGTGGCGGCAAGCCGCCGGTTGTGCATCGCATGCTGGAACGCCAGACCGGCTCGCTGCCGCTCAGTCGTGCCCCTGATCCGCGGGAAATGGGCGACGGTCTGACCGATCCGACGCGATCGACCTGAAGCGGGGCAAGGCAAAGCGGCTTCGCCTGCCCCTTTTGTGCCTCAGGTGGGTGTCACCGGGGGGCGGCCAAGATCCTCCGGCGTATCGATGTCGTGCAGCACATTGCCGATCGTCTCGATCTGGATGCCGTGGCTCAGCAGTGCGCGGGCGCCCTGATCCCCTTTAAGTGCCAGCAGTTCGGGGAAATGCTTGCGGCCGATGAAGGCGGGCGGGGAGGAAGAGAAGCCGTCGGTGCTGGCGACGACCGATCTTATGTCCTCGGCCGCCATGCAGAGATGGTTATAATGGGTCTGCGGCACGTCGGGCATGTCGGCCAGGCAGATCAGAATGCCGCGCACCTTGCGCTTGTCCATCACATGTTCGACCGCGAGCCGGATGCTGCTCGACAGGCCTTCCTCGGGACGCTCGTTGACGATGATATCGAAGCCGCGCCGGTCGAGCTTGCGGTGCAGCACCGGTGCAAATTCGATGGGCCGCACGACGGCGACCAGTTCGGCAAAGGCCATGGAGGCGATGGTTTCCAGCGTGTGCGCGGCAACCGGCTTGCCGCGCAGGTCGGCCATCAGCTTGTCTTCCTCGCCGAAGCGGGTCGACATGCCGGCTGCCAGAAGGACGGCGGCGATGCGTTCAGTGCGCATGATCTTGCGATTGTAATGACATGTTTCTGTGGTGCGTTCCCGTTAAGCTGTGATTTGCCACCACAGCGATGTTGTGTCCAGCCGGGGCAAAAAGGCTGGTCAGACGGCCACGCAGTCGCCATATGCCGGGGCCAACAATTATGGAGTGGCCCAGTTCATGGCATATGATCCCGATGCGGAAACCGTAGGCGAAGGCTCGAAGGAGCCGGTCCCGGCCGAAGTGTCGGAGGCGATCCGCACCCTCATCCGCTGGTCGGGCGATGCGCCTGAGCGCGAGGGGCTGGTGGAAACGCCCGAGCGGGTGGCGCGCGCCTGGCGCGAATATTGCCGGGGCTATAATGATGATCCGGCCTATCATCTCTCGCGCATCTTTCATGAGGTGGGCGGCTATGACGATGTCGTGCTGCTGAAGGACATCCCGTTCCAGTCGCATTGCGAACATCATATGGCGCCGATCGTCGGGCGCGCGCACATTGCCTATCTGCCGGGCGACTATGTGGTCGGCATTTCCAAGCTGGCCCGCGTGCTGCACGCCTATGCCAACCGGCTGCAGGTGCAGGAACGGCTGACCTCCGAAGTCGCCAACTGCATCTGGGAAAATCTCAAGCCCCAGGGCGTCGCCGTGGTGATCGAGGCGACCCATGGCTGCATGACAGGCCGCGGCGTGCGCACCCCCAATGTCATCATGAAGACCAGCCGCATGCTCGGCGTCTTCCGCGACGATGAAAAGTCGCGCGAGGAAGTGCTGAAGCTCATCGCCTCGTGAATGATGTGACCGGAGAGGGGGAGGGCGCCGAGCCCGCCTATCGCCCGATCGGCGGCGCGAAGAAGGATGCCGGGCCGACCGGCCCCTTGCCGCTGGCCTCGCGCCGGCTGGCGCTCGTGACCGGCGGCCATCGCCGGCTGGGCGGCATCATTTCGGCGGCGCTGGCGCAGGCCGGCTATTCGCTCGCCATCCATGGCAGCCATGACACGCGGCTGGACTCTCATCTGGCGATCGCGCTGGAGGAGAACGGCGCCGAGTGGGAGGGTTTCGTCGTCGACTTTGCCGATCCCGAAGCGGCCGAGGAACTGGTCGCGCAGGTTGCCGAACGCTTCGGCCGCCCGCCCGACCTGCTGGTCAACAGTGCTGCAATCTTCGGCCAGGACCGGATCGACAGCGTCACCGCCGACGATCTGATGCGCCATTATGCGGTCAATTGCGCCGCGCCCGCGATGTTGACCAAGGCGTTCGCGACCGTTCCGGCCGGGACCGGCGATCGCTGCATCGTCAATATCCTCGACCAGCGGATCGACCATCCCCATGGCGATCAGCTGGCCTATACGCTGTCCAAGCTGGCGCTGGCCGGCCTGACGAAGACGGCGGCCAGCAGCCTGGCGCCGCAGGTGCGGGTCAATGCGGTGGCGCCCGGCCTTACCATCGCCACGCCCGACTATGATGCGGAGCAGATGGCGCGGCTGGAGCAGTTGATGCCGCTCGGCCGGCTGCCGCAGGCGGAGCAGATCGCGCAGGCCGTGCTTTATCTCGCCGGGGCGACGGCGGTGACGGGCCAGACCCTCTATGTCGATGGCGGCGCCCATATGCGCAGCTATGATCAGGATTTCATGCATCTTTGCCGATAGGATCGGCAAAATCGCCGCGCCGCAAAGGCTGGCGATCCGTTTTTGGCCGACATAGATCGGCGCTGACAGCTTAGGGAGACGGCAATGGCATATGAAACGATCCTGGTGGAACAGCAGGGCGCGGTGACGCTCATCACGCTCAACCGGCCACAGGCGCTCAACGCGCTCAACAGCCAGGTGCTCGCGGATCTGGGCGCGGCCTTTGCCGCCTATGATGCCGACCCGACCCAGCATTGTGCGGTGCTGACCGGCAGCGAAAAGGCCTTTGCCGCCGGCGCCGACATCAAGGAGATGGTCGACAAGGAAGCGGCCGATTTCTTCCTGCAGGATTTCTTCTCCGACTGGCAGACCAAGGTCGTCGCCACCCGCAAGCCGTGGATCGCGGCGGTTGCCGGCTTTGCGCTGGGCGGCGGCTGCGAACTGGCGATGATGGCCGACTTCATCCTGGCAGCCGACACCGCCAAGTTCGGCCAGCCCGAGGTGAAGCTGGGCGTGGCGCCGGGCATGGGCGGGTCGCAACGGCTGACCCGCGCGGTCGGCAAGGCCAAGGCGATGGAAATGTGCCTGACTGGCCGGATGATGGGCGCCGAGGAGGCCGAGCGCGCCGGTCTGGTCGCAAGGATCGTACCGGCCGCTGAACTGCTGGACGGCGCGCTCAAGACGGCCGCCGCGATCGCCGCGATGCCGCCGATGGCGGCGATGGTGAACAAGGAAATGGTCAATATCGCGTTCGAGACCAATCTGGCCCAGGGCATTTTGACCGAGCGCCGCCTGTTCCAGATCCTGACCGCGACGCAGGACAAGAAGGAAGGCATGACCGCCTTCGTCGAGAAGCGTCCGGGCGTCTGGAAGGGGCGATAAGGCCTTCAGGAACGATCCTCTCCGACGAAGAGAGGACAGGCGATTTTGCGATCCTCCCCAGGCCAGGCCTGGGGAGGATTTTTTGTGCGCGCGTGCGAGGAAGCGGGCATTGATTGCGAAATCTCAATGCTTTGACGCGCCTCGTTCCGCTTGAGAAATCATCATAAGCGCGTGGTGGATTTTCCCGAAGGGCTCGTTTCAGATGACAAATGGATGACATGGCTGCGCTCGTTCCAAGCGGCGATCGACAGGCCAGGGTCCGGGGAGGAACGGCGCGATAGCCCGAAGGGGCGGGCGCTCCTGATTGGCGCGAACTGCCCTTTTGCAGGGCCTACAGGGAGCCTCTATGCCTTCGATTACGTCTGTTCGTCGCGTGTCTCGCGCTGCGCTGCTGCTTGCCTGCTGCGCGGGTGCCTTATCCACTGCCGCCTTTGCGCAGGAGGCTGCTTCAACGGACGAAAATGACAGCATCACGGTGACCGGTCGTCGTATCTCGCAATCGTCGGAAGCGATCGGCGAAGACAAGATCAACAATGTCGTCGCCGTCACGCGCGAGGCGCTGCTGTCGGCGCCGTCGGGTATTTCGGGCCTGAAGATGCTGGAGCAGCTGCCCGGCTTCAACGTCCAGACCGACGGTGCGCTGGGCCTTTATGAATTTGGCAACAGCGTCCAGACCCGCGCCTTCAACCTCGACCAGATCGGCTTCGTGGTCGACGGCATTCCGACCGGCCGCAGCGACGCCTTCGGTGGCAGCCCTGTCTTCCGCTATGTCGACAATGAAAATCTGGGCGTGGTGGAAGCCTCCGTCGGCGCCGCCGATGTCGGCCTGCCCAGCTATTCCAGCCTCGGCCCGGTGGTGCAGTATAACAGCATCGCCCCACAGGAGGAGATGGGCCTGTTCGTGTCGCAGAGCTTTGGCGACAATAATATGAAGCGCACCTTCATCCGCGCCAGCACTGGCCGGGTGGGGCCGTTCAAGGCCTATGTCAGCCGCACCAAGCTGGACAGCGACCTGTGGCGCGGTCCCGGTTCGGTCGATCGCGAACATTGGGAAGGCCAGATCCATGCCGATCTGGGCGGCGACAGCTGGGCGCGCTTCAAGTTCGTGTCGAACGACTTCTTCGATTATGACTCGCCGACGATCACCCGCGCCCAGTATAATTGCACCGCCACCAGCGTGGTCGGCGCCTGCGGCCGCGACTTCGCCTATATCGAGAATGTGCCCAATACCACGACCGGCTTCGCGCCGACGGCGGCGGGCGTCTATTATTCCAATTCCAACTACACCAATGTCTACAACCTCGCGATCAACGTGCGGAAGGACAAGCTTTATGGCGGCACCTTCCACCTGGGTATCGCCGACGGCATGTGGGCGGAATCGACCCTCTATTATGAGGACAAGAATGGCTATGGCGTCTCGCCCGACAGCTATTCCAACTCGCTGACCCGCTACACGGCGCAGGCGGCCGCCGGCCTGGACGTGACCGCGCCCAAGGGCGTGCAATATGGCCGGTCGGGCGTCGGCGGCGATCGCTATGGCGTGACCACCAAGCTGCACTGGGAAAGCGGCAACAATGTCGTGGAAGGCGGCATCTGGGCCGAGGTCGACAAATATCACCGTACCCAGGCGCGCTACAACACGATGGACGGCGCCCCCGACGGCGAGCCCAATCTGGACGAACTGGTCTATCTGCGCCGCGACTATCGGTCCAAGCGCGACACGCTGCAGATATTCCTGAAGGATACGCTCAAGCTGATGGATGACCGGCTGGTTCTGGATGCCGGCTTCAAGGGGCTGATGCTGGACTACAGCCTGGGCGGTTATCGCGACTTCGACGACTATTATCGCGTCGTGGGCGGCACGGCGGTCGCAGGCTGGGGGCCGCAGTATAATACGGCCCATTATCGCGACATGTTCCTCCCGATGGCGGGCCTGCTGTTCAAGATCAATGAGCGCAGCCAGGTCTTCGCCTCCTATGCCGAGACGATGGCGCTGCCCAAGGGCATGGATGACATTTATGCCGTGACGCGTACCGGCACGTCGGCGCTGGTGCCCCAGCCCAAGGCGGAACGCGCGCAGAATATGGAAATCGGCTTCCGCACCAACCAGGGGCAGCTCTACGCCTCGATCGCGGGCTATTACACCAAGTTCAAGAACCGCATCCAGTCGATCACCACTTTCCAGGAAGGCGGCGGCAGCACCACCGAAACCTTCTACCAGAATGTCGGCCGGGTCGAATCCTACGGCGTGGAAGCCAGCGGCACCTACAAGCCGGCCTTCCTCAACGGCCTGGCCTATGCCAACGCCAACGTCACCTACAACAACGCCAAGTTCCAGGACGATATCGTCGCGTCGGTCACCTATGCGACCTCCGGCAAATATATCCCGGACAGCGCCAAGTGGATTGTCAGTGGTGGCGTCACGATCGAGCCGGCAAGCTGGCTGGTTGCGAACATCAGCGGCAAATATACCTCGAAGCGCTGGTCCACCTTCACCAACACGGCAGGCTCCAGCGTACCGGCCTACACCGTGTTCAGCGGCTATGTGGATATTGGCGACGGCTGGAGCTTCGGCCCGGTGAAGAGCATCAAGGCGCGCTTCAACGTCGACAATATCTTCGACAAGGACACGCTGTCCTACATCTCCTCCTCGGTGACGGGCGACGGTGCCTTCCGGCCGCTGTCCCCACGCACCTTCCAGTTCACCATTTCGGGCGAAATCTGATGCGGAATGCTTATCTGATGGGGGCAGCGCTGGTCGCGCTGCTCCCGATTGCGGCGCAGGCCCAGCCAAAAACAGTGTCGAAACAGGTCTATCAGCTACACCAGAAGCTGATCACGCTCGACAGCCATCTCGATACCCCGGCCTCGCTCGACCTGCCGGACTGGTCGATCGACGAGGAGCATGGCGTCCATAGCGACTATACCCAGGTCGACCTGCCGCGGATGAAGAAGGGCGGCCTGGATGGCGGCTTTTGGGCGATCTACACCGGGCAGGGGCCGCTGACGATCGAGGGCTTCCGCAAGGCGCGCGATTTCGCGCTGCTGCGCGGCATGTCGATCCGATCGATGGTGGCGGCCGACCCCGACAATTTCACGCTGGCGCTGGAGGCGAAGGACGCCGCGCCGATCGCCGCGGCGGGCAAGCGTATTGTCTATATGTCGATCGAAAATGCCTATCCGCTGGGCGAGGATGTCTCGCTGATCAAGACATTCTACGACATGGGCGTGCGCGTGTCGGGCTTTGCCCATTTCGCGCATAACCAGTTCGCCGACAGCTCGACCGATCCGTCGAAGAAGCCGCGCTATGGCGGCCTCAGCCCGCTCGGCAAGGAATTGCTGAAGGAGATGAACCGGCTCGGCATCGTGCCCGACGCCTCGCACAGCTCAGATCAGGTGCTGGACGATCTGCTGGCGCTGTCGACCACGCCGGTGCTGCTGACCCATTCAGGCTGCAAGGCCGTCTATGACCATCCGCGCAATATCGATGACGAACATCTGAAGGCGCTGGCGGCCAAGGGCGGCGTGATCCAGATGAACGCCTATGGCGCCTATCTGCGCGCGTCCAAGCCCAATCCCGAGCGGCAGAAGGCGCTCATGGCGCTTTACAGTCAGATGCGGGAGGGCGCCAAGGTTTCGCCCGAGGCGCGGGCCGCGATGCTCGCCAAGCGGCAGGAGATCGACCGACTCTATCCCGACACCGACCGGCCGACCTTCGACGATTTCATGGCGCATATGCTGCATGCGCTGAAGGTCGTCGGCCCCGATCATGTCGGCATCGGCCTGGATTGGGACGGCGGCGGCGGGGTCGTCGGCATGGAGGATGTGGTCGATCTGCCCAAGATCACCGACGCCCTGCTGAAGGCCGGCTATAGCGAGGCTGACGTACAGAAAATCTGGTCCGGCAATGTGCTGCGCGTGCTGGCCGCGGCCGAGGCGGGCAAGCAGAAATAAGGACTTGTGCCGGACCGGCCGTTGCTGGTCCGGCATGAAATCTTGTTAAGCCAATCGACGGGGGCGTTCCGGCCCGCTAAGGGGAGTCGGCACCAGAAAGGAGCGGTCGCATTTCGCCCATGCAGCACAAGCCGAAGCGCAGCCGGGCAATCGCCCTGCCGAACAGCGAGTTTCGCGCCCGCGCCACCGAATATCTCGATTTCCTCGCCGCCTGGGTGAAGAAGCCCCGGCAGACCGCCTCGGTCGTGCCCAGCAGTCGCTATCTGGCGCGACTGATGGTGGCCGACATCGATCCGCAGGGCGGCCGCGTGCTGGAACTGGGCGGGGGCACGGGCGTCTTCACCCGCGCCATCCTGGAAACCGGGCTTGCCGCCGACCAGCTGGAGGTGGTGGAGATAAATCCCGCTTTCGCGCGTGGGCTGCGGCGTCATTTTCCCCATGTATCGATCCTAGAGACGCCGGCGCAGATCGTCTCGGTTGCGGCCGCCGGTGGCCCCGGCGACTATCAGACCGTGGTCAGCGGGCTGCCGCTGCTGGCGATGGACCGGGCGATGCATATCGACATATTGTCGGAAGCCTTCCGCATGCTGAAGCCGGGCGGCAGCCTGGTGCAGTTCACCTATTCGACACGGCCGCCGGTCAGCCGTGCGGTGCTGGACCAGCTGGGCCTGGAGGTTGTGCGCGCCGGCCATACGGTGCGCAATTTCCCGCCAGCGACGGTCTTCCGCTTCACCCGACGGGGCGAATGACCGGGGCAAGAGAAAAGGGCCGCATCGGATGATGCGGCCCTTCCTTTTTCTGCCTCAGTAGAAGGCGCCGTAGACCACATCGACCACGCGGCGCGACCGGACCTCGACCAGCAGCAGGTCGGGGCCATAGCGCACCCAGCGATAGCCATAGGGCGGCGCGCCCAGGCCCAGGCGCCAATAGTCATTGTAATAATAATAGCTGGAGAAGAAGACCGCCGGCAGGAACAGGCCGACCGTCCAGCGGCGATAGCGATAGCCATGGGGATAGCGGAAGGCGGGGCCGGGGATCGGCCGGAAATTGGGAGGACGGCCGGCACCGGGGCGATGCGGCTGGCCTGGCCGTGGTGGCTGGACGCCGGGACCACCGGGACGCGGCGGCTGGGGCGACGGGCCACCCGGTCGGGGTGGTTGAACTGCCGGTCCACCTGGCTGACCCGGACCGGGCGAAGGCTGTCCTGGGCGGGGCGGTTGCGGTCGAGAAGCACCGGGCCGGGACGGCTGTGTCGACGGACCGCCGGGGCGGGAAGGCTGCACCGATCCGCCGGGGCGTGAGGGGGCGGGGGCAGGGCGCGTGGACGGAGATGGTCGGGCGCCGCCATTGCCGGATGGCGGCCTGTTGCCCTGCTGGGCGATGGCGATATCGGGAACGACGATCAACGCGATCGACAGATAGAGAACTGCCTTTTTCATAGCCTTCTCCACATGGTGGGGGGGCAAGCCTATGCCCGCTCATTACCGGCTTCAATCTTTTTCCAATATGTTGCCCTGCTTCGCTATTTCCCGCACTGCCGGTTGCATGGCGCCGTCCGCCCCCTATCTTGCCCGCACAAGGAAAGGGGGCGCTGCCGCATGGCATCCATCATCGAAATCAAGGGCCTGACGAAAAGCTATGCGTCGGGCTTTCAGGCGCTCAAGGGCGTCGACCTGAATATCGAGGAGGGCGAGATTTTCGCGCTGCTCGGCCCCAATGGCGCGGGCAAGACGACGATGATCTCGATCATCTGCGCCAATGTCCGACCCAGCGGTGGTACCGTCACGGTCGCCGGCCATGACATCATCCACGACTATCGCGGCGCGCGATCGGCGATCGGGCTGGTGCCGCAGGAGCTGAATACCGACCAGTTCGAGCGGGTGATCGATACCGTCACCTTCAGCCGTGGCCTGTTCGGCAAGCCGCGCAACGATGCCTATGTCGAAAAGATACTGCGCGACCTGTCGCTGTGGGACAAGCGCAACAACAAGATCCGCGAACTGTCCGGCGGCATGAAGCGGCGCGTGATGATCGCCAAGGCGCTGAGCCATGAACCGCGCGTGCTGTTCCTCGACGAGCCGACCGCCGGCGTCGACGTGGAACTGCGCCGCGACATGTGGAAGCTGATCGGCGAACTGCGCCAGACCGGCGTCACCATCATCCTGACCACCCATTATATCGAGGAGGCCGAGGAAATGGCCGACCGGGTGGGCGTGATCAACCATGGCGAACTGATGCTGGTCGAGGACAAGACCGCGCTGATGGAGAAGCTGGGCAAGAAGACGCTGTCGATCATGCTGGCCGAACCGATCGAGGCGCTGCCGCCCGAACTGGCGGAATGGGATGTCGCGCTGAAGGCGGAGGGGCAGGAGATCGAATATCTGTTCGACACACGGGCCGAACGCACCGGCGTTTCCTCGCTGTTGCGCAAGCTGGGCGATCTGGGCATCGGCTACAAGGATCTCAACACGCGGCAGAGCAGCCTGGAGGATATTTTCGTGAGCCTGGTCCATCAGGAGAAAGCGGCATGAACGGCCCCAATCTGCGCGCGGTCGCCGCCATCTACAAGTTCGAGCTGCACCGGTTCCGGCGCACCTGGCTGACCGGCCTGCTGGTGCCGGTCATCACCACCTCTCTCTATTTCATCGTGTTCGGCGGGGCGATCGGATCACGCATGACGCAGATTGACGGCATTCCCTATGCCGCCTTCATCGTGCCGGGCCTCATCATGATGTCGATGTTCACGGAGAGCATCTTCAACGCCAGCTTTGGCATCTACATGCCCAAATTCACCGGCACCATCTATGAGCTGCTATCGGCGCCGGTGTCGGCGATGGAGACGGTGATCGCCTATGTGGGCGCAGCGGCAACCAAGGCGCTGATCGTCGGCTTCATCATCTTTGCCACCGCCCATCTGTTCGTCGATTTGCCGGTCGCCCATCCCTTTGCCATGGTCGGCTTCATGCTGCTGATCGCGGTGAGCTTCTGCCTGTTCGGCTTCATCCTGGGCATCTGGGCGCAGGGGTTCGAGCAGTTGCAGGTGATCCCGCTGCTGATCATCACGCCGATGACCTTCCTGGGCGGGGCCTTCTACTCGATCCACATGCTGGCCGAGCCGTGGCGCACCATCACCCTGTTCAACCCGATCGTCTATTTGATCTCGGGCTTCCGCTGGACCTTCTTCGGCAAGGGTGATGTCGGGATCGAGTTCAGCCTTTTGTTCGTGGGGGGCATGCTGGCGGTATGCCTCGGCATCATCGCCTGGGTGTTCCGCACCGGCTATCGGCTGAAGAAGTAACGATAAAAGAAAAGGGCGGCCAATGGCCGCCCTTCTTAATTCGGGTCGATGCGATGCCAGTGCCGGTCAGGCGGCGGCGCTCTGCGGATCGACCGCGAACAGGGTCACGCCCTTATATTTGTCGTCGCCCTGGTCATAGAGGCCGTGCATCGCCTCGAACGTCTCGTCGAGGATCTCGACGTCGCTCAGGCCCGCCAGCTTGAACGTGCCCAGCTTCAGCTCGCGCGGCGGGCGGCCGTCGCGGTCCGTGGTCACGGCGTCCATGAACATCTCGTCATGGCGCGTGTAGAGGATGTGCGGGGCCAACGTGACGACCATCTTGTTATAGGTCGCCTTGAGGCACTTCTGAAGCGCGATCGCTTCGAAGATAGGGGTCGGAGAGTCCATGATGGGCCGCCCATATCAAGAAACACGGCCCCGTTTCAATTGCTTTGTGCGTCGCACCATGTGCCTGCCGTGCAACCGGCCGGATTTTCACGACGAATTGTGCGGCCGTTTTCCTAGCGCAGAACCAGCCCGAGCCGGTCGCGCAGCGACCAGCGCGCGATCAGCAGGATCGCCACCGTGCCGAGGCCCGCAGCCAGGCCGAACCAGATGCCCACGCCATGCAGCCCCATCGGGAAAGCGAGCAGGGCGCCGACGCCGATACCGATGATCCAGTAGCCGAAAAGGGCGAAGATCATTGGCACCTTGGTATCCTGGATGCCGCGCAGCACGCCGGCGCCGACGGCCTGGGCAGCATCGACCAGCTGGAACAGCGCGGCGACCGCCAGGAAGCTGACCGCCAGATTGGCGGTGGCGAGATTGGCCGGATCATGGACGTCGAGGAAGATCGACACCAGCGGTCGCGGGATCAGGACCAGCATCAGCGCAGCCGCCATGGCGAAGCCGGTGCCGACGATCAGCGCCAGCCAGCCGGCCCGGCCGATCGCGGCGGGATCGGATCGGCCATAGGCGACGCCGACGCGCACGGTCGCGGCCTGACCAATGCCCATCGGCACCATGAAGACCAGCGAGGCGATCTGGATCGCCACGGCATGGGCGGCGAGCGATTCCCGGTCGATCAGCCCCATCAGGAAGGCCGAGGCATTGAATACCGTGACTTCCAGCCCCAGCGTGATCGCGATCGGCAGGCCCAGCGTCCACACCGCCCGCTGCCGGTCGCGATCACGTGTCCAGAAGCGGCCCATCAGCCGATAGCGGCGGAAGCGGCGATCGACCAGGATGACGGTCAGCAGGCCCAGGAACAGGAAGGTGGAAGAGAGGGTGCTGGCGATGCCGGCGCCCAGTAGGCCAAGCGCGGGCAGGCCGAGATGGCCGAAGATCAGCGCCCAGCCGACCAGCACGTTGAACGGGATGGCGAGCAGCATGATGATGAGGCCCCAGAGCGGGCGCTCCAGTGCCGAGATGAAGTTGCGCAGCGTGGTGAAGCAGAGGAAGGGCAGCAGCGCCCATTGCATGCCGCGCATCAGATGGCCGGCTTCGCGCGCCAGGTCGGGTTCCTGGCCCATGGCGCGCAATATCGCCTCGCAATGCCACAGGATCAGCCAGGCGGGCAGCACGAAGAAGGCGGCGGCGCGCAGCGTCTGGTGGACGGTGCGGCGCACGTCGCGCACCGAATGGCGACGACGGCCGCGCTCGCTGGCGATCAGCGGCGCGGCGGCGGTGACGAGGCCAAGGCCGAAGATCAGCAGCGCGTTGAAGAGATTGATCGCCAGCGCCCCGGCGGCGACCGCTTCCGCGCCCAATCGACCGACGAGCAGCAGGTCTGTTGCGGCGATTCCCGACCAGGCGACATTGCCCGCGATCATGGGAATGGCGAGCGTGACGAGCGCGCGCGCCTCGATGCGCCAGGGGGAAGATTGGGTCACTTGGAAAGTCCGGAGCGAGGGAAGCGCCGGCAAAGGCGCGGGCGCTCCCCTTAATCGCCTCAGTGCTTCTTGAACAGATGCAGCACGGCAACGATGATGCTGCCGATCACCAGGCCGACAATGCCCGCGCCGATCGCATTCACCAGCCAGTCGATCACCGGACCGATCGCGGGCACCGCATGGGCTGCACCCTCGGCCAGATGATGGATCGTGCCGGGGATCAGATCCCAATGAAATTCGTGCAGGCCATGGACAATCAGGCCGCCGCCGACCCACAGCATCGCCGCCGTGCCGACCACGCCCAGCACGCTCATCACGACCGGCATCGCCTTTACCAGGCCGCGGCCGATGGCGCGCGTCGCCGCGCCGCTGCGCTGGGCGAGGTGCAGGCCGATATCGTCCATCTTCACGATGAAGCCGACGACGCCATAGACGCCGGCGGTGATTGCGATGGCAACGACGACCAGGATGATCGCCTGTTCCCAGATCGGCTCGCTGGCGACAGTGCCAAGAGCGATGGCCATGATCTCGCCCGACAGGATGAAGTCGGTGCGGATCGCGCTGGAGACCTTCTGGTCCTCCAATTCCTTGGAGGTGAGGGTTGCGGCGGCATCCGCCACCTCGTCATGGCCGCCCTGGATCGCCTCCAGCAGCTTCTCCGCCGCCTCGAAGCACAGGAAGGCGCCGCCCAGCATGAGCAGCGGCGGCAGCAGCCAGGGGGCAAAGGCGCTGAGCGCCAGTGCCGCCGGCAGCAGGAACAGCAATTTGTTGCGCAGGGATCCGCGCGCGATCTTCCAGATGATCGGCAGTTCGCGGTCGGGCGACAGGCCCATGACATAGTTGGGTGTCACGGCAGTATCGTCGATGACGACGCCGGCAGCCTTGGTGCCGGCCTTGCCGGCGGCAGCGGCGACATCATCCAGCGACGTGGCCGCCATCTTGGCGATACCGGCAACATCGTCGAGTAGCGCGATCAGACCCGAAGGCATGGTTGAATAATTCCCCTGTTGAAACGGATGGATATCATCCGTGCGCGCTTCTTAATGCGCGGGCAGGGTGGGGGCAATGGAGCGATGATTGCCGGTTCGTGACCGGGCGTCGGCGATATCAGTAATTGCCGGGCGGATCGCTGGCGGGAAAGGATTCGTCGGACTGTTCATCGACCATGTCCCAATCGCTGTCGTCCGCCTGCGGTCCGGCGTCGCGGACGATGCCGGACGAGCCGACCGGGCCGCGATCGTCCGGATCAACGGCCGCGGCACCATCATTCTTGCCGGCCCGTTCCTTCAGGCTCTTCCAGGCAACGGCGCCCAGGCCGGTCAGAAAGGCCAGCTTCAACAATCCCTTCATGGTGTCTCCTTCGACGCGCTGTGGAGATGGACCCACTTGGCGGCGTCCTGGTCGATAGCCTCGGGCGATAGGCGAATTTCGCCCTCTTCGTCCGCGCTGCCGGCATGATCCTCGTCGGCGCCGGTCATGCCGGGCGGAAAGATGGTCCAGCGCTGTTGCAGGGCGGTATCGATCATCGCCTGCCAGGCGGTCACGTCGCCCGTCTCGCGCATGGCGGGATCGGGCTCCTTGAGCATCGCCAATATGCTGGCGGCATCCTCGACCCAATAGGGCCAGTTATGCGTTGCCCCGGCGGCGAGATGCCGGGCGAGGCGCTCAAGCAGGCTACGTTGCTCCATGATGTCCGGAACGTTCATGGCGACTCTCCGTTCCTCATTTTCTCGCCATGCAACTTAATGGCAATCCTCGGGAAACGCCCCTCGGTATTTGAACCGATATGGGACGAAAAAAGGAGGCAGACATGCCCAGAGGCGACAAGGATCGTTACACTGGCAAGCAGAAGCGCAAGGCTGCGCATATTGCGCAAAGCTATGAAGAGCGTGGTATATCGCATGACGAAGCGGAGGCGCGGGCCTGGGCGACCGTGAACAAGGATTCGGGCGGGGGCAACCTGTCGGGATCGGGGCGGGGCAAGCCCGACAGCCATGCCGCCGAACGGCGCAAGGCGGCCGATCGATCGGCCGCGGCGAAGAAGGGGTGGGAAACGCGCCGTCGCCGGGCGCAGGGCTGAAATCAGGGCGAGAAGATATCGCCGTTGCTGAAATGGGCGGCGAGATGATCGATCCAGGCGCGCACCAGCGGCGGCAGCCCGGTGCGGGTGGTGAAGACGAGGTGGACGATCCCCTCCTGCGCCTGCCATTCCGGGAACGGCAGCGCCAAGGCGCCCGAGCGAGACGATCTGGACATGGCCCTTGGGATGGAGCGTCAGGAAATCGGGCAATGGGGCGGTGACGGCGGTGCGGCACTGGTCATAGACCGACAGGCCAAGCTCGGTGAGCGTTCGATCAGCCGCCCAAGGCAACAAAAAAGCCGCCCGGTGACGGACGGCTTTCTCGTTTGTCAGAGCGAAGAGGCTCAGGCTTCTTCGGCCGGGGCTTCTTCCGCCTCGACGGCGATTTCGCCCGGCTCGGCGTTCGGATCGTAATCCTCGGTGAAGCCGGCTTCGTCCTTCTCGAACAGGTCGGCCATCACGTCGACGCCCTGCGCCTGCAGTTCGGCTTCTTCCGGCGAGCGGGCAACGTTCACCGTGATGGTGACGGCCACTTCCGGGTGCAGCGCGACCTTGACGTCGAAGACGCCCAGGGTCTTGATCGGACGCTCCAGCACGACCATCGCCTTGGAGACGTTGGTCACGCCATCGGCGTGCAGCGCGTCGACGACGTCACGGACGGCGACCGAGCCGTACAGGTGGCCGGCGTTCGACGACTGGCGGATCAGGACGATCTGCTTGCCGTTGACGCCTTCGGCAGCCTTTTCGGCGTCCGAACGACGAGCGGCGTTGTCGGCTTCGATCTTCGCGCGGTTGGCTTCGAACACAGCCTTGTTGGCGGCGTTCGAACGAAGAGCCTTCTTGTTGGGCAGCAGGAAGTTACGAGCGTAACCGTCCTTCACGGTGACGACGTCGCCGATCGCGCCCAGCTTTTCGATGCGCTCAAGGAGAATGATTTCCATGGGTCTTTCTCCCTTACTTCACGATGTAGGGCAGCAGGCCCAGGTGACGGGCGCGCTTGATGGCCTGGGCCAGCTCACGCTGCTTCTTGGCGGACACCGCGGTGATGCGGCTGGGGACGATCTTGCCGCGCTCGGACACGAAGCCCTGCAGCAGACGGACGTCCTTGTAATCGATCTTCGGCGCATCCTTGGCGGCGAAGGGGCAGCTCTTGCGGCGGCGGAAAAACGGGCGTGCCATGTTTCAGATCTCCTTATTCGGCAGCCGGGGCTTCTTCGCGCTCACGGCGCGGGCCACGGTCACCACGGGGGGCACGGTCGCCGCGTTCGGCGCGTTCCTGCTTGCGCATCATCACCGACGGACCGGCTTCCAGCTCTTCGACCTTGATGGTCATGTAGCGGATGATGTCTTCGTTGATCTGGGTCTGACGCTCCAGCTCGGCAATCACGTTGCCCGGTGCGTCGATGTTCAGCATGACGTAGTGCGCCTTGCGGTTCTTGGCGATCTTGTACGCGAGCGAACGCAGGCCCCAGGTCTCGACCTTGGTCACCTTGCCTTCATTTTCCTCGACGATCTTGGTGGCGGTTTCCGCCAGAGCGTCCACCTGCGCCTGTGCCAGATCCTGGCGCGCAAGGAACACATGCTCGTAAAGAGCCATGGGTATTGCCTCATCTGTTGGCCGATCGCTGACGCCCACCCCATGTGGAACGCCCCTCCGGCTGTCGTCTCAAGCATTCGAAATCGTCCGACGTCCGAATCCGGGGCCGAGCGAAGGCGCGCCTATGACGGAAAAGCGGGGGAAAGGCAAGCGGCATCGGTGCAGCCATGGGCGGCAGCGGCTCTGCTTGCAGTCAGGCTTCACCTGTCTCTATCCTGCCCTTCAGAAAAAGAGAAGGAGAGACGGATGGCGGTCGCGATCGCGGCACTGGCGCTGATCTTGCTGATGCTGGCGGCCTATCGCGGCATGAGCGTCATATTGATGGCGCCCTTGCTCGCCATGCTGGCGGTGTTCCTGACCGATCCGGCGGCAGTGCCCACCGCCTTTTCCGGCCTGTTCATGGACAAGGTCGCCACCTTCCTGAAGCTCTATTTTCCGGTCTTCCTGCTCGGCGCGTTGTTCGGCAAGCTGGTCGAGATATCGGGTTTTTCCCGCGCGATCGTGACGGCGGTGATCGGTTTCGTCGGTGCGGGGCGAGCGATCCCGGCGATCATGATCGTGACGGCGCTGCTGACCTATGGCGGGGTCTCGGTCTTCGTGGCGGTGTTCGCCGTCTATCCCTTCGCCGCCGAGATGTTTCGCCGCGCCGATATTCCCAAGCGACTGGTGCCGGCTACCATCGGCCTTGGCGCGCTGACCTTCACCATGGATGCGCTGCCGGGCACGCCGCAGATCCAGAATGTCATTCCGGCCAGCTTCTTTGGCACCACTGCCTGGGCGGCGCCGGTGCTGGGCGTGATCGGATCGGTGGTGATCGCGGCCGCGGGCCTGGTCTATCTCAACTGGCGGCGCCGGGCGATGGCGGCCGCGGGGGAGGGCTATGGCGCGCCCGAAACGCTGGTCAACGAACCCGATCGGCAGGAAGAGGCGGTGACCGTCCACCCGCTGGTCGCCCTGCTGCCACTGTTGGTGGTGGGGCTGGGCAATCTGGCGCTGACCCTGCTGATCCCGCGCATCACCGGTGGGGCGGAGACGGTGAGCATTCGGCTGGCGGGGCTGCCCGAGCCGGTGACAGCGAAGGTGACACAGCAAGCGGCGCTGTGGGCGGTGGAGGGGGCGCTGCTGATGGGCATCGCCACCATCCTGATCTTTGCTTTCCTGGTCGTGGCGCGGCGCTTTGCGGAAGGGGCGAAGGCGGCGGTCGGTGGCGCCTTGCTGGCGGGGATGAACACGGCGGTCGAATATGGCTTTGGCGGGGTGATCGCGGCGCTGCCCGGCTTCCTGGTCGTCAAGGACGCGCTGAAGGCGGTGCCCAACCCGCTGATCAACGAAGCCATTACGGTGACGACCCTGGCCGGCATTACCGGGTCGGCGTCGGGCGGCCTGTCGATCGCGCTGGCGGCGATGGCGGACCAGTTCGTGGCGGCGGGCGATGCGGCGGGTATCCCAAGAGAGGTGCTGCACAGGGTTGCGTCGATGGCATCGGGGGGCATGGACAGCCTGCCGCATAATGGCGCGGTCATCACCCTGCTGGCGGTGACGGGCCTCACCCATCGCCAGGCCTATAAGGACATATTCGCGCTGACGCTCATCAAGACGATGACCGTCTTCGTCGTGATCGCCGTCTATTATCTGACCGGCCTCGTCTGAACGCGAAAGCGCCCCGGAGCGGGGGCTCCAGGGCGCTTTTCAGGAGGACGGGCGCTTAGCGGATGGCGCCGGCGACGACCGCGCCGATGATCCCGCTGGTGATCGCGACCAGCACCGCGTCATTGCCCGAGCGGACCCAGTGATAACCGCGCGGCGGGGCCGACAGGCGATAGCCGCGATAATTGTCGACGACCCGGTAATTGGTCGCGTAGCGGCGATCGAAGCGCTGGCCCTTGGCCCAGTGGCGATCGTTGCGCACCACCGTCTTCTTCTGGACGACGGTGCGGTGCGGACCTTCCTTCACGACCCGGACGGTCTCGCGATGGGGCGCGGCCTGGGCCTGGGCGGTGACGATCGGGCTGGCGGCAACGGCGGTGGCGGTCAGGGCCAGAATGATCTTCTTGAACATGTCTTCACTCCTCTTGTTTCAATCGAGGGCGCCGCTTCCGGCGTCGAAGACAGAGATAGGCCGCGCTTGTCGCAAGCCTGTCCCAAGGGTGGGGCAGTTTTGTCGGAAATTGTATCAAATCGCGATTTAAGCTGAATATCGGTTCAGAAATTGCGCTTTTTCAATGCCTTGTTCGACTCACAGCATCAGCGAGATGGCATTGCCGAAATTGTGCAGCAGGATCGGCAGCAGCAGGCTGCCGGTGCGCAGGCGCAGCCAGACGGCCAGCAGCGAGGGGATGGCGGTGAGCGCCATCACCATCGGGTCAAAGCTGAAATGGCCGCCCGAATAGCCGAACGCATGGGCCAGGCCGAACAGGCCGCAGGACAGCAGGGTGCCCCAGCCCCAGTCGACGCCCAGGAAACGGACCCGCCGGGTGAAGGCGCGATCGAGCGCGAAGAGCAGGATGCCGCGATAAAAGGGTTCTTCCTCCAGTCCCGGCATGGTGAGCTGGAAGGCGATTTCCTCCGCGCTGCTCGGATCGTCGGGGAAATAGAGCGCGAGCGCGGTGAAGAAGGCGCAATAGAGGAGAGCCACGGGCAGGGCCGCGGTCAGGCTGCCGCGCGCCTGGCACAGCGTCAGGCCGACCCGCTTCCAGCCAAATGCCGGCAGGGCGGCGACCAGCAGCGTGAGCGCAAGGGCCAGCAGCTTGCCCTGCCAGTTCCAGTCGGCGGCGGGGATGAGATCGGGGATATGGCGATAGGCGCGGGTCAGCAGCGCGTCATTGGCAGCGACCAGGGCGGCGGCAACCAGCAGCCAGCCGGGCCGAAAGCCGCGCCGATCGATCAGGCCGATCGCACCGCCTGCGGCCAGCAGCAGCGCCAGCGTGCCGAGCAGGCCGATGACGCCGTTCATGCGCGCCGCTCCGGCGCGCGGCGGTTCAGTCGGTGGAGGCGGGCAGAGGGACGGCGGGCAGGGGCGTGGCGGTGACGGTCATGCGGGCGAGCAGGATGGGATGATCCTTGCCCTCCAGCACTTGCGCCGTCTGCGGTGCCTGCGCGTCGGCAAAGGGGGTGAGGCTGACCCCGAACAGCAGCGCACTGCTGATGAGGCTGGCGGCGATCATCTTCATGGAGGCATTCCTTCCATGGCACCGGAGCGGCGCCATGGAAGGAGGGATTAGGCAGAAGATGTCGCAGCATTATCCCGGATAACCGCCCTTTTGTCGGAAAATGTATCAGCCTATTCGTGTCGCAGCGCGTCGATCGGATTGAGACTGGCCGCCCGGCGGGCGGGGAAATAGCCGAACACCACGCCGATCGCCGCCGAAAAGAGGAAGGCGATCAGATTGACCTGCGGGTCGAAGGTGAAGGGCACCTTCATCAGCGGCGCGATGCCGACCGATGCGATGAGGGCGATGACCAGGCCGATCAGGCCGCCCATGCACGACAGCACGATCGCCTCCACCAAAAACTGCATCAGCACTTCGCGCGCGACCGCGCCAATGGCGAGGCGGATGCCGATCTCGCGGGTGCGTTCCGTCACCGACACCAGCATGATGTTCATGATGCCGATGCCGCCGACCAGCAGGGATATGGCCGCGACCGCCGCGACGATCTGGGTCAGGATGGTGGTGGTGCCGGTCAGCGTGTCGCTGATCTGCTTGGTATCGAAGACGTTGAAATTATCCTCCGCGCCCGCCTTGATCTTGCGGCGCTCGCGCATCAGCTGCTCCAGGCTGTCCTGCACGGTCGCGCTGTCATAGGCGTCGTCGACCGCGACCATGATCTGGCTGATGTCGCGATCGCCGGTGAAGCGGCGCTGGACGAACTTGATCGGCATGACGACGACATCGTCCTGGTCGCCAAAGCCGCCCTGGCCGCGGGTCGCAAGCACGCCCACCACCTGACAGCTCACGCCCTTGATCCGCATCCGCTTGCCGATCGGGTCATTGCCCTGGAACAGGTTGGTGCGCACCGTATTGCCGATGATGCAGACCGATTTGCCGGCCTCTTCCTCGTCCGGCATGAACAGCCGGCCTTCCGACACATTCCAGGACTGGACCTGCGAATAGGCCGACGTCGTGCCATAGACGGTGGTCGACCAGTTATTGCCTTCATAGATGGCGGTGCCGCTCGACTGGACCACTGGCGCCACGGCGCGCACGCCGGTCAGCTGGTTCTCGATCGCGGTCAGGTCCGCTTCCTTGAAATTGGGCGGGCGCGGCCCGCCGCCGCCTCGGCCAAAGCCCTGACCGGGGCGCAATTGCAGCACGTTTGCGCCGAGCGAGCTGATCTGTTCGCGCACGGCGGCAGTCGCGCCATTGCCCAGCGTCACCATGGTGACGACGGCGGCAACGCCGATGATGATGCCGAGCGTCGTGAGGAAGCTGCGCATCTTGTGCCGGTTGATTGCCCGGAAGGCGAGGATGACGGTGGTGCCCAGCATCAGCCCACGGCTCCCTTCTGCGGTCCGCCCTGGCCCTTGTCGACCCGCTCCACCAGCCCATCCTTGAAATGGACGATGGTATGGGCAAATTCGGCCATGTCGGGTTCGTGCGTCACCATCAGCACGGTGATGCCGCTATTCTGGTTGAGGTCGGTCAGCAATTGCATGATCTCCACTGACCGTTCGGAATCGAGATTGCCGGTCGGTTCGTCCGCCAGCAGCACGTCGGGCTGGGTGACGATGGCGCGGGCGATGGCGACGCGCTGTTGCTGGCCGCCGGACAGTTCGGCTGGGGTATGGTCCCACCAGTCCTTCAGGCCCACCTTGTCGAGCGCGGCCATGCCCATGTCATAGCGGGTCTTCTTGTCCTCGCCGCGATAGAGCAGGGGGAGTTCGACATTCTCCAGCGCGCTGGTGCGGGCGAGCAGGTTGAAGCCCTGGAAGACGAAGCCGAGATAGCGGCGGCGCAGCAGCGCGCGCTGGTCGCGGTCCAGCGTTTCGACATGGCGGCCCTTGAACAGGAACTGCCCGCCCGATGGCACGTCGAGGCAGCCCAATATGTTCATCGTCGTCGACTTGCCCGAGCCCGAAGGCCCCATGACGGCGACGAAATCGCCCTGCTCGATGTCGAGGTCGATGCCCTTGAGTGCCTGAAAGGCGGTGGGGCCGCTGCCGAAGATCTTGGTGATCCCCCGCAGCGAGATGATGGGATCGGCGGCCATGGGGTCAGGTTCCGCTCTGCCGGCCGGTGCCCCGGCTCTCCGCGCCGCCGCTGCCCTGGGGGGGGGCGGGCGTCGGGGCGACCGGGGCGGTCTGGGGCGCGGCATCGCCCGAATTGCCAAGCGACTTGACGCTGGCGGGGCTGCCGTCGGCGGCGGGATTGCGCGGGCGATCCTTCGTGTCGCCAGCGGCGGGGTCTGCCTTCTGGTCCTCGGCGGGCTGCTGCGCGCCGGCGGCAAGCTGGCCGGTGATGACCTTCATGCCGGGCTTCAGGTCGCCGCCGGTGATGACGGTGCGCGATCCGTCGCTGGCGCCGACGGTCACCTGGATCGCCTTGGGATCGCCCTTTTCGTCGAGGACATAGAGGGTCTGGCTGCTACCCGCGCCGAAATTGACCTGGCGGTTGGCGCCGCTGCGGCGCATGCGGCCGGGGCCGGGCAGGACGCTGGTGATGCCGCCGCCCGATCCGGCGCCGCTGCTGGGCTTGAATCGGAGCGCGCTGTTGGGGACGAGCAACACATCATGCAGTTCCTGGGTCACGATGTCGGCGGTCGCGGTCATGCCCGGACGCAGGGTTTCGTCCGCATTATCGACCGACAGCACGGCGGTATAGGCGACGACCGTGCCGGTCGAGCTGCTGGTCGTGCTGGTCGAGGACGAGGAGGACGAGCTGCTGCTGGAGCTGTTCGATCCGACATTCACCCGCGTGACCTTTGCCGGGAAGGTGCGGCCGGGGAAGGCGTCGACGGCGAAATTGGCGGTCTGGCCTTCCTTGACCTGGCCGACATCGGCTTCGTCCACCGACACCTCGACCTCCATCTTGGTGAGATCCTCGGCGATGGTGAACAGCACCGGCGCGTTGAGCGAGGCGGCGACGGTCTGGCCCGGTTCGATGTCGCGCGACAGGACCACGCCGGTGACGGGCGAGACGATCTGGGCGATCGACAGGTTGGTCTGGGCGGTCGACAGCTGGGCGCGCGAGACATTCACCTGCGCCTGCGCCGAACGAAGATTGGCGAGCGCGCCATTATAGTCGGCGCGGGCCGAATCCAGTTCGGTCTTGGCCGGCACCTTGCCACCCGAAAGCTGATAGACGTTGAGCTGACGATCGAGCGTCGCCTTGGCCAGCGCGACCTGCGCCTGCGCCTGGGCGACGCCAGCCTGGGAGGAGGCGACCTGAGCCTGCGTCTGGTTGATCGTGTCGACCAGGCGGCGGGTGTCCAGTTCGGCGAGCTTCTGCCCCTTGGTCACGCGATCATTGACGTCGACATAGACGGCGGTGATCTTGCCCGACTGTTCGGACCCCACATCGACCTGGTTGATCGGCTTCAAATTGCCGGTCGCCGATACGCTGACCGTCAGGTCGCCCTGGCGCGCCTCGCGGGTGGCATAATTGGGCTTGTCATCGCCGGCAAAGCAGCGGGCAACAAGCAGGACCAGGATCAGCAGCACGACGCCGATAATTCCGCGCATCATCCACTTGCGATGCGGCTTTTCCGGCTTGGCGCCCAGAAAGTCGTTGAGATCCTGGTCGGGGCTGGCGTCATTGCTCATGGGGGCGGTCATCCATATTCTGCCAGCCGCCACCCAGCGCATTATAGAGCTGGGCGATGGCCAGGATCTCGTCCGATTGGGCGCTGGCAAGGCTGTTGCTGGCGTTCAGCAACGTGGTTTCGCTGCTGGACAGGGTCTGGAAGTCGATCAGGCCGGACTGATACTGGCTGCGCGCCAGGATCGCGGCATTGTTCGACGCTTCATAGGCGGTGGCGAACTCGACCTTGCGTCGGCGGGCGCTGTCGAGCGAGGCCATGCCATTTTCGACATCCTCCAGCGCGCCGAGGACGCTCTGCTTGTAGGCGGCGAAGGCGCCGTCGGTCGCCGCCTTCTGCGCGCGAACCTGCGAGGCGAGGCGGCCACCATCGAAGATGGTCTGGGCGACATTGGCAAAGACGCCGCCGGTGATGAGGTCGAACAGATCCTTGAAGGCGTTCGACGTGGTGCCGATGTTGCCGCTGATGCCGAGCGAGGGATAGAGCTGCGCCTGGGCGACGCCGATCCGCGCGGTGGCGGCGGCCAGCGCCCGTTCGGCCGAGCGCACATCGGGCCGCTGGCGCAACGTATCGGCCGGAATGCCGGTGGCGATGTCGGTGGCGGCGGTGGGGATCGGTGCCGGCGTTTCCAGCGCGCGCGTTGCGTCGCCCGGCGCCTGGCCGGTCAGCACGGCGATGCGGTTGAGGCTGCCCTTCAGGCTGGCTTCGAGCTGCGGGATGGTGGCGTTGGTCTGGGCGAGCTGGGCCCTGGCCTGCTGCTCGTCGAGCGAGGAGACCAGCCCGGCCTGCAGCCGCCAGCGGGCAATGTCGTAATTGTCCTGCTGCACCTTCTGCGTCTCGCGGGCGATGCGCAGCTGTTCCTGTGATGCGCGCGCCTGAACATAGTTGGTGACCAGTTCGGAAATGATGGTCATCCGCACATTGGCGAGGTCATAGCCGGACGCGGCAAGATCGGCCCGCGCGGCTTCGGCCGAGCGTGACAATTCGCCGAACAGGTCGATCTGCCAACTGGCATTGGCGCCGGCCGAATAGCTGCTGGACCAGTTGCTGGCGCCGGTGGAGATGACGTTGCCGCTGTCATCGACACGGGTGCCGCCGGCCTGGCTGCGGTAATTCTTGCCGCCGCTGGCCGATCCGTTCACCTGCGGCAGGAAGGCGGCATTGGCCTGGCGCAGGGATTCCCGCGCCTGCCGCAGCCGTGCCTGCGCCTGGACGATGTCCAGATTGCCGGCGATCGCCTGATCGATCAGGCCGGTCAGCGTCGGATCGTTGAGCCGCGTCCACCAGGTGGCGAGGGTGGCGTCGTCCAGTGCGGCGCCGCTGCCCTGGCTATAGCCGGCAGGCACGCCCAGCGCGGCGGATTGCGGCGCGTGATAGTTCGGGCCCGCCGCGCAGGCGGACAGGGCAAGCACCGATCCCGTGAGCCATGCAATGCGATATCGCACCTTTTCCTTGCACTCCGTCGTCGTTAAAGGGGCCAGCAATATTCCCCCGGAGAGACAGGGGGGCAGGTGTATCAGGTCGTTACGTGCCGAAAAGCAATGTACGCCTCAATGCCATATATGTCTCAAAGTGTAACGTGCGTGAATTCCCGTGTTTTTCCCAGGAAAGACACCAGTAGATCAGAGGATGGAAGATGAGGGCATTTCTTTTCCCGGGCCAGGGTAGCCAGTCGGTCGGCATGGGCAAGGCGCTGGCCGAGGCAAGCCCGGCGGCAAAGGAACTGTTCCAGGAAGTCGATGACGCCCTGTCGCAGCATCTGTTCCGCATCATGGTGGAAGGCCCCGAGAGCGACCTGACCCTGACCGAGAATGCCCAGCCCGCGATCATGGCCAACGCGCTCGCCACGCTGCGCGTGATGCAGAAGGAAGGCGGCTTCAGCCTGGCCGACAAGGGTGATTATGTCGCGGGTCACTCGCTGGGTGAATATAGTGCGCTCTGCGCGGTCGAGGCGTTCGACCTTGGCACCACCGCTCGCCTGCTCAAGCTGCGCGGTCAGGCGATGCAGGCCGCCGTGCCGGTGGGCGAGGGCGCGATGGCCGCGCTGTTGGGCGCCGACATCGAAAAGGCGCAGGCGCTGGCCGATGCCGCTGCCGAGGGCGAAGTCTGCACCGTCGCCAACGACAATGATCCCAGCCAGGTCGTCATTTCCGGCCACAAGGGCGCGATCGAGCGCGCCGTCGCGCTGGTCAAGGATTATGGCATCAAGCGCGGCGTGCTTCTGCCGGTGTCGGCGCCCTTCCACTGCCCGCTGATGCAGCCGGCCGCCGACGCGATGGCGGAAGCGCTGGCAAAGGCGACGATCAACGCGCCGCTGCTGCCGGTCTATGCCAATGTGCTGGCCGCGCCGATCAGCGACCCGACCGACATTCGCGACCGTCTGGTCGAGCAGGTCACCGGCCGTGTGCGCTGGCGCGAGTCGATCGGCGCGATGTGGGACGCGGGCGTCACCGATTTCGTCGAACTGGGCGGCAAGGTGCTCGGCCCGATGGTCAAGCGCATCGCGCCGGACGCCACCGTGCGCAGCGTGGTGACGATGGACGATATCGAGGCGGTGCTGGGCGCGCTGTGAGCGAGAGCCCGGTTCTTGCCAGCCGCGACGGGGCCGTCCTGACGGTCACGCTGAACCTGCCCGACCGGCGCAACCCCATCTCCGATCCGGCGATGGTGGATGCGCTGTGCGACGTGTTCGAGGCGGCGGACCGGGATGCGAGCATCTATGTCGCGATCCTGACCGGGGCGGGCAGCGCCTTCTCCTCGGGCGGCGATCTCAACGCGATGCGGCCGGATGCCGGCGGGCTGCGGGCCAGCCTGCCGGTGCAGACGCGGCGCAATTATCGCGCGGGCATCCAGCGCCTGCCCTTGCTGTTCCAGGCGATCGAGCTGCCGGTGATCGCGGCGGTCAACGGTCCGGCGATCGGCGCGGGGCTGGACCTGGCCTGCATGTGCGACCTGCGCATCGCGGGGCAAAGCGCGCGTTTCGCCGAAAGCTTCGTGAAGCTTGGCCTCGTCTCCGGTGATGGCGGGGCCTGGTTGCTGCCGCGCATCATCGGTTTTTCCAAGGCGTCGCAACTGTCGCTGACCGGCGAGACGATCGACGCGGGCGAGGCACTGCGGATCGGGCTGGTTGGCGATGTCGTGCCCGACGCGGACTTGATGACGGCGGCGCGGGCGCAGGCTGACGCCATCGCCGCCAATCCGCCGCACGCGACGCGGATGACCAAGCGGCTGCTGCGCGCGGCGCAGACGGCCGAACTATCACAGATACTGGAAATGGCGGGCGCCATGCAGGCGCTGGCCCACGCGACCGCGGATCATGACGAGGCGATCACCGCCTTCTTCGACCGCCGGCCGCCACACTTCAAGGGAGACTAAAATGTTCGATCTGACGGGAATGACCGCGCTGGTGACTGGCGCTTCGGGGGGCATCGGCTCTTCCATCGCCAAGGCGCTGGCCGCGCAGGGCGCCACCCTGGCGCTGTCGGGCAGCAATGAGGAGAAGCTCAAGGCCTTCGCCGCTGAGTTGGGCGGGGATCACAAGACTCTGGTCTGCAACCTGTCCGACCCGGCCGCCGTCGACGCGCTGGTGCCGCAGGCGGTGGAAGCGCTGGGTGGCAAGATCGACATCCTGGTCAATAATGCCGGCATCACCCGCGACAATCTGATCCTGCGCATGAAGGACGAGGAATGGTCGCAGGTGATTGCGGTCAATCTGGAAGCCGCCTTCCGCCTGTGCCGCGCGGCCGCCAAGCCGATGATGAAGGCGCGTTTTGGCCGCATCATCTCGATCACCTCGGTCGTGGGCGTCACCGGCAATCCGGGCCAGTCCAACTATTGCGCGTCGAAGGCCGGCATCATCGGCATGTCCAAGTCGCTGGGCCAGGAACTGGCGAGCCGCGGCATCACCGTGAACTGCGTGGCCCCCGGCTTCATCCGGTCGGCCATGACCGATGCGCTGAACGATGCGCAGAAGGGCACGATCCTGGCCAAGATCCCCGCTGGCGATCTGGGCGATGGCGACGATATCGGCGCAGCAGTCGCCTATCTGGCGAGCAAGGAAGCGGGCTATGTCAACGGCCAGACCCTGCACGTCAACGGCGGCATGGCGATGATCTGATTGAAGTCCCGGTCAGGCGATCTTCGTCCGGCCGGGCAGGCTATAAGCGAGCGCGCCGTCCAGCAGGATGGCGCGCCGCATCGCCAGCGCCAGCACCGCGATCGCGGCGATCAGGTTGACCGGCACATGGGTCCATTCCGACAGGGCTCGGCCGAACAGCGGCGCCATCCAGGCATAGGCCAGCCAGCTGCGTTCCCAGCCAAGCGCGCCGCGCTTGCCCATGTCGGCGGCGACGAAGGCGATCGCCATTCCCAGCAGCACATAGTCATAGTCGAGCACATAGGGCGTGCAGAGCAGGGCGGCGCTGAGCGCGGCGGCACCCCGCACTTCCATCGTCCCGCGGCGGGCGACCAGTGCGGCGATAGCGATGGCGATGGCTGTCACCAGGCCCTGCACCACATAGGCGGCCGGAATGCTGCCGCCCCATTGGCGGATCGCCGCAAAGGGGCTCTGGATCTTTTCCCAGCCGGTGGCGCCATTTTCGATGATGATATGCCGCGTCAGCGGCAGCGAATCGATGAAGGCCTGCCACACCGGCCAGCCCCAGATCAGCAATGTCAGCAGGCACAGGCCGGCCGAGGTCAGGCCCGCAGCCAGGAAGGCGCGGACATTGCCGCGCGCGATGATCAGCACCGGGATCAGCACCGCAAATTGCGGTTTGTAGACCAATGCGCCCAGCAGCATGCCGGCGATCCAGGGACGTCGGTCGAGCAGGGCCATGCCGCCGCCCAGCAGGCCGGCGGTCATGAACGCATTCTGGCCATGGCCCAGGCACACCATCACCACCGGCGCACCGAGCGCGATGAGCAGCGCGTCGCGCTGACCCGGCAGGACATGGCGGACGACCATCAGCGCGCCGGCCAGCGTCAGTCCCTGCCACAGCAGCAGGGCAGGGGTGTAGGGGATTTGCGCCAGCAACGTGGCCAGGATCAGGAAGGGCGGGGGATAGTGCCAGCCATAGAAAGGGATGGCGGGATCATGATGGATCGCCTTCTGCACTTCATGATGGGCGGGCCAGTTCCATGCCTGGGCGGCCTGGCCATGGTCGGCCATCCATCCCGCCGTCCAGACGTTTGAAAAGTCGGTGCCAAGCGGTCGGCCAAGCGAATCTACCGTGCCATGGGCCGTCGCGAACAGGTAGGCGAGGCCGATCAGCGTTGCTGCCAGCATCAGCCAGGCGGTCATTCTTGCCCGTTCCGGGGTGATGAACTGGTCGGGGCACAGGCGGCTTATCATGGCTATTTGCTGGCACAAGCGGCTGAAATTTTGGTAAACAACCCGTTGTTTCCGGGTTTTTTCCGGCTTTTTATTGCCGAAACGCACCTGTCACTCCATCTAGGGGCTTGGCGGGCTTCCCTCTTGCCTCTATCGGGGCTTGGCACTAGGGCAATGCCTTAACGGTTATTCAGAACCACCAACGATACCCAGTAAGAAGGACCACTCATGAGTGAGACCGCGGATCGCGTAAAGAAAATCGTCGTCGAGCATCTGGGCGTCGAAGCCGAGAAGGTGACCGAGGACGCCAGCTTCATCGACGATCTGGGCGCAGACAGCCTGGACATCGTTGAACTGGTGATGGCGTTCGAAGAAGAATTCGGCGTCGAAATCCCGGACGATGCGGCTGAGAAGATCGCCACCGTCAAGGACGCGATCGACTATATCGACAGCAAGGCCTAAGGGCTTCGCGGCCTGCCCCAGTGGCGGGCCGCCCTCCTTGCACAAGGATTGGCTCCTCCTGTCCGGTGATCCCGGAGCTTGGGGAGCCTTTTCGTATCTGGCCTGCCGTTCACAAGTGCGTGTGGAACGCCTAGATGAGCGGCACGGAACCAAAAATTGGAATTTCGGAGCAAGCATATGCGTCGCGTCGTCGTAACCGGCCTTGGCATGGTAAGCCCGCTTGGCGGGGATGTCGAAACCACCTGGAAGAACATCATCGCGTCGAAATCCGGCGCGGCGACGATCACCCGCTTCGACGCCACCGATTACAAGTGCCGCATCGCCTGCGAAGTGAAGCCGGCGGATCATGAATATGGCTATGACGCCTCGCTGGACGTCGACCACAAGATCCAGCGCCAGGTCGATCCGTTCATCGTCTATGGCATTTCCGCCGCCAGCCAGGCGCTGCGCGACGCGGGCCTGGACAATATGTCGGAAGAAGAGCGCCTGCGCGCCGGCTGCTCGATCGGTTCGGGCATCGGCGGCCTGCCGGGCATCGAAAGCGAATCGCTGGTGCTGGCCAACAAGGGCCCCAACCGGGTTTCGCCGCACTTCGTCCATGGTCGCCTGATCAACCTGATCTCGGGCCAGGTCTCGATCAAATACGGCCTGATGGGTCCGAACCATGCCGTCGTCACAGCCTGCTCGACCGGCGCCCACTCGATCGGCGACGCTGCGCGCATGATCGCGATGGACGATGCCGACGTGATGCTGGCGGGCGGCGCGGAAAGCGCGATCTGCCCGATCGGCATCGCCGGCTTCGCCCAGGCGCGTGCGCTCTCGACCGGCTTCAACGACACGCCGGAAAAGGCGTCGCGTCCCTATGACGTCAACCGTGACGGCTTCGTCATGGGCGAAGGCGCGGGCGTGGTCGTGCTGGAAGAATATGAGCGGGCCAAGGCGCGCGGCGCGAAAATCTATGCCGAAGTCATCGGCTATGGCCTGACCGGCGACGCCTATCATGTCACTGCGCCGCACCCGGAAGGCAATGGCGGTTTCCGTTCGATGCAGATGGCGCTCAAGCGTTCGGGCCTGTCGCTGGAAGATATCGACTATGTGAACGCGCATGGCACTTCGACCCCGCTGGGCGACGAGCTGGAACTGGGCGCGGTCAAGCGTCTGTTCGGCGATCATCTGGGCAGCATGTCGATGTCGTCGACCAAGTCGGCGATCGGCCACCTGCTGGGCGGCGCGGGCGCGGTGGAGAGCATCTTCTGCATCCTCGCCATGCGCGACCAGATCGTGCCGCCGACGCTCAACCTCGACGAGCCGAGCGAAAGCTGCAAGGGCGTGGACTTGGTCCCGCACGTCGCCAAGGAGCGCAAGGTGCGCGCGGTGCTGAACAACTCGTTCGGCTTCGGCGGCACCAACGCCTCGCTCATCATGAAGGCGATCTGATACGCCTGATCCTCCCCTAAAAAGGGGAGGATCATGTAAGCCATAGCCGGTTGGGCATTATTTGGGTCGGGCAGTTGGGATGATGGCAAGACGATCCGGCGCAAATCCGGTGCGGCGACTGGGCTGCATCATCCTTCTGATCGGCCTGGCCGTTGTCGCCTTTGTTGGTTTCCGCTTCGTTCATGGCTGGACCGAGACGGGGCCGGCCACCCAGAATATCAGCATCGTCGTACCGGAGGGATCGACCCTGTCCGATGCCGCGGTGCTGCTGAAATCGGCCGGCGCGGTGCGTTCGGCCGATGCCTTCCTGACCCGCGCGAAGGTCTTTGGCGGCGCCAAGCCGATCAAGGCCGGCGAGTTCGTGGTGCCCAAGGGCGCCAGCAACCGCGAGATATTGTCGATCCTGCAGGGCGGCAAGACGCTGACCCGGCTGGTTACCATCCCCGAAGGCATGCCGTCGATCCTGGTGCAGGAACGGCTGATGGCGAATGGCGAGCTGACCGGCGAAGTCGCGGTGCCGCAAGAGGGCAGCGTGCTGCCCGACAGCTATGCCTTCGACAAGGGCGAGCCGCGCGCCGCCGTATTGAAGCGGATGCAGGCGGCGATGGACAAGGCGCTGGCGAAGCTCTGGGCCGAACGCGCGCCCAACACGATCGCCAAGTCGCCCCAGGAGGCGATCATCCTCGCCTCGATCGTCGAGAAGGAAACCGCGATCGCCAAGGAGCGGCCGATGGTCGCGGGCGTCTACAGCAACCGTCTGCGCAAGAATATGATGCTGCAGGCCGACCCGACGATCATCTATCCGATCACCAAGGGCAAGCCGCTCGGCCGCCGGATCAAGAAGTCTGAGATCGCCGACGTCAACGACTACAACACCTATGCCATGACCGGCCTGCCCAAGGGGCCGATCGCCAATCCGGGCCGCCTGTCGATCCTGGCGGTGCTGCATCCGGCCGAGACGAATGCGCTCTATTTCGTCGCGGACGGGAAGGGCGGCCATATCTTTGCCGACACCTATCAGCAGCATAATGAGAATGTGCGGAAGTGGTTCGAGATCCGCCGCGCGCGGGGCGAGCTGTAAAGCCCGGCTTGGCCGATATATAGCCGGGCTTGCCACATGGTCCGGCGCGCGCTAGGGATAGTGCAGCATCAAGAGTTGGGGCGACGCCCAACGCCAACCTGCCGTTCCGGGCAAGGTGGCACTCCCGATCCGGGAGGATGTGGCCGATCCGGCAACAAAGCGGACCTCAGCCACCGATCGTCGCCCCGCCAGGAAGGACTGACGAGACGTGCCGATCAAGATTGCCGACGACCTGCCCGCCCGCCGCACGCTGGAAGCCGAGGGCGTTGCCGTGATGGGCGAGGCGGATGCGGTGCGGCAGGATATCCGCCCGTTGCGGATCGCGCTGCTGAACCTGATGCCCAACAAGATCGATACCGAGACGCAGCTTGCGCGGCTGCTCGGCGCCTCGCCGTTGCAGGTGGAACTGACGCTGGTGCGGATCAGCGACCATGTGTCGCGCAACACCTCCGCCGATCATATGCAGTCCTTCTACCGCGCCTGGACCGATGTGCGCGACGAGCGGTTCGATGGCTTCCTGATCACCGGCGCGCCGGTCGAGCATCTGCCGTTCGAGGAGGTGAGCTACTGGCAGGAACTGCGCGCGATCTTCGACTGGACCCAGACCCATGTGCATCGTTCGCTCAGCATCTGCTGGGCGGCGCAGGCGGCGCTCCATCATTTCCACGGGGTCGAGAAACATGCGCTGGAGCGCAAGGCGTTCGGCGTGTTCCGCCATCGCAACCATGCTCCGGCCTCGCCCTATCTGCGGGGCTTTTCCGACGATTTCTCGATCCCCGTGTCGCGCTGGTCGGAAGTGAGGCGGGAATCGCTGCCGCTCGATCGCGGGCTGCAACTGCTGGCCGACAGCGCGGAGACCGGGCCTTGCCTGGTCCATGATCCGCGCCATGGCTTCCTGCACATGTTCAACCATGTCGAATATGACACGCGCACCCTGGGCGACGAATATGCGCGCGACGGCGGCCGCCAGATGCCGGCCCATTATTTCCCGGATGACGACCCGACCCGGCCGCCGGAAAATCGCTGGCGCAGCCATGCCCATCTGCTGTTCGGCAACTGGATCAACGACCTCTACCAGACCGCGCCGTTCGACGTGGACATGATCGGCCAGGAGATATTGCAGAGCGCGGCCTGATCGGCGCCGATCAGCGCAGCAGACCCTTGGCCGCCTGACTGCGGGCGTAGAGCCACTGGCCGATGCCGATCAGGACGATGACGGTCGGGAAGATCGCCGCGCCCGCGCCCTTCACCGCCAGCAGGTCGGTGTGAAGGAATGTGTATCCGAACTGGACGATCACCGCGAGCAGCGACAGCAGGAACAGCGGCACCGCGACGCGGCGGCGCAGCAGCAGGGCGATCGCGCCCAGCGTGCCAGCGCCCACCGCCACCGCATAGACGGCCCAGGCCCAGCCGGGCATCTGGGCAAAGGCGCGTGCGGTGTCGGGATCGGTTTTGGCGAGTTCGCCGAGGTCGGCGCCATATTGCATGACGAAGGCGGCGACCCCCATCAGGTTCCATAGCAGCAGGATGACGGCGATGATGACGAAGGATGCCGGTGCGCGCATGATGCTTCCCCTCCTGGGCCGCGCCTGCTTGCCGGGCGCGGCATCTGTCATCATATAGCCTGTCCCGGCCGGGCGAAAGTCCGCCATCGCGTTGCAGGGAGGCGGTCCTGGCTGATCCGATCATTGTCACCGCGCTGCTGGGCGCCGCCGATTTCGCCTGGGCGGATGGCTTGCGCCGCGCCCATTTTCCGCCCGAACGCAATCAGGTGCCGGCGCATGTCACCCTGTTCCATCATCTGCCGCCTTCGCTGCTGCCGGAACTCAGGACGCGGATGAAACAGATATGTGCCGGCCCGGCGCCACGGGCGCGGCTGGGCGATGTGCTGCTATTGGGGCAGGGGGTCGCCTATCGCATCGACAGTCCCGATCTGGCGGCGTTGCGGGACGAATTGGCGGACGCCTTCACAGGCCTGCTGACGCCGCAGGACCAGGCCGGCTTTCGCCCGCATCTGACCGTGCAGAACAAGGTGGAGCCCAGGGTTGCGCGGGCGCTGGCCGACCGATTGCGCGCCGATTTCCATCCCCGCCCGATCGCAATCGCAGGCCTGGCCGCCTGGCACTATCGCGGCGGACCATGGGAACTGGCAAGCGAGACCCGGTTTCGCGGGTAGGGGGGATTTGGGTGGTTTTCCGCTATTCCCCTCCCGCACGCGGGAGGGGCTGCGAGACTTATGCGCGAAGCGCATTAGTCGCAGCGGGGTGGGCTTGTGCGACGTCCATCCCACCCCCCAACCCCCTCCCGCCTCCGGGGGGGGGGGGAACAGGGCTGCTCTTGGTCGTCAGCCGTCAAAACCCGATACCTTCATTGCTTCGCTACGCCTGCAATGGCGGGGTTCGCTCGCTTCCCGGCCGTCTTTCCTACTCGGCATTTTTCTGGTCCACCCTGTGGGATGGAATTGGCCGCTCCCATTGCCCCGATATCGACCTTGCTGCAGCGTCCTGCCGCAACAAGTCTGTCGCGTCATGGTAGCCTGATCGTCGCTTCGCTGGCGCGTCGGTGTCGCTTCACAGGCGCGCGATTGTCGCGCTGCCGTCGCTTTCCGATGATCCTGTGCGTGGAAAATGGCGCAAAACGGGGCGACGACACTGTGAACTTCGTAGGAAAATCCGATTGTCGCGTCGTCGCCTACCGATCAGGCGAGGCCCACTTCCTTGAGCGGGATGCCGGCATCGGCCAGCTGCACGGGATCGAGATGGGCGCCCGACAGCACATGGGCGCGGCCCTGGACATAGTCCTTGACGGCATTGACGCAGTCGAGCGCGATCAGCTTGCCGCCCTTCAAATAGACGACCGAGAAGCTGCGGGTGGCGGGATCGCCGCGCAGTACCGTCTGGTCGAAACCGGTCGAGAGGCCCACGGTCTGGAGCTTGAGATCATATTGGTTCGACCAGAACCAGGGCACGGCGTCATAGGCTTCTTCCTTGCCAAGGATGTGGGCCACGGCGGTCTTGGCCTGGTCATTGGCGTTCTGGACGGATTCGAGGCGCATCTGCGCGCCGCCGGCAAAGCGGTTGGCATGGGACGCGCAATCGCCCACGGCATAGATGTCGGGCAGCGAGGTGCGGCAATATTCGTCGACGTCGACGCCATTGCCGCCGGCCGCGCCCGCCGCGATCAGCGGGCCGGTTTCGGGCACGATGCCGATGCCCACGATCACCATGTCGGTCTCGATCCGCTCGCCATCCTGCATCAGCACCGCGGTGGCCCGGCCGTCCTCGACCGCGATACAGTCCATCTTTGCGCCGGTGCGCAGATCGACGCCATGGGCGCGATGCTCCGCCTCGTAGAAGCGCGACAGATCCTCGCCCGCGACGCGGGCCAGCACCCGGTCGAGCGCTTCGAGCAGGACGACGGTCTTGCCGAACTTGGAGAGGACGGCGGCCGCCTCCAGCCCGATATAGCCGCCGCCGATGATGGTGACATGGCTGACGCTGTCGATCTTCGCCATCATCGCGTCGACATCGTCGCGGCGGCGCACGGCATGGACATTGGCGGCTTCGGCGCCGCTACAGGTGAGCATCCGGGGGCTGCCGCCGGTACACCAGATCAGCTTGTCATAGCCGATTTCCGCGTCGCCGACGGTGACGAACTTGCCGACCGGATCGACGCTCCTGACCCGCTTGCCCAGAAGCATGTCGATCTTGCGCTCGTCCCAGAAGGCGGCGGGGCGGATCAGGATACGGTCGAAGCTCTTGTCGCCGGCGAAATATTCCTTGGAGAGGGGCGGGCGCTCATAGGGCGGATCCTTCTCGTCGCCGATCATGCCGACCGAGCCTTCGAAACCGTGTTGCCGCAGCGAGATCGCCGCCTGCGCACCGGCATGGCCGGCCCCCACGATCAGAACGTCATAATAGCTCATCCGCCCGCTCATCCTCTTTTATCCGGGGCTTTGCTTGGCGGCATTTGGCGGTGCTGGCAAGCGCCGATGTGGCGGGGCGGGCAAGCGATGCCCGCCAACCATCGTCGGGGCGGTGCGCGCCGGTCAGGACATGGTCAGAACGCCCTCATAGGCGCGGTCTTCCAGCGCCTTGCCGGCGCCCATGGCGACGCACATCAGGGGCGTGTCGGCGATCCGCACGGGCAGGCCGGTGGCTTCGGACAGCGCCTCATCCAGCCGGCGCAGCAGCGCGCCGCCGCCGGTCAGGGTGATGCCCTCGTCAATGATGTCGGACGACAGTTCCGGCGCGGTCTGTTCCAGCGCGGTCATCACCGCCATCACGATCTGGCCGACCGGTTCGGACAGGGCGTCGCAGATTTCCGCTTCGCTGATGGTCATTTCGGCCGGGCGACCATTCACCAGGTCGCGGCCCTTGACGATGATCCGCTCGCCCTCGCCATCGGGCGGGGTGGCGCAGCCGATCGCGCATTTGACCCGTTCGGCGGTGGCTTCGCCGATCATCAGATTATGGACGCGGCGGATGTGCGAGGCGATCGCGTCGTCCAGCTTGTCGCCGCCGACGCGGGCCGAATTGCTGTAGGCGATGCCGTTGAGCGACAGCACGGCCACTTCGGTCGTGCCGCCGCCGATATCGACCACCATCGCGCCGCGCGGTTCGGTGACGGGCAGGCCGGCGCCGATCGCCGCGGCCATCGGCTCCTCGATCAACTGCACCCGCGCCGCGCCGGCGTTGGAAGCCGCATCGCGCAGCGCGCGCCGTTCGACCATGGTGGAGCCGGTCGGCACGCAGATCACGACATCATAGCGGCGGCCGAAACGTCCGCCGTCCTGCGCCTTCTCGACGAAATGCTTGATCATCTGTTCGGCCACGTCGATGTCGGCGATCACGCCGTCGCGCAGCGGGCGGATCGCCTGGATATTGGCCGGGGTCTTGCCCATCATCAGCTTGGCTTCATTGCCCACCACCTTGACCTTGCGGATGCCGCGAATGGTCTCGATCGCGATGACGGACGGTTCGTTCAGCACGATGCCCCGGTCGCGGGCGTGGATGACGGTATTCACGGTGCCAAGGTCGATCGCCATGTCGCAGGCGGTCGAGGAGAAGAAGCGGGGCATTTTCATGGGAAAGCGGCGATCTGCAAAGATTGTGAAACAATGGCTCCCTGTGCCGCCGCCCGGCGGCGATCAGAAGGGCGCTGCGCCAGTCCGTCCGTTTCCCGCGTCTGGCCGAGGGTGAAGGGTCGGAAAAGCACGGTAAAGGGCGGTTCAGGCGGTCTTGCGGATCAGTCGGCGGCCCAACAGCACGCCGGCGATCCCGAGCAGGAACAGGGTCCAGCCCGGCGCTTCGGGCACCGGCGTGCCGCCCGAGCTGCTGCCGGTCGGCGGATCGATCGGCGGCGTATAGGTTCCGGTATAGGTGCCCAGATGCATCTCGCCATTCTGGGTCAGGTTGCCGAACACGGCCGATCCCTGAATATAGTTGGCGGTGGTCGCATCGGCCCAGGGCGCGAGCAGCGATCCGCCCCAGCTGTTGGTGAGGTCGAGCGACTGGGCGTCGCCGAAATTCCAGATCACATGTTCGCCCAGATTGGCGGTGCCGCCCAGGAAATTGTCGTTGAGGCTGACCGCGCTGCCGCTGACATTGACGATCGCGGTGTCGGCGCCGTTCAGGTTGAAGGCGATCTCGCCCACCTTGTCGAGATCGGCGGCGCTGATCGAGAAGACGGCCAGGCCGTTGGCGTCTGGGCTGGCGTTGAAGGTGGCGCGGTTGCCGCTGATCACCATGTCGCTGTTGGCGGCCAGGCCCGACAGGTTGGTCGACAATTGTTTCATGCTGCCGGCCAGCACCGTGCCCTGCGTCGCCAGGCTGGATGCGAAGCCGGGGTCGGACGTGGCCAGGCCGGACTGGACGCTGTTCTGGTTGATATTGGTGTTGCTGATGGTGCCGCCGACCTTCACCGTCTGGGCCGCGCCATTGAGGTTGAAGCCGCTTTCGACATTACCGCCGACCAGTGCGCCCGACCCGTTGTTCAAATTCTTGATGCCGCCGGTGACATTGCCGACCACGGTGAGGCCCGCCTGGCCCGTGGCGGACGTGGCGGGGGTGCTGATCTGGTAGCTGGAGGAGGTGCCGGTAAGGTCGCCGCCAACGAAGGTGCGGCCCTCCACTTCGGAAGAGGAACTGAGGTCGCCCAGCACGATCAGATTCCATTCGCGCAGCGCGTCGGTGCCGGTGACGGGTGAGGCATGAGCGGGGGCGGCAGCCAGCAGCGCCAGCGACGCCGAAACCATGAAACCGGTCTTTTTCATAATAGATAACGCCAAGTCTTCGCATGTCGTCACAATGGATTGCGTGACGCGTGGCGAAGTCCCCCCTTCCGCTCCCTGGATTGTCGGCCCCGACTCCGGCGCCGGGGCGCCAAGGACAGGGTGGGCGCGCCATAATCCTGTCGGACCGGCGCGGCAATATTTTATTAACTATTGCGCGAAGATCGTGGCGGCTCGTCTTGGCGAGGGAAGACGCGGACTTTTCAGGCCAGGGTCAGGTAAAGTTCCGCCTCGATCAGCCACTCGCTGCCAATCTGCCGCCATTTGGCGGTGTAGGCGCCCGAGGCAATGAGGATGCCGGACGATGCGGCGGCGCCCTGCCACTGGCCATGTTCGAAGGCGATCGGTTCGACGGGCGAGACGAGGATCGTGTCGGGCGTGCGGGTGTAGATGCTGCGATCGGGCGCGGCAAATTCGCGCTTCCAGGCCATCAGCTGCGCCTTGCGCCCGGCGATGACGCCGCTGTCGGTGCCGGTCACCATCACCACATCCTGCGCCAGGATCGGCCCGATGGCGGCCAGGTCGGCATCGGCGAGCGCCCGGTTGAAGCTGGCGCGGCGCAGGCGGATGGCAAGATCGGCGGTGGCGGTCATGGCGCTTCCCTTAGCAGGCAGCGCTGCCATCGCCATGCCCGTCAGGTCAAAAAAAAGAACGCCCGCAGCGGGCTGCGGGCGTTCCGTTCGCCAGACCGGGCCATGTCGAGGAGGGCATGGCCGGCCTGGCGGGGAGAGGGGGTTAGAGCTTGTAGCCCAGGGTCAGCACCCAGGAGCGGCCTTCGCCCGGATTGGCCCAGCCATTGTTGCGGATGCTGGTATAATATTTTTCGTTGGTGAAGTTCTGGACGTTGAGCTGCGCCGTCAGCTTCTCGTCGAAGGTGTAGGACAGCATCGCCCGGTGAACGAGATAATCGTCCGCCTTATACATGGTCGCGGCACTCGAATTGCTGAGATACCAGCTGCCCTGATAGGTCAGGCCATAGCCCAGCTGCAGCCCGAAGGGCAGGGTGTAGGTGGTGAACAGGCTGCCCGAATGCTTGGGCGTGTTGGTCAGCGGATTGCCGGCCTGCACGTCCACGACGCCCTGGTCCTTCTGATAGTCGGAGATGCTCTGGATCACCTTCGTATCGAGATAGGTGTAGTTGGCGAAGACGGTCCAGGCTTCGGTGATGTTGCCCGACGCGCCCAGGGTGACGCCGTTGACGCGGTTGCGGCCGTCATTGACCGGCAGCGTGCCGATCAGCGGATCATTGCTGGCGACGCGATAATTGGTGCGTTCGTTGCGGAACAGCGCGGCGGTCAGCTGCAGGCCGCCGTCGAACAGGTCGATCTTGCCGCCGACTTCATAATTGACCGCCTGTTCGGGTTTGGCTTCGCAGGCATTGTTGCTGCCGCCCGAGCCGACGATCACCAGGCCGCAGCCCGACCGCACGCTGGTCGCGGTCGGCGTCTTGCTGTTGGCATAGGCGACATAGAGGCTGGCATTGTCGGCTGGCTTGTAGACCAGGCCGATGCGGTAGGAGAAGAGATCGTCGGTCGCATTCTGCTGCGCGCCGGTGGTGTAGGCGCCGCCGGCGGCCGGCGTGGCGATCGTGTCGGAGCGGAAGCGGGCGCGGTTATGTTCCCAGCGGACGCCGCCATTCAGTTCGAGCCCATCGACGATCTTGGCCGCAGCAAAGGCATAGGTCGCGATGTTGAACAGGTCGCCCATCTGGTGGCCGGACCGGATCTTGTTGACCGAGCCGGTATAGATGCCGTTCGGATCGCTGATGCTGATCGGATCGAGCGTGGGGTTCGGCGTGGCGCCGTTGGCGTTGCGCAGGACGTTGCCATTGTCCAGCGTGTAATCTTCCTGCAGCATCGAGGTGCCGATGACCAGCGTATGGCCGCCCGGAATATTGAAGGTCAGGTCGAGCTGATTGTAGAGCGTCTGGTTGACCGAGTCCCGGAAGCCGCCACGCGGGCCGCTGGGATAATACATGCCCGGCACCTGGCCGGCGGCGCAGGCCGCACCGGTCGGCAGCGTGCCGTTGGCGAGGCAATAGGCGCCCTGTGGCGGGTTGACGACCAGATTCTGCTCGACGCGCTGCCAGCGCGACAGGTTGCGGACCGACAGCAGGTCGCTGAAACGATGGTCGAAGATCGCCGTCGCCTGGTCGATCGTCTGATCCTGCTTGTCGAGATTCTTGTAGCCATAATAGCCGCTATAGGGGGCGCCGGGCAGCGGCCCGTCATAGATCGCATTCTTGTAATAGGGCACGCCGTAGAGCGGCGTATTCTCGTCTTCCTGATGGGTGTAGAGCAGGGTCAGCGAGGTCGGCCCTTCCACGCCCAGCTTGACCGAGGGGGCCACGCCCCAGCGCTTGTAGCTGTCGACATCGCGCCGGGCGACGTCATTTTCATGATACATGGCGTTGAGGCGCACGGCGATTTGCTCGTTGACGCGGACATTGCTGTCGATGGTCGCGCGATAATAGTCGGACGTGCCGATGCCGCCCTGAACCAGCGTTTCGCTGTCGGCCTTGGGACGCTTGGTGACCAGGTTGATATTGCCGCCGATCGCGCCCGAACCACCATAGACGGAGTTGGCGCCGTTGGTGACCTCGATCTGCTCCAGGTTGAACGGGTCGGTGCGGCTATATTGGGCGCTGTCGCGCACGCCATCGATGCTGATGTCGGTGTTGGCGCTCTGGCCACGCAGGTTGATGCTGTCGCCATAGCCGCCGCCGCCTTCGCCCGCGCCGAAGGTGATGCCCGGAACGGTCGACAGCACGTCGCGCAGGGTGAGGAGGTTCTGCTTCTGGATGGTCTGGTTGCCGATCACCGTGATGGTCTGCGGCGTGTCGAGCAGGGGGCGAACATATTTGGGCGATTCGGGCTTTTCCACCTTGATGGAACTGTCGTCGATCGCCGTGTCGGTGACCGTGACGCCACCCAGTGCCTGGCCCTGGCCATTATCCTGCGCGTGCGCGCCGGATGCGAAGGCCATTGCGCCGACGCAGCTCAGTGCGAGGAAGGATGGAGTGTTTCCATATTTCGCCATTGTTTCAGAACCCCTTTCGATTGTTGCAGGGGCTGCTATTGCGACCTATTCGCATTGTCAATGCTATTGCGAGTGGATATCTATTCGACGATGCTTTTTTGCTAAATGATGTAAAAGTCGCACAGTCGGCAAAGTGGCTAAATGGCCGATGCATGGATCATGACGGTGCCATCAGCGGCGCGTGCCTGTGGCGGCACCCGAACGCATCGCTTTGTGGTGTGCGATGCTGCTTCACACGCGGTCGAATGCGCACAAGGTGGCCAAAACCTGCCGATTTTGGCGGTCGGCCTCGAAATGGGCGAGGGCTGGGTCATGATCGGCGATCGCGTCGATGATGCGCAGGCGACCGTGGCGCCATATGCCGAGGTCGAACATGTCGGCCCCGGTGCCGTCGCGCTCCACATCGCGCGCGCTCCCCAGCGCAACACGGGTCAACAGCTCGAACAGGGGCTGGCTGACCATTTTGAACAATATGTCCTGCAGTTGGCCTTCCAACTGGCCGAGCCTGTCCATGCTGTCGCATGCATCGATCTGATTGCGCAGGTCGCGCAATTCCCTGTGAAGGGCCTGGTCGTCACATCGCGCGGCAGCGGCGCAGAGCCTGTTGAACAGCAGCGAGGTGATGTCGAGTATCTCGCGCCAGGAGCCCGGCTCGCCGCATAGATAAGCGCTCAGCATCCGTTCCAGATCGGCCATTTGCGGTCGTCGGCCATAATAGCCGCCGCCCGGACCGCGCCGGACCTCCAGCAAGCCCTCATGCTCCAGGATGCGTGCAGCCTGCTGGACCGTGACGATGCCGACTTCAAGCTCGCGGGCAAGGGTTTGCAGTGAACCAATCTGTTCGCCGGCCGATGCAGCGAGGATGCGCCGGCGCAGGGTGTCGGCGGTATGGCGGACGATCTGCCGCTTGCCGATCGCCGGTTCGGTCAGGTCATTTTGCTGGATGAGGCTCATATGAATTAATGTGCATGTTGATTGATATTTCGCAAGGGCGATACTGAGCGCGATCGCCTTGATGATCTAATAATATGCACATTAATATCAATTCTAAGAGTCGCCGCCCGGTCCTGGAGCGGTGCCGCTGCGCTTGCCGCGCCGGAAGGAGAGAGCCATGGCGTTCAGGGATCCCGTGATCGACGCATTGCCGCGTCACCCCATCATCATTGGCGGAAAGCGCGAAGTGCCCACCGGCCAGGCGCGCCACGCCCATGTCTATCCCGGCACCGGCAAGGTGACGCAGGAACTGGCGTTGGCAGATGCAGAGGATGTCGACCGGGCCACGGCCGCCGCGCGCAAGGCTTTCCCCGCATGGCGCGCGATGCCCGGCGACAAGAGGCGCGACCTCATGTTCCGCATCGCCGCCCTGCTGGAGGCCAAGTCGGCGGATTTCGCGCCGAGCCTGATCGCCGAAAATGGATCGGTGGCGATGGTGGCGCCCTATATGGGTTATGATGCCGCCCAGAAATTCCGCTATTTCGGCGGCTGGTGCGATAAGCTGCACGGTCGCACCATCCCGATGTGGGGCGCGCCGGCCCATGATTATGTCAGCTATGATCCCTATGGCGTGATCGGCATCATCGTGCCGTGGAACGGACCGCTGTTCGCTGCGACCATGGTGCTGGCGCCGGTGCTGGCAGCGGGCAATTGCGTGGTGATCAAGGCACCGGAACTTGCCCCCTACAGCGTCATGCAACTGGTCGAACTGCTGCATGAGGCGGGCCTGCCGGATGGCGTCGTCAACCTGGTCACGGGCGGCGCCGATGTCGGCGCGGCGATGGTCAGCCATCCCGGCATCGACAAGATCGAGTTCATCGGATCGGGCGCGACCGCGCGCCATGTGCTGACCAATGCGGCCCAGTCGCTCAAGCCCGTCGGCCTGGAACTGGGCGGCAAGTCGGCCGTGGTCGTGTTCGATGATGCCGACCTGATGCTCGCGGCGAAGAAGGGGCTGACCGGGGCGATTTCCTCCAATGGGCAGGGCTGCATCAACGGTACACGCCTGCTGGTCCAGCGCGGTATTTATGACCGTTATCTCGACCTGATCGGGGCGATGGCGGGCCATGTGCAGTCGGGCGATCCGTTTGATCCCGCGACGGTGCTGGGGCCGGTGATCAGCCAGACTGCGCTCGATCGGATCAGCGGGATGGTGGCGCGGGGCGTCGCCGATGGCGGCCGCATCATCGCGGGTGGGCAGCGGCTGGACGGCGATTTTGCCGATGGCTTCTACCTGCCGGTGACGATCCTCGCGGATGTGCCGGACCAGTGCGAGATCGCCCGGAATGAGGTGTTTGGCCCGGTCCTGGTCGTGACGCCGTTCGAGGATGAGGAAGAGGCGATCGCGCTCGCCAACGGCACCGACTATGGTCTGGGTGCCTATGTCCACACGCAGAATTTGCGCCGCGCCCATCATCTGGCGCGCGAGCTGCAGGCCGGCATGATCCATGTGAATGGTGCAGGTGAGGCGATGCAGCCCAATTGCCCGTTCGGCGGCTTCAAGAAGAGCGGTCATGGCCGGCTGGGCGGGGTCGAGGGGTTGCATGAGTTTCTCCAGCCCAAGAATGTCTGGATGAGCATGGCCGCGCCGGAGGGTGGGCAATGAGCCTGTGTGATCCGGCAGTGCGCAACGCGCTCGGCAGTCGCCTCCAGTCTGAACTGACCGGGCGGGATGATCCCGCGCCGCAATCGCCGGTGGCGGAGAGCTGGCGCGATTTCATCTATGCCGAAATCTGGTCTCGTCCGGGGCTGGATCGGCGCGCACGTTTCCTGATCGCGCTGGCTTCCGCGGCCGGCGCGGATGCGCCCGCCGACCGGCTGGACGGCTATGTCCGTGGGGCGTTGACGACCGGCGCGCTGACCCAGGGCGAATTGCGCGAGGCAGCGCTGCATGTCGCGGTCTATTCCGGCTGGGACAAGGGGGGGACGATTGATGCGGCGATCGATCGGGTCGAAGCAGAGCAGGGGCTGGCGCCGGCTGTGCTGGCACCGATCCGGGCCGAACCCTGGGATGCGCAGCAACGCATGGAGCAGGGCTTTGCCGAATTTCGCGCGGTGATGACCTTTCACGGCCCGCGCGTCGGCAATGGCCTGCCCTATCTGCAGGATGGCATATTGAACTTCGTGTTCGGCGAAATGTGGTGTCGGCCGGGCCTCGATCAGCGGTCGCGCCGCTTCCTCACGCTGGTGGGCGTCGCAGATTCCGCTGCCACCGTGCCGATCGCCAGCCATTTCCATGCTGCGATGGCGAGCGGCAATTGCACCGCCGCCGAACTCAACGAGTTCGTCCTCCAATATGCGGTCCATGCCGGCTGGCCCAAGGCGTCGGTGATCCAGGGCGTGGTGCTGGAAATGGCCGGCAAGGTCGCCAAGGGCCTGGTTTGGAACCAGAAAGAGGGGGGCAAGCAATGAGCATCGCGATCGACATGCGCGGCAAGGTGGCGCTGGTGACTGGGGCAGCTTCGGGCCTTGGCCGCGCGACGGCGATGAAACTGGCACAGGCCGGCGCTGGGCTGTGGCTGGTGGACGTCAATGCGGAAGGGGTGGCCGAAACGCTGAGCCTGCTTCCTGAGGGCGAGCATCAGACCGCGATGGTCGATCTGGCCGATCCTGACGCTTGCCGGGCCACCGTCGATGCGGCTGTCGCCCATTTCAGCCAGCTCGATGCGCTTTGCAATGTCGCTGGCCTCATCTATCTCGCCAATTCGCCCGACATGCCCCGGCTGCTTTGGGACAAGACGCTGGCGGTCAACCTTACCGCGCCCTTCCTGCTGTCACAGGCGGCAATCCCGCATCTGCTGAAGGTCAATGGCGCGATCGTGAATGTCGTCTCTTCGGCCGCCTTCATCGGCGAGGCCTATGCCGCCGCCTATTGCGCGTCGAAAGCCGGCCTTCTCAACCTCACCAAGGCCATGGCGATGGAGTATCAGAAGCAGCCGATCCGCATCAACGCCGTTGCGCCCGGTGGCATGATGACCAATATCGCCACCAATTTCCGGCCGCCCGAAGGTTGCGACTTCGAATTGCTCAAGCGTTTTTCCGGGATGCGCGGCACGGTCGAGGTCGATGATGTCGCCGACATGGTCGCCTTGCTCGCCTCGCCGGCCGGGCGTGGCTTCCATGGCAATTGCATCTCGATCGATGCCGGGATCACCGCAGGATGAGCGGGATGGAACGGATCGGTTTCATCGGCCTTGGCAGCCAGGGCGGCCCCATGGCTGAACGGATCGCTGCCGCTGGCTATCCGCTCATGCTCTGGGCCCGCCGTGCGGATGCGCTGGCGCCCTTCGTCGAAAAGGGCGCCACGGCAGCGCCGGACATCGCGACATTGGGTGCGACCTGCGATCATGTCGGCATCTGCGTCGTCGATGACGCCGGCGTGGCGGAGATCGTCGGACAATTGCTGCCCGCGATGCGACCGGGCAGCCGGATCGTCATCCATTCGACGATATTGCCCGACCATTGCGTCGCACTGGCCGAGCGCTGCGCGGAACGGGGCATCGCCTTCCTCGATGCGCCGGTCAGTGGCGGTGGCCCCGCCGCGGCGACCGGCACCTTGACCCTGATGTGTGGCGGTGCGGTCGATGTCTTCGAGGCCGCCCGGCCGGTGCTGGAAAGCTTTGGCGGCCTGATCGTGCGGATGGGCGATGTCGGCGCCGGGCAACGGGCGAAGATCGTCAACAACGCGCTGATGGCGGCCAATATGGGACTGGCCCATGCCGCGATGGAGGCGGGCAGAGCGCTGGACCTGGATGGCGCAGCCCTGCGCAACCTCATCAAGGCGAGCAGCGGCCGCAGCTTCGGCTTCGAGGTCTATGCCCGCCTGCCGACGCCGGGCGCCTTTGCCCATGGCGCGCCGCTGCTGCGCAAGGATGTCGGTCTGCTGATGCACAGCCTGCCCGGTGACGCCGGTGCCGAAGCCCTGTCCCGCGCCGCGATGCCCTTCCTATCCGCCGTCTGCGGCGACTGACCTTTTCAGGAGATCCAATCATGTCCTTCACCCTCGATCAGTTCCGCCTCGACGGCAAAGTCGCGATCGTCACCGGTGCCGGCGGACGCGGCAATTCCATTGGCCGGGCCTATGCGCTGGGGCTGGCGGCGGCCGGTGCCGCAGTCGTCGTTGCTGACCTCAATGGCGAAGGCGCGCAGGCGGTGGCCGACGAGATTGTGGCCGGTGGCGGCCGCGCCATTGCCGTCAAGGTCGATGTGGCTGATGAGGCATCGACGCTGGCCATGGCGACGACGGCGAGTGATGCCTTTGGCGGCGTCGACATCCTCATCAACAATGCCGCGCTGATGGTCGACATCAGTTACGACAATATTGAGGCCGTCAGCCTCGACGCCTGGAACCGGGCCTTTGCGGTCAATCTCAATGGTGCGCTGCTCTGTGCCCGCGCGGTGATCCCTTCGATGCGGGCGCGTGGTGGCGGACGGATCATCAACCAGACGTCGGGCGGTGCCTTTCCGGCAACCGGTCTCTACGGCATTTCCAAGCTGGCGCTGGTGGGGCTGACGACCACGCTCGCCAAGCAATTTGGCAAGGACAATATCACCAGCAACGCGATCGCGCCCGGCAATGTCACTTCGGACGCCGGCAAGATGCTGGTGCCCGATGATTCCCCGTTCATCCAGTTCCTGCAGATGAGTTGCGCCCTGCGTCCGCGCGGCGAGCCGGATGAACTGGTCGGCACGGCGCTGCTTCTTTGCTCGGACGCTGGGCGATGGATTACCGGCCAGACGATCCATGTCGATGGCGGATGGGTGTTGCGGCCTTGAACAGGGGCGGGGCGTCATGGCACAAATCGCGATCAGGCCAGATGCCCGTTGCCGGATCAGCGTCCGCGATTCCTGTTCGCAAGATTGTCGGCATTTTGTCGGAATTGCCGAATAATCTGCGGATTATTTCCAAAATCGTCAAATGTTACGAAACACATTCGGCCGCCCCCTTGATACCGTTTCCTCCAGAAAAGAACAGAAATGTGGCGAGGAAAACAAATAAAAACAGGGGGTTTTTATGTTGTCATCTCACAAGGGTCGCCTTTTCAAGCTGTTGCAGGCCGGCAGTGCATTATCCTGCATGGTCGCCATGGCTGGCGGCGTCGCACAGGCCCAGGAACAGGATCAGGGCGAAATCGTCGTTACCGCGCTCAAGCGCAACACCCGCGTTCAGGACACGCCGATCGCCATTACCGCAGTCACCGGCGCCAGCCTGGAAGCAGCCGGCACCAGCAGCTTTACCGAACTGACCCGCGATACGCCCAGCCTGCGCATCGTCGATGGCGGCCCCGGCAATCGCCGCGTCATCCTGCGCGGCGTCACGGCAGCCGGTGAACCGACGGTCGGCGTCTATTATGACGAAGCACCCGTATCCGGATCGGTCGGCACCACCAGCGATGCGGCCGGCGCCACGCCCGATTTCCGCATCTTCGACGTGGAGCGCGCCGAAGTGCTGCGCGGCCCCCAGGGCACGCTCTACGGTTCCGGTTCGATGGGCGGCACGCTGCGCATCATCTTCAACAAGCCCAAGACCGACAAGATCGAGGCGGCCTTTGCCAGCACCATGTCGGCGGTCGAGGGCGGATCGATGGGCGCCTCCTTCGACGGGATGCTGAACGTCCCGCTGATCGAGGACAAGCTGGCCATCCGCATCGTCGGCAACGCCACCCAGGTCGCGGGCTATGTCGACAACAGCTATTATGGCTACAAGAATATCAACGATCCCTACACCTATGGCGGGCGCATCATGCTGCGCTTCACGCCGACCGAGGCGCTGACGCTGGACCTGAGCGCCAATTACGAGAAGGCGGCCGGTGAATCGCCGCGCTGGTATGCCGAAACCGGCAAGCGCTGGACCACCGACGCGCGATCGGAATCGGGCAATTACGACACCAACCGCATCTACAATGCGACGCTCAACTATGATTTCGGCCCGGTCGCGCTGACCGCCATCACCACTTACACCGACCGCGACCGCATCGTCGTCGGCGATGTCAGCGATACGTTCAACGGCCGCGACACCGCGGCCCGCTGCCAGACCTATCGCGGCAATGGTGCGGCCTGCTCCGCCGACGTGCTGGCCGATTATCTGTCGGATACCCGCGCCCTGCTGTCGTCCAGCCTGTATCAGCCGCAATCGGTCAAGAACTGGCTCAACGAAATCCGCCTGAGTTCGACCGGGGATGGCCCGCTCAACTGGACCGTCGGCCTGTTCAGCGAGGACCGCAAGACGGTGGTGCGCTCGACCCTGCTCAAGGCCGATCCGGACACCGGCTTCCTCTACGATCCGGACGATATCGCCAATCTCGCCTATGATCGCACCATCAACGACAAGCTGAAGCAGAAGGCGGTCTTCGCCGAAATCTCCTACAAGCTGTTCGACAAGCTGACGCTGACCGCAGGCGCGCGCTATTATGATTATAAGAAGACGGTCGGCGGCCGGATCGACATGGGCCAGGAACATTATGCGTCGGTCGTGACGCCCTATACCGAAGCCAAGTCGTCCGAGGACGGCGTGCTCACCAAGTTCAACATCTCCTATCAGGCGACCCCCGATGTGATGGTCTATGCCCAGGCCGCGCAGGGCTTCCGGCCCGGCGGCGTCAACCAGGTGATCGGCCTGTCGGCGGCGCTGGCCGCCTACACATCGGACAGCCTGTGGAACTATGAGCTGGGCTTCAAGAGCAAGATCCTGCCGCGCACCTATCTCAACATGGCGACCTACCAGATCGACTGGAGCAACATGCAGGTGTCGGCCCGTACGGCGGGTACCGGCTCGGTCTTCGGCCTCATCTCCAACGTCGGCGCGGCCCGCATTCGCGGCGTCGAGGCGGAATTCTCCACCGAGATTGCCGGCATCAGCTTCAGCGCCAACGGTTCCTACACCGATGCCAAGCTCACTGAGGACCAGGTCAGCACCATCGTCGTGGCATCGGGTCGCAAGGGCGACCGGATCGCCAATGTGCCGAAATGGAATTTTGGCGGATCGGCCGAATATAAGCATATGCTGACCGATGCGATGGATGCCGTCATTCGCACCGACGTCACCTATAATGGCAGTTCCTACAGCACGATCAGCCCGACCGACACCTATCGGCGCCGGCTGGATGATTATACGCTGACCAACCTGCGCCTGGGCGTTCAGGCCAGCGACAACAACTGGGGCGCCCATTTCTTCGTGAACAATCTGTTCAATGAACTGGCGGTGGTCAGCTCCAGTTCCAGCAGCAACACCGGCGGCAAGACGGTGGTGTTTACCGCGCCGCCGCGCACCTACGGCATCAACCTCACCAAGAAGTTCTGATCGCCTGGCACGGGGGCGGCCTGTCGGTCGCCTCCCTTTTCGGGGGCCTTATGGCGGCCCCATGATCGACACAGGGGGATGATATGTTCAAGCGACACATGTGTTTCGCCGGCCTTTCACTGCTCGCGCTGGCTGCCGGAGGGGCGATCGCCCAGCCTGCCAAGGCGCCCGTGGAAGCGGTCAAGCCCCGCGCCGGCGCCAATCCCGCACCAGCACGTGCTGCCGGCGAAGGCGCCGGCCCGTTCCGCAAGATGGTGATCCGCGGCGTCACCCTGATCGACGGCAGCGGTGCGCCGCCGCGCGGCCCGGTCGACATCGTCATCGAAAATGACGTCATCGCCGACATCTTGCCGGCCGGAACGCCCGGTCTGCCATTCAAGCAGGGACGCGCGCCGACTGACGCCGATTATGAACTGGACGCGACCGGCATGTTCGTGACGCCCGGCTTCATCGACATGCATGTCCATGGATCCACCGACGACAAGGCGCCGGACCTGTCCTATTCCTACAAGCTGTGGCTCGCCCATGGCGTCACAACGGTGCGCGGCGTCGACCTCGCCCCCATGGAAGTGTCGCTGAGCGAACGGGCACGCTCCGCCCGTAACGAGATCGTCGCGCCCCGCATCTTCGCCTATCAGCGTCCTGGCCAGGGCAAGGGCTGGACCGGTGGCCGCACCAATACGCCCGAAAAGGCCCGCGCCTGGGTGCAATGGGCGGCCAAGCAGGGGATCGACGGCATCAAGCTGCTGGACGACCCGGACCAGCCGCCCGAAGTGATGGCCGCCATCATGGATGAGGCGAAGAAGCTGAAACTGGGCACCACGGCGCATCTGTCCCAGATCGGCGTGGGGCGCATGAATGCCGAACAAGCCGGCGATGCGGGCCTTGGCACCGTCACCCATTTCTACGGCCATTTCGAATCCCTGCTGAAGAATGGCCCGGTCCAGAACTGGCCGGTCGACTATAATTATGCCGACGAGCAGGATCGGTTCGGCAATGTCGCCAATCTGGCGGAAGAAAGCGTCGAGCCGGGATCGGACCGCTGGTGGGCCTATCTGGAGCATCAGAAGGCCAATCATGTCACCTTCGACCCCACCATGACCATCTATGCTGCCGGCCGCGACCTGATGCTGGCGCGCAATGCCGACTGGCACGACAAATATACCATGCCGCAGCTGTGGAATTTTTACATGTCCTCGCGCGAGAACCACGGCTCCTATTTCTATGACTGGACCACCGCGATCGAGGTCAAGTGGCGGAATTTCTACCACAAATATATGCGCCTGATTAACGACTACAAGAATATCGGCGGGCGCGTGACCACCGGTTCGGACTCCGGCTTCATCTTCAAGCCCTATGGCTTTGGCTATGTCCAGGAACTGGAACTGCTGCAGGAAGCCGGCTTCAATCCGTCGCAGGTGATCCAGTCGGCGACGCTGAACGGCGCGCTGACGCTCTATGATCCCAGGGGCGAAGTGCCGCCGATCGGCACGGTTCGCGTCGGCAAGCTGGCGGACCTTGTCATCCTCAAGGAAAATCCGCTGCAGAATTTCAAGACGCTCTACGGCACCGGCACGCTGCGCCTCAACGAACAGACCCAGCGGCTCGAACGAGTGGGCGGCGTCAGCTACACGATCAAGGACGGCATCGTCTATGACGCGAAGAAATTGCTGGCGGATGTCGCGGACATGGTCGTTGCGGAAAAGCGGCGCATGGGCATGCCGGAACAGGGGCTGTCCCACCCGTAACGGGACGGGGCGTTATAATTCAACAGGGACGGGAAAAGAATGAAGAACAAGATGCTGATCCGGTCGGGCCTTGCTGCGCTCGCCCTCATGACGGTCGCCAGCGCCTCTCATGCGCATGATCCGGACGAATGGTATGTCGGTGGCGCGGCCGGCATCGTCAATGGCAAGAAGCCGACCTTCGTGCCCGCGCCGGCGCGCGGCAGCGCTGACAATGTCGGCCCCTTCCGCAAACTCGTGATCCGTGGCGCGACCCTGATCGACGGCACCGGCGCGCCGCCGCGCGGCCCCTATGACATCGTGGTGGAAGGCAACAAGATCACCGCCATCACCCAGGCCGGCTGGCCCGGCCTGCCGCAGGCGAAGGGGCGTGCGCCGACCGACGCCGATTATGAGATCGACGCGACCGGCATGTATGTGATGCCCGGCTTCAACGACATGCATGTCCACACCCCCGCCAGCGACAAGGCGCCGGATATGAGCTATGCCTACAAGCTGTGGCTGGCCCATGGCGTGACCACGGTGCGCGGCGTGCCGCTGGCTGATCCGGTCGTCGCCAGTTCGGAAAAGAACCGCTCCGCCGCCAACGAGATCGCGGCGCCGCGCATCTTCAACTACCAGACGCTGGGTGCCGGCTGGGACGGCGGGCCGATCGACAGCCCGGACAAGGCGCGCGCCTGGGTCAAATGGGCTGCCGCGCACAATATCGACGGCATCAAATTCTTCAATCGGCCCGAGGAGACGCCGCAGATCATCGCCGCCGCCATTGACGAGGCGCACAAGAACAGGATGGGCACCACGGCCCATCTGTCACAGACCGGCGTCGCCAATTTCAACGCCTATGACGCGGCCGAGGCGGGGCTGGATACCGTCACCCATTATTATGGCCATTTCGAATCCCTGTTGAAGGACGGAACGATCCAGCGCTTTCCGTCCGACTATGACTATAACAATGAACAGCATCGCTTCGGCGAGGTGGCGGAAATCTGGAACCAGACGGTTGAACCGGAATCCGAACGCTGGTGGGATTATCTGAAGCATCAGAAGGAGAAGCATGTCACCTTCGACCCGACGATGAACATCTATGCGGCATCCCGCGACCTGATGCGGGCGCGCAATGCCGACTGGCAGAATCTCTACACCACGCCGCAGCTCTGGGCCTATTTCCAGTCGACCCGCGACAATCACGGCTCCTATTTCTACGACTGGGGCACCGAGAACGAGTTTGCGTGGAAGAAATTCTACAACAACTATTTCAAGCTGGTGAACGACTATAAGAATATCGGCGGCCGGGTGACGGTCGGCACCGATTCCGGCTTCATCTACAAAGTCTATGGCTTCGCCTATATCGAGGAACTGGAACTGCTGCGCGAAGCCGGCTTCTCGCCGCTGGAGATCATGCGCTCGGCTACCATGTGGGGTTCGCAGACCCTCTACGAGCCCAAGGGCATGGCGCCGCCGACCGGCGTGCTGCGCGTCGGCATGCTGGCCGACATGGTCATCACCAAGGAAAACCCGCTGGCCAATCTCAAGACCCTCTATGGCACCGGTCATTCGCGCCTGAACCCGGAAACCAACAAGCAGGAAATGGTCGGCGGCGTCAGCTACACGATCAAGGACGGCATCGTCTATGATGCCAAGAAGCTGCTGGCCGAAGTGGCCGAGATGGTGAAGGCGGAAAAGGCGCGTACCGGCCAGGCCGGCGCCGGCCCGGCCAATCCCAACGCCATGTAAGCTTCAGATGTAAGGTCCAGGCAACGGCGCCCGAACAGGGGCGCCGTTGCCGCCATCACAGCGGTAGCGCCGTGGTCGACTTGACCTCTTCCAGCACCGCATAGGTCCGCGTCTCGCGCACACCCGGCATGTCGACCAGTTCCTCGGCCAGGAATTTCCGATAGGCGGCCATGTCCTTCATCCGCACCTTGATCAGATAGTCGAAACCGCCGGCCACCATATGGCATTCCAATATGTCCCGCTGCCGCCGCGTCGCTTCGGCAAACTGGCGGAAGATGTCGCCGGTGGTGCGGTTGAGCAGCACTTCGATGAAGATCAGCAGCGGCCGCTGGTTCAGATGCGGATCGAGCAGCGCGACATAGGAAGAGATATAGCCATTGTCGCGCAGCTTGCGCGTCCGGTCGAAACAGGCCGATGGCGAGAGGTTGCAATGCTTGGCCAGATCCTGGTTGGTTATGCGACCATCGGTCTGAAGCTTGTTCAATATCTTCCGGTCAGTTTCGTCCAGGTTCATCGAAACCCCCAAAACGCTAGCAGTTGGCCAAACCTCAACGATATCTGTGCAAGTCGCGGAAAATGCTGGGCTGCGATCCCATGGGCTCATGCCGGGGATAACGTATCGCTGTGGGAAACCCTCAGCGGCATCGCACGTCCCCTCGCGGGATTAGCGCCCAACTTGCCAGCGAGGCAGGAGTGTACTAAATGGTACACAATGTCGCAGCCGTCAGGGCTGGGCGACTCGATCGGCCTGTGGACCCGTGGGCACCGCTCTCCGACGACCATAAGAGATGAAGGAGGTGCCGCGTGTCAGGCACGAAAATGCACGGCCAGCCGCTCGTTCGCGGTTGGCTGCTTCTGTTGGGGGCGGTGATCCTTGCCGCTGGCCTCTTTTTCGCCATTGGCGGCGGCAAGCTCGTCAGCCTGGGCGGCAGTCCCTATTTCCTGATCGCCGGCATCGCGCTGGTCCTTGCGGGCGGCCTCATTGGCCTGCGCAAGACCAGTGGCGGCCTGCTCTTTGGCGCTACCTTCCTGCTGACCATTTGCTGGGCGTTGTGGGAAGTCGGCTTCAGCTTCTGGCCGCTCATTTCCCGCCTGCTGGCGATGGGGGGCGGCGCGACCGTCGTTGCGCTGTCTTATCCGCTGCTGCGGCGCGGCGACGGTTCTGCGCCCGCCTGGCGGCCTGCATTGCTGATGGCAACGCTGGTCGGCCTGGGTTCGGCGGCCGGTGCCGCCGGCATGTTCATGGTTCATCCGACCGTGCCCTTTGCCGGGCAGGTGGCTTCGCTGGTGCCGGTCGATCCGGCGCGCGAGCAGAAGGACTGGACCGCCTATGGCAATACGCCAGGTGGCAGCCGCTTCGTCGCGCTCGACCAGATCACCCGCGACAATGTGAACAAGCTCAAGGTCGCCTGGACCTATCGCACTGGCGACGTCGCGCAGAGCGACGGCAATGGCGCCGAGGACCAGAATACCCCGCTGCAGATCGGCGACACCCTGTTCATCTGCACCCCGCATAACAATGTCATCGCCCTCGACGCCGATACCGGCCGCGAAAAGTGGAAGACGCTGATCAATGCCAAGGCCTCGGTCTGGATGCGCTGCCGGGGCCTGGCCTATTTCGACGCCCATGCGCCGATCCAGCAGCCGAGCCTGCCGGGCGCAACGCCGGTGACGGCAGCGACCGTGCCGGCCGGCGCCGCTTGCCAGCGTCGCATCCTGATGAACACCATCAATGCCGAACTGATTGCGCTCGATGCCGACACTGGCAAATTCTGCCCTGATTTCGGCACCAATGGCCGGGTCGACCTGAAGGCTGGCCTGGGCAATGCGCCCGATCCCCAATATCAGCTGACCTCCGCGCCGACGCTGGCGGGCACGACCGTCGTGGTTGGTGGCCGTGTGGCTGACAATGTACAGGTCGATATGCCGGGCGGCGTGATGCGCGGCTTCGACGTCATAACGGGCAAGCTGCGCTGGGCCTTCGATCCGGGCAATCCGGCGATCACCGGCGCGCCGGCGGCAGGCAAGACCTATGCCCGGTCGACCCCCAATGTCTGGGCCGCCATGTCCTATGATCCCGCGTCCAACACCGTGTTCATGCCGGTCGGCAGCGCCTCGGTCGATCTCTATGGCGTCACCCGCAGCGCGCTCGATCATAAATATGGCGCGTCGATGCTGGCGCTCGATGCCACCACCGGCCGTGAGAAATGGCATTTCCAGACCGTCCATAACGACCTTTGGGACTTCGACCTGCCGATGCAGCCGAGCTTCGTCGACTTCCCCATCGATGCCGCCCGCAAGGTGCCTGCGCTCGTCTTCGGCACCAAGGCGGGGCAGGTCTATGTGCTCGATCGCGCCACCGGCAAGCCGCTGACGGACGTCAAGGAAGTGCCGGTCAAGCCGGCAAATATTCCGGGCGAGCCTTATTCGCTGACCCAACCCAAGTCGCTGGGCATGCCGCAGATCGGCGTGGGGCCACTGACCGAGGCGGACATGTGGGGCGCCACCCCGTTCGACCAGCTGCTCTGCCGCATCGCCTTCAAGGGCATGCGCTATGAAGGGCTTTACACCGCGCCGGGCACCGACAAGTCGCTGAGCTTCCCCGGATCGCTGGGCGGCATGAACTGGGGCGGCATCTCGACCGATCCGACCAGCGGCACCATCTTCGTCAACGACATGCGCCTTGGCCTGTGGGTGCAGATGTTCCCGCAGACCGCAGCGCAGAAGGGCCAGTCGGGCAGCGCGGGCGAGGCGGTCAATACCGGCATGGGCAGCGTTCCGCTGAAGGGCACGCCCTATTCGGTGGTGAAGGACCGCTTCCTGTCGGCACTGGGCATTCCCTGTCAGGCGCCGCCCTATGGCACGCTGACCGCGATCGACCTCAAGAGCCGCGCGATCAAATGGCAGGTGCCGGTGGGCACGGTGCGCGACACCGGGCCGATGGGCATCCGCATGGGCCTGCCGATCCCGATCGGCATGCCGACGCTGGGCGGTACGCTGGCGACGCAGGGCGGCCTGGTCTTCATCGCCGGCACGCAGGATTTCTACCTGCGCGCCTTCAATGCGGCGACCGGCGCGGAAGTCTGGAAGGCCCGCCTGCCGGTCGGCAGCCAGGGCGGCCCGATGAGCTACAAGTCGCCCAGAAGCGGCAAGCAATATGTGGTCGTGACGGCGGGCGGCGCGCGCCAGTCGCCTGATCGGGGCGATTATGTGATCGCCTACACGCTGCGCTGAACCATGGGCGGGGCGGCCCGGCGCCGCTCCGCCTGTTTGTCGTCATCATTCATGTCACCGCGCGCAGATGTGCCGCGCGGAAGGGAGGGGCTTTGGCCCAACATCTTCACCATCATGCCCGCCTGACCGTGGCGATATTGCTGACCCTGCTGCCGGTTGCGGGCGCCCATGCGCAGGAGACCGCGCCGGAAAAGCCGGTGGCGGCCCCGCGCGAGACGCTGACCGGCGACTGGGGCGGGCTGCGCACGCGGCTGAAGCAGGCGGGCGTTACGGTGCGCGCGGACTATGTCGGCGAAGCCCTTGCCGCGGTCGATGGCGGCCAGCGGCAGGGCAGCGCCTATACCCAGCAATTGCGCGCCAGCCTCGATTTCGACATGGACCGGATTGTCGGCCTCTCCGGCGGCATCGTGCATGTCACCATCAACGACCGGCGCGGCGTCGGCCTCTCTTCCGACATTGTCGGCAATCGCCTGCCGATCCAGGAGGCGGCCGGCGGCAATTATACCCGCCTGTCGGAGCTCAGCTACGAACAGAATATCGACAATGGCCGGCTCAACCTGCGCCTGGGCTATTTCGCCATGGGCAATGATCTGGGCGGGATGATCCTGGGCTGCTATTTCGTCAATGCGGCCTTCTGTGCCCATCCGCTGTCGGAATCGGGCAATAGCGGCTGGTATAATTATCCCAATGCCCGCTGGGGCGCGGCGGTGCGTTATCGCATCCGGCCGGATCTGGCGCTGCGCACCGGCGTCTATCAGGTCAATCCGCGGCTCAACGATCCCGACAATGCCTTCCGCCCCTTTGCCGGCGGCACGACCGGCGTGCTGTTGCCGCTGGAGCTGGAATATGATCCCGGCATCGCGCCGGGCAGCCATGTGCTGCCGGGCCATTACAAGATCGGCGCCTATTATGACACGTCACGCGCCGCCCGGCGCGGCGAGCAGGGCAGGCTGCGTGGCCGCTATGGCGTCTATGCGCTGGCCGACCAGATGATCCTGCGCGAAGGGACGGGTAATCGCGGCCTCTCCATCTTCGCCCAGTTCACCGCCAATCCGGAGGCGTCGGCCCAGATCACCCACTGGTATGCCGCCGGGCTGGTCAAGACCGGCACCTTTGCAGGGCGGGACGCCGACAGCATCTCGATCGGCATCGTCCATGCGCAGGTCAATCCGCGCCTGCGCCGCGCCGAGGCCGATGCGCAGGCTATTCCCGGCGGCTATGCCGCGCTGCCGGTGGGCGAGACCGCGATCGAAATGAGCTATGGCATCCAGCTGCGGCGCTGGCTCAGCATCCGGCCGGACGTCCAATATATTCTCGATCCCGGCGCCTTTTCCTATCGCCGTACCAATGATGCGCTGGCGCTGGGCGGCCAGGTCAAGATGCAGTTCTGATCCGGTCCATGGTCCCGGCCCAGCCTTCAGCCTTCTGCCCGGCAGTAGCGCAGCACATTGTCGATCACCTGCGCGCGCCGCCGCTCGGCGGCCGCTTCGCTGGTCATGTCGACGCCGAAGATCGCGTGGAAACTGTGGCGGTTGGACACGAAGTAGAAGGCCAGGGCGCTGATCGTCATGTGCAGGTCGACGGCGTCCAGCCCGGCGCGGAAGCTGCCATCGGCAATGCCGCGATCGATCAGCGCCTGGGTCTTGGGCAGGACGATCTCATTATGCCCTTCCGAAATCTCGCCGACATGCGGGCCGCCCCGGATATTCTCGTCCATCACCAGCCGCACCAGTTCGGGATGGTTGAAATGATAGTCGAAGGTGAGGGCGGTCAGCCGCTCCAGCGCGGCAAGCGGTGGCAGGTCGCCCAGTTCGGCCTCAAGCTCGGCCGATCTGATGCCGCGATAGGCTTCGGTCAGGACCGCGCGATAGAGCCCGTCCTTGCTGCCGAAATGATAATAGATCATCCGCTTGGACGTCGCGGTCGCGGCCGCAATCTCGTCCACCCGCGCGCCGGCATAGCCTTTTTCCGCGAAATGCTGGGTCGCGATCGCGACGATGTCGCGCCGGTTGCGTTCGGTGAAATTCTGCTTGTCCACGCCTCGCTTTGCGATGCCGGGCGGCCTATTGCAATGCACAACCGGCGCGCCGGATCGCGATCCGCCGGTCTGTCGATCGAGGAGGAATGCGCTTGATCCCCGACAAGAAGACCCAGATCGTCATCGTCGGGGGCGGCGCCGCCGGCCTCGAACTCGCGCGCAAGCTTGGTGCGCGCTACGGGCGCAAGCGGCATGACATCATCCTGATCGATCGCAACCGCACCCATATCTGGAAGCCTCTGTTGCACGAGGTCGCGACCGGATCGCTCGACGCCAGCCTGGACGAGGTCGGCTATCGCAGCCACTGCCATCGCTGGGGCTATCGCTATCTCTATGGCACGTTGCAGGGCATCGATCGGGCCGCGCGGCGGGTCCATGTCGCCCCGGTGTTCGATCCCAAGGGGCGCGAGGTGGTGAGCGCCCATTCGGTGCGCTACGACTATCTGGTGCTGGCCTACGGATCGGTCACCAATGATTTCGGGACGCCGGGCGTTGCCGACAATTGCCTGTTCCTCGACAGCCGGGCCCAGGCCGACAGTTTCCGAGACCAGTTGCTCGACCATTGCCTGCGCGTGTCGCGCGCCATGTCGGCCGATCCCGCGTCGGATGCGCGGGTGCGGATCGCGATCGTCGGCGGTGGCGCCACCGGGGTCGAACTGGCCGCCGAACTCTACAATGCTGCCGATGCGCTGGGCTATTATGGGCTGGAGGTGTTTGATCGCCAGCGGCTCGACGTCACCCTGCTGGAGGCGGGACCACGCATCCTGCCGGCCTTGCCCGACCGACTGGCCGACGCCGCGCGCGAGGAACTGGAGGTGCTGGGCGTCAAGGTGCGCGCTGGCGTCGCCGTCACCGCCTCCACGCCTGAGGGGATGGAGACGAAGGATGGTGGCTTCGTCCCCGCCGATCTTCAGGTCTGGGCCGCCGGGGTCAAGGCGGCGGCGATCCGCGATGGCCTGGATGGGCTGGAACTGTCCCGCGCCGGTCAGGTGATCGTGCGCCCGACGCTACAGAGCCTGGCCGACGACCGCGTCTTCGCGATGGGCGATTGCGCCTCCTGCACGCCACAGGGCGCCGATCGGCCGATCCCGCCGCGCGCGCAGGCCGCGCACCAGATGGCCGACACGGTGTTCGCCAATCTCGGCCGGCTGATGGCCGATCGCCCGCTCAAGAGCTTCGTCTACAAGGATCATGGCTCGCTGGTGTCGCTCAGCCGCTATTCGACGGTCGGATCATTGATGGGCAAGCTGGTCGGCGGGCGCATGGCGGTGGAGGGGCGGCTGGCCCGCTTCGTCTATATGTCGCTCTATCGCATGCATCTGCTCGCCGTTCACGGCAACATACGCGGCCCCGCGCTGATCCTGGTCAGCCATATCAACCGCTTCGTGCGCCCGCGCCTCAAGCTGCATTGAGGCGCCGGGCGGCTGCGGCGGCAAGCGACAGGGCCATCACCACAGAATTGCTGTGATCAGGTTGAGACGGGTGGCGTCTGCGGCCTGGTCTGTCGCTTGAATGCGCCCCAAGGGCCATTTTCGATGTCTTGGAAATGGTAGCGGAGGAGGGACTTGAACCCCCGACACGCGGATTATGATTCCGCTGCTCTAACCAGCTGAGCTACTCCGCCCCATGGGCCTCGCAGGGGGTGTTTCCCTGCGGTGAGGCGGCGCTATACGCAGGGGATGGACGGTGGTCAACGGGGCGATTGCAAAAATCTGCATTCTTTTTTTAACGCCCTGCCAGAGGCCCCATCGCGCGCTCGTTTGCGCGCGTAGAAACGATCGGCACGACCTATTTCCGCAATCCTGACATCGCCGAAGGAACGCTTTTTCCGCTCCGCCATTTTTGTCTTGCAATCGCAACGATGCGGCGCACTATTGTTGCAATGCACAACCGGCCGAGGGCCGAGGGAGGAACGACAACTTGCCCTTCCATGAAATGTTTGAGCCTGATGGTTCGCTGCGCCCCTGTTACGACGAAGTGCAGAAATGGGTGGAGCGGACAGGCATAGCCGGGCTCAATCGTCGCATGGATGAGGCGGAAGCGATCTTCCGGCGCATCGGCATCACCTTCGCCGTCTATGGCGAGGGCGGCGACCCGGAACGACTGATCCCCTTCGACCTGCTGCCCCGCATCTTCACAGCGAATGAATGGCGCATCCTCGACAAGGGCATCCGCCAGCGCGCCCGCGCCCTCAATGCCTTCCTGCACGACGTCTATCATCGCGGGGAAATCGTGAAGGCGGGCATCATGCCGGCCGACATCATCTATCGCAACAGCGCCTATCTGGCCGAAATGGCCGACTTCACCCCGCCGGGGAAGGTCTATAGCCATATCGTCGGCATCGATATCGTGCGCACCGGGCCGGGCAGCTTCGAGGTGTTGGAGGATAATTGCCGCACCCCCTCGGGCGTGTCCTACATGCTCGAAAATCGCGAGATCATGACGCGCATGTTCCCCGAACTGTTCGCGCAGGGCATGGTTGCGCCGGTCGACGATTATCCCGCCGAACTGCTCAAGAGCCTGAAGGAAGTCGCGCCGCCTGCCTGCAAGGGCGATCCGGTGGTGGTGGTGCTGACGCCCGGCTCGCTCAACAGCGCCTATTATGAGCATAGCTTCCTTGCCGACCTGATGGGTGTGGAACTGGTCGAGCCGGCCGATCTGTTCGTCGACAATGACCGGGTCTGGATGAAGACGACGCTCGGCCCCAAGGCGGTCGACGTCATCTATCGCCGCATCGACGACGAATATATCGACCCGCTGGTCTTCCGCCCCGACAGCCTGCTCGGCGTCCCCGGCATCTTCAGCGTCTATCGCAATGGTGGCGTCACGCTGGCGTCGGCCCCCGGATCGGGCATCGCCGACGACAAGGCGGTCTATATCTATGTGCCCGAGATGATCCGCTTCTATCTGGGTGAGGAGCCGATCCTCGACAATATCCAGACCTGGCAATGCTCCAGGCCCGACGAAATGGCCTATGTGCTGGAGCATCTGCACGAACTGGTGGCCAAGGAAGTCCATGGATCGGGCGGCTATGGCATGCTGATCGGTCCCAAGGCGAGCAAGGCCGAGGTCGAGGCCTATGCCGAGCGGATCAAGGCCAATCCCGGCGAATTCATCGCCCAGCCGACGCTCGACCTGTCGACCGTGCCGACGCTCGGGCCGGCGAGCGTGGTCGGCCGTCATGCCGATTTCCGCCCCTATTGCCTGGTCGGCAAGCAGTTGCGGCTGGTCCCCGGTGGCCTGACCCGCGTGGCGCTGACCGAAGGGTCGCTGGTGGTCAATTCCAGCCAAGGCGGCGGGGTCAAGGATACTTGGGTGTTGCAGGATTGATGGGCGCGGCCGCTTCTCTTCTTTCGATTATCCCTGATGATGCAGGGCCGGGCGCAAGGACGTCGGCCCCCACGGTGAAAAGAGCCAAGACATGCTGAGCCGGACCGCCGAAAATCTCTTCTGGATGGCGCGCTATATGGAGCGCGCCGAAGCCACCGCCCGGCTGCTGTCGATGGGGCAGCGCATGGCGATCCTGCCGGGCGCGCATCATCGCGACGAATGGCGATCAGTCGTGCGCGCGACTGGGGCCGGGCATCAGTTCCCGGACGGCGTGCCGGTGACGGAAAGCGATGTCGTGTCCTTCCTGATGCTGGACGCCGACAATCCCAGCTCGATCCGCTCCTGCCTGCTCAAGGCCCGTGCCAATGCTAAGTCGGCGCGCACGATGCTGACCCAGGACATGTGGGAGGCGCTGAACGACGGCTGGCGCAAGCTCGACAGCTATGACGTGGCCGAGGCCAAGGCGCAGCTGCCGGCCCTGATCGACTGGGTGAAGACTCGTGTCATGACCTTCCGCGGCGCGGCCCATTCGGGCCAGCTGCGCAATGAGGGCCATGATTTCCTGCGCTGCGGGTCGGCGCTGGAGCGGGCGCAGATGACGCTGCGGCTGCTCGATGTGAAATATTATGTGCTGCTGCCCGAGACCGAGGTGATCGGCGGCAATCGCGACCATTATCAATGGACGTCGGTGCTCTATGCCCTGTCTGGTGCGCGCGCCTATCATCATGTCTATGGCGGCACCTATACGCCCTGGCAGATCACCGACTTCCTGATGCTCAACCGGCTGTTTCCGCGCAGCGTCGCCTATTGCTGCGATCAGCTCGCCTATCGGCTCAACCGGCTGGCCGGCTGGCACAATGCGCGCGGCACCTGTCATGACACGGTGAAGCAACTGGTGAGCGAATTGGAGGAACTGGACGCTGGCGAGATTTTCCGCCGCGGCCTGCATGAAACGGTGCAGTACAGCCTGATGATGAGCAACCGGCTCGGCGTCGAAATCGCCGAAACCTATCATTTCGGCTGAAGGGGGAGGGGAAGCGCGCCATGAAATTGCTCGTCCGTCACCAGACCGTCTATGGCTATCCCGCCTCGGCCGGCCGCGTCGCCATGCGGCTGAAGCTGGTGCCGGTCGATACGCCGGGCCAGAAGGTCCATGACTGGCAGGTCAGCATCAATGGCGAGGCGCTGACCAATTTCCGTCCCAATAGCTATGGCGAGATGGAGGCGGTGTGGGTCCGCCATGATAGCCTGAACGAGGCGGTGATCGTTGCCGAGGGGCTGGTCGAGACGCGCGAGACCCATGGTATTGGCGGCCTGCCGCAATGCCGGGTCGATGCCCGCTATTTCCTGCGCGACACGGCGCTGACCAGAGCGTCCGATGCGATCCGCGCCATGGTCGCCGCTCTTCCCGAGGGCGACGGGCCGCTGGCGCAACTCCATGCCCTGTCGGCCGCGATCAGCGACGCGGTCCAGTATCGATCGGGCGTGACCGGTGCCGACACGACCGCGGCGCAGGCCTTCGCGCTGGGTGCTGGCGTGTGCCAGGATCATGCCCAGATATTCCTTGCCGGCGCGCGCCTGCTGGGGGTGCCGGCCCGCTATGTCTCGGGCTATCTGCTCGCGGCCGAGGGCGATCTGCTGCACGAAACCCATGGCTGGGCCGAAGCGCTGGTGCCGGGGTTGGGTTGGGTCGGCTTCGATCCGTCCAATCGCGTCTGCGTCACCGAACGCTATCTGCGCCTGGCCAGTGGCCTGGATGCCGACGAAGCTGCCCCGATACGGGGCTCCGTTACGGTCGCGGGCGATATCAGCATTGACGCCGATGTCCGGATCGCGCAGGCGGAAGACGGAGTCGAGGAACGGCAATTGCAACGCCAGCAACAGCAGAGCACGCCCACGCCCCGCTCCTAGGGTAGAGATAAGCAGGACTTCGGGGCGATGACCTATTGTGTGGCGGTACGCGTGGACCAGGGGCTGGTCATGCTGTCGGACACCCGGACCAATGCGGGCATGGACAATATTGCCCGCTTCCGGAAAAGCTTCACCTATCATGTCGAGGGTGAACGGGCGATCACCTTGCTCTGTTCGGGCAATCTGTCGATCACCCAGGGGGTGAAGACGATGCTGTCGCGCGCGATCCGCGAGGCGGAGAGCGACCCCGAGGTTGAAACCATCCTTAATTGCGACACGATGCACCGCGCGGCGCAGCTGGTGGGCGACGCGATGCGCACCATGCAGGGCCGCTATCGTGAGAGCATCGCCATGGACGGATCGGCCGCCAGCGCCTCGATCATGATCGCGGGCCAGCGCAAGGGCGGCAAGCCGCGCCTCTATCTCATCTATTCGGCCGGCAATTTCATCGAGGCGACCGAGGACACGCCCTTCTTCCAGATCGGCGAGCATAAATATGGCAAGCCGATCCTCGACCGCATCATCCAGCGCGAGACGAGCCTGGAGGACGCGACCAAGGCAGTGCTGGTGTCGATGGATTCGACCCTGCGTTCCAACCTGTCGGTCGGCATGCCGCTCGACCTCACCGTGATCGAGACCGACACGTTCGACTTCCGCGTCCGCACCCGGATCGAGGCGGACAATGAGGAATTCGCCATGATTTCGCAGGGCTGGTCCGCCGCCCTGCGCAAGGGGTTCGAGGATCTGCCCAACGTCCTGGATTAAGGGGAGGGGGCCTAACCCGCCACCTCCATCAGCATGGTTGCGACCGCCTCCGGCTCGGTGATCATCAGGTCATGGCCGGTATCGATCTCGAAATTGCGATGCCCGTCCAACTGGCGGGCCCGGGCCTCGTCCGGGCTGTTCTGCAAGGCATGGGTGCAATTGATATTGGTGCGCGGCAGGCGAAAAGCGGCGTCGCCATTTTCCAGCCGTAGCGGCTGGCCGAAGCATTTCCACGGATGCGGCGTCAGCCGCGCCTCGGTCCAGGCGACATCGGCCGGATCAGTGATGCCGAAGAAGCCTGCCATGCCGGGAAAGGGCCACATGACCAGTTCGATCCCGTCGACGGTGCGGCCCATGGCACGGGTCGGCTCCATCTGCGCGGGGGCCACTATTTCCAGCGATTCCCCGTCCCTGGGGTGGGCGGCATCCAGATAGACCAGTTCGCGGATGCGCGCGGCCGCGCGATCGGCGACGCCGGTGATCACCATCCCGCCATAGCTGTGCCCGACCAGGATGACATCCTCCAGCCCCTCGAACGTCATCAGTGCCACCACATCTTGGATATGCGTGTCGAGATCGATGTCGGGGTTCAGCAGATGGGCGCGCTCGCCAAGGCCGCTCAGCGTCGGGCAGTGCACCTCATGCCCCGCCGTGCGCAGCCGCCGCGCGACCTTCTGATAGCACCAGCCGCCATGTCCCCCGCCATGCACCAGCACGAATGTCGCCATGCTCCGTCTCTCCCAATGACTATCGATCCGCCATTTGTGATACATAATGGATCATAGGGCAACGCGGCTTGTGCAACGCCGAGGCGATGCTGCGCCTCAACCTTTGGCCGTCCCAAGCAAATCTCCTGCCTAACTCCTGCTTGCGCGGGGGCTGGCAGGGCCTATCTCTGGCGGCCACACGAATCGCAGCTGGAATTATCGATGACCGCCACTCACTCCACCCGCATGCTCATTCTCGGTTCCGGCCCGGCCGGCCTGTCCGCCGCCATTTATGGCGCGCGCGCGGGTCTGGCGCCGATCGTGGTGCAGGGTATGCAGCCGGGCGGCCAGCTGACCATCACCACCGACGTCGAAAATTATCCCGGTTTCAAGGATGTGATCCAGGGCCCCTGGCTGATGGAACAGATGCAGGCCCAGGCCGAACATGTCGGCGCGCAGATGATGTATGACCAGATTGTCGACGTCGACCTCAGCGAGCGACCCTTCAAGCTGAAGGGCGACAGCGGCACCCTCTATGTCGCCGACACGCTGGTCATCTGCACCGGCGCCCAGGCCAAGTGGCTGGGCGTCGAGGGCGAGGAGCATCTGCAGGGCAAGGGCGTCAGCGCCTGCGCTACCTGCGACGGCTTCTTCTATCGCGGCAAGAAGGTCGTGGTCATCGGCGGCGGCAACACCGCGGTCGAGGAGGCACTCTACCTCACCAACCACAGCCATGACGTGACCCTGATCCACCGCCGCGATTCGCTGCGCGCGGAAAAGATCCTGCAGCAGCGCCTGCACGCCCATCCCAACATCAAGGTGCTGTGGAACAAGGCGGTCGACAAGTTCGTCGGCGGCGGCACGCCCGAAGGCCTGGTCGGCGTCGATCTGATCGACACCGTCACCGGCGAGAAGTCGCATGTGCCGACCGATGGCGGCTTCGTCGCGATCGGTCACCACCCCGCGACCGAATTGTTCGACGGCAAGCTGCCGCTCGATGAAGGCTATATCGTGGTGGAGAAGGGCACGACCCACACCGCCATTCCCGGCGTCTTCGCCGCCGGCGACGTCACCGACAAGATCTACCGCCAGGCGGTGACCGCAGCCGGCATGGGCTGCATGGCCGCCCTCGACGTCGAACGCTTCCTCGCTGAAGCCGACTTTGAGCAACTGGTCGACGCGTAAGAAAAAGGGCTGGGCCGGAAACGGCTCAGCCCGAACTTCTTTGGGAAAGGGCGGCTTTCAGCCCAGCTTGGCGCGCAGGAAGGCGACTAGCGTGCCGAAGGTCTCGAACGTGTCGCCGTCGATATCCTCATCCTCGATCAGGATGTCGAAGCGATCTTCCATTTCGGTGAGCAGGCCGGCGACGGCCATCGAGTCCAGCTCGGGCAGGGCGCCGAACAGCGGCGTGTCGGCGTCGAACGCATCGGCCCGCTCCTGCGACAGGCTCAGCACGTCGCGCAGAAGCGCCCGCACCAGGGTTTCGATATCGTCTGTCCGGTCGACCGGCTGAGTGGATTGCGCCCGCATGATGGCGGCTATCTAATGGCTCGCCGCCTATCCGACAAGCGCGGAAATGCAGGTGCGCGCGGCGGGAATCCAGCTGGATGCGCGGCGCGGATTGAACAGGTCGATCTGATGGAGTGGAATGCGCTCGTCCATCCACTCGCGCTTATAGTCATTGTCACCGGTGCCATAATCGATCGTCGCGACCCGATCATGGTCGATGGCATGGGCGAACATCGCATGGCTCAGCAAGGTGCCGGGCGATCCTTCGTCCTGGGCGCTGTCATGGGCCAGCTTGTGGATCAGCGCCGTGCCATGTTCCACCGTCCATAATTGGGTCGCCACGGCGCGGCCGTCCAGCCGGGCAAAGCCCAGCCGCAAGGTGCCGGCATCGCTTTCCCGCTGGGCCATGGCGCGCAGGAAGTTGAGGCCAGGCTCGGGTGCCTTCCAGCTATGCGCCTGGACATCGACATAATCCTGCCACAGCGTATCGGTCAGCTTGTCATGGATGCTGAGGTCGTAACGCTCCTGCCGGGCCTTGCGCCGCACCTGGTTGCGCAACCGGCCGGGGCGCTGCGCCCAATAGCTAGCGAAATCCCGGCCATCGACATGCAGCAGATATCGGCCGCCCATCGGCCGCTGCACCGCGAGCCAGCCGGCGCGGCGAAAGGCGCCGATCAGCGGGCCGGGCAGGGCAAGCGGATAGAGGTTGATCTGCGCCTGTTCGCGCAGCAGATGGCGGGCGATATTTTCCAGCAGCCGGGCCTGTTGCCGCGCGTCCGGCGCCCCCAGGAAAATCGGGCTCCAGGCGAAACTATACCAATTGGCAAGGGCAGTTAGGCGACGAGCTGAGGGCGCGAGAAGGAACAACCACGCCTCGCAGGCGTCCTCTATCTGTTGGAACACCCTGAGCGGGGTGTCGCCAAGGCAAAGGGGGTGCAATGTTTCAAACCAGTCCAGCCGGTCGAACAGGCTGTCGATATCGTCGCGGTCCATCCGGCCGCCGATCGCCAACCGCACTTCCGACAGCGTCCGATATTCCCTTGGGACCAGCAACCTATTATCTCCCGGCACCTTAGCTGCCCTTAGGACCTAATTCTGGACATGACGTTAAGCGACCCCCTGTTGGCTTCCAAGGCGCCAATCGACGATGCCGATGTGCAGCCGATAGACCATCTGCTGCTGCGTGGCGATCCGGAACGGCCGGCACTGGCGGGGCGATCGGGCGCGCAGGATTATGCCGAACTGGAACAGGCGCTTGGTCGTCTCGCCGGATGGCTGGCGGGCTTTGGCCTTGCGCCCGGCGCGCGGGTGGCGAGCTGGGTGGCCAAGGGGCCGGTCGCGGCGCTGATGCCGCTCGCCGCGCCGCGCGCGGGGCTTGTCCATGTCCCCATCAATCCGCTGCTCAAACATGCGCAGGTCGCCCATATCCTGGCCGACAGCGGCGCGGCGCTGCTGATCGGCACGGCCAGCCGCCTGTCGACGCTGGCACCCGGCGATATTCCGGCCGGCTGTCATCTCCATCGTGAGGATGATGCGGCGGCGGGGATGAGCGGCGGGGCGGCGCTGCCGCCGTCCGATGCCGCGCCCGATGCTCTGGCCGCCATCCTCTATACCAGCGGATCGACCGGCCGGCCCAAGGGGGTGATGCTCAGCCACGCCAATCTCTGGCTCGGTGCGGTGTCGGTGGCCCATTATCTGGGGCTGGCGCCGGAGGACCGGACGCTGTGCGTGCTGCCCTTCAGCTTCGACTATGGCCAGAACCAGCTACTTTCCACCTGGTATGCGGGCGGCTGCGCCTATCCGCTCGATTATCTGACCCCGCGCGACGTGGTGAAGGCGGTCGATCGCTGGGATATCACCACCCTGGCCGGGGTGCCGCCGCTCTGGGTACAACTCACCGAACTGGACTGGCCGGCGGAGATCGCAGCCAGGCTCCGGCGCCTGACGAACAGTGGCGGGGCATTGACCCGGCCGCTGGTCGCGCGGCTGCGTGCGCTGTTCCCGCAGGCCGATCTCTATCCCATGTATGGCCTGACCGAAGCCTTCCGCTCCACCTATCTGCCGCCCGCGCTGGTTGACAGTCACCCGGATTCGATGGGCGCGGCCATTCCCTTTGCCGAGATATTGGTGGTCCGTCCCGACGGCTCGCTGGCCGAGGATGACGAGCCGGGCGAACTGGTCCATGCTGGCCCGCTGGTGGCGCAGGGCTATTGGCAGGATGCGGCGCGCACGGCCGAGCGCTTCAAGTCGGCGCCATCCGCCTCGCGGCATGGCGGCACGGCCGTATGGTCCGGCGATACGGTCCGCCGCGACGCGGATGGGCTGCTCTATTTCGTCGGCCGCGACGATGCGATGATCAAGTCGGCCGGCAATCGCATCAGTCCCACCGAGATCGAGGAGGCGGCGGTCGCCGTTCCCGGCGTGGCGGAGGCTGTTGCCCTCGGTGTCAGGGATGAACGGCTGGGGCAGGCGGTGCTGCTGCTGCTGCGCGCCGCCGATCCCGAAATATCTGCGGCTGTTGCCGTCCACCTGAAGGCCGAACTGCCCAATTTCATGCAGCCGCGCGAGACGCTAGTGCTTGCACAGTTCCCGCGTAACCCCAATGGCAAGATCGATCGAGTCGCGCTGGCCAAGGAGTATGCGTCATGAAGCCCATGGGCCCCATTCCCGCCTGGTTCGCCGAGGAAGAAGGCATGCTGCTGATCGGCGGCTGCGGCGCGGCGAGCCTGGTCGACGAAGCGGGCGACACGCCGCTGTTCGTCTATGACATGGGGATAATCGAGGCGCAGGTCCGCCGCTTCCGCGAGGCGATCCCCAAGCGGATCGATCTTCATTATGCGATCAAGGCCAATCCTTATGCGCCGCTGCTCTCGCGGATGGCGGGGCTGGTCGACGGGTTCGACATCGCATCGGGCGGTGAACTGGCGATGGCGCTGGAGGCCGGCATGGACCCGGCGCGGATCAGCTTTGCCGGACCGGGCAAGCGCAATGACGAACTGGAAGCCGCCATCCATGCCGGCATCACCATCAACCTGGAGTCCGAGGGGGAGGGCGCGCGCGCGCTGACCGTGGCGGAGCGCCTGGGGAAGGTGCCGCGCCTCGCCGTGCGGGTGAACCCGGATTTCGACCTCAAAGGGTCCGGCATGCGCATGGGCGGCGGCGCCAAGCCCTTCGGCGTCGATGCCGAACGTGCGGCCGCGCTGGCGCGCGCGATGATCGATGCCGGCGCGGACTGGCGCGGCTGGCATATCTTCGCCGGGAGCCAGGCGCTTGATCCGATGGCGATCATCGAGACCCAGGCGGCGACCATCGACCTTGCCGCGCGCCTGTCCGATGCGGTCGGCGCTGCGCCGCCGCTCGTCAATCTGGGTGGCGGTTTCGGCATCCCCTATTTCCCCGGTGACGAGCGGCTGGACATTCGGCCGATCGGCGTCGCGCTCGACACTGCGCTCAACGCGCTGCCCGATATCCTGACCGACAGCGCATTCGCGATCGAGCTGGGCCGCTGGCTGGTGGGGGAGGCTGGCATCTATCTGACCCGTGTGGTCGATGTGAAGCAGAGCCAGGGCGAGACTTTCGTCGTCGTGGATGGCGGCTTGCATCATCAACTGGCCGCCAGCGGCAATTTCGGCACGGTCGTGCGGCGCAACTATCCGATCGCGGTGGCCAACCGCTTCGGGCGCGAGCCGACCACCCAGCCGGTCAATGTCGTGGGCTGCCTTTGCACGCCGATCGACCGGCTGGGCGAAAAGGTCGCGCTGCCGCCAGTCGATGTCGGCGATTTTATCGCGATCTTCCTTGCCGGTGCCTATGGCGCGTCGGCAAGTCCCGCGGCCTTTCTTGGCCACCCAAGTCCTCGTGAACTATTACTTGGCTAATCCATGTCCGACAGCAGGCCTAACCCTATCTTTACCCTTTTCCGGCATGACGAGGATGAAGCCATGGGCCTGCACGCGATCATTTTTTCCGGTCGCGCGTCGGCTATGATGGTATGAAGGGGTGAATTTTATGCGTTTCCAGCGGATTTCCAGGCTCCTGATCGGTGCATCGCTGCCTGCGGTGGCCCTGTCGGGTTGCGCTTCGACCAGCTCCGCGCCGCAGCTTCCCCCCGCATCCTTCGTCGCAACCCAGGAAGGGCCGGGCGAGGAATATATCATCGGTCCGCTCGATAATCTGACGATCTTCGTCTGGCGCAACCCGGAACTGGGCGCCAAGGTGCAGGTGCGTCCCGATGGCCGCATCACCACGCCGCTGATCACCGACATGCCGGCCGTCGGCAAGACGCCCAAGATGCTGTCGGACGACATCAAGCTGGCGTTGTCGCAATATATCGAAAATCCGCTGGTATCGGTGATCGTCGACAATTTCTCCGGCACCTACAGCCAGCAGGTGCGGATCGTCGGCGCGACCGAGAAGCCGGCCTCCATCCCCTATCGCGCGAACATGACGCTGCTTGACGCCATGATCTCTGTCGGTGGCCTCAGCGAATATGCGTCCGGCAATCGCGCCCGGCTGGTCCGCTTCGACAAGGCCAGCGGCAAGCAGAAGGAATATCAGGTCCGCATTGGCGACCTGCTCAAGAAGGGCGACACCAAGGCCAATGTCATGCTGGCGCCCGGCGACGTCATCATCATTCCCGAAAGCATGTTCTGATCATGGCGGGTCTGTACGACGAGCTGCTGGTCCTTCTCCACGGCATATGGAGCCGGCGCTGGATCGCGCTGGCCGTGGCCTGGGGCGTGTGCATGCTGGGCTGGCTGGGCGTGTCGCTCATCCCCAATGGCTATGAATCCAAGGCGCGGGTCTATGTGAACACCCAGTCGCTGCTGGAGGACAAGATCGGCATCACCCAGGTCCAGTCCCAGCAGGATCTCGACCGGGTGCGCCAGACGCTGCTGAGCGCGGAAAATCTGGAAAAGGTCGTGCGTGGCACGGATCTCGCCCAGACCATTTCCGGGCCGCGCGACGTGGCGGGCAAGATCACCACCTTGCGTGAGCATATCACCGTGCTGGCCCAGGCGGACCCCAGCATGATCGACATCAGCGCGACCTCGGCCGACAGCGGCCTGTCGGATGGCGCCAATGCCCGCATCGCCCAGCAGGTGGTGCAGAAGCTGATCGACATCTTCCAGGAAGAAAATCTGACCGGTGGTCGCACCGAAACCCGCCAGAGCCTGGCCTTCCTCGACCAGCAGATCGCCGGTCGCGGCAAGCAGCTCGAAGCCGCCGACAAGCGGCGCGTCGAATTCGCCCAGCGCTATGCCGGCGTGCTGCCGGGCGCCGGCACGATCAGCCAGCGCATGGATGCGGCCCGTCTGGAGATCAACAATATCGATGCCCAGTTGGTGCAGGCGCAGAGCGCGCTCAGCGCGATGAACGGCCAGCTCGCCGGCACCCCGGCGACCCTGCCGGGCGTGGCGGTCGGTGGCGGTGCATCCCCGCTGGCCCAGGCCCAGGCCGAACTCGCCGGCATGCGCGCACGCGGCTGGACCGCCAGCCATCCCGACGTGATCGCCGCCCAGCGGCAGGTCGACAATCTGCGTCGCCAGGGCGGCGCCAGTGGCGCGGCCGCTGCCGGCACACCCAATCCCGCCTATCTGTCGATCAAGTCGATGCAGGCCGAACGGGCCGCCACCGTGCAGGCGCTGTCGACCCGCAAGGCGCAGCTTCAGGCCGATCTCAACACCATGACCGCGCATCAGATCGATGAGCCGGGCGTGGCGTCCGAACAGGAAAAGCTGGATCGCGACTATGCCGCGCTCCAGACCCAATATGACAAGCTGCTCGCCGACCGCGAGGAAATCCGCCTGCGTGGCGACGTGAAGACCGAAACCGGCGCGGTGCAGTTCAGCGTGCTTCAGCCCGCCAGCCTGCCGACGGCGCCCGCTGCACCCAACCGGCCGCTGCTGTTGCTGGGTGTGCTGATCCTCGGCATCGGCGCCGGGATTGGCGTCGCTTTCGCGATCGGCCAGCTCAAAGGCACCTTCCCGACGGCCGCCCGTCTGGAACGGGCCGTGGGCATTCCGGTCGCCGGGTCGATCACCCAGGTCGCCAGCACGGCCCAGGTCGCTCTCGACAAGCAGCGGATGAAATGGTTTGCGGGCGCCAGCGGCGGCCTGGCTGCCCTGTGTCTGTTGTTGATCGCCGTCGAATTCATCCAGCGCGGTACGGCGTGAAGGAGCCTGATCCCATGAACCAGCATAGCCCCATCAAGGGCCGCGGCTCGCTGATCGAACGCGCCACCGAGATTTTCGATTTTCAGGCGGCCCTGCGTGGACGCGCAGCACCGGCCGTCGACGTGCCGGCCGATGCGCCGCCGCCGCCGCCGATGTTCGATCCCGCGCCGCCGGCGCCGGCCCCGGTCATGTCCGACGAGGCGCCGATCTTCCGCGCACAGGCCTGGACCAGCCCGGCCCAGCCGGTCGATCGCGACCGACTGACCGAAGCCGGTTTCCTGGTGCCCGGCGCGCCGGTCACCGCGATGAGCGAGGAGTTCCGCCTGCTCAAGCGCGGGCTGCTGACCCATCTTCAGGACAATCCGCGCGGCAACCGCATCCTCCTCTGTTCGCCCCATAGCGGCGAGGGGAAGACCTTCTGCGCGATCAACCTGGCGCTCAGCCTGGCGGCCGAACAGGATCGCGAGATTTTGCTGGTCGATGCCGATTTCGGCAATCCGGGCATCCCTGAAACGCTGGGCCTGCAGGCCGGGCCGGGGCTGATGGACGCGCTCGCCGATCCGCTGGTCGCGATCGAGGATTGCGTGCTGCGCACCGACATTCCCTCGCTGTCGGTCCTGCCGGCGGGCCAGCGCAGCCATGCCGACACCGAATATCTTGCCTCGGCGCGCACCGAAATGCTGCTGCAGCGGCTGACCGAGGGTCGGCCCGATCGCATCATCGTGTTCGATTCCCCGCCCTTGCTCGCGGCCTCGCCCGCCGCCGTGCTAGCCAGCCATGTCGCGGTCGCGCTGCTGGTGGTGCGCGCCGACAAGACATCGGAAAGCGCGCTGCGGGAGGCGGCCGCACTGCTGAAGGGCGGGGCGCAGGTCCAGTTGCTGCTCAACGCCGTCCGTTATATCGGCGGCGCCCGTCGCTTCGGTTCCTATTATGGCAAGGGGGAGGCGGGATGACCGCGCGCGCCCTGATTGCCGGCACCTCGCTGCTGGTGCTTGCCAGTGTCAGCGCCCCGGCGCTGGCTCAAGGTACGCCCGTGTCGACCAAGAAGGTCGATGTCACGCCTTATCTGGGCATCGATCAGGTGGTGATGGTGCCGCTCAAGGGCGACGGCGACGTGGTGACCTACACCAATCTCACCGCCGGCGTGACGGTGGAGGTCCAGACCCGTCGGCTCAATGCCGCGGCGGACGTCCAATATATGCACAGTTTCGGCTGGGGCCACGCGACCGATTCCGACGTGCTGAGCGGTATCGCCAATGCCGGCTACAAGCTGACCCCCGAACTCACCCTGCAGGCCGGCGGCATCGCCTCGCGCGTGCGGACCGACGGCTATTCGGGCGCTGCGGCGATCGACAACCGTTTTACCAGCCAGATCTGGGGCGGCTATATCGGGCCCAGTTACGCCACGAAGGTCGGCGATCTCGACATCAAGGCTTCCTATCGGCTGGGCTATGCCCGCGTCGATGATGATGTCGATGTGAATGTCCCCGGCGCCGCGATCGCCAACGGCTCCTTCGCACAAAGTTGGTCGCATGACCTGAACGGCTCCATCGGCTTTGCGCCGGGCACCATATTGCCGGTCGGCCTGACCGCCAGCGCCGGTTATAGCCGCGAGGATGCCAGCCAGCTCGACCAGCGGTTCGAGGATGTCTGGGGCCGGGTCGATGCGATCATGCCGGTTTCGCCCACGGTCGCGCTGCTCGGCGGCATCGGCTATGAGGATATAGAGATCAGCCAGCGCGCGCCCTTGCTGGACGAGGATGGCGTGCCGATCATTCGCAACGGCCGCTATGTCACCGACAAGAGTTCGCCGCGCGAACTTTATTATGATTTCGGCGACCTGATCTGGGATGTGGGCGTGCTGTGGCGGCCCAATCGCCGCACGTCGCTCAAGGCGACGGTGGGCGAACGCTATGGCGGCATGTCCTATCAGGGCCAGTTCACCTGGCAGGGACGCAACAGCAGCATCGGCATTGCCGTGTTCGATGGCATCGAAAGCTTTGGCCGGATGATCACGGCGGATGCTGCTGCCTTTACCGGCACCAACCTGATCGTGCCCCGCAATCCCTTCACCGGCGATCTCACCGGCTGCGCCTTCTCGCCGACCGGCGGGGGCGAATGCTTCAACGATGCGCTGGCCGGCATCACTGGCGCCAATTTCCGCTATCGCGGCGTCGCGGGCCAATATTCCACCCGACGCGGCCCGTGGGGCTTTGGCCTGGGCGGCGGCTATTCCAACCGCAAATTCATCACGCCGACCACCCAGAGCGTGCTGATCAGCGGCACCCGCGACCAGAATTGGTATGGCAATGGCACCGTCACCTATGCGTTCAACGACCGCGATTCCCTGGATACGGCGGTCTATATCAATTATTTCGATGCCAGCGGCGCCCGCGCCGATGTCTTGAACTATGGTGCCTTCACAAGCTATTTCAGAGGCTTGACCAGGAAACTTACGGCATCGGCTTCGCTAGGCGTCGATGCGGCGAAGGCGGATGATTTTGACACGCTGATCAACGCGATGGGCCAGGTCGGCCTGCGTTACAGCTTTTAAGGAAATTCGGGCTATAACGGCGTCTGTACGACGCCGGTCGGCCGGATGGAGACGACAGATGTACGATCAGTTCTATGGATTGCAGGGACGCCCGTTCCAGCTGACGCCGGACCCGCATTTCTATTTCGAGAGCACGACGCATCGCAAGGCACTGTCCTATCTGGGCTATGGTCTGGCGCAGGGCGAGGGCTTCATCGTCATCACCGGCGACATCGGCGCCGGCAAGACGACGCTGGTCGGCCATCTGATGAGCACGATCGACCCCGCGCGCCTGACCGCGACCAAGATCGTGTCGACCCAGGTCGAGGGCGACGACATGCTGCGCCTTGCCGCGCAGAGCTTCGGCCTGGCCACCGACGGCGTCGCCAAGGCGCAGATATTGCGCCAGATCGAATCCTATCTTCAGGGGCAGGCCCGCGCCGGCCGCCGCTCGCTGCTGATCGTGGACGAAGCGCAGAACCTGCCGGTTTCGGCGATCGAGGAACTGCGCATGCTGTCCAACTTCCAGTTGGGCGGCCAGTCGCTGCTGCAGATTTTCCTGCTCGGCCAGCCCGAATTTCGCGACCTTGTCCGCTCGCCCGAACTGGAGCAACTGCGCCAGCGCGTGATCGCGACCCATCATCTCGACCCGATGCTGCCGCAGGAGGTCGAACCCTATATCAGCCATCGCCTGACCTTGGTCGGCTGGACCGGCAATCCCTATTTCACCGACGATGCGCTCGACGCCATCTATGCCGCCACCGGCGGCGTGCCGCGTCGCATCAATGCGCTGGTCAGCCGCGTGCTGCTGCTGGGCGCGCTGGAGCAACTGACCGAGATTGACGGTCAGGCGGTCCAGGCAGTGATCGAGGATATGGGCGTGGACGAGGATGTCAGCGCCGAACCGATCGCGCCGTCCGTGCTGGATACCGCCGGCGAAACCGCGCCGGAACCGATCGCACCGGCCGAACCGGCCGCCGCTGCCCCCGCACCGCAGGCGGTCGCCTGGCAGGCGCCGGCGCAGCCCGATCTCGTATCGCCCGCCGTGCATGAGGAGATTGAGGCGCTGCGCGCCGAGATCGCTGCCCTGCGCGCGATGCAGAACCATGCCTCCTATGCCGCGCCGACGGTCGATCCCGAAGCCTTGAAGGGCTGTTTCGCCCTGATCGAGGAGCGTCTGTCGGGCCTCGAATTCCGCGTCGAGGAACAGGATGCGGCGCTGCGCCGCGTGCTGACCCTGCTGGTCGACTGGGTCGAGCGCGACGAACGCGCCGCCGATCCGGAGCGCAACGCCGCCTGATCGCGCCCGCGCGCACAACCGGGACAAGATCATGATGCACAATGCCCTGTCCGTCGATGTCGAGGACTGGTTCCAGGTCGGCGCCTTCGAGCGGACGATCGACCGTTCCGATTGGGAGGGGCTGACGCATCGCGTCGAGCGTAACACCGATGCGGTGCTGGACCTGTTCGCGCAGGCTGGCGTCACCGCGACCTTCTTCACGCTGGGCTGGGTCGCCGAACGCTATCCCGCGCTGATGCGTCGCATCGCCGAAGCCGGGCATGAAGTGGCCAGCCATGGCTATGACCATGCTCGCGTCTTCACCTTCACGCCCGAACAGTTTCGCGCCGACCTGCGCAAGTCCCGCGCGATCCTGGAGGATGCCAGTGGGCAGAAGGTGTCGGGCTATCGCGCGCCCAGCTTCTCGATCGATCCGCGCACGCCCTGGGCGCATCCGATCCTGGCGGAAGAAGGCTATGCCTATTCCAGCAGCGTCGCGCCGATCCGGCATGACCATTATGGCTGGCCCGATTCGCCGCGCTTCGCCTGGAAGCCGGTGGCCGGATCGGATCTGCTCGAACTGCCCGTCACCACGGCAAAGCTGGGCCAGCGCACGCTGGCGGCTGGGGGCGGGGGCTTTTTCCGCCTGCTGCCCTATGGCTTTTCGCGCTGGGCGATCCGCCAGGTGAATGGCCAGGCGCAGCGGCCCGCCATCATCTATTTCCACCCCTGGGAAATCGATCCGGATCAGCCGCGCGTCGCCGGTGCGCCACTGCGCTCGCGGGTGCGCCACTATACCAATCTGTCCGTCATGGCCGCCAAGCTGCGCCGCCTGACCCAGGATTTCGCCTGGACCCGCGTCGATGCGCTGGTCGCGCAGGAAGCGGCGCGCGCCGCATGATCGCGGGCAATCGGGCCGATCTGGCGATCACCACGCTGGACCTTGCCGATCCGGCGCAGGCGCAGGCGGCCGATGCCTATGTGCTGGCCCATGGCGCCAGCACGCCCTTCCATCGCCCGGCCTGGCTGATCGCGATCGAGCGGGCGACCGCGAACCGGGCGCTGATGCTCGCGGCGGTCGCGCCCTCGGGCCAGATTTGCGGCCTGCTGCCGCTCCAGCATGTGCGCAGCCGCCTGTTCGGCCAGGCGCTGGTATCCGCCGCCTTTGCCGTCGATGGTGGCATATTGGCTGATGATCCAGCCGTGATCGCCGCCCTGGCTGCTGCCGCCCGGAATGCGGCGCGGGCACGCGGCGATATGCCGGTCGAACTGCGCGGCGGTGCCGCGCCGGGGGAGGGGTGGCGCGTCTGTGAGGGCGAGCATGTCGCCTTCGTCCGCCCGCTTGCCGTCGATGACGAGGCCGAACTGCTCGCCATTCCGCGCAAGCATCGCGCCGAACTGCGCAAGGCGCTCGCCAATCCGGCGCTGACCGTCGATCATGGCCGCTCGGCGGCGCATCTGCGCGACCATTATCGCATCTATGCCGAATGCGTCCGCAACCTCGGCACCCCGGTCTTCCCCGCGCGCCTCTTCCGCGAGGTGATCGCCGCCTTTGGCGCGGATGCCGATATCAGCATCGTGCGCGATGGCGATCGCCCGGTCTCGGCCGTGCTGACCCTCTATCATGGCGATCGGGTCATGCCCTTCTGGGGGGGCGGCGGCGCCGATGCGCGCCGGCTGCGGTCCAACGAACTCATGTATTACCGGCTGATGGGCCATGGCCGCGCCCGCGGTGCTGGCCGGTTCGACTTTGGCCGGTCCAAGGTCGGCAGCGGCCAGGCCGCCTGGAAAAAGAGCTTTGGCTTCGATCCGCAGCCGCTCGTCTATTATGACTGGTCGCCCACCGGCCAGTTGCGCGACGTCAGCCCGACCAGTGCAAAATATCAGCGCCGGATCGAACTGTGGAAGAAATTGCCGCTGCCGGTCGCCAATCTGCTGGGGCCGATAATCAGTCGGGGCCTTGGCTGATTACCATATATTCAGCCCTTTGGGCCTATGCCGGTGCCAGGGGTACTGAGGGAATGAGCAGATGAATGCGATTGTCGATCTGAGCGTCATCGTCGGAGAGGCGCGCCTGTCCGATCCGGCTGTCGTGGCGGAAATCGATGCCTGGGTCTGCGCCCAGCCGGGCTCGACGCCCTTTCATCGACCGGCCTGGATCATGGGCGTGGAGGCCGGCACCGGCCAGAAGGCGATCATGCTGGTCGCCCGCACGCCCTCGGGCGAGATCAACGGCGTGCTGCCGCTCACCCATATCCGTTCGGCCCTGTTCGGCAAGGCGCTGGTCGGCAGCGGTTTCGCGGTCGATGGCGGCATTCTCGCAACCCATCGCAAGGCGATCGCCAAGCTGGCCGATGCCGCCTGGTATCAGGCGGAAAGGCTGGGTTGCGACACGCTGGAGCTGCGCGGCGGCGAAGCGCCCGGTGGCGCCTCATGGCAGAACAAGGCCGACGCCTATCTCGGTTTCTCGCGCGCTCTCGCGGCCGATGACGAAGCGGAACTGAAGGCCGTGCCCAAGCGCCACCGCGCGGAAATCCGCAAGGGCCTCGGCAACGACCTCCAGTTCGAGACCGGCCGCGACCAGCGGCTGCGCGACATCCATTATCGCCTCTATTGCCAGAGCGTCCATAATCTCGGCACGCCGGTCTTCCCGCGCGCGCTGTTCGATGCCATCCTCGACCGGTTCGGGGCGGATGCGGACATCGCCATGGTATCGAAGGACGGCAAGCCCCTGTCGGCGGTCATCAGCCTCTATCATGGCGGTGCCTGCATGCCCTATTGGCATGGCGCCGGGTTGGAGGCACGGGCGATGCGCTCCAACGAAGTCCTCTATTTCACCCTGATGCGCCAGGCCCGCGAACGCGGCCTCACCCATTTCGACTTCGGCCGGTCGAAGGTCGGCACCGGCCCCGCCGCCTGGAAGAAGACCTGGGGGTTCGAGGGCGATCCGCTCGGCTATCATCTGCGCACCGCGCCGGGCAAGGAGACGCGTGACGTCAACCCGCTCTCGCCGCAATATCGGCGCAAGGTGGAATTGTGGAAGAAGCTGCCGCTGCCCGTGGCCAACCTCATCGGCCCGCATATCGCGCGGGGCCTTGGATGACGGGCGAGCTTCTTTTCCTCTGCCATCGTATCCCGTTCCCGCCCGACCGGGGCGACAAGATCCGGTCCTATCATCTGCTTCAGCGGCTGGCGCAGATGGCACCGGTCCATGTCGGCTGCTTTGCCGATGATGATCGCGACATGGGCTTTGCTCCCGACATGGCGCAACTGACGGCCAGCCAGTGCGTGTTGATGCGCGACCGTTCGCGCATCGTCGCCGGCCTCTCGGGTCTGGCGCGCGGCCAGTCGCTGCTGGTGTCGCTGTTCGATCATCCGGGCCTGCATCGCTGGGTTGCGCAGGTCATGGCGGAACGGCCGATCCGCGCCGTCATTGCCTATTCGGCGCAGATGGCGCATTTCGTGCCCATGCTGCCGGCGGGGGTGCAGTTCCTGATGGATTTCGTCGATTTCGATTCGGCCAAATATGCCGCTTATGGCGCGCAGGGTTCCGGCCCGATGGGCTGGATCAACCGCCGCGAGGGCCGCGTGCTGCTCGATTTCGAGTGCAAGGTTTCGGCCCGCGCCGATATCTGCAGCTTCGTTAGCGAAGCCGAAGCGGCGCTGTTTCGCGATGCCTGCGGCCTTGGCGCCGACCGGATCGTCGCGCTCGAAAATGGCGTGGCGCTCGACTATTTCGACCCGGCGGCCGATTTCCCGGCCGTCGATAAGGGGGCGGGGCCGCTGATCGTTTTCACCGGTCAGATGGACTATCGCCCCAATGTCGAGGCGGTCGAGAGTTTTGCGCGCCAGGCGCTGCCCGCCATCCAGGCCGCACGACCCGATGCGCGCTTCGCCATAGTCGGCCGCAACCCGTCGAAGCCGGTGAAGGCGCTCGCCGATCTCCCCGGCGTCATCGTCACCGGCGGCGTGCCCGATGTGCGCGGCTGGCTGGCCGCCGCCGATCTGGTGGTGGCGCCGCTACGCATCGCACGGGGTATCCAGAACAAGGTGCTCGAGGCCATGGCGATGGCCCGTCCGGTCGTCGCCTCGCCTCAGGCCGCCGAAGGCATTGATGCGGTCGATGGCCGCGATTTCCTGGTCGCGGATGACCCGACGGCCGAAGCCCAGGCGGTCCTGTGGCTGCTCGCCGATCCGGCGCGAGGGACACAGCTTGGCCTCGCCGCCCGTCGCCGCGTCGAGGACCGCTATCGCTGGTCGGCGACGCTCGGCGGTCTGCCCGACCTGCTGCTCGGCGCGCCGGGCAAGGCCGATCCGCGGGCCGCATGACCGATCGCGCCCGTTCCCTTGCCGACATGCCGCGCATGGGCCTTGCCGGCTGGCGTGGCCATCTGACCGCGCTCGGCGTGGTCGCGGCTGCCATATTGACGCTCTTCTTCGACGATCTCTATTCGATGGTCTCGATCTGGTGGAACGCTTCCACCTTCGGCCATTGCCTCTTCATCCCGATCCTCATCGCCTGGCTGGTGCAGCAGCGTCTGCCCGGCTTGCGCCAGCTGGAGCCGATCGCCTGGCCGCCGGGCCTGATCTGGCTGGGCCTTGGCGCCTTCGCCTGGCTGCTCGGCGCGGCGGCGGGCGTCGCGATGGTCCGCCATGGCGCGCTGGTCCTGATGCTCCAGGGCGCGGTGATCGCGCTGCTCGGGCCGATGGTGGCGCGCGCCTTGCTCTTCCCGCTCTTCTACGCCTTCTTCATGGTCCCCTTCGGCGAGGAGATCGTGCCGCATCTCCAGTTGGTGACGGCGCACCTGTCAATGATGTTCCTGACGCTGGCCGGCGTGCCCGCCCATATGGAGGGCATCTTCATCACCACCCCGACCGGCTATTTCGAGGTGGCGGAGGCCTGTTCGGGCGCCAAATTCCTCATCGCCATGACCGCCTATGGCGCGCTGGTCTGCAATGTCTGCTTCCAGAGCTGGCCGCGTCGCATCCTGTTCATGGCCGGGGCGCTCACCTTGTCGGTGCTGGCCAATGGCGTGCGCGCCTTCGCCACCATATTGGTCGCCCATCTGACCACGGTCGATGCCGCCGTCGGTTTCGACCATGTCGTCTATGGCTGGGTGTTCTTCGCGATCATCATGATCATCGTGATGGCGACCGCCTGGCCGTTCTTCGATCGCAAGCCCGGCGATCCCTGGTTCGATCCCGCGCCGCTGCAGCGCCCTGTCCGGCGGCAGGCGCCGGCCGGCATGATGGCGGCCATCGCGCTCGGCATCATCGTTGCCGCGCCGCTCTGGCTGGCGGCCACCGCCGCCACCGCCCGTCCGCTGCCATCGCAAATCGATCTGCCGGCGGTGCCGGGCTGGACCCGCACCAGTGCCGCCCAGACCTACCCCTGGAAACCGCGCTTCGATGGCGCCGATCATTTCATCTCGGGCCGCTATGCCAATGCGCATGGACAGGTCGTGGACCTCGTCGTCGCCGCCTTTGACCGGCAGGAGGACAAGCGCGAACTGGTCGGTTTCGGCCAGGGTGCGGTCGATCCCGACAAGGAATGGACCTGGTCCTCGCCCGCACCGGCGCCCGCCGACGCACGCGGCGAGCAGATCACCGGTCCCGGCCCGCTCGTCCGCCATGTCGTCAGCTTCTATGTGGTGGGGCAGGGCGCGCCGACCGGCAGCAAGCCGGAAGTGAAGATCCAGACCATGCTCGCCCGCCTGCTGGGCCGCGATCCGCGCTCGGTCGCGATCCTCGTTTCCGCTGAAGAGCATCCGGGCCATTCCTCCGACGCGGCGATCGCCGCCTTCCTGCGCGATCTGGGCAATGTGAAGGAATTGGCTGACCGCAGCGCGGGCATAGGCTAGGACCGTAACAATGTGCGGAATTGCGGGCATCTTCCATCTCGAAACGGCCAAGCCGGTCGATCCTGCGCGGGTGCGCGCCATGCTGGACGTGATGCCGCATCGCGGCCCGGACGGCAGCGGCATCTGGACCGCGCCGGGCGTGGGCCTCGGCCATCTGCGCCTGTCGATCATCGACCTTGGCGGTGGCGCCCAGCCGATGCTGACCGAGGATGAAAGCCTGGTCGTCACCTTCAACGGCGAAATCTACAATTTCGCCGAGGTTCGTGCCGAACTGGAGGCGAAGGGCCATGTCTTCCGCACCGACAGCGATACCGAAGTCATCCTGCATGGCTATCGCCAATGGGGCGAGGAGTGCGTGCAACGCTTCAACGGCATGTTCGCCTTCGCCCTGTTCGACGCGCGCGCCCAGTCGCTCTGGCTGGTGCGCGACCGGCTGGGAGTGAAGCCGCTCCATTATGCCCTGTTGTCGGATGGCAGCCTGATCTTCGGATCGGAATTGAAAAGCCTGCTCGCGCACCCCTTGCTTCGCCGCGCGCCGGACCTGAGCGCGGTCGAGGATTATCTCGCCTATGGCTATGTCCCCGACGATGCCTGCATGGTCGCGGGCGTGCGCAAGCTCGGGGCGGGCGAGACTCTGCGCCTGGTGCGCGGTCGTCCGCTGGCCCATCCGCAACGCTATTGGGACATCAGCTTTGCCGATCGCAGCAAGGCCAGGCCCGAGGCGCTGGAGGAGGAACTGGTCGCCATGATGCGTCAGGCGGTGCGCTCCCGCATGGTGTCCGACGTGCCGCTCGGCGCCTTCCTGTCCGGCGGCGTCGACAGCAGCAGTGTCGTGGCGCTGATGGCGGAGGCGTCGAACCAGGCGGTCAAGACCTGCACCATCGGCTTTGATGTCGCCAGCCTGGACGAGACCGCTTATGCCGACCGGATTGCGCGGCGCTTCGCAACCGATCACCGCACGCGCATCGTATCACCCGATGATTATGGATTGGCCGACACGCTGGCCTTCCATTTCGACGAACCCTTTGCCGATGCCTCCGCGCTGCCCACCTACCGGGTGTGCGAACTGGCGCGCGAACAGGTGACGGTGGCGCTGTCGGGCGATGGCGCGGACGAGGCGTTCGCCGGCTATCGTCGCCATCGTTTCCAGATGCAGGGGGAAAGGCTGCGTGGCCTGATCCCCGCGTCGGTGCGCGAACCCTTGTTCGGTACGCTCGGCCGCTATTATCCCAAGGCCGATTGGGCGCCGCGCCCGCTGCGCGCCAAATCGACCTTCCTCGAACTGGCCGGCGACGGCGGGGAAGCCTATGCCGCCTCGGTCGGGGTCACGCCCCATGCCCTGCGCCAGCGTCTCTTCAGCCAGGACATGAAGAGCCGGCTGGGCGCCTATCGCGCTGAGGATCGCTATATCAAGGCGATGGCCAATGCCCCGGCGCGCGACCCGCTCGACCGCGCCCAATATGCCGATATCCGCATCTGGCTGCCCGGCGATATCCTGACCAAGAGCGACCGGATGAGCATGGCCGTCAGCCTGGAGGCGCGCGAACCGCTGCTCGACCATCGGCTGGTCGAATTTGCCGCGCGCCTGCCGGTCGCCCAGCGTATCCGCGGCAATAGCGGCAAGTACCTCATGAAGAAGGCGATGGAGTCCTTCCTGCCGCAGGATATTCTCTACCGCCCGAAAATGGGCTTCGTGACCCCGATCAGCGCCTGGTTCCGCGGCGCGCTGGCGGGGGAGGCGACAGCGGTCGCCGGCGGCTCGGCGCTGGCCCGCACCGGCTGGTTCGACACGAAGATGCTGGCGAAAATCGCGGCCGACCATAAGGCCGGTCTATCCGACCATGGCCGGCTGCTGTGGCAAATGGTGATGCTCGACAAGGCGCTCGGCCGGCTGTTCGGCGCGTGATCCCCTTGCAACCGGCCCCGCCCGGTGCCAACGGGACAGCATAATGATCATGCAGGGCGCCTCATTGACTGTCTCAAAGGAAATTGTGCGGCTGCGCCTCTATGCGCTGTGCCTGGCCGGCGACATGGCGGGGCTGTTCATCGCCTTCCTCCTCGCCAACTGGCTGGTCGTCGGCGCCTTTCTGGGCGAACCGGGCAAGCCCCATGGCCTGGTGATGTTCTCGATGGTCGCGCCGCTCTATGCGCTGCTCGCGGTGCAGGGTGGTGCCTATGGCATCAATACGCTGGATCGCGTGCGGCGCGGCATCTTCCGCGCGCTGCTGGCGCTGGCGCAGGCGGCGCTGCTGATGCTGCTGATCGTCTATCTGGGCAAGATCGCCGAACAGCTGTCCCGTCTGACCTTCCTCACCGGCCTGCTGCTGGGCGCGGCGACGCTGGCGCTGGTGCGCCTGGCGGTTGCGCGCCTGGCGGTTAGCCTGCTGGGCGATGTCCCGCACCTCACCGCCGTCATCATGGACGGGGTCGCGATCGAGACCGGCGCCCATATGGAGGTGATCCAGGCGGACGCCGCCAATCTCCATCCCGAACGCCATGATGCCGACATGGCCGCGCGCCTGGCTGCTGCGGTCGGAATGGCCGAGCGCGTGATTGTTGCCTGTCCGCTCGAACGGATGGACGATTGGTCCGCGGCCTTGAAATCGCTGTCGGCGCGGGGTGAAATCGTCGTCCCCGAACTGCTGCGCTTCGCACCTGCGCGGGTGGACGAGTTTGACGGCCAGCCGACGATCATCGTTGCCGGTGGCCCGCTGCAATTCCGCGATCGCCTGATCAAGCGGCTGTTCGACATCATCGTCGCTACCATCGCCACCATCGCGCTGTCGCCCGTCCTGATCGGCGCCGCGTTGGCGGTGAAGCTGACCAGCCCAGGCCCGATCCTATTCCGCCAGCCGCGCATCGGCAAGGATGGGCGGCCCTTCTCCATCTACAAGTTCCGATCGATGCGGACCGAGGCGAGCGACCACAAGGCCGCAACGCTGACGAAGCGCGACGATGATCGGGTGACCCGCGTCGGCGCCTTCCTGCGCAAGACCAGCATCGATGAACTGCCCCAGCTCTTCAATGTGCTGAACGGCGACATGAGCGTGGTCGGCCCGCGCCCCCACGCCGCCGCCGCCAAGGCGGGCGACAGCCTCTATTGGGAGGTCGATGCCCGCTATTGGGAACGGCATTGCATCAAGCCGGGCATGACCGGCCTTGCCCAGGTGCGCGGCCATCGCGGTGCGACCGATCATCATCAGGATCTGATCGACCGACTCCAGTCGGACCTGGAATATGTCAGCGACTGGTCGATCTGGCGCGACCTGCGCATCATCGTTGCGACGCTCGGCGTGCTGGTTCATCACAAGGCTTATTAACCGTGACCAACCTGCTGCTTGCCCCTGTCCTGCTGGCCTCGTTGGTCGCTGTCGCCTGGCCCTTCCTCTTTTATCCGCTGATCCTGCGGATGCTGCCAACCCGCGCGGAAACACCGGTCGCCGGCCCGGTGCCCAGCGCGTCGCTGCTTTTCTGCGCCTATAATGAGGCGGGTGCGATGCCGGAAAAGCTCGCCAATCTGGCGATGCTGAAAGGCCGGCATCCCACGCTCGAAATCCTCGCCTTTGACGATGGATCGTCCGACGAGACCGCCGCGCTGATCGCGGCGCAGGGCGATCTGGTCACTTTGCTGCGCGGGCCGGGTCGCAGCGGCAAGGCGCATGGCATGAAATTGCTGGCCGCCCGTGCGCGCGGCGATGTGCTGATCTTCACCGACGCCAATGTGCTGCTGGATGCCGACGCGATCGATAATCTGCTCGCCCGCTATGCCGATCCCGATATTGGCGGCGTGCTCGGCTCGCTCCATTATCTGGGCGAGGGCGACAGTGCGACCGCCGCCGTCGGCTCGCTCTACTGGCGGATCGAGGAACGGCTGAAGGACGAGGAGTCGCGCACCGGCAATGTGCTGGGCGCCGACGGCTCGATCTTCTCCATCCGCCGCAGCCTCTATCCCGAATTTCCCGACAGCGTGCTGGATGACCTCACCGTCTCGATGGCGGTGGTGTTCGCGGGCAAGCGGCTGGTAAAGGCGAAGGATGTGATTGCGCGCGAGCGGCTGGTAACGGGGCGCAAGGACGAATATCGGCGCAAGGTGCGGATCGCTGCCCGCGCCTGGCACACGCACAGCCATCTGCGCCCGCAACTGCGCCGCATGGCCGCGATCGACCGGTTCAAATATGCCTCGCGCAAGATCGTCCGCTGGTTCGGCGGCGCCTTCATCCTGACCGGTGCGATCGCGGCCGGCGCGCTGGCGCTGCGCCTGTCGCCCATGCTCTACATGGCCGGCGCGATCGGCATCGCGCTGCTCGCCTGGATCGGCCTGCGCTCGCGCGGCGGGCCGCTTGCCGCGCTGGTCGATATCATGATCGCCTACGCCGCCACCTTGCAGGGCGTGCTCAAGGCGATGAGCGGCCGCACCGTCACGATCTGGAACCCCGCCAAATCGCGCTGATCCCCCCTCGCCAAAACCGTGTCATATTGTATAGGCCGGAAGCTGATACCGAGCGGAGAATGGCGTGATTACTGTCCAGCGGGTGGCCAAGGCCGCCGGCAAGCATCTGACCAAATTGGGTCTCGACCTGCGCAAGGCACTGGGCGCTTCCGCCAATCGCGGCTGCCCGGCCTGCGGCATGACGGTCGTCGGCTTCTTCCGCTATGGCGACAATGGCGAATGGGGCTGTCCCAATTGCAACGCGTCGCCGCGCGAGCGGCTGATGAACTATCTCCTCATGAAGGGCGTGCTGACCGTGCCGACCGATGGCGCGATCCTGCACATGGCCCCCAATGAAGGGAGCCTGGTCAAGCGCTTCTCGGCGGCGGCCGACTATGTCCCGGCCGATCTCGATCCCGCGCGCTATACCGTGCCCGGCATGCACAAGGTCGACCTGATGGCGCTGTCCGACAGCGATCGCTACGACCTCTTCTATGCCAGCCATGTGATGGAGCATGTGCCCGACGACATGGCCGTGCTGCGCAATATCCTGCGCGCGCTCAAGCCCGGCGGCGAAGCCTGGCTGATCGTGCCGCTGTGGGACAAGCCGACCGAGGATGGCAGTTTCGACATCCCCCCGCGCGAGCGCGAGCGCCGCTTCGGCCAGTGGGACCATGTCCGCCAATATGGCCTCGACTTTGCCGATCGCATCCGCGCTGCCGGCTTCGAGTTGGAGGAAATCGACGCGCGCGACATCGACGCCGACACGCGCCATTTCTATGCGCTCGATGATCGGCTGTTCCGTGCGCGCAAGCCGCTGGGAACTGCGACGCAGTGAGCATGCTCGCGCGGATGGAGGCATCCGCCCGCATCCTCGCGCTGGTCAAGCTCGCCAATGTCGGGCTGGTGATGATCTGGGGCTTTGCCGTCACCTTCGTCTTCGTGCGGGTGCTGCCGCTGGCGGAGTTCCAGGCCTTCCTGCTGCTCGTCGCCTTCGGCAATTTCACCATCTCGGCGGAGTTCGGCCTCACCAGCATCATCTATGCGCGCCTGCGCCGCTTCTGGCTGGGCAATGATGAGGGGGCGGCCGATGGCGGCTTCCGGCTGGAGGAAATGGGTGTCCTCTTCCTCTTCCTCGGGCTGCTGATTGCCGGCGCGGTCGCTATCCTGCTCGGTGCGCTGGCGCTGGGCGGGCTGCATACCGCCATGCCGATGCTGTTCCTGCTCTTCTTCCTCACCGCCTGCCTCAACCTGCCGGCTTTGCTCGCCAAGCGGGCGCTGGCGGCGATCGATGGCAATTTCCTGTGGGAAGGGCTGGATTGCGCCCGCCGCCTGGTGACGATCGGCCTGCTCGCGGCGATCCTGTTCGGGCTCGATCCGCGCCTGTCGGTCGCGCTGCAACTGGCCGTCAGTGTTCTGGTGATCGGCTATGCCATCGTCCATGTCCACCGCCGCCTCAATATGCGCCGCAGCCACTGGTTCGCCTTCCGCGTCGGCGGCGGTCATGTGCGCCGCCATTATCTGCGCGATATCGGCGCGTCAGCTGCCTTCACCGTCTCCGACATCGTCGCCTATAACGCCCCCTATTTCACCATCGCCATGGCCACCAGCGATGCCCGGCCGATGCTGCTGTTCGACTTCTTCTTCAAGATGTCGCGCTCGCTCTCGATGCTGGTGCGCGCCATGGTGGAGGCGGCCCTGCCGCGCATCACCCGCGCTTATCATGCCGGCGAAGGCGCGCGGGTGCGCCAGCTCCTGACCCGTGCGCTTGGCGCTGCGCTCTTCTTCGCGCTCGCCGGTTCGGCGCTGCTGATGCTGATCGGCGGATGGCTGTTCGACAAGCTGTTCGACGGCCGCGCCGCGATCGACCAGGCTGACCTTGGCCTCACCGCGCTGGCACTGATCGCGCTCTCGGTGGTTTGCGTCTCGGTCTATGTCCAGGCCGCGCTCGGCCGCTTCGCCCATCTGCTCCAGCGCTCGCTGCCTTTCCTTGCCGGTTCGCTGCTCAGTGTACCGCTCGCCGGTGCGTTCTGGCCGGATCGCTTCGATCTCGGCTTCCTCGGCCTCTATGCCCTGACCCTGATGCTGGCGGCTGGCCTGCATCTCGTCTCGCTGCGCCGGCTGGTGCGCGCATGAAGATCGCCATGCTCGATCCGTCGCTCTTCACCGGGCGCTATGATGACGGGCTGTGCGCCGGCCTGGCGCAGGTCGGCGCGGCCGTGACCTTGCTCGGCCGGCCGATGCGCGCTACCGATGCGATCGTGCCGCAGGGCTATAGCTACGCGCCGCGCTTCTTCCGCCACAGCGAGGCCCTGCGCGATCGGTTGGGGGAGGGGCGTGCTTTCCGCCTCGTCAAGGCGGCCGAATATGGCCTGACCTGCGCGCTCGGCAATCTTGATGCGATGACCGGCGCGGACGTGACCCATGTCCAGTGGTTGCCGCTGGCGCCGGCCGACCGGCTGATGCTCGATCGGCTCAGGGGGCGCACCGCGCTCGTCCACACCGTCCATAATGCCGATGCCTATCATGCCGACAGCGGCCTGCAGGGGCGCGGCTATCGCGCGCTGCTTGATCGCTTCGATGCGCTGATCGTCCATGGCGACACGACGCGCGCGGCGCTGGTCGGGCAGGGCGTCGATCCCGCCCGCATCCATGTGATGCCGCATCCGCCGATGCGCCTTGCACCCGCCACCCCGGCGGACCTCGCCGCCATCCCCGAACCCGCCGCGCCCCGCATCCTCTTCTTCGGCACGATCCGCCCTTATAAGGGCGTCGACCTGTTGGTGGAGGCCTGCCTGTCGCTCTGGCGCGCGGGTCACCCCTTCGAACTGGTGCTGGCCGGCAAGCCCTTCATGGATGTCGCCCCGATCCTCGATCCGGTCCATGCCGCCGGTTTCGGCGACCACCTCATCACCGATTTTGGCTTCCTCACCGAGCCCCGGCTAGACGCGCATATGAGGAGGGCCGACCTGATGGTCTTTCCCTATCGCCATATCGATTCGAGCGGTGCCTTCCTGTCGGCGCTGCACCATGGCAAGGCGATGGTCACCTCCGACGCCGGCATGTTCGGTACCTTGCCGGACGGCGTCACCACGCGGGTTCCGGCCGGAAATGCGGTGGCGCTTGGCCAAGCCCTCTTGCCGCTGATCGAAAGCGCGGCCATCAGGCAGGCAGCGGGTGCGCGGGCGCGCGCCTATGGAGATATTATGGGCAATTGGAAGGACATGGCCTTGGCGACGATGGATATTTACCGCCAGGTGCTGCGCGCATGAGCCGTTATGTCCGCGAATTGTCCGACCGCGCGCTGGCCCTGCGCCTGGCACTGGCCGGCCGCGTCCATCAATATCCCGAAATCCAGGCGCTCAAGCGCTTCCTGTCCGCCTTCGCCATCGACTGCCTGTTCGACGTCGGCGCCAATCGCGGCCAATATGCGACCATGGCGCGCAAGGATGCGGGCTTTGCCGGCACCATCCTCTCCTTCGAGCCGAACCCGGACGTCTTCGCCGAACTGAGCAAGGCCGCCGCGTCCGACCGCAAATGGCATGTCTTCAACATGGCCCTGTCCGATTTCGACGGCGCCGCCAGCTTCAACATCATGGCCGCCGACCAGTTCAGCTCGCTGAAGGCGCCGTCGGGCGCACAGGACGCGATCTTCGCCGATCGCAACAAGGTGACCAGGACGGTGGAGATGCAGTGCCGCCGGCTCGACAGCCTGCTGCCCGAACTGCGCGCCGCCCATGGCTTCGCCCGGCCCTTCCTCAAGATGGATACGCAGGGCCATGACCTGTCGGTCTGCGAAGGGGCGGGGAGCGTCATCGCCGACATGGCCGGCATCCAGACGGAACTGGGCGTGCGTCCCATCTATGAAGGCGGCACCGGCTATCGCGCGATGATCGACTGGCTGGAGGCGCGGGCCTTCGTCCCCTCCGCCTTCTTCGCCAACAACAAGGGCCATTTCCCGCTGCTGGTCGAAATGGACGGCATCTTCGTCAACAAGGCGCTGCTGGACAGCTGATGCCAGGGGGAATGCCCTTCGTCAGCGCGCGGCGCCTGTTCCTCGCCGGGGCGATCGGCCTTGCCCTGTGGCTGGGCGCGACCTTTCTGTGGCACGTGACCTGGCGTCAGGGTGTCAGCCTCGCCGTCATCCTGTTCCTGGACCAGGATTTTCCGGCGCTGATGATCGGCCTGTTCCTGCTGGCGCTGGCCACGCCCTTTGCCGAAGGGATCGGCTTTCGCTTGCCGCAACCGCGCGCGCGCATCATCGTGCCGATCATCGTCCTGCTGGGGCTCGCCGCCTGGGCCGGCCATTATGCCCTGTTCCAGGATTATTCGGTTTCCCGTGATGAAGAGGTCGCGCGCTTTGCCGCCGCCTATATGCGCGAAGGCCTGTTCGCCCGACCGATCCCGGTCGAATGGGAACCCTATCGCCGGGCGATCATGCCCGAATTCTTCTCACCCTTCGGCGCCGCCGATTACTGGACCGCTGCCTATCTGCCGGTGAACAGCGCGATCCAGGCCTTGTTCTGGCAGATGGGCGACCCCAATCTCGCCGGCCCGGTCTTGCTGGTGCTCGGCCTCTTCTCGCTATGGCGGGTGGCGCTGCATCTCTTTCCCGACCGGCCCGATGCCGTCTGGGTGACGATGCTGCTCGGCCTCTCCTCGGCCCAGCTCTGGGTCACGGCGATGACCCCCTATGCCATGACCGGCCATTTCGCATTGAACATGGTCTGGCTGGCGCTGGTGCTGCGCGGCGGCGTTGCCGGCCATCTGTCGGCCGGCGTGGTCGCGCTGATCGCGGCGGGCCTGCATCAATGGCATTTCCCGCCCATCTTCATCGGCCCCTTCATCCTCTGGATGCTGCTGGCGCGGCGCTGGACCGTGGCCGCCTTCCACGCGCTGACCCTGGTCGCGATCGTCATCGTCTGGGCCAAGATCTGGCCCGGATTCCTGCTTCATGCGCTGGGCGCGCCGACCGATGTGCGCCCCTCCGCTGGCGTCGCCGACAAGGTAGGCAGCCTGTTCCAGCGCCTGGGCGATCGCTGGCAGCCGCTGGTCAATCTCAGCCGCTATGCCGCCTGGAACAATATATTGATGGTGCCGCTCGCGGGCCTGGGCGTGCTGGCCATGCGCTGGCGCGATGCGATCCGCGGGCGTGAGATCGCCCTGCCGCTGGCGCTGGGCTGCCTTGCCGGGTGCCTGCTGGCGCTGGCGCAGGGCTATGGCTGGGGCTTCCGCTATGCCCATGGCTTCATCGGCCCCTTCTGCCTGCTGGGCGGTCTTGGCTGGGCGCGCTTCCGGCCACAGGGGGCGATGCGGCCGATCTTCATCGGCTTCGTGGTGACGCTGCTGACCGCCGGCTTCCTGGTCTGGCGCACCCATGTCTTCGTTGAGCCCTATGCCGCCAGCCACCGGATGATCGACGCCTCGCGCGCCGACGTTGTGCTGGTCGATCCGCGCGGCGGCCTTTACGTCACCGATCTGGTGCGGGGGCGTAACGGCGTGCCGGGTAAGCCGATGGTGATGAACCTTGGCATGCTGACGCTCGATCAGGTGGATGAGCTGTGCAAGACCTATGTGGTTGAGCTGTTCGACCGCGCCGAATTCCGCCCGCTCGGCGTGCCGCTGGCGCGCTGGAACCTCGGGCGCATGGACACGCTGCGCGCCCATATGAAGCTGGCCGGTTGCGATCGCCCGGTCCAGCCGCCGTTGCCGGAGACGATCGACGACGCCATGAACGCCGCCGACAACGCGATGTGAGCGGCCGGTGAAGGGGCTATTGCCCCTTCACATAGACCCGCTTGCCGTTGATCCAGGTTTCCAGCACCTGCGTGCCGCGAATGTCGGTCGGGCTGGCCGTCTCGATATTGCGATCGATCAGCAGGAAGTCCGCCCGCTGCCCCGGCACCAGGCTGCCGAACTTCTTCTCGGCAAAGCCGGCAAAGGCCGCCTGCCGGGTAAAGCCGTCCAGGGCCGCCTCGAAGCTCACCTTCTGCTCGGGCATCCAGCCGCCGGCCGGCTCGCCCCTGGCGTCCTGTCGCGACATGGCGGCGGCAATGCCGGGGAAGGGATTGGGGCTTTCGACCGGCACGTCGGAACCGAATGCCAGCGGCACCTTATTGTCCAGCATCGCCTTCCAGGCATAGGCGCCCTTCAGCCGGGCCTCGCCCAGCCGCGCCGTCGCCATGCGCCAGTCCGACGTTTCATGCACCGGCTGCATCGACGCGATCGTGCCATAGCGGGCAAAGCGCGGCAGGTCGGCCGGATCGATGATCTGGGCATGTTCGACGCGCCAGCGCCGGTCGCCGCTATAGGTGTCCGACATTTCCTGGATCGCGTCGAGTATCTCGCCATTGGCGGCGTCGCCGATCGCGTGGACCGCAACCTGGAAATTGTCCATCGCCGCCCGGCTCATGATATTGCGCAACTGGGTCGACGGAATCATAGGCAGGCCGCGCTGGCCCGGCGCATCGCTATAATCCGCCTTCAGCCAGGCGCCGCGTGACCCCAGCGCGCCGTCCAGCAACAGCTTGATCCCGCCCATGCGCAGATGATCGTCATACAGCCAGGGCGTGGGTTCCGGCCCGGCGATCAGCACCATATTGTCGAGGCCATAGGCATAGGACATGATCCGCACGCGCAGCGCGCCGCGATCGGCCGACCGGCGGAAGGCCTGCCAATCCTCAATGCTGGTGCCCATGTCGGCAATGCCGGTGATACCCACCGCCAGCAGCGCGCGCTGCGCCTTTTCCAGCGCATTGTCGCGATCCTTGGGGGCAGGGGCGGGAACGACCTTCTGGATCAGGTCCATCGCCTTGTCGACGAAGACGCCCGCCGGCTTGCCCGCCGCCATCTCGATCCGCCCGCCAGCCGGCGCCTTGGTCGTTGCGCTGACGCCGGCCGCGCGGATCGCGGCGCTGTTGGCCCAGCCGGCATGGCCGTCGATCCGCTCCAGCCAGACCGGAATATCGCCCACGGCCGCATCCAGTTCGGCGGCGGTCGGGAACCGGCCCAGACCCCATGTCTCCTGGTTCCAGCCGGTGCCGATGATCCATTTGCGGCCGGTATTCTCCTGCGCATAGGCGCGGATCTTCGCTTGCGCCTCGGCCAGCGATTTCGTGTCGGACAGGTCCAGCGTGATCAGCGACAGGCCAAACCCCATGACATGGCCATGCGCGTCGATCAGGCCGGGGATCAGCGTCTTGCCGCCTGCGTCCAGCTTGAAGCTCGGGCCTTTCGGCCGCTCGGGCCAGGGCTGGCCGCGCTTGGGCTTCTTGGGCTTATATTCGGGCTCCTGATAGCGGCCCTGGATCAGCTTTTCGACCTTGCCCTCATCGTCGATCATCAGCGCGCCGAAATGGACGATCTTGCCATCCGGTCCGATGGCGATGCCGTTCACATTGTCGATCACGCCCGACGCATAAGCGGGCATCGGCAAAGCAAGCGCGGCGATCGCCGCCAGCATCATCTTCCTCATGCGCGGGTGATCCGCCGCACCAGCGCGCTGGTATCCTGCCGGTTGCCGCCCATCGCCTGCACGTCGGCGTAATATTGATCGACCATCGCCGTCACCGGCAGGGTCGCGCCATTGGCCCGCGCTTCCTCCAGTGCCAGCCCCAGATCCTTGCGCATCCAGTCCACCGCAAATCCGAAATCGAAACTGTCCTGCGCCATCGTCTTCCATCTATTGTCCATCTGCCAGCTTTGCGCTGCGCCCCCCGAAATCGCCTCGAACACCTTGTCCAGGTCCAGTTCCGCCGCCTGGGCAAAGCGCATCGCTTCGGCCAGGCCCTGCAGAACGCCGCCGATGCAGATCTGGTTCACCATCTTGGTCGTCTGGCCCGCACCCGCCTTGCCGACATGGACGATGCGTGCGGCATAGGCCTGCATCACGATCGTCGCGGCCGCCACTGCCGGGGCGGACCCGCCGCACATGATCGACAGCCGGCCATTTTCGGCGCCTGCCTGCCCGCCCGACACCGGCGCATCGACGCAGTGCAGGCCCAGGCTCTCGCCCTCGACGGACAATTGCCGGGCAATGCGCGCCGACACGGTCGTATGGTCGATGAACAGGCCGCCCGGCTTCATCGTGCGGAACGCGCCTTCGCGCCCCAGCGTGATCTGGCTCAGGTCATCGTCGGTGCCGACGCAGCTGATGACGATGTCGGCCTCCTCGGCGGCCTTGGCCGGACTGATCGCGACTTCGCCGCCATAGGCCTCGGCCCAGCTCTTGGCCTTGCCGATCGATCGATTGTAGACGGTCAGATGATGCCCCGCCTTGGCCAGATGCCCCGCGATCGGGCCGCCCATGACCCCCAGGCCGATAAACGCGATATTAGCCATACGCCTCGTACATTTCGTGCGTGCAACCAAGCCATAGGGCCAGTTTTCGGCAAGTGCCAGTTTCTTCACCGGCAATTTTGCGTTAGGGCGCTGCGCCATGAACACGCTGAGCAAGATAGAGGGCGCCCTGCCGCTGCCCGTCACCGTCGATGACATCCTTGCGGCCCGGACACGCATTTCCGGGTCGATCGTCAAGACGCCGACGCTCATTAGCCAGACCTTCTCGCAAATGCTTGGCTGCAACGTCTATCTGAAGTTCGAAAATCTCCAGTTCACCGCCGCCTACAAGGAACGCGGCGCGCTCAATCGTCTGCTGCAACTTGATGAAGCGGCCAAGGCCAAGGGCGTGATCGGCGCCTCGGCTGGCAACCATGCCCAGGGCCTTGCCTATCATGGCAAGCGCCTTGGCGTGCCCGTCACCATCGTCATGCCCACCACCACGCCGATCGTGAAGGTCACCCAGACCCAGGGCCATGGCGCCACCGTCGTCCAATATGGCGAGAAGTTCGACGACGCCTATGCCCATGCCCGCAAGCTGGAGGTGGAGCAGGGCCTGACCTTCATCCATCCGTTCGACGAGCCCGACATCATCGCCGGCCAGGGCACGGTCGGTCTGGAAATGCTGGAGGATGCGCCGCAAATCGACACGCTGATCATACCGATCGGCGGCGGCGGCCTCTTCTCGGGCATCGCCACCGCGGCGCGCGCGATGAAGCCGGACATCCGCCTGATCGGCGTGCAGGCGGAACTCTATCCGTCGATGTATGACTTCATAAAGGGCGCGGACCTCGCCTGCGATGGCGACACGCTGGCCGAGGGTATTGCGGTGAAGCAGCCGGGCGAACTCACCCGTCGCTTCGTCGAGCGTCTGGCCGACGATGTGCTGCTGGTCACCGAACGCCGGCTGGAGGAGGCGGTCAGCCTGTTGCTCCAGATCGAGAAGACGGTGGTGGAGGGCGCCGGCGCGGCCGGCCTGGCCGCGCTGCTCAGCTATCGCGAGCAGTTTGCCGGTCGCAATGTCGGCCTGATCCTGACCGGCGGCAATATCGACACCCGCCTGCTCGCCAATGTGCTGCTGCGCGATCTCGCACGCTCGGGCCGTCTCGCCCGCCTGCGCATCATCCTGCAGGATCGGCCCGGCGCGCTGTTTCATGTCGCCCGCATCTTCGACCAGGAAGCGGTCAACATCCTGGAGCTGTCGCACCAGCGCATCTTCACCAATCTGCCGGCCAAGGGGCTCAGCCTCGACGTCGAGTGCGAGACCCGCGATGGCGCCCATCTCCAGCGGCTGATCACGGCGCTGGGCGCGGCCGGTTATGAGGTCGCGCCGATCGAGGTTGCCTGATTTTGGGACATGCTTAACCATCGGTAAAAATTTCGTGGTAAATGACCTTTTCATGGTTGGGCCGGGACGGCATAGTCCGACCATGAAAAGGCACATTCGCATGACTGAATCGGGGGGAGAGGCATGAGCGCACCATTCCGCTTTCCGCGTTTCTTCGTGACGAACCCCAGCCCTTGCCCCTATCTGCCGGGCAAGAGCGAGCGGAAGGTCTTCACCGAACTCAACGGCGACAATGCCTCGGAACTCAATGATGCGCTTGGCCGCATCGGCTTCCGCCGCAGCCAGAATGTCGCCTATCGCCCCAGCTGCGCCGATTGCTCGGCCTGCGTGTCGGTCCGCGTCGTCGCGCAGGAGTTCAAGCCCAATGCGACGCAGCGCAAGCTGATCCGGCGCAACAGCGACCTCGTCGTCACCGCCTGCAAGCCCTGGTCGACCGAGGAGCAGTTCGAACTGCTCCAGCGCTATCTGCGCGCGCGGCATCCCGGTGGCGGCATGACCGAAATGGACGAGATGGACTTTGCCGACATGGTCGAACAGACCCCGGTCGAAAGCCATGTCGTCGAATATCGCCTGCCCGGCGAGGATGGCCGCCCCGGCAAGCTGGTCGGCGCCTGCCTGACCGATCGCCAGGGTGACGGCCTGTCGATGATCTACAGCTTCTTCGACACCGAACTGGAAGATCGTCCGGGCCTCGGCAACTTCATCATCATGGATCATATCCAGCGCGCTGCCCGCGCGGGCCTCGCCTATGTGTATCTGGGCTATTGGGTCGATGGCTCGCAGCGGATGCAGTACAAGATCCGCTATCGGCCGCTCGAAAAGCTCAGCCGTGCCGGCTGGGTCCGTTTTGATCCTGAGGAGCAGGCGCAGGCGATCCGGGTCGTCATGCCGCGGGACGAGCCGCCGCTGCCGGTCGAACTGGCCGCCATTCTGCGCCGCTGACGGCGCAGTTTCTGTAAATTACAGATTCCCGATCGTTCCGGTTACGTGCAGGCTTGTTTAAGCTTTTCCTGCATCATCGCTGCCATGAGGAACAGGGCGGCACGGCAATCGGGGATGGGCGATGGATCGTTTCGCTGATCGGCGCTTTGCCGATGGTGCCCGCGAGCTTGGCGGGCCTCCAGCCCATATGCCGTCCGGCGCCAGCGTCGCGCACAGGACATTATCGTCCAAGATCAAGCATGTACGCCCGCCCGTCATTCACTGGTTCGCGGATTATCGCGGTCGCCTGCTGACCTACTGGGTCGAGGGCGAGGTGCGGGGCGGGGGGCTTCGCATGGGGCTGATGCGCCATGGCTGGCGCAAGGGCTTTGATTCGGTCGATATCGGGATCATCATACGGGCCGCCGCCGCGTCGTCGCAGCCGGAACCGCTGGTCGTTCGCCTGCGTTGCGCAGATGGCGCAAGCCGCTGGTGCCTGCTCCGCATGACGCGGCAGGCAATGCCCGCAGGGGCATGGCGCTGGTATGGAACGGTCGAGGATATGCATGATCGTCGCGACAAACAGGCTGAACTGCTGGAAACCGCGCTGGCGGAAAGTCGCGAACATCATCGCTGGTCGGTAGAACTCAGCCCCCAGGTTCCCTGGACCGCCACCCCCGATGGCGCGATCGAGGAGGTCGGGCCGCGCTGGCGCGATCTGACCGGCAGCTCGCCCGAACAGGCGATGGGCGCCGGCTGGATCAACGCCCTGCATCCCGACGACATGGACCGGACCCTGGCGCTATGGCGCGAGCGGCTCCAGTCGGGCGATCCGGTCGATGTCGATTATCGCCTGCGCCTGCGCGACGGCAGCTATCGCTGGATGCGCGCCCGCGCGGCCGCACGGCGCGATGGCCGGGGCGCGATCATCCGCTGGTATGGCACGCTGGAGGATATCCATAATCAGAAGCTGGCGCAGCAGGCGGTGGCCGAGAGCGAGGAGCATTTCCGCCTCGCGGTGCAATCGGCGCGGCTCGGCATCTGGGACTATGACGCCCGTTCGGGCCAGCGCAGCTGGTCGGCGGAATTCCGGGCGATGCTGGGCCTGACGGCGGATGCGCCGGCGACCACCGAACTGGCCCTGTCGCTCGTCCATCCCGATGATCGCCACAAGCTCAAAGCGATGATGGACGGCGTCGCCGCCAATGTCCTGCCGCCCCATTTCGAGGCGACCCTGCGCGTCCATCGCGCCGACAATGGCGCACTGCGCTGGATCCGCAGCACCGGCTGGGCGACGCGCACGGAGGTTGGCCAGTTGCGCCGGATCATTGTTACCTTCCTCGACGTCACCGAACAGCGCGATGCGGAAGAACGTATCCGCTGGGCTGCCACCCACGATCCGATGACGCGGCTGCCCAACCGGACATTGTGGCAGGGCGTGCTGGAGGAACTGGCGGATCAGGCGCGCCCGACCGGCGCGGGCTTCGGCCTGATGCTGTTCGACATCGATGACCTCAAGCGGATCAACGATTCGCTTGGCCATGACGCGGGCGATGCGCTGCTCTGCGGCTTTGCCGAGCGGCTGGCCGCGGCGGCGCCGGCCGATGCGGTGGTCGGTCGCCTGGGTGGGGACGAGTTCGGCCTGATCGCCGCCTCGCTGGTGGATAGTGCGACGGTGCAGGCCTGCAGCCAGGCGATATTGGACAAGATGCGGGTGCCCTTCGCCTATCAGGGGCAGTTGCTCGAAGCCGGGGTCAGCGTCGGCGGCGCCGTGTTCGGCGAACATGGCGACGATGCGCATGAACTGTTCAAGGCGGCCGACCTGGCGCTTTATGCGTCGAAGGCGAGCGGTCGTAGCCGGCTCACCATGTTCCATTCCCAGTTGCGCGCCGACGCGCAGCAGCGCAGTTCGATGATCCATATGGCCCGCCAGGTGATCGCCGAGCGACTGGTCGAACCCTATTATCAGCCCAAGGTCGACATGCGCAGCGGGCAGGTGCTGGGCTATGAAGCGTTGCTGCGCTGGCAGCATCCCCGGCTCGGTGTCCAGGCGCCCGCCACCATTGCTGCCGCCTTCGAGCATGGCGAACTGGCCATCCGTCTGACCGACCTCATGCTCGACGCGGTGCTGCACGACATGGCGGCCTGGCTCGGGATGGGCTTCGATCCCGGCCGGGTGGCGGTCAATGCCTCGGCGGCGGATCTGCTGCAGGCCGATTTCGCCGATCATGTCCTCGCCCGGCTGGATCAGCATGGCGTGCCGGCTCAGAATTTCGAGATCGAAGTGACCGAGTCGGTCTTCCTCGGCCGCGGCGCCGATCAGGTCGCGCGCGCGCTTGATCGGTTCGCGCGCGGGGGGGTGCGTATCGCCCTCGACGATTTCGGCACCGGCTTCGCCTCGCTCAGCCATCTCAAGCAATATCCGGTCAATGTGCTGAAGATCGACCGCAGCTTCGTCAGCCATGTCGACAGCGATGCCGGCGACGCCGCCATCGTCGACGCCGTCATCAAGCTGGGCAGCAGCTTCCGCATGGAGGTGGTGGCCGAAGGCGTGGAGACCGCCGAACAGGCCGCTTTGCTGCTCCAGCATGGCTGCCATATCGCGCAGGGCTATCATTATGGCCGGCCGCAGCCTGCCGCGTCGGTGCTCGCCGCCCGCGGCGCGGCGCCTATCGCGCCGAAAAAGTGACCGCCTCTATCTTGTTGCCGTCGGGATCGCGCACGAAGGCGCCATAATAATGCTCGTCATATTGCGGCCGCACGCCCGGCGGCCCGGCATCGCTGCCGCCTAGCTCCAGCGCCAGCCGATGAAATCCATCGACCGCGTCGCGATCGGCCGCGACGAAGCAGATATGGATGCCGTTGCCCGCGCTCGCGGGCGCGCCATCGACCGGTGTCTCGACGCTGAACACCACGTCGGTCACGCCATAGTCGAGCGAATGGGGATGGTCGCGCAGGCTGCGATAGCCCAGCAGCGCCATCAGCGGGTCGTAGAAGGCCCGCGCCCGCGCCACATCATTGGTGCCCACCGATACATGATGCAGCATTGCTGCCACTCCCGTCATCTGATCTAGCCCGTCAACGCACTAACCCATGGTCGCGGTTCCGGACGGTTCAGCGCGGCGCGGCCTCGGTCGCATAGCGGGTGGTGGCCTGGGTCGTGCCGTCGGGATTGATGATGATGGTCGTCACCAGCGGCGGCGGATAATAGAAGCCGCCCGAAATATAGCCTCCCGGCGGCAGGCCGGGCACCGGCGGAGCGGCCGACACGACGGTCGTGGTCGCCGGCTGGTTCGACCAGTGCGTGCCGCTCGTCGCCGCCACCGGTGCTGCCGGAGCCGTTGGAGCCGCCGCAACCGTCGTCACCGCCGTCGCGCTCGGGCTGACGGCGCTGCTGGCATAGGCGGGCGCATCATAGTCCACGCCGGGGCGGCTGGACGGGGCAGGCTGCGCCGCGGGGCTATAGGTCACCATGTCGTCGGGCGCGCTATAGCCGGCCTCGCCACCGGAACTTGCGATGACGGCCGGCTGCGCCGCACCCTCTTCATAGCCGCCCTCATAGCGCGACCAGTCGATGCCGCTGCGCACGTCGCGCACCCGGCCATATTGGTCGGTCATCACCGCATCGTCATAATAGCGCGACCAGCCATAGCCGGTGGTCGGCGCCGGCAGGCCATAGACGCCATAATTGGCGATGAAGAAGCGCGGATGGACCCAGTAGGCGGGCAGGGCGAAGCCCACGCGTGGCCGCTGATAGCTTTGCCAGCCGCCCGGCGCGGCCCAACCGGCATACCAGCGCCCGTCATAGCGCGGCCCCCAGCGATGGGCGGTGGCAGTCGTTGTCGTCGCCGTGGTGGTGGTGCGGACCACGCTGGTGCCGGACGTCGCTGGCGCCTGCGCGGCAACCGGCCCCGAAAGGCTGGCGATCAGCGCCATGGCGCTGCTGGCGAAGAATAAGCGCGCGGCCATCATCATGCTCCCTGTTCCTGCAGGGGCGTCAGGCCGCCCGCACGGTCATCATGCTAACGCGGAAATTAGCATGACGATCCGTGCAACGCCATGTTCGGCTTATGAAATCCTGTCCCGGAACGGGGCAGGGCGGCGATCAGCCGATGCGGCCGGCGATCCGCGCGACCAGTTCTTCCAGCCCCTGCTGGTCGGCACTGTCGAACCGGGCGGGGCGGGGGCTGTCCAGGTCCAGCACGCCGATCAGCCGGCCGTCATGCACCACCGGCACGACGATCTCGGACGCACTCGCCGCGTCGCAGGCGATATGGCCGGGGAAGGCATGGACATCGGCCACCAACTGCGTCTCGCGCGTCTGCGCGGCGGTGCCGCACACGCCGCGGCCCAGCGGGATGCGGATGCAGGCCGCCTTGCCCTGGAACGGGCCAAGCACCAGCTCGTCCTCGACCATGCGATAGAAGCCGGCCCAGTTGAGGTCGGGCAGGAACTGCCAGATCAGCGCCGACAGGTTCGCCATATTGGCGACCGCATCGGGCTCGTCACGGGTCAGCGCGTCGGCAGCGGACAGAAGATCGGCGTAAAGCGTCGCCTTGTCGGCGTCGGCAGCGGGGGCGAAATCATACATGGGCACGCATATAGGATGGCCCGCACCGCTCGGCCAGAGGTTAGGATGTAGGGACGGGATTATCGATCCATCGCCGCTTGAGAGGAGCCGGCAACAGCAGATCTGCATAGGATGTGCCCGTGTAGCAGCGTATCTGGACGACAAGGCCGGCAAGCAGGGCGATCGGCGCAATGAGGTTCCACGCCATCACCAGCAAGGGCGCGGCAAAGGCCATCCACAGGATGATCCGCTCGTTGCGATGAAGCGCGTGCCATTGGCCATAAAGCAGGATCGCGAAGCCAAGGCAGCAAACCGTCAGGTCATAGTTGAAGATATAGGGGGTGATCAGGGCCGTCGCGGTGGCCGTGATGAAGGCCAGTTGATGGACGGAGCAGTCACGCGCGCGCCAGACCAGGTAGAGCGCGCTGCCCGCAAACAGGGTCTGGGCCGTCAGCGGCAGCCAATAAGGCCCCTCGCGCAGCGCGACATAGGCCGATGTCATCATGAAGAAGTAGAATTTCTCGCCTTCGGCGGTCATGATCCGGGTCTGGAGGGCAGAGGTATCCGTCAACCAGGTGGGCCAGAGATCGAAGCCGAACGCCAAGCCGCTCAGCCCGATCAGCCCCAGGGTGACGGCGAGTGCCGCGCCTATCGCCCGGAAGGCCCTGCGATGGACCAGCGTCAGGGCAATCAGCAGGCCCAGATGGGGCTTGAGCGTCAGCAGCCCGGCGACAAGGCCCGCGCGGACCGGCGCATGGCGCAACTGGGCGAAGAACAGCAGCCACAGGCCGCCAATGACGAACCCATAATGGCCGACCCAGATATTGACGATCGCCGCTGGCGTCAGCAGCGCAAGCCAGGGGGACAGGCCGGCCGGTATGTAGGGACGGGCCGCCCAGGCAAAGAAGATGGCGCCAAGGCCCGTCCACAGGGCGAGCGCAACCGGATAGGGAAACAGCGCAAAGGGTATCGCCAGGAACAGGCTATGCGGAGGATAGGAGTAGTTCAGCATCTCCAGCGGGCCGAAAAGCCCGGCCTGCCAGTCCATATAGGCCTGAAAATCATAGAGACGCTCAAGCTGGCCGGTCAGTGCGAGCGTTCCGCCGGACCAGACATTCAGGAAATCGCGGCCGATCAGAAGTCGGGCTTCGGGCAGGTGCAGGCCGTCAAGCTGACGCAAATCCGAGAGGATCAGGAAGACGCCCAGGAGGGTGGCGGCAACCCACATGAACCAGTTCCAGGGGCGCGGTGGCAGAAGAATAGGGCGTTCGGCCGGCATGGCATCCTCGGGAAGCTGGGAACGCGTTCCTGCGTCCCATTCTCCCTAGCAAGGCAATGATGGTTAATTCGTAAATGGCCGCTAAATTCAGTCCATCCTGACCCGGCCGCGCCCCTGTTTCACGGCGGCGCGCTTGACCTTCCCGTCGACGCGGCGCTTCTGCGATGCCTTGGTCGGCTTGGTCGGGCGGCGCTTCTTGGGCACGATCGTCGCCTCGCGGATCAGCGCGAACAGCCGCTCGCGCACTTCCTGCCGGTTGAGCAGTTGCGACCGCGCGCCCTCGCTGCGCAGGATCAGTACGCCCTCGCGGGTCATGCGCGATCCGGCCAGGTCCGCCAGCCGCTGCTTCACTACATCGGGCAGCCCTGGCGAGGCGGCGACGTCGAAGCGCAGCATCACTGCGCTGTCGGTGGTGTTCACATGCTGGCCGCCCGGCCCCGACGCGCGCGCGAAGCTCTCGACGATCTCGTCGCTGTCGATCGCGATGGAGCGGGTGACGGGGATGGCGACCATGGCGCGGGGCCGGGGCTTACAGCCCGGCTTCCTCCAATATCTCGGGGCCGAAACCCGCATCGACGAAGCTCTGCGGCAGCGGCGCGGTCGCCTGCGCGGGCGGTTTGTTGTCGTCGCGCGGCACGCTCAGGAAGCGGCTGTGCAGCAGCATCGCGCCCTGTCCGTCGCCATAGACCGGGTCGCCGACGATGCCGAAGCCCAGCCCATGCTGGGCATGGACGCGGATCTGGTGGGTGCGGCCGGTCTCGGGCGTGAAGGCGATCAGCGCACGGCCGTCCTTCACCGCCAGCTTGCGCCAATGGGTGACGGCGGGCTTGCCGGCCTTCGCCGCGATCATGCGCCAGCCCTGGCTCGGCGTGCTCACCTTCTTGAGCGACAGGGCGATAGTGCCCTCATCTGCCTCGGGCACGCCCTCCAGCACCGCGACATAGCGCTTCTCGACCGTGCCGGCCTCAAACGCGGCGGCAAAGCGCTTGTGCGCCTTGGGATTGCGCGCGAGCAGCAGGCAGCCGCTGGTGTCGCGGTCCAGCCGGTGGACCGCCAGCGGCCAGCGCTGAAAGCCGAAGGTCAGCGAGGCGAGGTGGTTTTCAAGGCTGATCGATCCGTCGCGCGGCGCGTCGACCGGCAGGCCGGCCGGCTTGTCGAGGATGATGGCCTCGCCATCGATGAACAGCACTTTGTCGCTAAGCAGGGTCAAATATCAATCCGATCGGGAAATCTGGCGTCCGGGTAATCTGGTTGGGCGATTGACGCCCACGCCGCATCCTATAGGGCGTGGAGCCGATGGAGAATAGGGGCCTTGCCTATCAACATGCGCCGCAGCGGCTCGACTGGGTCGATGTCGCGCGCGGCATCGGCATCATCGCCGTGGTGGTCGGCCATGTCTGGACGCGCGGCGCCTTGCGCGACGCCATGTACAGCTTCCACATGCCGCTCTTCTTCCTGCTGTCGGGCATGCTCTCGCGCCCGCACCCTGTCGGCCCCTTCACCCGGCGCCAGTTGCTCGGCCAGTTGCGGCCCTATACGATCTTCCTCGCGCTGCTGATCCTGGCCGATCAGATCATCGAACCGGCCAAGGGCAATCTGCCGATTTTCCACCAATGGCCGCGCGATCTGCTGCCGATCCTGCTCGGCGGCTATTGGCTGCGCGGCCCCTATACCATCTTCTGGTTCGTGCCCTGCCTGATGCTGGCGCGCATCCTGTGCAACCTCGCGCTCAACCGCTGGCCCGATCCGCTCGACCGGCGCTGGCTGATCCTGATGCCGGGACTGCTAGTGCTGGCGGAGGGGCTGGGCTGGATGACGCCGGCCTCGCCGCTCGGCCTGCTGAGCGTGCCGATGGCGATGATCCTGCTCTGGGTCGGCGCGCTCTGGCCCCGACTGCACTGGCGCAATTTTTGGATAGCGCCACTCGGCCTGCTCGCGCTGGCGGGCCTTGCCGGCTGGCTACCGACGCTCAACATGAAGGCGGCCGACTATGGCTGGCCCTTGCTCTCGATCGGATCGGGCATCGCGACGTCGCTGCTGCTGTTCCGCCTCTCTGCACGGCTCGCGCCAGTCGCCACCCCGCTCGCCGCGCTTGGCCGGGCGTCACTGGTCATCATGTATCTGCACGTCGCGATCATCCATTATGGCACGCCCTATCTGGCCAGGCCCTGGCTGCTTGCGCTCGCGCTGCTGGCGCCCTTCGCCCTGTGGCACCTCATCCGCCTGTCCCCGCGCCTCAGCCGCTGGATGCTCTAGGGCAAGGGCGGCGCCGACGCTGGCCAGGATCGCCAGCCGGCCAGGAAAAAGGCGATGGCCGCCATGGCGCGCGCGCGCGTCCGGTCTGAAACGCCAGCCGGCTCGATCCCCTGCGCCGCCCGGTCCAGCGCCTCGCCGGCGACCAGCCGCACGAACATGTCCGCGCCCAGCCTGACCGTCTCTGCCGGCCGGGCGCCATCCTCGGCCAGGATGGCGGCGATCGCCGTGCTGGCGCGCTGGAACGGGCCATCGACGCTGAGCGCCAGCCCCGGCTGACGCGCAGCCTCGGCCACGATCATGCGATACAGCGCGATCGCATGGGGATTGAGCAGCCAGCCGAGCAATATCTCGCCCGCCGCCTGCAAGCGCTGTTCCAGCGGACCGGCCTCGACCCGCGCCAGATTGGGCATGCCCGACTGGTGGGCCAGGCGCTCGACCACCTCTACGAACAGGTCCGACTTGGTCCGGGCGCGGCGATAGAGGGTGCGCTTGGTCACCCCCGCGCGGCGGGCGATGGCCTCCATGCTGGCCCCCTGGAAACCGGCCTCGATGAAGGTCGCCAATGCCGCATCCAGCATCGTCGCTTCAATCTGTTCGGCCGCCTCGCGCGATGGCCGGCCGGTCGGCCGCGCCGATCCGTCGCTCCCTGATCCGTCAGCCCGCTGGCTGGTATCGGCGGCCATCCCTGCTTTCCTTCCATTCGGCTCCGGCATAAAAGGATACGGAACCGGATACTTTGAGTTAAGTTTATTTCCCATCAGTCATGCCGTCGCCCGGCGGCGATAATCAAGGAGCAGTTGGAATGGCGTTGTTTCAGGATCGGGTCGCGATCGTCACCGGCGGTGCATCGGGCATTGGCGAAGCGGTGGTGAAGGATTTGCTGGCGGAAGGGGCGAAGGTCGTCATCGCCGATTTCGACGAAGCGGGGGCGCAGCGTCTCGCGCAATCCTGTGGCGAGGATCGGGCGCGCGCCTTCAAGGTCGATGTCAGCGATGCACAGGCGGTCAGCGCCAGTGTCGACTTCGCCGTCGAAACCTTCGGCGGACTGCATCTGGCGGTCAATAATGCCGGGATCGGCGCGCCGTCCACACCGCTGGCCGACATCGCCATCGATGACTGGCACCGGGTTGTCGGCGTCGATCTGCACAGCGTCTTCTACGGCATGAAATATCAGATCCCGGCGATGCTGAAATCCGGTGGCGGCGCGATCGTCAACATGGCCTCGATCCTGGGCGCGGTCGGCTGGGCCGGTTCCGCCGCCTATGTGACGTCCAAGCATGCGGTCGTCGGCATGACCAAGACCGCCGCGCTCGACTATGCCGGCCAGGGTATCAGGGTGAATGCCGTCGGGCCGGCCTTTGTCGAAACCCCGGCACTCGGCAAGACCATGACCGATGCGGAACGGGCCGTCCTCGCCGGCCTGCATGCGTTCGACAGGCTGGCCCGGCCGGAGGAGATCGCTGCCATGACCAGCTTCCTCCTGTCCGACCGCGCCTCCTTCATGACCGGAACCTATTATCCGGTCGATGGTGGCTATCTGGCGCGCTGACGGCGCGGGGCGTCAGCCCTGCTGGATCAGCGACAGCCGATGATCCTCGCCGGCGCGGGCGACCAGGGCATAGGCGGCCTGGGCGATCACCTGCGCCTGGCTCAGCGCGGCGGCATCCTCCTGCTGGGCGGGAGCGACCGGGTCGGCGACGGCCGATGCCGCTGGCGACGCATAATAGCCCGCGTCGGACAATTGCGTGTCCAGCGTGGTTTCCGGTGCCGCGACGGCCTGCGATCGCGGCGCTGGCGTGGGCGCGCTATAGGTCAGGGGTGACAGCGAAGCTGACAGGGCAACGCTATCGCTGACGACGGCGGCGGATTCGCTTGCGATCGCCGGCGCCGGCGCGGTCGCTGCGGCAGTTGGTGTCGTTTCGACCGCCGGCTGGACGCTGGCGACCGGCTCGCTGGCCGCAACCGGCGTGGTGGCCGCCGGTGTGCTCGCCTCTGTCACTTTCGCTGTCGTGCTGCCGCTATTCTGGTTCGCCTGCCGAACCTTTTCGGCAAATTCTTCCATCGCCTTCTTGAACTGGCCCCAGCCATTGCCCGAGCCGCCGATCGCACCAACCATCTTTGTGTCGCTCCCGGTCCCCGATGCTGCCATGGCGCGGCAGGGGCTGCGATTTTGACAAGGAACGGGCTTATCCGGCGATTAAGCATTCAATGCAGATGGCGCAGCTTGTCGGGGTTGCGCATGATGTAGATGGCGGTGACATGCCCGTCCTCGATATCGAGCGCGGTGGTCTGCAATTCGCCATCGGCCTCGCGGGTGACGAAGCCGGGCAGACCGTTGACCATGCAGGTGCGCAGCAGGGTCGACCCATATTTGCCGAACAGCACCGCCAGCGCCTTGTGCACCTGCATCACCTGGCCATGGCCGATCGCCGGGCGGATCGCGGCCGGGCGCTTGCCGCCGCCATCGCTGTGGAAGCTGACATCCTGCGCCAGCAGCGCGCCCAGAGCCCCCATGTCGCCGCTGCGCGACGCGGCGAAGAAGGCGCCGGCAATCTCCAGCCCGCGCTGCTTCTCGACTTGGAACCGGGGGCGGGCGTCGCGCACATGGGCGCGCGCGCGGGCGGCGAGCTGGCGACAGGCGGCGGCATCGCGCTGGATGGTCCTCGCCACCTCGTCAAAGGCGAGGCCGAACACATCATGCAACAGGAAGGCGGCCCGCTCCAGCGGCGACAGTCGCTCCAATGCCAGCATCAGCGGCAGGGTGACATCCTCTTCCTCATCAGCCTCTTCGACCACCGGCTCGGGCAGCCAGGGGCCGACATAGGTTTCGCGCTGCGCCCGCGCCGACTTCATCTGGTCCAGGCAGAGCCGGGTGACGATGCGGCGGAGAAAGGCTTCGGGCTCGCGCACCGCGTTGCGGTCGGTGCCCATCCAGCGAATGAAGGCATCCTGCACCACATCCTCGGCATCGGCGACCGATCCCAGCATGCGATAGGCTACCCGGATCAGCCGGGGACGCAGCGGGTCGAAGCTGTCGGCGGCGTCCATCTGCGTCCCCCCTTCCATCAGGCCGCTGCCTTCATCGGCATGTCGTACCAGAGGTTGAAGCCGACGGCGATGCGGTTCCAGCCATTGATGATGTTGATCATCAGGGTCAGCTTGACCTGTTCCTCCTCGGTGAATTCCCAGTTGAGCGCCTCCTTGGCGGCCTCGTGGGTGTGGCCCTTGGCGATTTCGGTCAGCGCCTCGGTCCAGCCCAGCGCAGCGCGCTCGCGGTCGGTGTAGCAGGGCGCCTCGCGCCAGGCGGTCAGCAGGTAGATGCGCTGTTCGGTCTCGCCCTTCTCGCGCGCTTCATAAGTATGCATGTTGATGCAGTTGGCGCAGCCATTGATCTGTGAGGACCGGATCTTCACCAGTTCGATCAGGCTCGGCTCCAGGCTGTCGGCGACGGCAGTGGACAAAGCGGTCCAGCTCTTCATCAGTTGCGGCGCGGCGGCATAGGGATTGATCTTGTCGGTCATGATATAGCTCCTTTGCTTGCTATTGCTGACATGACGAGACGGCCGCGCCCGATGTGACATGGGCTGCAACTTTTTTCGCGAGGGGCGAAAATATTTTGCCGATTCCGGCTCTGGACAGGGGGCAGGGGCAGGCGCTAGCGGCCGCGCCCTATGTCTATCATTGCCACCATCATGAACACGGCCACCGGCCAGCCCATCCAGAAGATGAAGTTCGAGCGCATGCCCAAGCCCTGGGTGTCGCTAAACCTTGAAAATGGCGAACTGGTCACCGCCGACCGCGTCGTCGTCGGCAAGCCCGCACCAGGCAAGTTCATCACCCCGGTCGAAGTCTGGGTCACGCCCAAGACGCTGGGATAATAAAAAGAAAAAGGAGCTGGCGCGCAGTCCCGGCGTGCCAGCTCCCTACAACCTGATGGCGCACCCATGCGACCGAAGAACGCAGCCAGGCTGCGTTCCCCAGACGGCGCGGGCTGCGATTAACCGTGCAATTTGATCGCGGTTTCGGCGATCCGACGGCCCTGATAGCGGGCGCCGTCCAGCTCTTCCTCGCTCGGCTGGCGGCTGCCGTCGCCATCGGCCAGGGTGGTCGCGCCATAGGGCGAACCGCCGCGCACCTTGTCGACGCCCATCTGGCCGGCAAAGCCATAGTCCAGGCCGACGATCGTCATGCCGAAATGCAGCAGGTTGGTGATGATCGAGAAGAGGGTGACTTCCTGGCCGCCATGCTGCGATGCGGTCGAGGTGAAGGCACCACCGACCTTGCCGTTGAGCGCGCCACGCGCCCACAGGCCGCCGGCCTGATCGAGGAAGGCCGCCATCTGGCTCGACATGCGGCCAAAGCGGGTGCCGGTGCCGATGATGATCGCGTCATAATCCGCCAGTTCGGCGACGGTCGCGACCGGCGCGTCCTGGTCCAGCTTGAAATGGGCAGCCTTGGCGACTTCCAGCGGCGCGGTTTCGGGTACGCGCTTGATGTCGACCTGCGCGCCGGCGGCGGCTGCGCCTTCGGCCATGGCCTTGGCCATCGTTTCGATATGCCCGTAGGACGAATAATAGAGAACCAGAACCTTAGCCATTGTCACGTCTCCTCATCTGAAACTGAAAAGTTGAAAGGGTGGTCGCCCGCACAAGGGAGGGAGCATGCGGGCGACCGGGACCGGTCCGTCTAGGGGAGGGCAATGACGGACCGGTGCGTAAGCGTCATGTCTATTCGCTGTCGACCAGGACGATCTCGCTGTCCTCGACCGCGGTGATGGTGATGGGCGCGCCGCCGATGATGGCTGCGCCGTCCCGTGCCTCGAAGACCTGACCATCGATCTCGATCCGGCCCGTCGCCGGGACCAGATAGAGATGGCGACCTTCGCCGGCCTCATAAGTCACGCTGTCGCCGGCATTGATCGTGCCGCCCAGCAGCCGGGCGTCGGCCCGGATGCGCAGCGCTTCCTTGTCCTCGTCATGGCCGCTGGCCAGCACGACCAGCTTGCCGGAGCGATCGCCCTTCGGGAAGGGCTTGGCGCCCCAGCTGGGCGATCCGCCGACCGACCGGGGAATGACCCAGATCTGGAACAGGGTGGTGGTCTCGTCCTCCAGATTATATTCGGCGTGGCGGATGCCGGTGCCGGCCGACATCACCTGGACATCGCCCGCCTCGGTGCGGCCCTTGTTGCCCAGGCTGTCCTGGTGGGTGATCGCGCCGGTGCGGACATAGGTGATGATCTCCATGTCGCTGTGCGGGTGGGGCGGAAAGCCCGAGCGCGGACCGATCTCGTCGTCGTTCCATACCCGGATCGCGCCCCAGCCCATGCGGGCGGGATCATAGTAATTGGCGAAGGAAAAATGGTGCCGTGCGTTCAGCCAGCCATGGTCGGCATGGCCGAGCGACGCGAACGGGCGGCGCTCGATGCGGCTCGCGGTTGTCGTGCTCATGGGGTCTGCCTTTCGAATGCGAATGCCGGACGCTTCCGGCTTGCTTTCCGACAATCTAGCGATCAGGTTCGTTTCTTGAATAAGCAGTGTTGAAACGGATTGTTTCCCTATGCGATTACCGGATTTCGAGGCCTGGGCGATGTTCGCCGCCGTGGTCGAACATCGCAGCTTCACCGACGCGGCCAAGGCGCTCAGCGTTTCCAAGGCCACCGTGTCCAAGGCGGTGACCCGCCTGGAGCAGCATCTCGACACCAGCCTGTTCAGCCGCACCAGCCGCCGTCTGGCACTGACCGAGAGTGGCCGACGCCTCGCCGATCATGCCCAGCGCATCCTGGCCGAAGGGCAGGCGGCGGAGGAGGCCGCGCGCGACGAGACCGCCGAACTCTCCGGCACGGTGCGGCTGGGTGCGCCGATGAATTTCGGCCTGTTGCGGATCGCGCCGCTGATCGCGCAGTTCACCAAGGAAAATCCGCTGGTCGATGTCGACCTGCATCTGTCTGATGCGAAGATCGACATCGTCGAACTTGGCCTCGACGCCACCATCCGCATCGCCGACATGCCCGACAGTTCGCTGCGTGCGCGCCGGCTGGCGGACGTCCATATGCATGTCGTCGCCTCGCCCGCCTATCTGGCCGAGCGCGGCCGCCCGACCCATCCGTCCGACCTCGGCAGCCATGACTGCCTCTGCTATTCCAACGTCACCGCGCCCGATGTCTGGCGCTTCACCGGGCCGGGGCAGCAGAATGTCACGGTGCAGGTCCGCCCGCGCATCACCGTCAACAGCGGCGAGGCGATGATGCCCGCGCTGCGGCTGGGCGTCGGTATCGCCCGTCTGCCCGATTTCATCGTCGGCGACGCGATCCGTTCGGGCGAGCTGGAGGAGATATTGCTCGACTGGCGGCCGCCGCCCTTCGGCCTGCATCTGGTGACGCCGCCCTCGCGGCTGCGGCCGGCGCGGGTGGAGGCGCTGCTCGACTTCCTGACCCGCCACCATGGTTGCTGAGGCTGGTTTACGAAGTGCAAATTTCCGCCTTGTGATCGCCACGGATCGCCCGTGCGAAAGGCGGAACCAGGGCAGGACTTTGCTCGTTTCGTCCCGGAATCCAGCTTGACTCGATAGGGATCGTTACGGGGTCAACGCTTTGTAAATAGATTCGTTTTTATACGACTCGCGGATTCCTGCGGGTTAGCGAAAAATTAACCTTTGTCCTTCAGAAGTTTTTTGGTTAATGATTGCGAGCAGAAACCGTTCTGGTGGGGTGAACGGACCTGCGACACGAAGGGGCTTCCAATGCGCGTGCTGCTGATTGAGGACGAACCGACCACCGCCAAGGCGATCGAGCTTATGCTCACGACCGAGGGCTTCAATGTCTACACCACCGATCTCGGGGAAGAGGGCCTCGATCTCGGCAAGCTGTACGACTATGACATCATCTGTCTCGACCTGAACCTGCCCGACATGCACGGCTATGACGTGCTGAAAAAGCTGCGGGCGGCACGAGTGCAGACCCCGGTGCTGATCCTGTCGGGCGTTGCCGAAATGGACAGCAAGGTCCGCTCCTTCGGCTTCGGCGCCGACGATTATGTCACCAAGCCCTTCCATCGCGAGGAACTGATTGCGCGCATCCACGCCGTGGTCCGCCGCTCGAAGGGCCATTCGCAGTCGGTCATCCGCACCGGCAAGCTGGCCGTGAACCTCGACGCGAAGACCGTGGAAGTGGACGGCAACCGCGTCCATCTGACCGGCAAGGAATATGCGATGCTGGAGCTGCTCTCGCTCCGCAAGGGCACGACCCTCACCAAGGAGATGTTCCTCAACCATCTCTATGGCGGCATGGACGAGCCCGAACTCAAGATCATCGACGTATTCATCTGCAAGCTGCGCAAGAAGCTGGCGCTGGCCTGCGGTGGCGACAATTATATCGAGACCGTCTGGGGCCGCGGCTATGTGCTGCGCGATCCCGATGAGGTCGAGGCGCTCGAAGCGCGGGTTGCCTGATCGACCGCTGATTGCATGTCAGGGGGTGGAAAGGCCGGCGGTCCGATGGGATCGCCGGCCTTTTCCGTGTCCGCCATATTGTTACAAATTATGTAATTTCCGTAGAATTAAGCCGCTATTTACCATCGTTGCCTATGCCGGGCGTGAAGGAGTTTTATGTTCATGGGCCAGGCCATTCACCCCCACAGCCGCGATGCCGTCTGGGACGCCATCTGCCGTTCGCAGGCGGTGATCGAATTTGCGCCGGACGGCACGATCCTGTGGGCCAATGATCTGTTCCTGGCGACCATGGGCTATGCGCTGGGGGAGATTGTCGGCCGCCATCACCGCATCTTCTGCGACGAAGGTCAGGCGCTCTCGGCCGCCTATGCGGCGCTGTGGGACAAGCTGGCGCAGGGCGATTTCGATGCCGGCGAATATCGGCGCCTCGACAAGCATGGCCGCGACATCTGGCTGCAGGCCACCTATAATCCGGTCTTCAATGCCGAAGGCCGGGTCGAGCGCATCCTCAAGATCGCGACCGACACCACCCCGTCCAAGATCTTGCGGGCGGAACTCAAGAGCACGGTCGACGGGCTGGTCGACATTGTCGACACGATCAGCGGCATCGCCAACCAGACCAACCTGCTCGCCCTCAATGCCACGATCGAGGCAGCACGGGCCGGCGAGGCCGGGCGCGGCTTCGCGGTGGTCGCGGCCGAGGTCAAGAAACTGGCGGGTGACACGCGCGCGGCGACCGATCGCGCCCGCGCCATGGTGGTCGCGTCCAGCTGATCCCGTCAACCGATTGCGGACATGATGCGGCCGGCGATCCAATGGGGATCGCCGGCCGTTTCCGTCAGGCGACGGCTACGGGGTTATGGGGTCAATCCGTCGCCTGATCGGATGAGGAAGGGGACGCGGCCTCGCTCTGCGGCTGGCTGGTGCTGCCATGGGTCTCGCCACTGCCCGAAACCTGCCCGCTCGCGTCGATCGAGGCGGCGCTGCCGACGGCATTGGTCGCGTTGCCCGCGACATTGCCCGCCGCCGATCGTGCGCCGCTGGCCGTCGAACCGGCCCGATCGCGGGCAGAGGAAGCCGTGCTGCCTGCCCGGTCACGGGCCGATGCCACGGTGCTGCTCGCCCGATCACGCGCCGTCGCGACGCCGCTTTCCGCCCGATCCCGTGCGGCGCCGACCGTGTCGCTCGCCCGGCTGCGCGCCGTATCGGCCGCGCCGGTCACATCGCTGGTGCCCAGCGTATCGACCGCCAGATTGCCGCTGGCCGATCCCGATCCGCTGGCCGAGCGGCTCTTGCCATGACGGGTTGCCGATCCTTCGGCGCGACCATTGCCGTTGCCGCTGGCGCCGACCCGGCCGTTGTCGAGGTCGATGCTGCGATCCAGGCTGCCCGATCCGCCGAACGAACCGCCCAGCGCGCCGCCCAGGCCGCCGGTCATGCCGCCCAGTCCGCCGCCACCCAAGGCGCCGCCACCGCCCAGCAACTGGGCCGATGCGGGGGCCGTGGTGAGCGCCGCGAGGCAGGCGGTTGCGATGATAATCTGCGTCTTCATGGACCGTCTCCTTGGTCATCTTGATCCGATGACAGGACAACGGCGGGGCGTTTCGCTTTAATCCCGAACGTCTAAATTTTCTCGCAAGACATGGAAATTCAATCCATCTTTCTGCAGGTGTCGCACAATATGCCGGCGCCATAGCCCTTGCCGCGGGCGGGTTTCGCCTCCCGCCGCAATGCCTCGACCGATCCGCCAGCCATCAGCCGCCCGGCCACGAGCGGCGCCGCAAAGGATGTGCCGCGCACCTTGTCCCGGCCGCCCGCCATGTCGGCGGCCATCATGTCCGCACCGGGCGCGGCGAAATCGACATGGGCCGCACGCCCGGCCTCGGGCAGCAACCGGTCCCGCCCGTCCACGCCGGTCACCGCAATCACCTGCGGGTAGGATGCGGGGTAGGCGGGCGGGGCGGCCGGGCCGTCATTGCCGACTGCCGCGATCAGCATCACCCCCTTGTCGCGCACCAGCCGGATCGCCCCGGCCAGCAAGGGATTGTCCGGCCCGACCAGGCTGATCGTCACCACCTTCGCGCCGCGCGCCGCCATCCAGCCCAGCGCGCGGACGATGGCAAAGCTGCTGCCGCCGGCCGGATCGTCGCCATAGACATCGGCGACCAGCAGCGGCGTGCCCGGCGCGGCGCCCTTCACGCTGCCATATCCGCCGATCAAGGATGCGACCGCCGTGCCATGGGCGCTGGCCCTTGGCGCGCCGGCGACGAAGCCGCGCTGCTCGATCGGGCCGGCCAGCGCCGGATGCGCGGCCACGCCGCCATCGATCAGCCCGGCTGCGCCGCGCCCGACCGACCCATGGCTTGCCAGCGCAGCCGATCGTCCCTCCGCAGCCGCGCCGCTCGGGAAATAGAGATTGTCGGCGCTGGCCTGCGCCTGCGGGGCGATCTTGCGCACGCTGCGCAGCGCCCGCGCCAGGCTCTGGCCGTCCGGCACGGTCAGGCGGGTGATCGCCATGTCGATCCCCTCCGCCTCGATCCGTTCCACGCCATAGCCGGCCGCCCGCAGTTTCTCGATCGCGGTCGCGTCCGCCCCGGTCAGCAGGATGATGCCGCGCCGCGCCGGCTCTCGCCGGTCGTCCAGTTCGACCGCGTCGCCATGCTGGCGCAGCAGCGCGTCGATCCGCGCCGCGCGCGCCGCTGCCAGCCGATCGGTCAGACGTGCCGGCGAGAGCTTGTCCAGTCCGCTCTGGTCAACGATGCCGCCCAGCCGGTCGAGCGTATCGGGCAAAACCTGGCCGACCCCGCCCAGCGCACCGCCCCCCAACGCACTGGCGGCTGGCGCCGGTAGCAATTGCGCCTGCGCACCCGGCGCTGCGAGCCACAATCCCGCGATCAGCAACGGGCGCGTCCATCTCATCTCTGTCTCTTCCCGCCGGTCATCGCCGGCCTTTTCAGCGTCAAAATCGTCCATCGTCAAAAAAAATCCGGTTGCTGGACTTTCTGAAGGATGAAACGGCCGGGCAGGGACGTTTCATCCCTGAAAGCAATTTGGAGAAACCATGTCGTTCGAGCGCGACCTGCTGGCGATCCTGCCCCGGCTGCGGCGTTTTGCCGCCAGCCTGTCGCATGATCGCGCCGATGGCGACGATCTGTGCCAGGCGGCACTGGAAAAGGGGCTGCGCGCCCGCGACCAGTGGCAACCGGGCACGCGGCTCGACAGCTGGATGTATCGGATCATGCGCAATCTTTGGATCGATGAGGGCCGCGCGCGCCAGCGGGCCGCCAGAACCTTCGCGCCGGAAGAGGCGGGGGCCGATGTCGGCTATGCCGGCGACAAGGCGGTGGAACAGGCCATGACCCTGTCCGACGTCGATCGGGCGATGCAGGCATTGCCGCCCGAACAGCGCGAGGCGATCGCGCTCGTGCTGGTGGAAGGGCTGTCCTACAAGGAGGCGGCTGCGATATTGAACATACCGATGGGCACGCTGACCTCGCGACTGGTGCGCGGTCGCGGCGCGCTCATCGAACTATTGGGGGAAGCGGCATGACCGACATTGACGAAGCCATGCTGATCGCCTGGGTGGATGGTGAACTGGACGAGGTGACGCGGCGGCGCGTCGACCGCGCCGTGGCGGACGATCCCGCGCTGGCCGCCCGCCTGGAGCAGCATCGGCGGCTGCGCGCACGGCTGGCCGGCCATTTCGCGCCGATCGCGCAGGAGGATGTGCCCGCGTCGATGCAGGCCATGCTGGCGCCGCCGACGGTGGTGCCGATCGCGCGACCCTCGCGGCGCTGGAGTTGGGCGATGGCCGGCGCGATCGCTGCCAGCCTGCTGCTGGGCCTTGGCATCGGCCATATGTCGGGCGGGCCGGCAGGGCCGATTGCGGTAAAGGACGGCGCGATGCTGGCACAGGGATCGCTCGCGACCGCGCTCGACAGCCAACTGGCCTCGGCCGGGGAGGATGGCCCGGTCCGTATCGGCCTTAGTTTCCGGCGCAAGGGCGGCGGCTGGTGCCGCAGCTTCGACGGCGCGGCCATGGCCGGCGTCGCCTGCCGCACCGATGCCGGCTGGCAATTGCTGCAGGCGGTGCCCGGCAAGGGCGAGGCGAGCGAATATCGCCAGGCCGCCTCGGCCGATCCGCGCCTCCTTTCCACCATAGACGGCCTGATCGACGGCGCTCCTGCCGATGCGCAGGGCGAGCGGGCGGCGCAGGCGGCCGGCTGGCGCTAACTGCCGCTTCGCTGTCGCCTGACTGTCGCTTCAGTGTCGCTTCACCGTCGCGTCACTGTCGCTTCGGTGGCGCGTCTGGGACGCGTGGCAGGCGCGCCAGGCCGCAAAAACGGCTGATTTCACGTCGCACGACACTGTGAACTTTCAACTGTCGCGTCAGAATTCCAGGTTCAGCCGGCCATAATAGAAGCCGCCGCTGATCCCATAGGGGGCATAGGCATTATAGAGGCTCCCGGCCGTCCGGTTTACGGGCTTCAATTTGTTGGGATAGGTGTTGAGCAGATTATTGGCGCCGACCGACAGCTTGACGCCCTTCGCCAGCCGGTAGCCGAGTTCGAGGTCGAGGATCGTCTTGGGGCTCAGCTTCTCGTCGACATAGCCCAGGGTGCAGCCGGCACTGCCAGCGGTGCAGGCGGCAAAATCCTCGGTATGATAGACGGCGGCGCTCGCCCGCTGATAGATTTTGCCATAGCGGGTGGCACGCAGGTTCAGGTTGAAATCGCCCTTTTCCCACAGGATGTTGCCGATCAGCTTGTCGCGCGGCGTGCCTTCGGAAAGGTCGCCCTGCTTGGCCCGGCCGATCAGCACCAGCCCGGATGCGGCGATCTCGTCGGGGACCGGGTCGATATGGGTGAAGATGGTCTTGTTGAAATTGGCCGACAGGCTGATCGTCGCGGTGCCAAGGTCGCCCAGCCCCGCCCGATAGGTGCTGACGATGTCGAGGCCGCGGGTGCGCGTGTCGGCCGCGTTGGAGAAGATGAGGCCACCGGCAATGCCCTGGATGCCGGCTGCCGCCAGCGCGTTCATGACCACCGGGCCGCTCAACGTTTCGGACAGCAGGATGCGGTCCCTGACCTTGATCTGATAGGCGTCGACCGTGACGTTGAAATTGGGGGCCGGGGTCAGGACGATGCCGGCGGAGAAGTTGGTCGACTTTTCCGGCTTCAGCGGCTGCGCCCCCAGCGCCCGCGCGGCAACCCCGTCAACCGGCAGCGCCTGTACCGGCAGCAACTGGTTCACGCCGTTGACGGTGACGTTGATCGTGGAGGAGGAGGCATAATGTTGCTGCTGCAGCGTCGGCGCGCGAAAGCCGGTGCTGGCGGTGCCGCGAATGGCAAAGCCGCGAAACGGCTCGATGCGCAGCGACGCCTTGCCGGTATCGGTGGTACCGAAGTCGGAATAATCCTCGTGCCGTCCGGCAAGGCCGAACTCCAGCCCTTCGGCGATCTGGCCTTCCAGATTGATATAGGCGCTCCAGTTGTCGCGGCTCCAGCTACCCGATCCTTCCGGCAGGAAGCCGGTGACGCCCTGCGACCCGACCCCGGTCCGCGTCGCCCCCGCGAGCCAGCTGCCGGCCGGCGAAACATAGCCGCCATCGATATAGGATTCCGGGTCGCCCGGACCGATCAGGAACTTGTTCTTCTTATATTCGGCGCCAACCGCGACCGACAGCGGCCCGGCGAGGCCGATGTCGAGCTCCTTGCTGAAGTCGAGATTGCTGGTCCATTCGTCGAAGCGGATCTTGCCGAGATAGAAATGGGTCGGGCTGGCCGGCCCCATGGAGGGGTTGAGCGAGGTGGTCTGTGCATATTTGACCTCGTCCTGCCCATAGCTGGTCGACAGGTCGACATGGATGCCGCCGCCAATCTCGCCGCGCAGGCCGCCGGCGACCTGAAAATCCTCGTCATAGACGTGGATGCGCGGGATATAGCCCTCGGGGTAGATTTCCAGGATATTGTTGAGCGCCGCCGGATTGCGATAGGTCAGCCAGCCGGCGGCATGCCGCTTGGAATAGGTGCCGAAGCTGTACAGCTCCATGTCGCCGCCAACCGGCATCATCGCGTCATAGCTGGCATTGCCGCCGATCACCTGCGGCTGGCCATATCTGGCGCGGATGCGGGCCGGATCGGCATTGCGCGCGTCGCCGGTGGGGTAGAAGGGATTGCTGGTGATTGGGCTGCTGTTGACCACCGTATTATCCTGCAGCACGCCTTCGCCCGACAGGTGGATATAGCCGCCGTCCGGCCCGATGGCGAAGCCCTTGTCGATCTGCCAGCGGCCCTGCCAGCCGCCATTGTCCGCGGTGTTGCCCATGGTCAGCGCCGCGCCGCCCTGGGTGTCGTTCTTCAGGATGATGTTGACGACACCGGCGATCGCGTCCGACCCATATTGGGCCGATGCGCCGTCGCGCAGCACCTCGATCCGCTGGATCGCATTGCCGGGGATCAGGTCCAGGTCCGGCGGCGACTGGCCATTCTGGACCGATCCGTTGATGAACAGGGTCGCGGTATTGTGCCGCCGCTTGCCGTTGACCAGCACCAGCAACTGGTCGCCGCCCAGGCCGCGCAGCGACAAAGTGCGCACCGCCCAGCTGGCGCCCGCGCCATTGTTCGACACATTGATCGACGGGACCAGCGTACCCAGCAGATCGCGCACCGATTGCTTGCCGCTCGCTTCCAGATCCTTTTCGCCCAGTACGTCGATCGGCGCCAGGCTTTCGGCGACGGTGCGGGTCGTCTGGCGGGTGCCGGTGACGATGATGGGCGCGGATTCCACTGCCGGCTCCGGCGCAGGCGCCATGGCAAGGCCATCCAGCGTCGCCGTGCCGCTGGCCTGCGCGAACTGGATCGCCAGCGGGCGGCGGCGCACCGCGCTGCGGTTGGGCGGGGTGATAAGGGCGATGACGCCGGCGCCGGCCGGTGATCGGCGCAATTCGGTGCCGGCCAGCAACTGGCTGAGCGCATCGTCGGTGCTCAGCCATCCCTCGACCCTCCGGCTGCGGATATTGGCGACTTCGTCATAGGGGAACAGGATGCGAATGCCGGCCTGCGCCGACAGCGCCCGCAGCGCGCCGCTCAGGGGCTGCGACGGGATGGAGAATTTGTGCCGCTGCGACAGGCTGGTGTCCGGCGCAGGGGCGGCAAGCAGTTGGGTCGGCGCAACAAGGCATGTGGCGAGCGAAAGCCTCGCCAGAACATGGCGTTTCTGCATGATATGTCCCCTGCTGATCGGCATTTTTGCCGTTGGTCATGGGAACGAAACATGGCGAGCGATCCGCCATGGACCGGCAACAAAAGCGCCAGGCCATGGCAGTTGCTCAGGAAGGGCTCAGGTCTCGCCGGTTTGAAGGAACCAGCGGTCCGCGCCTTCCAGGCCGATGGCGGTCAGCCGGCCGGAATAATAGGCCCCGGTATCGATGCCGATGCGATTGGCCAGATTTTCGACCTCGGGCGTGATGCTGTGGCCATGGACCACCATCTTGTCATGCCGCCCGCCATGGTTGAGGAAATCGCCGCGTATCCAGCGCAGATCGGACGGTCGCTGCTCGGCGATCGGCACCCTGGGGCGGATGCCGGCATGGACGAACAGATAGTCGCCGACCGTCAGATGATCGACGAAGCTGTCGAGGAAATCGACATCCGCGCGCGGAATATAGTTCATCATCCAGTGGGCGATCGCCCCATCATCCATGTCGGCGCTCAGCGAAAGCGGCAGGCCGTAGCTGGCAAGCGTTTCCATGCCGCCGATGCGCCGGAAGAAGCCGACCGCGCCCTGATCGCCGCGCGCAGCCATGACAAAAATCTCTTCATGATTGCCCTTGAGCAGCCGGATGTCGCTGCCCGATCCATGCAGCGCCCGGACCCGCTCGATCACCTGCGCCGAATGCGGCCCACGATCGATCAGGTCGCCGAGCAGGATGAGGCCCCGGCGCTTTCCAGGCCGCAGCGCATCGTCGGCGACCAGCATGCCGAGCAACTGGTCGAGCAGGTCGAGCCGACCATGAATGTCGCCGATCGCATAGACGCGCCAGTCATCCCCAACGCTGGGAGGCCGCCCGTCCTGGTCATCGGATCGGCGCAGGAATTTCAGCATCGGGAGGGCCATGTGCGCTTCATGGCCCGCGATGCTGCCACAGCGTCACAGCCGCGGCAATGTCACGCCCTGCTGTCCCATATATTTTCCGGCCCGGTCGGCATAGCTGACCTCGCAAGGCTCGTTGCCCTGCAGGAACAGGAACTGGCAGGCGCCTTCATTGGCGTAGATCTTGGCGGGCAGCGGCGTGGTATTGGAAAATTCCAGCGTCACATGGCCTTCCCAGCCCGGTTCCAGCGGCGTGACGTTCACGATGATGCCGCAGCGGGCATAGGTGGATTTGCCAAGGCAGATCACCAGCACGTCGCGCGGCACGCGGAAATATTCGACCGTGCGGGCAAGGGCGAAGCTGTTGGGCGGGATGATGCAGACGTCGGTCTTGCGGTCGACGAAGCTGTTGGCGGCGAAATCCTTGGGATCGACCACGGCGCTGTCGACATTGGTAAAGATCTTGAACTCGTCGGCGACGCGCGCGTCATAGCCATAGGAGGACAGGCCATAGCTGATGCAGCCGTCGCGGCGCTGATTCTCGACGAACGGCTCGATCATGCGGTTCGACTGGGCCTGCTTGCGGATCCAGCGGTCGGAAAGGATGGACATGGGTCTGTCAGCTCTTCTGTGCAGGGGTGATGCCAAGGTCGGCCGGGCCGAAGGCGTGGGGCAGCAGGTCGGCAACGCGATATTCGACCAGGCCTTCGCCTTCGGGCGCGACGCAATAGATGGCCAGGGTGCGGCCGGCCATCTGTTCGGCTTCGTTGATGACCTGGCGGCATCGGCCACAGGGACTGACGATCGCCACGCCGCCGACGCTGCCGTCCGCCGCCATGCCGCCGCCGACGACCGCGATCTCGGTGACATCGGCCAGCCGGCCCTGCGCGTTGACGGTCGCCAGCGCAACGGTTTCGGCGCACAGCGACAGGCCGTAGCTCGCATTTTCGAAATTGCTGCCGGTGACGATGCTGCCATCGGTCAGGCGCACGGCGGCGCCCACGGCAAAGCGGCTGTAGGGCGCATGGGCATGGGCCAGCGCGCCGCGGGCTGCCGCGACCAGCGCGGCGATATTCTTGTCTTCTGCACTCATGGTGCCACCACATCCCATCTGATCGGTCCGTCGACGCCGTCGATATGCCGCATGTCGCTGGCTGTCCACATCACCCAGGGCCGTTTGGCATAATCGGGCGCGAAGAAATTGCCGTCGACCCACAAGGTCCGGTTGATGCCGCTGGCAATGTCATATTGGGCATCGAAATCGGCGCTGATGTTGAGCAGGGCGGGCTTGCCGGCATGGCTTTCGACCAGATTGACCAGCGTGTTGAGTTCCGACAATACCTGATCGCGGCCCGGCCGCGTGGCGCAGGACGGATCGAACCCCAGCCGGATGACCGGGGGCAGGGCGGCATTGTCGCGCGGCACGGTGGTCATGAACTGGGTCGCCTGATCGACGGCCTTGGCACACAGGCTATAGTCCAGCGCCGCGCCATAGCGCATGCCCGCGCCGCGTGCGCCGCGCCAGTTGGCGGCGAACAGCGGGTCGCGCAGGCTGGCGCCCCTGGCCGCGCGAATATAGGCGAAGTCCGCCCCCTGCGCCGCCAGCGTGCCCCATTCGACCAGGCCGGTGTCGGATGTCACCGATACGCCCTGGGTCGGATATTCGTCACGGTTCGGAGCCCATCCGCGTGCATAGATCCACAGTGCCGAACCCAGCACGATGATGATTGCCAGAACCGCCCCCAAGCGGACCAGCAAGCCCCCCAAAGTCAAACGCCCGATGATATTACCCCTTGATGTGCAGGACGCAGATAAGTGTGAACAGGCGGCGCGCGGTGTCGAAGTCGACCGCGATCTTCCCCTCCAGCCGCTCCTTCAGCATGTCCGCTGCGTCGTTGTGAATGCCCCGCCGGGCCATGTCGACGGTTTCGATCTGCGCTGGCGAGGCATTGCTGATCGCCTGATAATAGCTATCGCAGATCGCGAAATATTCGCGGATCGGCCGGCGGAAACGGCCCAGGCCCAAGATGATCGCCTCCAGCGAGCTGTCGTCCGCGCGATTGATCTCGATGACCAGGCGCCCTTCCTCGACCCGCAGCACCACCTTGTAGGGGCCGGCATAGCCGTCGGCATGGACGCGCTCCGGCGCGAAATGATTATCCTCCAGCAGGTCGAAAATGGCGATGCGCCGTTCCTGCTCGACATCCGCGTTGCGCCACAAGATGGTGCGCTCGTCGAGCTTGATGTCTATGATGCGCGGATCGGCCATGGCGGGTCTGCTGTCAGTGCGGCGGTGGGCCACGAAAAGCAAGCGGGACTTGTGGCGGGGGAGATGCGGTTGTTTCAACCTTCGCCCTTGCGCGACCCGCGTCGTGGCGCGATGAGGGCCCATGGTCGAACTCGTGAAACTCAATGCCGCTCCCGAAGAGGGCGGGCTGGAACTGCCGCGCAACGTCGAAGCGGAGGCTGCGCTGCTCGGCGCGCTGATGATTGACAACCGCATCGCGGAGGATGTGCAGCTCAAGCTGAAGCCCGAACATTTCTTCGAGCCACTGCATGGCCGTATCTATGAGGCGGTGATGCGCCTGATCGAGCGCGACATGATCGCCAATCCGGTGACGCTCAAGCCGATGCTGGAACAGGATCCGGCGCTCAAGGAGCTGGGCGGCGCGGCCTATCTGGCGCAGCTCACCGGCAGCGGTGCCGCGCTGCTGGGTGCGCGCGACTTCGCGACCCAGATCTATGACCTTGCCCTACTTCGTCAACTTGTGAACGTTGGTCGAGAACTGGTTGATAATGCTCTGGATACCAGCGAGGATGTCAATCCGCGCGAGCAGATCGAGCTGGCCGAAGTTGCGCTTTACAAAGTGTCGGAAGGCGAGGGCGAGAGCGGGTCGGTCAAGAGCTTCCTCTCCGCCTCCACCATGGCGGTACAGGTGGCTGAACGTGCGCTCAACAGCGGCGGCCATGTGTCGGGTATCACCACCGGCATCAACAGCCTCAACGAGAAGATCGGTGGTCTGCACAATTCCGACTTGATGATCCTGGCCGGTCGTCCGGGCATGGGCAAGACGTCGCTGGCGACCAATATCGCCTATAATGCGGCGTCGCGCTGGCTGCGTGACCATAATGACGGCATTCCGCCGGAAAAGAATATGGGTGCCAAGACCGCCTTCTTCAGCCTCGAAATGTCCGCCGACCAGCTCGCGACCCGCGTTCTTGCCGAACAGTCGGGGATCAGCGGCGAAGCGCTGCGTATGGGCAAGATCAGCCGGGCGGACTTCCAGAACCTGTCGCGCGCCGCGCGCGACCTGCAGGAACTGCCGCTGTTCATCGACGATACGCCGGGCCTGACGATCGCGGCGCTTCGGACCCGCGCTCGTCGTCTCAAGCGCCGTCATGATGTCGGCTTCATCGTCGTCGACTATCTCCAGCTGCTGCAGGGCAGCGGCAAGGCGGGCGATAGTCGCGTCAACGAAATTTCGGAAATTTCTCGTGGTTTGAAGACGTTGGCGAAGGAACTTCATGTGCCGGTTCTGGCGCTGTCGCAGCTCAGTCGTGCGGTGGAACAGCGCGAGGACAAGCGTCCGCAACTGTCCGACCTTCGCGAATCGGGCTCGATCGAGCAGGACGCGGACATGGTCTGGTTCGTGTTCCGCGAGGATTATTATGTCGCCGCCAAGGAGCCGGGCAACAAGGAAGGCCCCGAGCATCAGGAATGGGTGCAGGAGATGGAGCGCATCTACGGCCTGGCCGAAGTGATCGTCGCCAAGCAGCGTCACGGTTCGACCGGCCGTATCCGCATGAAGTTCGACGCGAAGATCACCCGCTTTTCGGATCTGGCCGAGGGCAGCTCCTACCTCGAAGACCTCGAATAAGAAGGCATGGCGGCGGATATATCCGCCGCCACCCGGTTCAGCCGGCGACGAACGCCTTGAACACGATGCACAGCCCGATCATGCTGGCGAGATAGGCGAGCGAGCGGACCACCGGCACGCCCAGGCCATAGAGCGGCAGGTAGAGCGCGCGCGACACCAGCCACAGCCAGCCACCGATCGCCGTCCATTCGCTGGTGCGGTCGGCCACCACCACGCCGAACAGGACGATGATCGCGATCGGGAAGGTTTCCAGGAAATTGGCCTGGGCGCGAACCAGTCGGCCACCTACCGGATCGAGCGGGGGCAGGTTTTCGTCCCGCGCCCCGGTATTCCATTTCAGGCCATATTGCTTCGTCTTGAGATGCGCCGCCGCGAAGATGTGGACCAGCAGCAGGACGCAGGCCCAGGCCAGGATCTTCAGTTCAACCGCCATCATGCCCTCCCTTGATCGCGGCGGCGCCATGCCATCCGCTTATTTGACGATAGGCAACCATATCGCGCTGGCGCCCGCCGCGCCATATTGGACGCTTTGGGTCGCTGGCTTGTAGTCGCCCGGCTTGGCGTCGAAGATCGAGGGCACATAGGTCTGCGGGTTGCGGTCATAGACCGGGAACAGGCTGGACTGGATCTGCACCATGATGCGGTGGCCCGGCTTGAACACATGGTTCACGTTCGGAAGGCCGAATTTGTAATTTTCCGCCTTGCCCGGCGTCAGCGCCTGCGGCTTGTCGAAGCCATGGGCGTAGCGGCCCCGGAAAATGTCGATGCCGATCGGCAGCTCGTAGCCGGCCATCACCGGATTGGCGGTGTTCTCTTCCGGATAGACGTCGATCAGCTTCACCACCCAGTCGCTGTCGGTGCCACTGGTGGCGGCGAACAGGTCGACCATCGGCTGGCCGGCGATATGGACGTCCTTGTCCAGCACCGGCGTCACATAGGTCAGCACATCGGGGCGGCCATCGACGAAACGCTGGTCCTTCACCAGCCAGGTGCGCCAGGCTTCATTCTGGTCCTGATGGATCGGGCGGGGCAGATAGGGCACCGGCTTGGCCGGATCGGAGACATAGGAGTCGCTGCCCACGGCTGCCGGCTTGGCCCAGGACAGGCTGTAGCTGGCGCCGAGATACAGCGGGGTTGGCGTGCCGCCCGGCCATTTGGCGCGAGTTTCCCATTTGTCGATGCCGGTCGCATAGGTGAGCGAGCCGGGCATGGTGTAGCCGGCGGGCGGATTGTCCTTGAGATAATGGTCGAGGAAGGGCTTCATCGTGCCGACGCGGAACTGGCGGCCGGTATCGCCCTCGAACTGCAGATCGCCGAGGCTCCGGCCCTCATAATTGACGCCGCTATGGCGCCATGGGCCGATCACCAGGCTGACCATGTCATTCTTCTTGTCCTGCGGTTCCAGCGCCTTGTAGACCGCTGGGGCGCCATAGCTGTCCTCCTGGTCCCACTGGCCCACGACCAGCATGGTCGGCACGGTCAGCGTGCGCTTGGCCAGCAGCTTGTCGACCGCCTGTTCCTGCCAATAGGCATCATAGGCCGGATGTTCGAGCAGCTTGCGCACCGAGGGAAATGCGTCGAGGCCATAGGCGCGAGCGAAGTCGCCGGCCGATCCGGCGTTCAGCATCGTCGTATATTCGTCGCCATTGCCCATCGGGATCGCGCCGCCGCCCTTCTTGGCGGTCTGCGACAGGCTGTAGCCGAAGCCGAAATTGCGGAAGGCGCCATTGTGGAACCAGTCGTCGCCCATCCAGCCATCGACCATCGGGCTCTGCGGTACGGCGGCCTTCAGCGCAGGGTGTGGATCGATCAGCGCCATCAGCGAGGTGAAGCCGGGATAGGAGGAGCCGGTGATCGCGACCTTGCCGTTGGTTTCCGGCACATTCTTCACCAGCCAGTCGATCGTGTCATAGGCGTCGGTGCTGTTGTCGACATCGGTCTTGTTGAGGGGGCCGCGCAGCGGCCGGGTCATGACATAGTCGCCCTCCGACCCGTGCAGGCCGCGCACGTCCTGATAGACGCGGATATAGCCGTCATTGACGAAATCTGCGTCCATGACCGGCAGGATCTCCTCGATCCTCTGGCTGCGGTTGCGGCTGGTCGCCTTGCCCGCATCATAGGGGGTGCGGGTCAGCAGGATGGGCCCGCGGCTCGTACCCTTGCGCATGACGATGACGGTGAACAGCTTCACCCCGTCGCGCATCGGGATCATCACTTCCTTGCGCACATAGTCCGCCTGTGGCCGGGCCGGATCATAGACATCGACCTTGTCCGGGGTCATCGGATCGGTCTGGGCGGCGATCGGCGCGGCGAGCGCGGCGATCATCAGGGCGGCAGCGGAAATCTGTGCGGCACGAAGCATGGCGATACCCCTTTGTTCTTTTGTAATCATGCAACGGGTCCGGCCTTGAGGAAAGGCCGGACCCGCTTGTCCTTTGTCAGGCCTGCGCGAGGCCGCGGGCGCGATCCTCGATCCGCTTTTCCAGGATCGACAGCGGCATCGCGCCTTCCTCAAGAACGGCGTGGAACTGCTTGATATCGAACTTGTCGCCCAGCAGCGCCTGCGCCTTTTCGCGGGCCTTGGTCCAGCTGCCATGGCCAACCTTGTAACTGGTCGCCTGGCCCGGCTGGGTGCAGTAGCGCTCGACCTCGCGCTGGCAGCGGGGGCGGGCGAATCCGGTCTTCTCGACCATGTAATCGGTCGCCTGCTTGACGCTCCACTGCTTGGAATGGATGCCGGTGTCGACCACCAGGCGGGCGGCGCGGAACAGGAAGGACTGGAGGTAACCGGCGCGGTCGATCGGCGTCGCATAGCCGCCCAGTTCGTCGGCCAGTTGCTCGGCATAGAGCGCCCAGCCTTCGCTATAGGCGCTCATGAAGGCGACCTTGCGCAGCATTGGCACATCGCCAGCGGTCTGCGCGGTCGAGATCTGGAGGTGATGGCCGGGCACGCCTTCATGATAGGTGAGGGCGGGCAGGCCATATTTCGGCCAGTCGCCGACATCCTTCAGGTTGATGAAGTAGATGGCCGGGCGCGAACCGTCGAGCGCGGCGCGGTTATAATAGCCGTTGGAGGCGCCATCCTGGATCTCGACCGGCACCGCGCGGATTTCGAGCGGAGTGTTGGGGATGGTCGTGAACGCCTGGGGCAGCTTCGCCTTCATGGCGTCGAGGTCGCGGTTGAGCTGGGCGAGCAGGGCGGCGCGGCCGTCCGGGCTGTCGGCATAGAGCTGGGCCGGGTCGACATTGAGCGCGGCGAGCTTTTCTCCGACGCTGCCCTTGGTAAAGCCGGCGCCGTTCAGGATCACGTCCAGCTTGGCGCTGATGTCGGCGACCTGCTCCAGCCCCATGGCGTGGATCTGATCGGCGCTAAGGTCGGTGGTGGTCGCCTGCTTGAGCGCCGCTGCGTAGATTTCATCGCCGCGCGGGGTGCGCCATACGCCGTCACCGGCGGCGGTCTTGGGCTTCAACGCTTCGATCGCGGCGATCTGTTCGTCGAGCGCGGGATAGATCGACTTTTCGACGATCGCGGCGGCCTGCGCCTGCCAGTCGCCGGTCACGCCCTTGGCCGCGGCGCGCTTCACCAGCGACTGGACCAGGCTGCTGGTCGCGGCGGGCTGGCCGCGCAGCTTCTTCATCTGGCCAAGCGTCAGGTCGAGCGACCAGCCGGGGGCGAGATAGCCGCGGGCGGCCTCGTCCCGCTGCAGCGCGGTGTCGGTGCGCAGGTTGCGGGCGAAGGCATCGAGCCGGGCGACATAGGCCTCGCAATCACCGGCCGTGTTGATGGTGTGCGCGGTGTTGAGGAAATCGGGCGTCTGGAAATAGCTGCCGCCCTGCTGGAAGATGCGATAGGGGCGCTGGACGCTGTTGAGGCCGAATTTCGCCGGGGCGACCGTCTGCTGGTCGAGCGAATAGAGGATGACCTCCAGGTTCAGGCGCTGCGCATCCGACAGGGCGGCGCCCTCATATCCCTTGAATTCCTTGATCGCCGCCTGGGTCGCGGCCAGCTTCTTCATCGTGCCGGACTTGCTGTTGTCGTCGAGCTGGCTCTTGGCGGCGGAGCGGGCGCCCTTGTCGAGGCCGAGGCTGGTGACCATGGCCGGCGACAGATCAAGCTGGCGCTCGAGGGCGGTGGCGAAGGCGGCCGACAGGCGGGCATCATCGGCGCCGGCCGCCTGGGCCAGGGCGCGTGGCGCGGCGGTGGCGAGCGCGACCGCGCCCGAGGAAAGCAGGAATTGACGACGATCCATGGGGCGACTCCCTTAAGTCCCGTTGGAAAGGGGGGAGTGTATTGCGCTGCTGACACGACAGGTCCAGCGCGCGCCCGCGCTTGTTACGCAATGTTACAATAAGATAGGGGACGGGCGCCCCGCAGGGCGCCCGGTGCAATCAGAAGGCGGGCAGGTTTGCCGGGTCTTCCGGATCGATGACGGGGATCGGCGTCACCGGCGAATGGATGCCGCATTCCACCTTGTCCCAGCCGCGCCAGCGACCGGCGCGCGGGTCTTCACCCGGCAGAACCTTGGACGTGCAGGGTTCGCAGCCGATCGACAGATAGCCCTGCGCCTCCAGCGGGTGACGCGGCAGTTGTTCGGCCTCGAAATAGGCTTCCAGATCGGTCTTGGTCCAGTCGCCCAGCGGATTGATCTTCAGCCGGCCATCCTCGACCTCGAAACGGGGCAGGTTCTGGCGCGTCACCGACTGGAATGCCTTGCGGCCCGAAATCCAGGCGTCCAGGCTCGCCTTGGCGCGCTTCATCGGCTCGACCTTGCGGATTTCGCAGCAGCCGTCGGGGTCATAGGACCAGCGCAGGCCGGTTTCGTCCTTCTTGGCCAGCACGGCAGCGTCGGGCGCGACCACGCTGCTGTTGGTGAAGCCCAGCCGCGCGATGAGTGTGTCGCGATAGTTGAGCGTTTCGGCGAACATCTTCTGCGTGTCGACGAAGATCACCGGGATGGCCTTGTCGGCCTTGGCCACCAGATCGAGCAGCACCGCGCTTTCCGTGCCGAAGGAGGAGACGACGCCGACATTGCCGGCGAGGCCTTCCGCGAACACGGTCTTGAGCATGGTCAGCGTATCGACGCCCTCGAAGCGCGCGTTGAGCGCATCGGCATCCCCCTGGGTAAAGACGGGGCGGGCATCGATCACATCGATCTGGCGGGCAGGTTCAGCCATCAATTTTCTCCGGATGCCGTTTCGCCCAGACGGGCTGACGGCCATCGATCGTCTTCTGATAGACGTCGGCATAGCGGGTGAGCGCGCGCTCCACGGCGGCGTCATCCAGGGCTTTGGCGGGGTGGAAACTGTCGAAGCCGCAGCGGCGCATGGCGTTGATCTGGTCGACCAGCACGTCGCCCACCGCGCGCAATTCGCCCTGATAGCCCGATTCCCGCAGGATGCGCGCGGCCGAATAGCCGCGCCCGTCGCCATAGGCCGGGAAGTTCACCTCAACCAGCGAGAGGCGATCGAGATGCGGCAGCAGTTCGCGCGCATCCTCGCCCGGCTCGATGCGGACGGCGGTGGCGTTGGACTGGCCGGTGAAGGATTCGACCGTGACAGCCGGCTCCTGCGCGGCTTCACCGTCGCGGAAGGAGAGGAACTCAACCATAGATCGCCTCCTTGAAGGGCTTCATGCCGATACGGCGATAGGTGTCGAGGAAGCGCTCCCCGTCGGTGCGTTCGGCGAGGTAGATGTCGGTGACCTTCTCGATCGCGTCGACCACGCCATCCTCGGAGAAACCGGGGCCGGTGATCTGGCCGAGCGAGGCGTCCTCCGCGCCCGAACCGCCGAGCAGCAGCTGGAAATTCTCCACGCCCTTCCGGTCGACGCCCAAAATGCCGATATGGCCGGCATGATGGTGGCCGCAGGCATTGATGCAGCCCGAAATCTTGAGCTTCAGCTCGCCCAGTTCCGCCTGACGCGCATTGTCGGCGAAGCGCTGCGCGATCTTCTGCGCCAGCGGGATCGAACGGGCATTGGCCAGCGCGCAATAGTCGAGGCCAGGGCAGGCGATGATATCGGTGATGAGGTCGAGATTGGCCTCGGCCAGTCCCGCTTCGTCCAGCTTTTGCCAGATGGCGTAGAGATCCGCCTTCTTCACATGCGGCAGGACCAGGTTCTGCGCATGGGTGACGCGCAGTTCGTCGAGGCTATACTGCTCGGCCAGCGACGCGACCAATTCGATCTGCTCGGCCGAAGCATCGCCGGGAATGCCGGTGAGCGGCTTCAGGCTGATATTGACGATCGCATAGCCGGGCTGCTTGTGGGCCGCGACCTGACGGTCGACCCACAGGGCGAAGGCCGGATCGGCACGGTCGATCTCTTCGCTCAGGCCCGTTTCATAGGCCGGGTTGGCGAAGAAGGCGCGGATGCGGTCCAGTTCCTCGGTCGGCGGGTTGAGGCCCAGTTCGCGCATATGGGCGAACTCTTCCTCGACCTGGCGCTTATATTCCTCGACGCCGATCTCATGGACCAGGATCTTGATCCGGGCCTTGTACTTGTTGTCGCGGCGACCGTAGCGATTATAGACGCGCAGGCAGGCCTCCAGATAGGAGACGATCTCCTCTTCGGCCACGAAATCGCGAATCTGCGGCGCGACCATCGGGGTGCGGCCCATGCCGCCACCGGCATAGACTTCGGCGCCGATGATGCCATCCTTCGACACCAGCTTCAGGCCGATATCGTGCAGGCGCATCGCCGCGCGATCGTCGTCGCTGGCAATCACGCAAATCTTGAACTTGCGCGGCAGGTAAGTGAATTCCGGGTGGAAGCTCGACCATTGGCGCAGCAGCTCGGCCCAGGGGCGGGGGTCCGCCACCTCGTCGGCGCTAACGCCGGCATATTGGTCGGAACTGATGTTGCGGATGCAGTTGCCGCTCGTCTGGATGGCGTGCATCTCCACCGTCGCCAGTTCGGCGAGGATGTCGGGCGCATCGGCCAGCTTGATCCAGTTATATTGCAGGTTCTGGCGCGTGGTGAAGTGGCCATAGCCCTTGTCGTACTTCGCCGCGATCTCGCCCAGCTTGCGCATCTGCTTGCCGCTGAGCGTGCCATAGGGGATGGCGACGCGCAGCATATAGGCGTGAAGCTGAAGATAGAGGCCGTTCATCAGCCGCAGCGGCTTGAACTGATCCTCGGTCAGCGCGCCGGTCAGGCGGCGCTGCACCTGGTCGCGAAATTCATCGACGCGGGCGTCGACGATGGACTGGTCGTAGCTGTCGTAGCGATACATGTCAGATCACCCAGTTGCCGGCGTCGGCGTCATTCGGTTTCAGGTTCAGGTCCGGACGGACCGTGGGGCCAAGCGCGCGAATGCGGTCCTTGATATGGGCCGGGCGCACGCCCTCGTCGGTGACGGTCGCGTCGATCACATAGGCGCCGACCACGCGCAGCGCCGCTTCCTCGGTGCGGGCGAGGTCGTCGCCCTGTTCGCTGACATCGGCGCTGTCGCCGACCTGGCGCGACCAGCCATCGCCGGCCCACCAGATGACATCACCGGTCACCAGATCATTGCCCGTCAGGATCTTCACGAACGCATCTCCGAAATACTCTCCCCTTTTGCCGCCCAGTCCGCCAGCACATCGCGTGCCAGGGCATGGGCTGCCACGTCGCCGACCACGATCAGGGCCGGGCTTTTGACTTCTTCACGCGCCACCATGTCGCCCAGATCGGCAAGCAGGGTGCGCAGGCTGCGCATATCGGCGCGCGTGCCATTTTCCAGCACCGCGACCGGGATCGCCGGTGACACGCCGTCGGCTATCAGCTTGTCGGCGATGTCGGCGGCAGTCGCGACGCCCATATAGATGACGAGCGTGCGGCCTTTTCCCGCAAGGCCCGACCAGTCCTGATCGGTAAGCCCCTTGCACTGGCCGGCAACGAAACTGACCGCGCTCGACGCCTCGCGATGGGTCAGTGGCAGTTGCGCCTGGGCGGCGGCGCCGATTGCGGCGCTGATCCCCGGCACAACCTCTACCGGGACGCCGGCGGCGCGGCAGGCATCCACTTCCTCGCCACCGCGGCCGAAGATGAAGGGATCGCCGCCCTTCAGGCGGACGACCGGCTCACCGGCGAGGGCGAAGCGGACCAGCAGGGCGTTGATCGCCTCCTGCGGCATGGAATGGCGGCTGCGCTGCTTGGCGACCGAGACCAGTTCGGTCTGCGGGCCGGCCAGCGCCAATATGTCGTCGGACACCAGCCCGTCATGCACGATCAGGCGCGCGTCGCGGATCAGGCGCACGGCCTTGATGGTCAGCAGTTCCGGGTCGCCCGGTCCCGCGCCCACCAGGTGGACGGTAGCAGGTGCAATGTCAGCCATGCTCGCCACATGGCGAAAGGGCAGCGGAGTTTCAATTCAGAATGGATATGGAGGGGCTTAGGAAAAGTTTTGTCCAGTAGCCGGGTTGTCAATCGCCCATGGCGCTGACGTCGATGTCCTTGAGGCCGATGCCGATGGTGGCGCGGGGCTGTTCGATCTCGGCGGATGCGACCGGATAGGCGCAATAATCGGCGGCATAATAGGCGCTGGGGCGGTGGTTGCCGGACACGCCGACGCCGCCGAACGGGGCGGTGCCGGATGCGCCATTGGTGGGCCGGTTCCAGTTGATCACGCCGGCGCGGACATTGCCCCAGAATTGCGCATATTGTTCGGGACTGCCGCCGACGAGCGAGGCGGACAGACCGTAGCGGCTGCTATTGGCTTCGGCGATGGCGGTTTCGAAATCGGGCACGCGCACGATCTGGAGCAGCGGGCCGAACAGTTCGACATCGGGCCGCTCCTGCATCGCGGTCACGTCGATGATCGCGGGCGTCAGGAAGGGCAGGCCCTTTTGCGGCCGGACCATATGCTTGATCGGCCGGCCGCCATGGCTCATCAGATAGAGGAAGCTTTCGGTTAGGCCATCGGCGGTCGGATTGTCGATAACCGGCCCCATATAGGGCTGCGGATCGGCATGGGGGTGATCGACGATCACCCGGTCGGCAAGCTTCTTGACCTCCGCGATCAGGGCGTCGGCCATCGCGTCGCGCACGATCAGCCGGCTGGCGGCGGTGCAGCGCTGGCCGCTCGACAGGAAGGCGGACTGGATGACCAGCGCGGCGGCGGCGCCGATTTCCGGCGTGTCCCAGACGACCAGCGGATTGTTGCCACCCATTTCGAGCGCGAGGATCTTGCCCGGCTGGGTCGCGAACTGGCGGTTGATGGCGATGCCGGTCTGGGCCGATCCGGTGAACAATATGCCCGCGACATCGGCATGGGCGGCGAGTGCCTTGCCTTCCTCCGCGCCGCCGAGCAGCAACTGGACGGCATCGGTCGGGACGCCTGCCTCATGATAGAAGCGCACCAGCATCTCGCCGACCGCCGGGGTCTTTTCCGACGGTTTGAAGATGACGGCATTGCCCGCCAGCAGCGCGGGGATGATGTGGCCATTGGGCAGGTGGGCCGGAAAATTATAGGGGCCAAGCACCGCCATCACGCCATGGGGCTTGTGCCGCACCGACTGGCGGGCGCCCAGATTGGCCTCCAGCCGGCGCTGGCCGGTGCGTTCGGAATAGGCGGCGACCGATGTGTCGATCTTGGCCATGACCGCCGTCACCTCGGTCCGGGCGTCCCATAGCGGCTTTCCGGTTTCGCGGGCGATCAGGTCGGCCAGTTCCTCCTCATGGGCGCGCACGACATTGACGAAGCGGCGCAGCGTTTCGATGCGGAAGGCGACCGGCTGTGCGGCCCAACGCGGCCAGCCGGAGCGGGCGCGGGCGACGATATCGTCCACGTCGCCGCTTTCGCCCTGCCATAGCAGGGCGCCGGTCGCGGGTTCATGGGACGTCAGCGCGGCGGACATGGTGCAGGATATGACCGAAAATGGTTAACGAAGGAAGAGCGGGGCATGGAGGGCGCTCTTCTACGTTCGGCCAATAGGAAATGTTCCGCTTAACTTCCCATATTTCCCGCATATTTGGACATTTAAGAACCGAAGTTGGAAATTTTATGATGCTGGGCCGATCCGGCCGGGCTGGGCGCCCGTGCCGGATCGATCCTGTACCATCCTGCCCTCGAATAGGACAGCGCGGCCGCCCGGCAGCAGCGATCAGAAGCCGTAGCGGATCGACATTTCGGCGCTGCGCCGGGCTTCTTCGTTGCGGACCGCGGCAAGATCGGCCGGCGCCGTCCGATCGGTCAGGCGGTGGAGCAGGAACTGGCCGAAATTCCATTCGCCCAGATCCGACGCGGCGTTGATATGGCCGCTTTCGCCCGCGTCGGCGAACTGGCTGCCCCAGAATTGGGCCAGCCGCCGGGCGCTGGCAAAGTCGATATAGGGATCGTTGCGGCTGGCGACGACGATCGAGGGGAAGGGGAGTAGCCCCTTGGGCGTGGGGCCGAAGCCGACGAGGCGGCGGTCGACCGCGCCGCTGTCCACTTCCGGCGGCGCCACCAGCAGGGCGCCGGCCACCTTGTCCCGCAACTGTCCGGTTTCGAACGCTGCCCACCAGGCGACCGCATGGCAGCCAAGGCTGTGCGCGGCCAGGATCACCGGTCCGTCAACCTGGGCGATAGCATGGCCCAGATTGGTGATCCAGGCATTGCGATGGGGCGCGTCCCAGCTACCCAGTTCGACCCGATGGCAGTCGGGAAGCGCCTTTTCCCAAAGGCTTTGCCAATGGCCCGGACCGCTGTTCATCAGGCCGGGGACGGTCAGGATGGTGGGGGTCTGGTCGTCCGACAGGGTGTGAATCGTCATCTGCACCTCCAAATCTATGGGGCGATTTTATCACTACTGATTTGATTGACAATAAAGCTTTGCTGATGCGTGGCGAAGTTGGGATGGATTGTGTTGCGCGAAAAATACCAAATATAAAAATATGTTGCCGACTATTGGCGTAATTTTCGTGCAGAAAATGTGATTTGCGCGAACTGGAGCCCGATTTTCCGGGCTTTCGGCAAATTGGCACGGCCCCTGCAATGCTCCTGGCACGACCCGATCGGGGTCGCGGAACGAGATTTCAGGGAAGGAATTTGCTCATGAAGACCATCACCATCATCGCCGCTGCCGCCGCCATGACCGTTGCTGCCGCGCCGGCCTTCGCCCAGCCGGAAGGCAAGTTTGGCAACGCCAAGGTCAGCTATGAAGAAAAGACCGACCGCTACTGCTTCCGCGAAACGCGCGCCAATTCGCGCATCCCGCTGGTCGATTGCCGCAGCAAGCAGGACTGGGCCGACGCGGGCCTGACCATCAGCCGCAAGCCGGCCGTCCAGTTGGCCCAGCGCTGAGCGCCGGCACCACCGATCCATCAAAATCAGGGAAGGAATTTGCTCATGAAGACCATCGCCATCATCGCCGCCGCTGCTGCCATGACCGTTGCCGCCACGCCAGCCTTCGCCCAGCCCGTAGGCAAGTTTGGCAACGCCAAGGTCAGCTATGAAGAGAAAACCGACCGCTACTGCTTCCGCGAAGTGCAGCCGAGCACGCTGGTGCCGCGCGTCGATTGCCGCAGCAGGCAGGATTGGGCCGACGCTGGCCTGACCATCAGCCGCAAGTCGGCCGTCCAGCTTGCCCGGCGCTGAGGCGCAGTGCCTCCCGGCGAGAGGAAGCCGGGAGGCTGCCCGGATGGGGCGGATTTTGCGGCAGGTCGCGCCAGGCCCGCGATCAACGCCGGAACGGCCTCGCTGCGATGTCGTTGGTTCGACGGACGCGGCCCGCGCATGGTTATCTCGGGGCGGCCTGCGACCGATGGAGCGTCCCGTCCCGCCTTCCGGGGCAAAGGCGGGACGCTTTTTCCGTGTTACGCTGCTGCGATCAGCGGTAATCGGCCGGACGGATCCGGCTTCTTTCTGAAAATTGCTGGCGGGTCTCGACCGTAAATCGACGCGACAGTCGAAGTTCACAGTGTCGTGAGGCTGATTCCGGCGAAATGCGCCGGTGATGCTCCTGCGACGCGCCGACGGCGCGCCTGTGAAGCGACACGCGCATCGAAATCGGAGCATCACCACGCCTCGGTGACGCGACAGTGGTGCGACAGTGAAGCGACGCCCATGCGCCAGCAGGCGGTTGCGGAGCGACCGCGAGATGGCGTGAAGATCGTGTGATTGATCCATTTCCAAGGGTAGATCAGAGAAAGGCGGAATAGGACAGGGTGGGAATGGCCATTTTCAGCCAATCCGATGCGGGATGTGCTTTCCGCAAAGTTGCCGTAAGCGGCTCCATTGCCCTGCAAGTATCGACCGGCCTGAGCGGTGGACTGCTCTCCTCTTGCTCATGTCTACCGCGCCTGACACGATGACTGCATGAGGATATGCTGCCTGCCGCTGATCGTGATTGCATTGGAAGCCTGCACACCGGCCGTAAGTGAATCGGCAGGACCATGCACAGAGAACTTCTGCCTCCCCGATGGGGCTAAGATCACCCGCACCCAAGAAGGGCCAGATTTTAACGTCCATGATGTCTCATGGATGGGCCAGAGGTTCGGCATCTATGAGGGCAATCATCCCCAAAAGGGGGATCAGGGCAGCCGCGCAGCCGTCAAGCTCCGCATTGACTCCAGGGCCCGCATTGGCGTCGCGGAGGGGCGTGGCAGCATCATCGTCGCCACCGGGAAAGGCTGGCCCGCCTTTTTGGACGTAATGGGGCCATGCAGGTCGGATAGGGACTGCACGCTCGTGAAGTTTGCCGAGGGACTGAGGGGACGGTGAAGTCTGAATGGGCCAGAAAGACTGGACGGTCGCGCATCGACCAGTTTTCGACGTTCGCATGGTTCCCCACTGATCTCAATTGCAGACGTTCTGGCAAAGCTGCAAACAGGCTCGATGGAACAGCCCATTCATGAGCCTAGATGCAACACATGCGGTCGCATTCTTGGCATAGATGCCGATCCCCTTTCCACGAACTGTGGCGGTGATTGTTGGGGATGCGTTGGCGAACTAGAGGCGGATGGATGGCCAGCGTCTGCGGAAAAGGTATCTGCTGAGGTAGCTTCTGGGCTTCGCGACCCTGATGGCTCAGTGAAGCCCTCGCAACGATAGGCCAAGATCGACCAGAAGCGGGCGTTTCCTACTCCCCTCCCTTCCAGGGAGGGGCCGGGGGTGGGTGCGCCGCGTAGCGGCGGTCTACGGTCGACAGGGCAGAAGCTCGCTACGCTCGCAACCCACCCCAACCCCTCCCTGGAAGGGAGGGGCTATGTCTTGCTCCCACCCATTTTCGTCATTCCCGCGAAGGCTGGGATCACTCTTTTCTTCAAGGGGAACATAGAAGAAGTGGGATGCCAGCCTTCGCTGGCATGACGGGTTTGAAGCACAGTCGCTGATCCACCAAATTCGACCACTCGATCAGGGGCGGGCAGCACTCGCTTGGTCGGGCTTTGGCCTTTCTCAGGGCAATGCCGGCGCACTCCCGTGCGCTTCGCCCATGCGGCGGATGGCGGTGACCTTGGCGTGGAGCGGGGACCAGTCGTCGGACTGGTCGATCGCGCTCCAGATCGCTTCCACCTCGTCGATATGCATGGAGCAGGGGGTCTCGTCCGACCAATAGGCGTGGTCGCGGGCGCCAGGGATGGGCGGGTGGTCGGCCAGCGTGTCGCGCAGTTCGGCCCAGATGGGTTCGCTGTAACGCGCCGGATTGCGGGGCGTGCCGCCGCGCCAGTCGTGGAAGAAGATATCGATCGGCGTCGCCGTGGTCATCATCGCGCGCACGGCGGTTTCGGTCATGGCGGCGGTATTCGCGCCTGGCCGGACGCCGAGGCGCCAGCAGAAACGGCGCTGCATCGCCTGCGCATAGAGGGCGGGGAAGCGTTCGAGCTGTTCGATCAGCGGCGGGGCTTCGGTAAGCGGGCGCAGCGAAACGGCGAACTGGGCGACGTCCCAGTGGATCGCCTCGGCCTGGCGGGCAAAGGCGTAGAGGCCGGCATGGTCGAAATAGGCGGCGGTGAAATTAGCGTCCCAGAGCGGCGTGAAGCGCCAAGGGCCATAGTCGAAGCTTTCGCCGGTGACATTGATATTGTCGCTGTTGAGCACGCCATGGACGAAGCCGGCAACCATGTAGCTGGCGGCCAGGTCGGCGGTGCGATCGACCACGCGGCCGAGCAACTGGGCGGGCGGATTGTCGCCGGGCTGTTCCCCATAGAGGTGGGTGAGGGCATAGTCGGTCAGCCGTTCGAGCAACCTATTATCCTCGATATAGGCGGCGCGCTGGAAGCTGCCGATGCGGATGTGCGAATGGCTGAGCCGGACCATCGCCGCGCCGCGCGTGGGGGATGGCTCGTCATTGCGCTCCAGCGCCTCGCCGGTCTCGATGATCGAGAAGGTCTTCGACGTGTTGACGCCCAGCGCCTCCAGCATCTCGGTCGCCAAAATCTCGCGCACGCCGCCCTTGAGCGTCAGGCGCCCGTCGCCAAAGCGGCTATAGGGGGTCTGGCCCGATCCCTTGGTGCCAAGGTCGAGCAGGCGGCCGTCCGCGTCGCGCATCTGGGCGAAGAGGAAGCCGCGGCCGTCGCCGATATCGGGATTATAATGGCGGAACTGATGGCCATGGTAACGCAGGGCGAGCGGCTGGGGGAGGTTGTCGGGCAGGGGCGCGAAGCGGCCGAAATGGGCTATCCATTCGGCGTCGCTCAGATGATCAAGGCCGACCGATGCGGCGGCGCGGTCATTGCGGAACCGCAACAGGGTCTGCGGAAAGTCCGCAGCATGCACCGGATCGGCGATGTCGGGCATCAGCGCGGTGATTTCCGTGGCGGGGCTGTAATTGGCGGCTTGCGGCTTGTTGTCCATGCGGCGATATGGGGGAGCATGGGCGGAAGGATCAAGCTTGACCGGCTATAGTGACGCATATTGGTGGTCCCCGGATGGACTGCGGCTGCATTATCGCGACTATGCGGGCGGCGAGGACGGGCGGCCGCCCGTGCTGTGCCTGTCAGGGCTGACCCGTAATGCGCGCGATTTCGAGCCGCTGGCACAGCGGCTGGCGGGCGAGTGGCGGGTGATCTGCCCGGATATGCGGGGGCGCGCCGAAAGCGCCTATGCCAAGGATCCGATGAGCTATGTGCCGCTGACCTATTTGCAGGATATCGGCCGGTTGCTGGCGGACCTGGCAATCACCCGCTTCGTCGCGGTCGGCACGTCGCTGGGCGGGATCATCACCATGCTGATCGCCGCGACCCATCGCGAATGGCTGGCGGGCGCGGTGCTGAACGATGTCGGCCCGACGCTGGACGAGGCGGGGCTGGACCGGATTCGCGGCTATGTGGGTGTGGGTCAGTCGCACCCGAGCTGGGTCCATGCGGCCCGCGCGCTGGAGGAAGCGAACGGCGATGTCTATCCGGCCTATGGGCTGGAGCAGTGGCTGGCGATGGCCAAGCGCCTCTATCGGCTGAACAGCGGCGGGCGGATCGTGCTCGACTATGACATGCGCATCGCCGAACCGCTGCGCGCGCCGGGCGGCGAGGCGGGCGTCGACATGTGGCCGGTGATGACGGCGTTTCAGGGCATTCCGACCCTGTTGCTGCGTGGCGCCCGATCGGACCTGTTGAGCGCGTCGACGGCGGAGCGGATGGCGCGCGAGGTGGGGGCAAGCGCGGAACTGGTGACGGTGCCCGATGTCGGCCATGCGCCGGCACTGGACGAGCCGGAGGCGGCGGCCGGGATCGACCGTTTGCTGGAACGCGTGCTGCGTGGTTGATGGCGGCGGCGTGAGGCGGGGCGACCCGCCGCGCATCCTGCATATCCATGGCAGCTTCACCCTGGGCGGCAAGGAAGCCCGCGCGATCCGGCTGATGAACATCTGGGGCGACAAGGCGCGGCACAGCATCGTCAGCGCCGCGCCCGAGGCGCTTGCCGCCCGCAGCGCGATCGAGCCGCAGGTGCCGGTCGATTTTCCCCAAGCGCCGCCCTTTGCCGGGCGGCCGGGGCTGGCCCGGTTCCGCGCGATTGCGCAGTTCCTGTCCGGCTATGACCTGGTGCTGGGCTATAATTGGGGCGCGATGGACGGGGTGATGGCGCACCGGCTGTTCGCCCGGTCGATGCGCCTGCCGCCGCTGATCCATCATGAGGATGGCTTCAACGCCGATGAGGCGGCCGGGCTTAAACCGCAGCGCAATCTCTATCGGCGCATGGCGCTGGGGCGGGCGCAGGCGCTGGTCGTGCCCTCGGCCCGGCTGGAGCGGATCGCGCATCAGGCGTGGAAGCAGCCGGCCGGCAAGGTGCATCTGATCCGCAACGGCATCGATGTGGCGCGCTATGCGCAGGCGCCGGCACCGGATGCAATACCGGGGCTGGTGCGCACGCCGGGCAAGCTGCTGGTCGGTACGCTGGCGGGGCTGCGCGCGGTCAAGAATATCCCCCGGCTGGTGCGGGCGGTGGCGGTCCATCGCGAACGGCTGCAACTGGTGGTGGTGGGCGAGGGGCCGGAGCGCGATGCGATCCTGGCCGAGGCGGCGGCGCACGGGCTGGACGATATCAGCCTGGCCGGGTTCATGACCGACCCCTGGCGCTTCGTCGGCCTGTTCGACATTTTTGCCCTGTCGTCGGACAGCGAACAGTTCCCGATCTCGCTGGTGGAGGCGATGGCGGCCGGACTGCCGGTGGCGTCTACCGATGTCGGCGACGTCGCCAATATGGTGGCGCCGGCCAACCGGCCCTTTGTTGTGGCGGACGAACAGGGGCTGGCCGACGCGCTGGGGACGCTGGCCGCCGACCCGGAATTGCGCGCCGCATTGGGGGCGGCAAACCGGGCGCGGGCGCAGCGCGATTATGACGAAAAGACCATGGTCGACGCCTATGCCGCATTATATGGCGAGGCTCTGGCCAGCCCCCACATTTTGCGCTAGGGCGCCCTACAGTTCGTCATCCCTGACAAAAACTGTTATAGGACGACATTTCAACCGGTCTGGGGAGGCCGGTTCATTTCGCGGGAGAAGTCGTTGTTCAAGGGTTTGAAACCCATCGTCTATGGTGGCCGTGAAGTCTGGCCGCTGGTCGAAGGTGGCAAGGGTGTTGCTGTTTCCAACCATGCCAGTTCGGGCGCCTGGGCGGCTGCCGGGGGCATCGGCACGGTATCGGCGGTCAATGCCGACAGCTATGACTCCATGGGCAATATCATCCCGCAAATCTATCATGGCCGCACCCGCCGCGACCGCCATGAGGAACTGATCGCCTATGCCATCGACGGTGCCGTCGAGCAGGTGAAGCGCGCCTATGAGATTGCCGGCGGCAAGGGCGCGATCAACATCAACGTGCTGTGGGAAATGGGCGGTGCGCAGCGCGTGCTGCACGGCGTGCTGGAAAAGACCAAGGGCATGGTCGCCGGCGTCACCTGTGGCGCGGGCATGCCCTACAAGCTCAGCGAAATCGCTGCCTCCTACAATGTCAGCTATCTGCCGATCGTGTCGTCGGGCCGTGCCTTCCGCGCATTGTGGAAGCGCGCTTATTCCAAGGCATCGGAATGGCTGGGCGCGGTGGTCTATGAAGATCCCTGGCTGGCCGGTGGCCACAACGGCCTGTCCAACGCGGAAGATCCGCGCGCGCCGCAGGACCCCTATCCGCGCGTTCGCGACCTGCGCGCCACGATGCGCGAAGGCGGCATTTCCGACGATGTGCCGATCGTCATGGCCGGCGGCGTCTGGGCGCTCAAGGACTGGAACGACTGGATCGACAATCCCGAGCTGGGCGCGATCATGTTCCAGTTCGGCACCCGTCCGCTGCTGACCCAGGAAAGCCCGATCCCGCAGGATTGGAAGGACCGGCTGATGCAGTTGGAACCGGGCGACGTGCTGCTGCACAAATTCTCGCCCACCGGCTTCTACAGCTCGGCGATCCGCAATCCTTTCCTGCGTTCGCTCGAAGCGCGGTCGGACCGCCAGATCCCGTTCAGCACCGAACAGGCGGGCGATCACACCCATCAGCTCGACGCGGGCGTGAAGGGCAAGAATTTCTGGGTGACGGTCGGCGACCTGCTGCGCGCGCGCGAATGGGTAGGTCAGGGCTTCACCTCCGCGCTCAAGACGCCGGACAACACGCTCGTCTTCGTGACCGAGGAAGAGAAGGCGGAAATCCGCAAGGACCAGACCGACTGCATGGGCTGCCTGTCGCAGTGCAGCTTCTCCAGCTGGATGGACAGCGAAACCAACTCCACCGGTCGCCTGGCTGATCCGCGCAGCTTCTGCATCCAGAAGTCGCTGCAGGAATCGGTCCATGGCGGCGACCTGGACAAGAATCTGCTGTTCGCCGGCCATGCCGCCTATCGCTTCAAGCAGGACCCCTTCTATTCGAACGGGTTCGTGCCGACCGTGAAGCAGCTGGTCGACCGCATCCTGACCGGCGACTGATGGCGGCGGATATTCAGGGGCTGGCGGTGCTGCATTATGACACGCCGCATTTCGACGTGGTACGGCCGGGGCAGTTCGTGCTCTGCGCCGTATCGGGCGCGCGAATCGACCTCGACGATCTCAAATATTGGAGCGCCGAGTTTCAGGAAGCCTATCGCGGGCCGGAGGAGGCGACGGCTTCCTCCCTGCGCCACCGCGGTGCAGCATTTCGCTGAACCGCGGTAAGTGCCTGCTACCATTCGGCTTTTTGGCATCGTTCGATTAGTTGAATGATTGCTGTGCGCTGCAGCGAAAATTTCAAGATGTTGCGATTTCCATTCATCGCCCTGGCGGCACGTCTTGTCGTGAGATTGCTGTTCCCACGTCCATTTATCTGATGTATTCTTCCTCAACAGGCGGCGCAGATCGTCTTTTGGGTGAAGGATGTGTCAGATGTCTCGAATTGATGTCTTCGGCGATCGTATCTGTCTGGTGAGCAGCCTGCTGATCCTGGGCTGGTTCATTTACAACGTGTCCTTCTAAACAGGACGCGACCGGGAAAGGCAGGGCGATCCATTTGGCGATGCAAGTCGCTGGATGCGCTTTGTTTTTTTCGGATCCTGCTGGATTTTCCTCTCCTTTTGACAGCGGTATCGGCTGGCAATTGCTGCCGGAACCGATATGAACGCCGGGAATGCTTTTAACAGGGCGTCCTCGGGGCGTCCGTTCACGCCAGTCATGGGAGTTGCCCGCCGTGAAAACCCGCGCCGCCGTCGCTTTCGAAGCGAAGAAACCCCTCGAAATCGTCGAGGTCGATCTGGAAGGCCCCAAGGCGGGCGAAGTCCTGGTCGAGATCATGGCGACCGGCATCTGTCATACCGATGCCTATACGCTGGACGGGTTCGACAGCGAGGGCATCTTCCCCTCGATCCTGGGCCATGAGGGCGCGGGCATCGTCCGAGAAGTGGGTGCTGGCGTCACCAGTCTGGTGCCGGGCGCCCATGTCATCCCGCTCTACACCCCCGAATGCCGCCAGTGTAAGTCGTGCCTGAGCGGCAAGACGAACCTCTGCACCGCGATCCGCGCGACCCAGGGCAAGGGGCTGATGCCTGACGGCACGACCCGCTTTTCCTACAAGGGCCAGCCGATCTTTCATTATATGGGTTGTTCGACCTTCTCCAACTTCACCGTCCTGCCCGAGATCGCGCTGGCCAAGATCCGCGAGGACGCGCCGTTCCAGAGCAGCTGCTATATCGGCTGCGGCGTCACCACGGGCGTGGGCGCGGTGATCAACACCGCCAAGGTGCAGGTCGGCGACAATGTCGTGATCTTCGGCCTGGGCGGCATCGGTCTCAACGTCATCCAGGGCGCGCGCCTGGCCGGCGCGAACAAGATCATCGGCGTCGACATCAATCCCGATCGCGAGGAATGGGGCCGCAGGTTCGGCATGACCGAGTTCCTCAACTCCAAGGGGATGAGCCGCGAGGATGTGGTCGCCGCGATCGTCGCGATGACCGATGGCGGCGCGGACTACACGTTCGACGCCACCGGCAATACCGAAGTGATGCGCGTGGCGCTGGAAGCCTGTCATCGCGGCTGGGGCACCAGCATCATCATCGGCGTGGCCGAGGCCGGCAAGGAAATCAGCACCCGTCCGTTCCAGCTGGTCACGGGTCGCAACTGGCGTGGCACGGCCTTTGGCGGCGCCAAGGGCCGCACCGACGTGCCCAAGATCGTCGACATGTACATGACCGGAAAGATCGAGATCGACCCGATGATCACCCATGTCATGGGGCTGGAGGACATCAACAAGGGGTTCGACCTGATGCATGCGGGCGAGAGCATCCGCAGCGTCGTCGTCTTCTGAACCGATAACCCAACAGGAGAGTGACCATGTTCAGCCATGTGATGGTGGGATCGAATGATCTCGACGTTTCCCGCGCCTTTTATGATGCGCTGTTCGGTGTGGTCGGCGGCAAGCCGGCGATGCAGGACGACAAGGGACGGCTGATCTACATGCATGACGGCGCGCTGTTCATGGTCACAAAACCGATCGACGGGGAACCGGCCTGCCACGCCAATGGCGGCACGATCGGTTTCCGCATGACATCGACCGAGCAGGCCGATGCCTGGCATGCGGCCGGGGTCGCGGCGGGCGGCACGGCGTGCGAAGATCCGCCGGGCGTGCGCGAGGGCGGATTCGGCAAGCTCTATCTCGCCTATCTGCGCGATCCCGCCGGCAACAAGCTGTGCGGCCTGCATCGGATCGGCTGAGGAAGGAAGAGCCAAGTGGAGACGGTTTCGACTAACAGGGCCTTTGGCGGCATCCAGGGCGTCTATCGCCATGCTTCGCGCGAGACGGGGACGGAGATGACCTTCTCCGTCTTCGTGCCGCCGCATGCGCCGGGCGCGAAGCTGCCGGTGGTCTGGTATCTGTCCGGCCTTACCTGCACCCATGCCAATGTGACGGAAAAGGGCGAGTTTCGCCGGGCCTGCGCGGAACTGGGGCTGATCTTCGTCGCGCCCGATACCTCGCCGCGGGGCGAGGGCGTGGCCGACGATCCGGACGGCGCCTGGGACTTTGGCCTGGGCGCGGGCTTCTATGTCGATGCGACGCAGGCGCCCTATGCGGCCCATTATCGCATGTGGTCCTATGTGACGCAGGAATTGCCGGCGTTGATCGCGGACCAGTTTCCCGCCGACATGGATCGCCAGTCGATCATGGGGCACAGCATGGGCGGCCATGGCGCGCTGACCGTCGGGCTGACCTATCCCGAGCGCTATCGTGCGGTCTCCGCCTTCGCGCCGATCGTGGCGCCGGGGCAGGTGCCCTGGGGCGAGAAGGCGCTGGGCGGCTATCTGGGCGAGGACCGCGCGGCGTGGCGCAAGCATGACGCTGTCGCGCTGATCGAGGATGGTGCGCGGATCGATGCGCTGCTGGTCGATCAGGGCGCGGGCGACAGCTTCCTGGAGGGGCAGTTACGCCCCGAATTGCTGCGCACGGCCTGCGACGCGGCGGGCATCGACCTGACGCTCCATCTGCGCGACGGCTATGACCATAGCTATTATTTCATCTCCAGCTTCATGGACGATCATCTGCGCTGGCACGCCGCGCGGCTGGGTTGATCGTGGGCCGTCTGGGCAAAGCCCGAATGGTCGCGGCACAAGATAAGCTATTTTGCCTTTCTCTATTTGATAGGTAGATAGGGTGCCGAGCGTTTCGCTCCGCGGCTTTTGAAGGATGTCAGCTTGCTCCGCGTCACCAACGGCTAAAGCGCACGGTACCCAAGCGACAACGCCCGGTTTCGTGTTCCTCCCGCACAAGGAGAAGACGATGACCCATAAGCAAGCCCGTGTCCGCCAGCAGCGACAGGACCAGACCCCGCAAATCCATATTCCCCATAGCAGCTGGTCGCGCGTCGAGCGCAACCGCAGCGCTGAGGCTGTGCTGGCGCCGGGCGATTTCTGGGCGCGGCTGGGGCTTTAACGGCCGTTGGCTTCGCGCTTGTCGAGAAGGCGCGTAATAGGGTTCTCGACAGGCTCGAACCGAACGGATGTTGGGCCGCTCGGCCTTTCTAGCGGAACACCACCGTCTTGCCGCCATTGCGCAGCACGCGCCGGTCGGCGAGCCAGCCAACGGCGCGGGCGAGAACCTGGGCCTCGATATCGCGGCCGATGCGGATCATGTCGTCGGCGGTGGCGCGATGGTCGACGCGCTCGACCGCCTGTTCGATGATCGGACCTTCGTCGAGGTCGGCGGTGACGAAATGGGCGGTCGCGCCGATCAGCTTGACGCCGCGCTCATGGGCGCGGTGATAGGGGCGGGCGCCCTTGAAGCCGGGCAGGAAGCTGTGATGGATGTTGACGCAGCGGCCTGCGAGCCGATCGACCAGATCTTCCGACAGCACCTGCATATAGCGGGCGAGGATCAGATATTCCGACCGGCTGCGGTCGAACAGGTCGAGCAGGGCGCTTTCCTGCGCGGCCTTGTCGCCATTGGGCGGCAACTCATGATAGGGGATGCCGTGCCATTCGGTGATGCGGCGCATGTCGGGATGGTTGGACACCACGCCCATGATGTCGACCGCCAGCGTGCCGGTCTGCCAGCGATGCAGCAGGTCGGCGAGGCAGTGCGACCCCTTCGACACGGCGATCAGCATGCGCGGGCGTTCGGCCGCTTCGGTGAGGCGCCAGTCCATGGCGAAGCGGGTGCCGATATCGGCAAATTCGTCGCGCAGGCCGGCGGTGTCGAAGCGCATGCCGGTGTCGGTCGCCTCGAACGCGACGCGCATGAAGAAGAGGCCGGCCTCGCGATCGGCATATTGCTGGCTGTCGGTGATGAAGCCGCCCCGTTCGGCGAGGAACTGGCTGACCGCCGCGACGATGCCGACACGATCGGCGCAGACCAGGGTCAGTATCCAGGACGGGATGGTCTTGTCGTTCACTCTGCGGCTCCCAGCAATTCTGCCGAGGCGTTGCCCCAAGCTGGGGCTGCGATCAAGCCTTGGCGCTGGTCATGGCGAAGATGCCGGTGGCGTTGCCGGTGTCGAAGGCGAGGTCCAGCCGGCCGGTATCCGGGTCGATATCGCGGCTGATGAATTCGTAGAAGGAGCCGGGCACGCTGCGCAGATCGCGGTCGGCGAAGAGGCGCTCGACGCTGTCGGCGCGGAAAGCGGTCTGGCGCACGCGGCCGGTGGCGGAGATTTCAAGCTTGGGCTTCATCGGCCGGTCTTCCGCCTTGAGGCGATCGGCCAGCGCCGCGACATCGGGCACGCGATCGGTCGCATGGTTGAAGGCATTGCCCTCGGTCGCGATCCAGGCGGCTTCGTTGGAGCGGGAGAGGAGCAGCTCATAATCGGCAAAGGCCGGCGGTTCATGCTGGCGGTCGAAGGCCGAGACGATGACGGGCAGGGCGGTGGCGGCGTCATCGAAGCCGACCGGTTCGCCGGCGGCATAGCGGTCGAGCAGGGCGATGGTCGGGGCATCGAGCGGATCGCGCGAGGTGCCGAAGATGCGGGTCGCCGCTTCGCCAAATTCTGGATCGAACCGGTCGACATGCAGTTCGGACAGGAAGAATTGCGGGATCGCCTCGGGCGCGTCGACATGGACATAGGCGCGGCCGGTCATCCTGAGGCGATCGAGCGGATAGAGGGCGGCCATGCGATAGCCCAAGGGCAGGAAGATGCGGGTGAAGGCATCCTCGCCAGCGGGCAGGGCGCCGGTCGGCCCATCGGCAAAACGGATGGTGCGCAGCGCGCCATGGTCGAACATCACCCGGCCGCCGCGCGCCAGCGTGTCGGCGACATAGGCCGCGCCACTCGGCACCCGTTCGAGCAGGTCGTGGAACAAGATGACGTTCATCGCCATGGCAAAGGCGGCGCGGCTGACGGTCGGGCCGCTTTGCGCCAGCAGCGCGGGATCGATCGCCGATGCGTCCAGTGCGGCCTTGCCGGCGTCTTCGCCCAGCACCGACTGAACCAGGGCGACGATGCTTCCTTCATTCTGCGACGACATAAGAACGCTCCACGATGACAGCGCCCTTATCGCAGGATAGGGTGGGTCGCGCAAATAGGGAGCTGTCATCACTTGATGCGGAACGGGAATGGATAGGGCGCGCAAATGGCTGCCGCCGATGAGCGCGCTCAACAGTTTCGACGCGGCCGCGACCCATGGCAGCTTCTCGCGCGCCGGGGTGGAGGTGGGGCTGACCCAGAGCGCAGTCAGTCGCCAGATCGCGCTGCTGGAGGATTGGTTGCAGACGCCTCTGTTCGACCGGGTCGGGCGGCGGGTGCAACTGAACGAGGCGGGGCAGGCCTATGCCGAGGAGATCCGCCCGGCGCTCGATCGGATCCGGCGGGCGACCCGGCGGGTGGCGGCGCGGCGGGCGCAGGGGGCGCTGCGGATCGCGACCCTGCCCAGTTTCGGCATGCGCTGGCTGGCGCCGCGCCTGCCGGGCCTCAGCGCGCTGCATCCCGATCTGGTGGTGGATTTCGCATCGCGATCCGACCCGTTCGATTTCGCGCAGGAGGAGTTCGACGCGGCGATCCATTATGGCCTGCCGGAAGAATGGCCCGGCGTGGCGCAGGATTATCTGTTTCGCGAACAGATGGTGCCGGTCTGCGCGCCGGACTGGCTGGCGGCCAATGGGCTGCGGTCGCCGGCCGATCTGCTGGGCAAGCCGCTGCTGAGCCAGAGTTCGCGGCGCGACGCCTGGGCGCGCTGGTTCGTGGCAGCGGGCGTCGAGGCGGGGCCGTTGCCGCCGGGGCCGGCGTTCGAGCATTTCCTGATGCTGGCGCAGGCGGTGGTGGCGGGGGCGGGCGTGGCGCTGATCCCCAGCTTCCTGATCCAACCGGAGCTGGAGGCGGGCAGCCTGGTCATTCCGTTCGACCGACCGCTGTCCAGCGAGCAGGCCTATTATCTGGTCTATCCCACGGGGCTTGGCGGCCATCCGGGACTGGCACGGTTTCGCGCCTGGATGCTGACGAGCGCGGGCGCGGATTAGGCGCCCGCGCGGGCTTAGTTCTTCTTCGGCATGCAGTCCGCGCCGGCGGCCTTGATGCTGCTGCACAGGCGCGAGGCGTCGGCGCTGCTGGCGATCGGTCCGGCCTGAAGGCGGGTGATGCTGCCGGCCTTGACTAGATAGGGCTGATAGCCGGAGAGGCCGCTGACCTTGCGGGTCAACTGGCTCCACAACGCACGGGCGCGGCCTTCGTCGCCGAACGCGCCAAGCTGGACGCGCCAGTCGCCGCCGGCAGCCGGTGCCGGCATCCTAGACGGCGCGGGCTTGGGTGGCGCGGGCTTGGAGGGGGCTGGTTTGGCTGCCTCCGGTGCCGGCTTGGGCGCTGTCGGCTGCGGCTTGGCGACCGCGACCTGGGTCACGGGTGCGGGAACTGGCTTTGCTGGTGCCGGGGCGGGAGACGCCGGGCGGGGCTGGCTCGCTGTCGCCGGCAGGGTCAGGCTGGCGCTGGCCAGGCTCTTTTCCTGCGCCTCCATCGACGAGGCCAGGGCAAGGCCCTGCTTGCGCTGGTCGGCGGGGATATATTTGTCCATCTGCTGCAGGCTGGTGGTTGCCTGTGGCAGCCCGGAGGCGGAGGCGCGCGTCATCATCGCATAGGCGCGGACCCAGTCCTTGCCGACCATGTCGCCGTTGAACAGGGCGGTGCCGACAATATATTGCGCGCGGGTTTCGCCGCGGGCTGCGGCATGCTGGAGATAGGGCATGGCCCCGGCGCGATCGCCCTGCTGGAACATCAGCAGGCCCAGATTATCTTCGGCGCGGGCATGGCCCTGCGCCGTCGCCTTGCGATACCAGTCGACCGCACTGCTGAGATCGGCCGGAACGCCGCGGCCGAGCTTGTAGGCCTGACCCAGATTGAACTGCGCATCGGGATCGCCGGCATTGGCGAGCGGGCGCCATTCGGTGATCGCCTTGGCATAATCGCCCTGCTGCCAGGCATCGACGCCGGCCTTCACATCGGCAAGCGCCGGCAAGGCGGCCGTCAATAGCGTGCCGAACGCAACGGCTCCCCAGATAGGCTTCATATCCATGCTCCAGACCGGAAATATCGTCCGGCACTATCGTCAAACAAGGTTAACGTCTTCTTAGCATTGCCGGATCCATGATGTGAAATCGGGGATAGGTGATCCTCAACAAGGTTGCCAGACCAGTTAACCGAATTTTAGGCGGCGCCATGCCAAATCGTTTCGGAACTGGATTTACCTGGGGGAAGGCGCGTGCGCATATTGGCATTGGCATCGCAAAAAGGCGGATCGGGCAAGACGACCCTGTCCGGTCATCTGGCCGTACAGGCCCAGTTGGCCGGGGCCGGTCCGGTCGTCCTGATCGACATCGATCCCCAGGGTTCGCTGGCTGACTGGTGGAACGAGCGCGAGGCCGAGTATCCCGCCTTTGCCCAGACCACGGTTGCGCGGCTGGCCGCCGACCTCGAAATCCTGCGCCAGCAGGGGTTCAAGCTGGCCGTGATCGATACGCCGCCGGCGATCACCATGGCGATCCAGAGCGTGATTTCGGTCGCCGAACTGATCGTCGTGCCGACCCGCCCGAGCCCGCATGACCTGCGCGCCGTCGGTGCCACGGTCGACCTGTGCGAGCGCGCCGGCAAGCCGCTGATCTTCGTCGTCAATGCCGCGACGCCCAAGGCGCGCATCACCTCCGAAGCCGCTGTCGCTTTGTCGCAGCATGGCACGGTGGCGCCGGTGACGCTGCACCATCGCACCGATTTCGCCGCCTCGATGATCGACGGGCGCACGGTGATGGAGGTCGATCCCAAGGGCAAGTCGGCCGCCGAAGTAACGGGCCTGTGGAGCTATATCTCCGATCGCCTGGAAAAGAATTTCCGCCGCACGGTCTTTTCCGTGCCCCAGAACAGCGTCGGCACCGCCGCCGCTTCGCGTCCCGCCGGTGGTGGCTTCGGCCGCCGCGTCGTGCAGTAAGAAAAGGGGGCTATCATGGCTGAAGCCAAACCGATCGCTTCCCTGACGTCCGGCCTGCTGGCGCGCAAGGGTGCCGCCACGCCGGCGATGCGCCGCCCGATGCTGGGCTTTGGCCGTCCGAGCAATGGCGGCATGGTGTCCGACGATCTGGGCTGGAACGACATGGGTTTCGACGTGCCGATGCACGATGACGAGCCTGCCGCGCCGACCGCGCCCGTTGCCACCGGCCTGACGCCGATGACCACGGTGCTTGCGCCGGTTCCGGTGCCGGCGGTCGTGACCGAACGCGAGGAACTGGCCGAGCGCGTGGCGCAGGTCGTTCTGCCGGAGACGGTGGAAGCCGAGCCGGAACCGGCCGAGCTGGTGATGGCTGCCAAGCCGATGCGGGCAAAGCCGGCGCCGGTGCGCGCCGTGCCTCCCAAGGCGATGGCGGTCGACAACGCACGCAAGGCAGCCTTCACGCTGCGGCTGGATGCGGGCCGTCATCTCAAGCTGCGCCTGGCGGCGGCCGTGACCGGCCGGTCGGCGCAACAGGTTGTTACCGAAGCACTGGATGCTTTCCTCGAAGGGCTGCCCGAGATTGATCGGCTTGCCCAGCAATTGCCGCACTGACGCGGCGATCTTTGATTATAGGTGGGTAAGGTCATGAAACGAACGGCATTTGGCAAGGCGGCCGTTTCCTCCTTGATGGTGGCGACGACGATGGTCGGCTGCACCGGCGCGGCATTCCATCCGCGATCGGCGGCGGTCAAGCACGCCAATCCCGGCAAGCCGGCCGAGGCGGCGGAAAAGGCGCTGGCCGATCGCGACGGCGCAAAGGCCGTGCAGGCAGCGGAAGCGGCCGTGCAGGCGGCGCCCGACAATGCGCAATATCGCCAGTTGCTGGGCCGTGCCTATGTGCTGGATGGCCGCTTCGTTTCGGCCGAGACGGCGTTCACCGACGCGATGACGCTGGGTAACCGCGATTCGCGCACCATCGTCAGCCTGGCGCTGGTCGAGGTGGCACTGGGCAAGAATTATGCTGCGCGTGATCTGCTGGCGGCCAATACCGACAATGTGCCGGCGGGCGATTATGGCCTGGCGCTGGCGATGGCCGGTGATCCGACCGAAGGCGTCCGCATCCTGTCCGCCGCGATCCAGGATCCGTCGGCCAATGCGCGCACCCGCCAGAACCTGGCCTATGCTTATGCGCTGGCCGGTCGCTGGAAGGATGCGCGGCTGGTCGCCGGGCTGGATCTGGCGCCGCTTGCCGCCAATCAGCGTATCGCCCAATGGGCCGGCATGGCCGACCCGGCACTGGCGCCGCAGCGCGTCGCCGCGCTGATGGGCGTTACCGTCAACGGCGCCGATCAGGGCCAGCCGGCGGTGCTGGCGCTGGCGCCCGCTGCGCCGGATGCCGCACCGGTGGCGTTGGCCGCCGCGTCGACCGAGCCGGCACCGGTGCTGGACCTGCCGAGCGGTTCGCCGATCGAGATGGCGGCGGCCGAGCCGGCGCCTGCCGCGCCCGCGCTCAACACCCGGATCATCGAAACCGCCGTGCCGGCGTCCACGCCCGCACCCGCGGTCAAGGCTGCGCCCAAGCCGGCGCCGGTGCGCGTCGCCGCCAAGCGTGACTTCGTCGTCGAAGGCCCGGCGGCCAAGGCCAAGCCGGCCAAGGCTGCCCCGCTCGCCAGCCCGGCAGCGCGGATGCAGCGGGTCGCCTATATCAAGCCGGTGACGACGGGGGCGAGTGCCTGGGTCGTTCAGCTTGGCGCCTTCAATTCGCCGGCCGTCGCCAAGGAAAAATGGACCAGCATGGCGCGCGTCAATGGGCGCATCGCTGCCTTCCCGGTGCTGACCAGCCAGGCGACCGTCAATGGTCGGACCTTCCACCGGATCGCGATCAGCGGCTTTGGCAGCCGTGCGGATGCGCAGACTTTGTGCCAGTCGATCAAGGCACAGCGCGGCCAGTGCTTCGTGCGGGAAGGCGCACCGAACGCGACGCCGCAGCGCTGGGCTGTGGCATCGACGCGCGGTCGCCAATTCGCATCGCGCTGATCGCACGGCGCCTTCAGGCGTGACCATGACTTCATGCGGGCCGGGCCGAGAGGTTCCGGCCCGCAATGCATTTGTGCGCTGTGCGTGCCGCAATCGTGCGATGCGCTGAGTGTCGGATTGTCTGGAGCCAGCCCGGCCTTGCCAAGGGCTGAAATAGTGGCTCCCCGAGTAGGATTCGAACCTACGGCCATTCGATTAACAGTCGAATGCTCTACCGCTGAGCTATCGGGGAGCAGCCCCGCTTGCGCCGGGCAGGCCGCGCATATGCAGCGGCTTGTCTTAAATGGCAAGCGCTGCTTTTGCCATTCCTGAAAAAAATCTGTGCATATGCATGCGCTTGCTGAACGGGCGCATTTTCGTCCTTTCCCGCCGATTTTTCAGGCTTCGCCGATGTGGATGGCAAGCCAGATGGTCGGTGCGTCCGTATGGGTGACGCGGTGCGGGATGCCCGCGCGAATCAGCCGATGATCCCCCGGTTCCAGGCGATAGGTGCCGATCCCTTCCAGCAGCAGTTCGGCGGTCCCGGCTAGCACCAGCACCCATTCATCCCAATGCTGGACATAGGGGCGCTCCGGCGGTGTGCTGTGACCGTGGGATATGATCCGTTCGATCCGCACGCCCGGCATCGACACTATATCCTCGAACAGTTCCTCAGCCTCATGTCCGGACGGGATATCGAGCAGGTTGGTCGGCGCATCGACCGGCAATGCAGGAGGTGGGCATGTCATCGGCGCATGATGCCGATTGGCGGAAAATTGGAAATGGGGGTTTTTACCGGGGCGGCAGCCTGTGGGACGGGCGTGCGATCTCCGTTGTCGCCGCGCTTGTTGCTTGAAATCCTGCGCCTATCGTGCTGACCATGCGGCCTGGCCGTTCGGCCCAATGTCAGAACAGGGGTTTGATACCGTGACAATGATATCCCGTTTGCTGCTGTCGGCGGCAATGGTGGCGGGCGCGTGCGCCGCGCCGGCAATCGCGCAGCCCAAGCAGGTGCTGACCCACGAAACGCTGTGGATGATGAAGCGCGTCGGCGCGCCGGTGGCGAGCCCGGACGGCAAATGGGTGGTCTATGCGCTCAGCGAACCTTCCTATGAGAAGGATGGTGCGATCAGCGACCTGTGGATCGTGCCGGCCGACGGATCGGCCGCGCCGCGCCGCCTGACCGCGACCAAGGCGGGCGAGGGCGATCCGGCCTGGGCCCCCGACAGCCGCCGCATCGCCTTTTCCGCCAAGCGCGAGGGCGACGATGTCGCGCAAATCTATGTGCTGGACCTGGCCGGTGGTGAAGCTCGCCGCGTGACCAGCATCCCGACCGGTGCGGGCAAGCCGATCTGGCGGCCCGATGGCCAGGCGATCCTGTTCGAAAGCGCGGTCTATCCCGGCGCGATGGACGCCGCCGCCAACAAGAAGGCGGCCGAGGAACGCAAGGCGCGCAAATATAATATGCGCGTCTATGAGCATTTCCCGATCCGCTACTGGAACGACTGGCTGGATGACAAGCGACCGAGCCTGTGGGTCCAGCCGCTGGCCGAGGGCGCGCCGGCGCGCGACATATTGTCCGCCACCAAGCTGGCGCAGGCCGATGGCTTTGGCGGCAATGCCCAGAGCGACGGCGGCATGACGCTGGCGCCGGTCTGGAGCCCGGACGGCAAGGAAATCATCTTCACTGCCACTACCGAACGCTGGAATGCGGCCCATGCCCGCGTCAATTTCGGCCTCTATCGCATGCCGGCCGACGGCGGCGAGCCGGTGCTGGTGACGCCGACGCCGGGCGAATATGGCGATATGAAGTTCACGCCGGACGGCAAGAGCCTGATCTTCCAGTTCAACACGCAGGGGCAGGAGGTCTATGATCTGGCCAAGCTGCACCGGGTCGCCTGGCCGGCGGGCGGAGCCGCGACGCTGCTGACCGGCGGCTTCGATCGCGCGGTGGACAGCTATGCCGTGACGCCTGACAGCCGCAGCCTCTATCTGACCGTGCCGGACGCGGGGATGGAAAATCTCTATCGTGTGCCCGTGAGCGGCGGCACGCCCGAACTGGTGATCGCGCCCAAGGTTGGCGGCTATGCCGGGATCGACATTCCGTCGGATGCCAAGTCGACGCAGATCATCGCCAGCTATGGCAGTTCGGTGAACCCGGCGGAAATCGTGCGGATCGACCCGGCGGCCAAGCGGCACAAGAATCTGACCAACGTCAACACCGCGCTCGCCGCGACGATCGACTGGGCCAGCCCGGAACATTTCTGGTTCACCACCGACAAGGGCCGGCGCATCCACAACATGATCGTCACGCCCCCGGCATTCGACCCGGCGAAGAAATACCCGCTGATGGTGCTGATGCATGGCGGCCCGGCATCGTCCAACATGGACCAGATCGGCCTGCGCTGGAATTATCACCTGCTGGCCAGCGCCGGCTATGTCGTGCTGATGACCGACTATACCGGCTCGACCGGCTATGGTGAGGCCTTCTCGCGCGCGATCAAGCTCGATCCGCTGCGTGGCCCGGCGAACGAGATCAACCAGGCGGTGGATGAGGCCGGCAAGCGCTATGCCTTTATCGACACGGCCAATGCCTGCATCGGCGGCGCCAGCTATGGCGGCCATCTCGCCAACTGGATGGAGGCGACCACCACCCGCTACAAGTGCATCGTCAGCCATGCCGGTGAAGTCGACCTGTTGACCCAGTGGGGCACCAGCGACTTCAACTATGGCCGCGAAGTGGCGAGCGGCGGTCCGCCCTGGGGCGACAGCCCGGTGTGGCGTGACCAGAGCCCGATCACCTATGGCAAGGACTGGAAGACGCCGATGCTGCTGACCGCGGGTGAGCGCGATTTCCGCGTGCCGCTGGCGAACACGCTGGAAACCTGGTCGACCTTGCAGCGGATGCAGGTGCCCAGCCGCCTGCTGATCTTCCCCGATGCCTGGCACTGGATCACCAAGCCGGAGGATAGCCGCCAGTTCTACCGCGAGGTGCAGGGCTGGCTGGCCCATTATCTGAAGGGGGCGCCGGAAGTGAAGGGCGGCCCGATCGCCGCCCCCGAAGCGGCAAAGACGCAATAAGCAAAAAAAGGCCCGGTCGATGAACGACCGGGCCTTTTTCGATCAGTCCTTTTCGACCTGGCTGACGTCGCGCACCGCGCCGCGCGCGGCGTTGGTGGTCAGCGCCGCATAGGCGCGCAGCGCCGGCGAGACATTGCGCTTGCGGCCGAACGGCTTCCACGCCTTCTTGCCGCGGGCGACCATCTCCTCATGGCGCTTGGCCAGTTCGGCATCGTCGACCAGCAGCTGGATGCCGCGATTGGGAATGTCGATCAGGATCGGGTCGCCGGTCGCCACCAGCGCGATCAGGCCACCCTCGGCCGCCTCGGGTGAGACATGGCCGATCGACAGGCCAGACGTGCCGCCCGAAAAGCGCCCGTCGGTGATCAAGGCGCAGGCCTTGCCCAGCCCCTTCGACTTCAGATAGCTGGTCGGATAGAGCATTTCCTGCATGCCGGGGCCACCCTTGGGCCCTTCATAGCGGATGACGACCACGTCGTTCGCCTTGACTTCATTGCCCAGGATGCCGGCGACCGCCGCGTCCTGGCTTTCATAGACGCGCGCGGTGCCATGGAAGGTCAGGATGCTGTCGTCGACGCCGGCAGTCTTCACGATGCAGCCTTCGGGCGCCAGATTGCCGAACAGCACGGCCAGGCCGCCATCCTTTGAGAAGGGGTGTTCGGCGCTGCGGATCACGCCGGTCTGGCGATCCATGTCCAGTTCCTTCCAGCGGTTGTTCTGGCTGAAGGCCTGGGTGGTGCGCACGCCGCCCGGCGCGGCCTTGAAGAACTCCTGCACCGCCTCGCTGTTGGTGCGGCTGATGTCCCAGCGGTTGATCGCCTCGCCCATGGTGGTGGCGTGGACGGTCGGCAGGCTGGTGTCGAGCAGGCCGGCGCGTTCGAGCTGGCCCAGGATCGCCATGATGCCGCCGGCGCGGTGGACGTCCTCCATATGCACGTCCTGCTTGGCCGGGGCGACCTTGCACAGGCACGGCACGCGGCGCGACAGCCGGTCGATATCGGCCATCGAGAAATCGACGCCGCCCTCATGCGCGGCGGCGAGCAGATGCAGCACCGTGTTGGTCGATCCGCCCATCGCGATGTCGAGGCTCATCGCATTTTCGAACGCCGCATGGCAGGCGATGTTGCGGGGCAGGGCGGATGCGTCGTCCTGCTCATACCAGCGGCGGGCGAGGTCGACGATGGTATGGCCGGCCTCGCGGAACAGCTTCTCGCGATCGGCATGGGTGGCGAGGATCGAGCCATTGCCCGGCAGCGACAGGCCCAGCGCTTCGGTCAGGCAGTTCATCGAATTGGCGGTGAACATGCCCGAGCAGCTGCCACAGGTGGGGCAGGCGGCCTTCTCGATCGCGGCGACTTCCTCGTCGGTGTAATTTTCATCGGCGGCGACGACCATCGCATCGACCAGGTCGAGCGCCACGGTCTTGCCGCGAATGTCGGCCTTGCCGGCCTCCATCGGTCCACCGGAGACGAAGATCACCGGGATGTTGAGGCGCATCGCGGCCATCAGCATGCCCGGCGTGATCTTGTCGCAGTTGGAAATGCACAGCAGTGCGTCGGCGCAATGGGCATTGACCATATATTCGACGCTGTCGGCGATCAGATCGCGGCTGGGCAGCGAATAGAGCATGCCGTCATGGCCCATGGCGATGCCGTCATCGACCGCGATGGTGTTGAATTCCTTGGCGACGCCGCCGGCCGCCTCGATCTCGCGCGCGACCAGCTGGCCCAGATCCTTCAAATGGACATGGCCGGGCACGAACTGGGTGAATGAATTGGCAATGGCGATGATCGGCTTGCCGAAATCCTCGTCCTTCATGCCGGTGGCGCGCCAGAGGCCGCGCGCGCCCGCCATGTTACGGCCGTGGGTGCTGGTGCGTGAACGATAATGAGGCATTTTGCGCCGTTCCTGTAATCTTGTTTCCCTGCAATGGCTGCCCCCTACGCCTTTGCGCAAAGGTTGTGAAATATATTATTGAAGCGATATAAGGTCGCAAGGAGACTTTATTGCCATGGACCTTCGCCCGCTGCGTCATTTTCTGGCTGTTGCCGATACACTGCATTTCGGCCAGGCGGCGCAGCGCCTGGGCATGACCCAGCCGCCGCTCAGCCAGTCGATCTTGGCGCTGGAGCGGGAGCTGGGCGCGCCGCTCTTCACCCGGTCGAAGCGCAATGTCGCGCTGACCGCTTTTGGCCGGCAATGGCTGGAGCATGTCCGTCCGGCGGTGGAGGCGGTGAGCGCGCTGCCGGACATCGCCCGCCGCCTGCGCGACGGCAGCGCGGGCCAGATCGGCCTCAGCTTCGTGAGCACCGCCGACTATAGCCTGTTGCCGGCGCTCGTGCGCGATTATGCCGCCCGTTTCCCGGAGGTGGAGATCGCACTGACCGAGGCGACCAGCGACGTGCAGATTGCCGACCTGATCGACGGGGTGAATGATGCCGGCATATTGATCGCGCCCGATGGCGCGCTACCCGACGCGCTCGCCTATATGCCCTTGCTGCGCGAGCCGCTGGTGGTGGCGGTGCCCGACGGCTGGGTGGCGGACGATCAGGCGCAGGGCGATCCCTGGCTCGACCGGCCGCTGATCCTGTTTCCGCGCCGGGTGGCGCCGGCCTTCCACGATCTGGTGAGCGGCTATCTGGCCGGACGGGGGCAGCCGCTGCTGATCCGGCAGGAGGCGATCCAGATGCAGACGATCATCAGCCTGGTGTCGGCGGGCATGGGCATCGCGTTGGTGCCGGCGTCGCTGCGCAACCTCGCGCGGACCGGCGTGCGCTATCTCGACCTGCAGGATGCGCCGATCCTGGAAACCGGCCTTGCCTGGCGGCGGGACGATGACGGCGCAACGCTGGCGGGGCTGCTGGGCGTCGCCCGCGCCATGGCCTGAACAGAAAGAGACCCCGTCGCACAAGGGATGCGACGGGGCCGAGGTTCAGGGAGGTGTCACTCCAAGGGGGGAAAGAAGTGACAGCCACATCTTTAGGTCCGGTCCATGAACCTTATGTGAAGCAAGCAGAATTTTTCTGGGGGGGCGCTTTAGTGCTGAAATTCGCCACGCCGGGCTACCAGCGTTCGCCCTGGGTCGAGGCGACGACGGGGCGCTGGTAGGAGGCGTCTTCCCTGCTCCAGTGGGGCTTGAGGAAGCCCTTGACATTGGCGGAATAGACCCAGCTCGCATCGGTGTCGGCGGTCATCTCGATCGTGCAGCGACGGGTGAGCAGCCGCCATTCGCCGCCGCGCCGCTCCAACTGGTCGATATAGCGGCCAAAGGCGATCGTCGTGGTCTTGCCATCCTGCCAGAACAGGCCGCCGACCGTGTAGCTTTCGCAATAGGCGGTGTCGCCGTCGATCTCGCACAGATGGTTGGTGATATTATGGCTGGTCGACAGGAAGAATTTGCCATGGCCCATATTGGCCCGCGCTGCATAGTCGGGCGCGCGGGTGATGATGGGGCCATGTTCGTCCACGCCATCCTCCCACCAGCAACTGTTGATGATGTCGACATCCTGCCGGTCGCGTCCGCGGCATTCGCGCAGGATGCAATCGCGGATCGCCTGCCGGTCCTGCAGGTCGCGCACGGTGGCGCGCAGCGCGGCGACTTCCTGTTCGAGGTCCATCTACAGCTTTTCCCTTTCAGTCCTGCGGCACCAGTTGCACCTGCATCATCTCGCCATTCGGCCCCATCGGGCTGTCATGTTCCTCGACCAGGCAGACGGGGTTGCTGTTGCTGGCGAAGAGTTGCAGTTCGTCGGCCTTGCGGATGTCGAGCATCGCAGGGTCTGACAGGCCCTTCATCGCCGCCTGATAATCGGCCAGGCTGTTCCACCAGATTTCCATGATGCAGTCATAGCCGGGATCAATGACCTCACCGGTCAGCGGGTTGGGCTGAGGCGTGACATAGCGGCGGACATAGCGCTGGGCATTGGGCAGGGCGGGCTTGGCGCCCATCTTCTGCGACAGGCGCGAATGCTGGTTCTCATAATAGTCCATGAACTGGTCCATGGAGAGATCGTCACGCTTCCTGAGGAAGACGATCTGCTTGATCATGGCTCTCCTCCCGCGCTCAATATTGCCGTTCGCCGGTAGCGTCCGACGCCTTGAAGCCGTCGATCGGCTCGATCGCCTTCATCATCACCAGCGGGATCAGGCGGTCGGTCGACTGCTGATAGCCGGGATAGGCCGGGAAGACCTGACACATGAAGGCCCAGACCCGGTCGCGTTCCTCGCCCTCCGGCTCGCGCCAGGTTGCGCGGAAGGCCTGGGTCGCGACCTGGAAGTCGACCGTCTCGCTGTCGCGGATGTTGAGATACCAGGCGGGATGATGGTCGGCGCCGCCCTTGGACGCGACGATCACCACTTCGCCGCCGATATCGCCATAGATGAGGGTGGTGATGAAGGTCTTGCCGCTCTTGCGGCCGGTATAGCGGATCATGCAGTGGGTGGTGAAGCCATGGCCGCCGACGGCGGTGATGTCCATGATATGGCCCTGCGCCCCGCCCGATCGCAGATACATGTCGCGATGCTCGCTGATCCAGTCCTTGCGCGTGTCGCGGATGGCGGCGGAACTGTCGTCGCTCATGACGGCCTCCTCTCTGTCAACTTCAGTGTAAACCAGCCGGGCGCCCGAAGGACCTGAAAAGGGCGTCGCCATGGCGATGCTTGGCCGATCGGGTCAGCGGATAATCCGGTCATATTGCGGCAGCGGCGCGACGCCATAGCTTTGCCGATAGGAGGGGGGCTGGCGATCGCCCACGTCGCGCAGCCCATAATGTTCGGCGAGTTCCGCGCCGATCAGCGTCTGGCCGGCATGGTCCGCCAATGCCGGATCCTGCGACAGCGCCCAGATGACATGGCCGGTGAACTCGGGCGTTTCGACCATCTTTTCCAGATAGGCATATTTGGCCGGGTCCGACGCGATCAAGTGCAGCAGGCGTCCGGTGCGCAGCGCGCCCATCCAGATCGACAGGGCGGTGACGCCGGTATCGCGCAGGTCGACGGCCATGTCGGCCGCCATCTTGTCCTGGCTGACCTTGTGCGCGCCATAGCCGGGGCCATAGACATAATGGGAGGCGCCCGACCCCGATGTGAAGACGATCAGCCCCTGGCCGCGATCGACCATCATCGGTGCGGCATGATAGCTGGCGACATAGGAACTGCGGATGCCGACTGTGATGATGTCGGCCAGCTTCAGCGGCTTTTCCCAGAAGCGGCCCGGCAAAGTGAGTTCGTCATGGATGGCGGCGACATTATTGACCAATATGTCGATATGCCCCTGTTCGGCGCGCACCCGGTCGAACAGCGCGCGGGTCTGGTCGTCATCGCCATGGTCGACGCGCACGGCGATGCCCTGTCCGCCGGCGGCCGTCACGGCGGCGGCGGTTTCGTAGATGGTGCCGGGCAGCGGTGCGTCGCCGGCCTTTTCCGACCGGCCGGTGACATAGACGATGCAGCCATGCTGGCCGAGTGCGGTCGCTATGCCCTGGCCCGCGCCGCGACTGGCGCCGGTGACGACCGCGACCTTGGGTGTCTGGCTCATCCATTCTCTCCTTGGGGCGCTGGGCTAACCCAAGCAGTCTGTGTCTGGCCATGCAGATGTGGGAGATATCGCTTCGGCGTTAGGCTGGGCTGGGCGGATTGCCGACCAGCTCCAGTTCATGGCCGTCGGGGTCGTGGATCATCAATATGGCCGGCCCCTTGCCCGATGCGCGGATCGCACCGACCGGATAGCCCGCCGCCTGCATGCGCGATGCGACACCCGACAGGTCGGGCACGCGCAGCACGATCTTGGCGATGCCGCTGTCGGCCGGCGGCACCTTCTGCGCCTTGTCGTGCAGCAGGATCAGGGTCAGCCGGCCGGCCTTGCCATCGGCGCAGAGCATGACTTCGGTCACGGGCCCATGTTGCAGTGTGGTCGCGGGGACGAGGCCGAGCGCGACCTGATAGAAACGCAGCGCCTTGTCGAGATCGGCCACGGGCAGGCCGGGCGCCATCAGGGTCGCGCCGACCGGCGGCGGCGTCTGGGCATGAAGCGGGGCCGCGCCAACGGGCAGCAGCGCGAGCAGAAGGGCGATGTCGCGCATGGATCAGGCACTTTCGCTGGCGGTGGTGGCCGGGGCGTCGGTCGTCTTCCGGCGCTGCTTGATCTTGTCGAAATCCGCCTCGAACTTCGGGCGCATGGTCCCGCACAGCCGGTCCCAGATGGTCGTGTAGCCACCGAAATTACCGGTGAAATAGCGATGATGCTGATCGTGGAAGGTAGCGGAGATGAACCATTTGGTCGCCCAGCTACGGTTCCACCAGCGCGGCAGCATCTCATAGCCGGAATGGACATAGAGGCCCATGATGATGTTGGTCGGCACGATCAGCGCGACGGTCGCGTCATGGACGGTGAAGACGGTCAGGAACAGCGGCACGAAGCCGCCATTGATCAGCGATTCCAACGGGCTGACCGACAGGGTGGTGAGCAGGTTGGGGGATGTCGACTTGTGATGCAGCTTGTGGACCCAGCTATAGACCGGTTCCTTGTGCATCCAGCGGTGCAGCCAGTAGAAATAGGTGTCGAACAGGAAGAAGTAGAGCGCATATTCGAGCGCGATCATCCACCAGGCGGCGGGCGCCGGGTTGAAGCTGATCGCGCCTACTTCGACCAGCTTGGTCTTGATCGTGCCGAGCAGCAGGCCGGTGATGGCGAGGTTGATGACGGCAAAGCCGGCCTCGTTCCTGAAAATCTTCCACTTGAAGCCGCGCGGCTGGATCTTGCGCGCCTTGAAATAGCCGCTGATGATGCCGGCGCCGATCCCGGTCGCGACAAACAGGCCAAGCCATAGCGAGAGAAGATGCTCGCCCTTTCCCAGATATTCCAGCACGCCGGTCCTTCCCGTAGCAGACAGAAGGGCCTGCTATCACGGGATGGGCTGGGGAATTTGTCGGCGTTGACACATAGGCTGGAAATGCGGGCGGGTGCTCAGCCGCGATTGGCGTTGATCCCGTCCAGCACGAAATCGGCGATCGCAGCGTCGATGCTGGCATCGTCCGCCAGGCCCGCCGGATAGAGCCAGTCGCGAAACAGCCGATTGGCGAGCACCGCGGCAAAGGCGGCGCGGACCATCAGGCGTGGATCGACGCGCGGCGTACCCTCGATCCGGGCCGACTGGACGGCGGCGCCCTGCTCGAAATAGGCGGCCAGGCTCTCGATCGGATTGCCGCTGTCCCCCGCCGGGCCTCCGGCCAGCATCATCGCCCGCAGCAGCGCTTCGTGCTCGGTGACGAAGCGTTGCAGTTCGGCGATGTAGAGGCGCGCGGTGTCAGCCCGGCTGGCATCGTCCTGCGGCACCGGATGATCCGCATTGAAGCGTTCGAGATGCTGGCTGAGCGGGCGGAACACCGCTTCCTGGAACAGGGCGGCCTTGGACGCGAAGCTGCGAAACAGTTGCGCCTCGGTCGTGTCGGCAGCGCGGGCAATGGCGGCGGTGGTCGCGCCGGCATAGCCATGGCGGCGAAATTCCTCCTGTGCCGCCTGGATCAGCCGGCTGGCGACCTCCGCCGAGGATCGGCGCGGCCGCCGGGCCAGCTTGCTGATGGCCTGGTCTGGGCCGCCGTCGTTCATGTGCGCAGGCGCGCTTCGGACAGGTCAAGCTCACGGGTGAGCTTGCGCCCGACCTCGCTGCCGATCTTGCGGCTGCGCAGCAGGGTGAGGAGAGCGGCGCGTTCCGCCGCGACGCCGACCATGCGGAAATCGCGGAACAGGGCGCCCTGCGCGCGCAGGCTGTCGGCTTCGGCTGCGCCCAGGGCCTCTATCCGCTCGCGATACAGATCCATCACGCGGGCGCCAGCCTCGGCATAGCGTTCGGCATGGCCATGGGTTTCGGCCAGTTCATGCTGATGCCGCTCGATCGCCTGGATCGCTGCCTCGGCGGTGACGATGCGGGCGGCGTCCTCTTCCGCGGCCTTGCTGGCTTCGGCCGGCATGTCGAGATTTTTGAGCAGCAGCGGCAGTGCGACACTGGCCAGGATCAGCGACAGGATGATCACCCCGGCGGCGAGGAAGATGGCAAGGTCGCGCGCCGGAAAGGGCGTGCCGTCGTTGAGCGCAAGCGGCAGGGTGAGCACACCGGCAAGGGTGATGGCACCACGCACACCGGCGAACGATGTCGCCGCCACCAGCCGCCAGTTGGGCCGGCGCGGACCATCGACGCCGCGATACTGGTTGCGCAGGATGGTGAAGCGCAGCGACAGCCACACCCACAGGAAGCGCAGCGCAGCAAGGCCGACGACGATCGCGACCGTGTAGAGCGCCAGCCAGCCGGGTTCGCTATGGCCGGTCAGCGCCACCGTGCGCTTCGCTTCGGCGAGGATGCCGGGCAATTGTTCGCCCAGCAGCACGAAGATGATGCCGTTGAGCGTGAACTGGATCGTGTCCCACACCGAATTGCGGCGCATCCGGGTTTCGGCCATCGCCTCGCGCGAGATTTCGGCGAAGGTCATCGTGACGCCGGCGGCGACGGCGGCGAGAATGCCGGAGGCATGGACATGTTCGGCCAGGATATAGGAGCCGAAGGGGATCAGCAGGCTGACCAGGATCTGCGACCCGGTTTCCTCGCCCCAGCGGCGCGTGACCCAGGCCTTGGCGCGCGACACGACGAGCGTGACGCCGACGCCGATCGCGATGCCGGCAAAGGCCAGCCAGAGGAAATTGAGCGCGGCATCGCCGGCGGAGAAGCTGCCGGTCAGCGCTGCGGCAATGGCAAAGCGCAGGCAGACCAGGCCGGATGCGTCGTTGAGCAGCGATTCCCCTTCTAGGATGTGCATCATGCGCTTGGGAATGGGCACGCGCGCGGCGATGGCGGACACGGCGATCGGATCGGTCGGCGAGACCACGGCGGCGAGGGCGAAGGCGACGGCGAGCGGCATCGCCGGGATCATCCAGTTGATGAAGAAGCCCATGCCGATGACGGTGGTCAGCACCAGCCCCAGCGCCAGTTCGACCACGGTCGAGGCGTCCTTGAGCAGTTCATCCTTGGGAATGCGCCAGCCGTCGAGGAACAGCAGAGGCGGCAGGAACAAGAGAAGGAATATTTCGGGATCGAGCGCGACCCTGTGCGATGTCGACAGGCCGATGATCGCGCCAAGGGCGATCTGGACCAGAGGTGTCGGGATGGAAATCGGCATCATGCGCGACAAGGCGCCACTGACGACGACAGCCAGCAACAGGAATAATACGACCGAAATGACGTCCAAATCTTCGCTCCAACTTATATGTGGGGCGACCCTAGGCGGACGGATTGCCGATGGGCAAGCGCCAGGCGCGAATTTTCCTTCGATTTCAGCACCGCAACGCGGCTGTCATGCAGCGGACCTAGAGGGTTAACATTATTTGCCGTTCGGGGACGATTCGATGAATGCAAGCGTGGCAATTGGCGGGGCACGCCGGCCCGAGATGGACAAGGGGCTGGGCATGGCCGGCTCGATCGGCTTTGGCGCGGCCATCATCGCCGCGCTGATCTATGTCGTCTATAGCGTCTATAGCGATGCGACGGCGGTGGGCGTGGCACCGACCGCCTATCTGCCCTTCCTGCTGCTGTTCCTGGCGCTGCTGATCGCGCTCGGCTTCGAATTCGTGAACGGCTTCCATGACACCGCCAATGCGGTCGCGACGGTGATCTACACCAATGCGATGCCGGCCAATATCGCGGTGGTCTGGTCCGGTTTCTTCAATTTCCTTGGCGTGCTGCTATCGACCGGCGCAGTTGCGTTCGGCATCGTGTCCCTGCTGCCGGTCGAACTGATCCTGCAGGTCGGGTCCAGCGCGGGTTTCGCCATGGTGTTCGCGTTGCTGATCGCGGCGATCATGTGGAACCTCGCCACCTGGTGGCTGGGCATCCCGTCGTCCAGTTCGCATACGCTGATCGGATCGATCATCGGCGTTGGCGTTGCCAATGCGCTGTTGCACGGCAAGAGCGGCACGTCGGGCGTCGACTGGAGCAAGGCGACCGAGATCGGCCAGGCGCTGCTCTTTTCGCCGCTGATCGGCTTTGGCCTGGCGGCGCTGCTGTTCGTGGCGATGAAAGTCCTTGTCCGCAACAAGGCGCTCTATCGCGAGCCGCAAAATGGCATGCCGCCGCCATTGTGGATCCGTGCGTTGCTGATCTTCACCTGCACCGGCGTCAGCTTCGCCCATGGTTCCAATGACGGACAGAAGGGCATGGGCCTCATCATGCTGATCCTGATCGGCACGGTGCCGACCGCCTATGCGCTCAACCGCGCGGTGCCGGCGCGCTACACCACCGAATTCCACGCTAATTCGATTGCCGCCACGGCGGCGCTAGGCCAGCGCGCGCCCGCCATGATGCAGCCGGCCGAGGCGCGGGCGCAGGTCACGCGCTATATCGCCGACAAGCGCTTTGCCGACACGACCATGCCGGCGCTGTCGGTGCTGATCGCCGATGTCGATCGGCAGGTGATGAATTATGGATCGCTGGCGCAGGTGCCGGCCGCTGCCGTGTCCAACATCCGCAACGACATGTATCTGGCCTCCGAAGCGATCAAGCGGCTGGGCAAGGAGAAGGCGGCGGGGCTTTCCGAAGCGAAGATGACGGCGCTGACGACCTACAAGGGTTCGCTTGATGCGGGCACCCGCTTCATCCCGACCTGGGTGAAGATCGCCGTCGCCTTTGCGCTGGGGCTGGGCACTATGGTCGGCTGGCGGCGGATCGTGGTCACGGTGGGTGAGAAGATCGGCAAGACGCACCTCACCTATGCACAGGGGGCATCGGCCGAACTGGTGGCGATGGCGACGATCTTCGGCGCGGACCATATGGGCCTGCCGGTTTCGACCACCCATGTCCTGTCGTCGGGCGTGGCCGGCACGATGGCGGCCAATGGATCGGGTCTGCAGATGGCGACGGTACGCAACCTGCTGATGGCCTGGGTGCTGACATTGCCCTGTTCGATCCTGCTCGCAGGGCTGCTATATATGGTCTTCGCGCAGATCTTCTGATCGACAGGAGCGGCATATCGGCGACCGGAACGCCCCGCTGATCCCCATCATATTACCGGTTCCGGGCATGGGGCCGGGGCTGATCTGGGGGCTGGACTTCGCGCCTGACGCGATCAGGCCGGTCGATCATTGCGATGGCGGGACGACGGGCGGTTTTCGCTGGCTGCACCTGAACCTGGCCGACCATGGCACGCGGCAATGGATCGAGGGGGCGGCGATGCTGCCCGAGGCGGTGCGCGAACTGATCCTGTCGCCCGATACGCATCAGCGGGCGCTGGTCGATGGCGACACGGTCGGCTGCGTCCTGCATGATTTCGAGCGGGATTTCGATGTGGCCGATACTGCGCGGGTTGGGGCACTGCGCATGGCGTTGACGCCGACATTGATGCTGACCACCCGGCTGCATCCGCTGCGCTGCGCCGACATCGCGCGCCATCGGCTGGAGCGGACGAAGGGTGTGATCGGCGGGGCGCAGGCGCTGGACCTGCTGGTCGGCGCCATTGCCGAAAATATTGCCGATATCAGCCGCAGCCTGTCGGCGGACATCCAGCGCGCCGAGGATGCCTTTCTGGAGGGGCATCATCCGCCCCAGCCGCGCGACCTGGTCGGTATTCGCCGCCGGCTCGCACAACTGCATCGCCTGCTTGCCGGCGCGCGGGGCGTGTTCCAGCGGCTGGAACGGGACGAGGAACTGCCGGACGCTCTGCTGCCCACGGTCGAGAAACTGACCCAGCGGTTGCAGGCGCTGGACGCCGACATATTGGAAGGGCAGGCGCAATTGCGGTTGCTGCGCGATGAACTGGATATCCAGGCGGCGCAACGGACCAACCAGAATCTCTATATCCTGTCGATCATCACTGCGTTGATGCTGCCGGCGACGCTGGTCACGGGGCTGTTCGGCATGAACACCGGGGGCATGCCCTTTGCTAATGCGGCCCATGGCACATTGACCGCGACATTGGTGGCGGCCGGGGCGGCTGGTGTGAGCTATTGCCTGCTGCGCTGGATGGGGTTCATGCGGCGCTGAACCGCGATCCATCGCGCCGGCGATCTCGGGCCGGGGCCTCTCCTAAAATCAAATGATAGTGAATACTATCTATATGCTGCCCGCCAGTGGCAGAGGAGAGGCATGCCATCATGATCATCGAACCCGACATCCTGGCCTATCTGACTGATCTGGAGAGTGCGGTCGCCAATCTTGGCGACACCTGGCGCCCCGACGATCCGGCCTATCGCGCCGACGTCTATCGCCAGACGATGACCAGCCTGTCCTATGCCTATTTCGCCTATTTCCATGCCACGCCGGAGCATCCCGATTGGGCCCCCTTGTGGAACCCGGTCTATACGCTCCAGCCCAATCCGGACGATATCTACCTCCAGTCGCCGATCCGCGGGGATCTGACCTACCGCATCGCCGGCAATCGGGGCAGTTGCAAGATATTGAGCTTCACCACCCAAAGGGCCTTGTCCGGGACGGTCGATGAAATGCCCCGACCCAATGGCCATCATGAGGTGGACGACAGCGATCTGGGGCTGGAGCCGGGGGAGCATTTCGAACTGATCCTGAGCGCCCAGCGCCCAGCAGGCTATGCTGGCAAATGGGCGCCGATCGATCCCCAGGCGGGCGGGCTGATGGTGCGCTATCGCAGCTATGACTGGCTGAACGAGGTCGATCCGCAACTGACGATCGAATGTCTGGATCCGGTGCCGCCCAAGCCGCGCCTTTCGCCGGAGGAGATTGTCGCGCGCATCCGGGAAATGGCAAAATTCCCTGGTCGCAAGACGCGGCTTTATTATCCGATGCAGAATGGCGTGAAGGAGCGGGTTGGTTTCAACCGGTTCGAGCCGGTGCGGATGCCCGGCGCGCTTGCCAAGCAGGTCTATTGGCCGGCCTGCTTCCAGTTCGACGCCGATGAGGCGCTGATCATCGAGACCGATATTCCCGCCCGTGCGCCCTACTGGAATATCCAGCTTAACGACCCCTATTTCAACGCGCTGGAATATGTCTATCGCCTGTCCAGCAGCAACGGCCATTATGCGAAGCTGAGCCGTGACGGCAAATATCGGGCCGTCATCGCGCTGGAAGACCCCGGCGTGCCCAACTGGCTCGATCCTGCCGGCTATCGCGAAGGTGGCATCTATGGCCGCTGGTATGATTGCGACAGCGCGCCGGTGCCGACCATCACGCGGGTGAAGCTGAACGCGTTGCGCACCCATTTGCCCGCCGACACGCCGATCGTTACGCCGCAGCAGCGCGCCGAGGAGTTGCGGCTGCGGGTGCGGGCCTGCCAGCGTCGGCGGCGCTGGTGAAAGGGAGGGGATTGCCAATGATATCGAACGGTTATGAACCGCCGCTACGCTTCGCCGCCGCGCTCGATCAGCTGCACGATCTGGTGATGGCCGAAACCAGCCATGATGATTTTGGCCCTGACGATTATCTGCCGGGGCTTCGCGTGCTGCTCCGGTCGATGGATTATGATCCGCGCTTTACCGCGGCGGGGCGGCGCACCGCCTGGGGCCATGTGGTGGGTGTTCTGCGCGGCCGGGCAAGTGCGATCGCGGCGATGAAGGCGCATCCGGGCTTCGATGCCCGGCCGATCCTGAGCCCTGTCGTCATCACCGGCGTGCCACGCACCGGGACCACGGCGCTGCATCGGTTGATGGCGGTCGATCCGCGCTTCCAGGGGTTGCAAAGCTGGCTGCTCGATACGCCGCGTCCGCGTCCACCGGTCGAAAGCTGGCAGGACGATGCCGATTTCTGCCGTTCGGTCGCCTTGCTGGAGCGGCGCTATGTCGATGCACCAGCCAAGCGGGCCGCGCATCATGTCGCGGCCGAGGAAGTGCATGAATGCTGCATGCTGCTGCGCCAGTCCTTTGTCTCCAACCTGTGGAGCTGCGGCTGGTCGGCGGCGAGCTATGATGCCTGGTGGTGCGCGCAGAGCGAGGCGGCGGGCTATGACCATTATCGCCGCTGTGTGCAGTTGATCGGTGCCAACGACCCGGACAAGCGCTGGCTGCTCAAAAATCCCGGCCATATCGAAAATCTTGACCTGCTCTTTGCCGTCTTTCCCGATGCAAAGGTGATCCAGACCCATCGCGATCCGGCCAAGGCCTTGCCTTCGCTCGTGTCGCTGCTGATGGCGGGGCATGGGGCGATGGAGGAAGGGCGGGCGGCCGAGCGCGGCGCGCTGATGCTGGCACGCGAAACGGCCAAATGGTCCCATGCCGTGCGCAAGGCGGAAAAGGTGGCGGAACGCCATCCGGGCCAATTGCTCGATATCGTCCATGGCGATTTCCATGCGCAGCCCATGGCCGTGCTGGAGCGAATCTATGCCTTTATCGGCATGGAGATGCCCGATGCGACGCGCATGGCCATGGCACAGCGGATCGCGGACAAGCCCGAGATGCAGCATGGCGTTCATCGCTATTCGATCGCTGACTATGGCATGAGTGCGCAAGAGGTGCGGTCGGCGTTCGGCGATTATGTGGCGCGCTTCGACCTGGCGGAGGCAGGGCGATGAAGGCGGCCATCTATCCGGGCGATGGCCAGCCGATCGTCATCGCCCACCTGCCCGATCCGCGACCGGCCATGAGGGAATTGCTGATCCGCGTCCACCGCTGCGGCATCTGTGGCACCGACCTGTCGATGACCAGGGGCGGCATATGGGATTATGGCCGCGGCGTGCAGATCGGCCATGAATATGCCGGCGAAGTGGTGGACGTCGGCGCGGGTGTCGATCGCTTTCGGGCTGGCGACCGGGTCGCGGTCATGCCCTCGATCGGCTGCGGCCAGTGCAGTCCCTGCCAGGAACATGGCAATCCGGTATTGTGCGGCGCAAAGCCGGGCGGCGCGATGCGGGGCTTTGCCGAATTTGCGGTGGTGCCGGCCGATGCGGCGGTGCGCCTGCCCGAAACCCTGTCCCTGGCCGATGGCGCGCTGATCGAGCCGCTGGCCGTCAGCCTGTATGGCGCGCGCTTTGCCGATATCCGCCCCAGCGACCCGGTGCTGGTGCTTGGCGGCGGCACGGTTGCGCTCTATGCCATCTACTGGGCGCGGCGATTGGGGGCGGGGCGGATCGTGGTCCTGTCGCGATCCGCCCGGCGGCGCGATCTGGCGATCGCCATGGGTGCCGATGCCTTCTTTTCTTTCGGCGACGAGGAAAAGGGGCAGGTGATCGAAGCGCTGGGCGGCGCGCCCCGGATCGTGTTCGAGGCTGTCGGGGTGGACGGGATGCTGGGGCGGGCGGTGAACCATGTCGCGCCATTCGGGCGGATCGTGTCGCTGGGCTTCTGCACGGCGCCGGATGCGGTCATTCCGGCGCTGGCATCCTATAAATGCGCCAACCTGCAATTTGCCGTCGGCTACCGCATGGCGGAATTCCTGCACATCGCCGACCAGATGGACAAGGGGCATGTCGACCCCAAGGCGATCATCAGCAACGCGATCGCGCTGGATCAGCTGCCGGCAATGATGGCGACGCTGCGCGGGACCAATGAAGAGACCAAGGTGCATGTCCGTTGTGGCTAGACCTGGACGGCGACTGCCTTTCGCCCGTCGCCGCCGAAGACGCGCAGATAGCGATCGATCTCGGTCGGATCACCGGTCGCCTTGGCGGGATTGTCCGACAGCTTGACCGCCGGGCGGCCATTGGCGTCCACCACCTTGCACACCAGTGAGATCGGGTCGAGCCCGTCGGTTTCGAACGGGGCGCAGCCGCGAAAATCATTGGTGAGATTGGTGCCCCAGCCAAAGCTCATCCGCACGCGGCCATGGAAATGGCGATAGGTCGCCTCGATACTGTCGACGTCCATGCCATCGGAAAAGATCAGCAGCTTGCTGCGCGGATCGCGCCCCTTTTCCTGCCACCAGCGGATGATCTGCTCACCCGCCTCGATCGGTGGCGCGCTGTCGGGGCGGAAACCGGTCCAGTCGGCCACCCAGTCCGGCGCGTCCTTCAGGAAGGCGGCGGTGCCGAACGCGTCGGGCAGGGCGATGCGCAGATTGCCGCCATAATGGGCCTGCCATTGTTCCAGAACCGCATAGGGCGCGCGGGCCAGTGCTGCATCGTCCGGCGCCAGTGCCGCCAGCACCATAGGCAGTTCATGCGCATTGGTGCCGATCGCCTCCAGGTCGGCATCCATCGCCAGCAGCACGTTGGATGAGCCAATGAAGCGGTCGCCGAGCCCTTCCTTGAGGGCCTCGACGCACCAGCGCTGCCACAGGAAGCCGTGGCGACGGCGCGTGCCGAAGTCGGAGATGACGAGATCGGGCAGCGCGCTCAGGCGCTCGACCTTCTCCCACAATTTCGCCTTGGCACGGGCGTAAAGCACGTCGAGCGCGAAGCGGCCACGCCCCTTCATCGCCGCGCGCGATCGCAATTCGTTGATGATGGCGAGCGCCGGAATCTCCCACATCATCGTCTCGATCCAGAGCCCGTGGAAGCGCAGCTCATATTGGCCATCGACCTGGCGCAGCTCATATTCCGGCAGTCGGAAGTCGGCGAGCCAGGCGATGAAATCCGGGCTGAACATCTGGGTCCGGCCATAGAAGCTGTTGCCCGCCAGCCAGATCAGTTCCTTCTTGCCGAACCGTAGGGAGCGGGCGTGGTCGAGCTGGGCGCGCAGTTCGCCTTCATCGATGATGTCGGCCAGGCGTACCCGATCGGTGCGGTTGATCAGCTTGAAGGTGGTCTGGACGTCGGGATGCTGCTGCCGGATCATCTGCAGCATCAGCAGCTTGTAGAAATCGGTGTCGAGCAGGCTGCGGACGATCGGGTCAAGCCGCCAATTATGGTTGTAGGTGCGGGTGGCGATATCGGTGAAGACCATGAAGAACCTGATGGACAGCAAAATTGACAGGGGCGTGCTGCACCGTTCCCCATGGAGATCATGATGGCAAGGCTGATGAAGGGATTATCGGCCGATGAAGTTCGGGGCGCGCTTGTCTCGCGTTGCGGCCAGTCCCTCGCGATGATCGGCGGTAGTGGCGAGCAAGGGCTGGACCATGAACTCGCGGTCGAGGAACTGGTCGAAGGATAGCGTGGTCGCCTCGAACAATTGTTTGCTCATCGCCTGTGCGACTGGCGGTCCCTTCGCAAGGCGGGTGGCCAGGTCGATCGCCGCGTCTCGAACCGGTCGTTCCGCCTCGATCGAGAGGATGAAGCCGAGGTGCAAGGCTTCATCGGCGGTCAGCGTCCGGCCGCTATAGACGATTTCCTTCGCGCGCATCGGGCCGACCAGCCGGGTCAATTGCCAGATGGCGCCGGCGTCGGGCGCATAGCCGATCCGGCCGAACAACTGTGCGAAGCTGGCGTTCGGGCTGGCGAGGATCAGATCGCAGGCGAGTGCTAGGCTCCAGCCGGCGCCGACGCAGACGCCGTCGACCGCTGCGATGACCGGCTTGGGCATGGCCATGATGGCGCGGATCATGCGGTGGAGCGCGCGCATCCGTTTGAGGAAAGCGGCACTGTCGGCGGCGCCCATTTCGCCGGTATCGGCGCCCGAGCAGAAATGACGCCCTGCGCCGGTCAGGACGACCGCCCGAACCCCGTCATCCTGCGCCAGATTGTCGAACAGCGTGGCGATCTCGCCGCGCATCGCCATGGTGAAGGCATTGCGCCGGTCGGGGCGATCGAGCGTCACGATCGCCACTGCGCCGTCATGCTCCAGCCGCAGGCTCATGGCGCTGGCTTCCAGCCGAAGGACTGGCTGCTTTCCCGCTGCCATTTGTCGAACCAGGGGGCGAGCTGGCGGGCGCGGAAGTCCGGGGCGGCGGCGATATGCTGGCCGATGACCAGCGGGTTGGTGCGACCGTCCTGGGTGGCGGGCCATGGCGGCAGGCCGGGGCCGTCGGGATCGCCGCTCCGCACATAGTTGAGCATCCAGCCCGACATGGTCCTGGCGAGCGCCCGGCTTTCCGTATCGGCCGAGGGAGACTGGCCGAGCCAGAACAGACGGTCGGCGCAATGGTCCGCGCCGGGCTTCGAACTGGGCTGGTCGGGCGGCACGAAATCGAACTGATAGGCGCGTGTCGGCAGGCCGGCGCGGGCCGCCAACTGGGTCATGCCGAGCGCCGCCGAGGTGAACAGGAAGTCGGTCTGCACCTGGCGCAGCAATTCCGCCTCGTCGGACAGGCCATAGCTGGCGGATACGGCCGACAGATCGATGCCGAAGCGGCGTGCCATCTCCGCCCGGCCAAAGCCCATCAGGCCAAAGACGCTGGCTTCGTTGCTGGTCGATCCGCTGATCAGCGGGACATGCGCGATCTGGCCCTTTGCGAACAGGGTGGAAAGGGGAGCGGGTAGCCAGCTGCCATCGACGGTTGCGCCAAAGTCCGGCGCGCCGCTGTCACCGGCCAGCACCTGCGCGACACTGAGCCTGCGCAGGGCAGCGAGCGATGGCGCGCCATCGCCGGTCACGCCGGTGCGCTGGGCAAAGGCCAGTCCCTGTTCCTGCGCCTGGGGCAGAGGGCGGTTGGCGTTGAACAGGCCGCCGGCCGAATGGGCGCTGGCGCGCGCGAACAGGCCCCTGGCCATCGGCGTCGCCATCAGCGCATTGATGCTGGAGCCGCCCGCCGAACAGCCGATGATGGTCACATTGTCGGGATCGCCGCCGAAGCGGGCGATGTTCTGCCTGACCCAGCGCAGCGCCGCGACCTGATCCATCAGCCAGAAATTGGCGGTCGCCTTGGGCGCTTCGGCGGTCAGGGCGGGATGGGCGAAGAAGCCGAGCCGCCCGATGCGGTAATTGGGGGCGACAAGGACGACACCCTGCTTGACCAGCGGCGGCATACCGTTGCGGAACGGCTCCCGACCCGAGCCGACGAAATAGGCGCCGCCATGGACGACGAACAGCACCGGCAATTTGCGGGCGCCAAGGTCAGGGGAGGCGACGTTGAGGGTCAGGCAATTTTCATCCTGGGGGAAGGCTGCGTCATCTTTGCGCTGTGGCTGGGGGCAATCAGCCGCAAAGCCCGTGGCGTCACGCTCGGTCTTCCAGGCGCGGACCGGTTGCGGTGCGCGCCAGCGATTGGCGCCGACCGGGGGCGCGGCATAGGGGATGCCGCCAAAGAAGCGGACATCGTCGCGCACCACGCCGCGGATCGGACCGGACGCGGTGGACAATCGGGGCGGTGCCGAAGAAGGGGCGGCATTTCCAAGGCTTGCCCATAAAGCGACGGCCGTAGCCGCGCAGGCGACAGGACGCTGCACCATCTCCATCATCCCCTCATCAATTTTGCTCTATGGTGCATAATAATGTTGGAGAGGATTATCGCTGTCAAGCGCGCAGGCGCGTTGACAGGGTCATGAATCTGCACCAAGGTGCAATATAAAGAGGCGCGAACAGGGGCGCACGGAGAAGGATGAGAACATGAAGGGAAGAGTGTCGACGGCCGTGGCGATCCTGGCCCTGGCAAGCGGGCTGGTCGCCTGCGGCGCGGACAGCGCAGCGCCGGGCGGTCCGACCGCCAACTGGTCCAGCTTTGGCGGCGACGACAAGGAGCAGCATTATAGCGCGCTCGACCAGATCAGCGCCGACAATGTCGGCAAGCTCGGCCTCGCCTGGTCCTACGACATCGATACCTATGACAGCTATACCCAGCCGCTGGCGATAGATGGCGTCCTCTATTTTGCGGTCGGCCTGTCGGTCGTCCATGCGCTCGACGCAAAGACCGGCAAGCTGTTGTGGCAATATGATCCCGACGTCGCGAGCCAGCCGGAGGCGAAATGGCGGATGCGCGCCGGCTGGGGCACGCGCGGCATCGCCTACAAGGACGGGCTGATCTATACCGCCACGCGCGAAGGCCGGCTGATCGCGGTCGACGCCAAGACCGGCAAGCCGCGCTGGTCGGTCCAGACGCTCGACGAGGCGGAAAACGGCTATATCACCGGCCCGCCATGGGTGGCCGGCGACAAGATCGTGGTCGGCTTTGGCGGCGCGGATTACAGCCCGACCCGCGGCTATGTGACCGCCTATGATGCCAAGACCGGCAAGAAGGCGTGGCGCTGGTTCGTGGTGCCGGGCGATCCGGCCAAGGGCTTCGAGAACAAGGCGATGGAGGCGGCGGCCAAGACCTGGACCGGCGAATGGTGGAAGTTCGGCGGGGGCGGCACGGTGTGGCACGCCATGGCCTATGACGCCAAATATGACCGCATCTACCTTGGTACCGGCAATGGCTGGCCGTGGAACCAGAAGATCCGTTCGCCCGGCGGCGGCGACAATCTTTATCTCGCCTCGATCGTGGCGATCGACGTGAAGACCGGCGAATATGCCTGGCACTATCAGGTGAACCCGGAAAACAGCCACGATTTCAACGATGCGATGGATATCGAGCTGGCCGATATCGAGATTGGCGGCAAGATGAGGTCGGTGCTGATGCATGCGCCCAAGAACGGCTTCTTCTATGCGCTGGACCGCGAGACCGGGAAGTTCATTTCGGCCGGCGAGTTCGCCAAGCAGAATTGGGCCAAGCGGATCGATCTGGTCACCGGCCGGCCCGAGATCAATCCCGAGGCGCAATATCCGAACGGCAAGCCGTTCATGATGTATCCCTTCCCCAATGGCGCGCATGGCGTCCAGGCGATGGCGTTCAGTCCCAAGACGAACCTTAGCTATATTCCGGTGATGGAGGGCGGCCGCGTGTTCGTCGATCCGGCCAATGTGAAGGACTGGACCTACAAGCCGGGGATGATGGTCAATACCGGGCTGGGCGCGCCGCCCGCCAATCTGGTGCCGCCCGCTGCGGTGAGCAAGCTGGTCGCCTTCGACGTCGCCAACAACAAGGTCGCCTGGTCGGTGCCGCAGCCCGGCGTGTTCAACGGTGGCATCATGGCGACCGGTGGCGGCCTGCTGTTCCAGGGTACCAATGACGGCAATTTCAACGCCTATTCCGCGACCGACGGGCGCAAGCTCTGGTCCTTCCCGGCGCAGAACGGCATATTGTCCGCGCCGATCAGCTACACGGTCGGCGGCAAGCAATATGTGTCGGTGATCACCGGGTTCCGCAGCAGCTTCCCCAACGTGCCCAACTGGGATTATCGCCAGCAGCAGCGTCGGGTGCTGACCTTTGCGATCGGCGGCACCAAGGCGCTGCCCAAGTTCGAGCCGGTGGACGAGCCGATCCAGGATGATCCGGCCTTCACCGTCGACGCTGCCAAGGCCAAGGTCGGCGGCGGCATCTACAATAGCAGCTGCGTCATCTGTCATGGCGCGGGCATGATGGCGGGCGGCGCCGCGCCGGACCTGCGCAAGTCGGCGGTGCCGCTGGACGCGGAGACGTTCAAGTCGGTGGTGCATGACGGGGCGCTGATGGCGCGCGGCATGGGCGCCTTCGAGCAGTTGAGCGACGCCGATCTGGAAGGGCTGCGCCACTATATCCGCCAGCGCGCGCGGGAAACCGCGCCCAAGGCAAACTGACCTCCCATGGCATCCGTCCCCTTGTGGCGGATGCTGCTTCGCCCCGCTTCCTTTCATCGGGAGGCGGGGCTCCTTGTCTGCGCCGAGCGGGGGCTTGCACAAAGTCCAACCGTGCGGCATCAAATTTGCACGTTCATGCAATTGCGTTATGATCGTCGGTTACGTGCCCCCGCCGGGCGCGCCTCGGGGAGGATGAGCGAATTTGACGACGGACAAGGACATGGCTGACCTCAAGGAAAATGGCGATCGGCCGCAGACCTATTCCAGTCCGGCGATCATCGAACGCCGTCGCCGGATATTGGAGGAAACGCGCAAGGTGATCGCCGAACAGGGGATCGCGGCGCTGAGCATGAACGAGATCGGCCAGCGCGCGGGTGTCGCCAAGCGGACGCTCTACAACGCCTTCCAGACCCGCGAGCGCATGATCGCCACCGCGATCCAGGAATATTTCGACGAATATGTCAGCCGCATCGTCTATTCGAGCCCGCCCGGCACGATGCAGCATAATCTGGAGCGGATGATCTCGGTCGTCCAGCGCAACCGGAAGATCCGCAACTATATCAAGGCGATCATGGCGCTCTATTTCAGTTCGGATGTCGACCGCGACATCTGGACCGCGATGCACTCGCCGGCCATCCATCATAACAAGCAGTGGATCGAGGCGCTCGACGCCACGAAGCAGCTGCAGCCCTGGGTGCAGGTCGACAAGTTGGTCGATGATCTGGTGCGCTTCGAATATGCGACCATCAACGATTGGGCGCAGGGTCGCATACCCGATGACGAGGTGATCGTCCGGCTGGTCAGCAGCTATCTGTCCTGCCTGCTCGGCTCGCTGAAGGGCGCGGCGCGCAAGGAAGTCGAAGCGCTGATCAAGGACATTGCCGAGCGCGGCATGGACGCGCTGCCGATGTCGCCCAAGACCAAGACGAAAGTGGCTTGAATCTGCACCATGATGCAAATTTTCTTGCATCATGGTGCGCGCCTCGTCTAGGCATGCCCCAGGCCCGACATGGGCATCAGCATGGGAGAGTGAGATGAGCGCGCCGAGCGAAGACCCCGAACTGTTGTTCGAGCTGCGCGCGGATGGCGTGGCCGTCATCACCCTCAACCGGCCGCGCGCGAAGAACACCGTCTCCTTCACCATGTGGGAGCAGTTTTCCGCTGCACTCGACCGGCTGGAAAATGCGACGCCGGCGCGGATGCTGCTGCTGTGCGGCGCGGAAGGCTATTTCAGCAATGGCGGCGACGTGAAGCTGCCGCCGGCGCGGGGCGAGGGTGCGCTGCGGCTAGCAGCGCGGCTGGAGATGGGGCAGCGGATCATCCGCCGGCTGCGCGCGCTGCCGATCCCGACCGTAGCGGCGGTGGAGGGCGGCGCCTATGGCGTGTCCTGGAGCCTGGCGATGGCCTGCGACATGATTTTCGCTGCTGACAATGCGCGGTTCGGTGCGCCATTCCTGGATTTCGGGCTGGTACCCGATGGCGGCGCGGCCTGGTTCCTGACCCGGCAACTGGGGCGGGCACGCGCGGCCGAGATCATCTTTTCGGGGCGGACATTGGAGGCGGCCGAGGCATTGAGCCTGGGGTTGGTCAGCCGGCTGGTCCCGCCGGGCGAGGCGGTCGCGCAGGCGCTGGCGCTGGGCGCGACGATTGGCGGCGGCAACGCCCATGCGGTCGAACTGACCAAGCGGCTGCTGGATCAGGCGGAAAGCGGCGACCTGTCGGCCAATCATGCGCTGGAACTGGTCTATTGCCATACCTGCCAGGCGGGGGAGGAGGTGCCCCGCGCCCGCGAGGCGTTCAAGGCACGCGCAGCGGCGAAGGCTGCCGCGAAGGGCGCAACTGGGGCGAAGGAATAAGTCATGCAGTTCGACATGCGCAGCCTGCCGATGGCGACCCGCTACAAGATCGTCAATTCGACCATCACCCCGCGTCCGATCGCGTGGATCACCACCCGGTCCGAAGCGGGCGTGGTCAATGCCGCGCCCTACAGCTTCTTCAACTGCGTCGGCACCGAGCCGCCGCTGGTGGCGCTCGGCCTGCTCAAGGAGCCGGTATCGCGCGGCCTGAAGAACACGGCGACCAATATCATCGCCACCGGCGAGTTCGTCGTGAACCTGGTGTGCGAGGATGATGCCGAGAAGATGAACCATTGCAGCGTCGATGCGCCGGCCGATGTCAGCGAGATCGACTATGCCGGGATCGAGACCGCGCCGTCGGTGCTGGTGGCACCGCCGCTGATTGCCAGTAGCCCGGTCAGCTTCGAATGCCGCAAGGTCGCGGCGATGGACATCGGCACGATGCAGACGGTGATCATCGGCGAGATATTGATGGCGCATATCCGCGACGAGTTCATCACCGATCGCGAGCGGGTCTATTTCGACACGCCGGCGATGAAATTGATCGGCCGCACCCATGGCAGCGGCTGGTATGTGCGCAACGGCGACAGTTTTCAGATGGACCGGCCACGCTATGATCCGGCACGGCTGACGAGCAAGGAATGAATTTGAACCTATAGTGCAATATTACTTGCGCTGCCGGGAAAAAGCGTGTCTGTTTCAAGGGAAAGGTCGGAGGCGCGATTCCGCGCACTACCGCCCAGATCCGAACAAGAGGCGGCGCAGACCGCCAAACAGGAGTGCGTGATGCCCGGCCCTCTGGACCATCTTGTCGTTATCGAGCTGTCGACCGAAATGCCGGTCGCGATTGCGGGCATGCTGCTAGCCGACCATGGCGCCGACGTGCTGAAGGTCGAGCCCAGGGGCGGCGCCTATTTCGCCCATGAACTGACCCGCAAGAGCTGGGACCGCTCCAAGCGCAGCGTCGAATTGGACGTGGCTGATGCGGACGACCGGGCGGCGCTGCGCGGGCTGCTGAGCGGTGCGGACATCTTCATTCATGCGCTGGAGGAAGGGGAGGCGAAGGCGCTTGGCCTGGACGGCGAGAGCCTGGCGCGCGATTATCCGGAGCTGATCGTGTCGGCGCTGACCGCCTATGGCGCGGACACACCCTTTGCCGACCGGCCGCGCGGCGAGGGGCTGGCGGCGGCGCTGCTGGGCACGATGATCGACAAGTCCAGCCCGTTCCGCGAAGGGCCTGTCTATCTGGGGCATCCCGCGCTTCATTATGGTCAGGCGTTTCTGGGCGTGATCGGTGCATTGACGGCGATCCGGGCGCGGCGAACGAGTGGCAAGGGGCAGAGGGTGGAATCCTCGCTGCTCGACGCGATGCTGGCCCAGTCGCCGATGAACAACTGGTGGCAGGAAGAGGGGATTTCCTACATCAAGGCGGGGGATTCCGGCGCGGTCGACCGGTTTGGCCGGACCCGGCTGGTGACCGGCATGTTCGAATGCGGGGACGGCCTGTTCCTGCAGATCCATACCGGCGGCCAGGGCGGCTTCAAGGCGGCGATGGACCAGCTGGGCTTTGGCGACCGGGTGTCGGTGGTCAAGGGCGCGGCGGAAATGTCGGTGCCATTGAGCGATGATGAATATCATATCGCCCGCGTCGAGATTTTCGATGCGTTCAAGGCGCGCCCGCGCGCCGAATGGATCGCGCTGTTCCAGGCGGCCGATGTGGCGGCGCTGCCGGTGCTGGAACCGGCCGAAGTACTGCTGGACGAGCAGGTGGAATTTGTCGGCCAGCGGATTGCGCTGCCGGACGCGGAATTCGGCACCATCTATCAGGCCGCACCCGCCGTGCGGTTCGATCGCACGCCCTGCGCCGCGCCGCGCCCAGCGCCTGCGATCGGCGCCGACAATGATGCACTGACCGATCTGATCGCGCGCAAGCGGGGCGAACTGGCGGCGGCGGGCAAGCCGATCGACCGGCCGCTTGAAGGCATCAAGGTGGTGGACTTCTCGTCCTTCTTCGCGGTCGGCTTTGGCGGGCGGCTGCTGTCGGACCTGGGCGCCGACGTCATCAAGGTCGAGACGCCCGATGGCGACCAGATGCGGCCGCTGCCCGACTGTTTCGACGCGGCGCAGCGCGGCAAGCGCGATATCGTGCTGAACCTGAAGCAGCCCGAGGCGCTGGAGGCGGCGCTGAAGCTGGTGGCTGAGGCCGATGTCGTCACCCATAATCTGCGCCCCGGCAAGGCCGACAAGCTGGGCATCGGCTATGAGGCGCTGTCGAAGATCAATCCGCGCCTGCTCTATGTCTATCTGCCCGGCTATGGCTCCAGGGGCCCCAAGTCGCTGCTGAAAAGCTTTGCGCCGTTGGTGTCGGGCTGGACCGGCCTGCTCTACGAAGGCGGCGGCGCGGGCAATCCGCCGACCCGGTCGGTATTCGGCAATGAGGATTATAATAACGGCTTCCTGGGTGCGGCGGGCATATTGATGGGGCTGGAGCGGCGCGCGATCAGCGGCGTCGGTGACTATATGGAGATACCCCAGCTCCATTCGAGCCTGTGGACCACGTCCGAGCATTTCCTGGATGCCGACAAGCAGGTCGTCTATGGCTTCCGCCTCGACAAGGATCAGGCGGGCTATAATGCGCTCGACCGGCTCTATCGCACCAGCGACGGCTGGCTCTGCATTGCCTGCCGGCAGGACGATCGCTTCGCGGCGCTGGCGCGGGCGGTGGGGCAGGCTGGGCTGATCGACGATCCGCGCTTTGCCTCGCCAAAGGAACGGTCGCTGCATGACGCGGCGCTGCTCGCGGCGCTGGCGCCCTGGTTTGCCGACAAGACAAGCGCGGAGGCCTTCGCCCTGCTCGATGCGGCGGGTGTACCGTGCGAGATACCGGCGGCCAAGAGCTGGGTGCGCGAGGCGCTGTGGCAGGACTGGGCGGTGACCAGCAACCGGGTGATCGAGAATTTCGATTCCATGTATGGCCATGTCCGCCAGTTCGGCAGCTTCATCCATCTGAGCGACACGCCGGGCCATGCGCGCAAGTCCGCGCCGCGACTGGGCGAGCATACGCGGCAGATATTGGCCGAGATCGGCTATGCGCCGGACGCGATCGACGCGCTGATCAACAGCGGCAAGGCGATGCAGGCGGCGGACGTGACCGGCCGCATCCAGTCGCGCGTCTCGGCCGCCTGAACCAACAGCCAATAATCGGGAAGAGGAACCCAAAGGGTGCAGTTGAACCTTCGTTACGACATGAACCGGCCGGATTTCGGCGCGCCGCATCCCGTGCTTTACCGCACTGCGATCGAGCAGGCGCAATGGGCCGACAAGCTGGGATTCACGCAGGTGTTCCTGGCCGAGCATCATGGCGCGGAGGGCGGCTATTGCCCGTCCTCCATGGTGCAGGCGGCGTCGATTCTGGGCGCGACGGACACTATCGTCGCGCATCTGTCGGCACTGGTCGTCACCATGCACGATCCGCTGCGGCTGGCCGAGGATCTGGCGGTGCTGGACAATATCGCGCCCGGCCGGGTGTGGCTGACCGCCGGCATGGGCTATCGCCCGCATGAGTTCGAGATGTTCGGCAAGGACATCAGCAAGCGGCTGGCGATCATGAACGAGGCGATGGCCACGCTGAAGCAGGCCTGGACCGGCGAGCCGTTCGAGTTTCGCGAGCGCACCGTGCGGGTGACGCCGGCCCCGGCAACGCCGGGCGGGCCGAAAATCTACATGGGCGGGTCGACCGACAAGTCGGCGATCCGCGCAGCCAAGGGCGGCTATCAATATTTCCCCGGCCATCCCGACCTGTTCACCCTCTACAAGGAAGAGCGGGAAAAGGCCGGCTTCCCGCCGCCCGAGGAACTGCGCAAGCCGGCGGCGAGCTTCCTCTATGTCTCCGACGATCCGGACCGCGACTGGCCGCTGGTGGCGCCGCATGTCGCCTATGCGACCAACGCCTATGCCGAATGGGCCAAGGAGCGCGGCACCGGCCAGACCCGCTACCAGCCCGCCGAGACGATCGAGGGGCTGAAGGCGATGCCGAACATCAAGGTGCTGACGCCCGACGCATGTTTCGAATATCTCAAAGGCCTGGGCCGGGGCACCGCCGTCACCTTCCACGCGCTACTGGGCGGGCTAGACCCCGAAGTGTCGTGGCGCAGCCTGCGCCTGTTCGAGACGGACGTGCTGCCGCGCCTGCGCGCCGAGCCGGGCCTGCTGGAAAATCCGGGAGAATGAGCATGGAAGAACGCAATCGTCGCGGCACGCTGGCCGCCATGCTGGCGCTGCCGATCGGCATGGCCGCCGCCGCCGAAGCATCGGCCGCCGCGCCCAGGGGAAAGGGGAGCGGCATGGACATGGCCCAGCGGCTGGACATCATCGAGTCCAAGCAGGCGATCACCGAACTCCTCTATGCCTATGCGCGGGCCAATGACCGGGCGGACGAGGCGCTGCTGCGATCGCTGTTCTGGCCGGAATCGACGCACAAGCATGGCAAGTTCGAGGGCAAGTCGTCCGATTTCGTCGGCTTCGCGTTCAAGATCGTGTCGACGCTGAAATATGCCTGCCACCACATCACCAATGTCTCGGTCGAGGTGAAGGGGGACAAGGCATTTTCCGAATGCTATTATTTCGCGCAGCATCGGCGAGACCGCAAGGACGGCGGGGGCGAGGAGGATGTCTTCTTCCAGGGTCGCTATCTCGACGATCTGGAGCGGCGGAACGGAGTGTGGAAGATCATCCGTCGCCGGGGCCTGTCCGACTATACCTCGCCGCCCGAACCGGCGCAGACGCCCTATGCCGACTGGCCGGCGGGACAGCATAGCGAGAAATATCCGAGCGACGATTATTACAAGATGCGCCAGCAGTTTCTGGGTAGCTGATCCGTGCGGGCGCTGATGTGCGAGGCGCATGGCGCGCCCGAGCAACTGGCGTTCCGCGATGTGCCCGTGCCCCAGCCCGGGCCGGGCGAGATCAGGCTGGCGGTGCGGGCGGCGAGCGTCAATTTCCCCGACGCGCTGATGATCCAGAATCTCTACCAGACCAAGCCGCCCTTGCCCTTCATCCCCGGCGGCGAAGCGGCTGGGGTGGTGGAAGCGATCGGCGAGGGCGTCAGCGGTTTTCGGGTCGGCGACCGGGTGGCGGCGATCCCGTTCCAGGGCGCCTTTGCCGAGCAGGCGGTGGCGCCGGCTTTCCGCACCAGCATCATTCCCGATGCGATGGGCTTCGACGTCGCGGCCGGTTTCACCATGGTCTATGCGACGGCGCTGCACGGGCTGCGCCAACGCGGGCGGTTGCAGGCCGGCGAGACGCTGCTGGTGCTGGGCGCCGCGGGCGGCGTCGGGCTGGCGGCGGTGGAGATCGGCAAGCGCATGGGTGCGCGGGTGATCGCGGCGGCGTCCAGCGCGGAGAAGCTGGATCTGGCGCGGGCGCATGGCGCCGACGAGACGGTGAATTATGCTGAGGTCGACATCAAGCAGGCGGTGAAGGCGCTGGCCGGAGAGCGCGGCATTGATGTGATCTTCGACCCGGTCGGTGGCGATCTGGCCGAGCCGGCCTTTCGCACCATGGGCTGGGACGGGCGCTATCTGGTGGTCGGCTTTGCCGCCGGGACCATTCCCGCGATCCCATTGAACCTGCCGCTGGTGAAGACGGCGTCGATCGTCGGCGTGACATGGGGGATGCACAGCCGGCGCGAGCCGGACATCCATGCGGCCAATATGGCGCAGCTTTATGATTGGTATGAACAGGGCGGGCTGCGGCCGGCGATCGGCGCGCGCTTCGGCTTTGACGAGAGCCGGGAAGCGATCCGCTGGATCATGGATCGCAAGGCGCAGGGCAAGGTGGTGATCGAGATGGCCTGATCGCGAGAGCGGAAGGACATGAGATCACCCCATGCCGTCATTGCGAGCGCAGCGAAGCAATCCACCGGCGCGAGATGGATTGCTTCGCTGCGCTCGCAATGACGAATCTCTTTTATCCCGTCGGCCAGTTGGCGAGCGGGGCGCCGGCGATGGCGGTGCGGGCCTGGACGATCATGCCCTTGCCGCGCGAGACAACATAGAGGGTGCGGCGGTCCGGCCCGCCCCAGCAGAGATTGGTCGGCATCGCGATCTTTTCGCCGGCGGGATCGTGGAGAATGTCGACTTGGCGGCCCTGCGGCGTCAGCGCGACCAGCCGGTTGGAAAAGGGCAGGGTGATCCAGAGATTGTCGGCCATGTCGAAGGCGATGCCGTCGCAATAGCCCAGCGCCGCTTTTTCCTGCGGCGGCAGTGCCAGGATCGCCTTGACCGTCTGGTCGGGGACGACGGTGCCGAGTTGCGGGCCGAAATCCTGCGGGTCGGCAAGGGTGCCGTCGGCGTTGCGGCGCCAGCGGCGGATGCGCCCTTCGGCGGTCAGCGAGGCATAGAGATGGCGTTCGTCCCGGTCGAGGCAGAGGCCGTTGACCCCGCGCAGGTCGCGCGCAACGATCGCGGCGCTGCCGTTCGGCCGGATCATGTAGATGAAGCCGGCCGGCGTGGTAGTGCCGATATTGGCGACCGGCCCCCAACTGCTGTGGGTGCAATAGATACTGCCATCGCGCGCGGTGGCGGGGCCGTTGGAGGCGACGAGTTGGCGTCCCTCCAGTTCCGAGACAAGCGTTTCGACCGTGCCGGTTTCGAGGGTGATGCGCTGGAGCGGGCCGGGCTGCTGCTTGAGCAGGCCCATATTCGCGACGATCACGCGGCCCTGCGTATCGACGGCGACGCCATTGGCAGCGAGCGGGGCGCCGACCTGCCGCAGCGGCTGGCCCGGCGCCAGAATACCGATCGCGCCGCCGCTGTTGGACAGGAACAGGCGGCCGTCGGGGGCGCTGGCGACGCCCTCGGCATGGTCGAGGCCGTCGATGACCAGGCTGAAATTCGCCGGGGTCAGGGGTGCCGGGACCGTGGAGGCACGCGGCGTGCTGGCGCGGGTGCAGCCGGCGAGCGCGAGTGCCGCGCCGCCGAACAGGGCCGTGCGCCGGTTGACCTCCATCTCAGCGCACCGGCGCGAAGCCGGCGATGCGGTGATCGCCCGCTTCGACCGGGCGGAAGCGCAGGCGCATGTCGCAGGCCGGTTCCACGCCTTCATCATCGACCAATATGCCCGCGATCCGCACGCCCGGCGCATCGTCGGGCTCGAACAGGATGACGGTGTAGGGGACTTCAGCCTTGTGGTCGCCGGGCAGCAGGCTGCGGATCACGGTGGTGAAGCTATAGGCCTTGCCCTCGGCCGAGACCGGGCGCCATTCCAGCACGGAATCGGGCTTTCCGGGGATGACTTCGGGTGGATACCAGACCCATTCGCCAGTTTCGGCGTCGGCGGTGATGCGCAGTTCGCCGGCATCGAGGCCGTCATAGAAGCCCTGGAACAGCGGGTCTTCCAGATGGACGGGATAGATGGGAACGCCCATGGTCAGTTCCTCGCAAGGATGGTGGTGGAATGATTATTGCCGCCCAGGCCCGCGACCGCGCAGAGGCGGGCATCGGGCACCTGGCGGTCGCCCTCCTGCCCGCGCAGCTGGCGCACGGCTTCGATCAGCAGGTTGATGCCGGGGACATAGCCACCCGACATATGTCCGCCGCTGGTATTGACCGGCATCCGGCCACCCGGTTTCGCATGGCCGGCGGCGTAGAAGCGTGCGCCCTCGCCGCGATCGCACAGGCCCAGCATCTCGGTCTGGACGATCGCCGAGATGGAGAAGCCGTCATAGACCTGGGCTAGGTCCAGATCCTTGGGGTCAACGCCGGCCATGGCATAGGCCTGCGCGGCCGAGTCCCAGCCGGGATAATCGAAGGTGCAGGGCTTCTGCGTGAACAGCACGCCATGGGGGTAATTATTGTAGCCGATGCCGACGCCCTGCACCGCTATCACCGGATGGGGCAGGTCGCGGGCAGCCTCCACCGCGCTCACCACATAGGCGCCGCCGCCATCGGTGGTGAGGCAGCAGTCGGCGACCCGCAGCGGGGTCGAGATCATCGGCGTCTGGCGATAGGCGTCGAGGTCCATCGGATCGCGCTTCTGCGCGCTGGAGGTCAGCGCCGCCCAGGCACGGTAGGTCATCGATACCGAGGCCAGTTCCTCCTCGCTCATGCTGAATTCATGGGCATAGCGATTGGCCATGGTCGCGAAATAGGTGGGCTGGCCGAAGAAGCCGGCGGGCATTTCCAGCCCGGCCTTCTGCGGCTCGCGCGCGTGGAAGCCATAGACGCCGCCCGGCTTGGTCGAGCGAATGGCATAGGGGACGAGGACATGGCGGGCGAGCCCGGCCTCGATCGCCAGCTGCGCCAGCCGCAGCGCGTCACCGGTGGTGGCGGTGCCGCCCGCCGTGTCGGCAACGGCAGTGAAGCGCCGGGTGGCGGCGCCGATCGCATGGGCGACCTCCTCCGACGGGTGGCCGACATATTTGTTGCTGACATGGCCGTCGATATCGGCGGGGGTAAGGCCCGCATCGGCGATCGCGGCCAGGCTGGCGCGGGTCATCATCTGCATCACCGTTTCCTCGCCCTTGCGCAGGAACGCGGTTTCGCCAATGCCGGTGATGGCGATTTTATTGCCCTTCATCATGCGTCCTTGAACCCCTTGCCCTGTGCCACAAGTCGCTCGATCAGCGGCGACGGGGTGAAGGCGGCGCCATGCGCGGCCTCCAGCGCCTTCAATCGGTCGAGGACGGTGGGAAGCCCCTGGAGATCGGCCCAGAACATCGGGCCGCCGCGATATTTGGGCCAGCCATAGCCGGTGATCCAGACGATATCGACGTCGGACGCGCGCGAGGCGATGCCTTCGTCTAGGATGCGGGCGCCTTCATTCACCATGGCGAAGAGGATGCGGTCCTGGATTTCCGCGTCGCTGACATCGCGGCGGACGATGCCCTGCTTCGCGGCGAAATCCTCGATCACCTGCATCGCGACCGGCGAGGGGGTCTGTTTGCGGTTCTCGTCATAATCGTAGAAGCCGCCCTTCGTCTTCTGCCCATGGCGGCCCATTTCGTTGAGGATTTCGCGGACATTGGCGGAGCTGGTCGTCTTGGGGTTCCAGCCGACATCGAGCCCGACCAGGTCGCGCATCTGGAAATGGCCCATGGCAAAGCCGAAGTCATAGAGCACCTTGTCGACCGCCCAGGGCGTGGCCCCTTCAAGGATAAGCTGGTCCGCTTGCGTATTGCGGGCGGCGAGGATGCGGTTGCCGACGAAACCATAGCCATTGCCGACCAGCACGCCGATCTTGCCGATCGTCTTGGCGAGCTTCATGGCGGTGGCGATGATTTCCGGCTTCGTGTCTTTGGTGCGGACCACCTCCAGCAGCTTCATGACATTGGCGGGCGAGAAGAAATGGAGGCCGACGACGCTGTCGGGCCGGCTGGTGGCGGCGGCGATGTCGTCAATGTCGAGATAGGAGGTGTTGGTGGCGAGGATGGCGCCCGGTTTGGCGATCTTGTCCAGTTTGCCGAAAACCTCGCGCTTGACGTCGATCTGCTCGAACACCGCTTCGATGATGAGGTCACAATCGGCCAGATCCTCCATCGCGATCGATCCGGTGAGCAGGCCCATGCGGGTGTCGACATCCTCGGGCTTCATCTTGCCCTTCTTGGCCGTCGTCTCATAATTGCCGCGGATGATGCGCAGGCCGCGGAACAGCGCGTCCTCATTGGTTTCGACCAGGGTGACGGGGATGCCGGCATTGGCGAAGTTCATCGCGATGCCGCCGCCCATGGTGCCGGCGCCGATGACGCCGACCTTGGCGATCGGCAGGATGACGGTGTCGGCGGGCAGGCTGTCGACCTTGGCGGCCTGACGCTCGGCGAAGAAGACATGGCGCTGGGCGGCGGACTGGCTGTCGGCCTGCAGTTCGTTGAACAATTGGCGCTCGAAGATCATGCCCTCGTCAAAGGGCAGGTCCAGGGAGGCCTCGACGCAGCGGATGATCGCTTCGGGAGCGTTGAAGCCGCGGAATTTGCGGGCATTGGCCTTGCGGAAATCGGCGAAGATTTCGGGCTTGCCGCGCGCTTCGTCCAGCTTCTCGGTGCGGTCGCGGACCTTGAGCAGCGGGCGGCCTTCATCGAGCATGCGCTGGGCAAGGGCGATGGCGTCGGCGCGCAACTGGCCTTCGGCGGCGAGTTCGTCGATCAGGCCCATCTCTTTGGCCGCCTTAGCCGAGACCGGGCTGCCGGCGGTCATGAGGTCCAGCGCCTTTTCGACGCCGACGATGCGGGGCAGGCGCTGGGTGCCGCCGGCGCCGGGCAGCAGGCCCAGATTGACTTCAGGCAGGCCGCATTTGGCCGAGGGGACGGCGATGCGATAATGGGCGACGAGCGCGAGTTCGAGGCCCCCGCCCAGCGCCGTGCCATGGATGGCGGCGATCACCGGCTTGGTGGCATTCTCCACCACCAGTTGCAGGTTGCGCAGCGTGGGTTCGACCGGCGGCTTGCCAAATTCGGTGATGTCTGCGCCGGCAAAGAAGGTGCGGCCTTCGCAGATCAGCACCATGGCGCCGACCGCCGGATCGCCGATGGCGGTTTCGACCGCGCTGGCGACGCCCTGGCGCACGGCGTTGGAGAGGGCGTTCACCGGCGGCGAGTTGACCATGATGACCGCGATGGAGCCTTCCACCGCATAGGTGACGACGTCATTGACCTTCATTCAAGCCTCTGTGCGTTTGGGCGCCCGGCTGGCCGGCGGATTGCGCGGCCAGCACCTGACGGGCGCGTTGGCGGAAATAATGCTGGAGCCCGGCGATCTCGTCGTCGGTCAGTTCCTGGAAGCGCGGCATGCCCCGTTCGCGCAGGATGCCGTTGTGCAGCACATCCTTCATGCTGGCGGTGTCGAGCGGGACGCCCGACTGGAGCAGGTCCGGCGCAGCGCCGCCCGACACGGCGTTGGCGCCATGGCAAATGGAGCAGCGCTGGCCAAAGACGGTGGCGCCGATAGCGGCCCTGGCCGGATCGACGGCGAAGGCGGGATCATCGATCACCGGCATGTCGACGGGATCGACTTTCGGCAGCGCCGCCTTGCCATCGAGGGCGAAGGTCAGGACGCGCCATTGCTGGGTGCGGTAATTCCATTCGCGCGGCAGGCCGATCGCGCTGGGGAAGCGGGAGCCGGCGATGACCGTCACATATTGCCGGCCGCGGGCGCGATAGCTGATCGGCTGGGCCATCACCGCGGTCTGGGCACCGAACGACCAGAGCGGCTTGCCGCTGGTGGCAGCATAGGCGACGAACTTGCCGCTGGCATTGCCCTGGAACAGCAGGTTGCCGGCCGTGGTCGCGGTGCCGCCGCCGCCGCGCAGGCCGGGCATGGGAATGCGCCAGGCCTCGCTCTGCGTCACCGGGTTCCAGGCGAGCAGGAAGCTGGTGGCGGGGCGATCGGGCGTGACGCCGGGCGGCGGCGCGCCGGTGCCGACGCTGATGCGCTGGCCATCGAGATGCTTCCAGCCCGCGAGCGGCTCGGCCGGGTCGATATAGACCCGGCCCTGATCCATCGTCGGGATATAGACGAGGCCGCTGCCCGGATTGAAGGACATCGCCTCGATATTATGGGCGCCGAAGGGCGAGGGATAGACGATCGCCGCCTTGCCGCCGGGATAGCGGGCAGCGGGGTTCTCGATCGGCCGGCCGCTCTTAACGTCGATGCCGCTGGCCCAGTTGACCGGGACGATGTTGCGGGCGGAGATCAGCTTTCCGGTGGCGCGGTCGATGACGTAGAAGAAGCCGTTCTTGGGCGCGTGCATGAGCACGTCGCGTTCCTGTCCGTCGATCTTCAGCTGGGCGAGTTCCATGTCCATCGCCGAGTTGAAGTCCCAGGTCTCGCCCGGATTGGTCTGATAGTGCCAGACATATTCGCCGGTGTCGGCATCGAGCGCAACGATCGAGCAGAGGAAGAGATTGTCGCCGCCGCCCGGACTGCGGATCTTCTGGTTCCAGGGCGAGCCATTGCCGACGCCGATATAGATGCGGTTATATTTTGGGTCATAGGCCATGGCGTTCCAGGCGGTGCCGCCGCCGCCATATTTCCACCATTCGCCGGTCCAGGTCTTGGCGGCCATCGCCATCGCTTTGTTCTCGAAGCCGAGCTTCGGGTCACCGGGCACGGTATGGAAGCGCCAGAGCTGCTTGCCGGTCTTCTGGTCATAGGCGGTGACATAGCCGCGGATCGGGGCGAAATCGGCGCCGCCATGGCCGATCAAGACCTTGCCGTTGAACACCCAGGGCGCGCCGCTGATATAGCGTTCGTCATCCTTGCCGATGGTCTGGGTCGACCAGAGCCTGTGGCCGGTGCGGGCATTGATGGCGATCAGCCGGCCGTCGATCGTGCCGACATAGACGGCGCCATTGTCATAGGCGATGCCGCGACTGCCCCAGGCGCCGCGCATCTTCTGGTCGGCGACCTTCCAGCTTTGCGGATCATAGGTCCAGAGTTCATGGCCGGTGGCAGCGTCGACCGCGTGGACGACGCTGTAGCCCGAGGCATAGTATAGGATGCCGTCGACCGCGATCGGCGCGGTCAGGCTGGAGCCGCCGCCGTCGATATCCTGATACCAGGCGAGGCCGAGCTGGCCGACATTATGGTCGTTGATGTCCTTCAGCGGGCTATAATGATTTTCATCGATGCCGCCATAGCCGGGCCAGTCGGTGCCATCGCGCCGGGCCTGGCCCGAGGGCGCGCAGGCGGCGAGCAAGGCCAGAAACGGCAGAGTGAGGGACGCAAGACGCATGAAGATCAGCCCCCGATCGTCCGGTCGGACGGCCAGAAACGCTGGCGCAGCGCCTTCTTGTTGACCTTGCCCATGATGGTGCGGCCGATGTCATCGACCATCTCGTAGCCGCGCGGGCATTTATAGCCGGCAAGGCTGGCGCGGCAGAAGGCGTTGAGCTCGTCGGCGCTCGGCGGATCGGCCGGATCGCGCGGGATCACCAGCGCGCGGGCTTCCTCGCCCATTTCCGCATTGGGGGCGGCGACCACGGCGATGTCGGCCACCTTGGGATGGCGCAGCAGCACATGTTCGGATTCCGCCGGATAGATGTTGACCCCGCCCGACACGATCATGTCGGACACGCGATCGGTGATGAAGAGATAGCCCGCATCATCAACATAGCCCATTTCGCCCAGGGTGAAGATGCCGGGCGCGATATGGGCGGCGGCGGTCTTTTCCGGGTCGCCGCGATAGACGATGCCATGGCCGCTGGTGTCGCGGAAATAGACCTGGCCAACTTCGTTGGCGCCCAGCACCGCGCCGTCGTCGCCATAGATGACGGTTTCGAACGGGGCCAAGGCGCGGCCGACCGATCCGGGGCGTTCCAGCCATTCGGGCGAAGTGATGAAGGTGGTGGAGCCGGCCTCGGTGCCGCCATAAGCCTCCACCAGCACCGGGCCGAACCAGTCGATCATCGCCTGCTTGACGGCGCGCGGGCAGGCCGCGCCGGTATGGGCGAGGCGCTGGATGCTGGAAATGTCGTATTTCGCGCGTATCTCTTCCGGCAGGGCGAGCATGCGCTGGAAATGGGTGGGGACCATGACCGATCCGGCGACCCGATATTTCTCGATCAGCGCCAGCGCCCTTTCCGCGTCGAAATGCTCGACCGTGATGAGGCTCATGCCGCCGAACACGTTGCGCGCCATGCCGAGCGGGCCGGTATGGTAGAGCGGGCCGACGGCGATGCCGGGCGAGGGGGTGATGCGGGCGCGCACCGTTTCCGCCAGTGCCTGCACCGTGGCGACGCGCGGGAAATATTGCGGCGGGGTCTCGGTCGCCTTGGGCCGGCCGGTGGTGCCGGATGTATAATGGAGATGGGGCAGCGGCGCGACATCGGGATCAGGCTCGGCGGTCGAGGCGGCGGCGAGCCACGCTTCCCAATGGATCATGCCCTCACGATCGGGGCAGCGCCAGCCGATGACGGTGGCGACGCCCGCCTCGGCCGCGGCGGCGAGGCCGGCCTCCATCGTTTCCGGACCGACCAGCAGCGCGACGGCGCCGCTGTCCTTCAAGATATAGGCGGCCTCCGACGGGGTGAGATGGAAGCTGACCGGGACGCTGGAAATGCCGGCCTCCAGACAGGCGACATAGGCGATCACGGTTTCGGCGCTGTTGGGCGCGAAGACGGCGACCCGGCGTTCGTGCAGGTCGAGGCCGTTCAAGGCGTTGGCAGCGCGGTTCAGCAGGTCATCCAGTTGCAGCCAGTCGAGCGAGACGCGCTCGTCGGTCAGCGCCATGTCGGTGCGACGGTCGGGCGCGACAGCCTGGAGGGTGAGAGACATGCAGCGTCCTTTCAGGCGGCCGGCGCGTGGACGGCACGCGCGGCGATGGTGGGGGCGAGATAGCGCAGGGCCATGCGGAAGGAGAGGAGGGCGACGACCGAGCAGACGGTGACGACCACCGCCAGCGACTGGCCCAGCGCGGCTTCCGACCGGAAGACATATTGAGTGAGCGCGGCGACGATCGCCGGGCCGGCGCCCAGGCCCAATATGGTGAAGACGAACAGGAAGAAGGCCAGCATCCGCGCGCGGATCGTCGCCGGCGCGATCAGCCCCATGATCGAGGAGACATAGACCATGAAGGGCACGGTGATGAACTGCGCCACGCAGTAGCAGACCAGGAAGACATAGACGTTGGTGGCGAAGAACATATAGGCGATCACCGGCAGGAAGCCGAGGATCATCCAGCTGTAGAAACGCAGATGGGCGTCCTTCATGCCGCGCGTGAAGAGCCGGTCGACGATCCAGCCGTTGATCACCAGCGACACGGCCGACACGATGTTCATCAGGCTCAACGCCACGCCATATTGCACCGGCTTCCAGCCGAAATGCCGTTCGATATAGGCGGGCACCCAGTTGGTCATCGAATAGCCGCACATGGCAAGGCAGGATGTGCCGACCAGCATCAGCGCCAGCAGCCGCCAGTTCTGGCGCACGAATCCGGCGATCGCGCCCTTTTCCGCGACCGGGCGCGCGGCCCTGGTCGCGCCGCGGCGGCCCGGTTCGGGGAAGGTGAAGACCAGCAGGGCGATGAGCAGGCCGGGCACGCCGACCATCATCATCACCAGCTGCCAGGGCTGGGCCGGGCCATGGAAGGGAATATGGATGCCGCTATGCGCGGCGGCGAAGGCGATGGCGACGCCGCCCAGGGCAAATGCTGTTGCTGAGCCGACCTTGCCCGCCATCTGGAAGGTGGAGGTGGCGCGGGTCAGCAGGCGCGGCGGGAAGGCGTCGGCGATCAGCGAATAGGCGGCGGGCAGCAGCGCCGCCTCCCCCACGCCGACGAAGATGCGGCCGACCAGCAGCGCCTCATAGCTTTGCGCGAAGCCGCAGGCGGTGGTGGCGACGGCCCAGAGCGCGACGCCGCCGAAGATGATCCAGCGGCGCGAATAACGGTCCGCCGCCCAACCGAGCGGCAGGCCGAAAATGGCATAGAAGATGGCGAAGGAGGTCGAGGTGATCATGCTGACCTGGACATCGCTGAGCAGCAGATGCGCCTTGATCGGCGTGACCAGCATCGACACGATCAGCCGGTCGACCCAGGACAGGACATAGAGGCCGAACAGCACCGCCACCATCCACCAGGCGGTGCCCAGTTGCTGGGTATCGCCGCCGTCCGGGGCTTTCTCCTGGCTGGTCATTAGCATGATCCTTCCCTCCGCCCTCTTTTGTGGCTCAGCGTTGCGGCAATGCGTTGAGTTCGGCGATCTTGAGCTTGCCGAGCTGGGCCATGTGGACTTCGTCCGGCCCGTCGGCGAGGCGCAGGTAGCGCGCGTTCATGAAGGCGGCGGCAGGCGGGAAGTCGCTGGCCATGCCGATGCCGCCGAACACCTGCATCGCCCGGTCGGCGACCGTCTGGGTCATGCGCGGGGCGACGATCTTGATCGCGGCGATCAGATCCTTGGCGACCTTGTTGCCATGACGGTCCATCGCGTCGGCGGCCTTGAGCGTCAGTAGCCGGGCCTGCTCGATTTCGCAGAAGGACAAAGCGATATCCTGGCGGATGCTGCCCTGGTCGGCGAGCTTGCGGCCGAAGGCGACCCGGCTGTCGACGCGGCGGGCCATATATTCGAGCGCGCGCTGGGCCTGGCCGATGAGGCGCATGCAATGGTGGATGCGGCCCGGCCCCAGGCGGCCCTGCGCGATTTCGAACCCGCGTCCTTCGCCCAGGATCAGATTTTCCCTGGGCACGCGCACATCCTTGAAGACCATTTCGGCATGGCCGCCGGGCGAATGGACGGCGTTCATCACGTCGAGCGGGCGGACGATCTCTATCCCCGGCGTGTCGGCCGGGATCAGGATCTGCGAATGCTGCTGGTGGCGCGGCCGGTCCGCATTGGGGGTGCGACCGAGCAGGATATAGACTTTGGTCAGCGGATCGAGCGCGCCCGAAATCCACCATTTGCGGCCGTTGATGACATAATCGTCGCCATCGGCGACGATCGTCGTTTCGACATTGGTGGCGTCGGACGAGGCAACGCCCGGCTCGGTCATGACATAGCAGGAGCGGATATCGCCGGCGAGCAGGGGCTTGAGCCACTTCTCCTGCTGCTCGGGCGTGCCGTAGCGGGCGAGCACTTCCATATTGCCGGTGTCGGGCGCGGAGCAGTTATAATATTCGGACGATCCGATCACCCGGCCCATCAGTTCGGCCAGCGGCGCATATTCGAGGTTGGTGAGGCCGGGGCTCCATGCCCCATATTCATGCGGCAGGAACAGGTTCCACAGGCCCGCTTCCTTCGCCTTGGCCTTGATCGTCTCGGTGCCCGGCCAGCGCTGCCACAGATGGGCGGGATCATGGTGGAAATGATCCCGTTCCTTCTCGATCGGATAGACATGGGCGTCCATGAAATCGGTGAGCTGCGCCCGCAGCGCCTGCACCTTGTCGGAATATTCGAAATCCATGCGATCGGTCCTTTTGGGAAATGGGGCGAAGGCGGGCAGGGGATCAGGTCAGCGTCAGGCCGCCGTCCACGATCAGCGTCTGCCCGCAGATGTAAGTGGAGAGGGGGGAGGCGAGGAACAGGGCGACGCCGGCCATTTCCTCCACCGAGCCGAAGCGGCCGAGCGGGATGCGCGACAGCGCGCGGTCGCGCCGTTCGTCATTGTCCATCGTCACCTTGGTCATCTTGGTATCGACCAGGCTGGGGGCGATGCCGTTGACGCGGATGCCCTCGCCCGCCCAGGCGATGGCGAGCGCCCGGACCAGATTGACCGCGCCGGCCTTGGACGCGGCATAGGCGGGGTTGCCGAAGGTCGCCTTGAACCCGCCGATCGAGCTGACGACGATGACGGCGCCCTTCGTGGCGGCCAGCGCATCCTTGAAGCGGTTGGAGATGTGGAGGATGGAGTCGAGATTGACCGCCATCACCTTGTTCCAGCCGTCGACCTCGAACTCCTGGCGGCGATAGAGGACGGCGCCCTGCGAATGGATGAGGACGTCCAGCGCATCGAACGGCGCGGGCGCGGCGGCGATCGCGGCGGGATCGCTGACATCGACCTGGGTATAGCCGATGCCGTCGAGGTCCGAGCCTTCCTCGCCGGCATAGTCGACGGCGCTGGCGCGCGTGCCCCAGACATGGACGCGGGCGCCGCGCTTCAGGAAGGCCTGGGCCATGCCATTGCCGATGCCGCTCGATCCGCCGACCACCAGCACCGTCTTTCCGGTGAAGTCCAGTTCATTGCCCAAGGGGGAACATCCTTCCTGCATGTCAGCGGATCAGCGCCTGGGCGCGGTCGAAAAGGTGGATGGCGCGGCTGTGCAGCCGATCGCCGGTGTCGCGTGGGGCCTTGCCGGCGCAGGCGCGGGCATGGGTGCCTTCCAGCAAGATGCCGAGCTTGTAGCAGGCGAGGACATGATACCAGTCGACCGCCGACAGATCGCGCGCGGAGCCGGCGCCATAGCGCGCGACCAGCTCGGCGGCCGTCGGGAAACCCTCCCACGGCGTGATCGACACGGTGCTGGCGCCGCTGCCGTCGGGCCAGGTGGCGAGCACCCAGCCCAGGTCCAGCAGCGGATCGCCGATCGTCGCCAGTTCCCAGTCGATGATCGCGGCAAGATCGCCGCTGTCGGGGCGGTACATGACATTGGCGAGATGATAGTCGCCATGCATGATGCCGGGCGTGAAATCGGCCGGGCGGTGCCGTTCCAGCCAGGCGGCGATGGCGTCGACCGAGGGCAGCGCCTGCGGCCCGGTCCAGTCGGAAAATTCGCCATAGCCGGCAAGCTGGCTGCGCCAGCGATCGACCTGGCGGCCGAGGAAATTGTCGGGCCGGCCGAAATCGGCGAGGCCGAGCGCCTGATGATCGAGCGCGCCCAATGCGGCGATGCCGTCGACCAGGGCCAGGCCCATGGCGTGGCGCATCGTGGGCGAACCGGCATGGGGCATGGGCAGCTTGCCGACCGGATTGAAGCCATCGACCGGCTCCATCAGGTAGAAGGCGACGCCCAGCACGCTTTCGTCGCCGCAATCGGCGATCAGCGCGGGATGGGGGACATTGGTGCCGGCGATGGCGCGCAGCAGTCGCGCCTCGCGCCGCATGGTTTCATTGCTGTTGGGGCGGGGGTGTGCCGGCGGGCGACGGAAGATATAATCGCGGCCGTCGCGGGTCAGGCGCAGCAGGATATTCTGCGTCCCCCCGGCAAGCGGCGTCACGTTGTCGATCGGACCGGAGCCAAGCCCCTGATCCGTCATCCACGCCGCCAGCGACTCGATGTCGACCGCTGATTCCACTTAGGCATCCCTCGCTTTTTTCGACTGTTAGCCGTCGATTAGGTCAATTGGATAATGCACTTGACGAACCATCATTGCAATGAGAAATTGCACTCATGGTCAGACTTCAACTCGCCAAGGCCGAAGATGCCACCCGCGGATCCGCTGCCGAGCAGATCAAGCAGGTGGCGTTGCGCCTGTTCGCCGAAAAGGGCGTCGATGGCGTGACCGTGCGCGAGATTGCGGCGGCGGCGGGGCAGAAGAATCACGGTGCCGTCAGTTACTATTTCGGGTCGAAGGAGGCGCTGGTCCGGGCGCTGGTGATGGATGGGGCGATGGCGCTGGAGCGGGAGCGCAATGCGGCGCTCGACGGGCTGGAGGCGCAGGGCGGGCCGCGCACGATCCGCGAAGTGGTGGAGATATTGGTGCGGCCGGTGCTGGCGCTGCCCGATAGCCATTATGTCCAGTTCATCGTCATCTTTGCCATGACCCATCGCGACATGATGCTGGATGCGATCGATCCGGCCTGGAACAATGCCTATGGCCGGTGCCTCGATCATCTGCGGGGCATGATGGCGGATTTGCCGGTGGCGCTGCAGAACCAGCGCTTCGTGTTCATGGGGGCGTATCTGAGCGCCGTGCTGTCGGCCCGGCAGCGCGCGCTGGCCGACGAGAGCCGGGCGCATCCGATGTGGGGCAGCGAGGCGAGCGTCGAGCATTTCCTGCAGACGCTGGTGGCGTTGCTGGAAGCGCCAGCGGACCTGCCGGCGGCGATGCTCAGGCAATTGGGACAACGCGGCGGCGCTATTCCGGATCGACCCGGCCCTGTCGGTTGAACCGGGGCGCAATCACAATCAGAACATAGAAGACGAAACAAGCGGAGCGGGATGATGGCAGTTACGGAAAGGATCGGCGAAGCAGAGCACGCGCGCACGGCAGAGCTGCTGGCGATGCCGCTGGCCGAACTGATGGCGCAGGCGGCGGCGCTGCGCGACGAAGGCCATGGCCGGGTGCAGAGCTGGTCGCGCAAGATCTTCATCCCGCTGACCCAGCTATGCCGCAATCTCTGTCATTATTGCACCTTCTCCCAGCCGCCCCGGCCGGGCGAGAATGCCTATATGACGCGCGAGGAAGTGCTGGCGGTGGCACGCGCCGGCAAGGCGGCGGGCTGCACCGAAGCGCTGTTCACGTTGGGCGACAAGCCGGAATTGCGCTTCGCCGCCGCGCGCGAGGAACTCGCGCGGCGGGGCCATGACAGCACCCTGTCCTATCTGGCGGAAATGGCGGCGCTGGTGCGCGACGAGACCGGGCTGCTGCCGCACATCAATGCCGGGGTCATGACCCGCGAGGAAATGGCCGGTCTGCGCCGGGTGTCGGTGTCACAGGGGCTGATGCTGGAGTCGGTGTCCGACCGGCTGTGCCGCAAGGGCGGCGCCCATTATCGATCGCCCGACAAGGAACCGGCGGCGCGGCTGGAGACGATCCGGCTGGCGGGGGAACTCGCCATCCCCTTCACCACCGGCATCCTGATCGGCATCGGCGAGACGCGCGAGGAACGGATTGAGGCACTGGAAGCGATCCGCGACCTGCAGGATGGCTATGGCCATATCCAGGAAGTGATCGTCCAGAATTTCCGGGCCAAGGAACGCACGGTGATGGCCAATGCGCCCGAGCCGGACATGGATGATCTGCTGTGGACGATCGCGGTGGCGCGGCTGATCCTGGGGCCGGAGATGAATATCCAGGCGCCGCCCAACCTGTCGGCGGCGGACTTCTCCCGTCTGATGGCGGCGGGGATCAATGACTGGGGCGGGGTGTCGCCGGTGACGCCCGACCATGTGAACCCGGAAGCGCCTTGGCCGGCGGTCGAACGGCTGCGCGCGGCGACGGAAGGCGAGGGACGGATGCTGGTGGCGCGGCTGCCCGTCTATCCCGCCTATGCGCAGGATAATGACCGCTGGCAGGACCAGGCGATGGTTCGCCATGTGCTGGCCCATGCCGATGCGATGGGCTTTGCGCGCGAGGATGACTGGTCGCCGGGCATCGCGCTGGAGCCGCGGGTGACGCGCCCGTCGGCGCTGCCGGTCGATCCCGCGATCGGGGCGATCGTCGACCGGGCGATGGCCGGCGCTCTGCTGGCAGAAGCCGAGATCGAGACGCTGTTCACCGCGCGCGAGAGCGACCTGGAGCATGTCTGCGCCAGTGCGGACGCGCTGCGGATGCAGGAGATGGGCGACACAATCAGCTATGTCGTCAACCGCAACATCAACTATACCAATATCTGCGCCTATAAGTGCAGCTTCTGCGCCTTTTCCAAGGGCGACAAGGCGGAGGCGCTGCGCGGCAAGCCCTATGATCTGGATCTGGAGGAAGTGGTCCGCCGCACCCGCGAGGCGTGGGAGCGGGGCGGCACCGAAGTCTGCCTGCAGGGTGGCATCCACCCCCATTATACCGGCGACACCTATCTGAACCTGGCCCGCGCGGTGAAGGCGGCGGTGCCCGAGATGCACATCCACGCCTTTTCCCCGCTGGAAGTGTGGCAGGGGGCGGCGACGCTGGGCCTGCCGGTCGAGGATTTCCTGCGCCGGCTGAAGGCGGTGGGCCTCGACACGCTGCCCGGCACGGCGGCCGAGATACTGGATGACGAGGTGCGGGCGATCATCTGCCCGGACAAGCTGGACACGGCGCAATGGCTGGAGGTGATCGAGACCGCGCATCGCGTCGGCTTCACCACCACCGCGACGATCATGTTCGGCCATGTCGATACGCCGCGCCACTGGGCAAGGCACCTGATCCGCATCCGTGACCTGCAGCGGCGGACCGGCGGCTTCACCGAATTCGTGCCCTTGCCCTTCGTCCATATGGAGGCGCCGATGGGCGTGCGCGGCCAGTCGCGCCATGGCCCGACCTTCCGCGAGGTACGGCTGATGCATGCGGTCGTGCGGCTGGCGCTGCACCCGCACATCCGGTCGATCCAGACCAGCTGGGTCAAGCTGGGGCCGGAAGGGGTGAAGGCCTGCCTGGAGGGCGGCGCCAATGACCTGGGCGGCACGCTGATGAACGAGAGCATCTCGCGCGCGGCCGGCACCCAGCATGGCCAGGAAATGCCGCCCGCCGCGATGGAGGCGCTGATCCGGTCGATCGACCGCACCCCCCGGCAGCGCAGCACCGCCTATGGCGGCGTGAGCGAAGACATACATGCACGCGGAATGACCGCGGCGGAACTGACACCCATGGTCCTGACGCCCCCGCGCAAGCGGCGGCGCGAGGCCGATACGAACCAGGAGAGGTTTGAATATGCAGAATGACGCTTTGGCGACGGTCGCCGTGCTTGGCGGGACCGGCAAGGAAGGTGGCGGCCTGGCGCTGCGCTGGGCGCACAAGGGGCACAAGGTCATCATCGGCAACCGCACCGCCGAGCGGGCGCAGGAAGCGGCCGATGCGATGAACGCGACGCTGGGCGGCGGTTCGGTCGTCGGCGTCGCCAATCCCGATGCAGCGGCGCAGGCCGACATCATCGTGCTGGCAGTGCCCTATGCCGCGCAGCAATCGACGGTGAAGGATGTCGCCGATGCGCTGGCGGGCAAGATATTGATCGACGTGACCGTGCCGCTGGTGCCGCCCAAGGTCAGCCGGGTGCAGTTGCCCGACGGCGGATCGGCGGTCGAAGCGGTGCAGAAGATGCTGGGCGAGGGCGTTCGCGTCGTGTCCGCCTTCCAGAATATCAGCGCGCATCACCTGACCAAGCTGGACGAGGAGATTGAGTGCGACGTGCTGGTCTGCGCCGACGACAGCGAGGCGGCGGACGAGGTGGTCGCACTGGCGCAGGAAATCGGCCTGCGCGCCTGGAATGCCGGGCCGCTGTGCAATTCGGTTGTTGCAGAAGGACTTACGTCGGTCTTGATTGCGCTCAATCGGCGGTACAAGGTACCCGGATCGGGTATTCGCATCACCGGAGTGTAAGCTGCATCCATGATAGTCGCACCGGTCGCCGTCACATTATCGGCCCTGAACGGGGTTCCCATGGTTGCGCCGGGCGACGATCTGTCGGCCATGCTGCTGTCGGCCTGTCATGCCAATGGTCTGTCGCTGCAGGATGGCGACATCGTCGTGCTGGCGCAGAAGATCATATCCAAGGCGGAGGGACGCGCGGTGCCGCTGGCCGGTGTATCGCCCTCGGCCGAGGCGATCGATCTGGCAGCGCAATGCCACAAGGATCCCCGGCTGGTCGAACTGATCCTGTCGGAGAGCGCGAAATTGATGCGGGTCCGGCCGGGCGTGCTGATCGTGCGCCATCGGCTGGGTCTGGTGCTGGCCAATGCCGGGATCGACCAGTCCAATATCGCGCAGGATGGGGATGGCGTCGCGCTGCTGCTGCCGCTCGATCCCGATGGCAGCGCTGCGGCGCTGCGGCGAGCGGTGCATGATGCGCTGGGCATCGATATCGCAGTGGTCATCATCGACAGTCTGGGCCGGGCCTGGCGGAAGGGCACCTGTGGCGTGGCGATCGGCGTCGCGGGCATGAGCGGCCTGCTCGACCTGCGCGGCGAGCCGGACCTGCATGGCCGGCCGTTGCAGACCAGCGAACTGGGCCTGGCCGACGAGGTGGCGGCCGCCGCCTCGCTGATCATGGGGCAGGCCGGCGAAGGCCGGCCGATCGTCGTGGCGCGGGGCATTGCGCGAGGCCGCAATGAGGGCAGCGCGGCCGAACTGATCCGCGAACCGGCAATGGACCTGTTCCCATGAGCGTGCTGGCCCTGGCCGGGGGCGTTGGCGGCGCCAAGCTGGCCAATGGCCTGGCCGGCGTCGTGCCGCCCGGCGCACTGACCATTGCCGTCAACACCGGCGACGATTTCGTCCATATGGGGCTGCATATCTCGCCCGACATCGACAGCGTCACCTATGCGCTCGCCGGCATGAACGATAGTGTGCGTGGCTGGGGCGTGGCCGATGAAAGCTGGGCCTTCATGGACGCGACAAGGCGGCTGGGCGGCGAAAGCTGGTTCAACCTGGGCGATCGGGATCTGGCGACCCATGTGCTGCGTACCGCCTTGCTGCGCGAGGGCACGCTGTCTTCGGTCACGGCCGACATCGCCGCGCGACTGGGCATCGGGCCGGCGATCGTGCCGATGAGCGACGATCCGGTCCGGTCGATGATCGACACCGACCAGGGCGAAATGGCCTTCCAGGATTATTTCGTGCGCCATCAATGCGGGCCGCGCTTCAAATCGATCCGGTTCGACGGGGCGGCGGCCGCGCGGCCGAGCGCCGGTCTGGTGGCGGCGCTGGATGATCCCGCGCTGGAGGCGATCATCCTCTGCCCGTCCAACCCGATACTGTCGATCGACCCGATTTTGGCGGTGCCGGGTGTGCGGGACAGATTGATGGCGCGGCGCGTGCCGTGCGTCGCGCTCTCGCCCTTCATCGCGGGGCAGGCGGTCAAGGGGCCGGCGGCCAAGATCATGACCGAACTGGGCCTGCCGACGACGCCGGCGACGATCGCCCGCCATTATGACGGGCTGATCGACGGGCTGATGGTGGACGGTGCCGATGCACAGGGCTGGTCCGACGATGGGCTGGCGGTGCGCAGTACCGACATATTGATGCGCAATGTCGATCAGCAGGGGGCATTGGCCGCTCAGATGATCGATTTTGCGGCGACGTTGCGGCGCGCGGCGCCATGACCCTGTCCATCCTGATCCCGGCCAAGAGCTTCGCGCAGGGCAAGAGCCGGCTGGCGGAGGTTCTGGGGCCACGGGATCGGGCGGCGCTGTGCCGGCAATTATTGGGGCATGTGCTGACAGTGGCGCGCGATGCTGGGCTGGATGCAACCACCTATGTCGTCAGCGCCTGCCCGGAGGTGCGCGGTTTCGCGACCGAGCGGGGCGCGAGGGTTCTGGCCGAGCGGGAGCCGGGGCATGTGCCGGCGCTGATGGTGGCGATGCAGGCGTTGCCGGTCGATCGCCCGGTGCTGATCCTGAGCGCGGACCTGCCGATGCTGGCGGCCGCGGACCTGCGCGCGATGGTGCAGGAACCCGCCGATGTGGTGATCGCTACCGACCGAGAGGGGCAGGGAACGAATGCGCTGTTGCTGAAGCGGCCTGGCCTCATCCCGCTGCGCTTCGGGCCGGGCAGTTGTGCCGCCCATGTCGGGGAGGCGGGACGAGCCGGACATCGCGTATCGATCCTCCGGCGGCCCGGTCTCGCCGACGATGTCGACCTGCCCGAGCACCTCCAAATATTTTCCGTTGGTGCATAATTGCCTTGGTCCTGCCGAACGGGCGGGGTAAGGCAATAAAATTGCATCTAGGTATATAATTGGAGGAGTCGGATGGCGGAGGCATATATTGCGGCCGTGGCGCGCAGCGCCGGTGGCAAGCGGGGCGGCAGGCTGGCGGGGGTGCATCCTGCGGATCTGGCCGGGCGCGTGCTGGCGGGACTGGTGGGCCGCAGCGAGATCGATCCGGCCGCGATCGAGGATGTCATCATGGGCTGCGCCTGTCCCGGCGGCGAGCAGGGCGCGAACATCGCCCGTAACGCCGTGCTGGCCAGCGGCCTGCCCGAATCCGTGCCCGGCACCCATGTCGACCGCCAGTGCGGATCGTCGCAACAAGCGCTGCATTTCGCCGCCGCGACGGTGATGGCCGGGGTGCAGGACGTGGTGATCGCCGCCGGTGTCGAGAGCATGACGCGCGTGCCGATGGGCCTGCCCTGGACGCTGGCGGCCAAACATGGCTTTGGCACCTATCGCAGTCCGGGGATCGAGACGCGCTATCCCGACACGCCGTTCAGCCAGTTTGGCGGGGCCGAGATGATGGCCCGCAAATATGGTTTCGATCGTGCCGCGCTCGACGCCTATGCGCTGGAGAGCCATCATCGCGCGGCGGCGGCGACGCAGGCCGGCAAGTTCGACGCGGAGATCGTGCCGCTGGAGGTCGAGACCGCCGAGGGTGAAAAGCTGGTCCACAAGGTGGATGAGGGCATTCGCTTCGACGCCAGCCTGGAGAAGATTGCCAGCGTCAAGCTGTTGACCGAGGGCGGGGTGATATCCGCCGCCAATGCCAGCCAGATCTGCGATGGCGCCGCGGCGCTGCTGATCGTCAATGAGCGGGGCCTCAAGACCCATGGCCTGACGCCGCTGGCGCGGGTGCATGAGATGACCGTGCTTGGGCATGATCCGGTCATCATGCTGGAGGCGCCGATCCCGGCGACCGAGCGGGCGCTGGCACGGGCGGGCATGACGCTGGGCGAGATCGATCTCTATGAAGTGAATGAGGCGTTCGCGCCGGTGCCGCTGGCCTGGGCCAAGGCGCTGGGCGCCGATCCGGCGCGGCTCAATGTGCATGGCGGGGCGATTTCGCTGGGCCATCCGCTGGGCGGATCGGGCGCCAAGCTGATGGCGACGCTGGTCAGTGCGCTGCATGATCGTGGCGCGCGCTATGGCCTCCAGACCATGTGCGAGGCCGGCGGCATGGCCAATGTGACGATCGTGGAACGGCTCTGAGGGGAATGGATCGGCCCTTCCCCGGTGGCGGGGAAGGGCCGATCCCTCAATTGGCTTCGTCGAGCAGGCGGCGGGCGATGACCTGGGCCTGGATTTCGCCGGCGCCCTCGAAAATGTTGAGGATGCGCGCGTCGGCCAGCAGGCGGCTGACCTGATATTCGGTGGCGAAGCCGTTGCCGCCATGGATCTGCAGCGCATTGTCGGCGGCCGCCCAGGCGACCCGCGCGCCGATCAGCTTGGCCATGCCGGCTTCCAGATCGCACCGCTTGTCTTCATCCTTGCGCCGGGCGGCGAAATAGGTGAGCTGGCGCGCGCCCATGATCTCCGCCGCCATCATCGCCAGCTTGTTGGCGACGCGCGGGAAGTCGAAGATCGGCCGGCCGAACTGCTTGCGGTCAAGTGCGTAGGAAAGGCCGATGTCGAGCGCCGCCTGAGCGACACCGATGGCGCGGGCGGCGGTCTGGATACGGGCGCTTTCGAAGGTCGCCATCAACTGCTTGAAGCCCTGGCCCTCGATCCCGCCGAGCAGATTGGCGGCAGGTACACGGAAATCGTCGAAGCCGATCTCATATTCCTTCATGCCGCGATAGCCGATCACCTCGATCTCGCCGCCGCTCATGCCGGGCGTGGGGAAGGGGGCGTCGACGGTGCCGCGCTGCTTGGGCGCGATCAGCATCGACAGGCCGCTATAGTTGCGGGTGTCGGGATCGGTGCGGACCAGCAGGGTCATCACGTCGGCGCGGGCCGCATGGGTGATCCAGGTCTTGTTCCCGCTAACTCGATATTCGCCATCGGCAAGCGTCGCGCGGGTGCGCAGTGCGCCAAGGTCGGACCCGGTATCAGGCTCGGTGAAGACGGCGGTCGGCAGGATCGCGGCATTGGCGATCTGCGGCAGCCAATGGGCCTTCTGCTCGGCGGTGCCGCCGGTCAGGATCAGTTCGGCGGCAATTTCCGACCGGGTGGCGAGGCTGCCGACGCCGATCCAGCCGCGCGACAATTCTTCCGACACGACGCACATCGCGGTCTTGCCCATGCCAAGGCCGCCAAATTCCTCCGGAATGGTCATGCCGAACACGCCCATCTCGCCCAGTTCCTGGACCAGCGGCAGCGGGATCAGCTCGTCCTTGAGATGCCATTCATGGGCGAAGGGCGCGACCTTCTCGTTCGACAAAGCGAAAAACTGATCGCGCACCATGTCGAACATCTCGTCGAGGCCGCAATTTTCCAGGGTCGCCCGGCCGCGTGCATCGACCAGATGGCCGGCAATGGCGCTCTTCACCGCCTGGCCACCGCCGCTGCGGATGAGGGTGCGCAGGGCCGGTGCGTCGAGCGCGGAAAGATCGTCGGTCAGGTCGGTAGGGCGGATTACCTCGCCCTGGTTCATCGGGATGCCGCCCAGCATCTGCGCGCCATATTCGGCGAAGAGCAACTGGGCGAGCAGTGCCTCGATCTCGCCGAAGCTGCCCTGGGCGTCGAGACTGGCGGCCCAGCTGGCGACTTCGCGCAGCATTTCGGCATAGGCGGCGAACCAGCCAAAGCCGTGGACGACATGCTGCTCGACATCGGCGAGGACGCGATCGACCTTGCCGTCCGCGTTACTGATCCGCGCCTTCACATGCGGACGGGCCGCCGCGACGAAGGCGTGGGCGGCATCGGCCGCACCCGATAGCAGTGCCGGCAGATCGGGCAGGACCAGGATATTCTTGTCCATCTCCATGGTCGCGCTCATCCTTCCCCCGCCTGCTTCTTGTTGGCCGATGCCATTGCCTTGGCATCCAGTCCGCCGACCAGATTGCCGGTCATCAGCTGATTATGGGCATGGGCGAGATGGTGCATGTGGAACACGCTATCCATCACCTGCCGCTTGCCGCGCGCATCCTCGACGAAGTTGAACGCCTGCTTGGTCAGCGCCAGACCGAACCGTTCATGCTGGGCGATCTCGGCGGCGATCTTGGCCACTTCCTCGCGCAGCGTTTCGCGCGGGAAAATCTCGTTCACCATGCCGAAATTATAGGCGCGCTGGGCCGGCATGCGGCGGCCGAGCAGCAGCAGTTCGCGTGCGACGCGGGTCGGCAGTTCGAAGGCATGGGCGAAATATTCGACCCCCGGCTGGGCCATGCGCTGCACCGGATCCTGGAAGAAGGCGTCTTCCGACGCGATGATGAGGTCGCAGACCCAGGCCAGCATCAGCCCGCCGGCGATGCAGGCGCCCTGCACCATGGCGATCATCGGCTTGGGGATGTCGGCCCAGCGCCGGCACAGGCCCAGATAGCCGTCCTGTTCCAGCACATATTGGCGCTCTGCGCCGCCCTTGTTCAGATGGTCCCACCACATGCTGGTGCGCGTGCGCGGCATGTGGCTGTCCTTGTCCGGGGTGCCGATGTCATGGCCGGCGGAGAAATGCTTGCCCTCACCACCGAGCACGATCACCTTGACCTTGTCATCCTCGACCGCGCGCTTGAAGGCATCGTCGAGCTGGCCGAGCAGCCGGTAATTCTGGGCATTGCCATATTGGGGGCGGTTCAGCATCACCCAGGCGACGCCGTCCACCACATTGTAGGTCACGAATTCGGGCTGCGCTTCTTCGGACATCGTCCTTCTCCCTCAGCGCGGCGGCATGCGCAGGCCACCGTCGAGCCGCACATATTCGCCGTTCCAATAGTCATTCTCGATCATCGCCAGCGCCATCGCGGCAAACTCCTCGGGCTTGCCGAAACGCTTGGGGAAGGGAACGGTGGCCGACAGCGCATCGCGCACCTTGTCGCTGGCCCGCGCCATCAGCGGCGTGTCGAAAATGCCGGGCAGGATCGCGTTGACGCGGATGCCTTCGCCCATCAGGTCGCGCGCCATCGGCAGGGTCAGGCTGACGATGCCGCCCTTCGACGCCGAATAGGCCGCCTGGCCGATCTGGCCGTCGACCGCTGCCGCGCTGGAGGTGTTGATGATGACGCCGCGTGCCTTGTCCTCCAGTGGATCGAGGCTCAGCATGCCGGCGGCCGACTTGGCGCAGCAGCGGAAGGTGCCGATCAGGTTGATCTGGATGATCCGTTCGAACTGGTCGGTCGGGAAGGCCTTGATCTCGCCGGTCTCGCGGTCGCGGCTGGCGGTCTTGATGACATTGCCGGTGCCAGCGCAATTGACCAGGATACGCTCCTGGCCATGCGCGGCGCGTGCCTTGGCAAAGCCGGCATCGACCGAGGCCTCGTCGGTGACATCGACCTTGCAGAAGGTGCCACCGATGTCCGCTGCGACCTTTGTCCCGGTTTCCTCGTTGAAGTCGAACAGCGCCACCTTGGCGCCCTGCGCCGCGATGGCGCGGGCCGTCGCCTCGCCCAGACCCGATGCCCCGCCGGTGACGATGGCGGCTACCCCCTGGTCGATCTTCATGCCTGTGTCCTCTCCTTCACGGGGCGTTGGGCGATCGCGCCGTCGCTCGTCAGCGCGTCGAGCGCGCCGTCGTCGAGGCCGAGCCATTCCCCCAATATTTCGCGGCTATGTTCGCCCACGCGCGGCGGGCAGTGACGATAATCGGCCGGCGTCGCCGACAGTTTGCCGGGATAGGCGACGGTCGGTATCTCGACCCCATCCTCTTCCCGGCGATAGCGATGGACGGTCTGGCGGGCGTCGATGAAGGAATCCTCGAACACATCCTGGATGCTGTTGACCGGGCCGGCGGGGACGCCGGCGGCGACGAAGCGCGCCATCAGGTCGTCGCGGGCGAAGGGGCGGACGATCTCCTGCACCTTCGCCTCGATCGCGTCGCGGTTGATGAGGCGCTGGGCGCTGGTAGCGTAGAGCGGATCGGTGCCCAGTTCCGCATGGCCCATTTCCGTGCAGAAGGCGCGGAACTGGCGATCATTGCCGATCGCGATGATCATCATGCCGTCGGCGACCTCGAATGTCTTGTAGGGGACGACGGTGGGATGGCGATTGCCCAGGCGTCCGGGCACGATGCCGCCGACCAGCCAGTTCATCCCCTGATTGGCGAGCATCGCGATCTGGGTATCGAGCAGCGACACGTCGATCTGCTGCCCTTCGCCCGTGCGTTCGGCATGGCGCAGGGCGGCGAGGATCGAGACGGTCGCGAACATGCCGGTCGACAGGTCAGCCATGGCGACGCCGGCGCGCAGCGGGCCGCCATCCTCTTCGCCGGTGATGCTCATGAAGCCGCCCATGCCCTGGGCAACGAAATCATAGCCGCCCCGGTCGGCATAGGGGCCGGTCTGGCCGAAGCCGGTGATCGAGCAATAGACGAGGCGCGGGTTGATCGCTTTCAGGCTGGCATAGTCGAGGCTGTATTTACGCAGGCCCCCGACCTTGAAATTCTCGACCAATATGTCGGCTTCCGCCGCCAGCCGGCGGATCAGATCGGCGCCCTGCGGCGTCGCCAGATTGATCGCGGCGGAGCGCTTGTTGCGATTGCAGGAGAGATAATAGGCGCTGGTGCCGATTTCCGGCTGGCCATCGGCGCCGGTCAGGAAGGGCGGGCCCCAGGCGCGGGTATCGTCGCCATGGCCGGGCAGTTCGATCTTGATGACGTCGGCACCGAAGTCGGCGAGTATCTGGGTCGACCATGGCCCCGCGAGCACGCGCGACAGGTCGAGAACCTTGATCCCTTCAAGGGCGCGGCCGCTCATCGGCTGCCCGCCTTGTCCGTCATGACCGCTGTCATCGCCATCCGCTCCTGTCCCCGTCTATCTGCTGCATCGGTTGATGATTCTGATAGCGGGTGCAGGAATGGAGGGCAAGAATTATTGCACTATGGGATACTTTTGGTGCTATTTCTTGGTGGCGCCGGCGAGATAGGCGAGCAGGTTGGCGCGATCGGCCGGGTTGGGCAGGCCGGCAAAGACCATGCGGCTGCCGGGGACGGCGGCGCTGGGCTTGGCAAGGAAGCCGTCCAGCGACTTGGCATCCCACCGGATCTTGGCCTTCTGCATCGCCGGAGAATAAGTGAAGCCGGGGACGGTACCCGACGTGCGCCCGAACACGCCCGAGAGTGAAGGGCCGAGCTTCTTCACGCCCGGATCGACCGAATGGCAGACGGCACAGCGGGCGAAGACCGCTTTGCCCTTGGTCGCGTCTCCCGCCTGGGCCAGCGCCGGGCCGGTGGCTGCGACCGCCATAGCGAACATCATCACGCGCGAAACATGCTTCATCGACATCCTGATTCCTCTTCCCTTCTTCTCTGGCTAAAATCTATACCAGTGTGCATAAATAAACCAATAGCCGTCTGAGTCTGAACGGCGGTTGAAGCGGGAAGGATGCGGAAATGGCCGATGGCGGACCCATGGCGAACCATCGGTTCGGGTCGGGCGGCATGGCGCTGGCGTTGCTGGTGAACATCATGTTCGCACTCAACGTGATCGCGATGAAGGTGGTGGTGGACGCGACCGCGCCGCTATTGTCGGTGGCGCTGCGGATGGGAACGGTCTTCCTGATCTGTGCGCCGGCGCTGCGTCCGCTGCCGGGGCGGACGGGCTGGCTGATGCTCTACGGCTTCCTCAATGGCGGGCTGTTCCTGCTGCTGCTGAACCTGGCTTTGTTCATGGCGACCAATGTCGGGGCGCTGGCGATCGCCGGGCAATTGAGCGTGCCCTTCTCGCTGCTGCTGGGCGCGCTGCTGCTGGGCGAGCGGCTCAACCGGCGCAAGATCGTCGGCGTGCTGCTGGCCTTTGCCGGGGTCGTGGCGCTGGTGTTCGATCCGCATATCTTGGCGGAGGTGCCTGCGGTGCTGGTGATGGCCAGCGCGGCGATGGTGTGGGGCGGCGCGACCTTGGTGCAGCGCAAGCTGACCGGGGTGAGCGTGATGAACGGCCAGGCGTGGAACGGCCTGATGGGCGCGGCGGTGCTGGCACCCTTTGCCCTGATTTTCGAGCGGCCGGCGATCGCGGGGCTGGCCGATGTCGGCTGGGTGCCGACCGGCTGGTTCGCCTTTTCCTGTCTGGGCGCGACGGTGCTGGGGCAGGGGACGCTCGCCTGGCTGCTGCAGCGCTATCCGATCTCGACCATCATGCCGTTGATGCTGGCGTCGCCGGTGATGTCGACGGTCTTCGCCTCGCTCTATTTCGGTACGCCGATCACCGTCGGCATGATTGCGGGTGGGAGCGTGGCGCTGCTGGGCGTGACGATCATCGCCTTCTCTCCCGATCGCCGGCCGGTCGACTGACCAACAAAAAAATGGGCCGGCGTCGCATGCCTCGACGCCGGCCCAGGGGGCTTCCGAAAGGCGGTGGTCAGACCGCCCGTTCGAAGATGGCGGCCAGGCCCTGACCGCCGCCAATGCACATGGTTTCCAGGCCATAGCGGCCGTCGCGCCGCTGCAGTTCGCGCAGCAGATTGGCGAGGATGCGTCCGCCGGTCGCGCCGATCGGATGGCCGAGCGAAATGCCCGATCCATTGACGTTGAGCTTGTCGCGATCGTCCCAGTTCCAGCCCTTGAGGCAGGCCAGCACCTGCGGCGCAAAGGCTTCGTTGAGTTCCACCAGATCGATGTCGTTCCAGCCAAGGCCATTGCGGGCGAACAACTTTTCGACCGCCGGCACCGGACCGATGCCCATGCGCGAGGGATCGCAGCCTGCCGCCGCCCAGCTGTGCAGCCAGGCCATAGGTTCAAGGCCCAGTTCATCGAGCTTGTCCTCCGCGACCACCAGGCAGGCGGCGGCGGCATCATTCTGCTGACTGGCATTGCCGGCGGTGACCACGCCGTCCTTCTCGATCGGCTTCAACAGGGCGAGCGATTCCGGCGTGGCGTCGGCTCGAATGCCCTCATCCATGGCGAAGATCAGCGGATCGCCCTTGCGCTGCGGCACGGCGACCGGGACCAGTTCGTCGTCGAACTTGCCGGCGGCCCAGGCCGCGGCGGCGCGCTGATGGCTCATCGCGGCATATTCGTCGCAGGCTTCGCGGCTGATGTCATAATCCTTGGCGAGATTGTTCGCCGTTTCGATCATGCCGCTGATGATGCCATAGCGGGCGATCGGCTGCGACATGACGCGGCCGCGGGTCAGGCGGTCATGGAACTGGGTCGATCCGGAACGGGCACCCCAGCGATGGTCCATCGAATAATATTCGACATTGGACATGCTCTCGACCCCGCCGGCGACGACGATGTCGGCGGCGCCGGTCTGGATCCGCATGGCCGCGTCGATCACCGCCTGAAGCCCCGAACCGCAGCGCCGGTCGAGCTGCACGCCGGGGATGCTCTCGGGCAGGCCGGCGGCCAGCGCCGACCAGCGACCGATGCAGGGCGCCTCACCATTGCCATAGCCCTGGGAGAAGACGACATCGTCGATCCGTTCGGGATCGATCCTGGTCCGCTCCATCAAGGCCTTGATGATGACCGCGCCCAGATCGCCGGCGCTGAAGGATTTCAGAGAACCGCCATATTTGCCGACGGCGGTACGGATCGGGGCGACGATGGCGGCTCTGCGCATGCGATGTCCTTTGCGGGAATAAGAAGGGATCAGGCGGCCGCTTCGGCCTGGCGGATCATCTGCTTGGCGATGATGGTCTGCTGAATCTGGCTGGTGCCCTCATAGATGCGCAGCAGCCGGACATCGCGATAGAAGCGCTCGACCTTATATTCGGCCATATAGCCGGCACCGCCATAGATCTGGACGGCGCGGTCGGCGATGCGGCCGACGGCTTCGGAGGCGTAATATTTGAGCGCGGCGCATTCCAGACTGACCGGCTCGCCGGCGTCGAACTTGGCGGCGACCGACTGCATCAGTGCCTCAGTGGTCAGCATGTCGACCTTCATGTCGGCAAGCATTGCCTGGACCAGCTGGAAATCGGCGATGCGCTGGCCGAACTGCTTGCGTTCCATCGCATATTGCAGGGCCATGTCGATCAGCCGCTGGCACATGCCGAGCGCGACGGCGGCGATATGGATGCGGCCGCGATCCAGCACCTTCATCGCGGTCTTGAAGCCGCGACCGGGTACGCCGCCGATGATGTTGGCGGCCGGCACGACGACATCGTCCAGAATGACATCGGTGGTGATAGACCCCTTCTGCCCCATTTTCTTGTCCGGCTTGCCGAAGCTGATGCCGGGGGTGCCGGCGGGCAGGATGAAGGCGGAGATGCCGGCCGCGCCCTTCACGTCCGGTTCGGTCCGGGCCATCAGGGTGAAGACGCTGGCGCGGGGCGCGTTGGTGATGAAGCGCTTGGTGCCGGTGATGCGATAAGTGTCGCCGTCGCGGATGGCGACGGTGCGCAGCGAACCGGCGTCGGACCCGGCCTCCGGCTCGGTCAGGCCGAAACTGGCGATCGCCTCACCGGTGGCGAATTTGGGTAGCCATTCGCGTTTCTGTTCTTCGGTCCCGTCCATGACGATGCCCTGGCTGCCGATGCCGACGGTGGTGCCGATGACCGAGCGGAAGACGACCGACGCGCGGGTGATCTCGCGGATGATCGCCGCTTCCTCCGCCATGGTGCAGCCGATGCCGCCAAACTCCTCCGGCACCGACAGGCCGAACAGGCCCATGTCGCGCATCTGCTGGATGATGCTCTCGGGAACCGCATCCGCTTCCTCGACGGCGTCCTCGGCCGGGATCAGCTTTTCGCTGACGAAGCGACGGACGGTGGTGCGGAACAGGTCGAACGTCTCGGCGTCCATGAAAAATCTCCTCTCAATATCCGATGTCGGCGACCATCGCGTCGCTGCCGTCGCAGCGGATCGCGCGGCAGCGGCCGGCTTCATCCTCGCGCAGCAATACGGGCTGGCCGGCGAAGACCGGCGCGACCGCGCGGAAGGTGAAGCGGGTCGGGCTGCGGCCACCGCGCCGGGCATGGCCGAACAATCTGGCGGCGGTGAAGGGGCCGTGGATCACCAGGCCTGGATAGCCCTCCTCGCCGGTCGCATAGGGCAGGTCATAATGGATGCGATGGCTGTTGAAGGTGACGGCCGAGAAGCGGAACAGGTCGACGCTTTTCGGCGCCCAGTTCACATCATCGGGGACGTCGTCAAAGGCGGCGGGGACGATCGCGGGCGTCGGTGTCCCGGTGTCGCGATAGACGATGGTCTGCACCTCGCTCACCCGTTCGCGATCGGCCTGGACGATGCTGTGGCCGACCTTCACGAGGACAAGCTCGCCACTGCGGCCACTCTTGTGGGCGATGTCCAGCACGGTCGAGGTGCGGGTCGCTTCCCAGTCGAGCATCAGGGGCGCATGGAACTGCATCTCGGCGGCCGCGAACATACGGCGCGGCAGGCTGATGGGCGGCAGGAAGCCGCCGCGTTTGGGATGGCCGTCCGGGCCGATCTGGTCGGCGGCGGCCACCGGCAGGAAAAAGGCCCAATGGGCCAGCGAGGGCTGAACCGCCTCGACATCGAGGGGTTCGCCGATGGCGGCGGCGAAGCGGCGCAGCGCTTCCCGGTCGAGCATTTCGGTCCGGCTCTCTGTCCTGCCGACCCATGTCTGCCAATGGGCGATATCGGATGGGGAAAGGGTCATGCGACCAGTCCTTCGTCATGGAGGCGGCCGATCGCGCCGCTGTCGAGTCCCAGCAGCTCGCTCAATATCTGGTCGCTATGTTCGCCAAGGCGTGGGGCCGTACCGACGGCACCGCGCGCCTCGCCGGCCAGCGTGCCCGCCGGGCCGGATGTGGGGTAGGTGAGGCCGCTGGGATGGGCGATCGTCTCGAACAGGGGATTGGCGGTGAACAGCCGTTCGTCCTGTGTCACCGCCTGATGCAGCGACTGATATTCGCCCCAGGTGACGCCGCCCGCGTCGAAGGCGGGCTTTAGCGTGTCGCTGCTGCGCGCGGCGAAGGCGGCTTCGAACAGCGGGAAAAGCCGGGCGCGGTGGGTGAAGCGGGCGCCTTCATCCCTGGCGAAGTTGGCACCCGTTTCGCCCTCGATCGCGGCGATCGCTTCGCCAAGGTCCAGCGTCTTGAGAAGGCCGGTCCATTGGCGCGGGGTGATGGCGACGACGATCAGCCGCTTGCCGTCGGCGGTCAGGAAATCCCGGCCGAAGGCGCCGAACAGGTCATTGCCCATGCGCGGCCGGTCGCCGGCCGACAGCACTTCGGCCACGGAGCCGAGATGCGACAGGGTGGAGGCGGCGAGGTCCGACAGGGGCACGCGGATTTCCGCGCCCTGGCCGGTCGCGCGCCGGCGCAACAGGGCGGACGTCATGGCGAAGGCGGCATAGGCGCCGCCGAGCAGATCCCAGGCCGGCAGGACATGGTTGACCGGGCGGTCATCGTCGGCCGGGCCGGTCATCATCGGCACGCCGGCGGCGGCGTTGATCGTGTAATCGACCGCCGGCGATCCATCGGCCCAGCCCATGACGCGGACGCTGATGATGTCGGCGCGGCGCGCGGCCAGCGCCTCATGGCTGAGGAAGCCCTTGACCGGATAATTGGTGAGGAACAGGCCGGCATTGTCGCCCGGTGCGGTGGCGATGGCGACCGCCAGTTCGCGCCCTTCGGGCCGGCCAAGGTCGATCGCGATCGATTTCTTGCCCTTGTTGAGGCCCTCCCAATAGAGGCTGGCGCCGGACGGTGCGACCGGCCAGCGGCGATAGTCCGGGCCGCCGCCGATGGCGTCGAAGCGGATCACCTCCGCCCCCATCTGCGCCAGGTGCAGGCCGCAGGACGGGCCGGCGATGAAGGCGGCACCTTCGACCACGCGCAGGCCCTTGAGCATGTCGTACATGGAATTCCCCTAGCCCAGCCTGACCATGGTGCGGCCGATATTGGCGCCCGAGAACAAGCCCCAGAAGGCGTCGAGCGCCTTGTCGATGCCGTCATAGACGGTTTCGGCGGAGGCCATCTGACCGGCCTGGTTCCAGGCGGTCATGCGCTCCAGCATCTCCGCCTCCAGATCCATATGGTCGAGCGCGATATAGCCCTGCATGCGGATGCGCTTGGTCATCAGCATGGTGAGGTTGCGCGGCACGGTCGGTGCGTCGGTGACATTATATTGCGAGATCATGCCGCAGATGGCGAAGCGCGCGAAATCATTGGCGAGCGACAGGGCGGCCTGCAGATGATCGCCGCCGACATTGTCGAAATAGACGTCGATGCCGCTGGCGCCGATCGCCTTGACTTCGCGGGCGAGGGCCTTGGTCAGGTTCGGCTCCGCCTTGTAGTCGATCGCGGCGTCGACCTTGAGCACATCGCGCAGGAAGGCGGTCTTGTCCGGGCCGCCGGCCGATCCGATCACCTTGCACCCCATGTTGCGGGCGATCTGGCAGGCGATCGACCCGACCGCGCCGGACGCGGCCGACACGAACACGGTATCGCCCGGCTGCAACTCCGCAATGCGGATGAGGCCGGCATAGGCGGTGAGGCCGGTCATGCCGGCGAAGCAGAGATAGGCCTGGGGCGGCAGTGCCTGGCGATCGCGATGCTGGAGCGCGGCGCCGGGTGCGTTGAACGCCTCGCGCCAGCCAAGCCGGGAAAAGACCAGGTCGCCGGGCGCGAAGGCCGGATCGTTGGAGGCGATCACTTCGCCGATCGCCGGTCCCTCCATCGCCGCATCGAGGGCGAAGGGCGGGACATAGCTTTTGGCGTCGCTCATCCGTCCGCGCATCGCCGGGTCGACCGCCATCCAGAGATTGCGGACCTGAACCTCGCCGGGGCCGGGTGGCGGCAGAGCCTGTTCGACGGTGGCGAAATCCTCCGCCACGGGGGCGCCGACCGGGCGGCGCTTCAACTGTATTTCGCGCGATCGCATGGTCATCGGCCCCTCAATAGCCATTGAGCCGCGCCCAGCGCTCGCGGTGCCAGGCGGTGCTGCCATGGCATTGCTCGGCGACGCGGGCGCGCTTGAGATAAAGGCCGGCATCATGTTCATGGGTCATGCCGATGCCGCCATGCAGCTGGACCATCTGCGAGGAGATGCGGTGCAGCGTCTCGCCGGCGGTCGCCTTGGCAAGCGAGGCGAGGGCGGGGAGCGCCGGATCATCGGCATCGATCGCCGCCAGCGCGGTTTCGACCGCCGATCGCGTCAGTTGCAGTTCGCCGAACAGTTCGGCCGCGCGATGCTGCAGCGCCTGGAAGGAGCCGATGATCGCGCCGAACTGGACGCGGGTCTTGAGATAATCGAGCGTGATGTCGAACGCTTGGGTCGCGCTACCCAGCATTTCGGCGGCGATGCCGATCGCGGCCCGGTCGCGGATCGCGTCGATCAGGTCGGCGGCCTTGCCGACTTCGCCGAGCACATCGTTGTCGGCGACATTGACAGCCTCAAGCCGATAGAAGGCCGGGCGACGGGCGTCGACCTGATCGAGCGCCTGCCGCTCCAGCCCGGCGCTGTCGGTCGGTACCAGGAACAGGGTCAGGCCATCGCGATCGCCCGGCGCGCCGCTGGTGCGCGCGGCGACGATGGCGAGGTCGGCGATCATGCCGTCCTGCACCGGGCGCTTGGTGCCTGACAGCTTCCAGCCATCGCCTGAGGCTGTGGCCGCCAACGCGGTGTGATCGGGTGCATGATGCGGCCCTTCGTCGAGCGCCAGCGTGCCGATCAGCGATCCGTCGGCGATGCCAGGTAGCCAGCGTGCCTGCTGATTCTGCGTTCCCGCGAGGCGCAGCGCGGATGCAGCGACCAGCGCGGAGCTGATGAGCGGTGAGGCGGCCAGCGTGCGGCCCAGTTCCTCGATCACCAGGCCAAGGCTCAGATAACCGAAATCGGCGTCGCCATGGGCTTCCGGCACGATAATGCCGCACCAGCCCATCTGCGCCATTTCGGCCCAGGCGTCGGCATCATAGCCGTCCGATCCGCTGCGGCCGCCGCCGCCATGATCGTACAGGCCGCGCAGCGCGGTCACGGGCAGGCGGTCGCGCACCCATTCCGACGCCATGTCCTTCAGCATCGTCTGTTCTTCGTTCAGCACCGCCACGGCGCGTCCTCCCGCATCCTGTCTTTTCTCTCGTCCTCGCCCATGCTCAGCCCGGCAGGCCCAGCGTGCGCTTGGCGGTGATATTGTTCTGCACCTCGTAGCTGCCGCCGTAGATGGAGAAGGCCTTGCTGTGCAGCCAGGCGCGCGTCGCCTCCTTCTCGGCTGCGCTATAGGGATCGCCGGCCCAGCCTAGGCCATCGGCGCCCATGATCTCGACCAGCAGCTCGGCCCGTTCCTGGATGATGCCGGACCACAAATTCTTGAGCGCGGACACGCCATGGCTGGGGCCGCCATTCTTGGCTTCGGCTGCGAGCCGGCGGACCGTCGCCATATAGGCTTCGTGCCGCATCGCATTGCGCACCAGCCGGGCGCGCAGGTCCGGGCTGTCGATCCGCCCAAGCGCGTCCGTGCCCAGATAGTCATGGGCCAGCGGGGCGAGGGGCGTGATGTCGGCCTTCACCTCCGACAGGCTGTTGCGTTCGAACTGCAGCAGCCGCTTGGCGATGGTCCAGCCTTGGTTGACCTCGCCCACCAGATTGCCCTTGGGCACCTTCACATCGTTGAAGAAGACCTCGCAGAAATGGGTCGATCCGCTGATGAGGACGATCGGCCGGGCCTCGATCCCTTCGGATTGCATGTCGACCAGCAGGAAGCTGATGCCGCCCTGTTTGCGCTCCGTGTCGGTGCGGACGAGGACGAAGCACCAGTCGGCCTGGTCGGCGCCCGATGTCCAGATCTTCTGCCCGCTGACCAGCCAGTGGTCGCCCAAGTCGATGCATTTGGTCTGGAGCGCGGCCAGGTCCGATCCCGCGCCGGGTTCGGAAAAGCCCTGGCACCAGCGCCGTTCATGGCTGGCGATGAAGGGCAGATGCTCCAGCTTCTGCGCTTCGTCGCCATATTCCAGCAGCGTGGGGCCAAGCATCATCGTGCCATAGCTGCGGATCGGGTTGAAACCGCCGATCGCGGCCAGTTCCTCGCCGATGATCTTGCCATGGGCTTCGGTGAGGCCGGCGCCGCCATAGCGCGGCGCCCATGTGGGCACGCCCCATCCCTTGTCGGTCATGCGCTGGCGCCAGAGCTGATAATCGTCATTGGCCGCGGCGGCATGGGCGTCGCCCTGGAAGAGCAGGCCGGGCACATTGGTCAGCGAGGGCGGAAAATTCGCCTTCAGCCAGGCGCGTGCCTCCTGCCGGAATTCTTCTCTATCGATGGGCTCCATTTCCGCCATCCACTCACATCCCTGTTCTGCTCGAAAGGCGAACGCGCCGTCCGGGTGTCACCCGTCGGGCTGCTCGCGGCTTTCGGATGGCCGCTTGCGATCCATGTCCGATTCCTTAGGTCAATATTGCACAGGTGGCTAGTTATATTTTGCACTCAAGGATAATTTTCATCCGCAACGGAAATCGCGAATTTTGCGTAATGTGGCGGAAAAGCGTGGAAATGCGGTGGGGCCCGTGCGCCGCGCGCGGGAAAATATCGTAACGACGATTGCCCGATTGACAGCCGGTTGCCTGTTCATAAACTATACCATAATGCAAAATTGATAAGGCCGGTCCGTCTTGGCGCGAGAACTGGCTACCGCTGCAGGAGAGCGTAGTATGGAAACCATGGCCGCCCGTCCGATCCCGGCGCATGTGCCGCCCGACATGATCGGCAATTTCAGCCTGTTCAACTCGCCGGGGCTGGAGCCGACCCCCAATGGCGATCCGCAGGCGGCGAGCGCGGTGGTGCATGATGGCCCGCGTATCTTCTATTCGCCGGTCAATACCCGCGACGGCAAGGGCACATGGGTCATCACGCGCGCGCAGGACCAGCGACGGGTGTTGCAGGATCCCGAAACCTTCTCCAGCCACCGCAGCATCTTTGCCTCGGCACTGGGCGAAAGCTGGCCGATGATCCCGCTGGAGCTGGACCCGCCAGACCATGGCAAGTTCCGCTCGCTGCTCAACCCGCTGCTGTCGCCCAAGCGGGTGATGGCGCTGGAAACGGCGGTGCGCGAAAGGGCGAGCGTGCTGATCGACCGGATCGCGTCGTCGGGCACCAGTTGCGACGTGATGACCGATTTCGCCTTCCCCTTCGCGGTCAATATCTTCCTGCGCTTCCTGGGTCTGTCGGACGATCGGCTGGACGAATTTGTCGGCTGGGCCAATGACCTGTTGCATGGCGACAATGTGAAGCGGCCGGCGGCGGCGCGCACCATCGTCGCCTTCATCGACGAACTTTCGGCCGATCGGCGTCGGCAGCCGGTCGATGATTTCTTGTCCTTCCTGGTGCAGTCGCGGATCGACGACCGGCCGCTGACCGACATGGAGATCAGGGGCACGGGCGTGCTGCTGTTCATCGCCGGGCTGGACACGGTGGCGGCCGCGATCGGCTTTGACCTCAATTATCTGGCGCGGCATCAGGCGGACCAGCAATGGCTGCGCGACGATCCCAAGCGGATCGTGCTGGCGGCGGAGGAATTGCTGCGCGCCTATCCGACGGTGCAGATGATCCGGGTCGCGACGAAGGACGTGGATTTCGAGGGCGCGCCGATCCGCAAGGGCGATTATGTGTCCTGCGCGACGATGATCGCCAATCGCGATCCGCTGGAATTTGCCGATCCCGCGCGCATCGACCTGGCGCGCGAGGATAATCGCCACACCGCCTTTGCCTATGGGCCGCATCGTTGCCTGGGGTCGCATCTGGCGCGGCGCGAGATCGTCGTGGGGCTGGAGGAATGGCTGAAGCGCATCCCGACCTTCCGCATCAAATCCGGCACCGCGCCGGTCACCTATGGCGGCCATGTGTTCGGGATCGAAAATCTCATCCTCGACTGGTCGCAGGAGGATGCGGCATGAAGATCATCGTGCATCGCGAGAAATGCCAGGGCCATGCCCGCTGCTGGGCGATGGCGCCCGACATCTTCGAACTGGATGACGAGGGCTATATCATGCCCGGCGACATCGATGTGCCGGAAGAGCAGGAAAGGCTGGCCTGGATGGGCGCCAAATCCTGCCCCGAACGCGCGCTCGACATCCAGAAATGAGAGGCTCCCTGCTGGCCCTTGGCGGCCTTGTCGCGCTGGCATCCGGCCCGGCGATGGCGGCGGAGTTGCGCCCCGACCAGATCGCCTTTCGCGATATCTATCGCGAACTGGTGGAGACCGATACCAGCGCCCCGACCGGCAGTTGCACCGTCGCGGCAGGCCGGATGCTCGATCGGCTGCGCAAGGCCGGGTTCGGGCCGGATCGCGCCGAGGTCTTCGTGCCGGAGGGGCATGAGAAGGATGGCGGCCTGATCGCCCGGATCGAGGGGAGTGATCCGCGCGCGGCGCCGATGCTGCTGGTCGATCATATCGATGTGGTCGCCGCCCGGCGCGAGGATTGGCCGCGCGATCCGTTCCGCCTGACCGAGGAGAAGGGCTATTTCATCGGGCGCGGGGTGATCGACGACAAGGCGCTGTCGGCGATCTGGATCGACAGCCTGATCCGGATGCAGGCGGCGGGCTTTCGTCCCCGGCGCACGATCAAGGTGGCGCTGACCTGTGGCGAGGAAAGCAGCGATGCGGTGAACGGCGTCGACTGGCTGCTGCGCAACCGACGCGATGCGTTGCAGGCGGGCTTTGCCCTGAACGAGGGCGGCTATGGCATCAGTGACAAGGATGGCCGGCCGATCGCCCTCTATCTGGCGGTGGGCGAGAAATATGCGCAGAGCTTCACGATCGAGGCGCGCAACAGCGGTGGCCATAGCAGCCGGCCGCGTCCCGACAATGCGATCTATGAGCTGGCCGATGCGCTGGCGGCGGTGCGGCGGCTGTCATTCCCGATCCAGCTCAACCCGACCAATCGCGGCTATTTCACCCGCATGGGGCCGATCGTCGGCGGCGCGATGGGGCAGGCGATGGAGCGGCTGGGGCAGGGGCAGGACGACGCCGCAACGGTCGCGACGGTGACGGGCGACGTCACCTATAATGCGATGCTGCGCACCACCTGCGTCGCGACGCAGGTGGAGGCGGGCCATGCCGAAAACGCGCTGCCGCAGCGGGCACAGGCGACGATCCAGTGCCGTCTGTTTCCGGGCGACAGGGTGGAGGATGTCGAGGCGCGGCTGCGCGCGGCGCTGCCGTCCGGCATTGCCCTGACGCGCAAGGGCGACAAGGGGGCGCCGGCCGTGCCGCCGCCGCTCGATCCCCGGATCATGGGACCGGCCGAAAAACTGGCGCAGCGGCATTTCCCCTGCATTCCGGTGGTGCCCAACCTGCTGACCGCCGGCACCGATGGCCGCTATCTGAGTGCGGCGGGCATCCCGACCTATGGCGTGCCGGGCATCTTCCTCGATCCCGACGGCAATGGCGCGCATGGGGTGGACGAACGCATCCGGGTGAAGAGCGTCTATGATGGGCGCGACTATCTCTATGCGCTGATCCGCGCCTATGCCGAGGGGCGCTGACAAGCCCCTCGGTTGGCACCGCTCAGGTGCGGATCCACACGCCCTTGGTCTGAAGATAGGCGTCGATATGTTCGGCGCCGCCCTCCCGGCCGTAGCCGCTCATCTTGTAGCCGCCGAACGGGACCGACGGGTCCATGGCGAAATAATGGTTCACCCAGATGGAGCCGGCGCGGATGCGCTTCACTGCCGTCATGGCCTTGCCGATGTCGCGGGTCCACACCCCGCCGGCGAGGCCGAAGCGGGTAGCGTTGGCGCGGCCGATCACCTCGTCCAGGCTGTCGAAGGGCAGGATGCAGGAGACAGGCCCGAAAATTTCCTCGCGGGCGATCCGCATGTCATCCTTCACATCGGCGAAGATGGTCGGCGCGACCCAATGGCCCTTGTCGAGCGCGCCGCCGGTGACGCGATGGCCGCCGGTGACGAGCCGGGCTCCCTCCTGCAGGCCAAGATCGAGATAGGAGGAGACGCGGGCGAACTGCTTGGCCGACACCAGCGGGCCGATCACGGTTTCGGGATCGAGGCTGGGACCGATCTTGAGATTGGCGGCGAAGGCAGCGATGCGCTGCACCATTTCCTCATAGACTGGCCGTTCGACGAACAGGCGGGTGCCGGCGGCGCAGACCTGACCCGAATTGTTGAACACGCCCATGGCCGCGGCCGGGGTGGCGGCGTCGAGATCGGCATCGGCAAAGATGATGTTGGGCGACTTGCCGCCCAGTTCCATCGTCACCTTCTTCACCGATCCGGCCGAAGCGGCGATGATCCGCTGGCCGGTCTCGCACGAGCCGGTGAAGGCGATCTTGTCGACGTCGGGATGGGCGGAGAGGGCCGCGCCGGTCTCGCCCGCGCCGGTGACGACATTGACGACGCCGGGGGGCACGCCGGCCTCCAGGCAGAGTTCGGCAAAGCGCAGCGGGCTGAGCGAGGCATCCTCCGCGGGCTTCAGCACGATGGTGCAGCCGGTGGCGAGCACCGGGCCGATCTTCCAGGCGGCGCTGAACAGCGGGCCGTTCCAGGGAATGATCGCGCCGACGACGCCGACCGGCTCCTTCAATGTGTAGGAGAGAAGGTCGACCGGGAAGCTGTTGGACAGGGTCTCGCCATGGATGGCGGTGGCGGCGCCGGCGAAATGGCGCAACGATCGCTGCAACATGCCGCGCAGCCCCATGGCGGCGGTGATCGGCCGGCCCATCTCGATCACGTCGAGCAGGGCGAGATCCTGGAACTCGGCATCGACCAGATCGGCGAGACGCAGCAGCACCGCCTGGCGCTCGGCCGGCTTGAAGCGGCTCCATGGCCCTTCGAAGGCGGCGCGCGCGGCGCGCACGGCGCGGTCGACATCCTCGGCGCCGGCCAGCGCCAGATCGGCGACCAGTTCCCCGGTGGATGCGCTGAAGCTCTGGAATGTCTTGCCCGACAGCGCGTCGACATGCTGGCCGTCGATCAGCAACTGCTTGGGCTTGCCGTCGATGAAGGCGGGGCGGCGGGTTTCGATCATCTTTATGTCCTTTCGGAAACAGCCGGTCAGACCGGATCGCCTTCATGGGCGCAGCGCATCGAGGCGCGGCCGAGGGCGAAGAGAAGGGCGGCGGGCAGCAGCACGCAGAAGACGCTGGTGATGAGCGAGAGGCCCACCTTCATCTCGTCGCCCCACAGCTTGTCGGTGACCAGACCGATGAAGGCCGGGCCGCCGGCCATGGCGATGAGGCCGGATGCCAGCACATAGAGCGCCGAGACGCGGCCGCGCAGATAGGCCGGGGTGACGACCTGGATGGTGGCCGGCCCCATGCTGGCGGTGGAGAGGATCAGCGCCATGAAGCACCAGTAGCAGGCGACCGTGACCCAGGGGCTGGCGACCAGGAAGGCGGCGATGCCGAAGGGAGCGGCGGCCAGCACGGTCATCAGGCACCAGAAGAGATGCGCGTCCTTGCGCCCCCGGCGATAGAGGCGATCGACGGTCCAGCCATGGAGCGGGATCAGCGCCGCGGCGGCGATCTGGGCGATGCCGATCACCGGGCCGATCTGCGCCGGCTGCCAGCCATGGACGCGAGCGAGATAGACTGGCGTCCAGAGCTGGAAGCCGATGGTGGCGGCATAGGCGAGGCCGAAGCCGACGAAGGCGGCGGTGTAGAGCGGCTTGTGCCGGCGGATATAGGCCCATGCCTCGCCATAGCCCGCGCCCGCGCTCACGGCCTTGCGGCGGGGCGGTTCGCGGAACAGGAAGACGAGGAAGGCGAGCAGGATGCCGGGCGCGCCGGTCATGATGAACACCTGCTGCCAGGGCTGGAGCGTGCCGAAGAGTGGCCATGTGGCGGGGCCGGCTTTCATCGCCGCGCCGACGATCGGGCCGCCCAGCAGGAAGACGATGCCCGCGCCCATGACGCCGCCCATGATGAAGACCGACATGGCGAGCGAGACGCGGTGCGGGGGGAAGCTGTCGCCGACGACCGAATAGCTGCCGGTGCCAAAGCCCGACTCGCCCGCGCCCACCCCGGCGCGCGCCATGGCAAGGCCGATGAAGCTGCCGGCAAGGCCGCAGGAGGCGGCGGCGATGCTCCAGACCGTGACCGACAGATAGAGGACGATGCGGCGGCTGAAGCGGTCGAGCGCCATGCCGAGCGGAATGGCGCACAGGCAGAAGAGGACGGCGAAGGCCGGCCCCTGGAGCAGGCTGATCTGGAGGTCGGAGAGACCCAGATCCTGTTTGATCGGGCCGACCATCAGCGCCATGATGTTCCGGTCGGTCAGCGACAGGATATAGAGCAGGAACAGGATCGCGACCGTCAGCCAGCCCATGAAGGGGCTGGGATAGTCGGCGGTGGCCGGGGCAGGGGGCGGCGGCGCGAGGCTGTCGATCGGCGCTGAGGGTGACGGCGAAGCTGACAGGGACAAGGCAGGTTCGCTCATCGACGGAACGCCTTGATTATCTCCGATTCTCTGTTGCGCAGGCTCGACACCGACCTTCTCCATCCTGATCGCCGTGCCTGGTCCGCGGAGCGGCACGATCTGTTGCCGGCATAACGCACATTTTTGCACCGTAGGTCAATATATGATGCGCCGCTTTTCGCGGCTTTATCCCCTGTCCCTAATAAGAAGGCCGGATTTCCGTTGCGGCAAGGGGGCAAATTCTTTTCGATCAAACATTTACCACTGGTGCAAAATTAGTTGACATCCACCGCTGGAGCGATAGAAATAAAAATGCACACCGGGATAATAATGACAGGTGTGGGCCAACGAGCCGACACATTGCGTCCAGGGAGAGGAAAGACCAATGTCCAAGCACAAGATTTTTGCGTCGTCGCTGGCGATCGGCGCCAGCATCGTCGCGATGGCGGGCAGCGCGCTGGCACAGGATGCCGCGGCGCCCGCACCGGCACCGGAGCAAGCTGCCGAGCAGGGCAGTACCGCACCGGTCAGCACATCCGACATCGTCGTTACCGGGTCGCGCATCGTGCGCGACGGCTATACCGCGCCGACGCCGGTGACGGTCGCGACGACCGAGGAATTGTCGCGCACGACACCGTCGAGCATTCCGGATGCGCTCAACAAGCTGCCGCAATTCTCCAATTCGCTCAGCCCTTCCAAGTCGGCGTCGAACTTCTCGAATGCGCCAATCCACGGCAATGTGCTCAACCTGCGCGGCCTGGGTACGCCCAGCGCCAATCCCAAGGGACCGCTGCGCACGCTGATCCTGTTCGACGGCATGCGTGTGTCGCCGACCGAATATATCGGCACGATCGACACCAATGTGCTGCCGCAGCTGCTGATGCAGCGGGTCGACGTGGTGACCGGCGGCGCCTCGGCCCAATGGGGGTCTGACGCGGTCGCGGGTGTCGTCAACTTCGTGCTCGACAAGAAATTCACCGGCATCAAGGGCGTCGCCCAGGCGGGCATTTCCGACGAGGGCGACAATGCCAATCAGCGCCTCGGCCTGGCGGTAGGCCAGGATTTTGCCGGCGGACGCGGCCATATCCTGCTGAGCGGCGAATATTCCAACAATGAAGGCATGCTGCGCAGCGATCGCGACTATGCGACCAAGGGCTATAGCTATGTCGGCAGCGTCGTGGGCTGCACCAAGCTGGCGAGCGAGCCGGCGTCGGTCTGTGCGCCGGGCGGCGCGCGCAACCCCTATACGATCGGGTCGAACATCCTGATTTCGGCGCTAGCCCCCAATGGCCGCATCACCGCCTCCAGCGTGGCGGGCAACCCCTATGTCGGGCAGGTCATCAACAATGACGGCACGACGCGCCCGTTCAACACCGGCACGGCGGTCGGCACGACCGGCTTCCAGTCGGGGGGCGACGGTTACCAGATCCCGACCACCGGCGCGGCGGTCATCCCGCTGACCACCTATCAGGCCTTCGGGCGGCTGAGCTATGATCTGACCGACGATATCAACGCCTTCGTCCAGGGTAGCTGGTCACGCTCGGACCTGGAATATTCGACCCAGGTGAATGCGCTGGTTCCCGCGTCGCAGGGCGTCACCATCTACAAGGGCAATCCCTATCTGTCGTCCGCGCTGAATTCGGCGCTGACGTCCGCGACGGACAGCTACACGGTCGGCCAATATGATGCCGGCCAGCCGACAGCCATCGCCAAGGAACGCACCGACTACTGGATGGTCAATGCGGGCTTCACTGGCAAGCTGGGCGGGCTCGACTGGAGCGCCACCTACTCGCATGGCGACTCCAAGCACATCCTGGCCAATTCCGGCCTCTATGACAGCAAGAAGCTCTATGCGGCGGCCGATGCGGTGGTCGATCCGAGCACCGGCCAGATCACCTGCCACGTGCTGCTCGATCCGACCTATGCCAGCCAATATGCGGGCTGCAAGCCGATCGACGTGCTGCATGGCGATCCGTCCAAGTCGACGCCCGAAGGCTATGCCTATGCCACCGGCACATCGCGCTACCGCGCGAGCATCCGGCAGGACAGCTTTGCGGTGAACCTGAGTGGCAGCCTGTTCGACCTGCCGGCCGGGCCGGTCGACTTCGCGGTCGGCGCGGAATATCGCAAGCAGACGCTGAACCTCACCAGCAATGCCGATCCCTCGCTGCTCGACACGGCGGCCGAGCGCAGCGCCTATTTCGCCGGCCTGCGCGGGGTGCCGGCCACCACCAACTTCTACTGGCTGACCAATGTCGGCACGGCGCATGGCAGCCTGAACGTCAAGGAAGCCTATGCCGAACTGGCGGTGCCGATCCTGAAGGACAAGCCCTTCTTCCGGGAACTGAGCATCAACGGCGCGGGCCGCATCACCGACTATTCGACGTCGGGTACGGTCGAAACCTGGAAGGTCGGCGCAACTTGGAAGCCGGTCGACGACCTGCTGCTGCGTGCCACCCTGTCGCGCGACATCCGTGCGCCCAACCTGTTCGAACTCTATTCAGGGGCGCAGAGCGGCATCGGCATCGTCAACGATCTGCAGACGGCCGATGGCAGCTATGGCAGCGGCCTCAACCAGAATGTGAACACGGTCACCAGCGGCAACGCCAATCTGAAGCCGGAAAAGGCCAAGACGCTGACGATCGGCGGCGTGCTGACGCCGTCCTTCTTCCCCGGCTTCTCGCTGTCGGTCGACTATTACAAGATCAAGGTCACGGGCCTGATCGACACGCTCTCGTCACAGCAGATCATCACCAACTGCTATAATGCGGGCGGGTCGGGCGTGGCCGAATGCGGCCTGATCGATCGGGCGACGCCGACCAGCCTGCCCTCGCTGGTGCATATCGTGCCGGCCAACATCGCCTTCCTGAAGACCGCCGGCATCGATTTCGACGCCAGCTATCGCACGGCTGTGGGCGACGGGGCGCTCAGCCTGCGCCTCTACATGAACTATCTCGACAAGTTCGATGCCCAGCAATATGCGGGCGCGCCGATCGCCCATTATGCGGGCGTCAGCGTGGTCGGCAGCAACCCGGCCGGCTTCCCGCGCTGGCGCGGCAATTTCTCGATCGACTACAGCAACGGGCCGTTCGGCATCACCCTGTCCGAACAATATATTCACAAGATGCGGCTGGATATTCCCGGCGGGCCGGTGCCGATCCAGTTCGTCGACGATAAGGTGAAGGCGGTCTGGTATACCGACCTGGCCATGCGCTTCACCGTACCCCAGGGGAATGGCAATTTCGAGCTGTTCGCCAACGTCAACAACCTGTTCGACAAGCAGCCGCCGATCATTCCGGGCACCGTGCCGGGCGTGAACCTGCCCACCAATATCGCGGTCTACGACTTTATCGGCCGGGCCTTCACGGCGGGCGTCCGCTTCAAATTCTGATAAAAGCCGAAGAGCCATTCGGGGCAAGCCGCTGGAGGCCGGATCATCCGGTTTTCAGCGGCTTTTTTCGTATCGATGGGGTGAGCTAGCCGGCCTGGAGATACTGGCGCCAAATAGCCGCAAAAAGCGCCCGATGGCGGATTTCCGGTCGTCCCCTTTCACTGTCCTGTTCGGTGCCTTTGATGCTTGGGTTGAGCGGGACATGCTGCCTAGTATTGAGGGCGGGACGCTGGACCGGGGGGATATGGTGGCGGTCGTCACTGCCCTGCATCGCTGGGAAGCGGACGGCACATGGGGGCAGGCACATGCTCGCTGACGGTCGCTGTCAGTAGCAGCATAGGGTTGCACGGGACTTACGCCGTCTTAGCCTGCGCCGAGGGTCAGCGGACGGTCCCTCGATAATCGAACATCTGCAGCAGCGGGGGATGGACACTCCTTTTCGTCCTGACGCTGCTATGAGCTACATTTCGTTACGCCAGAGCGCTCGTGCGATAAAGAAGGTTTGAAGGACAGCGACCACGCCGAAGCCCCCAAAGAATATCAGTGTTGGCGCTGTATGAGTAAAAATCGTTCCCATAAAAATGGTCGCAGCGAAGGCGATCCAACACGGAATGCCAATAAACATTGTGAGCCGCTTCACCCAGCGCGGCTGCACCTTCCACTGAAAGCTATACCAACCCATGTCGCCAATATGCACGGACACCTGCGCCGCGCAATGCTTTCCCGCACTCTTACAATGCCCTTACACAATGCTTACGAGCGGCGTATAAGAACTAACCTTGCAGGGCGTAAGCTGCTGTGTTTGCTAGGAAGGGGGTGGTGGACGCACTTGGGCTCGAACCAAGGACCCGCTGATTAAGAGTCAGCTGCTCTACCAACTGAGCTATGCGTCCACACTGGCCTATAAGCGATCCGCTGGGGGATCGAACCTGCATCAGGCCGATGCAGGATTTGGTGGACGCACTTGGGCTCGAACCAAGGACCCGCTGATTAAGAGTCAGCTGCTCTACCAACTGAGCTATGCGTCCATTCCGTTGCCGGTCAGTCTTGGTGGCTGATCGCTTCGGTGTGGGCGGGCTGTTAGCAGGCACATTTGATTCTGCAAACAGTAAATTGCGTTATCGCACAATTTTTTCTCGATCGACCGCTCAGGCCCAGTTGCCGATGCGCGTGGTGCGCTTGGTCGAGCGGTCGATCGACATGATGATGCCCACGCACAGCATGACGGTCAGCATCGACGAACCGCCATAGGACATGAAGGGCAGGGGGATGCCGACCACGGGCGCAAGGCCCATGACCATCATCAGGTTGATCGCCATGTAGAAGAAGATGGTGGTGGTGAGGCCTGCCGCGACTAGGCGCGCGAACTTGTCGGGCGTGCGCAGCGACACGCGGATGCCCCAGCGGAACAGCAGCATGAAGGCGCCGATCAGGAACACGCCACCGGCCATGCCCCATTCCTCCGCCATGGTGGCGAAGACGAAGTCGGTATGGCCTTCGGGCAGATATTGGAGATGGCTCTGCGTGCCCTGCAGGAAGCCCTTGCCCCAGATGCCGCCCGATCCGATCGCGATCTTCGACTGGCTGATATGGTAGCCTGCGCCCAGCGGATCGCTTTCCGGGTCCATGAAGATCAGGACGCGCTTTTTCTGATAGTCATGCAGGAAGCTGAAGGCGATCGGGATGATCGCGGCGACGGTGAGGCCGGAACCGATGAACAGGCGCAGCGGCAGGCCGGCGAGGAACATGACGGTGATACCGCCGGCCAGGATCATCGTGGCAGTGCCCAAATCCGGCTGTACCAGCACCAGTGCCCAGGGAACGCCGATCAGCACCAGAGCGGGCCAGATGGCGTTCCAGCGGCGGATTTCCCCCACTGGCAGCATCGCATAGAAGCGGGCGACCGCGAGCACGATGATCGGCTTCATGAATTCCGACGGTTGCAGCTGCATGAAGCCCAGGTTGATCCAGCGCTGGCTGCCGCCGGCGACGCCGCCGATCAGTTCCACCAGCACCAGCGACACCAGCACCGCGCCATAGGCGGGGAAGGCAAAGCGGGCGAACAGCTCCAGCGGGATGCGGCTGAGCACCAGCGCCATGACGGCGAAGATGACGAAGCGCACCCCCTGATTGATGGCCCAGGGGGTGATGCTGCCGCCCGCGGCGCTGTAGAGCACGAGCGTCCCGAACAGGGCGATGGCGGCAAGCAGGCCCAGCACGCGCCAGGGAAATTCGGTGACGGACTGGGGTATGATGCTCATTACGGGTTTCCAGGGCCGGGGGGCGCGGGCAGGTCGTCGCCATCATCGGGCTCAGCCGATGACGGGGCCGGTGATGGCGGGCTGGCGGCGGGCGTGCTGGCGGTCGGCGCGGTCGCATTTGCCGCCTCGCTGCCATTGGCGGAGGCGCCCGGTGGCGGCGCCTGTCCCTTCTCGATCGCCTTGGCCAGGCGGAAGGCGGCCATCTGCCGGGCCTGGCGTTCGGCCGGGGTGCCGCCCCAGCCCTTTTCCAGCGTGACCAGCTTCTCCATCGCCTTCTGCGGATCGAACAGATAGGACATGGTATCGCTGGCGATCATCGGCGCATCTTCGTTGCGGATGGTGTGGCCGCCATGTTCGATGATGCAGGCGATGGCGTAACGGGGATTGTCGAACGGTGCGAAGCCCTGGAACAGGGCGTGGTCGCGCAGCTTGAAGGGCAGGCCGGCATTGCCGCGCACGCCGCCAGCGCGCTCCGCCATGGTGATGCGACGCACCTGCGCGGTGCCGGTCTTGCCGGCGATCAGCACATTGGGAATGCTCATCCGCGCCGCGCCGCCGGTGCCGCCGCCATTGACCACCGCGCTCATCGCGTCGCGGATCGTCACCAGATGCTCCTCGGGCACGCCGACCAGTGCCGGCTCGGGCCGGGCCGCGCCATGCAGGAAATTGGGCATCAATTGCCGTCCGGTCGCCAGCCGCGCCGCCATCACCGCCATCTGCAGCGGGTTGATGAGCATATAGCCCTGGCCGATGGTCGCGTTGACGGTGTCGTACACCTGCCATTTCTGGTTATATTTCTTGAGCTTCCACGCCGGGTCTGGGACCGTGCCATAGCTTTGGCTGGGGAAGGGCAGGTCGAAACGCTGGCCCATGCCGACGCGCCGGGCCATGCTGGCGATCCGGTCCATGCCGATCCGCTGGGCCATCTGGTAGAAATAGATGTCGCAGCTCTGGGCGATCGCGCCGCGCATGTTGAGCGGGCCATGGCCGCGCTTCTTGTGGCAGTGGAACAATGTGTTGCCGACGCGGATCGCGCCGCCGCAACTGACCGTCTCGGCCGGCGATACGCCCGCCTCCAGCAATGCCAGTGCCACCATCGGCTTGACCGTCGATCCGGGCGGGTAGAGGCCCTGCAGCACCTTGTTGCGCAGCGGGACATGGTCGTCCTTCGACAGCATTTCCCATTCCAGATGGCTGATGCCGTCGGAAAAGCTGTTGGGGTCGAAGCTGGGCATCGACGCGCAGGCGAGCACGTCGCCATTGTGGCAGTCGATCACCACCACCGCGCCGCTCTGGGTGGCGAGGCGCCGGCCGGCATATTCCTGCAGGCCAGCGTCGATCGTCAGCTTGATCGGATTGCCGGGCGTGTCCGGGCGGGTGGTGAGTTCGCGCACGATCTTGCCGCGCGCGGTGACTTCCACCCGCTTGGCGCCGGGCTTGCCGGTCAGATGCTCGTCATAGGCGCGCTCCAGCCCGTCCTTGCCGACCTTGAAGCCCGGCGTGATGAGCAGCGGATCCTTGCGCTTCTTATAGTCTTCCGCGGTCGCCGCGCCGACATAGCCGAGCAGATGGCCGACCGTGGCGCCGGCCGGATAATGGCGCGAAAAGCCCTGGCTCGGCGCGACGCCGGGCAGGTCGGTCAGGCGGACGGAGACGGCAGCGAACTGGTCATAGGTCAGCTTGTCGGCGACCTGGACCGGGCGGAAGCCGGCCGACTTGTCCAGTTCCTCCTTGATCCGCTCGACATCGTCGGGCTGGAGCGAGAGGAGTTGCGCCAGATGGCCCACCGTCGCTTCGGCATCGACGATCCGCTGCGGGATCAGGTCGACGCGGAAATCGGTGCGGTTATTGGCCAGCGGCCGACCGTTGCGATCGACGATCCAGCCGCGCCGGGGCGGGATCAGCGTCAGGTTGACGCGATTGCTTTCCGACAGGAGCTGATATTTCTCGTTCTCGGCAATGCTGATCCAGCCCATGCGGCCGACCAGCAGCGCGCCGATTGCGCCCTGCAGCCCGCCGACCACCATGGCCCGGCGGCTGAAGGTGAAACTCTGGGTGGCTTCGGTGACGATCTTGCGCTTGGGCGTCGGGAATTTCATGCCATCACGCGCCAGCGGTCGATCCGGGCGCATTGCCGGACGACGAAGGGAAAGAGCAATATCGTCCAGAGCATTTGGGGCGCGACCAGCAACAGTTTCACAGGACCTCCGCCGGTAATTCGCGCAAAGAAGACGCCGCCGGCCAGGCAGAAGATAATCGCCATGGTCGCGATTAACCAGTCCTGACGATAGCTGCGCCAGACGAGCCGATGCTCGATCGCGTCGATGCCGATCAGCATCACGGTCCACAGGAACATGGCCGAGCCGATCGGCTGGCCGCTCATCATGTCGTCGAACAGGCCGAGCGGCAGGCCGACCCAGGCGCGCCACAATTCCGGGCGCAGCAGCCGCCAGGCCAGCAGGACCAGCAGGCCGAAGGGCGGCATCGCCGGCGACTGGGCAATGACGGGCAGGATCGTCAGCATCGACCCCAGCATCACGGTCACCACCGGCGTTCCCGCCAGGCGCCAGCGCGACGGATGGCGGCCCAGGCGGGGAACCGGCGGCAGATTGCGATCGATCATGGCGTCGCGGCGTTCCCGGCGGCCAGGCCATTGGGGTCGCTGGTCGCGGCCACGCCCGGATCGGGGCGAGTCACGATCTGCTCGAAGGCGCGCTCCACCACCACGGCATCGACCTTGGTCGGGTTGGCGAGCGGCACGCCATAGGCGATCTCGCCCTGGACGCGGACGACCACGGCGACCGGGATATTGGGCTGGAAGATGCCGCCAATGCCCGACGTCACCAGCAGGTCACCCGGCTTGAACGGATTGCGACCGGCCGCCAGTGCGCGGATCTCCAGCGATCCGTCGCCGCCGCCGGTGGAAATGGCGGGGACATTGTCGTTGGCGCGGCGCACCGGCACGATATTGCTCGTGTCGGTCAGCAGCAGCACTTCGGCGGTGTTGGGCGTGGTGGTATGGACGCGGCCGATCAGCCCCTCGGCCGCGCGCACCGGCATGCCCGGACGCACACCCTGCCAGCTGCCGGCATTGAGCCGGGCGAAGCGACGCGCGCTGCTGGCGGACGAACTGATGAGGCGCGCCGACAGCAGCGCGCTGCTGTCGACATCGACCAGCTTCAACAGCTTCTTGAGCCGCGCATTTTCCTGCGCGATGCCCTTCGCCTCGATGATCCGGTTGCGATCGGCCTCGACCTGACGGCGCAGGCCGACATTCTGGGAACCGGCGCGCCAATAGGCGGCCAGAACCTCGTCGATCGAGCTGACGCCGCTCACCGTCCGCTTCATGCCGGTGGACAGGGGGCGGGTGATTTCCGCCGTCCCTGTCCGGATCGCGGCAAAGCCGGTCGGATCGAAGATGGCGACAACGATCAGCAGCAGCGCGATCGCTGCCCCGGCCATTGCCACCACATAGCTGGCGAAGAGGCTATATTGCGCCTTCCGGTTATGACCGGGGCGTCGGCTGGGTGGCCGCGCCATCGTCTATGTCCCCCGGATCAGGCAGTCTGCAACACGCCCCGGAAGATCGGATCCTCCATCGCGCGGCCGGTGCCGATCGCGACGCAGGTCAGCGGATCTTCCGCGATGGTGACCGGCAGGCCGGTCTCGTCGCGCAGTTCATCGTCCAGCCCCTTGAGCAGCGCGCCGCCGCCGGTCAGGACGATGCCCTGATCGACAATGTCGGCCGCCAGTTCGGGCGCGGTGTTTTCCAGGGCGATGCGCACGCCTTCGACGATCGTGCTGATCGGCTCGGCCAGTGCGTCGGCGATCTGGCCCTGGTTGATGCTGATTTCCTTGGGCACGCCGTTGACGAGGTCGCGACCCTTGATGTGGATCGTCTCGCCGACGCCGTCTTCGGGCGGCTGGGCGACGCCGAACTGCTTCTTGATGCGTTCGGCAGTGGCTTCGCCGATCAGCAGATTATGGTGGCGACGCACGAAGCTGACGATCGCTTCGTCCATCTTGTCGCCGCCGACGCGGACCGAGGTGGTGTAGGCCAGGCCGCGAAGCGACAGCACCGCGACTTCGGTGGTGCCGCCGCCAATGTCGACAACCATCGAGCCGATCGGTTCGGTCACCGGCATGTCGGCGCCGATCGCGGCGGCCATCGGTTCCTCGATCAGGAACACCTGGCTGGCGCCGGCATTGCTGGCGGCGTCGCGGATGGCGCGGCGCTCGACGCTGGTCGAACCCGACGGCACGCAGATCACGATCTCGGGCGCGCGCCAGGGGCTGTGCTTGCCGCCATGCACCTTGTTGATGAAATGCTTGATCATCTGCTCGGCCACGTCGATGTCGGCGATGACGCCGTCGCGCAGCGGGCGGATCGCCTCGATCGAATCCGGGGTCTTGCCCATCATCAGCTTGGCATCGTCGCCGACCGCCTTGACGCGCTTGACGCCGTTCAGCGTCTCGACCGCGACCACGGAAGGTTCATTGAGGACGATGCCGCGGCCACGGACATAGACCACGGTGTTGGCGGTACCCAGGTCGATGGCCATGTCCTGGGAGGAAAATTTGAAGAGGCGCGAGAAGATCGACATGCTTCATCCTGTTTCGCCCGGTTGCGCCGGGACGGCAGTGTTCGTGTCCGCGCTCCGTCCCGCCCAAATCTATGCTGGAATATTTTTGGGGTCGCGGCTCGCGGAAAGCGCTCGCTTGGGCTAGTCACTAATCAATGTCAATACGCCGTCTGCCCGAACATCTGGTCAATCGCATTGCCGCAGGCGAAGTGGTCGAAAGACCCGCCAGCGCGCTCAAGGAAATCGTCGAAAACGCGCTGGATGCCGGCGCGACGCGCATCGCCGTGCGCCTGTCGAGCGGTGGGCTCGACCGGATCGAGGTCAGCGATGACGGCTGTGGCATGGATTCGCAGGACATGGCCCTGGCGCTGGAGCGCCATGCCACCTCCAAGATGCCCGACGATGCGATCGAGAATGTCGCGACGCTGGGGTTCCGGGGCGAGGCGCTGCCCTCGATCGCCTCGGTCGCGCGCCTGTCGATCGACAGCCGGCCGCGTGGCGCCGACGGCTGGAACCGCACCGTCGACAATGGCGTGCTGGTGGCCGAAGGGCCGGCCGCGCTGCCGCCGGGCACCCGCGTCACCGTCGACCAGCTCTTTGCCAGGGTGCCCGCGCGGCGCAAATTCCTGCGCTCGGCCAAGTCGGAATATGCTGCCTGCCTCGACGTCATGCGTCGCCTCGCCATGGCCCATCCGTCGGTCGCCTTCTCGGTCGAGCATGATGGCCGCCGGGTGCTGGGCGTGCAGGCGGGCGAGGCGCGCGAGGAGCGGGTCGCCGCGCTCACCGACCGGCAGCTGGCCGACAATCATGTGATCGTCAGCCTGGAGCGGGACGGGGTGCAGCTTTCCGGCGTCGCCTCGCTGCCGACCTACAATCGGGGCGTGGGCGATCATCAATATCTGTTCGTCAATGGCCGCCCGGTCCGCGACCGGCTGCTGATCGGCGCGCTGCGCGGCGCCTATGCCGACATGCTGGCGCGCGATCGCCATCCGGTCGTCGCCCTGTTCCTCGACGTCCCGCCGCTGGAGGTGGACGTCAATGTCCACCCCGCCAAGACCGAGGTGCGTTTCCGCGACCCGGCGCTGATTCGCGGCATGATCGTCTCGGGCCTGCGCCGTGCCCTTGACGCAGAGGGTTTCCGCGCCGTCCAGCATGCCGATCCGGCCGCGCTCAACGCCTGGAGGCCCGAACCGCTGTCGCCCACACCGATCGGCGCCATGCCGATCTTCGAGGCGGCGGCCACGCCCTATGCGCCGCCCAGCTACAGCCAGTTCGCGCCATCCTCGCCCGCCGGCTATCAGGGGGTAGGGGATCGACGGCCGAATTTCCTGACCCCGCCGCCCCAGGCGCGGGCCGAACCCGCCGCCGCGCCCGCCCCCGAAGGGCACAGCTTCCCGCTGGGCGTCGCCCGCGGTCAGGTCGCGCGCACCTATATCGTCGCCGAGGCCGAGGATGGGCTGGTCATCGTCGACCAACATGCCGCGCATGAGCGGCTGACCCTGGAACGGATGCGCCGGGCGATGGAGGGGCAGGGCGTGGCGTCGCAGGCGCTGCTGCTGCCCGAGGTGGTCGAACTGGACGAGCCGGCCTGCGACCGGCTGGAGGCGCGGGTCGCCGAACTCAAGGAATTCGGCCTGGAACTGGAGCGCTTCGGTCCCTCGGCCATGCTGGTGCGCGCCACCCCGGCGATGCTGGGGCAGGGCGATGTGCAGGGGCTGGTCTCCGACCTGGCCGACGATCTTGCCGCCTATGACAGCGCCTTGTCGCTCAAGGAACGGCTCGATCTGGTCGCCGCGACCATGGCCTGCCACGGCTCGGTCCGCGCCGGTCGTATCCTGAGCGTCGCGGAAATGAACGCCCTGCTGCGCGAAATGGAGGTGACCCCGCGATCTGGCCAATGCAACCATGGCCGGCCCACCTGGGTGAAGCTCGGCCATGGCGATATCGAGAAATTGTTCGGGCGGAAGTGACGGCCTGGCGTCAGTGCCAGGCTGTCCCCAGTAATGCCAGCCATCCGCGCGCATCCGCCTGGTTTGCGGGCCTGGGCGCGCCATAGCCGCGGCATTCCAGGCAGTCGGCGCGCACGCCCGCGCCGCTCACCAGCCCGCGCACATCGGCGACGGCCTGCAGCGCCCAGCGCTGTTGCAGCTTTGCTTCGCGGCCGATCAGGTCGCGCGGGGCGCCGGCATCATCCTTCTCGCGGTCGGCGATCGACTGGATGAACTCGGCGAACTTGTCCGGCTGCTTCTCGATCCAGTAGGGCTTGGCCTTGGCCGGATCGATCTTGGCGCGGCGGGCCGCCTCGGCGATCGCGTCGTTGAGGTCGCCGAACCGGTCAATGAGGCCGATCTGGCGGGCGGTGCCGCCATCCCAGACGCGGCCCTGGGCGATGGTGTCGATCTGCGCCGGCGTCTTGTGCCGGGCCTGCGCAACCAGGCCGACGAAGCGACGATAGATATCCTCGACCCCCATCTGCATGATCTGGTCGAATTGCGGCGTGGTGCCGCCGGCAATGTCGGGCTGGCCCGACAAGGGCGTGGTGCGCACGCCGTCGGTGGTGATGCCCATCTTGGCCAGCGTGCCCTCGAAGCTCGGGATGATGCCGAACACGCCGATCGATCCGGTGATGGTGTCGGGTTCGGCAAAGACGATGTCGGCCGGGGTCGAGACCCAATAGCCGCCGCTCGCCGCGACATTGCCCATCGACACGACGATCGGCAGGCCGCCGGACTTGGCCTCCATGATGGCGCGGCGGATCTTCTCCGACGCCTGCACCGATCCGCCCGGCGAATCGACGCGCACGACCAAGGCCTTCAAGTCCTTCTCGTCCAGGGCCTTCAACAGCAGGTCGGAAATCGTGTCGCCCGCCGCAGTGCCGGGGCCGGCCTCGCCATCGACAATATCGCCGGCCACGGTCAGCACGCCGATCTGCCCGTCATTGGCGGGCTTCCTGGCCTTTACATAGGCGGCATAGTCGATCGCGGCATAATCGGTCTCGTCCTTGTCGGACGGATCGCCGGCAACCTTGGCGACGCGCTCTTCAAAGGCTTCCTGATCGCCCAGATGATCGACCAGCCCGGCGGTCAGCGCAGCCTTGGCCATGTCACCGCCGGCGGCGCTGGCGGCGGCGGCGGGATCGGCGGCATAGGCCGCGACCTTGGCCTTCGGGCGCGCCTTGGTCACGTCATCCTGCCAGTTCTGCCACAGCGCGCCAGCCAGTTCCTGATTGGCCTGCTTGGCCGCGGGCGACTGGTCGGCGCGGATATAGGGTTCGACGAAGCTCTTGTAGGTGCCGACGCGATAGACATGGGTGTTGACGCCCAGTTTGTCGATCAGCCCCTTGTAATAGAGGCCGGAGCCGCCGCGCCCGGCGATGGCGACGCCACCCATCGGATCGACCCAGGCTTCGCTGGCATGGGCCGCGAGCTGATAGCTGTCGTCGCTATAGAGGGTGGCAAAGGCGAAGACCGGCTTCTTGGCGGCGCGCACCGCGTCCAGCGCCTTGCCGACGCGGGCGATCGCGACCTGGCCGCCGCCGGTGAAATCGTCGAGGTCGAGCACAACCGCCTTCACCTTGTCGTCGGTGCGGGCGGCGTCGAGCGCGGTCAATATGTCGGACAGGCGATATTCCTTCGCCTGGTCGCCCGAGCCCGACAGGATGGCGGTGGCGCTGACCTCGGCCGGCTGTTCGACGATGCTGCCGTCAAGGTCGAGCAGCAGCGCGCCGCTGCCGATCGGCTTGGCCGGCTTGGGCGAGAAGGACAGGGCGGCATAGAGCAGCCCGAAGAAGAGCAGGAGGAACAGGAGCACCAGTCCGTCCTTGATCGCGACCAGGATGCGCCACGCGCCCTTCACAAATGCCAAATCGCCGTTCCTTTTCCGTTGGTCGTCCCGAGCTATCGCATCGCCGGTTTGACTGCAATGTGGGCTTGTCCTGACCCGCGACAAGCTTGCGCCCATAATTTTGCCCGCTATGGCAGGCGCATCTTTCGCCCCTATCGTGCAGGAGACACGCCCGATGCCCACGCTCGTCCTCATCCGCCATGGTCAGTCGACCTGGAACCTGGAAAACCGCTTCACCGGCTGGTGGGATGTGGACGTGACCGAAAAGGGCGTGGAAGAGGCACGCGCCGCCGGTCGCCTGCTCAAGGAAAAGGGGCTGGATTTCGACCAATGCTATACCTCGGTCCAGAGCCGCGCGATCAAGACGTTGAACCTGGTGCTGGAGGAAATGGGGCGGCTGTGGCTGCCGGTCGAGAAGGACTGGCGCCTGAATGAACGCCATTATGGCGGCCTGACCGGCCTCAACAAGGCCGAGACCGCGGCCAAGCATGGCGATGCGCAGGTGAAGATTTGGCGCCGCAGCTTCGACGTTCCGCCGCCGGTACTGGAAGCCGGCAGCGAGTTCGACCTGTCGAAGGACCGCCGCTATGACGGCATCGCCATCCCGTCGACCGAAAGCCTGAAGGACACGATCGCCCGCGTGCTGCCCTATTGGGAATCGGTCATCGCGCCCGACCTGAAGGCTGGCAAGCGCGTCGTCATCTCCGCCCATGGCAATTCGCTGCGCGCGCTGGTCAAGCATCTGTCGAACATCCCCGACGACGAGATCACCGAACTGGAAATCCCGACCGGCCAGCCGATCGTCTATGAACTGGCCGACGATCTGACCGCGACCGATCGCTATTATCTGTCGGAACGCTGATCCTCCCCGGCACGGGGAGGGGGACCGCGCCGCGAAGCGGCGTGGTGGAGGGGCACGCGCCCTCTTGCGCTTCTCTTCTTCCCCTGTGTCAGGCGGCACCTGCCCCTCCGTCAGGCCTTTGGCCTGCCACCTCCCCTGAAGGGGAGGAATAGCATTGCCCCTTGGCGGCCCGGCCGCTAAGGGGCTTTGCTTTCCGGGCAGGCCGGTGGGCCGCCCCATCAGGGGAAGCGATTTATGAGCGGGGCAGTGGAAGTCGGCATCATCATGGGCTCGCGCTCCGACTGGGAGACGATGCGTCATGCCGCCGAGACGCTGGAAGCGCTGGGCGTCGCCCATGAGTGCAAGGTCGTGTCCGCCCATCGCACCCCGCAGCGCCTCTATGATTATGCCACCAGCGCCGCTGGCCGCGGCCTCAAGGTCATCATCGCCGGTGCCGGTGGTGCCGCCCATCTGCCCGGCATGGCCGCATCGATGACCCGCCTACCGGTGCTGGGCGTGCCGGTGGAGTCCAAGGCATTGAAGGGCATGGATTCGCTGCTCTCCATCGTCCAGATGCCCGGTGGCATCCCGGTCGGCACGCTGGCCATCGGCAAGCCCGGCGCGATCAATGCCGGCCTGCTTGCCGCGTCGATCCTGGCGACGCATGACGATGCACTGGCCGAGCGGCTGGATGCCTGGCGCGCGCGCCAGACCGACGCCGTCGCCGAAACCGTCGAGGACTGATCCCGATCATGACGACCATTGCCCCCGGCGCCACCATCGGCATCCTTGGCGGCGGCCAGCTTGGCCGGATGATCGCCATGGCCGCGGCCCAGCTTGGCTATCGCACCCATATCTACGCGCCCGAGGAAAGCGGCCCCGCCGCCGATGTCTCGCCGAGCTGGACCCAGGGCGCCTATGAGGATGCCGCCGCGCTCGCCGCCTTTGCCGAGGGCGTCGATGTCGTCACCTATGAGTTCGAGAATATCGATCCGTCGGCGGTCGAGGTGCTGGCGAGCCATGGGCTGGTCCGTCCCGGCGCCGGTGCGCTGCGCGTCGCGCAGGATCGTCTGGCCGAAAAGCGCTTCGTCGCCGATCTGGGCGGCCTGACCGCGCCGTTCGCGCCGGTCGACAGCCTGGACGATCTGGAAACCGCGATCGAGACGATCGGCAGTCGCGCGATCCTCAAGACCAACCGCATGGGCTATGACGGCAAGGGCCAGGCCCGGATCAACGAGCCGGGCGACGCGGTCGGCGCCTGGAACGCGATCGGTCGCCAGCCCGCGATCCTCGAAGGCTTCGTGACCTTCGATCGGGAATATTCGGTGATCCTGGTGCGCGGCGCCGATGGCGCGGTGCGCTTCTGGGATTCGGCCGCCAACGTCCATGTCGACGGCATCCTCGCCACTTCGACCGTGCCGGCCGGATCGCTGATCGAGGGGCAGTTGCCCGCCGCCCGCGCGCTCGCCAAGCAGGTTGCCGATGCGCTCGACTATGTCGGCGTGCTGACGCTGGAATTCTTCGCCAGCGCCGACGGCCCGGTGTTCAACGAAATGGCGCCGCGCGTCCATAATAGCGGCCACTGGACGACTGAGGGCGCGCTCACCAGTCAGTTCGAAAACCATGTCCGCGCGATCTGTGGCCTGCCGCTCGGCGACACGGGGCTGGCCGCCCGGCAGGTCGAGATGCGCAACCTGATCGGCGACGATGCGACGGAATGGCTGGCGATCCTGTCCGACCCGGAAAATCACCTTCACCTCTATGGCAAGCATGAGGCGCGTCCGGGCCGCAAGATGGGGCATGTGACGCGGTTGTCGCTTTAATCTATTCACGTCGTCATCCCCGCGAAGGCGGGGATCCATCTCACGCGTTCGCCCCATCGGCTTGGTTCGGTGATGGATTCCCGCCTGCGCGGGAATGACGAAATTTTTTGGCGGAGGAAGCGCGATCATGAGCGAGCAGCCGGACATCGTCCTGATCCTGGCCCGCGCCGACAATGGTGTGATCGGCCGGGATGGCGACCTACCCTGGCGGCTGCCGGCCGACCTCAAGCATTTCAAGGCGCTGACCGCCGGCCATCCGATGCTGATGGGGCGCAAGACGTTCGACAGCCTGCCCGGCCTGCTGCCCGGCCGTCGCCATATCGTGCTGACCCGCGATCCGGAATGGACGGGCGAGGGGGCGGAGGTCGCCCATGATGTCGACGCGGCGATCGCGCTGGCCGCTGCGCCGGTGCTGATGGTGATCGGCGGCGCGGAAATCTATCGGCTGTTCCTCGATCGGGCCGACCGGATCGAACTGACCGAGGTGCATGTTGACGCCGAAGGCGAGACCCATATCGCCTATCCCGATCCGGCGGACTGGCGCGAAACGGCGCGTGCGGATCATCCCGCGCTGGACGGGCGGCCGGCCTACAGCTTCGTGACCTTCGCACGGGTCTGAAAGCGGGGCGTGATCCATTGCCACGCCCTGTGTGTCACCCTATAGCCCCGGCCATGGAGCGGCTTACCAGCAATGCCCCGATCCCTGCGCATCTGCGCGGCGGCGTCATGGCGCTTGGCAATTTCGACGGCTTTCATGCCGGCCATCAGGCGGTGGTCGGCCGCGCGATCGCGCGTGCGCGGGCGGAGGGGCGGCCGGCGATCGTCGCCACCTTCGATCCGCATCCCATGCGCCTGTTCCAGCCCGATACGCCGCCCTTTCGCCTGACCACGCTGGACCAGCGCCAGGCGCTGTTCGCGGCTGCCGGCGCCGACGCGATGCTGGTGTTCGACTTCACCCGTGAACTCGCCGCGCTCGACCCGGCCGGCTATGTCCGGTTGCTGGTGGAGCAACTGGGCGTCGCCGCCGTCGTCACGGGCGAGGATTTCACCTTCGGCAAGGGCCGCAGCGGCACGATCGCCAGCTTCGCCGAACTGGGTCTGCCGGCCGAAGCGGTCGCACCGGTCATGGACGCGGAGGGAGTTATCAGCTCCAGCCGCATCCGCGCCGCATTGCAGGCCGGCGATTGCGCCACCGCCACCCGCCTGTTGACGCGCCCCTTCACGATCCAGGGCATGGTCCAGCATGGCGACAAGCTCGGCCGCACCATCGGCTTCCCGACCGCCAATATCGACCTTGGCCCTTATCTGCGCCCGGCCTTCGGCATCTATGCCGTGCGCGGGCTGCTGGCCGATGGCCGGGTGCTGGATGGCGCCGCCAATCTCGGCATCCGCCCGACCTTCGATCCGCCCAAGCTGCTGCTGGAGCCGCATTTCTTCGATTTCGCCGAAAGCCTCTACGACCAGAGCATCGAGGTGCAGTTGATCCACTATCTTCGGCCGGAGGCGAAATATGACGGCCTCGACCCGCTGATCGCGCAGATCGCACGCGACTGCGACGACGCACGGCAAATCCTTGCGGGAACGCCTTACCTCGCGTAGGGCGACGCTTCCACTTTTCCCGTTCGTGTCGAGCGAAGTCGAGACACGCGGCCGAGCGGAGCCGAGGCCCGGTTAGAGCCCTCGCTTCCCTCGGGCCGGCCCTTCGACTTCGCTCAGGGCGAACGGATTCATAAACTTGCACGGACATTCGATGACCGACCAGCCCGATTACAAATCCACCGTCTTCCTTCCCGTCACCGACTTCCCGATGAAGGCCGGCCTCGCGCAGAAGGAACCGGCGATTGCCGCGCGCTGGGCGGCGATGGACCTTTACGGCAAGCTGCGCGAGAAGCGCGCCGGCCGCGAGCGCTTCATCCTGCATGATGGCCCGCCCTACGCCAATGGCGACATCCATATGGGCCATGCGATGAACAAGGTGCTCAAGGACATCATCGTCCGCAGCCAATCGCTGCTGGGCAAGGATGCGCCCTATGTGCCCGGCTGGGACTGTCACGGCCTTCCGATCGAATGGAAGATCGAGGAGGAATATCGCAAGAAGAAGATGAACAAGGACGAGGTGCCCGCGTCCGAGTTCCGCGCCCAGTGCCGCGCCTATGCCGACAAATGGGTGGATGTGCAGAAGGAGCAGTTCAAGCGCCTGGGCGTGATGGGCGACTGGGCCGATCCCTATCTGACCATGAAGTTCGACGCCGAGGCGACGATCGTCGGTGAACTGCTGAAATTCGCGGAAAGCGGCCAGCTTTATCGCGGCGCCAAGCCCGTCATGTGGTCCCCGGTCGAAAAGACCGCGCTGGCCGAGGCGGAAGTGGAATATGAGGACATCACGTCCACCCAGATCGACGTGGCGTTCGAGATCGTGGAAGCGCCGAACGCGCCGGAACTGGTCGGCGCGCATGCGGTGATCTGGACGACGACGCCCTGGACGATCCCGGTCAACCAGGCTTTGGCCTATGGGCCTGAGATTAAATATCTCGGGGTTAAACTAAGCCACGAGGATCAGCGCATTTTCTTGGTCGCTGAAAATTTGGTTTCGGATTTCAAGAAACGACTGAATCCCGTCGACTTCGCAGAAACCGGCGGGACTGCAGGAATTTTTTGGGAAGGCACTGGCAAAGACCTCGCTGGCGCCGTCGCGCGTCACCCGATGCACGCGCTTGGCGGCTTTTTCGCTAAGCCTCGCCCGTTGCTCTCGGGCGATTTCGTCACGACCGACGCGGGTACCGGCCTCGTCCATATGGCGCCCGATCATGGCGAGGACGACTTCGCCCTGTGCAAGGCGAACGGCCTGAACCCCGTCTTCGCGGTCGAGGGGGACGGGAAGTATCGCGCCGACTGGCTGTGGCTGGGCGGGCAAGGGTCGGTCATCAACCCCAAATTCGTCGGCAAGGATGGCCCGATCTGCACCGATCTGCGCGAAGCGGGCGCGCTGCTCGCCGCGTCGGACGATTTCAAGCACAGCTATCCGCATAGCTGGCGCTCCAAGGCGAAGATCATCTTCCGCTGCACCCCGCAATGGTTCATCCCGATGGACAAGCCGCAGGAAGGCGTGGTGGCCGATGTCGATGGCGGCGTGATGCCGACGCCGATCGTCACCGGCAACGGCCCGACCCTGCGCGAGATCGCGCTCGACGCGATCGAGCATACGCGCTGGGTGCCCGAGCGTTCGACCAACCGCATCCGTTCGATGGTGGAAGGTCGCCCCGACTGGGTGATCAGCCGCCAGCGCGCCTGGGGTGTGCCGATCGCGCTCTATGTTCATCGCAAGACTGGCGACTATCTTGTTGATCCGGCAGTCAATGCCCGCATCATTGAGGCGTTCAAAGGCGCCGGTGCGGATGCCTGGTTCGGCGCCGATCATCAGGCGCTGCTCGGCCCCGATTATGACCTTAACGACTATGAAGTCGTGAACGACATTCTCGACGTCTGGTTCGATAGCGGCTCGACCCACAGTTTCGTGGTCGAGGGCCGCTATGGCGAGGGCACCCGCGCTGACCTCTATATCGAAGGGTCGGACCAGCATCGTGGCTGGTTCCAGTCGTCGCTGCTGGAAAGCTGCGGCACCCGTGGCCAGGCCCCCTACAAGGCGGTGCTGACCCATGGCTTCGCGCTCGACGGATCGGGCAAGAAGATGTCCAAAAGCCTTGGCAATGTCGTCGATCCGCTCAAGATCATGGCCGAAAGCGGCGCCGATATCCTGCGCGTCTGGGTCGCAAGCACCGACTATTTCGATGACGTCCGCATCGGCAAGGAAGTGCTGGCCGGTTCGTCCGACGCCTATCGCAAGCTGCGCAACACCTTCCGCTACATGCTCGGCGCCCTGTCCGACTATGATGAGAGCGAGGCGGTGTCCTATGCCGAGATGCCGGAGCTGGAGCGCTATATGCTCCATCGCCTGGCACAGCTCGACGCGGAACTGCGCGCGGTGGTCGACAAGGCGGCGAAGAGCGAGAATTGGCTGGAATTCAGCCGCTACACCCGCGCGATCTTCGATTTCGCGAACAGTGACCTCAGCGCCTTCTTCTTCGATATCCGCAAGGACTGCCTCTATTGCGATGCGAAGTCGGACCCCAAGCGTCGCGCCTATCGCACCTTGCTGGATACGTTGTTCCACGCGCTGGTCCGCTATGTCGCGCCGATCATCCCCTTCACCGCTGAGGAAGTATGGCAGAGCCGCTTCCCAAGTGACGAGGATAGCGTCCATTTCCTGGAATGGCCGGAGGTCGACCATCGCTGGATCAACCAGCATCTGAACGACAAGTGGGCGGAGCTGCGCGACCAGCGCGAGCAGGTCAACGAGGCGATCGAACCCTTCCGCCGCGAGAAGGTGATCCGCTCCAGCCTGGAGGCCGATGTCACCATGGGCGAATTGCTGCCCAGCGACGGTGTGAACTTCGCCGAAATCGCCATCGTCGCCCGGATCGAGATGGGCGTGGGCGACGGCATCATCGTCAAGCCCAGCGAGTGGCACAAATGCGGCCGTTGCTGGCGCCTGCTGCCCGAGGTCGAGGAAGATGGCACGCTGTGCAACCGCTGTGACGAGGTATTGAAGGCATGAGTGCCATCAATCACCGCCCGCTGGGGCTGACGGTCGCGATCGTCACCCTCGCGCTCGACCAACTGGTCAAATATACCGTCACCTATCCGCTCGCGCTGAAGAGCCGGGCGGATGCGGGGATCGAGATATTGCCCTTCTTCCGCCTGCGCTGGCTGGAAAATCCCGGCGTCTCGATGGGTTTCTTCCATGCCGACAATAACACGACGCGCTGGATGCTGGTCGGCATGACCATGTTGATCGCCGGCTTCGTGGGCGTGTGGATGTGGCGCGAAAAGGCGCGGTCGGACGTCGCGGCGCTCGGCCTGGTGCTGGGCGGCGCAATCGGCAATATCGTTGACCGGATGCGGCTGGGCTATGTCGTCGACTATGCCGACCTGCATTTCGGCGAATGGCGCCCCTTCCTGATTTTCAACCTGGCCGACGCGGCCATCACGTTCGGCGTGCTGATCCTGCTTGCGCGGGCGCTGCTGCTGCGCGAGAAGGGCGCAAAGACGGAGACCCTGAAGTAATGCGTAAACTGATCCTCGCCGCCGGCCTTGTTGCAACCCTGTCGGCGTGCGGCGGCGGCGGTAACGGCCTGCTCAATCGTGGCCGTCCCGACGAGTTCGCTGTGACGCGCCAGGCGCCGCTGGTCGTGCCGCCCGATTTCGCGCTGGTCCCGCCCGCGCCGGGCACTCCGGCCGCTGCCACGGTCGATTCGAGCCGCGCCGCACAGGAAGCGCTGTTCGGCGGTCCGGCCCCGCGCAGCGCATCGGAAAGCGCGGCGCTGAACTCGGCCGGTCGTGGCACCGCCGCCGCTGGCATCCGCTCGCAGGCGGGTGATCCGGGCACCGAAGTGGTCGACAAGGGCGCCACCACCCGCGACATCATCGCTGCGCCGGAAGGCGACGGCCAGGACGCCCGCGCCGCCACCGGCACGCAGACGACCCCGCCGCAGCAATAATCTAGGAGGAAGGGGGCGCCTGATCGTCCCCTTCCGCAAAGGCCTTGAGCCGGGCGAGCGTGCCATCCCATTGCGCGCCGACCCGGCCGAGCCAGTCCTGCGCCGCCGCAACCGCCTCCCGGCGCAGCGCGAAATGCACTTCCCGCCCTTGCTTGCGTCTGCGCACCAGTCCGGCGCCGTGCAGCACATCCAGATGCTTGGCCACCGCCTGACGGCTGATCGGCAGGCCTTCGCCCAGTTGCACAATCGAGCGCCCATTGCCGTCGCCCAACCGCGCGATGAGCCCCAGGCGCGTGGTATCGCCCAGTGCGGCGAAAATCTCAGCCGGTGACATGGTCGCGGATATTCTTCACCTGTTCCGCCCAGCCGCCGTCATTGTCGCGCATGACATTGGTCCGGCGCGGTTCGGGCACCGCATCGAACCCGCTTTCGGTGACGGTCAGGCGGGTGCCGCCGTTGATCGGCTCCAGCACGAACTCCACCAGCGTCCATTCAGGCACCGGCACGCCGCTCTCCATCAGCGCCTTGTCGCCGCCGGTCGCGGGCCACTCATAGGCAAAACGGGTCATCGGCTCGATCGCCACGACCCGCGCCTGCCAGCGATACGCCTCATAGCCCGGATAGGTCATGTGTCCGGTCGAGGGCTGGCCGATGGCGAAGGGCTGGTCGAGCGCGACGCGGAACCAGGTGCCGAATTGCGCATGGTCGGTCAGGGCGTCCCATACCCGCTCCACTGGTGCGGCGATGTCGATCGTCTTGATGATGCTGTCGGTCATGATAGGCAACCTCCTGATTGCCTATATGCGCCTCAAGACGGGGATATGCAACTATATGGTTGCTCTATGGCGGTCCGCCAGCGTAGCGGATCGAGGCTCGTCCGGTCGCCCGCACGGGCAGATACAGGCCCTGGCCATGGGCGCTGATCTGGCCGATTTCCGTGCTGTCCAAATTGGTGCGGATACGGAAATGCGGCGTTTTGCGTTCGCCGATGGCCCGCCGGATCTTGCCCTTCAACTCCTCCAGATCATGGGTGAAATTCTGGCTGAGCGCGCCAGCGATGGCGGCGGAAAAGGCGGGGCTTCCCGCCAGCGCGATCAGGATGTCGCCGCCAATCCCGTCGCTGGTGCCGGTCACCTGCAGATCCTCGAAATGGACCAGTGCCGAATTGGGCTGGTTGACCGGGCGGGCGGTCAGCCAGACGGTGCCATGGGTGTCTCCTACCTTGCCGCTTGCCGGACGCGCCGCGAGCGTGACGCCTACCGCAATGCAGTTGCCCGTTGTGCCATAGGCGGTCAGCTTGTCGAAGCGCGCGATGATAGGGCCTAGCTTTGGCAAATCGAACGGGCGCGCGGCGCGCTTGTGCAGGGCGCGCAGGATGACCGGCTCCAGCTGCGCATAATCGGCCCGCACCGGCAGGAAGAAATGCAGCGCGTCATTGATCGGCGCACGCGCGGGCGGTGGCAGTCCGGTTGGCTGCGGATCGACCGGCCGGTCGCCGACCACGGTTTCGGTCAGCGCCTCTATTCCCAGTCGGAAGCGCAGTTGCGCGCCGCTGTTGCCATAGCCGTCGAACAGGAAGCGTTGCGGCGTGATGCGCATCCACACCGGCGGATCATGGTCGTTGAGCGAAAGGCTGGTGAAGGCCGCGCGCCATAGGCGCTCGATCTTGCTGCGCAGGTCGAGCTTGGCCAGTTCGCGCGGCAATTGTCGTTCGAGGTCGCGCAGGACCGGCGCGATCTTGCGGTCGACCTTGTCGGCGAAGGTGATGCGCTGGCCGAGGAAATCGATGCCGGGCGTCTGCGTCCAGTCATAGCTGAGCTTCAGCGTGCCGTGAGGGCGCCACTGGTCATCGATGCCGAGCTGAAGCCGGGCATGGGCCATGGCGTCGCCGGTGGCGGTCTCGCCCTTCAGCAATCGGGCAATGTCACGCGCGCTGAACTGCGCATGGATCGGGATGTCGGCGATCAGGTCGCGCCCATTGCCGCGCAGGCGGATTGCGCCGCGCGTAACTTCACCGATGATATGGCAGTCGATCGGCGGCGTCACCCTGATCTGCTTGCCGAGCAATTTGACCCGCTTGGGCTGGACGCAGCGCGTGCCTGGCCGGTCGATGCGCCAGAGTTGGCGCGGCATGGCCCGCTCGATCGCCTGGGCAATCAGGGCGCGGTCGATTTCCACCGGGACACTGATGATCGAAGATGCGCTGGTCGCCGGCACCGGATCATTGGCGCGCGGCGGCGGCTCCACCGCCTGTTTCTGCGAACAGGCGGCGAGCAGCGGCAGGAGCAGCAGCCAGCGATGATGTCGACCCGGCAATGCTCTGCCCAACCGCCTTCTCCCGGACATGGTCCAGCGGAAGGCAGGCTAGGGCAGTTGGGTGAGGAGGTCCAGCGCGGACCTTCAGGCCCGCGCTTCCTCCACGCCGGCGCTGTTGTGGCGCAGCGCCGTCAGCACCGTGTCGACGATCGCATCGGCATCCAGCCGCGCGTCGGCATATTGCTGTTCGGGCTTGTCCTGATCCTGGAAGATGTCGGGCAGGCGCATGGTGCGGATCTTGAGGCCGTTGTCGGTCAGGCCAAGGTCGCTCGCCAGGGTGAGGACATGGGCGCCCAGACCGCCGATCGATCCTTCCTCGATCGTCACCGCCACCTCATGGGTGGTGAGCATCCGGCGGATCAGCGCCTCGTCCAGCGGCTTGGCGAAGCGGAGATCGACGACGGATGCCGACAGGCCCTTGGCCTCCAGCGTGTCGGCGGCCTTCATCGCTTCTTCTAGTCGGGTGCCGAGCGACAGGATCGCGACCTGGCGCCCTTCGCGCACGACGCGGCCCTTGCCGATCTCAAGCGCTTCGGGAACTTTCGGCATGGCGACGCCGGTGCCGTTGCCGCGCGGGTAGCGCACGGCGATCGGCCCACTGTCATGCACGGCGCAGGTATGGACCATGTGCGTCAGTTCCGCCTCGTCGGCCGCGGCCATCACGACGAAATTGGGCAGGCTGGCGAGATAGGTGACGTCGAAGCTGCCGGCATGGGTGGAGCCGTCGGCACCGACCAGACCGGCGCGGTCGATGGCGAAGCGCACGGGCAGGTTCTGGATGGCGACATCATGCACCACCTGGTCATAGGCGCGCTGCAGGAAGGTGGAGTAAATGGCGCAGAAGGGGCGCATGCCCTCTGCCGCGAGGCCGGCGGCGAAGGTGACGGCATGCTGTTCGGCGATGCCGACGTCGAAGATGCGGTCGGGGAAGGCCAGTTCGAACTTGTCGAGCCCCGTGCCCGACGGCATGGCGGCGGTGATCGCGCAGACGCGCGGATCGCGCTGCGCTTCGGCGATCAGCGCCTGGGCGAAGACATTGGTGTAGCTGGGCGGACCCGGAGGCGCCTTGGCCTGGGTGCCGGTGATGACGTCGAACTTCTGCACGCCATGATATTTGTCGGCGGCCGCTTCGGCCGGGCCATAGCCCTTGCCCTTCTGGGTCACGACATGGATCAGGCACGGCCCTTCGGCCGCATCGCGGACATTTTCCAGCACCGGGATCAGATGTTCGAGATTATGGCCGTCGATCGGGCCGACATAATAGAAGCCCAGTTCCTCGAACAGGGTGCCGCCAGTCGCCATGCCGCGCGCGAACTCGTCAGTCTTCTTGGCCGCCTTGTGCAGCGGGCGGGGCAGCTTGCGCGCCAGCTTCTTGGCCATGTCGCGCAGGCCCAGAAACTCGCGGCTCGACACCAGCCGGGCGAGATAGGCGGACAGGCCACCGACCGGGGGCGCGATCGACATGTCATTGTCGTTGAGGATGACGACCAGCCGGTTGCCCGCCTCGCGCGCGTTGTTCATCGCCTCATAGGCCATGCCGGCCGACATGGCGCCGTCGCCGATCACGGCGATGCCCTTGCCCGGCTTGTCCTGCATCTTGTTGGCGACGGCAAAGCCGAGCGCCGCGCTGATCGAGGTCGAGCTGTGCGCCGCGCCGAACGGGTCATATTCGGATTCGGCGCGCTTGGTGAAACCGCTGAGGCCGCCGCCCTGCCGCAGGGTGCGGATGCGATCGCGCCGGCCGGTCAGTATCTTGTGCGGATAGCATTGATGGCCCACGTCCCAGACCAGCTTGTCGTTGGGCGTGTCGAACACATAATGGATGGCGGTGGTCAGTTCCACGACACCCAGGCCCGACCCCAGATGGCCGCCGGTCACGCCGACGGCGGCGATGGTTTCGGCGCGCAGTTCATCGGCCAGCTGGCGGAGCTGGTCGGGCTGCAGCTTGCGCAGGTCGGCGGGGATCTTGACGGTGTCGAGCAACGGCGTGGACGGATTGGACATGGGGAACTGCCTACTCGCTTTCCTGCGCCAAGTCGAACCCTGACGTCATGCAGGGGGGCGCCAAATCTTCAATCAGGGAAACGGCGCGGGTGAAACGACTGTCCCAATCCCCGCCGACCGAAGCCCAGGTAACGCCGCTGTCGATCAGCACGTTCCGGCTGATATCGGCAAATCGCGCCCGCACCGGATCGTCGCCATAGAGGCGCGTGCCATCGTCGATCCAGGCGACATCGGGTTCCAGCAGCAGATAGAGGTCGGCCTTCGGGTAAGCGAGCAGCGCGTCGGGCACATAGCCGATCATCATCTCGGCCCAGGCCGCCGTCATCAGCGCGTCGGTGTCAGCGAACAGGCGACGGTTCGCCAGTCGCTGGCCGGCGGTGATCGTCGCGGACTGGGCGGCGCCGATCAGCAGCAGGTCAGCCTCGTCCATATCGACACTGTGAACTTCGGCCTGGGCGCGGCCATATTCGGGCACCCAGATCGTGTCGAAATGCCGGGCGAGCCGTTCGGCCAGTATCGACTTGCCGGTGCTTTCGACGCCATGCAGTACGATCGTCCGGGTGAAATGCGCGCGGATCGGCGGCGCGATCCAGCGCCAATGGCTCCAGGGATCGGCACGCACGGCGCTGGCGGACAGGCCACCCAGTCCGTTCTGGTCCGCACCCAATATGCGGGCACCTAGCGGCACGAAGCGGCCGCCGACTTCCTGCGCCAGCCGCAGCCCATAGGCTTCGCCCGCGAATAGCAGGTCGATCGGCTCGGGATGGGCCTGGGCCACGATGGCCCGCCAGATCGGCCAGAAGTCGGCGGAGTCTTCAGGCGCCTGCGGCACGACCGCATCATGGCCGATGACCCGGCATCCCGGCGCCAGTTCGCGCATCCATTGCAGCCGCAGCGGTCCTGGGATCGGATCGTCCGGCAGCCAGCAGACCAGGATGGTGAGTTCGTCCACCATCGCCCGCGCACTGTCGATCAGCATCTGGTGCCCGGCATGGGGCGGCATGAACTTGCCGAGCAGGAAGCCGCGGGTCATGCCGGCGCCCGGTCCATCGTGCGGCGCCAGGCGATTAGGCCCCATAGCGCGATGAAGAAGAAGATGGCGTAGAGGATCGACGTCGCGATCAGGCCGCGGCTCCAGAACAGGCCGGTGGCAAGGGCATCGACCGCCACCCACAGCACCCAGCTTTCCACCTTGCGCTGCGACTGCAATATCTGCGCGGCGACGCTCATGCCGGCGATCATGGCGTCGGCGAAGGGCGCGGCGGCATCGGTGAAGCGGGCCATGCCCATGCCCCAGGCCAGGCTGGCGAGCGCCGTGCCCGCGATCCAGGCGAGGCGGGCCGGAACGCTAAGGCGCGCCACCGCTATGCCGCCGTCGGCCACCTTCTCGCTATGCACCCAGTTCCACCAGCCATAGGCGTTGATCACCAGGAAGAAGATTTGCAGCAGTGCGTCGCTGTAGAGCTTCGCCTCGAAGAAGACGAAGAAATAGAGCGCGACCATGGCAATGCCGAACGGATAGTTCCACAGCGAACGGCGCGCCACCAGCACGACATTGATCAGGCCGAGCGCCGCTGCGACCCATTCGATGATGGTCATGAACCGCCCGTCAGTGGCAGGCGCTGCAGGTGCCGCGCACTTCGATCACCGGACGCACCGGCGCAAAGCCGGCCTTTTCCGCCACCGACCGCAGCGATCCGGTGATGGGATCATTGTCGATATGCGTCACCTGGCCGCAACTGTCGCAGACCAGGAAGATGCAGTCATGATGGCAACCGGGATGCGCGTTGGCGATATAGGCGTTCGCGCTTTCCACCCGCATCGCGATATTGTTCGCCACGAACAGGTCGAGGATGCGGTAGACGCTGTTGGGCGCGACCCGCTTGCCGCGCGCCTTGGACACAGTGTCGGCGATATCATAGGCCGATGCCGGCTTTTCTTCGGCCGCCAGTGCGTCGAAGATGGCGGCGCGCATCGGCGTCCACTGCTCATCCTTCGCCTCCAGCGTAGCCTGCGCCGCGTCGGCCAGCTTCTTGCCGGTGGGTTCCTGATGATGATGGTGCGAATGATCTGCCATGGCGATTATCTAGGCGTGTCCAACTGCGGCGGCAAGTGGCTGGCTCAGCCGCGCTGCCAATAGGCAAGGGCCGCCCAGAGCCAGCCGCCGATCATCATCGCGCCGCCGATCGGTGTCACCGCGCCCAGCCAGCGCGGGCAGCCCAGCGCCATGGCATAGAGGCTGACGGCAAAGATCGCCGCGCCGATCAGCAGCAACAGGGCGCCGCCGCGCGTAATGCCCATGATCGTCAGGACGGCGACGGCATGGATCAGCTGATAGAGGCCGCCGGTGCGCAGCCACTCCGCTGCCTGCGGGCTGGCGGCGCCATGGGCACCAAAGGCACCGGCAGCAATGGCAAGCGCTGCCGACAGGGCGGCCAGAATGGCGATCATGCTTCTTCTCCATCTCCGCGCGCGCGCAGGCGCATGCCCCGGCCGGGGCGGTACATCAGATCCTTGGCCGCCAGCAGATTGCCATGCTCGATCTGCAGGGCGAGGCGCTGGCCGTCATTCTCGCGATATTGACGCTCGACTTCCTCGACCTCTTCCGGCGGCACGCCCAGCGTCTGCATCGCCTGCACGCCCATGCAGATGGCCGATTCGAACACTTCCCGCACCACGCCGGCCAGTTCGATATCCTGCATCGCCAGGATCTGGCGACGATCGAACACGCGCGCCATCAGCGCGGCCTGGGGGAAGGCCTCGGCAATGGGCTGCAAGACGCGCCCGTCCAGCGAGGGATCGTCAATGCAGAAGGCGATCAGCCGGGCTTCGTCGGCACCGGCGCGGCGGAGCAGGTCGATCCGCGTGCCGTCGCCATAATAGACCTTCATGTCGAAGCGGCTCGACACCTCGATCTGGGCAGGCTTCTTGTCGATCAGCACCACGCCGAAGCCATGGCCCATCAGCATCTGGGCCACGGTCTGGCCGAACCGGCCATAGCCCACGATGATGGCGCTGCCGCGCGGCGCATCCTCCGGCCCCGGCAGGTCGTCGCGATCCTTGGGCTGGGCGAATTCGAAGCGGCGGGCAAACAGCATCAGGAAGGGCGTGGTCGCCATCGAGAAGGTGACGATCGCGCTGAACAGGCTCGCCGCCTGCGGTGCGATCAGATAGGCATTCTGCGCCTGGGCGAAGAGGACGAAGCCGAATTCACCGCCTTGGGAGAGCAGCATGCCGGCGCTCAGCGCCTGTTGCCAGGCCATGCCGAACAGCCGGGCGAGCAGGGCTATGATCGCGGTCTTGGCGGCCACCAGCATCGCCGCCATGCCGATGACGAACAGGGGATTGGCGGCGACGGCGCGCAGGTCCAGCACCATGCCGACGGCCAGGAAGAAGAGGCCGAGCAGGATCGAGCGGAACGGCTCCACGTCGGATTCGATCTCATGGCGATAGGGGGAGTCGGCCAGCATCACGCCGGCGACGAAGGCGCCAAGCGCGGTCGAGAGGTGCAGGCTGTGCATCACCGATGCGGCGGCCAGCACGGTGAACAGGCCGACTGCAACGAACAGTTCGCGCTCGCCCTGCCGGCCGACCAGGTTGAGCAACGGCCGCAGGATGAAGCGGCCGGCCAGCACCAGCCCGGCGATCGCGGCGACAGTATAGCCGGCCAACACCCATCCGGGCGGGCCGCCGGCATCGGCCGGATTGCGGGAGAGGGCGGCGACGATGGTGATCAGCGGAACGATCGAGAGATCCTGGAACAGCAGGATCGAGAAGACCTTCTCGCCAAAGGGCGAATTGATGCGGCCGCTGCTCTTGAGGCTGGGCAGCACCTGTGCGGTCGAGGAGAGGGCGAGCGGCAGGCCAAGCGCGATCGCCGCCCCCCAGGTGAAGCCGGTCGAGTAGAAGATGATGGCGATGAGGGCGAGGCCGCACAGCACGACCTGCGCCAGGCCAAGCGCGAAGATGTCGCGCTTCAGTCGCCACAGGCGCGCGGGATGAAGTTCGAGGCCGACGAGGAACAGCAGCAGAACGATGCCGATTTCGGCAATCGCCAGCTTCGATTCTGCGCCGCCGACGAGACCCAGCCCTTGCGGGCCGACGAGCGCGCCGGCGACCAGATATCCCAGCACCGCACCCAGGCCGAAGCGGCGGAACAGCAGGACGAAGGCCACGGCGACGCCGAGCAGGATCACGCCCTCGGACAGGAGGACGTCGGTGGCCGACATGGCGGTTTCGGCGACCGGCATCAGGCGTCCGCCATCCGCGCGGCTTCGGCAATCGCTTCGAAACCAAGCCGGATCGAGGGGTGGCGCGCGGGATAGCCGCGGGCCGGCGCCAGCACTGCAAGGCCGGGCCAGAAATCCAGATCCTCGCTCTCGCCCGCCAGATAGGCAGCCAGCTTGTCGCGCGCCTCTGCCAGTTCGTCAGCAGTGAGGCCGATCGCCTGGGCCGCCATCAGCGCGGCGGAGGCCTGGCCCAGCGCGCAGGCCTTCACGTCCAGGCCCATTTCGGCGAGCCTGCCGTCGGCCATGCGGACATCGGCGGTGATGCGCGAGCCGCAGGTCGGCGATCGCTTTTCCACGCTGGCCTGCGGATCGGCCAGCCGCTGGTGGTGCGGGATGCTCGCGGCGAGGCGAAGAATGTCGTTATTGTAGAGGGATGCGCTCATTATCCCTCCATGTAGGACAGTTATCGCCGCGGGAGAAGGCGGCAAAATGGCCTAGGGACCGCGATAGCGCAGCGCGTCCACCAATATGCTGAACGCAGCGGCGGGCTGGCGGCGACTGGGATAATAGAGATGATAGCCGGCAAAGGGCGGGCACCAGTCCTCCAGCACTGGGATCAGCCGGCCTTCATCGATATCCGCGCGCACCTGGTCCTCCATCACGAAGGCAAGGCCGAAGCCGGCGAGGGCGGCGCGGCGGATCATCTCGATGCTGTTGAAGGCCAGTTGCCCCTCCACCCGCACCCGGATTTCATGGCCGTCCTTTTCCAGTTCCCAGGCATAAAGGCCGCCGGCGCTGCGCAGGCGCAGATTGATGCAGTCATGAGCGGCCAGATCCTGCGGCGTGCGCGGCACCGGGCGGCTGGCGAAATAGGCGGGCGCGCCGACCACGATCATGCGCAGGTCCGGGCCGATGCGCACGGCGACCATATCCTTGGCGATCGCCTCGCCCAGCCGCACGCCAGCATCGAAGCGTTCCTTGACGATGTCGACGAAACCGGAATCGATGCTCAATTCGACATGGATGTCGGGATAGCGCGGCAGCAGCCGTTGCAATGCTGGCCAGACGACCGTGTTGCTGGCATGTTCGGCGGCGGTGATGCGGATGGTGCCGGCCGGTCGTTCGCGCAGGTCACCGAGCGAAGCCAGTTCGGTCGCGATGCTGTCGAGTGCCGGGCGTAGCGTGGCGGACAGGCGATCGCCGGCCTCGGTCAGGGAGACGCTGCGGGTGGTGCGGGTGAGCAGGCGGACGCCCAGGCGCGTTTCCAGCCGCCTGATGGTATGGCTGAGCGCGGACTGCGACGTGCCGAGCAGCGCGGCCGCTCGGGTGAAATTGCCGGTGTCGGCGACCATCAGGAAGGCGTTGAGGTCGACCAGCTCTTCGCGCCGCATTCATGAACTCCGGATATAAAGTCTTGCCGCTTTTATGATCTAATCCGCCGCTTGGCGACAGCCTATCTTCCGTTCGGACATCAAATCGGAGTGACCGCTATGGAAAAGCGACTTTTGGGCAAGAGCGGGCTGGAGGTTTCGGCCATTGGCCTGGGCTGCATGGGCCTCAACTTCGGCTATGGCACCGCCGTCAGCCAGGATGAAGGGATCAGATTGATCCGTGCGGCTGTCGACTTCGGTGTCACCTTCTTCGACACGGCGGAGGTCTATGGTCCCTATACCAATGAAGAAATGGTCGGCGCCGCGCTGGCGCCGGTGCGCGACCAGGTGGTGATCGCCACCAAGTTCGGCTTCGACATCGGCGCAGGCCTTGGCGCGCTCAATAGCCGGCCGGACAATATCCGTGCGGTGGCGGACGCCTCGCTCAAGCGGCTGGGCGTCGAGGTGATCGATCTTTTCTACCAGCATCGCGTCGATCCGGCCGTGCCGATCGAGGATGTCGCCGGCACGGTCAGGGATCTGATCGCCGAGGGCAAGGTCAGGCATTTCGGCCTGTCCGAGCCGTCGGCTGCGACGGTCCGCCGCGCCCATGCGGTGCAGCCGGTCGCCGCGCTCCAGAATGAATATTCGCTCTGGACCCGTGGCCCGGAAACCAACGGCATCCTTGAAACCTGCGAGGAACTGGGCATCGGCTTCGTGCCCTACAGCCCGCTCGGCAAGGGCTTCCTGACCGGCGCGATCGGCAAGGATACGGCGCTGGCCGAGGGCGATTTCCGCAACAGCCTGCCGCGCTTTGCCGCTGAGGCGCGGGCGAAGAATCTGGCGCTGGTCGATCTGCTCAAGGGCATCGCGGCCGAGAAGGATGCGACCCCGGCACAGATCGCGATCGCCTGGCTGCTGGCGCAAAAGCCCTGGATCGTGCCCATCCCCGGCACCACCAAGCTCCATCGGCTGGAGGAGAATCTGGGCGCGGCCAAGGTCGAACTGAGTGATGCCGACCTGACCCGGATCCGCGCGGCGGCCGACGCCATCCCGGTCGAGGGCGAGCGCTACCCGCCGCATCTGCTCGAAATCGTCGGGCGCTAACTACGGATGGGCTGGGGTGTTTCCCCGGCCCATTGCACGTTTGTCCCTGTCCGCCTATCGCCGCCGCGAACGGCCGGAACGAAAGGACAGCGCGGCGATGCACATTTTGGTCGATGCCGACGCCTGCCCGGTGAAGGAGGAAATCTACAAGGTCGCCTTCCGCCATGGTGTGCCGGTCACCATCGTCAGCAACAGCCCGATCCGCATTCCGGCGCATGAACTGATCGACCGTGTGGTGGTGGGCGACGGGTTCGACGCCGCCGACGACTGGATCGCCGAACGCGCTGGTGCCGATACGCTCTGCATCACCGCCGATATCCTGCTCGCCGACCGTTGCCTCAAGGCCGGGGCGGGGGTGATCGCGCCCAATGGCAAGCCCTTCACCAGCGCTTCGATCGGCAGCGCGATCGCGGTGCGGGCGATCATGGCGGACCTGCGCGCCGGCGCCGTGGGCGATCCAGTCGGCGGCCCGCCGCCTTTCTCCAAGACGGATCGATCCCGCTTCCTGTCCGCGCTGGACGAGGCGATCGTGCGGATGAAGCGAGGGCGGTGATGGGCGATTATGACGCGATAATCCTGGGCGCCGGCGCCGCGGGTATGATGTGCGCGGCGACCGCCGGCCAGCGTGGACGCCGGGTGCTGCTGGCCGACCATGCCGATGCACCGGGCAAGAAGATCCTGATCTCCGGCGGCGGACGCTGCAATTTCACCAATATCCATACCGCTGCCGATCGCTATTTGTCGGCCAATCCCCATTTCGCCAAATCGGCACTGGGCCGCTATACGCCGCAGGATTTCCTTACCCTGATCGGCCGTTATGGCATCGCCTGGCATGAGAAGACGCTAGGCCAGCTCTTCTGCGACGGATCGGCGAAACAGATTGTCGCCATGTTGGAAGAGGAATGCACGGCTGGCGGCGTGACCATGGCGTTGGGCCAGCCGGTGACGGATATCACCCATGGCGATGGCCTGTTCCGCATCAAACTGGGGGATCGCATCGTGTCTGCGCCGTCGCTGGTACTGGCGACTGGCGGCCCCTCCATCCCGAAATTGGGCGCTACCGGCTTCGCCTATGAGATCGCGCGCCAGTTCGATCTCAAGGTGGTGCAGCCCCGGCCGGCGCTGGTGCCCTTCACCCTGGGGCCGGACGACGCGCTGTTCCAGTCGCTCTCCGGCGTCTCTGCCGAGGTGGAGGTGCGCTGGAACAAGACCCGGTTCCGCGAGGCGGCGCTCTTCACCCATCGGGGCCTCTCCGGCCCGGCGATGCTGCAGATTTCCTCCTATTGGGAACATCGCACGCCGATCCACGTCAATTTCCTGCCCGATCTCGGCGTGGACTGGTTGCTGGCCGAGAAGCGCAACCGTCCGCGCACCGGCTTGCGGCGTGTGCTGGTCGAGCGCTTCCCCGAGCGCATGGCCGATGCCCTGCTCGAACGGATCGGCACGCAGGGTGACCTTGGCAATCTGCCCGACAAGACCCTGCGCCAGATTGGCGAGCGGCTGGCGGGCTGGTCCTTCATACCGTCCGGCACCGAAGGCTATGCCAAGGCGGAGGTCACGGTCGGCGGCATCGCCACCGCCGGCCTGTCGTCGCGGACGATGGAAGCCGCCAAGGTGCCGGGGCTCTACGCCATTGGCGAGGCGGTCGACGTTACCGGCTGGCTTGGCGGCTATAATTTCCAATGGGCCTGGGCCAGCGGCTGGGCGGCCGGGCAGGCGCTCTAGGCACGCCCCACGGTCTGCGCCTGCGCGACCGCAATGCTGGCCTGAAGATGCTGGCGGCGGAAGGGCTTGGAAAGGCGCGGAATATCCGGGGCGATCAGGTCTACGCCTTCATAGCCCGATATGATGAGCAGCGCGATCTCGGGATGGTCGACGCGCAACCGCAGCGCCAGTTCGGCGCCGGTCATGCCGGGCATGATATGGTCGGTGACGACGATGTCGGGCCGGAAATCGGCGGCGATCATGCTGAGTCCCAGTTCGGCATTGTCGATGTCGACCACGTCATAGCCTAGGTCGGTCAGCATTTCCCGCGTGCCATGGCGGACCAGGGCATTGTCGTCGATCAGCAGCACCTTGCCTTGCGTCGCTGCGATCTCGCCGCCATCGCCATCCGCCACGACGGCCACCGGCTTCTGCTTCTCGATCGGCAGCCAGAGCTGGACTTCCGTGCCCTGGCCCACCTCACTGACGATTTCCAGCGCGCCGCCCAACTGGCCGGCCAGGCCATGCGCCATCGACAGGCCAAGGCCGGTGCCATGACCGACCGGCTTGGTCGTGAAGAAGGGCTCGGTCGCGGACGCCTTGACCGCCGGGGTCATGCCGATGCCGGTGTCGGTGATGCGCAGGCAGACAAATTGGCCGGGGATCAGTGGCACGGGGAGGCGGCTCTTGCACCGTTCGGCGGAAATGATGACCTGGCCGCCGTTCGGCATGGCGTCGCGCGCGTTGACCACCAGGTTGAGGATGGCCAGTTCCAGCTGATGTCGATCGGCGCGCACCGGCGGCACATCCGGCGCGGCATCGACATGGAGAATGATCTGCGGGCCGACCGTGCTGACCAGCAAGGTCTGCATATTCTCCAGCGTCTCGGAAAGATTGACCGATGTCGGTTGCAACGGTTGGCGACGGCCGAAGGCCAGCAGCCGCTTGACCAGCGTCTGCGCGGTTTCCGCCGCCTGCATCGCGATATTGGCGGTACGGGCGACCGCTTCGGGGGATCGACCGCCGGCGATGATCTGGTCCAGCCCGCCGATGATCGGCGTCAGCAGATTGTTGAAGTCGTGCGCGACATGCCCGGTCAACTGGCCCAGCACGTCCATCTTCTGGATTTGCCGCAGCTTGTCCTGCGCGCTTTCCAGTTCGCTCGTGCGTTCGCGCACGCGCTGGTCCAGATGATCGTTCAGGGATTCGAGTGCGCTGAAGAGCCGGCCATTTTCGAGTGCGGTGGATGCGGCCCGTGCCAGCGCTTCGAGCAGCGAAATCTCATTGTCGGTCGGCATCGCCGGCTCGGACCAATAGGCGCCCACGGCGGCGATCGGGTCGACCCGGCCGATCGGCACCATGATCATGCTGCGGACGAAGGTCTGGCTATAGGCATCGACCGGCACCCGGACATCGTCGAATATGTCGGCGATGACCGCGGTTTCCTGGTTCAGCATCGCCCAGCCGGACACACAGGTTTCCGCCGGAAATCGTTGCCCGGCCCATAAAGGCGCCTTGGCGTCCTCGGCGATATAATGGCATTTATCGCCGTCGCGCAGCACGACCGCGATCCCGTCTGCGCCCACTGCGCGGCGGGCGAAGGCGCGCAGGACGGCGACCACCGCATCCAGGGACCGCGCGCCGGCCAGGGCTTCCATGGCCTCGGCAGCTATGGTCCAGCGGGCCGCGAGCGCCTTCTGCGTCGAATGGTCTTCCCGGCCATATGCTCCATTCATCGTGTGACCTCTGAAGTGGAAGGGAATCGCACTATATCATCGATCAGACGGGCAGGGGAAATGGAGATTTGTCAGTAGGTTAAGACTAGGTATGATTACATAATATACGCAATTTTACGGCCTGTTCGTGCGGGCGCGAAGCCATGAAATGCGGGGTATCGAAATCGCCGTCATGGCTGCGGCGGTTCATTTTCCTGGGGCTGGGTCGGCGCGATCCGCGGTGGGGGCACGCCCTGCGGCGGCAGCGGCAAAGGCTGGTCGGACGGAATGCGAAGCTGGTTGCCATCGATCGTGACGGTCATTCCGCCCTGATCCATGCCGACGCCGACATTGCCGATGCCGGTTTCGACGCTGACATTGGCGATGGCGTTGACCAGGTCGGGATCCTGCTCTTCCTCGGGTACCTTCTCGACCGGCTCGTTGATGGCGCCGGCCATGAAATTGCGCCAAATACGTGCTGGCACACCGCCGCCGGCCGCGCCGCCGGGCAGCGGGGCATTGTCGTCATTGCCGATCCACACCGCCGTCACCAGGCCGCCGGCATAGCCGACGAAAATCGCGTCGCGACTATCCTGGGTCGTGCCGGTCTTGCCGAAGGTGCTGGTGCGCAGCGCCGCGGCGCTGCCGGTGCCGCGATTGGCGGCGGACGACAGGAGGTCGCGGATCATTTCGAGCTGATCGTCGCTGAAATGACGCTGGCGCTTCATCAGTCGGTCGAACCAGCCCTGTTCCTCGGGCGGCAGGCCATGGGCGAGCACCGGATAGGCGCCGGCCGCCACCGACGCATAGGCCTCGGCCAGCTCCACCAGCGGGATTTCCGACGTTCCGAGCGCGAGGCTGAGATCCTCGGTCAGCGGCGCGGTAACGCCCAGATCGCGGGCAACCTTGATGACATTGTCGACGCCGACCTTCTGGGTCAGGCGCACCGCTGCCACATTGCTCGAAGCGGCAAAAGCCTGGCGCAACGTGATGCGGCCGCGATATTTGCCGCCATGATTGGCCGGGCGATAGGTGCCGGTGGTGATCGGCGTATCCTCGATCATGTCATCGGGCGTCATGCCGGCGCGGAACGCGGCGAGATAGACGAACAGCTTGAAGGTGGAGCCGGGCTGGCGCTTCGCCTGCACGGCCCGGTTGAAGCTGCTCTTCTCGTAATTCTTGCCGCCGATCATGGCGACGACGCTGCCGTCCGGCTTCATCGCCACCAGCGCCACCTGTGCCCCGCCCAGCGGCGCGCGCCGGATCGCGGCTTCGGCGAGGCGCTGGATGCGCCAGTCGAGCGTCGTCTTCACCTCCTGCGCGCCATAGACGGCACCGGCCCGGTCGCGCGCTTCGGGCAGCACCCAGTCGGCAAAATAGGTGCCGCTGGTGGCATCCGGGGATTCGCGCACATCCAGGCGAGCCGGGGCGAGCTGATCGCGCTGGGCCTTGCTGATATAGCCGGCCTCGACCATCGCCTGCGTCACCAGCGCGGCGCGGGCGCGCGCGCCCTTCAGATTGCTGGTCGGCGCGAGACGCGATGGCGCCTTCAGCAGGCCGGCCAGCATCGCGGCCTGGGATATGGTCAGCCGTTCGGGCTGGCGATCGAAATAATGCAGCGAGGCGGCGCGCAGGCCATAGACATTGTCGCCGAAATAGACGTTCGAGAGATAGCGTTCGAGGATCTGGTCCTTGGTCAGCCAGGCCTCCAGCCAGAAGGCGATCAGCGCTTCGCGCGCCTTGCGGCCCATGGTCCGGTCGCTCGACAGGAATACGCCCTTGGCCAGCTGCTGGGTGATGGTGCTGCCGCCCTGTGACGATCCGTCGGACCAGATATTGTGCCACATGGCGCGGGCGATGCCGCGCGGATCGACGCCCCAATGGTCATAGAAGCGGCGATCCTCGATCGCCATGAAGGCCTGGGGCACATGGGCGGGCAGCTTGGCCACCTCCACCGGCTTGTCGATGATGGCGCCGCGCCGCGCAACCAGATGCCCGTCGGCCGACATCAGGCTGATGCTGGGCGGGGCAATGGGCTGCAGCGAGCGCGACATCGGCGCCGTTACCGCCAGCCAGGCGATGATCAGCATCAACAGGGCCAGCCCTGCCGCCACGATCCAGCCGAAAATCTGCAGCCGCCGCTTCCACGGGGTGGGCGGGGCAAAGGCGCTAGGCGGCCCGGCGCCGAACGGGCGCGCTTCGTCAGCGGCCGGGGCAGGCGTGCCGGTAGGGGTGGGGTTGGGCAATTCGGTCATCGGCACGGCCATGCTGTATTATGTTGTTGATACGGTCAAGTCTGTCCCGCGACGGGACATCCCGGATTTTACGAAATTTGCCATGGAACTAATGGTAAATATCGCGTTAACCAATCCTTATGAGAAACCGAGTCCTCGTCCTCACCAACGAAGCCGCCCGGCACCCCTTTCGGCAGCGGCTGCCCCGTCACATCTTCCAGCTGACGGACGATGCGTCGTCGCAGGCGCGTCGCCGCCGCGATGTGGCCGTCTCCGACGATAATGACTGGAAGCTGTTCGTGCTGAGCTTCTCGGCCTTCTTCACGGCTTTCTACAGCTTCATCTTCTAAAGCTCGCTGCTGCAGGCCGGGCCGTCACAGGCCTTGTGCAGCCGCCAGGCCAGCCAGGCGCAGGGCAGGCACATCGCCGCCACCAGCAGCAGCTGATAGACCACCTCCAGGCCGGCCAGGGTCAGGCCGATCGCGATCAGTGATCCGACCACCATGGCGCCGGAATTGACGATATTGTTGGCCGCAACGGTGCGCGCCGCTTCGCACTTCTCGACCGTGGTCGTGAGGAAGGCGTAGAGCGGCACCACGAACATGCCGCCAAAGGTCGCCACGCCGAGCAGGCAGAGAGACAGCGGGATCGCCATGGGATGGGCGAGGAAGCCGGCGAGCGGCAGCATCTGGCCGCCGGGCGCGGGCGTCCACAGGTCACACACCACATGGAAGGCGATGATGCAGCAGCCCATGCCGATCACCGACGCAGGCGCATATTTGGCCGAGACATGGCCGGCGAGTAGCCGGTTGATCGCGATCGATCCGATCGCGATGCCAATCGAGAAGATGGCCAGGAACAGGCTGGCGACCGATTTGTCGGCGGTCAGGACATTCTTCACCAGCGGCGGGAACTGGATGAACAGCACCGACCCCACGGCCCAGAAGAAGCTGATCGACATGATCGCAAGATAGAGGCGCGGAATGTGCATCGTGCCGCGCACCAGCGCGACCGAGGATCGGATGACATGGAAGTCGATCGGCTGCTTGGCGAGCAGTGACGGGGCGGGCGGCACGGCCCGGCTGGCAAAATAGCCGATGAAGGCGGTCACCACCACGCCGATGGCCGCAGCCTCGATCGGGATGATGCCGGCCAGGATGGTGCCGGCCAGGATCGCGATATAGGTGCCGGCCTCCACCAGTCCGGTGCCGCCCAGAACCTCGTCATCATGCAGATGCTGGGGCAGGATCGCATATTTGATCGGGCCGAAGAAGGTGGAGTGGATGCCCATCGCGAACAGCGCGGCGAGCAGCAGTGGGATCGCCAGGATATGGACGGCGATGCCGCTCCAGATCAGCGCCAGGCCGGTCGCGCCGACCGTCATGATGACGATTTCGGCTGCCTTCACCCAGCGGATGATGACGGCCTTGTCGCGCTGATCGGCCAATTGGCCCGACAGGGCGGACAGCAGGAAGAAGGGGATGATGAAGATGCCGGTGGCCAGCGCACTGAACCAGGTTTCGGACCGCTCGTCATTATAGACCTGATACACCACGAACAGCACCATGGCGTTCTTGAACAGGTTATCGTTGAAGGCGCCGAGAAGCTGGGTGATGAAAAGCGGCAGAAAACGGCGCTTTTTGAGGAGCCTGAGTGAGGCTTGCATGAGTGCGTTTGGCTTTTCGCTGTGGACGACCGGGGGGCGGTCTAGCCGCTGCAGGCGGGCCTGTCCAATTTCCTGTTCACTTCTTGCTGCCTTCGCTTGTGCCCGATGCGGGACTGTGGCAGGTCGCCCTGATGCTGACGCTGCCCAATTTGCTGACGCTTTCGCGCATCATCACCGTGCCCTTGCTGGTGGCCCTGTTGTGGCCCGGCGAGATGGGCGCGCGCTGGACCACGGGCTATGGCCTTGCCTTCGGTCTCTACTGCCTGATGGGCATCACCGACTATTTCGACGGCTACCTCGCCCGTGCGCAGGGCGCGGTGTCGAAGCTCGGCGTGTTCCTTGATCCGATCGCGGACAAGATCATGGTCGGCGCGGTCATCCTGATGCTCGCCGCAACGCGCGACATCGCCGGCATCCATATCGCGGCCGCGATGATCATCCTGCTGCGCGAGATCGCCGTGTCGGGGCTGCGGGAATTTCTGGCCGGCCTTCAGGTGTCGGTCCCGGTATCGCGCCTGGCCAAGTGGAAAACCACGTTCCAGTTGATTGCGCTGGGCGCCCTGATCCTGGCCGGCGCCGTGCCGCAATTTCCCTTCGTGCAGAGCGTCGGCATCCTGACGCTGTGGGCCGCCGCGATCCTGACGCTGATTACCGGCTGGGATTATCTGCGCGTCGGCATCAAGCATATGGACTGACCGGCATGGCCGCTGTGACCCTCGTCTATTTTGCCTGGGTGCGCGAAGCCATTGGCCGCGATGAGGAGCGGGTCGAACTGGCTTCGCCGGATGAGACCATAGCGGAACTGGTGATGCGATTGGCGGCACAGGGCGGTGGCTATGCCGAGGCGCTGGCCAATCCCGATCGGTTGCGCGCGGCGCTGGACCAGCAATTTGTCGGTTTCGATCAGGCAATCGGCACGGCGCGGGAACTGGCGCTGTTCCCGCCGGTCACGGGTGGATGAAACGGGTCGCCATCCAGGCGGATGATTTCGATATTTCGGCCGAGCTTGCCGCGCTCGAAGCGCTGGGCGGCGGCGGGGTGGCCAGTTTCACCGGTATCGTCCGCGGCGAAGAGGGGCTGGTGGCGCTGGAACTGGAACATTATCCGGCGATGACGCAGCGCCAGGCCGAACGGATCGCGGATGAGGCGATGGCGCGCTGGCCGCTGCTGGGGCTGTCGATCATCCATCGCCATGGTCGGTTGCTGCCGGGCGAGCGGATCGTGTTCGTCGGCACGGCATCACGGCATCGCGCGGCGGCGCTGGAAAGCTGCGCCTTCCTGATCGACTGGCTGAAATCGCGCGCGCCCTTCTGGAAGAAGGCGCATTATGCCGATGGCGCAGGTGCCTGGGTCGCGCCCCGCGCCGAGGATGAGGCCAAGGCGCAGGGCTGGGATCGCTGATCGATCAGGCGGCGTTGGCGCGGATCGCGGGATGGTCCGCCGCGTCGCGCAATATCTCGGCGAGCAGATGGAATTCCTTTTCGCGCGGACTGTTCTTGCGCCAGACCAGGGCAATGTCGCGCCAGGCATGATCGGATTGCAGCGGGCGCGCGGTGATATTGGTATGTTCCAATATGCCGCCGGCCAGCGCCATTTCCGGCAGCATGGTGACGCCCAGGCCATTGTCGACCATCTGGATCAGCGTGTGGAGCGAGGTGCCCATCATCGTCGCGCTGGCGCGCAGGTCGGGGCGATTGCAGGCGGCGAGCGCATGGTCCTTCAGGCAATGCCCGTCCTCCAGCAGCAGCAGCTTGTTCTCGTCGATCATGTCCGGCTTGATCCAGTCCGGCGGATTGGTCGGATCGTCGCGCGGGAAGGCGACATAGAGCGGATCCTGGAACAATATCTCGCTGTCCAGTTCGCCGGTCGGATAGGGCAGCGCCATCAGCACGCAGTCGACATTGCCATGGCGCAGCGAATCGATCGCCGCCTGGGTCGTTTCCTCGCGCAGATAGAGTTTCAGTTCCGGCCGGTCGGCGCGCAGGCGGGGAAGCAGACGGGGTAGCAGGAAGGGCGCGATCGTCGGGATGACGCTCATCCGCAATTCGCCGGTCAGCGGCTTGCCTGACGCCTCGGCGATCGCGGCAAGCTCCTCCGCCTCGCGCAGGACGCGGTGCGCCTTTTCGACGATGCGATCGCCCAGCGCCGTGAAGCGCACGACGCGGCGCGTTCGCTCGACCAGCGTGACGCCGATCAGGGATTCCAGTTCGCGGATGCCGGCCGACAGGGTGGACTGGGTCACATAGCAGCTGTCGGCCGCCTTGCCGAAATGGCCATGTTCCTTCAGCGCAACCAGATATTGCAGCTGTTTGAGCGTGGGCATGTAGTTCGACATTTATCGGATTCCTGAATTAGAAATCCGAATATAAGCGAATTATCCGATATAACCAAGATATTTGGCGATGCCGAAGGCGGAGGTCAGGGTCAGGATGATGCCGACGGCCACGAACAGCAGCTTGGGGGCGACATGGCGGGCCAGCATGGCGCCGAAGGGGGCTGCCACCACGCCGCCGATCAACAGGCCGATCGTGTAGGTGGTGAAGCTTTCCCAGCCCAGATGGAACAGGAAGGTCAGGCTGATCGACAGGGTCAGGATGAATTCGACGCTGTTGACCGTGCCGATGGTGTGGCGCGGGCTCGATCCCTGGATCAGCAGGTTGGAGGTCACGACCGGACCCCAGCCGCCGCCGCCCGACGCATCCATGAATCCGCCGACCAGGCCCAGCGGCGCGACCCATTTCGGGCTCTTGCTGTGCGGGGGGAAATGGAAGCCGCGCCAGATCAGGTAGATGCCGATCGCAGCCAGGTAGAATTGGACGAAGGGCTTGATGATCGCGCCGTCGATATTGGAGAGCAGGTAGGCGCCGGCGACGCCGCCGATCACGCCGGGAATGACGAGCCGGGCGAACAGGCCCCAGTCGACATTGCGGTGCAGGATATGGCTGATCGCGGACACGCCGGTGGTGAAGGTTTCGGCGGCATGGACGCTGGCGGACGCGCGGCTGGGTGGCACGCCCATGGCCAGCAGCAGGGTGCTGGAAATCACGCCATAGGCCATGCCAAGGGCGCCATCGATAATCTGCGCGCCGAAGCCGATCAGGATGAAGGGCAGTATTTCGCCAAAATGGGCGATAAATGTGTCGATCATCCAAACACCTTCGTTCTAATTGTCTACCTCAATGATTGGTATATCTTGAGGCGCCAAGCAAGTTTCTGTTTTGGGCCGGGAAGGCGAATTAGGGCGCGCTCTGGAAAAATTGCCGCTTAATCTCTATGTTGCTGGCAACAGGGTAAAAGGGGCGCGCCAGCAGGGCGGGTCCGTTCAGGGACGTTTCGATGCTGCGTAATCTCATCGCCTATCTGGATTCGGTCAAGTCGCGCGACCCTGCACCGCGATCGCGGGCGGAAATCCTGCTCTATCCCGGTATCTGGTCGCTGGCCTTCCATCGCGTGGCGCATCGTCTCTATCGGGCGCGGCTCTATTTCCTGGCGCGGGCGGTCAATCATCTGTCGCGTTTCCTGACCGGCAATGACATTCATCCGGGCGCGAAGATCGGCAAGCGCTTCTTCATCGACCATGGCTTCACCGTGATCGGCGAGACGGCGGAGATTGGCGATGACGTCACCCTTTATCAGAATGTGACGCTGGGCGGGACCGATCCCGCCAACGGGATCGCCGGCAAGCGCCATCCGACGCTGGAAAATGGCGTGATTGTGGGATCGGGCGCGCAGGTTCTGGGGCCGGTCCGTGTCGGCGCCCGTGCCCGTGTCGGCGCCAATGCGGTGGTGACCAAGGATGTGGCGGAGGCCGCGACCATGGTCGGCATCCCCGCGCGCGCGATGCTGGTCGATGTCACCGCCTATCAGCGCGACTTCCTGCCCTATGGCACGCCCTGCTCCGATTGCTTTGATCCGGAAAAGCAGAAGCTGGAATTGCTGCAGTGCGAAGTGGAGCAGTTGCAGAAGCGGCTGGCCGAGTTGCTGGCGCAGAAGCAGGCGCCTGAACTGCCTGCCGATGACGTCGCCCTGTTCAAGGAGCGTGGCCGGGCCTGATGTCCAATGTGACGCCGTTCCCAGCACCCAACGGCCAGCAACAGGGGCAGGTCGGGTTCGATCGCCTGGAGTTGCAGCGGATCATGGATCTCTATGGCCGCATGGTCGCCGCCGGACACTGGCGCGACTATGCCATGGACCTGGGGCGCGAGGCGGCAATTTTCTCCGCTTTCCGGCGTTCTGCCGAGCGTCCTGAATATCGGATCGAGAAGCGGCCGGCGTTGCGCAACCGCCAGGGCATGTGGGCGCTGGTGGGTGAAGCGGGTCATGTGCTCAAGCGCGGGCAGGAGTTGCAGGGGATATTGGCGCCTGTCGAACGCAAATTGATGCGGATCGTCGAGGACTGATCCGCCGATCCGGTTAATTGCGCCAGCGCGCTGCGGCAGTTCGGCGCATTTTCCATTCGCCCCACGTCCACATGTGCCCGCCTAGCGCCAAGTCGCGTTGCAACAGCGTCATGACCCGACTTATGCTGCATCGCGTCAACAGGTGGCTGGTTCCACTGACGCGGCAACTGTCCGAACAGGCCGGGGGCTTCGATCTTTGTCAGGGCGAGAGGTGCGCGCATCCGGATTTTCCGGAGCGCTCTGTCGCGTCCTGTCCGGGTCGGGGCGATCGGTTGCGGGCATATTGTCGATTAGCTTGCACATTGGACAAGGAGAATTGTCATGCGGATCGTGATGACCGGATCTGGTTATGTTGGTCTGGTATCGGGCGCCTGCCTCGCGGATTTCGGCCACGAAATCATCTGCGTCGACAAGGATGAGCGCAAGATCGCCAAGTTGCGCGAAGGCGGCGTGCCGATCTATGAGCCGGGCCTGGCCGATCTCATCGCGCGCAACGTCAAAGCGGGCCGGTTGAGCTTCACGACCGATCTGGCAACGTCCGTGGCAGACGCCGATGTCGTCTTCATTGCGGTCGGTACGCCGGCGCGTCGGGGCGATGGCCATGCCGACCTCAGCTATGTCTATGATGCCGCGCGCGAGATCGCCGGGGCGCTCAAGGGCTTTACCGTTGTGGTTACCAAGTCGACCGTGCCGGTCGGCACCGGCGACGAGGTCGAACGGATCATCCGCGAAACCAATCCTGACGCCCAGTTTGCGGTCGCCTCCAATCCCGAATTTCTGCGCGAGGGCGCCGCGATCGAGGATTTCAAGCGCCCGGATCGCATCGTCGTTGGCATCGAGGACGAGCGCGCACGCCCGGTGATGGAAGAGGTCTATCGCCCGCTCTACCTCAACCAGGCGCCGCTGCTGTTCACCGGTCGCCGTACCAGCGAACTGATCAAATATGCCGCCAACGCCTTCCTGGCGATGAAGATCACCTATATCAACGAGATGGCCGAACTGTGCGAGCGGGTCGGCGCGGATGTGCAGCAGGTGGCGCGCGGCATTGGGCTTGATAACCGGATCGGTTCGAAATTCCTGCATGCCGGCCCCGGCTATGGTGGCTCCTGCTTCCCCAAGGACACGCTGGCGCTGGTCAAGACGGCGGAAGATTCCGGCGCGCCCATTCGCCTGATCGAAACCACGGTCGCGATCAACGAAAGCCGCAAGCGCGCCATGGCGCGCAAGGTGATCGGCGTGTGCAACGGATCGGTGCGGGGCAAGACGATCGCGGTGCTGGGCCTGACCTTCAAGCCCAATACCGACGATATGCGTGATGCGCCGTCGCTGTCGATCATCCAGGCACTGCAGGACGGTGGCGCGCAGATCCGCGCCTTCGACCCCGAAGGGATCGAGGCTGCCCAGCCGCTGCTGCAGAATGTCGATTTCTTCCACGATCCCTATGCCGCGGCCCAGGGAGCCTCGGCCGTCGTGCTGGTCACCGAATGGGATGCGCTGCGCGCGCTCGACCTGTCGCGCCTGCGCGGCGTGATGGCCGGCAATGGCCTGGTCGACTTGCGCAACATCTATCGGCCCGAAGTCGCTGAAGCGGCTGGATTTATCTATGACAGCGTTGGCCGTGGCATGGCGCCGGAGCCTGAAATGCTGGTTGAAGCTGCCGAGTAAAAGTTCCTCGCCTCGTCGCAAAAATGGCTGATTTGCGACGAGGCGAGCTTGTCTGGAAGCAATTGTTAACCCTCGTGGCGGACCCTTTAGGGACACCAAAACGGGGGTTGCATTATGCGCAGCAAATCGGCCGGCTCCATGATCGGAGCCGGAGCAATCATTACGTCTGTCTTCGCGGCAGGCGCCGCCACGATCCTGTCGGGCGGAACAAGTACGACCAGCAGCTCATCGACCAGCACGGCCGATAGCGGCACGGTCACCATCTCCAGCAGCAGTGCGAGCAGTGCGACGACCAGCACGGCGACGACCAGCAGCACCAGCAACAGCTTTGCCGACTTCGACTTCGCCAATGGCACGGTATTGCCGGGCAAGGCAACGCTCTGGATCGGCAACGCCACCTACAAGCCGGGCAGCAGCACCGCCTATGTCCCGGTCTATCTCGATCGGGCGACGCCCAACACGGTGATCGCGCGGATCACCACGGTGAACGGCACCGGCACGCTGAAGGCCACGTCCGGCACCAACTACAAGACGGTCGATACCGTCGTCATCTTCCGGCCGGGCGATCCGCTGGAACAGACGGTGGAAGTGCCGGTCATCAGCGCGACCGAAGGCCAGCAGTTCAGCGTGAAGCTGCGAGAGGCGCCCTGGGGCGCATTGCAGGGGCAGTCGACCGCAACCGTCACGGCCAAGGCCTATGTCGCGGCCACCGAGAAGGCGACCGGCACCTTCCGCGAAGCGCGGACCTTCGCGGCCTCGGGCACGCTGCAGTTCGAACTGCTCAAGGACACGCACAAGCGGTCTGTCGATGGCGGCTGGGACCGTTGGGCCACGACCCTGTCGCATGGCCGGGCGCAGACCGGCAATGGCGAGACTGGCCTCTATGTCGACACCACCACCTATCCGGGGATCGAAGGGCCGGTCTACTGGAGCAACAAGGGCCTGGTGCTGCACAGCCAGGTGCTCAAGACGCCGATCAGCTATCAGGGCGTGACCTATAATTATGGCGCGTCGATCCTGGATGGCCGCAATTTCCTCGCCTCCCAGATCGGCTATGGCCAATATGAGTGGGAAGCGAAGATGCCCAACCGGCGTGGTTCCTGGCCCGCTTTCTGGCTGATCTCGACCAGTGGCTGGCCGCCGGAAATCGATGTCTATGAAGGCTTTGGCTATCAGAGCTATTGGGATTTCGATCGCCATGTCGGCCAGACGATCCATGTCGGTGCCAACAGCACCCGCTATGACCAGCGCGGCATCGTCATCCAGACCGAACAAGCCTATGGCCTGTCGGGCTATTCGCAGGACTTCCACAAGTTCGCGGTCGATATCCAGCGTGACTACATCACCTGGTTCGTCGACGGCAAGGAAACCTACCAGTCGGTCAATCCGTTCAAGGGCTTCCGCTTCTATCCGCTGATGAATGTCGCGGTGAAGACGACGGGCGCCTATGACGATGGCAGTGGCGACATGACCATCCGCAGCTTCAAGGTCTATTCGGCGCCATAATAGGCCCGGCTGCCACGGCCCGTCAGGGCATAGAGGCGGCCCCAGCATTTGATCCACTGCCCGGCGATGTCGACCCGTCGCGCGCCGGGCAGCAACAGGGCGAGGAGGCCGGCGGTGCGCATCGCGAACACCGCCAGCGTCCGACCGAACAGGGTGAGGGTGCCGACGATGCCGGGTCGATGCTTCCGGCGGGTCAGCGTCTCGGTAAAGCCGATCCGCCACATGCGGGACAGTATCCAGCCGAGCCGGACCCGTTCGGGCGGCACCCATTCGCTGACGCGCGCATCTGCGGCCCAGCCGAAACCGATGCCGGCATCGCGCAGGCGCGTCAGATAATCCAGATCCTCGCCGCCGCTGCGGTTGAAACGCGGATCGAACCAGGGGGCGGGCAGCCGCTCCAGCGCCGCGCGGCTGAGCAGCAGATTGTTGCTAGCCCATAGCATATCGGTGGCGCCCGAAGGCCGATTCTCGGCCCGGAAAACCAGCGCTTCGCGGGCCCAGTGCGGCGGGGGGCGCAGGAAATGGGCGTCGACCGGACCACCGATCACATCGGCGCCGCACATCTCTCGAACTGCGAGGAGTGCGTCGAGCCAACCGGGCTGCGGCCATTCATCATCATCGATCATCGCCAGATACTGCATAGCCGAAGCCGCGAGCGCGGTGGCGACGATCGCGTTGCGGACCGAGCAGAGGCCAGGCTCGGGCACATGCAGGATGCGGATGGGCAGCGGATAATCGGGGTCATCCTGCATCTCGTGCGCGACCAGCGCGCCTTCCTGCCCGACGGGGTCGTTGTCGGCGACCAGCAACTGGACATCGTCATGCGGCACGACGGCGGCCAGGCTTTCGAGCAGGTGGCGCAACTGCCCCGGCCGGCGAAAGGTCGGGATCGCGATCCAGATGGTCGGGGCGGGGGGCATCAGGCGGCAACCTTGACCGGGGCCGGGCGGGCGCGTCCGCCGCGCTGCAGCCATTTGATGATCTTGTGGCCCGGCAGCTCGATCAGGCGATAGCTGGCCCAGCAGAGCAGCCAGGTAGCGACCAGCATGGCGGCGATGAAGATCCAGTCATGGCCGATAAAGCCATGGCGATGGGCGATGCCCATGACGCGGGCCATGATGTCGCGCACCAACGGATGCCACAGATAGATGGAATAACTGATCAGGCCCAGATGATAGCTGACCGGGTTGGCCATCACCGCGCGGGCGGCGGCGCCATCATAATAGCAGGTGAGGACCAGCGCCGGCATCAGGCACACGACCAGCACGTCGGCGGCTCGGGGCAGCATCAAGGCGACAGCGATGATGACACATATGGCGGCAAATCGGCCGGGGCCGGCAAGCAGGCTGCGGGTCAGCGCCATGTCGCGGATGCGATAGGTCAGGACGCCCAGAGCAAAGCCGGCAAGGCAGCGCAGCAGCGTCAGCACCGTGTCATAATCGTTGACATCCAGGGGGCCGCTGGCGCCCCGGCCGGAACTGGCGACCAGCACCAAAATGCCGACGCACAGCGCCAGCTGCGCCCAGGCCCAGCGGGAAAAGGCCATGATCGCGATCAGCGGGTAAAGGAGATAGGCAGCGACCTCCGTGCTGACCGACCAGCTGTTGCCGGCGATCGGCTGGGTGCCCCATCCCCAGCTCTGGATCATCAGCAGGTTGGTGAGGATATTGGGCAGGTCGAGCGGGATAGCCTGCGTTCCCGATACATTGACCAGGATGCGGGCCATGAACACCAGGGTGACGATCAGGTGCAACGGCCAGACGCGGGCGGTGCGGTTGATCAGGAAGTCCATGTAACTGGACCGTCCCAGATTGTGCATCAGCCGGTCATAATAGCCGTAGGAAATGACGAAGCCGCTGAGAATGAAGAAAAGATCGACCGCCAGATAGGCGCGCGAGAAAAGCGGGATCGCGAAGGCCTGAAAGGCCGGCGCATGGGGAATATGATAGAGCAGGACCGAAACGGCGGCGATGCCGCGCAGGCCCGTGAGCGAGGAAATTCTCATGCGGCATGTCTCCCGGCCGGCGGCGCGTCGTCGAAGGCGGCGGCGATGGCGTCCCACAGCGGCTTGCGGCGCAGGGAACCGTCCAGCGGCAATCCGCGCGACAGTTGGCCGTCGGGCCATTTATAATCCTTGTAGTTGGACAACCAGGAATAGCGGTCCGACAGGCCCCAGCAGAGCACCGCCTGCATCGCCGGATTGTCCAGCGCGACATCGATGAAGGCGCGGCCGACACTGGCAACTTCGCTGTCACGTTTGGCGGGGTTGGGCGGGCCGCCAATGTCGGCAATGTCGAACTCGGTAATCTCCAGCTTCAGTCCATAGCCGCGCAACTGGTCGAGGAAATCGGCGAAGCGGCGCTCGTTGAACCCCTCCTTATAGGGTTTGAGATGACCCTGGATGCCGATCGCGTCGATCGGGACATCGCGCGCCTTCAGCCGGTCGAGCAGCTTCAGCATCGCGGTCCGGCGGCGCTCGCAGCGGGGCGAGTCATGTTCGATGCCATAATCGGTCAGGAACAGGGTCGCCCTGGGATCGGTCTCGCGCGCGGTGTGAAAGGCGATGTCGATATAATGTTCGCCCAGCGCCTGCATCCACATGCTGTCGGCGCGCATCCCGTCGGCGCGGCCGTCATTGGGCTCCAGCGCCTCGTTCACCACATCCCATTCCTGGATGCGGCCGGCATAGCGGGGCATGGCGGTGGTGATATAGCTGGTCATCAGCTTCTGGCGGCCGCGATCGCTGGCGGCCTGCAGTGCGGGCTCCAGCCATTTGGGCTGGGCGGCATACCAGACCAAGGCATGACCGCGCGCGCGCATGTCATGCTTCTGGGCGAAATCGATGATCTGGTCGGCACCGCTGAAATCATATTGGCCCGGCTTGGGCTCGGTCGTGCCGCGCTTCAGCTCATATTCCTGCACCAGGATATTGCATTCCTGCGCCACCGCCTGGGTGAAGCCGGCATCCTCGCGCAACTGGCGCGACTTGACCGCTGCGCCGAAATAGCGGCCCTTGGCGCGGGCATGAGTGGCGAGGCCGGGCGGCATGGCGGCTGCCGCCACGCCAGCGGGCAGCGTTGCCGCCAGCGCCATGCCGCCGGCCAGAAATTCGCGACGCTTCACAGGCGCGGCCTCCCGCCCACCATTTGGGCCATGTCGATCCATCGGTCGGAAATTCGGCGATAGACCGGGTCGGGCAGGATGATCTGCATCAGCACGGTCGCGGCCAGCCGCGGGCCGAAGGCGCCGCGCAGCACGGCGCCGACATAATAGCGCATCGCCTGAAACCGGCTGGTCGGCCAGATGCTCTTGGCCGCATGCCAGCCCATATAGGCGGAAAAGGCACGGGCCGAGATATGCGGGCGCAGGTCGCGCAGCCAGATCAGGCTGCCGACGCTGCCGCGCACCGCCGACAGTCGATGTTCGGCATCGCGGTCGGCCCAGATCGTGCCGGGCCGCGCGGTCATCTGGAACTGGCCGCCGGCCAGCGCAAGGCGAACGGCAAAGTCGGTATCGTCCCCGAACTTCACATCCTCGCGATAGCGGACCTTGTTGGCGAGGCCGCGACTGAGCGCCAGGCTGCTGGTCTGGATGAAACCCCGATCGCACATGAGATAGCGGTCGATCGTCTCGCCGGTCGCGATTGCGCGCGGGGGCTTCAGGAAATTGCGGCCCTGGCCCCGATCGACCAGCACCTGGCCATAGGCGACCACATTTTCGTCCTGTTGCAGCAGGGGCAGCAGGTCGGCCAGATGATGGGGCAGGAAACGGTCGTCGCAGTCGAGGAAGGCGATGTAGCGTCCGCGGGCCTGCGCGATCCCGGTGTTGCGTGCCGCCGATGCGCCGCGATTGGGCTGGACGATGACGCGCAGGCGCGGGTCTGCGATCCCGGCCAGCACCTGTTCGGTGTCGTCGGTCGATCCGTCGATCACCACGATCACCTCGATCAGCGCGATCGTCTGGTCGAGCGCGGACAGCACCGCGTCGACCACCTTGTCGCGGCGCTGGTAGGTCGGGATGACCACGGAAAAGAGCGGCGAGGCCGCCTGTTCCTGCAGCGCGGACGGAGGTTGCCAGGCCGCCATCACGAACGGGCGCCGCTACTGAGGGCATCGGCCTTGCCGAAACGCAGGACGAAGCCGTTGACGAGCGAGCGATAGAGCGACTTGGGCATGTAGGAACGCAGCAGCTGGCGCGCGATCACCCGTGGCGGCACGCCGCCCGCGGTCAGGCCGATGGCGAGGTCGCGGATCGCCGCGACCGGGCGGATCGGCGCCATATGATAGGCGAGCACGGTGGCGCGATAGCCACGCCGCGCCCGATTGGTCAGCATATGGCCGCAGCGATCGAGCCAGTCGAGCGAGGTTTCATAGCCGCGCACATAGGAGGTGCGGCCGACCTCTGTGGCGTCCAGCCAGATGGTGAGCGGACGGTCGATCATGCGGAAGCGCGCGCCGGCGCCCTGAAGCCGGACGCAGAAGTCGAGATCCTGCCCCTTCTTGAGGGCGGGGTCGAATAGCACCTGCTGGGCCATCCGGGTCGGTACGACCATCGTTGAGGTCTGCATGAACTGGTTGGCGCAGAAGAGATATTCGCCGACATCCTCATCTTCCCGAATGCCGCGGTCTGGGCGGATCCAGTAACGGTCGACGCCTCGATCGACCTTCATGCGAGAATAGAGCACGGCATGGCCGTCGTCGCCCGCCAGCGCTTCCGCCATGGTCGACAGCTTGCCGGGCAGGAACAGGTCGTCGGAATCGAGGAAGGCGATGTAGCGCCCCTCGGCGGCGAGGATGCCCCGATTGCGCGCCGCGCCACCGCCGGCATTGTCCTGCCGGATGTAACGCAGGCGCGGGTCGCCGATCGCCTCGATCACCGGGCCGGGATTGTCGTGCGATCCATCATCGACGACGACGATCTCGAAATCGGTCCAGTCCTGCGCCAGTACCGACCGGATCGTGTCGGTGACCACGTCGGCGCGGTTGTAGAGCGGGATGACGACGGAGAAGAAGGGGATGTTGGTCATGCGCCATGGACCTTTCGATATTCTTCATAATGGATGCCGGTTAGGCCGGCGATCTTGCCCGCGGCGCGATAGAGCTTGCCGAGGCGCTCCACCCGCTTGCCGCGGTCCAATGTGGTGAGGGGGCCGACCGCGCCGACCAGGAAACCGACCGCGATACGGGGGCTTTCGCTGAGCGCTGCACGAAGGGCGCCGCCATGGGTGCGGGCGACGATCATGTCGGTCATGCCGACGCGATAGCCGCGCATCAGCAGCCATTTGGCGGTGACGCGGCTGGCCGGGATGAGTTCGGTGACCAGCGCTTCCTCCGACCAGGCGAAGCGGAAACCGGCGCGCTGCATACGGGTGAAGAGCTGCTTGTCCGACCCGCCGGTGAGCGCCATGCGCTCGTCGAATGGGCGGGCGCCGATGCGGCGCAATGCGTTGGCGGACATCAGCACATTGGCGGTGCTGTCGACCAGCGATACCGGGCCGGACTTGTCGCGCCGCTTGGGCTGGAGCAGCGGATGGCGCGAGGCCCAGGCGGGCAGCGGGCTGTCCATCTCGCGCAGCACCGCGCCGCCGACGACATCGGCGTCCCAGCGATCGGCCGCCGTCACCAGCGCGTCGATCCAGCCGGGGCAGGCCGCCTCGTCATCGTCCATCATCGCCACATGGGTGACGCCGGGCCGGGCGAGAGCTGCCTCGACCAGCGCATTGCGGACCAGGGGGATGCCGCGTTCGCGCACCAGCAGTGCCTCGATCGGCCAGCGATAGCCCGATGTCGCCAGCGCCTCCACCACGGCCAGCCCCTGCTGCTCCCTGGCATCATTGTCGGCGACCAGCACATCGATCCGGTGGCGGGTTTCGAGCGTGGTGAGCGAGGCAAGCGTGCGCCGCAGCCCCTGGGGGCGATTGCAGGTCGCGATGCAGATGACGACATTAGCCATGGGAAGCCTCCGGGCGGGCGAGAAAGCGGCGGCGCCACTGCGGAAGCGGGCGCGCCTTGTAGGTGGCGTGGGCGGCGGCGATGGCCGCCAGGAAGATCACCCAGACCTGCCGATCCTTGTCGAAGAACGAGGTTTCCAGCAGATTCTGGTAAAGGACGAAGACCCAGATCGCGAAGCAGGGCACCATGATCGGCCGGTTCTGCGGCGTCGCCCCGGTCAGGAACCAGATGGCAGGCAGCGCCAGGAAGGTGAGCAGCAGCATGATGAGGCCCAGCGGTCCGGTCGTCACCAGGATTTCCAGATAGCCATTGTGCGAATGGGCGGTCAGCGTCTGAAACGCCTGGTTGAGATAATCGAGCGAGGGGCTGCGATCGCCGACCTGCCAGAAGCCGCCGAAACCCGCACCCAGGAAAGGGTGATCCTTGAGATAGGCGAGGTCGACTTCCCAGATGGACACGCGGCCAGTGAAGGAGGTGGGGTCGGCGAAGATCCGCTCCACCACGGGCTGGAAAGCGACATAGAGCCACAGCACCCCGACCATGCCGAGCGCGACCATGATCAGCAGCACTGCCCGTTTCTGGGTGGAATCGCTCAGTGCCCGATAGACGGCGCAGACGCCCAGGATGGCGAAGGACAAGGCGAGCGAGGTCTTGCTCTTGGTCCCGATCACGAAGACGAAGGCCATCACCGAGAAGAGGGCATAATACCATTTCTTGGTATCGACCCAGGCATTGGCCGCGACCATGAAGGTGAGCGCCATGACCGCGCCGGCAATATTCTTGTGGAAGAAGAAGCCGCGCCAGGCGCCGATCAGTGCCTTGTCGCTCTCGGTCGGCGGATGGACCGCCGCCGAGGTCAAGGGCAGCGAGACCCAGCAGATGATGAGGGACAGGATGAGCGCGTAGCGCAGCGCCTGGAGCAGCCTTTCGGGGCCGATCAGGCTGAGCGCGCTGAAAGTGATGTAGATCACGATCAGCTGCTGCATCGCCCGCTTGAACGATACGAACGGATCGACGCCCCAGCTGCAGGTGATGAAGAACCAGGCGAGCATGATGGCCAGCGGCCAGAGCGTGAAGCGATAGCGTGGCGGATAGCGGCGGATCAGCTGCACACCTGTCAGTAGCATCGCAAAGCCGATGAACAGCGCCTGCTTGAACAGGTCCGACCCGTTATTTTCCTGCGCCATGGCGACCAGTTCATCCTGGGTGCGCGAGGCGAAGGGCTGCTGGCCGATGAAGACCAGCATCAGGAAGGTGAAATAGAAGATTTGGGCGACAAGGATTAGCCGGGCGCTTTCGGTCTTCTTGATGGCGGCGACGCCCGGCCGGGCCAGGACCGGCGCGGGAATGTCACGATGCCAGGGGGTGCTTGCCATCGCTCAACCCTCCGCCTGGTCGCGGCGCCAGCTGCGGTCGAGCTGCCAGATGCCGAGCATCATGACGAGCTGCGACAGCACGACGCCGGCGATCGAGAAGACGGGCGCGACCAGCAGGGTCAGCAGGGTGACGGCGGCAATGCCGACGCCGCAGCTGCGCAGGCTCTGGGCGGCGAGCGGACGGAACGCCTTGCGTGCCTGGGTCATGACGCTCATCGGCGTCTGCACGCACTGGACCAGCGAGAGCAGGGCGCAGAGCGCCACGGCAGTGATCACCAGCTGATGGTCGAGCGTGGGCTTCAAGATCAGGCTGGGGAAGAAATAGAGCGCGCCGGCCGCGACGACGCAGGTGCCGAGCCACAGGATGACAAGGGCGCCCATGAAGATGCGTTCCGACTGGATCGCCGCCTGATGATCGCCGCGTGCCACGGCTCGGGTCATGCGCGGGCGTTCCAGCTGAGTGAGGGCGGTGATGCAGACATTGACCGGGCGGAAGAACAGCATGCCGACGGCGATCGGCGCGAAGGCGGTCGGCCCCGCCAGCAGGGTCACGGCATAGCTATGGGCGTTCGATGTCGCCTCGGTCGACAGCACGCCGACCAGCGTCCAGGCCGACTGTTCCTTCCACACCGGGCGATAGGCGCGCAGGGCGGCCAGCGGCGACATGGCAACATGGCGACGCAGATAGGGACTGCCGAAGGGCAGCAGGCCGGCGAGGCTGGCGGCGACGAGCATGGTGCCGATGCCGGTCAGGTCCGCGCCGGTGCGCATCGCGACCAGCAGGCCAATCAGGATGGTCGCGGCATAGGCGATGTCGGACCGGGCGGCCTGCATCGGCGCATGATGGGCATAGGCGTTGGAACGGCCGAACCAGCGGATCAGCGACAATGTGCCGGCCAGACCGAAGACCAGCGCGGCCTGTGGCGAGGCGGTGGTCCAGGCGATGGCGGCGCAGATTATCCCCTGGCTGAGTGACAGCAGCAGGTTGACCGGGAAGAAGAAGCCATGCGCCGCGCGATCGACATCCTCGCCCTGATTGACGGCGATCGTATAGGGCGTCGACACCAGCGCGTTGGACAGGCTGTAGCCGAACTGGATGATGACCAGCAGGAAGGCGAGCACGCCGATTCCGGTGGTGGCGAGATGGTGGATCGAGAAGAGCTGGACCAGCAGATGGCTGACCGAGACGATCGCCGAGGAGAAGCTGGCGAGGCCGAAGCGGCCGAAGATGGTGCCCAGGCGCTGGGTACGGCCGGAAGCCGCCTGCACCTCAGCCATGGCGGTGCTTCCAGATCAGCCACAGGGCATGGGGATTGGTGGTGATATAGCGCCAGGCCAGTTCCTTGGGCCGGGTGCCCATGCGGTGCAGCCATTCCAGGCCATTGCGCTGCATCCACATCGGCGCGCGCGGATAGTCGCCGGTGATATAGTTGAACAGGCCGCCGCAGGTGACGATCCAGCCGGCCTTGATCCGGTCGCGATTGCGTACGCAAAAGGCCTGCTCGCGCGGCTTGCCGGTGCCGACCCAGAGGACGTCGGGCGCGGCCGCGTTGATCGCGTCGATCACCGCATCTTCTTCCTCCGGCTTCCAGAAGCCGTTGCGGCGCCCCGCGACGGTGAGGCCTGGCGCCATCTCCACGATCCGATCGGCGCAGGCGGCGTTCACCTTCTCCTCGCCGCCGAGCAGATAGTAGCTGACACCGGCCTTGGCTGCGGGCACGAGGCTGTCGATGAACATGTCGGTGGTGCTCGACCGATCGGCGATCGGCGGCTGGCCGACCCAGCGCGAGGCGGCGACGACGATCTGGCCATCGGCATGGATCAGGTCCGCCTGCGCCAGATTGTCGCGAAAGCCCTTGTCGGTGGCGTTCATCGACAGGCCCTGACCATTGCAGTCGAAGATCAGCAGCGGGCGCTGGTCGAGCGCACGGCGCAGCGGCGCCTCGCCCAGCATCCGGTCGATCAGCGCGTCGAGCGACAGGGTAGACACCGGAATGCCGCCGACCAGGGCGACCTCCTCCGGCGTCGACACAGGCTGTTGCAGCGGCTGACGGGGAATGGCCTGCTCCAGGCTCATGCGATCACGCTCCCTGCGATGCTGATATTATGACGGTCGAGATCGTCGATCACGCGGCGCATGTCGGCGATCGCGGTCTCGCCGCGCCGAGCGACGATGGTGACGGCATCGAAGCCCGCCAGAATGGAGCCGAACGGCGTCTGCTCGCCGCGCCGCTGGGCGAGGTAGAAGAGCATCGACGTGTCGTGCAGGCCCCAGCCGGCGGCGGTGTCCGCCAGCGGCCCCTTGGTCACCAGGCTGGATGCGCTGCCCGATGCCCGGCCGGCGGTCATCAGCCACAGGCCATCGACCGCCGTGCGCGCGGCGGGTAGCAGCGCGGCACTGCCCAGCAATTGTTCGGCCAGGCCCGCCTTGTTGGCGACGCGGAACAGCCGATCGAGCGAGGGGCGGTCGATATCGACATCGACCAGCATCGTCTGCCCGTCCATCTGCGCCATCACGACGGCGAGATTGGCGGCAAGGATCGCGGCCTCGTCGCCCGCGTCGATCGACAGGATGGCAAGGCGCAGGGCTGCGCCGTCGCTGTCCTTTGCTGCCGCGCGCATCTTGGCGCGGATGGTGCGGACCTTGGCGGCATAGGCATCCGCCGGGTCGAAGGCGCTGACCACCAGCGGATCGACCCGCTGGTCGCCGGCCGCCAGCAGCGGGAAGCCGCCCTGCATGGCGAGGATGATGCCCGCCGTCTCGGGATCGAGCAGGCCAAGGTCGATCGCCGCCTGCTGGAAGGGCTGGCCGGCGGCATGGCCATGGGCTTCGATCCGGCCGATGTCGGTTTCGGCGAGGAAGCCATGTTCGACCGCAAGTTGCGCGAAATCCTTGGTATCGCGGGCGCGGGGCTTGAGGCCGGTCGTGGCGCCGGCGGTCAGATGGGGATGGGCACTAGCCGTGGAACGCAGTCTCATGCGGCCTCCTGTCGCTTGGGGAGCCAGCCGCCCCGTGCGGGGGCAGGCAGCAATTCGGTGATGACTTCGACCTCGGTCGCGCGGGCCACGCCGGCGGCGGAGCGGACGCGGGGCTGAGCGATTTCGATCAGGACGACCGCCGCAATGCCGCCGACCAGGCCAAGGGCGATGCCACCCACCAGCCAGAGCAGCAGGTTGGGCTTGGCGGGCAGCAGCGGCACGGCGGCCTCGTCGAGCAGGCTGGCATTGGGTTGCGAGATCTGGCTCTTGAGTGCCGCTTCGTTGAAGCGCTGGCGCACCGTGTCATAGGTCTGGCGGGCAGCATCGACGTCGCGTTGCATGACCATCAACTGGTCCTGCACGTCGGACATGCGGATCATGCGGTCTTCCTGCGACGCCATGTTCGACTTGAGGTCGCCCTCACGGCGGCTGGCGGCGACGCTGTTGGCGCTGACCGCACCGGCCTGGCTGGCGCGGGCGGCGCCCAGCTTGGTCTGGAGTTCGGACAATTGCGCCGAAGCGGCCGCCATGGTCGGATGGTTCGGACCAAGCGTCTTGCCCAGTTCCTGCACCTTGGCCGACTGGGCAGCAACCTGTTCCTGCAAATTCTGGACGATCAGCGACCCTTCGATGTCGGACACCGAACCGGCGCCGGCCTTGCCGCGCGCGGCGGCGGCTTCGGCCTGGGCTTGGGTCAGCTGATAGGACATGTTCTTCAGCTTTTCGGCCTCAAGATCCATGCGGTTGATGCCGATGATGTCATGGGCACGCTGGAAGTCGGACAGGCGCTTCTGCGCATCCTCATAGCGGCGGCGCACGTCGGCGGTCTGTTCGTTGAACCATTTGGCCGAGGTGCGCGCCGGCGAGGCGCGCAGTTCCACCTGCTCGCGCATGTAGATCTGCGCGGCGAGGTTGGCGACGCGGGCGGCGACCTGCGGATCGGGATCGAGATACTGGATCTGCAGCACATTGCTCTGGCGGCCGGTGGTGACCAGCAGCCCGGCGCGCACGCGTGCGGCGGCCTGTTGCAGGCGGGCATCGGCCGGCATATCCGCAGGCAGCGCGTCGATGAAGCCCGCTTCCTTGGCGACCGCGTTGATCACCTTGGCGCTGCGGATGATGTCGGTCTGGGTGCCCAGGATCGAGTCCACCTCGACCCGGCCCTGATTTTGGGTCGTGTCGGTCGGATCGGTCTGCGACAGGTCCAGCATCAGCGAGGTCGTCGCCATATATTGGCGCGACTGCATGAAGGCCGCGACGGCGATCAGCAGGAACAGGGCGCCGCCGATCATCGCGGCGACCCGCCAGCGCGCCTTGACGGCGGCGGCAAGGTCCAGGGGGTTCATCGTCATAGTCCGTCCACTCCTCGGAGCATGGCGCGCATTTCCTCGGCCGGCGTCGGCGCGACGGTGCGCGGCGCGGGCTGCTTGGCCATCAGCAGCAGAAATTGCGGCGCCAGCGTATCTTCAAACATCCACAATTCGCCGCCCGGCGTGGGCGTAAGGGCAGGCTCCAACCGAGCCAGCGCATCGCTGGCATCGGCTTCCATGCCCGGATATTCGCCCAATATGTCGCTGCCGACGCGCAGCAGCCGCTCCAGCGAAATCGCCGACATCTGCGACGCGACGATGCCGGCCAGCGCGATCATCCGGCGCCCGGATGCGCTGTCGCGCAGGGCGCGGGTGAACAGGCCATGGCTGGCGCTGCTCATTTCCGCCCAGTCGTCCAGCGCGCTGGCTAGCCCCTGTTCGACATCGCTCGCAGTCACCTGCTCGCGGCCGCCGGCCTCGGTAACAAGCGCCGCCTGCATGCCGAACAGCCGGGCATGATAGGGCGACCCCATTGCCGCGCCGGCCAGCGCCTCCACGGCTTCGGGCGTGATCGACAGCCCGGCCTTCTCGCCGCAGCTTGCCAGCAGCAGTTCCAGTTCGGGGCGGGCGATCGGGCTGACCCGCTGGGGCGCGATATGACGGCGCAGCGAGGGATGGGCGGCGATCAGGCCATCGACATCCCCGGCTATGCCGACCAGCACGACCTGCACCGGCGAATGGATATCCGTCAGCAGCTTGAGCAGCGTCGCCACATCCTGCTTGGCGGTGTCGGAGCGGACCCGGTCATATTCGTCGAGGATCAGGATGGAGCGCTGGCGCACCTCCTCGACCAGCAGGGTCGCAAGGCCATTCACGTCCAGCGGACCGGTGGCGAGCTTGCGGGCCCGTTCCTGACCCGCGCCGCTCATCGGCAGTTCGGTCAGGAAGGGGCGGAACAGAGAGTCGAAATCGGCCTCGCCGCTTGCGGACCCGTAAAGGGCGACGCAGCCCGCCTCGTCCGCCAGATCGCCGAAGACCCGCGCAAGCGAGGTCTTGCCCGATCCGCGCGTGCCGAAGATGATCGCATGCTTGCGCTGGACCACGATCGCCTCGACCAGCTTTTCCAGCTCATTGTTGCGGCCGGCCAGGCCATGGCGGTCGGTCACCGGCATGGCGGTGTTGAAGGCGCTGTAGATCGAATCCCGGCGCAGGCTGATGGGCTTGAGCGGCGTTGCCATCGCGCCCATCGCCAGCGGTCGCGGGGTGTCGTCGGGCGCCGGTTCGGGCTCGGCCGTCCGGTGGAAGCTCGGTGCGACCGGTTCCTCCAGCAGCAACGGAGCCTGATCGGGGATGACGCGGGCGGAGGGGCTGGACCCGCCGGCCAGTCGGCGCGGTAGGGACCAGAGCCAGTCGAGCGTGCCCGCCGAGCGGGCGCCGAAATCATGTTCCATCGCGGTCAAAACAGCTTCTCCCGGATGATGAGGACGTCTTCGGGCTTGACCGGATCATCCAGCTTGGCCTGGACCTCTTGGCCGCCGCGCTTTACCTTGATGCTGCGGGTCGAACCGGCGAGGGTCGGACCACCGGCCAGGGCAAGCGCCTGGCGGAAGGTCTGGCCTGCGACATAGGAGAAGGCGCCGGGCTGCTGGACCTGGCCATAGACATAGACCTTCTCGGCCGGCGGCACGAACAGGATGTCGCCGGCCTGGAGCGGTCGGCCGGCGCCGGCGCTCATGTCGGTGAGCGAGATGCGCACGGCGCCGCTGCCATCGGCCGGGGTCAGGATGACGGCATTGGCGCCGGCCGTGGTCGCGCCGCCGGCCTTGGCCAGCATCGACGCCACGGTATAGTTGCGGTCGAGCGGATAATTGCCGGCCTGGGGCACATTGCCCAGCACGGTGACCGAGCGGCTGACATAGTCGCTCACCTCGACGCTGACCGAGGGTTTGGTCAGATAGCCGCCACCGGCATAGCTGGCGGCGATGTCGGACGCGAGCTGGGACGTGGTCTTGCCCTTCGCGTCCACGGGACCAACCAGCGCGAGCAGCACCGTGCCGTCAGCCTTGATCCGGGTTTCGGTCGACAGGTCGGGCTGGCCGAAGATCGAGATCTTCAGCTGATCGTCCGGGCCGAGCAGGTAGCCGGCTGGCGCGGGCGTCGCCGGCCGCGCTGGCGTGGCGGCAACCGCTGCCGCTGCCGCGGCACCGGCAGGCGCCTGTGCTGTCTGGGTTTGGGCCGACAATGCGGTCGGCCCTGCCAGCAGGGGGAGGGCGGCAAGGATATGGAAGCGTGTCGCTATTCTCATGGGTCAGGCTCCCTTCGGGTCAAAAGCGCAGCAGGGCTGAGAGCGTCACCTGCGTGCCGCTATAGTTGGAAACATCGGTGTCGGTCCGACGGCGGTAATGCTGGGCGTCGAGGCTGAGATCGAAGCGATCGGTCAGCTTGCGCTTGAGCGTCGCGCCGAACTGGCGATTGCGGTCCGCCTCGATCGAGAAGGGGCGCAGCGCCGCATCCTGCCGGAACTTGCGCCTCTGCCAGTCGGCATAAAGGCCGGCCGAGGTCAGTTCGCTGATCGCGAACTCCCCTTCGATCCGATAGCTGGACCGGATCGCGAAGCCGCTGGCGATCAGGCTGTCATTCATGATGTCGCGGGCGGTGGAGGCGGTCAGCTTGACGCGCGGGATGATGCTGGTCGACAGCCGCACATCCCAGCCCATGCCATTATAATTGCCGACCGCAGCGGAATCGCTGCTGACATCCAGCCATTGCAGGTCGGCGTCGATCTGGGTGATCGGCGTGACCGAGCGCTGGAAGCGCAAGCCATAGGCGTTGATGCGGTTCTTGATGCCCAGCGTGCGCCGGTCGCTGACCTTGCGCTCATAATAAGTGGTGAGCGTGCCGAAGCTGGGCTTGTTATAGCCAAGGCCAACCTTGAAGCTGTCGCTGTCCTGGTCGGCATAGTCGAAATCATCGGCGTTGCGCGTTGTGTCGTGCTGGTAGCCGGCGACCGGGAAGAAGCCTGGCCGCTCGCACGACAGGTCGGCCCCCAGCGTGGAGAAGCGCTGGAGATTTTCGGTCGCGGCGTTGATGTCGCCATAATCGGCCCGCTGCTGGCGATAGCTGGCGCGCGGCGTGATGCCGCAGGTGGCTCCGAATCGAATCGTCGCGCGGGCTTCTGCATCGAGTCGCAGCTTGCTGCGCTGGGTCTCCGACACGAACTGGTCATAGCCAGCCTTAGCCCGGATCTGGATGTCGTGCCGCCCGATCGGATGGGCATAGGTCGCCTCGATCGAGGGCGTGACGATCAGATCGCCGGTGGGGTCTTCGACCCGGTCGTCGACGCGATAGACATTGTCGTCATAGAGAAGATCGAGCCCGGCCGTCAGGTGCAGACCGAGCGTATCTATGCGCTTGTCATCATCCTGGGCCTGCGCCGTGGAGGGCAGGCCGGCGAACAGCATTGCGCCGCCAAGAGCGGCCATGGCGGCCGCATGCGGCCATGCAAAATCATTTGCTGCGGGCGCACAGGGGCGCGCCCGCAAACACGGGTTATGGGCATTATCCAAACGCATGAATCCTTATTGCATTGCAGCAACAAGGGGCATGCTAATCGTATTTTTACGTAATGCACACGGGTCCGGACGCGACTTGTCGCGCCAAAACAACGGCTCGTTTCATCGACGAAAGGAGCCGTTAACAGCCGATCCCGGCTGTTAATCTGAGGGCAAGGAAACTGGCCCCGATCAGAAGATCAGATAAGCGATCGCGCCGATTGCCGCGCAGAAGGCAAGGATGCCTGCCCAGCGCGAAACAAACTGAATCGGACCTTCCGCGCGGTCGGCGATCGACAGCGCATGGCCGTTTTCGGGGAGATCGCGGACGGCGATGCCCGCATCGGAAAAGGAGGTTTTCGTTGCGGCAACTGCCGCCAATTCATCAGCCACGACCGTCATCCTGGGAACTTTATGAACGGTCGTTAATATAGGATTTTAGGGTTCACAAATAGTTTACATCGGCATGAAAGCCGGCTCAGCTCATCGCAAAAGCCGGCTTCTGATGCGGAAAATCCTCAATCCTGGTCAAAGCCCCTGTAAACATTGGGGCTTCGCCAGCAGGTGGGATCAATAGGCGTTGCGGTGAACCAGCACGCGGGCCGTGCCGACCAGGATGCCGATGTCGCGCATCAGGCTCCAGCCATGCAGATATTCCAGATCCGCCTCGACCCGGTTCAGAATGTCGCGCCGGGTTTCGGTCGCGCCGCGGAAGCCGCGGATCTGGGCCAGGCCGGTGATGCCGGGCTTGAGCGCATGGCGATGCCAATATTGGCGGTCGACCTGCCAGAACAGCTGGTCCTCGGCGGTCGAACCCAGCGCATGGGGGCGCGGGCCAACCAGGCTCATCTCGCCGAGCAGTACGTTGAGCAGCTGGGGCAACTCGTCAATGCTGGTGCTGCGGATGAAGCGGCCGACGCGGGTGATGCGGTTATCGTCGCGCTGGGTCGAGGTGGCGCCGGCCGTGTCGCACTGTTCCACCCGCATGCTGCGGAACTTGAGGATATGGAACAAGCGGTTGCCGCGGCCGATCCGTTCCTGGCGGAAGAAGACCGGGCCCGGCGAGTCCAGCCGGATGGCGACGGCAACGGCGATCATCAGCGGCGCCAGCGCGATCAGCACCGGCACGGTCAGGATGATGTCGAGCAGCCGCTTCTTGGCGCGGTTGGCAAGGTTGAGCGGACCGCGGGCGACCACCAGCGTCGACACGCCGCGATGGCTCTGCACCGCGAGCGGCGCCATCGGGTCGAGTTCCGGCACGATGATCTCGCCCAGGATATTGCCGCCCTTGAGCATCTGCGCCCAGTCGGCCTTGCGCTCCAGCGGGCAGGAAATGACCACGCGATCGAAATCGCGCAGCAGCATGCCAAGGCGATGCAGCATATAGGGATCGTCCAGATCGGCGCGCAGGCCGAGCGTCGGTGCGTCCACAATCGTCATGCCGTTGACATCGTCGGGGATCAGGCCGTCGTCGATGATCAGCAACTGGGCGAACAGCCCTTCGGCGAAATGGCGACGAACGGCGCGGACGACCAGCACCCGCTGCATCACGATCAGCGCGCCGCTGAAGAACAGGCCGGTGCTGATCCCCAGGCGCGAGAAATTGTCGGTAACCTTCAGCGAGAAGACGACCAGCAGGAAAATCAACAGGGTTCCGGCGAAGGCCATTACTGCACTGCGGCATGAAGCCGTCATGCTGGTCAGGCAACGTGGGTTATAGGCCTGGTTGTGAAAGGCGATGGTACCATAGACCAATATCCCGCCGGCGAGCGGCTGCCAGACCTCCATCGACAGGATCGGAATACCCGCCACGCGCAGGCCGATGACGAACCCTGCGGCCAGGGCCATCATGTCTGCAAGCAGCAGAACCAGGCTCAGCCACAGGCGCGCGTTCCGCTGGAAAGCGGCGGTGGCGGGCTGGCGACTGGGGGTTCCTGCAATCGCCAGATCTATTTTGGACATCGGCAACCCTTTAAATGCGTCGTGACGTCATGGTCCGCCCGCCCGTCGTCAGACGGTGGCGATCTTTCCCCAGGACATCCGCTGCCTTTGATTTATGTTGCGTAGCAGCAGGACATAGTTGCTCGGTTGTTACAATTGGGGGAGGGATATTCGGACGCACATTTCCGACGATCCGTTGAGCGCGCAATTTTCATCCTGCCGCCCCTTCGTTCTGTCGCAGGGAAAATCAATCAGGCGCGGTGAGAGGCCTTGCCGGCCTGATGGAAACGACGTCGAATCAAATCGCTCAGCTAAACAGCCACCAGCCGATCAGAAGCAGCGCGCCGACGAGGGCCACGGGGCCGGCCCAGCGTGACAGGAACTGCACGCCGGCTTCGGCCAGATGATGGGGGAAAGGCCAGATTTTGGGGCCATCCGCATCCTCGCCATGCTGCGGGACGGGATCATGCCGTGGCGCCGACCGGGCGCTGTCGTGTCCGGCATTGCGATCCTGTGGTGGCGGAAACAGATCGACCATCATCATTCCCGATGCGATGCGAGAATAGCGACCGCGGATCACGATAACCTGCGGCCGGGCAAAGATAAACCATTATCCCTGCCCGGCCGCGTTCGCTTCAATAGCGGAAACGGGCCGACGCATAGACGGTGCGTCCGGGTTCGGGAAAACCATCCGTCAGCGTGTAATAGTCATCGAACAGATTACGCCCGCCAATGCTGAGGTCGATCTGGTCGGTCAGCGCCAGATCGACGCGCAGGCTGGCATTCACATAGGCACCGGTGCGGTAATAGCGGGCGGGCTGTGAAGCCGGGGTTGCGGTGAACAGGGTCCAGCGGTTCGACGCCAGGTCGACGCTCGGGACGATGTGCAACCGTTCGACCGGTGCCCAGTCGAGATAGGCAAAGCCCTTGTGCGTGGGAACGCCGGTGGGGCGGAAGCGCGCGTTGGACGGATCGGTCAGATCGCGCTTGATGCCGGTATAGTTGATGCCCGCGTCCAGCCCCGGCAGCAGCGTCGCCGACGCCGACAGTTCGATGCCATAATATTCGCCCTTGCCGACATTGCGGCTCTGGCTGAGGTTGGTGAGAGCGCAGCCCGTGGTCGGCACTGCGGGCGGCGTGGTCGACGCGGTGCAGGGATAGGCCGGCGTCGGCACGCTGAAGATCGCGTCCCGCACCCAGCTGTAGAAGAGCGCGCCTTCCAGCCGGATCGATCCCTGGCTCCAGTTTCCGCCGATCTCCGCATTGGTCGCCCGTTCCGCCTTCAGGTCGGGGTTGGGGATGGCGGTGTTGAAGCGCTGGCTGAACCGTTCAAAGATGGTCGGGAAGCGGGCACGCGATGACAGGCTTGCGTGGAGCGACAGCGCATCGCTCGCCTGCCAGTCGAACCGGCCTTGCGCATTCCAGGTGTCGGCGTCCCTGCGCGGGTAATTGTAGATGACCGATGGCGTGCCCGACGTGCCGAGCGGGGCGCCATATTCCTCGGCCCGTTCCAGGTTGCGCCAGTCATAGCTGCCACCCAGGGTGAAACGGAGCGTGGGGCTCAGCGCCAGCTCATTTTCCAGCGCGACGGAATAGGTGGCCTCGCTCTGGGTCTGTTTCGGCTCCGTGGTGGCGACGCCGGCCGTCGAAAAGCTGGTCTGGAACTCGACATGCTCATCATGGCGATAATGGAAGGCGAGGCGCAGCGTGTCCGCATCGGTCGCGGTGAAATCCAGTTGGGCCGATCCGCCCCAGGCCTTGTCCTCATAGGGGCTGTCAAAGGCGTAGGGGCGGCTCTGCGTGGTCTGCGTCCGGTCGTTGAAGGAGCGGAGCATCGAATCGAACTGGTTATAATAGGCGCGGGTCTTGAGCGTCGCGCGGTCGCCCAGCGCCGTGGTCGACAGGAAATAGACGCTGGTGATGTCCCAGGACGGCCAGTCCCAGAAACGGGCCGTGGTGACCGTGTCGCTGATATGCAGCGGCGCGCTCTTCGATCCTTCCTGATGGGTATAGCTCAGCGCATATTCGTCGGTGGCGTTGGGGGTGAAGCCGAGCTTGGCATTGACCCGCCAGTCCTCCGCCCGTGAAAAGTCGCGCGCGCCGCCATCTTCGAGCGTGGACACGCGCGGCGTGAAGCCATTGGGCAGATCCCAATGATCGGTAAAGCTGCGGGCATAGCTGGCCTGCGCATACCAGAGATCGTGCCGGGTGCCGACCTTGGCCGACGTGGTATAGCCGGCATAGTCCATGTCATTGTCGAAGTTGACCTGTCCGCGAAGATCGATGTCGAGCGCCTTGGTCGGCTTGCTGGTCACCAGATTGATGGCGCCGCCCATGGCGCCGGGTCCGTCCAGCACGGAGGCATAGCCCTTGGCCACCTGGACCTCGGCAATGTCGGTGGTAAGGAAACGGCCATAATCGAGCCGGTTGTCGGCGGGCAGATAGACACGGATGCCATCGATCGAGAGCGGCACCTGGAACCGGTCGAAGCCACGCACGAAGACCAATCGCTCGTTGCGGGTGCCGCCGCTGTTGCCGGCGGACACGCCGGGCATGAGGTTGACGGCATCGTCGAGCGAGGTGCGGTTGAAACTGTAGATGGCATCGGAGGACAGGGTGCTGCCGTCAATCTCGATCCCGCTGGTGCGCGGGGCGGTGACGATGATCTGGCCGAGCGAGAAGCGATCGCTGTCGCCGGTCGCGTCGGGCGCACCCTGCGCCTGTGCCGTCGCGGTCCAGCAGCAGGCGCTGGCCAGCAAAATGCGCATCATGGTCTGTCGCATGAAAATCCCCCTATTCTTGGTCGTTCGACTCGCTATATCCCGCCGTATATAGTTTTGCCTTCGGGAGGGAAGCCCGTGCGTCAGCCATTGTTCCTGCTGTTTCCGGCCCTGTGCGCGGCTGTGGTGCCGGCATCGGCCTTCGCGCAAATGTCGGGCACGCCGGCCTGCGCTGCCCCGGCCGATCCGCCGGCGGAGATGGCATCGTGGCGTGCGCCGCAGCCGATGAAGGCGGCGGCGGATGCCAAGGGAGCCGGCAAGGTCAAGCTAAAAGCCGGGCAGGCCGCGGCGCTGACCCTGCTGCCGACGCCCAGGATCAGCTATCCGCTTCGCCCGGCCAAGCCGGGCGGCAGTGTCAGCTTCGGTGGCATCGTCCATTTCACCGTCGATCAGCCCGGCACCTGGCGAGTGGCGCTGAGCAGTGGCGCCTGGGTCGATGTGGTGAAGGACGGCACCGCAGCGACCTCGACCGCGCATGGCCATGGCCCTGATTGCACCGGCATCCGCAAGATGATCGATTACAGCCTGGAACCAGGCGACTATATCCTGCAACTCGCGGCCAATGGCGATCCGCAGATGACGGTGCTGGTGACCCGCCTGCCGTGAAGCCGGCGCGCTGGTTGCTATTGCTCGCGACGCTGCTGCTGATCGGTGCGGGGCGGCCGTGGTATTGGGACTTGCCCCTGGGCGAAGCACCGCCCCCGGTCCCGGTCGGCAACGCAATGAGCACGGCGAAGGTCGAGCTTGGCCGCCGCCTTTTCTATGACGCCGACCTGTCGGCCAATGGCACGTTGAGCTGTGCCGGATGCCATGAGCAGCATCGCGGCTTTGCCGACGGCAATCGCACGCGGCCCGGCGTCCATGGCGATCCGGGGCTGCGCAATGTGCCGGGCCTGGCCAATGTCGCCTGGTTGCCGCGCCTCACCATGGCCGATCCGGCAATCACCAGCCTGGAGGCGCAGGTCGCCGTGCCGCTGCTGGGCGAGCATCCCGTCGAAATGGGGATGAGGGGGCTGGAGGCGGAACTCCCGCGTCGGCTGGGCGCCGATGCCTGCTATCGCCGGATGTTCGCGCGCGCTTTCCCGGACCGTCGCGGCCGGATCGACATCGTGACGGTGTCGGCGGCGCTTGCGGCGTTCGAACGCACGCTGATTTCGCGCGACAGCCCTTATGATCGCGATCGACGGGGGCAGGCCGATGCCCTGTCGATGCCGGCCCGGCAGGGCGCACATCTGTTCGCGGACAAGGGCTGCGCGTCATGCCATGCGGGGCAGGATTTCAGCGACGGCGCCTATCATCGGCTGGAACCGGCGACGGCCGCCGATCCGGGGCTGGCGGAAAAGACGGGGCTGACCAGTGATGCCGGGCGTTTTCGCACGCCCCCGCTCCGCAATGTCGCGGTGACCGGCCCCTGGTGGCATGATGGGTCCGCGCAAACGCTGGATGCGGCGATCCTGCGCCATGGCCGGAAATTGACCGACGCCGAACGGATAGCCATCAGGGCTTTTCTCGACAGCCTGACCGATCCGACTTTCCTCGCCGATCCACGCTTCGCCATGCCGGACGAAGCCTGCGGCAAGAAATTATGAAAGAGGGGCGGGCAGGGGGATCGGCCGCAGCAGGGCGTCAAGCTTGCCCTGCGCTTGCCCTCCGGTCGCGGTGAGCGCGGCCTGTTCCAGCGCGCGATAGGCGGCCAGCACGGCCTGCCCTGCCTCCGTCACCCGCGCGCCACGATCACGGCCGCCGCCAGCGACCGTCTCGACCAGCCGGCCGTTCCAGCAGCGGTTCATCGTGTCGACCAGCAGCCAGCTGCGCCGATAGCTCATGCCCAGCGCCCGCCCGGCCGCCGATATCGAGCCGTGCAGCGCGATCGCATCGAGCAGATCGGCCTTGCCCGGTCCCATGGCGATCTCATCCCCGCAAAGGATCTGGATCTTAAGCTTGAGCGTTCCGGTCTGCATGGCCCTGCCTGATTGCGTGCGATTTGTTCCTCTTAGCCCGTTGTCGCAGGTTCAGCGAGGGGGTGGCATGGCCCGCATTTGCTGCCGCCTTGGAATTGCCGAATTCCTGTGGGACAGCCGCAATGGTCGCCGAAAAACATAGATAGCCGGATAGAGAGACATGCCCCAGCCTTCCGCCCCGATCCAGATCGCGTGCCTGCGCCAGCCGATCGGCCTGTTGATCGGGACGGCATTGGGGGCGGCATTGCTGACGCCGGGCCTTGCGGCCGAGCCTGCGCCGTTCGAGCTGACCGGGCCGGACCTCAAGGTCAGCGTGACCCGCGGCACGGCCAGCTTGCCGATCAGCCAGGTGCCGAGCCTGCGGGCGGGCGACAAGCTGCTGATCGAGCCGAACCTGCCCAAGGAACAGGGCGCCAATTTCGTGCTGATGTCGGCCTTCCTGCGGGGCGCGACCAACCCGCCGCCCAAGGACTGGATCGACAGCGCGGAGACATGGAAAAAGAAGGACAAGGATCGCCGCCTCACGCTGACCGTGCCGGACGGCGCACGACAGATGGTGCTGTTCCTGGTGCCCGAGACCGGCGGTGGCGAGGGTACGGTCAGTGACGCGGTGCGCGGCAAGCCGGGTGAGTTCGTCCGGGCAACGCAGGAACTCAATCAGGCGTCGCTTGATCGCTCGCGGCTGGATGCCTTCATGACGGCGATCCGGACACAGGAAAACAGCCATCCCGAATTCCTGCGCAGCGTCGCCCCGGCGCTGGCCCGCAGCCTGTCGATGAAGCTCAACGAGGATTGCCTGTCCAAGGTGATCGAGCTTCAGGCGGCCTGCCTGCTGGAGAATAAGGACCAGCTGGTCCTTGCCGATGTTCACAGCAGTTCGATTGCCGAGACGCTGAGTGGCACGCCGACCGACCTTGCCCTGCAACTCGCCTCCACGCGTGAGGCGGGCTATGGCTATTACAGCCCCTATATCGGCGTAGTGCGCGATCTGGCCCGGATGTTCGGGGCCTTCAGCAGCCCCAGCTTCGAATATCTGCCGACCGTCAGCCTGCGCCGCGACGACAATATCGGGCTGATGCTGAACAAGGCGCCGTCCTTCGCCAAGCCCAAGTCGGTGATGGTGGTCGGCATGCCCTCGATCGAGGCGGACAGCCCGCCGCGCCTACGCAGCGGGGCACAGGCGCCGATCTGCGCGGCATTGCCCGGCACGGTGCTGCCGGTCGAGGGAGCGCCGCTCATCTATTCGACCAGCTATGCGCGCGGCATGACGGTGCAGTTGAAGGCGGCGTCGGGCCAGACGATCGAATATCCGCTGGAAGCGCGGGCCGACCGCGGCGGCTATGTGATCCGCGCCGATGGTCCCTGGTCGGCTGACTTCAGGGGATCGATCGAGGCTCATGTCTATGGTCAATGGGGGTTCGACCGGTTCGAAGGCCCCGATTACATCCTGCAGCGGCCCGATGATGCGGCCTGGCAGGTGAAGGGGGAGGCGCCGACGCTGGTCGTGGGCCGCGACAACGGCCTGACGCTGACGGGCGGCGCACCTTCTTGCGTCGAAAGTGTCACCCTGCGCCAGGGCAATGCAGCGCCCCAGGCGATCGGCTGGAAGGTGCAGGGCCGCGATGCGCTGGACCTGACCCTGCCGCTTGCCGATCGGCGCGCCGGACCTGTCACCGTCGATGTCAAATATCAGGGCGTCGCCAAGCCTTTCTCCGTGGCGCTGCGCGCCTACGCTCAGGCGAGCAAGCTGGACGGCCTGACCGTGCATCAGGGTGACAATTGGGGAGAAATGACGGGGCAACGCCTCGATCAGGTGGCGAGCGTCGACCTGGGCGGGCGTAGCTGGAAACCCGATGGCCTGACGCGCGACGGTTCGGTCGATCGGCTGCGTCTGACGGCCGCGGGCGATGGGACTGTGCCGGCCGAAGGCGCCAGCGCCCGCGTGCAACTGGAGGATGGGCGGACCGTATCCGTTCCGGTCACGATTGCCCCCGCGCGTCCCCGTGTGACCCTGCTCAACAAGAGCGTCACGCCGGCCGCGGCAACGGGTCTGCCGGTGACGCTGGGCGGATCGGATGTGCTGCCCAATAACGGCCGCCTGGTCTTTTCCGTGCAGGCGCAGGACGGCACCAAATTGGCCATGGCCGATGCGATCGAGGTAGCGACGCAGGATGGCGGCGCCAGCGTCCGGCTGACGGCCGGTTCCGGCCTGCAACTGCAAAGTCCGCAGGTGATGGTGGCGACCCTGGATCCCGCGGCGCTCGGCCCCGCCTTTGGTCCGCTGCAATTCCGCATCGTGCGGGGCCGCGAACAGGGGGATTGGCAGCCGCTGATGCCGCTCGCCCGCCTGCCGCGGATCGAGGCGGTGGATTGCGCGGGCAAGGAGAAGGATCAGGGCTGCACCATCAAGGGACGCGACCTGTTCCTGGTCGATGCCGTCGCCGGCGATCCCGCCTTCGATCAGCCGGCGCCGGTGGCGCAGGGCTTCACTGGATCGACCCTGACGGTCCCGGCGCCGACGGATGGCAAGCTTTATGTCCGCCTGCGCGACGCGCAGGGTGCGATGCTGGTGGTGCAGGCGCCATCACCCGCCGCCTGATCGCCTTCCCGATCAAGGCTGGCCGCGCTAGGCTGGCCGAATAGAATGATTTCGAGGCCCGAATGACCGTCATTGCCGCCTATCTCTATCGCAACGGCCAGCGCGTGCGCGAAGTGTCGATCACCGAACGGATCGACTGCGCCGAAGACAAGTCGGAGTTCGTCTGGATCGGCGTTGCCAGCCCGACCGCCGAGGAGATGCGGACGCTGCAGCAAAATTACAATCTCCATCCGCTGGCCGTGGAGGACGCGATCAAGGCGGATCAACTGCCCAAGGTCGACATTTATGGCGAGCAACTGTTCGTGGTGGCGCGGACTGCCCATGTCGAGGAGCGGGCGATCGCCTATGGCGAGACGGCCATCTTCGTCGGCCACAGCCATATCATCAGTGTCCGCCACGGTTCGGCACGCGGGCATATCGAGCTGCGCCATGCGCTGGAGGCGGTGCCGGATCGGCTGGCCCATGGCGTCGATTATGTGCTGCACGCCATCCTCGACTTCATTGTCGATGGCTATCTGCCGATCGTCGAGGGGATCGAGGAGGAAGTGCTGACGATGGAGCAGCATACGGTCGACAATTTCCTCGGCCGTGACGAGATCACCCGTATCTTCAACCTGCGGCGCCAGTTGATCCGTTTCCAGCGCATATTGGGGCCGATGCAGGAGGTCGCGACCAAGTTCGTCAAGATCGACCTGCCCTGCATCGATCCGGAAACCCGGCCCTATTTCAGCGATGTGCGCGACCATGTGCGGCGGGTACAGACGATGGTCGACGATCTGCGCGAGGTGCTGAATTCCGTCTTCGAGTTCAGCAATCTGCTGGAGCAGCAGCGCACCGGCACGATCACCCGTCAGCTTGCCGCCTGGGCCGCGATCCTGGCGGTGCCGACTGCAATCGCCGGCATTTACGGCATGAATTTCGAGCATATGCCGGAGCTCAAGACCCGCTACGGCTATTTCGTCGTGCTGGCCGTGATCCTGCTGATCTGTTCGATCCTCTATCGGCGTTTCCGCAAGCTCAACTGGCTCTGAGCGCATCGCCCCGCCGAAATGGGGCGGCGGTCGCTTGACCTATTCGGACAGGCGGTGCCAGCCTGTCCGAATGGGAGGTCCGGCGATGGATAAGCAGCGCGACGCGTTCGAGGCGATCAATGCGCATATGCTGCGGTTCCTGCCGGAACTGGTGGCGGAACTGGGCGGCGATGCGCCGGACAGCAGCGATGCGTCGCCCAGCTATCGCCAGACCATAGCGCTGATCGAGGAGGCTGCGCATCGGCTCGCCTGCCCGGATTTCGGCATGCGCCTTGCCCTGCGGCAGCGCGGCGTCGACCTGTTCGGGCCGCTCGGCGACGCGATGCGCAACGCGCCGACCTTTGGCGCGGCGATCGATTATGTGTGCAGCCATAATTATGCGCACAGCCTGGCGGCGTCGGTCTGGCTCCGCCGCTTTCCCTCAGTCCGCCATGTTTTCGTCGGGCATGACATATTGCTCGACGGCGTGCCCAACCGGGCGCAGGCGATGGAGCATATTCTGCTGGTCGGCCATCTTTTCGCGATGGAACTGACCGGTGGGCGGGCACGGGCGCGGCGGGTGCATTTCCGCCACCAGCCGATCTCGCCGGCGCGCATCTATCGACGCTATTTCGGATGCCCGGTGCATTTCGGCCAGAATGAGGACGGGATCAGCTTTTCCGAGCGCGACATGGCAAGCCCGGTGATCGACCGGGACGCCACGGTCTTTGCCGCCGTCACCGCCTATATCGAACGGGAATTTCCCCATCGCCATCCGCCGCTGCATGCGCAGGTGCGCGGCATCGTCATGCAATGGCTGTGGACCGCCCATTGCTCGAATGACCGGGTCGCGGCCGAACTGGGGCTGCACCCACGCACGCTGCATCGGCGTCTGGCGACGGAGGGCACGAGCTTCCAGAAGATCAAGGATGAGGTGCGGCGCGACATATTGCGCTACTATCTGGAGCAGACCGATATCGACTTCGCCCATGTGTCGGAGAAGCTGGGTTTTTCCGAACAGTCAGTGATGACGCGCAGTTGCAACCACTGGTTCGGCGCGTCGCCGACGCGGTTGCGGGCGCGGTTGCACGCGCCCGCCTGACCCTTCAGCCCGCAATCGAGGTGCGGTGCATCATTCGCCCGGAATCGCGGGCATAGGGCACCACCCGGTGCAGCGCGCCGGTGTTGCTCCAGATCACGAAGTCGCCCGCCTGCCACTGATGCTGATAGACGAAATCGGGCTGGGTCGCCCATTCGTTGAGCCGAGCGATATAGGCGCGGCCATAGGCCAGCTCCATGCCGACGATCCGGTCGGCGGTCGACCCAACGATCAGGCTCTTGCGGCCATTCTTGTGGGTCTGGACCAGCGGTCGTTCCTTCTCGACGCCGATCGCCAGCTTGCCCTTTTCCGCCTCGGGAATGGCGTCGGCGATCGAGCGCAGACTGGCGGCGACACTATGGATGATGCGCAGATCCTCGATCTCGGCACGCTGCGCTTCGGGCATCTGCTCATAGGCGGCGAAGGTGTTGGCGAATTCTGTCTGGCCGCCCTTGGGCGCCAGGCGCCGGGCCGACAGCAGCGTCGCGAGCGGCGGCGGCATTTCCATCGGCATGCCGTCCATGTGCCAGAAGAAGGTGCCCAGCACATATTCCGGCGCGCGGTTGATCTTGCGATCGAGCGTCACCTGATAGACGTCCTCATCCTTGTTGGTCGTCGCCTCGCTGGTGAGGTTGAGCCGCCCGCCGAGCAGGTCGGTGAAGGCCAGTTGTTCCTCATTGGTGAAATGGACCTGCGGCATGACCAGCACGGTCCGCTCCTCCAGCATGTCGCGGCACTGGGCGACCACCTCGGGATCGAACAGGGCCTCCCGATCAGCTTCGACCAGCGCGCCGATCAGCGGCTTGACCGGGCGGAAGGTGACGCGGCTCTTGTGAATGACGTTCATGATCCTGCTCCTTCGATCTCAACCCTGTTCGGCGGCCATGCCGGAAAAACCGATGCAATAGCCGCCATCGACCGGCAGCAAGGTGCCGGTGATGTAGGACGCCTCGTCACTGGCGAGGAATAGCGCGGCATTGGCGATTTCGCTGGCCAGACCCCACCGATCCATCGGGATGCCGGGCACGCGGAAGATGCCGGGCGGCGGTTCGGGATGATCCTTGGCCATCGGCACCAGCCCGGTCCAGATCGATCCGGGCAGTACGGCGTTCACGCGGATATTGTGCGCGGCATAATCGAGCGCAGCGCATTTGGTCATCTGGCTGACCCCGCCCTTGGCGGCGGCATAGATGCCATGCCCCTTCCATCCGACCATGCCGGTGGCCGATCCGATATTGACGATCACGCCGCCGCCGCTTTCCAGCATGGCGATCACGCCATATTTCATGCCCAGGAACACGCCCTTCAGATTGACGGCATGGACCCGGTCCCAATTGTCGCTGCTCTGTTCGTGCAACGGCATGATGCCGCCGCCGAACCCGGCATTGTTGACGAGGATGTCGACGCGGCCAAAGGCGTCGCAGGCGGTGGCGATCATCGCCTGCACATCCGCTTCCTCGGCCACGTCGACATGCAGGCCGATCGCGCCACTGCCGATGGCGGCGGCGACGTCATCCTGCGCGCCGCTGATGTCGGCGCACAGAACCAGCGCGCCTTCCTGCGCGAAGCGTTCGGCCATCGCCTTGCCCATGCCCGATCCCGCGCCGGTAATGACCGCGCTCTTGCCCGCCAGCCTCATGGCATCGGCTCCGTGTCGATGGTCGGCTGGATCAGGATGCGGCTGACATTGGCTCGGCGCGGGAGGCTGACGGCCAGCAATATGCCCGCGACGATATCGTCCGGCGCCATCGCCCCGTCCTTGTGGGTGTGCTGCTGGATCATGTCGCGCCATTGCGGGTCGGAAATGGAGCTGGCGATCTCGGTCGCGGTGGCGCCCGGTTCGATGATCGACACGCGGATGCCGGCCTGGCCACCTTCCTGCCGCAGGCTTTCGGTAAAGCCGGTGAGGCCGAACTTGCTCGTCGAATAGGCGGCGAAGCGCCAGCCCGAGCGGCGCCCGGCGGTCGAGGAGATATTGACGATGTCGCCGCTCCCCTGAGCTTTCATCACAGGGAAGGCGGCGCGGCAGGCATGGATGGTGCCCATCAGGTTGATGTCGATCACGCGTTGCCACTGGGCGCTGGTCAGGCTTTCGATCCCGCCCGCTTCGTTGACGCCGGCAGAGTTGACGAGGATGTCGAGCCGGCCGAACCGCGCCACCGTGTCGGCGACGGCGGCCGCTGCATCCGCCTCGACCGAGACGTCGCCGGGCAGGGCGAGCGCGGTGCCGCCTGCCGCTTCGATCCGGGCGACCAGCGCATCGAGCCGATCGCGGCGCCGTCCGTTGACAGCGATGTTGACACCCTCAAGCGCCAGCGCGAGCGCTGCCGCCTCGCCAATGCCGGAGGATGCGCCGGTGATCAGCGCGACCTTGTTTTCCAGTGCTGCCATGACCTCTCCTTGCCCCGCTGGCCTGTGCTGGACCGCGATGCTGAACAGTTCATTAGCAGGGGTGGATGGGGTGGTGCGATGGCAGGATCGGTAATAGCGCCGGGGCGATCATTTGGCTTCGAGCTGGTCCAGCATCGCTTCGATCATCGTCAAGGCCTGGTCATGGCCCTCGGTCAGGCCAAGCGCGGTCTCGCTGACCAGCATGCGGGCAAGCGAGGCGGCGATCATCACCAGGCCGCCGGCCTGATCCGCCTGATCGGCCGATAGCAATGCTGCAACTGCCTCTGCCTGATGCGCGCGGAACGCCTGGGCGGCGGTGACGATCTCCGCCCGCACCGCCTCGCGATGATGGGCGATGGCGCTGAGTTCTGCGGCGAGGGCGGCGGTCGAGGGATCGCGCATCATCTCCCACATGGCGCGCAGCGGGGTGGGCGCGGCGAGCGCCTCGGCGAAGCGGGCCATGCGGCGCTCGTTGATCCGCTGCACCACGGCGCGGAGCAGATCGTCCATGGTGCGGAAATAATAATAGAGAAGCTGGGTCTTCAGGCCCGCCTGCTGCGCCACCTGCCGCGCGGAAATGCCATGTTCGCCGACCTCTGTCAGGATCGCTTCGGCCGCGTCGATGAAGCGGGCGCGGTTCTGCGATCCTTCGGCGCCTAGTCTGCGAGCGGTAGCCATATCGTCCTTTCCGTCCTTCTCCGTTTCCGCTTCTGGGGAATTTTGCGGGGCGCGGCAATGGCCGGGCGCCTGTCCATTTTGGTCAAGTCGCTGCGCCGGGGCGTCGTTAGCCTTGGCGTCAAACAAGGCATTTGCGGAGAGACGATCCATGACCAGCCCGACGCTCGATTGTTCGGATATCGACAATTATCTGGGCAAGCCGATCCAGCCCGCGCGGATGGTCGAGCCGATCAACAATGGCGATATCCGCCGCTGGGTGCAGGCGATGCATTATCCCAACCGGCTCCATTATGATGCGGGTTATGCCGCGCAGAGCCGCTGGGGCGGCATGGTCGCGCCGCAGAGCTTTGCCGTGACGATGGACTGCGCCCATGGCTCCGCGCCGTCCTGTATCGGCCGGGTGCCCAATTCGCACATGCTGTTCGGCGGCGACGAATGGTGGTTCTACGGGCCGCGCATGGTGGCGGGCGACCGCATCCTCAATGAACGCATCCCGTTCGACTATACGGTCAAGGATACCAAGTTCGCTGGCCCGACCTGTTTCCAGCGGGGCGACAATTTCTATTATAACCAGCAGGGCGACCTGATCGCCAAGCAGCGCTCCACCTCGATCCGCTACAGCCAGGAAGCGGGCAAGGATAATGTTCCCACCGAAGGCTTTGACGATCCGGTCTGGACCGATGAGCAACTGGAGGAACTGGAAGCGCGCAAGATGCAGTGGATCCAGATGCTGCACGACCTTGGTCATGACCGGCGCTGGTGGGATGATGCGACGGTCGGCGCGGCGCTGCCCGAGCGGGTGGTTGGCCCGCATTCGATCGTCTCCTTCGCCACCGAATGGCGGTCCTACATCTTCACCCAATGGGGCGGCACCCACCGGCGCACCGACCTCGACATGGAGGCGCTGGGCTTCGTCAAGGAAATGGCGGGCCATGAGAATGACCCGGTAATGGAGGCGATCAATCCCGAATTCACCGACGGCGCCTATGTCGGCCCGTCGCGCGGCCATCTCTTCCCGCGCTGGGCCCGCTTCATTGGCATGCCGCGCGGCTATGGCTATGGCGCATCGATGGGGGCGTGGATCACCGATTATTTCGCGGGTTGGGCGGGCGAATGGGGGATGATCCGCCATTCGGCCTGCAATTATCGCAGCCCGGCGCTGACCGGTGACATCACCATCACCACCGGCACCATCCTCGACAAGTTCGTGGACGAGGACGGTCGGCACATGGTGCAGGTCGATTGCCGCATGGCCAACCAGGCCGGCGCCGTGCTGGCCACGGCCAAGGCGGAGATCGAACTGCCCAAACGGCCGGCCTGATCCGTCTGGTCAAGCGCGCCGCGCTGTGGGATAGCGCGGCGATGGATTTAGACGATCAGTTTCGCCATTATTTCGGCACCGACGACCTTGCCAGCCTGACGCCTGCGGGCATGGCGGCGGGGATCGAGCGGATGCAGGTCGCCTTCGGGCTGGAGACCGACCGCCCCCGGCGCTTCGCCCTGTGGACGTTGCTCTACATGCTGGGCGCGGCGCCTGATCTGGATGTCGCCTTCGAGGATGAAGCCGATCGCAATGCCGCGCGCGACGTGATGGACATGCTGGACGAATAGGCCGCAGGGGCGATGGAAAAAGGCATAACCCGCGCCGGCAGGAAGGAACGCGCGTCGGCGCGGGGCGCGATATTGGCCGCGACCGAGAGGCTGATGGTCGAGGAGGGCTATGCCGCTGTCACGACCCGGCGCGTGGCCAAGATCGTCGGCGTGACGCCGGCGCTCGTCCATTATCATTTTGCGACGACCGACGACCTGCTGCTGGAACTGTTCCGCAGCCTGTCGGCCCGGTTCAAGGAAGAATTGGCCAGCCGGCTGGATACGCCCGATCCGCTGCGCGCGCTGTGGCAGCTCAATTCCGATCCGGATGGCAGCGCGATCGTGCTGGAGTTCATGGCGCTGTCCAACCATCGCAAGGCGATCCGGCAGGAAATCGCCGCCTTTGTCGAGGAATTGCGCGATATCCAGACGCGGGCGATCGGCGCGGCCGATGGCGCGGGGCTGTCGCCTGTGGGGCTTTCCGTGCTGGCGGCGGGCATGGCCCGGTCGATCGTGATGGAGCAGAGCCTGGGCGTGACGCTGGGCCATGACGAGGCGCTGGCCATGGTGGAGGCGTTGATGCGCCACGCCACCGGCAAGGATGCCGATGAACGAGGCGCCTGACAGGTTAGCCGGCGCGACTATGCGCGCCGGGCAAGTCCTTATTTCTTCACCGGGATCTTGTTGAGATCGGCTTGCACCTTGGCCAGCGCGGCGTCGGTCAGCGTGTCGGCGGCATATTGCTGCACGCCCTTCAGCGTCATCGATCGCGCCATGTCGATCTGCGGATTGGCGGTGAAGCCCGGCAGATTCTTGTCGAGGACGGCCTTGGTCGCAGGATTGTCGAGCAATGTGCCGATGTCGGTGGTCTCGACGCTATAGGCCGGGGCGGGCGCGGCGGCAGGGGCCTGCGCCATGGCGACGTGCGGCGCGACGGCAGTGAGCAACAGGCTGGCGGCGATCAGGACAGTTTTCATCGGCATCCTCTCAAGGCAACAGGTCTTGTCCCGAAGCCCGGCGGCCGTGAGACGGTCTGTATCATAAGCGGGGCCGATCAGGCAGGGAACCGGGGCGCGATCCAACCGCCCCGGCGATGTTTGGCTCAGTAGCTGCCGCCAATCCAGCTGCGCACGACCGCGCCCTGGGCATTCAATTGCAGCAGGTCGGCGCGCAGGCCCGGCGCGATGCGGCCGGTTTCGGCGGCAAGGCCTAGGAAGGTGGCCGGGGCCGCCGATGCCATGGCGATGGCGCGCTCGATCGGGACGTCCAGCATGGCGACGCTGTTGTGGACGGCGGCGATCATGTCGAGATTGGAGCCGGCCAACGTGCCGGCATCATCGGTGCAGGCGCCGTTGCGGACCAGGATATGGCGGCCCTGAAGCATGAACTCATCCGCATCCGACCCGACCGAAGGCATGGCGTCGGTGACGAGCATCAGCGTGCCTTCCGGCTTGCAGCGCAGCGCGATCTTGAGCGCGGTGGCGCTGACATGATGGGCATCGACGATGATGCCGCAGGTCACGCTGTCCTGTTCCAGCGCGGCGCCGACGATGCCGGGCTTGCGCGATCCCAGCGGCGACATGGCATTGTAGAGATGGGTGACGCCGGACAGGCCGGCTTCGACCGCACCGATCATGTCCTCATAGCCGCCATTGCTGTGTCCCGCCGCGACGATCACGCCGCACTCCACCAGCTGGCGCACCATGTCGGGTGACGTCCGCTCGGGCGCCAGCGTGACCAGGGTGCGGCCGCGTTTGAGCGAAGACAGCACTTCCAGCCCCTCGGCATCGAGCGGGCGGATCTTGTCGCCGTCATGAATGCCCTTGCGCTCGATATTGAGATAAGGCCCTTCGATATGGATGCCGAGCACGCCCGGCACGCCGGCCTCGATCGCGGCGTCGACGGCGGCGACCGCCTGGCGGATGACAGCCAGATCATCGCTGATCAGGGTCGGCAGGAAGCCGGTGGTGCCGAAACGACGATGGGCGGCGCCGATCGCGGCGATGCCTTCGACCGTCGGGGCATCATTGAACAGCACGCCGCCGCCGCCATTGACTTGGGTATCGATGAAGCCAGGCACCAGCCGGTCGCCGCCCAGGTCGCGTCGCGCGACATCGGCCGGGATATCGGCGTCGGGCAGGATCGCGGCAATGCGATCGCCCTCGATCAGCAGCGCCTTGCCGGCATGGAAGTGGCCGTCGATCAGGATCGACCCGTTGACCAGAGCGTGACGCATCAGAGGGTCTCCGTCACCTTGGCAAGGTGCGGGGGCTGGTCCGGGTTGAAGCCGCGCCGGACCGACAGCGCATTGACCGCGCGGTAGAAGGCCTGGACCTGCAGCATCGGCTCGATCGTGGGATGGGCGGCGGGCACCGGCAGGTGGATGGCGCCATCCACCGGCTCGCCGGCGATCAGCACCTGGCCGCCGCGTGCGACGACCTCGCGTACCAGTTCATCGACGCTCTCGGCTGTCTCGTCCGCCTGGCGGAAGACCAGCAGCGGGAAATCGGGGCCGACCAGCGCCATCGGGCCATGCTTGACCTCGGCCGCGCTGAACGCTTCGGCGTGGAGACCACTGGTTTCCTTGAATTTGAGCGCAGCTTCCTGCGCGATGCCGAAGCCGATGCCGCGTCCGATGACGTAGAGGCCGCGCGCGGTGGCGAGTTGTTCGACCAGTGGTGTCCAGTCGCAGGCCCAGGCCTGGGCGAGCAGGGCAGGGCCGGCGTCCAGCGCTGCCAGCAATTCCGCATCCTCGCTCCAATGGGCGGCAAGGTTCAGCAGGCTGGCGATCGAGGCGATATAGGATTTGGTGGCGGCGACGCTGCGTTCCGGGCCGGCGTGGAGCGGCAGCAGCGTATCGACCTGGCCGGCAAGCGGTGAGTCGGCGACATTGACCATCGCGACGGTCCTGGCGCCCGCGCTTTTGGCGGCATCGACCGTGGCCAGGATGTCGGGGCTCTTGCCCGACTGCGAGATGGCGATGGCCAGCATGTCGGCGAGCGCCGGGGCCGTGCCATAGACCGAGGCGATCGAGGGTGCGGCCGAGGTGGTCAGCAGGCCCAGGCGGGTTTCGAACAGATATTTGGCGAAGGTCGCCGCATGATCGGAACTGCCGCGGGCGCAGGTGACGATGCCGCGCGGCGGATTTGCGCGCAGGCTGGCGGCCAGCGCCTTGACCGTTTCGGCGTTGGCGGCGAGCTGGCGGGCAATGACGGCGCCGGCTTCTGCAGCCTCGGCGAACATCAGGGTATCTTGCGGATTGAGCATCGTGTCAGGCATCTTTTCGGTCAGGCGCGCATGTCAAGTTCGGCAACAAAGTCATAGGCATCGCCCCTGTACCAGCTTTGCGTCGCTTCGATGACGCGGCCATCGTCCAGGAAACCGCGCCGTTCGATATAGAGGCCGGGCGCCCCGGCCTCGATCCCCAGCAGCTTGGCCTGTTCGGCGTTGAACAGGACGGCGCGCAGGCGCTGGAGGGCGCGGACCGGCCGGTTGCCGGCGGCTTCCAGGGCGGCATAGAGCGAGGCGCCGACGACATCGACACCATCGAGGCCGAAGCCGGGAATGGTCGAATATTCGAGCGCCATCGCGACATCGTCGGCATAGCGAATGCGGTTGAAACGGTAGACGGCCGCGCCGGGGCTGAGGCCCAGCGTCAGCGCGTCGTCGGGCGTGACGGCGCCGATGCTGCGGCCCAGCCACTCGCTGCCCACCGTGCGGCCGCGTGCCGCCATATCCTCGGAAAAGGAGGAGAGCTTGGCGAACTGCTTCTCGACCCGGTTGGCGACGAAGGTGCCGGCGCCCTGCTTGCGCACCAGCAGTCCTTCCTCGACCAGGGAATCCAGCGCCTTGCGCAGGGTGATGCGGGACACCGAGAGTTCCGATGCCAGGTCGCGTTCGGGCGGCAGCGCCTCATTGGGTTTCAGTCGCTGGGTGCGCAGCGCTTCGCGCAGCGCGTCTTCGAGCCGGCGATAGAGCGGGCCACCGCCCAGCGCGTCGAGCGGTCCAATCTGTTCGGCAAGCAGCGGCATCTCGTCTCCACCAGCATCTGTGTTGTCTACACACTAAGACCAATTAAATACCATATGCCAGTGAAAAATTTCAAAGGCCGTCACAATTTTGAAAATATCCCTCTTGACGGCGGTATGACTTCGGCGGATGGTCTGCTTATTGGTATGCAGTTGGTCCGCCCAATTGGTGCCATGCATCAAATATAAATAAGGGGTGAGATATGGGGATTCGGACTTTTCTGGTCGGTACCGCCAGCGCCATTGCGCTGTTTTCGGGTGCCGCGCATGCGCAGGGAAGCGACGCTTCCGCGCCGGACGCCGATGCAAATGCCAGCGATATCGTCGTCACCGGCTATCGTGCCTCGCTCGCCAAGGCGATCGACGTCAAGCGTAACGCCGACGCGATCGTCGACAGCATTTCCGCCGAAGATGTCGGCAAATTCCCCAATACCAATGTCGCTGAAGCGCTGACGCTGGTGCCCGGCGTCACCGTCGACCGCCAGTTTGGCCAGGGCGAAAAAGTGTCGATCCTGGGCACCGATCCGGCGCTCAACCGCACCCTGCTGGACGGCCAGACCGTGGCGTCGGCCGACTGGTTCATCCTCGACTCGCCCGGCCGCACCTTCAACTATGCGCTGCTCGCACCGCAACTGGTCGGCCGGGTCGACGTTTACAAGTCGCCCGAACCGCGCATCGACGAAGGTTCGATCGGCGGCACGGTCAATGTCGTGACCCGCAAGCCGCTGGAGCTGAAGCCCTTCACCATGGCGGGCCAGCTTGGCTATCTCTACAATGATCGCTCGAAGAAGGGCGATATCCAGGGGTCGGCGCTGGTAAGCTGGCATAATGAGGAAGGCACGTTCGGCATCCTCGCCTCGTTCCAGCGCGCCAAGGACCGGCTGCGCCGCGACGGCGTCGAAACCTATGGCACGATGAAGGCCGACCAGTGGGCCGGCGGCAATGCCGACAATCCGGTGGACTCGCGCGACAATGGCTGCGTCGGCGAATGCGCCACCACGCTGAGCAACAATCTCGACGCGATCAGCCCCAACGCCTTTGGCACATCCTATTTCGAACAGGGGCGCGAGCGCCTGACCTATTCGGCCACCGCCCAGTGGAAGCCGGTCGACGAGCTGACCCTGGAAGCGAGCTGGCTCAAGATCGACGCCACCTACAACAACCTCAACCAGTCCATGTATGCCTTCCAGGGCAATACCTGGAACAGCCTGGGCGCGCTGACCGGGATCGAGGTCAATAACGGCATCGTGACCAGCGCGAGCTTCAAGAATGCGCTGTCGGTGCTGGACGTCCAGTATCGCGAGGCGGAGATGAAGTCCGACACCTATCGCGGCAAGGCGAGTTGGGACGGCGGCACCTGGGATCTGACGGTCGAAGGCGGCCTGTCGGACGCGGACGGCGGCACCAAGCGCCAGGTCTTCCTCGAATTCCTGAACTGGGCGGATTACACGGTGAACATTGGCGGCGCCCCCAAGTCGCCCGGCTCGCTGAGCTATGCCACCGACGTTCAGGGCAACCCCAATGCCTTCGTGACCGATCCGGGCTGGAGCGGCAACACTGTCACCAAGCCGACCAGCGACAAGGAGCGTTACGGCCAGGCTGACCTTGGCTTCGATTTCGACGGTGCTTTGAAGCGCATCCAGATCGGCTATAAATATCGCCATCACGAGACCGGCCAGCAATATGCGGGCATCGCGCTCAATGGCCTGGGCGTCGCCGCGGCGCAGTTCGATCCCAAGACGGTCGCGGGCAATTATCTGCGCGGCTTCAGCGGCGTGAACGATCAGATGACCGACCGCTTCATCATCAGCGGCCCGTCGATGGTCGACTATCTGGAAGGCCAGACGCTGCCGACGCCGTCGATCTTCGCGGCGGCCGAATTTACCGCCGGCAACTGGAACATCCAGGAAGATATCAACGCGGTCTATGCTCAGGCCAATTTCGACACCGGCACGCTGCGCGGCAATTTCGGCGTGCGCTATGTGAATACCAAGACCGACAGTGCCGGCTATGTCTGCAACGCTGGCGCGCCCTGCAACAGCGCAGCCGACTGGACCTGGCAGACGACCAAGCGCAGCTATGACAACTGGCTGCCCAGCGCAAATATCGCCTGGACCGCGCAGCAGGATCTGATCCTGCGCTTCTCCGCCGCCAAGGTGATGTCGCGTCCCAACTATGCCGACATGACCAATTATTTCTGGCTGTCGGACACGGTGCTGACCGGCGGTGGCGGCAACCCGAACCTGAAACCCTATACGTCGGGCAATCTCAACGCCTCGGTCGAATGGTATTTCAAGCAGGGCTCGATCCTGTCGGCGGAAGTCTTCTACAAGGATATCAGCAACTATATCCTGCAGAAGACGGCACCCGAGAGCTATTTCAACCAGTCGCAGGGCCGGGTGACGACCTATCAGATCAGCCGTCCCTACAATGCCGGTTCGGCCGAGGTGAAGGGTTTTGCCGTCGCCTATCAGCAGAACCTGCCCTATGGCTTTGGCATATTGGCTAACTACACCTATTCCGACGGTTCGGGTGAAGGCGGCCAGGCGCTGCCCTATAATTCCAAGCATCAGGCCAGCGTCAGCCCCTTCTTCGAAAGCGGTCCGGTCGCGCTGCGCGCCACCTACACCTGGCGGTCGAAATATTTCACCGGCATCGACCGCGGCGACAATATGTTCGTGCGGGACTCCGACAATCTGGACGTGTCGGCGACCTATAATGTCACGCCGCAGATCGGCATCACCCTGTCGGGCATGAACCTGACTGACGCGGAATATTATGCCTATGCCAACACCACGGCGCTGCCGCGCGGCGTCTATCGCTCGGGCCGCAAGTTCCTGGCGACGGTGAACTTCAACTATTGATTGCCTCGCCTGTCAGAAGGCGCATGACTTGAAGACGGCGGGACGGAACGCAACAGCGTCCGCCCGCCGCACGTCCCTTGTCGCGTCCGCGCGGCGCGGCAGGGGCACGCTATTTTCGGGAGCCTGTTTCGTGATCCGTGCCCGCCGCCTGACGCTGCTTGCGTCGCTGATGCTGTCCGGCATCGCCACCGCCCCGGCCATGGCCGAACTGCCCCGCCTGCTGCCGGTGCCGGCGCAGATGCGCGAGGGGCAGGGCGCTTTTCTTATCAGTTCGACCACGCCGATCCGGGTGCCTGTCGGCGATGCCGCTGCCCATAACGGGGCCGAGCGGTTCGCCGATTTGGTCGCCCGCAGCCGGGGCTTTCGTCCCCGGATCGAGACGGGGGGTGATAGCGGCAATGCGATAGTGTTCCGCCGCGCCAAGACCGGCGTAGCGGAATCCTACACCCTCGACGTGACCGGCAAGGGCGTCACGATCGCCGCTGGCGACGAAGCCGGCCTGCTCTATGGCGCGGTGACGCTGTGGCAGGCGATGACGCAGGATCAGGCTGCTGGCCCGGTATCGGTCGCGGCGATGCAGATTGCCGACGCGCCGCGCTTCCAGTGGCGCGGGCTGATGCTCGACAGCGCCCGCCATTTCCAGTCGCCCGCCTATGTTCGCCAGTTGATCGACTGGATGGCGGTCAACAAGCTCAATCGGCTGCATTGGCATCTGGTCGATGATCAGGGCTGGCGCATCGAGATCCCCAAATATCCGCGGCTGACCGAGGTTTCCGCCTGGCGCGTGCCCGCCGGTGCCCCTGGCGCGCCGCCGCTGCCCAAGGTCGGCGGCTTCTACACCCAGGCCGAAATCCGCGAGATCGTCGCCTATGCCGCCGCGCGCGGGGTCATGATCGTGCCGGAGATCGAGATGCCGGGCCATGCGCTGGCGGCGATCCGCGCCTATCCCAAGCTCGGCATGGGCGTGCCGATCCCGCCGGGTACGGAGTCCGACTGGGGCGTCTTCCCCTGGCTATATAATGCCGATGACGCGACCTTTGGCTTTCTGGAGGACGTGCTGACCGATGTGATGGCGCTGTTCCCGTCGCCCTATATCCATATCGGCGGCGACGAAGCGGTGAAGGACCAGTGGAAATCCTCGCCCGCGATGCAGGCGAAGATGAAGGCGCTGGGCATCAGCAGCGAGGATGCGATGCAGGGCTGGTTCATGCACCGCATCGACGATTTCCTGACCAAACATGGCCGCAAGCCGATCGGCTGGGACGAGATATTGGAAGGCGGCGCCTCGCCCCATGCCACCATCACCTCCTGGCGCGGGATCGAGGGCGCGGTGACCGCCGCCAAGTCGGGCCATGACGCGATATTGAGCCCGGCGCCGATCCTCTATTTCGATAATCGCCAGGGCTTTGGGCCGCTGGAGCCGCCGGGGCGTGGCCATCTGTCGGACCTTCACAGCGTCTATGACTTCAATCCGGAGCCCGAGGGGCTGAGCGCTGCCGAGCAGCAGCATATTTTGGGGCTGCAGGGCAATCTCTTCACCGAGCATGTCCGCACCGAGAAACGCGCCCAGTGGCAGCAATTCCCGCGCGGTAGCGCCGTGGCCGAAATCGGATGGTCGCCGGTCGCGAGCCATGATTTTGCCAGCTTCATGGACCGGCTGGTGCCGCAGATGGCACGCATGGGGACGCTGGGCCTCAAGCCCGCGATCAGCGCGCTGACGGTGACGGCAAAGGCCGACTATGCGCCGGGTGACAAGAACACGCGGGTGACGCTGGAAAGCCAGTCGGGCTTCCCGATCCATTATACGCTGGACGGCAGCGTGGTGACGCCGCGCGCACCGGTTTACAAGGACGGTCTCAGCCTGCCGGTCGGCACCCGGCTGCGCGCCGGCACCGCCTGGCGCGGCGGGATGATGCCGGGGGCGATCGACATCGGCCTCGACGCGTCCTTCCTGCGCCGCCGCACCGATGAGCAACTGGCAAGCTGCGCCAACAAGGTGGTGCTCTCGCTGGAGGATGATGCCCCGGCGCAGGGCGAGCGGGCGCATTTCCTGACCGATATCCTTGAGCCCTGCTGGCTCTATGCCGACGCCCCGGTCGGCGGCGCGACCAGGATCGCGATCGATGTCGGCCAGCTGCCGTTCAATTTCCAGATCGGCAAGGATCGCGACGCCATCCATTTCCGCGCCCCGGCGACCCCGGCCGGCGAAGTGGAGGTTCGGGCCGGCGGTTGCGAGGGCGAGCGCATCGCCGTGCTGCCGCTGGCAAGGGCCGTCGGCAATCCGGAAGTCACCCGGCTGGTCGCGCCGATCGCGCCGCGCAGCGGCAAGGAAACATTGTGCATCACCTATACGGCGAAGGATGTTGAGCCCCTATGGGCGATCAAGCAGGTGGAACTGATCCCATGAGCGGGATGATGGCCAGCGTGACGTTGCGCGCGCCCCTGACGGGCTGGCTGGCGCCGATCGAAAGCGTGCCCGATCCGGTCTTTGCCGAGCGGATGATGGGTGAGGGCTTTGCCATCGACCCGATCGAAGGCGAAGTCCGCGCGCCGGCCGACGCGACCGTGCTGACGGTGGCGCCAACCGGCCATTCGGTTTCGCTGCGCCTCGCCAATGGCGCGGAGCTGCTGATCCATGTCGGTCTGGAGACGGTAGCGCTGGGCGGAAGGGGCTTCACGCCCCAAGTGAAGCCGGGCGATGCCGTCGCGGCCGGCGACCTGCTGATCGGCTTCGATCTCGATGCGGTAGCCGAGGGAGCCAAGGCGCTGATCACGCCGGTGGTGCTGGCCGGCGAGGGCTACGCCCTGTCGCTGGAGCCGCTCGACCGGCTGGTTGGCTGGAATGATGGCGTCGCGCGGATCACGGCGCTGGCGCCGGTGGCGGATAAGGGGGACAGCGAAGGCGACAGCCATGAGCGCGCGGTGCGGGTCGATGCGCCCCATGGCATCCATGCCCGCCCGGCCGCTCGGATCGCGGCGCTGCTGCGCACCTTCGTCGCGCCGGTGGCGATCCTGCGGGACGGCAAGAGCGTCAATGCGCGCAGCACCGTCGCACTGCTTGGCCTGGGCGTGCGCTGCGGCGATGAGATCATCGTCCGGGGCGAGGGCAGCGATGCCCGCTCAGCGGTCGAGGCGCTGGTGGCGCTGATCGAGGCCGGGCTGGGCGAGGAGGCGAAGGCCGATCATTCCGTGCCGGCACCGGTCGTACCGCAGCATGGGCCGGTAACAGCCGCACCGGGCTTGGCGATCGGGCAGGTGGTGCAGCTGCGCGTCGCCGATGTCGATGTGCCGCGCGACGGACAGGGCGGGGCGGCCGAACATGCCGCGCTCGCCCGCGCGATGGCGGCGGTCGATGCCGAATTGTCGGCGGGCCACGGCTTGGCGGCCGAGATCGCGGCGGCGCATCGCGCGCTGCTCGCCGACCCGGAACTGGCCGAGGCGGCCGGGCACCAGATCGATGCCGGGCGCAGCGCAGCCTTTGCCTGGCGCCACGCGACCGCCCAGGCGGCCGAGGCGATCCGTGCGACCGGCGATCCGCTGCTGATGGAACGTGTCGCCGACCTGATCGATATCGAGCGACAACTGATCGCCGCCCTGCTCGGCACTGACGCGAGCGCGGTGCCGACGCTGCCCCCTCAAAGCATATTGATCGCCGAGGATCTGCTCCCCTCGCAGTTTCTGGCGCTCGATAGGGACCGTCTGGCCGGAATCTGCACGGCGGCCGGCGGTCCCACTTCCCATGTCGCGATCCTCGCCGCGTCGGCCGGCATCCCGATGCTGGTCGCTGCCGGGCGGGATGTGCTGGGCATTGTCGACGGACGTACGGTCATCCTGGACGCGGACGGCGCACGGATCGATGCCGATCCGGGCGTGAACACATTATCGGAGGTCAGCGAACGGATCGCCGCCGCGCGCGAGCAGCGCAGCCGCGACCGGGCGCAGGCCCATGCCGATTGCCGCATGGCCGACGGCACCCGGATCGAGATTTTCGCCAATCTGGGATCGCAGGCCGATGCCGCCGCCGCCGTGGCGGCCGGGGCAGAGGGCTGCGGCCTGCTGCGCACCGAATTCCTGTTCCTGGAGCGGGAGGAGGCGCCGGACGAGGCCGAACAAAGGGAAATCTATTCCGGTATCGCAACGACATTGGGCGATAGGCCGCTGATCGTGCGCACGCTCGACATTGGCGGCGACAAGCCGGTGCCCTATCTGCCGATGGCGGCCGAGGAAAATCCGGCGCTGGGCCTGCGCGGGGTGCGCTTGAGCCTCGCCCGGCCGGACCTGATGCAGGTGCAGTTGCGCGCGATCCTGCGTGCCGTGCCGGCGGACCAGTGCCGCATCATGCTGCCGATGATCGCCGACCTGTCCGACTATCGGGCGGTCAGGGCGATGCTGAACGCGGAGAAAGCGGCGCTGGGCATCGATGCACCGGTGCCGCTCGGCGTGATGATAGAGACGCCGGCGGCGGCGATGCTGGCCGACATGCTGGCGGCCGAGGCCGATTTCCTGTCGGTCGGCACCAATGACCTGACCCAATATACGCTGGCCGTCGATCGCGGCAATGCGGCGGTGTCGCACCGGATCGATGCGCTGCATCCCGCGGTGCTGCGCCTGATCCGCGAAGTCGGGCGCGGGGCGCAGCGCCATGGCCGCTGGGCCGGCGTCTGTGGCGGCCTTGCCTCCGACCCGCTGGCCGCGCCGATCCTGATCGGCCTTGGCATCACTGAATTGTCGGCCACCCCGGCCGTCATCGCCCGGTTGAAGGCAGTGGTGCGCACGCTCGACATGGGCCGCTGCATCGACCTGGCAGAGCGCGCCTGCGCCGCCGAAAGCGCCGCCGTCGTGCGTGAAATGGCCCAAGGAGTCCTGGCATGAGCTTCCGTCCCGCCACCCTGCTGGCCCGGCTGCAACCGCTTGGCCGGGCGCTGATGCTGCCGATCGCGGTGCTGCCGATCGCCGCGCTGCTGCTGCGCCTTGGCCAGCCCGACATGCTCGCCATTCCCTTCATCGCGGCGGCGGGCGACGCGATCTTTTCCAATCTTGGCCTGCTCTTCGCCGCCGGTGTCGCCGTGGGCCTGGCCCGCGAAAATCATGGCGCGGCGAGCCTCGCCGGGGTGATCGCCTATCTGGTGACGACCGAGGGGGCAAAGGTGCTGCTCGTCCTGCCGCCCGACGTGGCGGAGGCGGCACAGGCTGCCTGGCGCGCCAAGGAAATCGCCAAGGTCTCCGTGCCGGCCGGTATCCTGTCGGGCATCGTCGCGGGCCTGCTCTACAACCGCTTTTCCGACATCAAGCTGCCCGATTATCTGGCCTTCTTCGCGGGACGGCGCTTCGTGCCGATCGTCGCGGGGCTGGCCGGCCTGTTCGGCGCATTGATGTTCGGCGTCGGCTTCCCCTGGATCGAGGCAGGGATCGATCGCCTCAGCCAATGGGTGGTGGCGGCCGGGCCGCTCGGCCTGTTCGTCTATGGCCTGCTCAACCGGCTGCTGCTGATTACCGGGCTGCACCATATCATCAACAATGTCGCCTGGTTCCTGCTCGGCGACTTCCATGGCGCGACCGGCGATATCAAGCGCTTCTTCGCGGGCGATCCGACCGCTGGCGGCTTCATGTCAGGCTTCTTCCCGGTGATGATGTTCGGCCTGCCGGCCGCCTGCCTTGCCATGTATCGCACCGCCTTGCCCGATCGGCGCAAGCGGGTGGGCGGCCTGCTGCTCAGCCTGGCGCTCACTTCCTTCCTTACCGGCGTGACTGAGCCGATCGAGTTCAGCTTCATCTTCCTGGCGCCGATCCTCTATGTCGTCCATGCGGTGCTGACCGGCCTGTCGATGGTGGTCATGGACGCGCTGGGCGTGAAGCTGGGCTTCGGCTTTTCCGCTGGCCTGTTCGACTATCTGATGAATTATGGTCTGGCGACCAAGCCGCTGATGCTGATCCCGGTCGGGCTTGTCTATTTCGCTGTCTATTATGCCACCTTCAGCTGGTGCATCCGCCGCTTCAACCTGAAGACGCCGGGGCGCGAGGATGAACCCGCCGCTGCGGCCGGGGACGTGCCGAGCATGGCCGGTGCGCGTGGGCCGGCGATGGTCGCGGCGCTGGGTGGCAAGGCCAATGTTCGATCGGTCGATGCCTGCACCACCCGGCTGCGGCTGGTGCTGGGCGACAGCGCGACCGTTGACGAGGCGCGGCTGCGGGCGTTGGGCGCGCGGGGCATCGTCCGCCTGCGCGATGGCGGCTTCCAGGTGGTGCTGGGGCCGATAGCCGATCAGGTCGCGGCGGAGATCCGTAGCGCGCTGGCCGGGCATGATCCGGCGCCAATCGCTGGCACGTCCGATCTGGTCGCGCTGCTCAAGCGCGCCGGTGTCCGCGCCGTCGAGCCGCGCGGCATGCGTTTGCTGGTGCGCGTCGATCGCCTCGCTGCCGTGGATGCGGCCGCGTTGCAGGGCGCCGGGGTCAAGGCCTGGGTGCTGCCGGCATCGGCCGATGGCTGGCTGCACCTGATCCTGGGCGACCAGGCGGAGCCGCTGGCGGATGCGTTGCGGGCCGCCTAGCCGAGTGCGATTCGGCGCGTGATGCCGATCGCGTCGAGGAAGCGCTCGTCATGGCTGACGACCAGCAGGGCGCCGTCATAGCCGCGCAGTCCCGCTTCCACAGCCTCGATCGCTTCGAGGTCGAGATGGTTGGTCGGCTCGTCGAGGATCAGCAGCGGCGGCGGCGCGCTGCCCAGCACGCAGGCCAGGCCCGCGCGCAGCATTTGGCCGCCGCTGAGGCTATCGACCCGTTGCAGCGCGGCGTCGCCGCGAAAGCGGAAATGGGCGAGCAGGGCGCGACGGCCATTCTCGTCCAGTTCCGGGTGCAGCCGGGCGAGATTGTCCGCGATCGACAGCGCGGGATCGAGCAGGGCGGCGGTCTGGTCCAGCACGGCGTGGCGCACTGGCCGGTCGATCCGCCCGGCGAGCGGCGGCAATGTGCCGGCCATGGTCGCAAGCAGGCTGGTCTTGCCCGATCCATTGGGGCCGGTGATGGCGATCCGTTCCGGCCCTTCGACCAGCAGGTCGACATGCGCCAGCAAGGGCATGGCGGGATCATGGCCGACGCTGACATCGGTGAGGCGCAGGACGATCCGATCCGGCGCAAGGCCGGTCGAGGGCAGGGTGATGCGGATAGGCTCCAATATCTCGACCCGGCTGCGTGCGGCCTGCGCCTGATCCTCCGCCTCGGCGCGCAGCCGCTCCGCAACATGGCGACCGGCAGCGGAGGACACCTCCGCCTGGTTCTTGCGCGCGCCGATCAGGATGCGGGGCATGTCGCCTCGGGCGCCCTTGCGGGCACCGGCGGCGTCGCGGCGCTGCTGGCGCTCGGTCGCGACCTGGGCCTTGCGCGCGGCCTGCTTCACCTGTCGTTCCGCGATGTCGAGATCATGGGCGGCGGCGGTGAGTTCGATCGCCTTGCGCTCGCGATAATGGGACCAGTTGCCGCCATAGCGCTGCGCGCCGAGGCCGGTAAGTTCGACGATCGCGTCGACCCGCTCCAGCAGCTCGCGATCATGGCTGACGAGGATCAGGCCGGCGCGCCAGCCATCGACCAGCTCGGCGACGGCCGCGCGCCCGGCCCGGTCAAGATTGTTGGTCGGTTCGTCCAGCAGCAGGAAGTCGGGTGCGTCGAGGATCGCGCCGGCAAGCGCGGCGCGGGTGCGCTGGCCGCCCGACAGGGTGCAGAGCCGGGTATCCGGCCCGGCATCGAGCCCGACCCGCTCCAGCGCGGCGTCGATCCGGCTTTCGAGCGTCCAGTCGGCATCGGCCAGCTGTTCGGCGGATGCGTCGCCGCTTTCGGCCAGGCGCAGCAGGGCGATGGCATCGGCCACGCCCCACAGATCGGCGATCCGTTCATCCGCGCCGAACTGCACGGCCTGGCGCAGGCGGGCCAGCCGGCCCTGCACGGTGATGCTGCCGCTGCTGGGGGTAAGATCGCCGGCGATCAGGCGCAACAGGGTCGTCTTGCCGACGCCGTTGCGGCCGACAAGGGCGGTGCGCTCGCTCTGGAAACGAAGGTCTAGACCGGAAAGGACGGACTGGCCGTCAGGCGTGGTCCAGCCGAGATTGGAACAGGATATGGCGGGCATGAGCATGAATTTCCCTGGCAGCGTTGCGGATCGGCATTGCGGTCAGGTTGAAATCCACGGCACGGTCTCTTTTCTTGTGAATTGAGACATCAATCTAGCTGCGATCGCCGCCCTGTTCAAGCGCCGCGCGGCATGGGACAAACATCGGCATCGCGATAAACGGCGAAAAACCGCGCTTTTCTGCGGCTTGGCGGGATGTTCCCGCTCGTCGGTGCGCATGCTGTCGCCGGCCATGGACTTGTGCCGTCGGGCGCTGCTCCGCCATGGCAGGGCGGAACAAAGATTTCCTCGGAGGGGAACCATGAGCATAGCCGTCTTCGACTGTTCGGACATCGACCAATATCTCGGCAAGCCGATGCAGCCTGCGCGGATGCGCGAGCCGATCCACAATAATGACATTCGCCGCTGGGCGCAGGCGATGCATTATCCCAACCTGCTCCATTATGATGCCGATTATGCCGCCGAGGGGCGCTGGGGGCGGTTGGTCGCGCCGCAGAGCTTTGCCGTGACGATGGATGACGGCCATGGCGCCGGGCCGGCCTGCGTCGGCGCTATCCCCAATTCGCATCTGCTGTTCGGCGGCGACGAATGGTGGTTCTATGGCCCGCGTATCCAGGGCGGCGACCTGGTCCATAATGAGCGCATCCCGTTCGACTATACGGTCAAGGATACCAAGTTCGCCGGGCCGACCTGTTTCCAGCGTGGCGACAATAATTATTACAATCAGAATGGCGAGCTGATCGCCAAGCAGCGCTCCACCTCGATCCGCTATCTGGCCGAGGCGGGGCGCGAGAAGACGACCGATGTGGTCGAGGGCACCGAAGATCCGGTGTGGAGCGACGAGGAACTGGCGCAGATCCAGGATCGCAAGTTCGACTGGGTGCAGATGCTGCACGAACTGGGCCATGGTAAGCGCTATTGGGACGATATCCAGATCGGCGCCGCGCTGCCCGAGCGCGTCATCGGCCCGCACAGCATTGCCAGCTTCACCACCGAATGGCGCGCCTATCTGTTCACCATCTGGGGCGGCACGCACCGGCGCACCGACCTCGACATGGAGGCGCTGGGATTCGTCAAGGAAATGGCGGGGCATGAAAATGACCCGGTGATGGAGCGGATCAATCCGGAACTGACCGACGGCGCCTATTTCGGGCCGTCGCGCGGCCATCTCTTCCCGCGCTGGGCCCGCTTCATCGGCATGCCGCGGGCCTATGGCTATGGCGCGTCGATGGGCGCCTGGATCGTCGACTATCTGGCGGGCTGGGCCGGCGAATGGGGCATGGTGACCCATTCGGTCGCTTCCTATCGCGGGCCGGCCTTCACCGGCGACATCACGATCATGACCGGCACGGTGGTCGACAAGTTCGTCGACGATGACGGTCGCGACGTGGTGCAGATCGACTGCCGCATGGTCAATCAACTGGGCACGACCCTGGCGACCGCCAAGGCGGAAGTTGCATTGCCGCGCAAATAAGTGCGGCAATGGCCGCGGCGCGTTTTTGCGGCTCGCGGTGCCAAGATGTTGAAGCAAAAAGGGGATTTTCCTGCGTGCGACGAACGGTGCGTCGCACGCAGCGCCCGCAATGCCGCAACTTCTTCGAATTTCTAAAGATTTTGTTAACCATTTTACTCTAGGTTTTCCTTGGATATCAGGGAGAACAGGGCCATGCGCTCCGACGCAGAAAGCCTTCTGGCCCGGCTGGGGCGCCGGGATTTTCGCTATCGCGAGTTCGCGGACAGTTTCGCGGACATGGAATTATGGCCGATCTTCGAGGCCCTGCTGACCGACCCGCGCGTGGTCGGACGCCCCCTGTCCAAACTGGAAGCGCGCGAGGCGGAAGCCGTGCTGGCGGTCCGCCGCGCCGAGCCGGAGCAACATGCGCCCGCACCCCGCGCCAATGTGACCAGCATGTTCGACGCCTATCAGGACGCGCCGCCATCCGCTGCGCCGCGCGGCAATCTGCGCGATTTCCTGGGCCATCTGTCGAACGATCCCGACAAGCGAGAATATTGATGCCGCTGATCCTCTGTCATTCGCCCAAGGGCGGCGTCGGCACCAGCTTCATCGCGGCGCAACTGGCGATCCATCTGGCGCAGCGCGGGCATGATGTCAGCGCGCTCGACTTCACCTATCAGGATTCTCTCAAGCTTTATTTCGGCCTGACCCCGGCCCAGGGCCTGCCGGAACTGAACGACGGCAGCGCGGACCAAATCGCGGTGTCGGGCGTCGCGCTCTTTTCCGCTTATGGCCTGCGCCGTGACGCGACCTTCCAGGATCTGCTGGGCAAGCCGGATCATTCGCCGTTCGCCGGCAAGAAGATCTTCATTGCCGATGTGGCGGCGGGTGACCGCGAGACCAAGGACATGTTGCTGCCGCATGCCGCCCTGCATGTCTGCCCCCTGCATCCGCGTCCCGGATCGCTCGCAGCCCTGCCCAAGGTCGAGCCGGGCACGGCGACGATCGATCTCGCCAAGACCGGGTTCGTGCTCAACCATCTGGACGACACCCATCGCCTGTCGCGCCACACCCATATCTTCCTGCGCGAACTGTTCGGCAGCAAGCTGCTTGGTACGATCCGCCGCGACGAGGCGGTGAACGAGGCAAGCGCGATGTTCGAGCCGCTGGCCCGCTTCGCGCCGGCCAGCGTGGCGCTCAACGATCTGCGCAGGCTGGTGACGACCGTGGAACAGGCGGCTGGCCTGGTTGAGGCAGTCGAGGAGGCGGCTTCGTGAAGGCCCGGCAGGCGATCCTGAGCAACGGACTGCTGGTGCTGGCCGGGCTGTTCGCCCTGCTGGCGATCACCGTGCCGCTCGATCTGGAAGCGCAGTGGATCTTTGCCGGCATCACCATCGTGGGCGCGACCATATTGGGCCGGTTGCGCAGCCGTCGTGCCCTGCTGGTGCTGGCGATCCTGTCGATGATCGTATCGACCCGCTACATGTTCTGGCGCACCACCGAGACGCTCGAATTCGGCACATTGGCAGAATTTCTGCTGGGGTCGGGCCTGTATCTGGCGGAAGTCTATGCCTGGCTGATCCTGGTGCTGGGCTTCCTGCAGACCGGCTGGCCGCTCGACCGTGAAGTGGTCGAGATCGAGGGCGAACCCGATCAATGGCCCAGCGTCGACGTCTATGTCCCGACCTATAATGAAAGCCTGGAGATCGTCCGCAACACCGTGTTCGCGGCGATGGACATGGACTATCCGGCCGATCGCTTCCGCGTCTTCATCCTGGATGACGGGCGCCGGCCGGAATTTCAGGCGTTTGCGCGCCAGGCCGGCTGCGGTTATCTGACCCGCGGCGACAATCTTCATGCCAAGGCCGGCAACCTCAATGCCGCGATGAAGAAGACCAATGGCGAACTGATCGCCATCTTCGACTGTGACCATGTGCCGACCCGCGCCTTCCTGCAGATGACCGTCGGCTGGTTCCAGCAGGATCCCAAGCTGGCGCTGATGCAGACGCCGCACCATTTCTATTCGCCCGATCCCGCCCAGCGCAATCTGGGCACGGTGCGCGACCTGCCGGGCGAGGGCGACCTGTTCTACGGTGCCGTCCAGTCCGGCAACGATCTTTGGAACGCGACCTTCTTCTGCGGTTCCTGCGCCGTCATCCGCCGTGATGCGTTGGCCCAGACCAACGGCTTTGCCGGTGAGACGGTGACCGAGGACGCGCATACCGCGTTGAAATTGCAGCGCATGGGCTGGAATACCGCCTATATCGGCGCGCGCCTGTCCGCCGGTCTCGCGACCGAGCGGCTGGTGCTGCATATCGGCCAGCGCATCCGCTGGGCGCGCGGCATGACCCAGATCCTGCGGATCGACAATCCGCTGTTCGGGCGCGGCCTCAATTGGCAGCAGCGGCTTTGCTACCTGAATGCGATGCTGCATTTCCAGTTTCCGCTGCCGCGCATCGTCTTCCTGACCAGCCCGCTTGCCTATCTGATCTTTGGCCAGAACATCATCCATGCCTCGGCCTCGCTGATCTTCGCCTATGCGCTGCCGCATCTGGTCTGCTCGATGACCTCGTCGGCCAATACGCAGGGCGGGGATCGCCGACCGTTCTGGGGCGAAATCTACGAGACGATCCTGGCCTTCCACCTCGCGCGCCCGACGGTCATGACCTTCTTCCAGCCGCGCAAGGGCAAGTTCAACGTGACGGACAAGGGCAGCCTGCTAGACCGGACCTATTTCGACCTGTCGACGGTGCGCCCGCACCTGATCTGCATCGGCCTCATCATCTTCGGCATCGGGCTGGCGATCGTGAAGCGGGTCTTCTTCCCGCATCTGTTCAACATCCAGACCGATACGCTGGTGCTGAACGTCGTCTGGGCCGTGTTCAGCCTGATCATCCTGATCGCCGCCGTTTCGGTCGCGCGCGAGACGCGGCAGGCGCGCGAATATATCCGCATCGTCACCGAATTGCCGGTCACCCTCTACATGGCCGATGGCTATGTGATCGACGCGACGACGATCGACATTTCGATGGGAGGCGCGGCGATCGCCGTGCCGCCCGACTTCCCGCTACGCGACCGGCGTGTTGCCTATATGTCGCTGCCGATGGGGGACGAGAAGCTGACGATCCCGGTCGAAATGGTCCGGTTCGATCGGGGCGAGGTCAATCTGCGCTTCCAGGAACTGGACATGATCTCTTCGCGTCACCTGGTCCGCGCGGTGATGGGCCGTGCCGATGCCTGGCAGCCCGCTGCCCCCCGCAAGCCGGTTTCGGCCCTGCACTCTCTCTGGGATATCATCGTGGTCGACTATATGACCCTCAAGCGCCTGTTCCGCCTCAACCGCACGGAGCGCCGCAAGCAGAAGAAGGCCGTTCGCCTGGCCGCCGCGGCGAAAGCCGCCAAGCAGGCTGCGACCGCATTGCTGGGCTTGGCCGCGATCGGGACGCTGGTGATGGCAGGCAGCGGTCACGCCTTCGCGCAGGCGACACAGGCACCTGCCGCGACGCTGGCACCCGCCACCGCGGCGGGCGTGCAGAAGCAGCGGCTCAGCTTCCGCGACCTGCAGGTCAAGATGCCGATCCGCCTGGCCGGCACGCGCGGCGAAATCGGCATTCCCTTCGGCATGCGCCGCAACGAGGTGGTGACCGACAGCAGCCTGACGCTGAACTTCGCCTGGTCGCCGGCCATGCTCGGCGATCTCAGCCAGCTGGTCGTGTTGCTGAACGGCGAGGTGGTCCGCACCATTCGCCTGACCCCGGCGGAATCCGGTGGTCAGAACATCACCATTCCGGTCAATCCGGCGCTGTTCCTGCCCGGCGACAACCAGCTCAACCTGCGCCTGGTCGGCCATTACGCCCGCGATTGCGAGGATCCGTTCCACAGTTCGCTCTGGGCGAATATCAGCAATGTCCGGTCCTGGTTCGACCTCAGCGTCCAGACGCTGCCGATGGCGCCGGATCTGGGCCGTCTGCCCGGTCCCTTCTTCGACCGGCACGACAATCTGCCGTTGCGCCTGCCCTTCGTTTTCGCCGGCACGCCGCGCGCGGGCGAGCTGGAGGCGGCCGCCAGCCTGGCCTCCTGGCTGGGTGCGCAAGCCAGCTATCGCGGCTTTTCGTTCAAGCCGGTCTACAACCAGATCCCGACCGGAAACGCGATCCTGTTCGCGACGCCGGACCGGCCGATCGCCGGCCTGAACCTGTCGATCACCGGGCCGAGCGCCACGGTCATCCGCAATCCGCGCGACACGTTCGGCGAATTGCTGGTGGTGATGGGCCGCAACGCCAGCGAGTTGAAGCTGGCCGCTGCGGCGATCGCCAGCGGTCGCGGCGTGCTGAGCGGCGCGCGGATGAATTTCGATGGGGTTCGCATCCCGACCTATGCGCGCTATGCCGCGCCGCGCTGGCTGCGCACCGACCGCCCGGTCCAGCTGGGCGAGATCATGGATGCCAATGCGCTGCAGGGCATGGGCCTGCCGCCTGGCCCGTTGTCGGCGCGCTTCCGGGTCGCGCCCGATCTCTTCTTCTGGCCGCGCCAGGGCGGTCGCCTGGACCTGCGCTATCGCTATCCGGCGGCCAAATGGCTCGATCGTCGTGCCTCGCGCCTCGATGTCTCGATCAACAACCAGTATCTGCGCACGCTGCCGCTCGCAGGGGCTGGCTGGTGGGACAGCCTGTTCGGGGCGCAGGGCGCATCGTCCAACGATTCCAGCGCCTCGATCGTGCTGCCGCGCTACAATCTGTTCGGCCAGAACGAGCTGATCTTCGACTATAATCTGATCATTGCCGACAAAAAGAAGTGCGAAGGGACGCTGCCCGAGAATGTCCGGGTCAGCGTGCGTCCGAGCAGCAGCATCGACCTCAGCCGCGCCTATCACGCGCTGCACATGCCCGATCTCGCCACCTTTGCCGGCGCCGGCTATCCCTTCACCATTCGTCCCGACCTGTCGGAAACCACGGTGCTCATGGGCGGCCAGCCTTCGGCCGGCGCGGTCGAGGCCTTCCTGGTGCTGATGGGCCGCATGGGCGATTCCACCGGCGCGCCAGTGACGGGGGTCGTCGTCGCCAACGCGGTCGATGGCGAGCGGCTGCAGGGCAGGGACATCATCGTCATTGGTGGCAGCAGCGTCGCGGGTTCCGACCAACTCTTCGCCGGCGCGCCGGTCCGCTATGAAAATGGCCGGTTGCAGGTGACGGAGATGAGCCCGATTCAGCGCATCTTCGCCTTCTTCTCGCCGTTCGATCGATCGGGGGATGGCGAAGCGGACGCGTTCGTCACCTCGTCCAGCGGCTTTGCCGGCATTGTCGGCTTCGAATCCCCGTTCGAGGGTGGTCGCAGCGTCGTGGCCCTGCTGGCGGACGATCCGCGCGCATTGCCCGATCTGGTCGGCGGCATGGCCGATGCCAAGATCAACGCCCAGATCCAGGGCGACCTGGCCGTTACCAGCGGCGACGGGATGAGCAGCTTTGCCGTCGGGCCTGGCTATTGGGTCGGTTACCTGCCCTTCTGGATGAAGGCCGCCTTCTGGCTGAGCCAGCGTCCTTTGCTGATGGCCGCCTGTGGCCTGCTCGCGGCGCTCATCCTTGCCGGGCCGCTCTATCTCTACCTCAGCCGGCAGCAGCGCCGCCGCCTGAGCAAGGAGGACGAGGCATGAGCCGCACCCTCCGTCTGCGTATCACCTGCGCCGCCGTGGCGCTGGCCTGCATGGCGCCGATGCCCACGCTGGCCGATGTGCCGGGCGTCGCGCCGCTGATCCAGCAGGGCCGCTATTGGCAGTCCAAGGGGCGACAGGATCTGGCAAACCAGGCCTATCGCCGGGCGCTGGCGCTCGATCCCAATAATGCCGAAGCGCGCAAGGGACTGGCCGGCCCGCCGCCCAAGGCACAGCCGGCACCGAAACCCACGCCCGCGCCCGCGCCGGCACGGCGCGCCGAAACAACGCCACGCCCGACGCCCACGCCGGCTGCGGCCCCCTCGGCGGCAAATCGGACGCAGGCAGCGCGCCCGAGCGGCAATGCGGGCGGTGGCGCGTCGCGCGCGAGCGGTTTCAAGGCGCTTGACGCCAATGATCTGGATGGCGCCGAGCGCGCATTCGAGCGCGCCGTGGCGGCCAATCGCAATGATGCCGACGCGCTGGGCGGCCTTGGCCTGGTGCGCCTGCGCCAGGGGCGCTTTGGCGAAGCGCGTGACCTGCTCGACCAGGCGTCGCAGCGAGGTTCGGCCGGGCAATGGGCGCAGGCGCTCGCTTCTGCGCGCTTCTTTGGCGGGCTGGCCGATGCGCGCGCGGCGTTGGCGCAGGGCCGGCTTGGCGACGCGCAGGCCGATGCCGAGGCGCTGGTCCGTTCCGGCTATCCGCGGCGCGGCCCGGCGCTCGAATTGCTGGCCGATATCTATGAGCGGCAGGGGCGCTATGCCGATGCGGCAGATCTCTACCGGCAGGCAAATGAAGGGGCCAAGCAGTCCGATGGTCGGCTGGCGAGCCGGGCGGCGCGCGATCGCGCCCGTGCCGCGGCCGCGCGCGGCGATGATGTCACCGCCGAACAGGAATTTCATTCCGGCCTGTTGCTGGACCAGCAGGATCCGTGGATCCGTTATGAGTTTGCCCGTTATCTGATCCAGCGCCAGCGCCTGCCCGAGGCGGAATCGTTGATCAACTCGCTGGGATCGTCGAGCGACCCGGACTGGCTCTATGCGGCGGCGCTGCTCAACGCTGATCGCGGCCGGGCGTCGGCCGCCGATACGCTGATGGCGCGGATTCCCGAAATGCAGCGCACGGAACAGATGCGCAATTTCGCCGTCGGCCTGAAGGTGGACGGTGCGATCGAGCGGGCCAAGGCGATGGCCGCGCAGGGGCGGCAGGCCGATGCGCTGATGGCGCTGCGCCAACTGGCCGCGACCCCCGGCATCGACCCGACCAAGCAGGCTGCGGTGGCCGATGCGATGTTCGAACTGGGTGACCGGGAAGGGGCGGCGCAACTGGCGCAGCAGGCGCTGACTGCCGGCACCATCACCGACCCGGCCGGCTATGAACCGATCGTGCGCGTGCTGGCCAAGACCGGGCGCGATGCCTTTGCCACCAGCGCCGTGCAGCGCGCCGCGCAACTGGCGGGCAATACGCCCGACGGCCAGCGTGTCGTCGCGCGGATGAACGGCATCATGGCGGCGTCGCAGGCCGATCGGCTGCGGCTCGCAGGCCAGAACGCCCAGGCCTTCGACCTGCTGCAGGGCGCGTGGAACGCTGCGCCGGGCAATCAGGAAGTGCTGGCCGCGCTGGCACGGCTTTATCAGTCGGGTGGTATGCCGGCCCAGGCAGCCCAGACCTACCAACTGGTCCTGGCCCAGTCGCCCAATGACAAGGGCGCGCTGATGGGCCTGATCGAGACGGCGGGGGCAGCGGGCGACAAGGATCTGGCACGCGCCACGATCGAGCGCGCCTTGCAGCAATCGCCCAATGATTATCAGATCTACATGGCGGCGGCGCGGATGGAGCAGGCGCGGGGCGACGAGGGCGCCGCGCTGCGCTATCTGAAGCGTGCGAAGGAAGTCTATGCCGCGCAGAGCGGCGCAGGCAATGCCACCGCCAGCAACCCCTTTGCCGCGACGATGCAGGGCAACAACCCGTTCCGCAACCAGTCGGCTGCGGCCGCTCCGGCGGCGGTCAATCCGTTCGCACTGGGATCGGGCGCGCGGCTGGCCGGACAGGCGCCGTCACCAGCAGGCATGGCATTCGCGCCGATGCCGCAGGCTGGCGAAGCCGGCGGCTTCCCACCCGCTGTCGTGGCCCAGTCTGCGCCGATGCCGGGCGGCTATCCGGCGGTTGGCGTGCCGGCGTCTGCGCCGGGCGGATCGATGATGACAAGCGGCGATCCGGTGATGGACCGCATTCAGACCGAGATCCGCACCCTGACCCGCGATAGCGGCCCGCGCGCCGAACTGCGCACCGGCTATCGCGAGCGATCGGGTGAAGCGGGGCTGAGCGAACTCAAGGAACTGACCGGATCGGCCGAAGTCTCCACCAGCCTTGGCAACGGCCGGATCAAGGCCAGGGCGGAAGCCGTGGTGCTGGATGCCGGTCGTCCCAGCCGGTCGGGGCTTGCCCGCTTCGGACGCAATGCGACGCCCGAAGCGCAGGGGATCGTCGATCAGGAAGAGTCCGCGCTGGTGGATGCCGATACCCAGCATGCGTCCGGCGTGGCGCTGTCGGCTGCTTATGAGACGCCGCTGCTGAAGCTGGAGGCTGGCGTCACGCCGCTCGGTTTCGAGGATAGCGACGTGACCTGGCATGCTGCGATCAGCCCGCGCTTCTCGCCCTATGCGACGGCCCGCGCCTGGTTTGAGCGCAAGCCAGTGACCGACAGCGTCCTGTCCTATGCTGGCACACGCGATCCCGTGACCGGGGCGATGTGGGGCCAGGTGATGCGGACCGGTGGTGGCGCGTCCTTCTCTTATGATCAGGATGGGGCGGGGGTCTATGGCGACCTGTCCTATTATAAATATGCTGGGCATGACGTCCGCAAGAACCATGGCTTCCAGGCCAATGTCGGTGGCTATCTGCCCTTCTATCGCGGCGATCGCTCGTCCATCACCGGCGGCGTCAACGTGAACTATCAGGATTTCGACAATAATCAGAACTACTTCACCTATGGCTTCGGCGGCTATTTCAGCCCGCAGAGCTTCTTTAGCATCAGCCTGCCGGTGCGTTATGCCTATGCGTCGGACCTGTTGGAGGTGAAGGCCGGCGTGGCGCCTGGCTATCAGAGCTACAGCCAGGATCAGGTCAACGTCTATCCGACCGATCCGGCGGCACAGGCGGTGCTGGATGGCCTCAAAGCCCAGAACAGCGATGTGCGCTCTTATTATGACAGCCTGAGCAAGACCGGCTTTGCCCTTTCGGCGGACGGCTCGATCTATTATCGTGTCAGCCCCAGCACGCGGGTCGGCGGTGAGATGAGCATCAACACCTTCGGCAGCTATGACGAGTTCAAGTCGCTGATTGGGATCAAACAGTCTCTGGGAGGCAATTGATGATCCGGGAAGCCGTGGAATATCAGCCCGCCGAAACCGATCAGTGGACGATGGACGGGCTGTCGCTGCTGACCGCGATGATTGGCAGCGAGGTGTTCGGCACCGCGACCCGTGGCCAGGCCGACGCCTTTTTTGGCGCAGTCGGTCGGCGCATCGCATCGCTGCTTCAGGTCGCCGACATTTCGGACGGGGATGCGCTGATGGCGCGGATCAACCGGCTGTGGCGGACGTTGGGCTGGGGTGAAGCGCAATTGCGGATGACGAACGATGCAATCATGATCCAGCATGTCGGTTTGCCCGAAACGCTCCAGGGCGATGTCGATGGCCGCTGGGCGGACATGGCGCCGCCGCTGCTGCGTGGCGCCTATGACGCCTGGTTTCGGGCGCTGGGCGGCGGCGCGGACCTGCATACATCCGTGCTGCAATGGCGCGACGGCATCATGGAAATACGCCATGGGCGTTGACCGGCGTGCGTTGCTGGTGGGGATGGGACTGGTTTTCACGGCAGCCTGCGCCAAGGCGCGTCAGCCGCGGGGCAGCAGCGTGACCAATGGCGACTGGGCCCGGTTCAAGGCCGCCTTTCTCGATCCGTCGGGCCGCATCGTCGACAATGGCAATGGCGGTGTCAGCCATAGCGAGGGGCAGGGCTATGGCCTGGGCCTGGCATTGTGGAACGATGACCGCGAAGCGTTCGACGCTATCCTGCGCTGGACCGATAGCAATCTGGTCCGGCCCGACATGGCGCTTTACGCCTGGCGTTATGATCCCCGGCAGCCCAATCCGGTGGCCGACACCAATAATGCGACCGATGGCGACCTGTTCATCGCCTGGGCGCTGGCCGAAGCCGCGAAAAGCTGGGGCGAGGGGCGTTATGCCAGCCGTTCGGCCGAGATCCGCGCTGCCATCCGCCAGCATCTGGTGCTGGAACGCCATGGGCGCAAATTGCTGCTGCCCGGCCTGCAGGGCTTCGTTACGCCGGAGGCGGTGACGCTCAATCCTTCCTATTTCGTCTGGCCCGCGCTCGACGCCTTCCGTCGCCTGGATGGCGAGGCCGCCTGGGGGCGGATCATCAGCGACAGCGAGGCGCTGATGGCGGCGGCGCAATTCGGTCCGCTCAAGTTGCCGACCGATTGGGTGGATGTGATGGGGCATGACATGGTCGTGCCGGCCGTGGGCAAGCCCGCCCGTTTCGGCTTCGACGCGATCCGCGTGCCGCTTTACGCCCAGGCCGGGCGTCGGGCTGCGCTGCTGAAGCCGATCCGGGACTATTGGCAGGGCTATGTGACCCGGCAACAGCCGATCCCGGCCTGGGTCGATGTCCAGTCCGGGGAGGTCGCCCCCTATGCGCTGTCGGCGGGTGGCATGGCGATTGCCGGCAAGATCATGGGCCTGCCGCAACCGGCAGGCCTGTCGACCGACTATTATGCGGCCTCGCTGCAGATGCTGGCCGGCAAGCTCGCCTGATCCGGGCTGAGCCGGCGGCTCAGCCCAATATCCCCGGCAGATCCAGCCCCTTTTCACGGGCACAGTCGCGCGCGATTTCGTACCCCGCATCGGCATGGCGCATCACGCCGGTTGCCGGGTCGTTCCACAGCACCCGTTCCAGCCGCGCGGCCGCTTCCGCTGTGCCATCGGCGACGATCACCATGCCGCTATGCTGGCTATAGCCCATGCCGACGCCGCCGCCATGATGCAGCGACACCCAGGTCGCACCCGATGCGGTGTTGAGCAGTGCATTGAGCAGCGGCCAGTCGCTGACCGCGTCCGATCCATCCATCATCGCTTCGGTCTCGCGATTGGGGGAGGCGACAGAGCCGCTGTCGAGATGGTCGCGGCCGATGACGACGGGGGCCTTCAGTTCGCCCTTCGCCACCATCTCGTTGAAGGCGAGGCCGAGGCGATGGCGATCGCCCAGGCCAACCCAGCAGATGCGCGCGGGCAAGCCCTGGAAGTGGATCTTCTCCCGCGCCATGTCGAGCCAGTTGTGGAGATGGGCGTTGTCGGGCAGCAGTTCCTTCACCTTGGCGTCGGTCTTGTAGATATCCTCCGGATCGCCGGACAGCGCCGCCCAGCGGAACGGGCCGATCCCTCGACAGAAGAGCGGGCGGATATAGGCGGGGACGAAGCCGGGGAAGTCGAAGGCATTGTCCACGCCCTCGTCCTTCGCCATCTGACGGATATTATTGCCATAATCGGTCGTGGGTACGCCCGCCGCCTGGAAATCCAGCATGGCGCGGACATGGACGGCCATGCTGGCCTTGGCCGCCTTGGCCACCGCTTCGGGCTCGCGCTCGCGCCGCTCGAACCACTCGGCAACACTCCAGCCGACGGGCAGATAGCCATTGACCGGGTCATGGGCGCTGGTCTGGTCGGTCAGCAGGTCGGGGCGAATGCCGCGAGCGAACATTTCCGGCAGGATCTCGGCCGCGTTGCCGAGCAGGCCGACCGAGACGGGTTTCTTCTCGGCACAGCTTTTCTCGATGATCGCCATGGCTTCCTCGATCGTCGCGGCCGCGACATCCAGATAGCCGGTGCGCAGGCGCATCTCGATGCGGCTCGGCTGGCATTCGATCGCCAGGCAGGAGGCGCCGGCCATGACGGCGGCGAGCGGCTGGGCGCCGCCCATGCCGCCGAGGCCCGCTGTCAGCAGCCATTTGCCGCTGAGGCTGCCGCCATGATGCTGGCGCCCCATCTCGACGAACGTCTCATAGGTGCCCTGCACGATGCCCTGGGTGCCGATATAGATCCAGGACCCGGCAGTCATCTGGCCGTACATGGCCAGGCCCCGCTTATCGAGTTCGTTGAAATGCTCCCAATTGGCCCAGTGCGGTACCAGATTGGAGTTGGCGATCAGTACGCGCGGCGCATCGCGATGGGTGCGGAACACGCCGACTGGCTTGCCCGACTGGACCAGCAAGGTCTGGTCGTCCTCCAACCGCTTCAGTGTCTCGACGATCCGGTCATAGCTTTCCCAGTCGCGCGCGGCGCGGCCGATGCCGCCATAGACGACCAGTTCCTCGGGCCGCTCCGCGACGTCGGGATGGAGATTGTTCATCAGCATGCGCAGCGGCGCTTCGGTCAGCCAGCTCTTGGCGCTGAGATCGGTGCCGGTGGCGGGCTTGATGATGCGGCTATTGTCGATGCGGGTCATGAACGTTCAGCCTTCCTGGCGGGTGAAGGCGAGGCAGGCCTTCAAGATGGCGGTGAGGGTGGCGGTCAGCGGCGCGGCATGGGCCGGGTCGAGCGGCGGCGGCCAACTGGCTTCGGTGCGCTCGGCCGGTTCTTGGAGATAGCCGCGCATGGCCAGCTCCATCTGGATCGCATGGACGCCCTGTTCGGGCCGGCCATAATGGCGCGTGGTCCAGCCACCACGGAAACGACCGTCGACGATATGGCTCATGCCGCTTGCCGCGCAGAGCCGGGCGACCTCGGCGGTCAGCTCTGGCGAACAGGTCGTTCCGAAATTGGTGCCGATGTTGAACTGCGGCAATGCGCCGTCGAACAGGCGCGGCACGATGCTGCGGATCGAATGGGCGTCATAGACGACGACCCGGTCATGCCGGGCGCGCAGCCGGTCGATCTCCGCCTGCAGCGCAGCATGATAGGGCGTGAACCAGTTGGCCCGCCGTCGGTCGATCTCAGCCGCATCGGGGACGGCGCCGGCATAGAGCGGCGCGCCATCGAAATCGGTGGTCGGGCAGAGTTCGGTCGTCGCCTGTCCCGGATAGAGCGAGGCGCCCGAAGGATCGCGATTGACGTCGATCACGCTGCGCGAAATGGCGGTGCGGATCGTCGTCGCGCCCAGATCGCAAGCGAAGGCGTAAAGCTGGTCCACCCACCAGTCGGCATCCGCGCGCGCGATCCAGGGCGAGCGGAACGCGTTGCCGACATCGGCGAGATCGGTGCCGGTGTGGGGAAAGGCGACGATCAACGCCGCCTCGCCCCGCCGGATGTCGAGCCAGTCGTTCATCCCAGCACCGGCAGGGCGTGACCAGCCGCCGCCGCCAGCGCGCCCGATCGGACGATGCGGTTGGCCGCCTCCATATCGGGATGGAAATGGCGGTCGTCGGTCAGGTGCGGCACCTGATCCCGGACGCAGGCACGCGTCGCTTCCAGTGCCGTGCTGGAAGTGAGCGGGGCGTGAAAGTCCATGCCCTGCACCGCCGCCAGCAATTCGATGCCGATCACCGCGGTCGCATTTTCCGCCATGTCGAGCAGGCGGCGCGCGCCATGGGCGGCCATGGAGACATGATCCTCCTGATTGGCGCTGGTCGGGATCGAATCCACGCTGGCGGGATAGGCGCGCTGCTTGTTCTCCGAGACCAAAGCGGCCGCCGTCACCTGCGGGATCATGAAGCCCGAATTGAGGCCGGGTTTCGGCGTCAGGAAGGCAGGCAGGCCGCTCAGAGCCGGATCGACCAGCATGGCGATGCGCCGCTCGGCGATCGATCCGATCTCGCAGATGGCGAGCGCGATCATGTCGGCGGCAAAGGCGACCGGCTCGGCATGGAAATTGCCGCCTGACAGCGCCTCATCGCTTTCCGGGAAGATCAGCGGATTGTCCGACACGCCATTGGCCTCGATGCCGAGCGTCGTCGCTGCCTGGCGCAGCAGGTCGAGCGCGGCGCCCATCACCTGCGGCTGGCAGCGCAGGCAATAGGGATCCTGCACGCGTTCATCGCCCTTCAGATGGCTCGCGCGGATGGCGCTGCCTGCCATCAGGCCGCGCAGCGCATCGGCGGTCTCGATCTGCCCGGCATGGCGGCGCAGCGCGTGGATGCGTGGATCGAAGGGGGTGTCGGAGCCCTTGGCCGCTTCGGTCGAGAGCGCGCCGGTGACGAGCGCGGACTGGAACAGCGTTTCCGCCTCGAACAGGCCAGCAAGCGCATTGGCGGTCGAGAATTGGGTGCCGTTGAGCAGCGCCAGCCCTTCCTTGGGGCCAAGTTCCAGCGGGGCGAGGCCGGCACGGGCCAGTGCTTCGGCGGCGGGCAGGCGCTCGCCGTCCAGCATGATGTCGCCGACACCAATCATCGCGGCGGCCATGTGCGACAAGGGCGCCAGATCGCCGCTGGCGCCGACGGACCCCTGGGCCGGCACCACCGGGGTCAGCCCCTGGACCAGCATCGCCTCCAGCAGGGCGACCGTCTGCGGCTGAACGCCCGACGCGCCCTGGCCCAGGCTGGCGAGCTTTAGTGCCATCATCAGGCGGATGACCGGCACGGGGGAGGGGGCGCCGGTGCCGGCGGCATGGCTCAGCACGATATTGCGCTGGAGCGTGGCGAGGTCTTCGCCACCGATCCGCACGCTCGCCAGCTTGCCGAAGCCGGTGTTGATGCCATAGACCGGCTCCCCCTTCGCCAGGATGCGCGCCACCGCTGCTGCGCTTTGCGCGATGCGCGGGGCCGACGCGCCATCAAGCCGGGCCGTCGCGCCGCGATAGATGGCGCGCCAGTCGGCCAGCGAAGCTTCGCCGGGGACGAGGATGATAGCGTTCATTGACCACTCCAGATGCGGGCATGGAGCGGGTTATACCCCATGCGATAAACCAGTTCGGCGGGGCGCTCTACGTCCCAGATGGCAAGGTCGCAGCTTTTGCCGACCTCCAGCGTGCCGATGTCGGCGGCAAGGCCGAGCGCGCGGGCCGCGTTGCGGGTCACGCCCGCCAGGCATTCGTCGATGGTCAGGCGAAACAGGGTCGCGCCCATGTTCATCACCAGCAGCAGCGAGGTGAGCGGCGAGGTGCCGGGGTTGCAGTCGGTCGCCAGCGCGATCGGCACGCCGGCACGGCGCAGCCCGTCGATCGGCGGCAGCTTCGTCTCGCGCACGAAATAATAAGCGCCGGGCAGCAAGGTCGCGACCGTGCCGGCACGGGCCATGGCGGCGATGCCGTCTTCGTCCAGATATTCCAGATGATCGGCCGACAGAGCGCCATGGCTGGCGGCGAGCGCGGCGCCATGCAGGTTGGAAAGCTGTTCGGCATGAAGCTTGACCGGCAGACCGAGCGCGCGCGCGGCGGTGAACAGCCGGTCGGTCTGCGCCGGCGAAAAGCCGATCCCCTCGCAAAAGGCGTCGACCGCATCGGCCAGCCCTTCGGCCGCGACCGCGGGCAGCAATTCGTCGCACAGCATCGCGATATAGGCATCGGCATCGCCGGCATATTCGGGCGGCAGGGCGTGGGCGCCCAAGAAGGTGGTGACAATCCGTACCGGCCGTTCGCGGCCAAGCTGGCGCGCGGCGCGCAGCATCCGCAGCTCGGAGGCGGGATCAAGGCCATAGCCGGACTTCACCTCGACCGTGGAGGCGCCTTCCGCGATCAGCGCGTCGAGCCGGGGCAGGGCGCTGGCGACCAGTTCCGCCTCGCTCGCTGCGCGGGTGGCGCGCATGGTCGAGACGATGCCGCCACCGGCACGCGCAATCTCTTCATAAGAGGCGCCGGCCAGGCGCAGCTCGAACTCGGCGGCGCGATCGCCGCCATGGACCAGATGGGTGTGGCAGTCGATCAGGCCCGGCGTGATCCAGCGGCCGGCGCAGTCGATCGTTTCGGTGGGGGCGAAGACAGGGGCATCGGCACGCGGACCGGCATAGATGATGCGGCCATCGCGCGCGGCGATCACGCCGTCCTCGATCGCGCCAATCCCACCGCCCGCCATCGTCGCCAGCCGGGCATTGGTCCATAGCCGATCGCATATCATCGTCATCGCCAGCCTCCCTTCACGGCCTCCCGCCCAGATTGCATGATTCGATATTTAATGTATAGACATTATATCGGTCCGGGAGATTTGCAGTCCATGACGTCCCTGTTTTTCGACCATGTGTTGCTGCCGGAGGGGTGGGCGCGGGAGGTCCGGATGGTGCTGCATGACGGCACGATCGCGTCGATCGAGCAAGGCACCGCCCCGCAGGCCGAGGATATCCGTCACCCTGTCGCGCTGCCGGGCCTGCCCAATCTGCACAGCCATGCCTTCCAGCGGGCGATGGCGGGGTTGACCGAGGTGCGCGGCCCGGCGGGCGACAGTTTCTGGACCTGGCGCGACCTCATGTACCGCTTCGTCGACCGTATGGACCCGGATGATATCGCGGCGATCGCTTCCCGGGTCTATGTCGAGATGCTGGAAAGCGGCTTCACCCGCGTCGGCGAATTTCACTATCTGCATCACGCCGCGGACGGCGCGCCCTATGCCAACCCGGCCGAAACCAGCCTGGCGATCATGGCGGCGGCGGCGGAAAGCGGCATCGGTCTGACGCTGTTACCGGTCTTCTACGCCTGGTCGGGTTTCGGCGCGCAGGCGCCGAGCGCGGGCCAGCGGCGTTTCATCCATGATCTGGACGGCTTCGCCCGATTGCGCGAGGCGGCAATCACGGGAGCACGAAACCTGCCCGATGCCGTGGTCGGCGTCGCACCGCACAGCCTGCGCGCGGTCGCGCCCGACGAACTGGCGCTGCTCGCCCGGATCGCGGGCCATAATCCGGTTCATATCCATATCGCCGAGCAACAGAAGGAAGTGGCCGACTGCATCGCCTGGAGCGGCCAGCGGCCGGTCGAGTGGCTGCTAGATCATGCGCCGGTGAGCAACCGCTGGTGCCTGGTCCATGCGACCCATATGAATGAGGATGAGGCGCGGGCAATGGCGGCCAGCGGCGCGGTAGCCGGCCTCTGTCCGATCACGGAAGCCAATCTGGGCGACGGCCTCTTCCCGGCCGAACCCTTCCTGGATGCCGGCGGCGTCTATGGCGTCGGCAGCGATTCCAATGTCCGCATCGATGCGACCGAGGAATTGCGACTTTTGGAATATGGCCAGCGCCTGGGCCTGCAGCAGCGCAATGTGCTGGCGCGCGAAGCGGGTATGTCGACCGGCGATCGCCTTTATCGTGCGGCAGTGGCCGGCGGCGCGCAGGCGCTGGGCGCCGCGGCCGGATTGCGGGTCGGCGCATCGGCCGATTTCGTCACGCTGGACCTTGATCATTCCTCACTGTCCCATCGCCCGGTCGAGCGTGTGCTGGATGGGTTGATCTTCGGCGCCGGGCGCGAGGCGATCGATACGGTCTGGCGCCGGGGCGTGCAGATGGTAAGCGGCGGGCGGCATCGCGCCCGCGAGACCATCGCCACCCGCTATCGCCGGACGCTGGAGAAACTGACCGCGTGAAACAGCCGCTGCACGAGAAGATCCGCGCCGATTTCGAGGCCCGCATCCTGGCCGGCACGCTGTCGCCGGGCGACCGGCTGCCGACCGAGCAGGAACTGATGCAGGCGCATGGCTGTTCGCGCATGACCGTGAACAAGGCGCTGTCGGCGCTGCAATCGGCTGGCCTGGTCGAGCGGCGCAAGAAGGCGGGCAGCTTCGTCGCCCGGCCGCGCGTCCATTCGATGGTGCTGGATATCCCGGACCTTGCCGTCCAGATCGGCGAACGCGGCCAGCGGCACAGTTATCGCCTGACCCGGCGGCAGGTGCGCGGCCCGATTGCCGGGCGCGACGAGGAAGCGGCGCTGGCCAATGGCGCGCAACTGCTGGAACTGGATGGCATTCATTGCGCCGATGATCGGCCGCTGGCGGCGGAGCATCGCCTGATCGCGACCCGCGCCGTGCCCGCGATCGTCGATGGCGATTTCGACAGCATTTCGCCGGGCACCTGGCTGCTGCAGCATGTGCCCTGGACCGAGGCGGAAAACCGGATTTCGGCCGTGGGGGCGACGCGGGAGGAGGCCGCCCAGCTTGGCATCGCGCCCGGTGCGCCCTGCCTGTGCGTCGAGCGCCATACCTGGCGCGGCGGCGATCCGATCACCTATGTCCGCCAGGTCTTCCTGGCTGACGCCTATGACATGGTGGCCCGCTTCGGCCCGGCGGGCGGTTGACGGGGTAAAGGTAAATCGGCGCTCTTCCCCGCTGCCGACAAGGGCTGTCGGCAACAGGAAAGAGCGCCCGTCGACAGGCTCCGGTCAGGCCTCAAAGGCCGCCTTCTGCCTGTCGTGCGAAGACCTCATGGTAGCGTAGAGGCCTCCGCATTCTCGATCGTCATGATGCCCGGTGGCATGCCGCGCTCGGCCTTCTGCCGGGCGACCATGGCGCGGACTTCAGCGCGCAACGCCTTTGCATCATAGATGATGCCGTCCTTGATCGTGTAATCGACGCCGCCGACCCGATCGACCTTGCCGGTCGCATCATCGAGCCTGATCGATCCGGTGCCGAACAACAGCTTCATGTTGGCCAGCGGGTTGCCCTTGATGACCACGAGGTCCGCCTTGCGGCCGACGCGGATGGTGCCGATCTGGTCCTCATGGCCGAGCAGCCGGGCCCCTTCCTGCGTCGCGGCGTGGATCACCTCCAGCGGGCTGAACCCCGCCTCGCGCAGCAATTCCATCTCCTGGATATAGCCGAAGCCATAGAGATTGTAGATATAGCCGCTATCGCTGCCCACGGTGACGCGGCCGCCACGGTTCTTATAGTCGTTCACGAACCGCATCCAGCGGCGATAATTGTCCTTCCACGCCATTTCATGCTCGGTGGTCCAGTCGAACCAATAGGCGCCATGATTGGTGCGGCTCGGGCGATAATAGTCCCACAGCGCCGGCAGGGTGTAGTCGGCATGCCATTGCGCCCGGCTCATCCGCATGAAGTCCCGGCTGGTGAGATAGGCGGTGAAGGTGGGATCCAGGGTGAAGCCGCGTTCCAGCAGCCTGTCCATCACCTTGTTCCACTGGTCCGACCCCGGTTCGGCCGCCTGCGCCCACAGCCGCCCGGCCTCGCCGAAGCGCATCTGCTCGTCATTGTTGATGAAGTCGGTGGGAAAGGCCTGGATACGCTGGTCGGTAAACATCGCCTCGGGCAGGCCATACCAATGTTCCATGCTTTCGAGGCCCGCGCCCGACGTGCCCAGCACATTGGCATAGGCGACCAGTTGCTGAGCATGGTGCATGGTGCTGTGCAGGCCGAGCTTCTTCGTCTCGTCGAGTGCTGCGTAGAGCACATCCTCCGGCGCGCCGCCGATGAACTTGATGCCGTCGGCGCCGCGCTTCTTCGCCTCCTGGATCACCGCGCGGGCGGTGGCGGCATCGTTCACCGGGCCGCGTATCTGGTGGAACATCGGATAGATGTCGATGCGTGGGGCGACGATCTCGTTGCGGGCGCTGCGCGCCTTGATGTCGGCCAGCCATTCGATCGGATGGCCGCTGCCCAGGTCGCGGACGGAGGTGATGCCATGCGCCATCCAGAGCTTGAGAATATAGTCGGACGGCACTTTCTGCGCGTCGCTCAGCGAATGAAGATGGACATGGGCGTCGACGAAGCCAGGCATGACATAGGCGCCGGCCAGGTCGATCTCATGGTCGCCGGGCGCGGCGCGCAACGCCGGATTGATCGCGCCGGGCGCGCCGATCGACTTGATTTCGGCGATGCGGTCGTTCGACAGGACGATGTCGAACGGCCCCTGCGCCGGGGCGCCGGTGCCGTCGATCATATAGACATGGCGCAGCACCGTGCGCTGGAACGGCCCTACGCCCTGGTTGCGGGCGGGAATGGGATCGGCGGTCTTTGCCGCCGGCGCATTGGATGCTTCGGGCGCCGCGAGCGCGCTGCCGCTCAGGAGCAGCGCCGCCAGGGCGAGAATGGGACGGGACCGGACGGCCATGCGACGCTCTCCTCTATAGCTGTTGTGAGTGGCGGGCCGGAGCGCCACGGCTCCGGCCCGCCCGTCTAACGGGTCAGAACTTCATCCGCGCGCCGACGAAGTAGCGGCGACCCAGCGTGTCATAGAGCGACACGTCGGTATTGGCGTCGCCGACCAGCGTCGTGCCCAGGATCGGCGGCTGGCGATCGAGCAGGTTGTTGACGCCGCCGAAGAAGGAGAAGGTCTCCGTCGCGTCGATCGAGAAGCTGGTGTCGAGATACCAGACCGGGTCCACCGACTTCACCACATTGGTCGCGGTCGGATAGAGCTTCAGGTCGCCGATCATCCGGCCCTGCAGGCGGAAGCTTAAGGGGCCGCTGGCATAGGTGGCGCCCAGGTTCAGCTTGAAGTCCGGGGTGATGAAGCCGCCGGTGCCGACCGAACAGCCCGCGCCATAATAGCCGGCGCAATCCTGCGGGGCGGAGGTGGCGAGCACCTGCGTCGTGCGCTCGAACAGCCAGCTGGCGATCGCCTGCAGCGACAGGCTGGCATCATCGCCCAGCGACAGCGCGCCGGGCAGCGGCACGCGATAATCGACCTGCGCGTCGATACCGTTGACCTTGAGCGAGCCGATATTGTTGCTCGACACGCTGACATAGTCGAGCTGACCATTGCCCAGGCGCGTGATCGCCCGGCAGGTGGCGCTGCCGGCATCCATCATCGTGTAGCAGTCGTTCATCGTCTGCTGCGCGTTGACGGTCATGATCGCGTCGTCGACCTTCACGTTGAAATAATCGACCGTGATGTTGAGGCGCGGGATGAAGGGCGGCGAGATGACGGCGCCGATCGTGTAGGTCTTCGACTTTTCCTCGTGCAGGTTCGGATTGCCGCCGCTGTCCTGGTTGAGGCCCAGCGTCGCCTGGGTGAAGTTGGCGATCTCGCCCGCCGGTACGCCGGTGGCGACGCAGAAATTCTTGAGCGCGTCGCTACGGCTGTCGCCGCCCGAGGTCGGGATGGCGCAGGGATCGGTGCCGCTGGAATAGCCGCGCGTCACCGCCGTATAGAGTTCGGCGATATTGGGCGCGCGGATCGCGCTGTTATAGGCGCCACGGATGCGGATCCAGCTGACCGGGGCATATTCGCCGCCCAGCTTCCAGGTGAAGACCTTGCCGACCGAGCTGTAATCCGAATAGCGGGCCGCACCCTCGATCGCGAGCGTGTCGAAGAAGGGCATGTCGGCCAGGATCGGGATGCGCAGTTCGCCGAACAGTTCCTTGACGTCATAGGCACCGGCCAGCGCCTTTTGCGACACCGCGCCATATTCATTGGCCAGGTCGAGCGGGCTGGGGCTGAACGTATATTTGTCCTTGCGATATTCGGCGCCCAGCGCGACCGAGACAGGGCCGGCCGGCAGTTCGAACAGGGTGCCGGCGATGCTGGCGCCCGCGACCTGGCGGGTGAAGATGTCATGGCTTTCGCGGACCGGGGTCAGGAAGGCGCCGGCTTCCTGGCTGATCGAATTGAGGCCCAGGATCGACACGGGGACGCAGCCTAGCGACTGGTTGCGGCAGACGACATTGCCCGAGGAATCGATGACCGCGTCCAGACCCATCGACAGGCGGGTTTGCGAGATCAGACCCTCGTTGCGGGTGTCGGTGCGGTTGCGCATATATTGGTAGAAGGCGTCCCACTTCCAGTCGCTACCCAGCAGCGACACATCGCCGCGCAGGCCGGTGGTGATCTGGTAGGATTGCCGTTCATAGCGATAGTTGCGCGTGCCCAGTTCGTCGGCGCGGCGGCCGCCGCCGACGATTTCCGCCGTGCCGTCGCCATTGGTGTCGAAGATGGCGGCATTGTTGGTGAAGAACTGGCGCAGGCTTTCGGGCAGCACCGGATTGCTGGCATAGTTGGGGATCAGCAACGTCGATGACGCGGCGCCGGGCGTCAGCGGGGTGAAGCTGTCGGGCGCCAGGATCATGTCATTCTTGGCGTTGACGAAATAAGCCTCGGCATAGGCGGTGATCTTGTCGGCCACCTCATAATGGGCGTTGGCGGCGACGTTGAAGCGATCGAGCGGGCGCTGCAGCAGATTATAGGGCGCGTAGTTGTAGGTATCTTCCGGCTGGCAATAGGGCAGGACGGTGCCATTCTCGCCAAAACGAATGCCGGTGACGGACGTGCAGCTGCCACCGGGGGTCAGGTTGACGCCGGTCAGGGCGGCGCGCTGCGCCGCGCTCAGCGGCACGCGGGTGCCGGGGATGCTGCCCGAACCCGAATAGACCAGCTGGCCATTGACTTCGCCGAGCGGCGTGCGGCTGAAACCACGATCATTCTGGGTGATCGACGACTGGCGCGTCCAGCTGCCCGACAGGGTGATATTGCCCCGGCCATCGGCGGTGCTGGTGCCGAACGTCAGGTCGAGCTTCTTCGATTCGGCGTCGCCGCGGTCGCTGATACCATATTGGGCGCTGGCTTCGACGCCCTCGAACTTGTCGTCGAGGATGAAGTTGACCGCGCCGGCGATCGCATCGGAGCCATAGACGGCCGACGCGCCGCCGGTGATGATCTCGACCCGCTTGATCAGGGCATCGGGAATGGAGGCAAGGTCGACATTGCCGTTGGAATCGGCGGGGATGAAGCGGCGGCCATTGACCAGCACCAGCGTGCGGGTGTTGCCCAGGCCGCGCAGATTGGCGGTCAGCACGCCCGACCCGCCGCCATTATTGACGGTGGAGGTGTTGCCCGACGCCAGCTGCGGCATCTCGTTCAGGGTCTTTTCCAGCGTGACGTTGCCCGACAGCTTCACATCCTCGCTGCCCATGACCGAAATCGGGCTGGGCGCGGTCAGATCGGTGCGGACCAGGCGCGAGCCGGTAACGACGATATCGGTGGAGGGCTGGGCCGCCTCCTGGGCCTGGGCGGTGGAACCCAAGCCGCCGCCGGCCAGGATGGTCGACAGCAACAGCAAGGCATTGCGGCGGCCGTACAGGCCCGCCGGTCGGATCGTCATCATTGGTCTATCCCCTTGTAATCGCTAGGATTCAATTCATTCGACACAGATTATGATTTTGCATGCGCAGCAATGTGGGATGCTGCGCCGATGTCGGCTCCTGCGTACCGGACCGCCTGACGGTCCCCCGGACGGGTTTTCAGCTCCTCTCTCTGTCTTTGCGGCTCTTTGACCGCTTCAATGTATATTGAATATCGTATACTTTAATCATGCTGAGGCTGCAGGAGGCTGTCAAGATTGCAGTTAAATGTCAGTCTGCAGTCGCCGGCGAAAAGCGTCGAACGGGGAGTTAGTGATATGAAAATAAATAGAAAAATTGTTCGTGCCCTGCTGCTGTCTGGGGCGGCTCTGGGGCTGTTCCGGCCCGATATTGTTGCAGCTGAAACAATATGGATACGCGACGTAACCGTCATCGACGGCACCGGGGCCGCAGCAAAGGCGGGGCAGGACGTGCTCGTTGCGGATGGGCGCATCGCAGCGATCAGCGCAAAGCTGAAGGCGCCGGCCTCGGCCCGGCAGGTCGACGGCCGCGGGCGCTATCTGCTGCCCGGCTTCATCGACTCCAATGTTCATGCGACCGTCTATGGCAACCCGGCGCGCCGCGACACCTCATCGCGCTATGCCGACCGGAACGAGGAACTGGCGCTCGAATTTGCCCAGCGCCAGCTACGCGCGGGCGTCACCACCATGCGTGACAGCTATGGCGTGCTGCCGCCGCTGCTGGCGGTGCGCGACCGGATCGCCAGCGGCCAGGCGATCGGCGCGCGCATGCTGGTGGCGGGCAACATATTGGGTTGGGGTGGGCCATTTTCGCTGACCTATTCGCTGACCGGCGATCGCGACCTGACCCTGTTCCAGGAACAGTGGAACGACCTGCTGGCCCAGGGCATGGGCGAGGAATTGATGGACATGACGCCGGAACAATTGCGCGCCGCCGTCAGCGCCTATCTCGATCGGGGCGTCGATTTCCTCAAATATGGCGGCACCAGCCATTTCATGATGCCCTCGCTGATCGGCTTTTCGCCGCGCCAGCAGGCGGTGATCGTGGCGGAGGCGCACAAGCGCGGCAAGATGGCCGAAACCCATGCCACCAGTTCGGAAGGGCTGCGCCTGGCGGTCGAGGCGGGGATCGACCTGATCCAGCATCCCGAGATATTGAGCCGCGACTATCCCGACGATCTGATCGCGCTGATCCTGTCAAAGGGGACGCTGTGCGCGATGCGGTCCAACATGGTCACCGGCGCGGTGCGACAGAAGCAGATTGCCAGGCGCGCCAAGGCGGTGGCGGACATTGCGCAAATGCCGCCGGCGCTGACCAGCACCGAACTGCGTCGCCGGGCAGCGATGCGTGGCGACGATGCGGAGATCGAGCGGCGCAATGCCGAGCGGCTGGTCGCGGCCGGATGTCCCGTCACGATCGCGACTGACAATTATCTGGGCGATGCGCCCGAGTTTCGCCGCAGCCCCAAATCGCCGGAGCAGGAGCCGGGCGAGGGGAGCCTGCTGGCGATCGAGGGGCTGGTGGAACTGGGCATGACGCCGATGCAGGCGATCGTCGCGGCAACCCGCAACGGCGCGCGGGCGGCGGGCCGGCTCCAGGATCTGGGCACGGTGGAGCCGGGCAAGATCGCCGACCTGCTATTGCTCGATGCCGATCCGCTAGCCGACATCCATAATATCCGCCGCCTCGGCCGGCTGTTAGTTGCGGGGCAGGAGGTCGATCTTCAGGCCCTGCCGCAGACGCACCTGTTCGTGGTGGATCAGCCAATGCCCTGAGGGCGTTGCCTGCCGTCTGCAAGCGGGCAAAGCCGGATGTCCATTCCTCCCCTGCAAGGGGAGGGGGACCGGCGAAGCCGGTGGAGGGGTGTTCCGCTATCGAACGGGTGACGCCCCTCGGTCAGGACGGGTGCGGGGGGATAGGAAGACCATCCCCGCGCGCCCGTCCTGCCGCCTATTCCGCCGCGCTGTCGTAGAAGGCCAGCAGGTCGCGGCGCAGGCCCTTCATGGACTCCGGGTGGATGTAGATCATGTGCCCGGATTCATAATAGCGATAGCTGATATTGGCCTGCAGCGCCTTGTCGAGCTGCATATGCTTTAGGTCATATTCGGCGCCGGCAAAGGGCGTCGCCATGTCATAATAGCCGTTGAGCGACAGCACTTTCAGGTGGCTGTTGGTGCGCATCGCGCGGGCCAGGTCCAGCGCGGTGTCCGCCGCCGGCATCGGCCGGCCGCCGCCGCCCGGTGCGCGATGGCGCTGGTCCCAGGCCGGGCTGATCTCCTTGTAGAAATTCGGGCGGTAGCTGAGCGGCGTCTTATAGCCCAGCGTGCCGAACAGATAGGAATTGAGCGCCGCGATATAGGCGCCGCTGATCGAGGTGTCGGCCGCGTCAAATTCGGGGTCGGCGGCGCTGTCGTCGACATCGATGCCGACGAAGCGGGAATCGAGCCGTCCGACGGTGCGGCTGCTGTCGCGCATCAGCTCCTTGCGGAACCGGCCGAGGTCGACGCGCAGCTTGTTCTGCAGGATGAAGCCCTTGGACAGGCCGGTATAGGCGGCCAGCTGGGTCGCGATCGCATCGCGCTCGCCATCGGGCAGGTCGTCGCCCTTGGCCAGCGCGGACAGATAGGGCCCCAGGGCAAAGGCGCGCACCTCGCTCAGGAACGGCTCCAGCGTCGCCGGCCGGTTGGGCAGGCGGTTATGATACCAGGCGGTCGCGGCATAGCTGGGCAGATAGGTGACGTTGATCTGGTCATAGCCCGGATTGCGGATGCCATAGTTCAGGATCGACGACAGCAGCACCACGCCGTTCATCTGCACGCCGCGTTCCTGCAGCGTGTTGACCAGGCCCGCCGCGCGCAGCGTGCCATAGCTTTCGCCGAGCAGGAATTTGGGCGCGTTCCAGCGATTGTTGATCGTCAGATAGCGCTGGATGGCGCTGGCAAAGGCATCGATGTCCGGATCGACGCCCCAGAAATCCTTGCCCTGTGCCTTGCCGAGCGGGCGCGACAGGCCGGTGCCGATCGCGTCGATGAAGACCAGGTCGCTGCGGTCGATCAGGCTGTCGGGATTGGGGCCGATGGCGAAGGGTGCGGGGCGGGCGGTATCGGGCGTGGGCGTATCCACCCGGACGGGGCCAAAGGAGCCGACGTGCAGCCACATGGTCGACGAACCCGGACCGCCGTTGAACAGGAAGGTGACGGGGCGTTCCTTCGCGCCCTTGGCCCGATCGGCGACATAGGCGGTGTAGAACATGCTCGCGATCGGCTCGCCGGCATCGTTGCGGATCGTCAGCGTGCCGGGCGTGGCGGTGTATTGGATCAGCTTGCCGGCGACCGTCACCGACGCGCGGCTGGGCATCGCCTGTTCCTCGACCGGGGCGACGGCGCTATCGTCTTTCTTGGCCTCTTCCTTCTCCGCCGGGGCAGGCTTGTCGGCGGCGATCGACGGCGCAGCCAGTGCCGTCAGCAGCAGGGGAAGGGCGGAATATGCGATGTTTTTCGGGATCATGACTCTGCCTGTTGCCTAAATTTGCGGCGAACCGTACATCGTATACCAAATCTGTCAAATGCGGATATGCATCATCTTCGTAAAGTTCCAAGGGAGGACCAGAACATGAAGAACCGATGGCCCCGGCTCGCCGCCGCAGCCGCACTGTTGCTCGCCACGCCGGCATTGGCGCAGGGCTTCGATACCGCGCAGGTCAAGCAGGGCGACCATGTCATCCGCGATTTCGCCTTTCGTTCAGGCGAGAAGTTACCGGAACTGCGGATGCATTATCGCACCATCGGCACGCCGCATCGCGACGCCAAGGGGCGGATCGACAATGCGGTGATGATCCTGCACGGCACCGGCGGATCCGGCGCGCAATTCCTGCAGCCGCAATTTGCCGACGAACTTTATGGCCCCGGCCAGCCGCTCGACGTGCGCCGCTATTTCATCATCCTGCCCGACAATATCGGCCATGGCGATTCCTCCAAGCCCAGCGACGGTCTGCGCATGGCCTTCCCGCACTATGATTATGACGACATGGTCGAGGCGCAGCGCCGCATGCTGGTTGATGGGCTGAAGGTCGATCATCTGCGGCTGACCTTCGGCACCTCGATGGGCTGCATGCACATCTTCGTCTGGGGCGAAAAGCATCCCGGCTTTGCCAGTGCGCTGATGCCGATGGCGTGCCAGGCGGCGCCGATCGCCGGGCGCAACCGGATGTGGCGCAAGGCGGCGATGGACGGCATCCGCGCCGATCCCGCCTGGCAGGACGGCAATTACAAGGCGCAGCCGCTGCTCGGCCTGCGCACGGCATCCAGCCTGTCGCAGATTGCGGGTGCCGCTGCCTGGTACATGCAGGTGCAATTCCCCACGCGCGACGCGGTCGACACCTATTGGAAGGAGCGGTTCGATCGCGACATCGCCAGCCGCGACGCCAATGATTATCTCTATCAGCTGGATTCGTCGCGCGATTATGATCCGTCCGCCGATCTGGAGAAGATCAGCGCGCCGATGACCTGGATCAATTCCTCCGACGACTTCATCAATCCGCCGGAAATGGGCATGGCCGAAACGGCAGCCAAACGGCTGAAGACCACCCGTTACAAGCTGATCCCCTATTCGCCCGAGACGCGGGGGCATAGCACCCACACTTGGGCGAAATTCTGGAAGGATGAACTGGTCGCGCTGCTGGCGCGGAGTAACTGACCTCTTATCGGCCGCCTTGTTGCATGAGGCGGCCGATACGCGGCGATACGATCAGGATGATGAGGCCGATCAGCATGGCAAGGCCGCCGATCCGGCCATAGGCGGCGAGCACCGTGCCGGCCTGGTCTGCCCCTGCCGATGCGCCGATGGCGGCGGCGATCACGCCCGACATGAAATTGCCGCCCGCCGTCGCCAAGAACCAGGTGCCCATCATCAGCCCCAGCATATGGGGCGGCGACAGGCGCGACATCGCTGCCAGTCCGACCGGCGACAGGCACAGCTCGCCCATGGTGTGGAGCAGGTAGAGCAGCAGGATGAAGAGCATCGGCATCTTCGCCCCCGGCAGCATCATGCCAGCGCCGACCAGCAGCAGGAAACCGGCCCCGACCTGGATGATGGCCAGACCGAACTTGGCGGGGGTGGATGGCTCCAGCCCGCGCCGGCCGAGCTTCAGCCATAGCCAGGCGAAGAAGGGCGCGAGCAGGAAGATGGAGAAGGGGCCGACCGCCTGGAACAGCGAGGCCGGCACCGTGATGCCGAATACCGTGCGGTCGACATGCCGGTCGATGAACAGGTTGAGCGAGGAGCCGATCTGTTCGAACAGACCCCAGAAGACCGGCTGCACCACCAGCAGGAAGATCGCCACCAGCAACCGCCCGCGCGCTGCGGGATCGAGCTTCAGGCAGGCATAGGCGACCAGACCGATGCCCATGGCAAAGCCGCTGGCGCTCAGCAGATAGCCGACCGTCGCGGGGCTGGCGAGCAGGGCGAGCATCGCCGCGGTGAAGGGCAGGGCGCTGGCGTAAAGCCAATATTCGCGCCGGATGCCGAACAGCGGGCTTGCCAGCCAGGCCGGATCGGGCGCTTCGCCCTGGCCCTGCAACAATGGCCTGCCCATGACGAAGACGATGATGCCCAGGATCATGCCCAGCGCCGCCGCGCCAAAGCCCCAGGACCAGCCGATCGTTTCGCCCAGCAGGCCGCAGACGAGCGGGCCGAGTGCGCCGCCGAGGTTAATGCCCATGTAGAAGATGGTGTAGGCCGGATCGCGCCGTATGTCGTCGCGGGGATAGAGCTGGCCGACCAGCACCGAGACATTGGCCTTGAGGAAGCCGGTGCCGACCACGATCACCGCCATGCCGGCGAGGAAGATGCGGGTCGCGCTCCCACGGTCGCCGCCCAGCGCATCGAGGCCGAGCAGGACATGGCCGCAGGCGATGACGATGCCGCCGAACAGCACCGCCTTGCGCGCGCCGAGGTAGCGATCGGCGAGCCAGCCGCCGACCAGCGGGCTGACGAACACCAGCGCGATATAGGCGCCATAGAGCATGCCCGCGCGCTCGTCGGAGAAGAGGAACTGCTTGGTCAGGTAGAAGATCAGCAGCGCCCGCATGCCGTAGAAGGAGAAGCGCTCCCACAATTCGGTGAAGAAGAGGATGAACAGGCCGCGCGGATGGCCGAGGAAGGTCGTCGTGGCGTGATGATCGGCTGGGGGCATGGCGCTCATTGGCAATAGGCAGGGTGGGTCGCGTCCGGTTCGAACGCGGACACATGGTTGAGGGCGATCACCCAGCGGCCCTCGACCTTGCGCATCAGTCGCGTGTTGATGCCGGACTGGCCGGGTTTGGCGGCAAGGTGGAAACGGCTGATCAGCTGGGCCGCATCGGGCGCCAGCATCTCGATCCTGATGTCGCAGAAATGGAGCGTGCCGCGCGTTTCGGGCGAGGCGCCATAGTCGCGGACATAATGGTCGAGCGTCCCCTGCCAGTCGCGCTGGAATTGGCCGCGCGACACGAAGGTGACGCCGGGGTTGAGAAAGCCCGCCATATAGCCGCGAAAATCACCTCGGTTCCAGGCGGCTTCCATGTCGGCGATCACCTGGCGGATCGCCGCCTTCTCGGTCTCCGCCGAAGGGGGGATCGGCGCGGCGCCCATGCAGAGCGCCGCGCCGATCAGGGGGAGGAGAATGCGCTTAACGCGCCGCACCGGAAGCCCCGGCTGCGGCCTTGGCCTTTTCCGCCTGGATGAAGCGGTCAAGCTCCGCCTCCATCACCGGCAGCGGCACCGACCCCATGGTCAGCAGCGTGTCGTGGAACGGGCGCTGGTCGAACTTGTCGCCCAGTTCCGCCTCGGCCTTGGCGCGCATCTTGCGGATCGACAATTCGCCCAGCTTGTAGGCCAGCGCCTGCGCCGGCCAGGCGATATAGCGATCGACCTCGTTGGTGATGTCGAGCTTCGCGAGTGCGGTGTGGCTGGCCATATAGTCGATCGCCTGCTGCCGCGTCCAACCCATGGAGTGCATGCCGGTATCGATCACCAGCCGCACCGCGCGCCACATCTCGAATGTCTCGCGGCCGAATTCCTCATAGGGCGTCTCATACATGCCCAGCTTCGTGCCCAGCCATTCGGTATAGAGGCCCCAGCCCTCGCCATAGCCCGAGAAATAGGTCTGGCCGCGGAAGGCCGGGCGGTTGGGGGCTTCCAGCGCATAAGCAGCCTGGAAGCTGTGGCCCGGATTGCATTCGTGCAGCGTCAGCGCGGTCAGATTGTAGAGCGGCCGCGAGGGCAGGTCATAGGTGTTCATCAGGCAGGATTCGAGCCCGCCCCGACCCGAGGTATAGATGGGCGCGATCTCGTCCGGCACCGGCAGGATGGTGAAGCGATAGCGCGGCAGGTTGTTGAACGTGTCCTTCAGCTTGCCGTCCATCTTCTTGGTGACATAGGCGGAATAGGAGAGCAGCTCGCGCGGGGTCTTGGCATAGAATTGCGGGTCGGTGCGCATGAATTCCAGGAACTCGGCGAAGCTCCCCTGGAACTTAGCGTCCGCCATCGTCTTCTTCATGTCCGCGTCGATGCGCGCGACTTCCTTGAGGCCGATCTCGTGGATCTGCTGCGGCTTCAGGTCCAGCGTCGTATATTCGCGAATCTGATCCTGATAGAAGGCCGTGCCGTCGGGCAGCGAATAGGCGTCGATCGTCTTGCGCGCCTTGGGCATATATTCGCCGCGCATGAAGGTCAGCAGCTTCTGGTAGCTGGGGGCGATGGCGTCGCGGATCAGTGCCTGGGCCTGCGCCTGCATCGCCTGGCGCTGGTCGGCCGGGATGGTGTCCGGCATTGCGGCGAACGCCTTGTAGAAGGGATTGTCGGTGCCGGCGGCCAGGAACGGCTCGATCGTCTTGTCACGCCCCTCGATCGACACCCGCGGCACGGTATAGCCGCGCTTCAGGCCCGCCTGCATGTTCGCGATCTGCTCGTCGAAATAGCGCGGGATATCCTTCATCCGGCCGAGATAGCGGCGATAATTGTCGGCGCTGGAAAAGGGTGTGCGCGGGTTGAGGCCGGTCCAGAAGAAGGTGTCGCTGTTGAACGGCGCCTCATAGGTCTTGTACTTGATTTTGGTCGCATTCTCCCAGACCGAGGTCTTGAACACCGCCTTGTTGATATACTCCTCATGCGACAGCTGCGCGTCGGGGATCTGATCGAGCTGTTTAAGGATATCGCTCCAATAGGTATAGCGGCGCTGCTGGGTGGCGGCCGTCACGCTGGGCAGATGATCGTCGGCGCCGCCTTCGGTCCGGCCGCTGCCGGGCAGGCGGGCGAATTCCTTCTGGCGCCAGCTCCATTCGGCGTCATACAGCGCCTTGAGCTTCAGGTCGGCGGCGGTCGGTTGTGCGGCCGGTGCGTTGGCGGCCGGCGCCGTCTGGGCGAGGACAACCGGGGCCGTGCCGGCGAGCCAGGCGATGGCGAGCAAGGATGCGGCATGGGGCATTTTCATGAATGTCTCTCTTCCCTGTTCGGCGAAGCGATCCGGCGCCCCGCTCCTATCAATAATGTATACGATATACCTTGATTAAGGCGGGTCAAGTGCGTGTTTCGCCCGCGGGCGTGAAAATGCGCGCGCCGAACATCGGCCCGGCCCGCGTCATGCCGGGGGCCGGCTGGACGCGGATGACCACCGTGCTCTTGCCGCGCGTCAGTGCTTCGGGAATGGCGTAGGTGACGTCGAAAAATTCGCCCGGCCGGTCGGCATCCAGCTTCTGCGTCGCGATTTTCTGGCCATCGACCAATATGTCGAACAGCCGGTTGCGCTCCTCGCCCCAATAGGTGGCCTGCAGGATCAGCGGACCGGGCTTTACCTTCATGCGGAACTGGAAATGGCCGTCGGTGCGCGCATCGCGCCCATGCCGTCCGCGATAGGTTGTGGTGTAGGAGAGTTTGGCCTCCAGCCCATGATCGCGCTCGGGCCGCATCTCGCCCAGATGCATGACATCGACGGAGCGCCGCTCCAGATCACGGAGGCGGGCCTGCTCGACGGCAAAGGCCTGCTGCTCGACGCCCCATTCCTGCTGGGTGAAGCGCTTGAAATAGACGGCGGTGCGGCGGTCGCGCTGCTGGAAGAAGGGCGCGAAGCTGAGGTCGGCGGGCTTGCCGATGCCGGCGGTGCGATAGGCGGGTACGGCGGCAAGGATGGCGGCAAAGCCCTGTGTCACATCAGCGGCGACCAGCGCCGGGGCGGGACCGTCAAAGGGCTGGTCGGCCGCGCCCAGATCGGCCGCCAGCACGACCGGGCCGTGCAGCAGCGCGATGGTGCGGGGATCATCCGATGTTGCTTCGACCCGCAATGCCATCGGCAGGTCCAGCGTCACCTGATCGCCGGCCTTCCACTTGCGATCGATCAGGGCATAGCCATCGGCGATGCGCGGGGCGGGCAGGGGCGTGCCGTTGACGGCGATACGCGCGCCCTGGCACCATCCGGGGATGCGCAGCGCCAGGGTGAAGCGGCCGGCCCGCGCCAGTTTCGGGATCGACATCGCGATGTGCCCGTCGAACGGATAGCCGGTCTCGATCCGCAGCTTCGCGCCCCGCGCCGCCCAGTCGGCTTCGCTGGGGATATAGAGATTGGCGATCAGCATGTCGGCCGGCCGGTCGGCATCTTCCCACCAGATGGATTCGCCATGCTTGGCATGGCTTTCCATGCCGCTGCCGACGCAGCACCAGAAATCGTCGAACGGTTCGGACCAGACGCGGTGCGCCCCCGACATCAGCGGCACCATATAGGCGAACATGCCGGTCGCCGGGTTCTGGTGCGCCAGGATATGGTTGATATGGGCGCGCTCATAATAGTCGAACAGGCGCGCTTCGGGCTTCCACGCATAGAGATGCCGGGTCAGCTTCAGCATGTTGTAGCTGTTGCAGCTTTCGCAGGTCTGTTCGGTGATATGCTTGGAAATGGTGCCGGGATCAGGGAAATATTCCCGGTCGGCATTGCCGCCGATGACATAGCTATATTGGCCGACCACGGTCTCCCAGAAGAAATTGGCAGCGATCGCGTCTGCGGCATTGCCGGTGATCTCGTGCAGGCGGGCAAGGCCGATCAGCTTGGGGATCTGGGTATTTGCGTGGATCCAGGGCAGGCTGTTCTGTCGCTGGGCCAGCGGGTCGAGCACCTTGCGATGGCGCAACCGCGTGGCCAGCGCCAGCCAGCGCGGATCACCGGTGCGGGCGTGCAGTTCGGCGAAGCTCTCGTTGATGCCGCCATGTTCGCAGTCCAGCACCTGCTGCACCTGCGCATCGTCCAGTTTCGCGAACACGCCGTCGATATAGGCGGCAAGGGCCAGCGCGACGCCGCGCGCTTGGCTGTTGCCCAGATGGGTTTCGGCGTCGAAGAGGCCGGCGAACAGCTTGTGCCAATTATAGAAGGGCACCCAGCAGCCGTTGAGGTCAAAGCCGGCCGATCGGATGTCGCCGCGCATGATCTCCGGAAAGATCAGCCTGCCATCCTCGATCACATCGTCGCGACGGCGGGTGAAGCCCGCGACATAGCCATCGCCGGCCGCCGCCTGGCACTCGGCCAGTTCGGCGATGATATAGGCGGCACGGCGGGCGCATTCGGCGTCGCCGGTCTGGGCGTGCATCAGCGCCAGCGCGGTCAGATAATGGCCCAGCGTATGGCCGGCGATGGTGTCATTTTCCCAGCCGCCATAGATGGCGCCCTTGGGCGTCAGGCCGGCATGTTTGCGGAAATTGTGCAGCAGCCGGTCCGGCTCCAGCCGCAGCAGATAGCGGCGATTGCCCTCGACCGCGTCGGCAAAGGGGGAGGGTAGGAGCCGGGTCGCATTTAGCGGCAAGGCGCGCGCCGATTCGGGCAGCGCACTGCCGGTCGCGGCATGGGCGACGCTGCTCCATCCCTCCCAGGCGGGGGCCGTCGCGGCGGCTGTCGCGGCCAGCAACATGGCCCTGCGGCTGAGGGGCGTGTGACGGTGGGACATGGCGGCTCCGGCTTGTCTGTAATCGTTATACCGTATACGATATTGCGATTATGGTTCGGGATCAAGACGGAGGATGCATGTCTATCTTCAACGCTGCGGCATGGGCAATAAAGGCATGAGCGCGGACGAAAGCGTCACGCTGACGCTGCAGCAGGTCGCGGATCTGGCCCATGCCGTGCTGCGCCGCCATGGTCTGGCGGAGGCGCATGTCGGCCCAGTTGCCGCGACGATCATCGCTGGCGAGCGCGACGAATGTGCGTCGCATGGCGTCTATCGCCTGCTCAACTGCGTCCATACGCTGAACAGCGGCAAGGTTGTGCCGGATGCCGTGCCGGTGGTGCATCATGTCTCGCCCGCGCTGCTGCGCGTGGATGCGGCCGGCGGCTTTGCCCAACTGGCTTTCGCTACGGGATTGCCTTTGCTGGTTGAAAAGGCGCGGACGATGGGCATCGCCGCCATGGGCATCAATCGCTGCGTCCATTTTGCCGCGCTCTGGCCGGAGATCGAGGCGCTGACCGATCAGGGTCTGGTCGCCTTCGCCTGTACCCCCAGCCATGCCTGGGTCGCGCCGGCCGGCGGCACCTCGCCGCTGTTCGGCACCAACCCGATCGCCTTTGGCTGGCCGCGCCTCGGCGGCGATCCCTTTGTCTTCGATTTCGCCACCAGCGCGGTCGCGCGCGGCGAGATTGAACTGCATCGCCGTGCCGGCAAGCCGATCCCGGAAGGCTGGACGATCGATGCCCAGGGCCATCCGACCACCGACGCGGAAGCGGGCCTGGCCGGAGCGCTGCTGACCTTTGGCGGGCACAAGGGATCGGCCCTGTCGGCGATGGTCGAACTGATTGCCGGGCCGCTGATCGGCGATATGACCAGTGCGGAATCGCTGGCGCATGACGATGGCGCCAAGGCATCGCCCTATGGCGGCGAACTCATCATCGCCATCGATCCCGCCGGCTTCCTGGGCGCGGCGGCCGCCGAGCATATGCAGCGGGCCGAGGCGCTGTTCGACGGCATTACCGGCCAAGGCGCACGCCTGCCATCGCAGCGGCGCTTCGCGGCGCGTCGTCGCACCCCCGATCAGGGCTGTCGCATTCCCCGCGCGCTCTATGAGGAACTGGCGGCGCTCAGCTGAGCGCCGCCAGCGATTTCAGGCAAAAGGCTGGTCGATCGCGACCGAGGGCGGGGTGAACCAGGCCGCCCCGGTATCGGTCACATAAAAATGATCCTCCAGCCGCACGCCGAAGCGATCGGGCACGACGATCATCGGCTCGTTGGAGAAGCACATGCCCGGCTCCAGCGGGGTCATGTCGCCGCGCACCAGATAGGGCGCCTCATGGATCGACAGGCCGATGCCATGGCCGGTGCGATGGGGCAGGCCCGGCAGGCGATAGTCGGGGCCAAGGCCCGCCGCCTCCAGCACGCGACGCGCCGCCGCGTCGATCGCGCCGCAGGGGACGTCGGGCTTGACCGCGTCGAACGCGGCCTGCTGCGCCTCCTTTTCCAGCGCCCAGATGCGTCGCTGTTCGGCATCCGCCTCGCCATAGACATAGGAGCGGGTGATGTCGCTATGATAGCCGCCGATGGTGCAGCCGGTATCGATCAGCACCATCTCGCCTTCGGCCAGCACGCTCTCGCCCGGCAGGCCGTGGGGATAGGCGGTCGATCGGCCGAACTGGACGATGCAGAAGCTGCTGCCCGATGCGCCGAGCGCCCGGTGCGCGGCTTCAATGAAGCGACGCACCTCGGTCGCGGTGATGCCGGGGCGCAGGATGCGGGCGGCGCGGCGATGCACCTCTAGCGTCATCGACTTGGCCTGCTGCATCAGCGCCAGTTCGGCGGCCGACTTGCGGCTGCGGCAACCGTCGATCACGGCCGAGGCGGCAACCAGCGTCACATCCGGCGCGGCAGCGCGAATGCGCTCGACGAACAGGAAGGCCATGGCCGGATCGATCCCCAGCCGGGCGACGCCCAGCGTCTTGAGCGCATCGGCGACCAGGGCGGACGGGCTTTCATCCTCCTCCCACAGGCGCAGGTCGCCGGCGTCGATCTTGAGGTCGGCTTCCAGCGATCCGCGCTCGAAGCGGGGGCAGATCAGGATCGGATCGCCGCTGAGCGGCAGCAGCATCGCCACCAGTCGTTCGCTTGCGCCCCAGGGCACGCCAGCGAAATAGGCAAGACTGGTCCCGGCATCGATCAACAGCGCGTCGAGCCCTTCCTGCGCCATCAGGGTACGGGCCCTGGCAATGCGCGCCTGATATTCGGACGCCGTGATGGCCGGCGCGCGATCGGTCCAGGGCTGGAGGCCGGCCAGTTCGGTGGCGGCGTCGGAACCGCCGATCTGCTGTGTCATACTCTATCCTTCAAAGCGGCGGAGCGAAAAGGGCTTGGCATCGACCGGCGGCGGTGCGCCGGTGGCCAGCGCGGCGATGATTTCCCCGGTCAGTGGTCCCAATGTCAGCCCCAGATGCTGGTGGCCGAACGCATAGAGCAGGTTTTCCGCCCGGTCACTCCGGCCGATCGCGGGCAGATAATCGGGCAGGGTCGGGCGGGCGCCGATCCAGGGCCTCGCATCCGCCTCGATCGGCAGGCCCAGCGCCGCGGCATGGGCGCGCAGCCTTTGCCATTTGCGCGGGTCGGGCGGGGAAGAAAGGCTGGAAAATTCGACGAAGCTCGCCGCGCGCAGGCCGCTCTCGAACCGGGTGACGATCATCGATCGATCTTCGAACACCACCGGCGGCATATCCATCGGCCAGCCTTCGGGCGCGGTTGGCGTCTGCAGATGATAGCCGCGTTCGGCGATGATCGGCACCTTGTGGCCCATCGGGCGCAGCAGGACATCCGATGCTGCGCCGGTCGCGACGATGATATGGTCCGCGTCCAGCGTCCGGCCGTCGGCCAGTTGCACCTGCGCCTTTCCATCACGGGTAGGAAGCGCGCTAACCTGCGCCTGCTCGATCCGCCCGCCTGCCGCCAGCAGAGCATCCTTCAGATCCTGCGCCAGCCGGGTCGGGTCGGCGATGCGGCCGCTGCCCTCACAGCGAATCGCGCCGATGATCGGATGGGGGAACAGGGCTTCGAGCAGGGCCATCTCGCGCGCCGTCGCGTCGCGGAAGCGCGCCGTGCCGCAATCGGCGGCCATCCAGGCGCGGCGCCCGGCCAATGCGCTGGTCTCGCTTTCCCAGACGATGAAATGCCCATCCTCGATCAGGCGGCTCGGCCCGGCGCATAGCGCGTCGATCCGCTGCCAGGCCGGCATCGCCTGACCCAGCAGCGCCTTTAACGCCGCGCGTCCTGCCGCAAAGCGCGACGGGCGCGCGGCATTCAACAGGCGCAGTGAAAAGGGCAGCCAGCGACCGATGTCGCGCCAGGGCAGGCCGAGCGCGCCGCCGCGCCAGAACAGTCGCCGGGGGAAGCTCTTCACCGTTGCCATCGATGCGAGCGGATCGATCTGCTCCACCGCGACATGGCCTGCATTGCCCCAGGATGCGCCGCGCAGCGGGCTTTCCCGTTCGATCAGCAGCGTTGAAATTCCCTTTTCCTGCAATCGGATAGCGCAGGATATTCCGACGATGCCGCCGCCGATGATGATTGCGTGTTGGGTCAATTGACTTCTTTTCACTTGGCGATGACGATTAGATACCGTATACGATCCTCAGTTTCAACGGAGGCTTATGTGAATTCCTCAAAATTGACGTGGCGTGGTGTCTACCCTGCCGCCACCACCCAGTTCACCCCCGATCTGGACGTTGATATCCCCGCAACCCAGGCTGTCTTGGATGCGCTGGTGAAGGATGGCGTCGACGGCCTCATCATCGCCGGCACCTGCGGTGAGAACAACTCGCTGGAACCCGAAGAAAAGCGCGCTGTCGTCAAGGCGGCGGTCGAGGTCGTGGATGGCCGCGTGCCGATCCTGGTCGGCGTGTCCGAATTCACCACTCGCCGCGCCGTCGCCTTCGCGCAGGACGCCGAAAAGCTGGGCGTCGACGGACTGATGCTGCTGCCCGCGATGGTCTATGTGCCGACCGTCGGCGAACTTTGCACCCATTTCGAGACGGTGGCCAAGGCGACGTCGCTGCCGATCATGCTCTACAACAATCCGCCCGCCTATCGCGTGAATATCGGCATCGACGCGCTCACCCGCCTCGCCGACACGCCCAACATCGTCGCGGTCAAGGAAAGCGCGCCCGATCCGCGTCGCTTCACCGACCTGATCAACGCCTTTGGCGACCGCTATATCCTGATGGCGGGCCTGGACGATGTCGCGTTCGAGGGCCTGTTGCTCGGCGCCCATGGCTGGATTTCTGGTCTCACCAGCGCCTTCCCGCGCGAATCCGTGGCGCTGGTCGCGGCGATCAACCGGGGCGATCTGGAAGAAGCCCTGCGCATCTATCGCTGGTTCATGCCGTTGCTGCACCTCGATGCCGATCATGATCTGGTCCAGTCGATCAAGCTGGCCGAAAGCATCATGGGACGCGGCACCGAGCATGTTCGCCTGCCGCGCATGCCGCTGGAAGGCCAGCGCCGCGCCGACGTCATCCGCTGGGTCGAGCAGTGCGCCGCTACCCAGCCCAGCCTGACGGCGGCCTGATGTCCGCGGTGCGCCACACCTTCTTCTGTATAGACGGCCATACGGCGGGCAATCCCGTTCGTCTGGTCGCGGGCGGCGCGCCGCTGCTCAAGGGAAAGTCCATGGCGGAACGCCGCCTGGACTTTCTCGACCGCTTCGACTGGATCCGCACCAGTCTCTGCTTCGAACCGCGCGGCCATGACATGATGTCGGGCGGCTTCCTCTACCCGCCGACGCGCGACGATACCGACATCGGTATTCTCTTCATCGAAACCAGCGGCTGTCTGCCGATGTGCGGTCATGGCACGATCGGCATGGTGACGTTCGGACTGGAAAATGGCCTGATTCAGCCGGCGACGCCGGGCAGGCTGCGGGTGGAAGTGCCAGCCGGCGTCATCGACATCGATTACACAACCGACGGCAAGCGCGTGACATCGGTCAAGATCCGCAACGTCCCCGCCTATCTGGCGGCGGAGGGGATCGCAATCGACGTGCCGGGCTTCGGTCCGCTCAACGTCGATGTTTCCTATGGTGGCAATTATTACGCGATCGTCGAACCGCAGGGCGCCTATACCGGCCTCGACGACCTCGGCGCATCGCGCATCGTGGAACTGAGCCGCACCATTCGCGAACTGGTGCGCGCGCAATATCAGCCGGTCCATCCGCTCGAACCCAGCATCAAGGGGGTGAGCCATGTGCTGTGGGCCGACCAGCCCAAGGGCGAGGGTGCGGACGGTCGCAACGCCGTCTTCTATGGCGAGCGGGCGATTGACCGCAGCCCCTGCGGCACCGGCACGTCGGCGCGGCTGGCGCATCTGGCAGCCAAGGGCAAGCTGAAGGTCGGCGACCGGTTCGTGCATGAAAGCTATATCTGCAGCCGCTTCATCGGCCGGGTCGAGGCCGAGACGATGATCGGCGACCAGAAGGCAATCATCCCCTCGATCGAGGGATCGGCGATCGCCACCGGTTTCAACACCATCTGGGTCGACCGCGAAGACCCGTTCTGGGCCGGCTTCACGGTCGTATGAGGCAGGCATTGCAGAGCGGGCGGGCGGGATCGTCCATCATATACGAAGTTGTATTCCGCCGTCCGCTCTGTGCTATGCTCGCCGCATGAGCCTAGTCATCCGAAACCTCTCCGACCAGCTGGTCGATCTTGTCCGTGAGCGCATCCTGTCCGGCCGGGTGCCGCCCGACGGGCCGATCCGCCAGGACGCGCTGGCCGCCGAACTGGGGATCAGCAAGATTCCGCTGCGCGAGGCACTGGCCCGACTGGAGCAGGAAGGGTTGCTCAAGTCGCAGGCCAATCGCGGCTTTTTCGTGCGCAGCCTCAATCGGGTGGAGGCTGACGAAGTCTATGCGCTGCGCCTGAAGCTGGAACCCGATGTGATGGCGTTGGCCGCCGAGCGGGCGGACGAGGCGGAGCATCAGGCCGCGATCAACACGCTGGCCACCCTCTATCAGGTCACCGACGAAGGCGGCGACGGGGTCGGGGCGTTCAACCGCGCCTTCCACATGGCGCTGCTGCGTCCCAGCAGCCAGCCGCTGTCGGTCAATATTCTCGAACGGCTCCATATTCTGTCGGAACGCTATGTCCGCAAGCATCTGGAGCCGCTTGGCCGCGACGAACGCGCCAATGACGAACATCGCGAGATGCTCGACGCCTGGCTCGCCCGCGACGGCCAACTGATCCGCGAACTCACGGTCGCACATATCCGCAAAACCATGGACGATCTCATGGTTCAGCTCGACGCCGACGACTGAACCATAACCGAGCAACCGGAACGTCCATAAGAACAGGGAAGGAAATTTCGGTTGAGCACTGGATTTTGGGGACCGATCAAACCGATCGGCGCCGGTCATCACGCGCAGCATCAACAGTTGCGCAAGACATTGTCCTGGCCGCATCTGATCGCGCTGGGGGTCGGGGCGATCGTCGGCACCGGCATCTATACGCTGACCGGCGTGGGCGCCGACCGGGCGGGGCCGGCGGTGATCCTGGCCTTCGCCATTGCGGGGGCCGTGTGCGCCTGCGCGGCGCTGGCCTATGCCGAACTGGCCACGCTGATCCCGACCGCAGGCAGTGCCTATACCTACACCTATTCGGTGCTGGGCGAGACGCTGGCCTGGGTCGTGGGATGGAGCCTGATCCTGGAATATTCGCTGGCGTGCAGCACGGTGGCGGTCGGCTGGTCGGGCTATCTGGTCGGCTGGATCCAGCAGGCGGGGATCAGTCTGCCGCCGATGCTGCTGGCCGGGCCGCATGGCGGCGGCATCGTCAACCTGCCCGCCGTTCTGGTGGCACTGGCGATCGCGGGCATGCTGATCGCCGGCACGCGGGAAAGCGCGACGCTCAACATCATTCTGGTCGTCATCAAGCTGACCGCGCTCGCCGCCTTCGTCGCGCTGGCGCTGCCCGCCTTCCAGTCCGACCATCTCCAGCCCTTTATGCCTTATGGCTTCGTCAGCCATGTTGAGGGTGGCATGACGCGCGGCGTGATGGCGGCGGCGGCCATCGTCTTCTTCGCCTTCTACGGCTTCGACGCGGTCGCGACCTCGGCCGAGGAAGCGCGCAATCCCGGCCGTGACCTGACCATCGGCATCGTCGGATCGATGGCGGTCTGCACCCTCATCTACATGGCGGTCGCGGTCGCGGCGATCGGCGCGCTCGACTATCGGGCGCTGGCCGGTTCTTCCGAGCCTCTGGCGCTGGTGCTGCGCACGTTGGAGCATCCAGTCGCTGCCTGGCTGGTGGCGGGCGCCGCGCTGGTTGCGCTGCCCTCCGTCATCCTGGTCATGATGTATGGCCAGAGCCGCATCTTCTTCGTCATGGCACGCGACGGCCTGCTGCCGCGTTCGCTCAGCAAAGTGTCGGAAAAGACCGGCTCGCCTGCGCGCATCACCGCGATCACCGGGGTCTTCGTTGCGGCGGTCGCCGGCTTCTTCCGCCTCGACGAGATTGCCGAACTGGCCAATGCCGGCACGCTGATCGCCTTCATCGCGGTTGCCGGCTGCATGATGGCGCTGCGCCGCAAGGCGCCCGAGATGAAGCGCGTGTTCCGCTGTCCGCAGCCCTATCTGGTCGGCACGCTGGCGATTATCGGCTGCATCTATCTGCTGATCAGTCTGCCTGAAAAGACGCTGCTGCGCTTTGGCCTGTGGAACTTGGCTGGCCTGGCCCTCTATTTCGCCTATAGCCGCGGCCGCAGCCTGCTGCGTACCACCGGCCGTGCGGCAAGCGAGGAAGGCCTGCCGGAATAGTGCAGCCGTAACCTGAGCCGGCTAGTTGCGTCACCGCGATTGGCCGGCTTGTTCAATAGCCCACAGCATAACCCATACGGCGGGGGTCGGCGCCGGCCATGCGGGCGCCCGACGCATCGGCCAAAATGCCCTGCACGCTGCCGATCGCATAGGGGCCGACCAGTTCGACCTTGTGCCCCATCGTGGTCAGGCGCTGGATCGTGGCGTCCGGGAAGCGCCGTTCCGCCTGTACGGTGATCGCCGCGCCGGGCCTGTAGAAATTGGGATCGGCGTCGAGCGCGAAGCGCGGTGCTTCGATCGCGGCCTGGATCGGCAGGCCGCGATCGACGACATTGACCAGGAACTGGAACTGGGTCTGGCCGATCGTCTCGCCGCCGGGCGAGCCGAAGACCAGTTTCAGCCGGCCCTTGTCGAGGACGATGGTCGGGCCATTGCCGAGCAGGGCGATCTTGCCCGGTGCGACCTTGTTGGGATGGCCGGCATAGGGGGCGGACGACCCCAGGCGCAGGCCGTTGTTGAACAATATGCCGGTATTGCCCATCACCAGGAAGGTGCCGAAGCCGCCGCCGACGGTGGTCGTGACCGCGATGGCATTGCCGTCGGCATCGACCGCCGACAGGCTGGTGGTGTCGCCGCCGCGGGTGTGGTCGTCGCCCTGATACGCGAAATCCTGCCGTGCCCGTTCCAGCGCGGCGCGGTCGAAGGCGGCGGCATTGCCGCCCTCCGGATAGAGGCCCGCACGGGCCGCATCGATCAGCTTGCGTCGTTCGGCGGCGAAGCGCTTGGACAGCAGTCCCTCGACCGGCGTCTGCGCGAATTTGGGATCGGCGGCATATTTATAGACGTCGGCCTTCGCGACCTTGATCGCCTCGATCAGATAATGGGTGAAGAGCGGATCGTCGGCGGGCAGCGCGGCGAGGTCGAACCCCTCGACCAGATTGAGCTGTTCGCATAATTCGAGTCCCGTGCGCGAGGTGAGCGGGCTGCAATAGACGTCCAGCCCGCGATAATTGGTCGTGACCGGATCGTCCCAGCGCGGCTGATAGGCCTTGAGGTCATCGAGCCGCAGCCAGCCGCCGGTCTGTGTCGAGAAGCGGGCAAATTCCTGCGCGATCGGGCCGGCGTAGAAATAGTCATGCGCCGCCTGCAAGGCGCGATCCCGATCGGCGCCACCCTTGAGCGCCTGGCTCTCCGCATCGGCAAGGGCCTGAAAGCTGCGGGCCAGATCGGGATTGCGGAAGATTGATCGCGGGGCCGGGGGCTGGCCACCGGGCAGGAAGATCGCCGCACTGGTCGGATAGAGCGCCAGCGTCTTTTGCGCCCGCGTGATGAACATCGCGATGGATGCATCGAGCGGGTGGCCGTCGCGGGCATAGCCGATCGCCGGTTCAAGCAGGGTCGAAAGCGGCAATTTGCCGAACCGGCGGGCCAGCGCGATCCAGCCGCCAAAGGCGCCGGGAACGGTCAGTGCCCTGGGGCCATGGTCCAGCGCCTTGGGATCGCCATCGGGATCGAGGAGGCGCGGCGCGCCGCCGGTGAAGGCCAGCGACTGGACCTTGCCCGTCTTGCGATCGAGACAGGTGGCAAATCCGTTGCCGCCCGCGCTGGATGCCCAGGGTTCGACCACGTTCATGACCGCCATCGCCGCGACCACGGCGTCGGCGGCGGTACCGCCCTGCATCAGCATGCGGGTGCCGGCCATGGCGGCCAGCGGATGACCTGCCGTCACGCCGCCATTCGGCATGGGCACTTCGACCCGGTGCGCGGCGACGCTGGCGCTGCCGGTGCGGGGCGCATCGGGCGCGCGTGCGCCCGATTGGGCCCAAGCGCGGCCGGGCAGGGCGGTGAGTGCCATGCCGGCAAGGCCGGCGGCCAGCATTTCGCGGCGATCCAGGAAGGATGGGGGCGTATCGGACATGGCGGAGCGACCTTGCAGGGGAAAGGAAAAGGAGGACATGGGCGCGGCGCCATCGCGCCGCGCCCATGTCTTGCAAGCCTTTAGAAGACCTTCTTCAGGCTGGTGTACCAGTAGCGCGCCTGCGGCTGGTAGAGGTTCGACAGATAGCCGCCCGATGCCAGCGGCGGATCCTTGTCGAAGATGTTGCGCGCGCCGATCTGAACGGTGGTGCCGTTCAATGGGCCGTCATTCTTGAACGTATATTGGCCATAGAGATTGACCGTCGTCTGGCCCTTCACCGTCCAGGGATTGGCGGACGCATCGCGCACGCCATTTTCATAGACGCTGTCGATATACTGCGTGAAGGCGCCGATCTTCCACGGGCCGAGCGACCAGTCGAAGGTTGCCGAAAGCCGCCAGCGCGGCTGGCCATCGCGGCCGATGACGTCGCCGCCGCCCTGGATCGGCACGCCGGCATTGATCTCGCCAGCGGCCTGTCCCGCGATCACCTGCTGCACGCCCGCCGGGGCGTCGACATAATAGCTGATCAGGCGCGAGGCATTCACGTTGAGCGAGAAGGTGCCGACCGACGTCGTGGGCAGGAAATAGTCCAGATTGAAGTCGATGCCCTGAACGGTCACCGGCAGCAGATTCTGGAAATTGGCGACGACGTAGAGCAGTTCGCCGACCGGCGCGAGGCCGGTGCCGGCGACGCGGGCGATATCGTCCGCCGTGGGATCGCGGCGGATGACGTTGGGGTTGCTGCTGCCCTGGGTGCGCAGCAGATAGTCGAGGTTGAGCGCATTCTGATAGTCGAGCAGGCCCACGACATTCTTCTGCTGGATCTTCCAGCGGTCGACGGTGAAGGTGACCTTGCCCAGGCCATCGCCCAGTTTCGGCGACAGCACGGCGCCGAAGCTCCAGCTGGTCGATTCCTCGGGCTTCAGGTTCGGGTTGCCGCCGCTGCGACGCAGCACCGACACGTTGCAGACCGCGCTGGAGAAGTTGGTCGCGCGCCCGGAGCGGACATCGGCATCGCACAGCACATAGTCGAAGCCGCCATTGACGCGGTCGAGCGTGGAGGTGTTGATGACCTCCAGGTTCGGCGCACGGAAGCCCTGCGACCAGGAGCCGCGCAGCATCATGCCCTCCAGCAATTCCCACGATCCCGCAATCTTGGGCTTCGCCACCGAACCGACGTCGCTATAATCCTCGTAACGGCCCGCGGCCTGGAAATTCAGGCGACGGAACATCGGGATTTCCATTTCCGGGCTGAAGATCGGGATGGCGAGTTCGGCATAGGCGGACTTCACATTGCGCTTGCCCCGTACGTCCGGGCTGGGGCTGGCACCGCCAAGGTCGGAGCCATAGAAGACGCCGGTCACCGCGTCGGTATAGGTGGTGTCGACCCCGGCAATGCCGCCCTGATAGGTGGAGCGATTGTCATGATAGGTCTCGCGCCGCCATTCGATGCCAGCCGCGACGCCGATGTTGTTGTCGGCCCACAGGCCCAGCAGATTGGCGTTCGACACCTTGAAGTCCCATAGGGCCAGCGAGGTGCGGGTCTTGCGGGTCGCCTCGATCATGAAGCTGTCGATCGTGGACTGGCTGTTGGGCGTGCAGTCGCCGATCGAGGGCGTGTCGACGCAGCCGCCGTTGAACGGGTTGTAGGCGTCGGGCGTGGTCTTGTTGATCGCCTGTTGCAGCAGCGTGTTGGAGAAATTCTCCTGCGTGTCCTTGGCCGTGGCCCAGGTGTAGAGGCCCGCGGATTCCCAGTCGAAATCGCCGATGCTGCCCCGCAGGCCGCCCAGGAAACGATATTGGTAATTGGTCACGTCGACCTTGCGCGATCCCACGTCGACATAGCTGAGCGAGGTGATCTGGACCGGCAGACCCTCGGCCGGGACCACCGAAAGGTCGAGGCCGGGCAGGCGGTTGGGCGATCCGACCGGGCCGAGCGGGTTCCAATAGGCATTGGCCGCCACGGTGATCGGGATGTTGGCGAGCGAGCCGGGCGCGCCGATCGTCGAACTGGTCTTGCCGCGATAGAAGCCGACCTCGCCAAAAAAGGACAGGGCGTCCGACAGTTCATAGTTGATGTAGGAGAAGATGTTTATGCGCTTGACCGAAGGCTGGGCGGTCAGGTCGTCGAAGGTTGCCGGCGAATTGAAGCGCAGGTTGGAATCCGCGCCCGACATTTCCGTCGCGCCATTGCCGTCATCATAGCAGGTGTCAGGTGTGCCCGACGCGATGCGGCAACCGGCATTGGCGCTGGGCTGGATGTGGAACTGGCCCGAGCTGTTGGTGAAGGCAGTGCCGTTGCTGGTGAGCGTCTGGTTGAGGAAATTGGCGCCGCCGCCGGGGCGGACGACGCGGAAGGTGCCCCAGGGCGTGCTGGTGCTGGTGCCGTTCCAGGCCGCGACATTGGCAAAGGATGTGCCGGCGACATAGCCGCGCCGGTCGACGCTGGCGGTATAGTCCTGGTCGCTGAGATAGAGTTTCGATTTCTGGGCATAGCCGCCGAAGATCGAGATATTGCCGCGGCCTTCGTTGAAGTCGAAGCCGACCAGGCCATTGGCGGCAAATTCGCGCAGATTGGTGCCTTCCGCGCCGCCATATTGGACGTCGAACTTGGCGCCTTTGTAATCGGACTGGAGCACATTGTTGACGACGCCGGCGACCGCGTCAGAGCCATAGAGCGCAGCCGCGCCGTCGCGCAGCACTTCGACGCGCTCGATATTGCCGACGGGAATGGTGTTGGCATTGTAGCCGAAGGTCGGGACGCCGGAATCGACGACGCCGGTGATCGCCTGCGATGTCGGGTGCAGCACGGTGCGGCGGCCGTTGATCAGCAGCAACGTATTGCCCTGGCCCAGGCCGCGCAGCGAAACGGTCGATACGTCGCCGCGCGCGGCATTGGCGTTGCCGCCGCCCAGCACCTGTTCGTTGAAGGTGACGCCGCCCAGTTGCGGGATGGAGCGATAGAGGTCGGCGCCCGAAACGGCGGCCACGGCCTCGATCTGCTCTTCGCCGACCAGGCTGACCGGCAGCGCGCCGGCGGTATTGGCGCCCTTGATCTGGGAACCGATGACGACGATTTCCGCAGCTGCCGGTTCACCGGCCTGCGGGGCGGCTTCTGTGCTGGACTGGGCCTGGGCCATGCCGGCCGTCAACGCCCAGAGACTGGCACTGGTTAGGGCGGTGGTTAAGGCGAAAAGCGTCTTTCCTCTTTCTCTCGTCATTATTGTTCCCCTGTGATGAAGCCTGAAGCTTCGCGCCGTTGGGCAAAGGTGCCTTTCCGGTTCAGAGATTGGAGAGGTCGGCAAATGTCGGCGCCGCACGACACGTGCAGCGACCCATGCTTATTGATGACCGTTCAGATAGTGCATTTGCAGGCCCTCCCGAAAAACTGGAGTTCCGGCATCATCCCTTGCGTGGGAAATCGTTGCTGCTGTCGCCCTCACGACGGCAAGGCTTTTTCCGGGCACAACACCCACCATTGTGCGCGTTCATTGCGCTAGAACTGATGGGCGTGAAATTTCCACCATATGTTTCGAAATATTTTTGAAATAAAATCGGATTTACCGGCATATAGCGGAAAAATCGGGTTAGCTCGTTGTTGCGCGTATCGGCCGGCAAACACCTTCCCTCGGGTGATGCCGGACAGGCCGAAAACAGGGGATTCCATCGATGAGCGATAACGCAAAGCAGGGGGTGACCCGGCGGGAGTTCGCGGCGTCGGCCATGGCCGGTGCGGCCTTGGTCGCGAGTGCCGGGCCGGCCTCCGCCCAGGCGGGCAATGCGCCGGCAAAGCCCGGCAAGGCGGCGATCGAGCCAACCAGATTGGTTAGCGAAGGCGAAACGCTGCGGCCGGAAATCGTCGGCCAGTTCGGCATCGTCGCGGCAGGACGTCATTATGCCGTGGCGGCGGGGACGCGCATCCTGCTGGCCGGCGGCAATGCGACCGATGCGGGCGTGGCGGCGGTCTTTGCCGCGGCCGTGACCGAGATTTCGCATTTCGGCTTTGGCGGGGAAGCGCCGACCATCATCTATGACGGCAAGACGAAGAAAGTGTCACTGATCAGCGGCCAGGGCGTCGCGCCGGGGCTGGCCACGCCGGACAAGTTCGCCGATGCCGGCGTCATTCCGGGCAATGGCCCCAATGGCGGCACCGTGCCGGCGATGGTCGATGCGATGGCGCTCGCGCTGCAGCTCAACGGCACGATGGGGCTGCATGAAGTGATGCAGCCCGCGATCGAGCTGGCCGACGGCTTCGTCATGTATAATTTCCTGGCCGAAGTGTTCGTCAGCCAGCAGAAGGCGACGTCCAAATATAAGGACGCCTACGACGCCTATTATCCCGGTGGCCAATTGCCCAGGACCGGGGAGATTTTCCGCCAGCCCAACCTCGCCCGCACGATGCGGATCATTGCCGATGCCGATGCCGCAGCGTTCAAGAAGAGCGGCGATCGCAAGGCGGCGATCCAGGCCGGGCGCGATGCCTTCTACAAGGGCGACATCGCCCGCCGGATCGGCGCCGCGATGGAGCGGGACGGCGGCCTGATGCGCTATGAGGATCTGGCCAAGTACAAGGGCAAGGTCGAGGCGCCGGCGATGACCAGCGTCTTTGGCTATCAGGTCTGCAAGGCGGGTTTCTGGAGCCAGGGGCCGGCCATGCTGATGGCGCTCAACATTGCCGAGGCGGCCGGGATCGCGACGATGGAGCCGGGCTCCGCGCCCTATCTCCACACCGTTGCCGAGGCGATCAAGCTCGCCTTCGACGATCGCAACATGTATTTTGGCGATCCCGATTTCGCGACGGTGCCGATGAAGGGACTGTTGTCGAAGGACTATGCGGCGCAGCGGGCCCGGCAGATCGGCCTGCGTGCCTCGCTGGAGCATCGCTTCGGCAATCCCTGGGCATTCGAGGGCAGGGCGCGGACCACGCCGCAATTCACACCGCATATGCTGAAAGCACCGCCCAAGCCGACCGCCGACACGACCGCGATCGAAGTGGTGGACAAGGACGGTAATCTCTTTTCCTGCACGCCCAGTTCCGGCTGGATGCTGGGCGGCGCCTATATTGCGGGCGATACCGGCGTGCCGATGAGCAACCGCCTGACCGTGTTCGATCTTGATCCGGAAAGCCCCAATGTCCTGGTGCCGGGCAAGCGGCCGCGCACCACCCTGTCGCCATCGATGGTGCTCAAGGACGGCCAGCCCTATCTGGCGATCGGGACGCCGGGCGGCGACAATCAGGATCAGCAGATCATGAACGTGCTGCTGCGGGTGCTGGCCTTCAACCAGCCGCTCCAGGCCGCGATCGAGGCGCCGCGCATCAACTCCAATCATTTCCACGGCTCCTTCGGCATCAAGAAGGATGAGCCGGGCGTACTGGAAATCGAGGATCGCGTGCCGGAGGCGGTGCGCGACGATCTGACCGCGCGCGGTCACAAGCTGGACGTGCTGGGGCCGTTCGCGGTGTCGACCGGCATCGTCGCGGCCGGCGTGGTGCCAGGCAGCGGCACGCTGCGCGGTGGCGCGGATGTGCGCCGCGAACGCTATATATTTGGTTGGTAAGGGATCGATCCGATGAAATCTGCCTTCAAGCTTCTGTCGCTGGCCCTGTTGTCGGCCGGCGCCGTTCAGGCCTATGCCCAGCCCGCCAATCTGCCCCCGCCCGGCGGCGAGACCCCGGTCGCGTTCGATGTGCATGAAGGCACGTCGATGGCGGTGTCGGTGTCGCCCGACGGCAAATGGCTGGCCGTGGACCTGCAGGGCAGCCTCTGGATCATCCCGACCAGCGGCGGCAAGGCGAAGCGGATCACCGACTATTTCAACGATGCCCGCCAGCCGGTCTGGTCGCCCGACGGTTCGCGCCTCGCCTATTTTTCCTATCGCGACGGCAATTATGATCTCTGGACGATCAAGCCGGACGGCAGCGAGATGCGCAAGCTGACCGAGGGCGCCTATGATGATCGCGAGCCGGCCTGGTCGCCCGATGGCCGGACGATCGCCTTCTCGTCCGACCGCAGCGGCAATTACGACATCTGGACGCTGGACATCGCCAGCGGCGCGATGAAGCAGGTCAGCAGCAACGGGCGCGAGGATCGCATGCCCAGCTGGTCGCCCGACGGCGCGCGCATCGCCTATTCCGGGACGGACGGCGCCAAGACCGCCCTTTATGTCACGGCCCTTGCCGATGGGCGGGAAAGCCTGTTGAAGCAGGTGCAGGGCAAGATAGATGCGCCGTCCTTCGGCCCCGGCGGCGAGCTTGCCTATGTGGTGCAGGACGCGCAGGGGAGCCGTCTCGAAGTCGATGGCAAGGCCGTCAGCGGCGCCGAGAATGTCTTCCCCTTCCGCGTGTCCTGGGGGAAGGGCAGTTACTATTATGTGTCCGACGGCAAGATCCGCAGCCGCAAGGGCGCGAGCCTGTCGACCGTCAACTTCGCCGCCACGCTGGAGGTGGTGAAGCCCAGCTACACCCGCGCCAAGCGCGACTGGGATTCGACCGCGCCGCGCAAGGCGCTGGGCATCGTCCACCCGACCCTGTCGCCCGACGGCAGCCGCATCGCCTTTGCCGCGCTCGGCGATCTCTATGTCATGTCGTCAAAGGGCGGGGTGCCGGAGAATCTGACCAAGGATGGCGCGCTGGACACCGATCCGGCCTGGTCGCCCGATGGCCAGAGCCTGGTCTATACCTCCGACAAGGGCGGCGGCCTGCCGCAGCTGTGGATCCGCGACATGAAGACCGGCAAGGATCGCCGGCTGACCGATATCGACACCCAGCCGCTGGGTGCCGCCTGGTCGCATGACGGCACACGGATCGCCTATATCGATGTCGACGGGCGCTGGGGCGTTGCCGGCCTGTGCGTGGTCGATGTCGCGACTGGCAAGATTACCCGCCTTCAGGGATCGCTGGGTCAGCCCGGTAGCCCCAGCTGGTCGCCCGACGGAAAATATGTCGCCATCCCGCTATCCTACAAATATTCCAACAGCTTCCGCGAGGGCACCAACCAGGTCTACATGGTGCCGACCGATGGCGTGGGCAAAGCCTTCTGGCAGCTGCCCGAACCCAATATGTCGATGGATACCCGCGCCGGTGGTGGCCCTGCCTGGTCGCCTGACGGAACGAAGATGGCCGCCATCTATGAGGGGCTGCTGAAGATCTGGCCGGTGGCCGCCGACGGCAAGCCGCTGGGGCCGCCGCGTTCCTACACGTCCGACATCTCCTATTTCCCGAGCTGGGCGGGCGACAACAAGACGATCCTGTTCCAGTCGGCCGACAAGCTGAAATCGCTCGACACCGAAACCGGTGCGATCACCGACATCCCGCTGGACCTGACCTATCGCATCGCCAACCCGACCGGGCGCACCGTCATTCATGTCAGCAATCTGGTCGACTCCGTCCATGACGTGACCCAGCATGACAAGGACATCATCGTCGACGGCCATCGCATCGCCGAAATCCGCGACCATGATCCCGCGCTTCACCAGGCGGAGCATTTCGTCGACGGCACCGGCCTCACAGCCATTCCCGGCCTGATCGAACATCACTCCCACGCCCAGAAGGATTTCGGCTCCAATCTGGAACGAGCCTGGCTTGCCTATGGCATCACCACGGTGCGCGATCCGGGTACGCAAATCTATGATGCGGTGGAGGATCGCGAGGCGGCGGAATCGGGCGTGCGCCTGTCGCCGCGCCTCTATGTCGCGGGACCGCTGCTCGAATGGCAGCGCGTCTATTACAAGATGGGCGTGGCGGTCTCCAGCCCGGCCCATCTGGAGCGGGAATTCACCCGGATGCGCGCGCTCCATTATGACATGATCAAGAGCTATGTGCGCATGCCCGACCTGTTCCAGCGGCAGATCGTGCGCGCCGCGCATGAAATGGGCATACCGGTCAGCGGCCATGAAATCTTCCCGGCGGCCTTTTCCGGCGTGGATGGCACCGAGCATATGGGCGCGACTAGCCGGCGCGGCTATTCGCCCAAGCAGGGGCCACAGGGCATGGCCTATGAAGATGTGATCCAGCTTTTCGGCCGCAGCGGCCGGACGCTGACGCCGACCCATTTCGGCGCGATGACGCCTTATCTGGCCAAGCATCCCGGCTACAAGGACGACCCGCGCCTCAATCTCTATCCGGTCTGGGCACGCGAAACGATCACCGAAGCCGATCCGATGGCCAGCATGCTGCGCCCGTTGCTGGAGGGGCAATATAAGAGCCTGAAGAAGATGTATGATGCCGGCACGCTGGTGACGGCGGGCACCGACACGATGATCGCCAACAATCTCCATGCGGAGATTTCCTCCTATGTCGATGCTGGCCTGACGCCGTTCCAGGCACTCCAGACCGCGACGGTCAATTCGGCGAAGGATCTGAACCTGGATGCGGGCACGCTGGAGGCCGGGAAGCTGGCCGACATCGTGCTGGTCGACGGCGATCCGCGCGCCGACATTGCCAACACCTTCAAGGTGAAGAAGGTGATGATGAACGGCGTCATCCATGATGTGGATGACATTGTCGCTGGCGGCATGCGGAAATGATCCGGCGATTGCCGTTCGCTTTCGATTGACCTGAGCCGTCGGACTGCTGCTATGGGCGTATCCAAAGGGGCGCCATGCGAATTGTCATCATCGACGACAGCGGATTGAGAGCGACGGTCCTGGAAGAAGGGCTGCGTGAGGCGGGCTATGACGATATTCATATCGTCCCGCCCCGCGGCGCCTTCGTTGCCCGGCTGGAGCGGATGGCGCCCGATGTGGTGCTGATGGATCTTGGCAGCCCCAGCCGTGATACGCTGGAGGAGATGTTGACGGTGAGCCGCGCGCTTGCCCGGCCGATCGCGATGTTCGTCGATCAGTCCGATGATGCGATGATCGGCGCGGCGATCGATGCGGGCGTATCCGCCTATGTCGTCGATGGTCTGCGCAAGGAGCGGGTGAAGCCGGTGCTGGAACTGGCGGTGCGGCGCTTCAACGCCTTTGCCCGGATGCAGTCGGAACTGGACGAGGCGCGCACCGCGCTCGCCGACCGCAAGGTCATCGACCGGGCGAAATCGATCCTGATGAACCAGCGCAGCCTGTCCGAGCAGGATGCCTATGCGCTGCTGCGGTCGAGCGCGATGAACCAGGGCAAGAAGATCGTGGACGTGGCGCAGGCGTTGATTACCGCCAGCGACCTGCTGGGAGGGGGCATATGAGCGAATTGCTGCGGATAGCCTTTCTGCCGCTGACGGACGTGGCCGTGCTGGCGGTCGCGCGCGAACGGGGCTTTGCCGAGGAAGAGGGGATTGCGCTGGATCTGGTGCGCACCACCAGCTGGGCGACGCTGCGCGACCGGCTGGTCTATGGCCAGGTGCAGGGCGCGCAGATGCTGGCGCCGTTGGCCGTGGCGGTCACGCTGGGCCTCAGCCAGCAGCCCGCCGCGCTGGCCGCGCCCTACAAGCTCAACGTCAACGGCAATATGCTGGTTATGGCACCGGACTTCGCCAAGGCGCTGGAGCCGGACATGGCCCGGCGGCTCGCCGATCCGCTGGGCACCGCCCATGATTTTGCCGCCGCGATCGGGCTATGGCGGCGCAAGCCGGTGATCGGCGTCGTCCACCGCTTTTCCAGCCATGCGATCATGTTGCGCTATTGGCTGGCGAGCGCGGGCATCGATCCCGATCGGGATGTCGTGCTGCGCGTGCTGCCGCCCTCGCTGACGGTGGAAGCGATGCGGGCGGGTGAAATTGACGGCTTCATCGCCGGCGAACCCTGGGGCAGTGCGGCGGTCGAGGCCGGGCTGGCTGAAACCGTCGCGATCGGCGAACGCATCTGGCAGCGCGGGGTGGAGAAGGTTCTGGCCTTCCGCCAGGACTGGCTGGAGGCGAACCCGGAAACCGTCGATCGCCTGCTGCGCGCGCTGGCGCGAGCGGCCGCCTGGTGCGACGATCCGGCGCATCATGAGGCGCTCGCCGATCTCCTGTCCGACCCCCGCTATGTCGATCAGCCGGCCGACCTGATCCTGCGCGCGCTATCGGGGCGGATCGTGGCGCGCCTCAGCGATGCGCCGATCGTCAATCCCGATTTCATGCTGTTCGCGCGCGAAGCCACCGCCTTCCCCTGGCGCAGCCAGGCGCTGTGGATCTATTCGCAGCTGGTCCGCTGGGGCATGGTTGTCCATGATGCCGAAACAGCGGCGCGGGCCGCCGCCGTTTTTCGGCCCGACATCTTCCGCCGGGCGCTGGCCGATAGCGGCCTGCCGATGCCGGGGGCTAGCATGAAACTGGAAGGGGCGCTCACGACCCCGATGCCGGTCGGTGCCCATCGCGGCGACCTGACGCTTGGCCCGGATCGCTTTTTCGACGGGCGAATCTTCGACCCCGAACGGATCGAGGATTTCCTGCGGGATTCTGGGCCGCTCCGTTGAAATGAAGGGCGAATTTGTGCCTTGCAACATGATGCGTTCTACGGGATAAGATAAAGGACCGCGCGACGAGGCGCGTCCAGACGAATGCGCCGTCCCAAGGGTGGGATCGCCATTCCATCCATTTTTCGCAGCAAAGCCGCTGACCGGACCACGCCATGAGTGCGCGCGTCCGGCCTGCGGCTTTTTTCGTTTCCAATTCCATTGGTTGGGGGACGCATCATGGCTACTGCTTATTGGGACCGCGAAGGGGAGGCCGCATCGGCCACCGCCACGACAAGCTTCTGGAAGGCCGGCCACGCGCCGACCCTGATTGCCGCCTTTCTCTATTTCGACCTGGCCTTCATGGTCTGGGTCTTGCTGGGGCCGCTGGCGCCGATGATCGCCAAGACGCTGGCGCTGACGCCCGCGGAAAAGGGGCTGATGGTGGCGACGCCGACGCTCGCCGGCGCGCTGCTTCGCGTCGTCAACGGCCTGCTGGTCGACCGCATCGGCCCGAAGCGGTCGGGCGCGATCAGCCAGATCATCGTCATCGCCGGCCTGTTCCTGGCGTGGCTGATGGGCGTCAACAGCTTCGGCGGCACATTGGCTCTGGGCGTGATCCTGGGCTTTGCCGGCGCCAGCTTCGCGATCGCGCTGCCGCTCGCCAGCCGCTGGTATCCGCCCGAGCATCAGGGCAAGGCGATGGGCCTTGCCGGCATGGGCAATTCGGGTACGGTGCTGGCCTCGCTGTTCGCGCCGATGCTGGCCAAGGCATTTGGCTGGAATGCGGTGCTGGGCCTTGCCTGCATCCCGTTGTCGATCGTCTTCGTCGCTTATATGATCATGGCCAAGGACGCGCCCAACGCGCCGCCGGCCAAGCGGCTGGTCGATTATTTCGAGCCGCTCAAGACGGCGGATGCCTGGTGGCTGATGGCCTTCTATGCCGTGACCTTCGGTGGCTTCGTCGGACTGGCGGCATCGCTGCCCATCTATTTCACGGACCAGTTCGGGTTGACCCCGATCATCGCGGGCTACTGCACCGCTGCCTGCGTCTTCGCCGGGTCGCTGGTACGGCCGATGGGCGGCGCGCTGGCGGATCGGATTGGCGGCGTGAAGGCGCTGATGATTGTCTATGTCGTCGCGGCGCTGGCGCTGGCCGGCGTGTCGCAGGCGACGACATTGGCCAGCGCGCTGGCCCTGTTCGTCCTGGCCATGCTGGCGCTGGGCACCGGCAACGGCTCGGTCTTCCAATTGGTGCCGCAGCGTTTCCAGGCGGAAATCGGTGTGATGACTGGACTTGTCGGCATGGCGGGCGGCATTGGTGGCTTCTACCTCGCCAGTTCGCTCGGCCTTGCCAAGCAACTGACCGGCAGCTTCGCACCCGGCTTCCTGATCTTCGCCGGTCTTGCCGTGCTGGCCCTACTGGGTGTGGCGCTCGTCAAGGCGAAGTGGCGCGCCAACTGGACCAGCGGCGCCCGCATCTGAGTTGGAGGGGAGGGCGGCGGCCTCCTTTGAGGACTGCCGCCCCGAGCCACGCTCTTTCCGTCCGAGGGGGACGATCATCCATGAAATATCTTCTCGCAACGACGGCCGCGCTGGCCGTCGCCGGGCCTGCTTGTGCCCAGCAGATCGACCTGAAACCCGTCGCCGAGGCGCGGCTGCGCTACGAACATGTCGACCAGCATGGCCTGGCGCAGCAGGCCGATGCGCTGACCGTCCGGGTCCGCGCCGGCCTGACGGCCACCAGCGGCGCGCTGTCGGCGACATTGGTGGGGCAGGGGACATTGGCAGTGATCGACCGATATTTCGACGGTTTCGACAATGCAGCGACCAAGCCGCTGGTGGCCGATCCGCAGAATGTCGCCCTCTATATCGCCCAGTTGCAATATCGAACCAGGACGCTGACCCTGACCGGGGGACGGCAGAAGATCGTGCTGGACGACGAGCGCTTCGTTGGCAATGTCGCCTTTCGCGACAATGGCCAGACCTTCGATGCGGTGCGTGCCGAACTGACCCCGGCCAAGGGACTGAAACTGGACGTCTCCTGTGCGTGGAGCGTGCGGACCATCTGGGGCTTTCAGGGCAAGGGCGCGCGCCAGCAGGCGATCAGCGGCGACAATATTCTCGCCAATCTCTCCTATGTCACGCCGCTGGGCACGCTGAGCGGCTTTGCCTATCTGGTCGATCAGGATGAAGCGGCGGTGCAGGCCTATCGCCTGTCGAGCCAGACCTATGGCGTGCGCCTGGCGGGCAGCCAGCCGCTCTCAAGATCGACCAAGTTCGCCTATCAGCTCAGCTATGCCCGTCAGTCGGACTATCACCGCAATCCCAATGACTATGCCGCCGATTACTGGTTGGCCGACGCCACGCTCGACCTACATGGCTGGAAACTCAATGCCGGCTATGAGGTGCTGGGCGCCAGTCACGGCACGGCGCTCACCAGCTTTCAGACGCCGCTCGGCACCAATTTCAAGTTCCAGGGCTGGGCCGACAAGTTCCTGACCACGCCCGCCAACGGCATGCGCGACCTCTATGTCGGCACCGGCTATGGCTGGAAGCAGGTAGGGCCGCTGTCGGGCGTCGCACTGGCCGCCACCTGGCACCGGTTCGAGAGCGACCGGCTCGACCAGCATTATGGCAATGAGTGGGACCTCATCGTATCTGCGAAGCTGCGCAGGACCGCCCTGTCGGTGCGCTACGCCCGTTATGATGCGCGGGCGATGGCGACCGATACCGAGAAATTGTGGCTTCAGGCCGACTGGAGCATCTGATTGAAAAGCCATGAGAGGAATCGCTTGAGCGTTCGGGCGATTCCCCATATGCTGCACTGCAAGGGACAAGGATGTCCCGCTTCACATCGCTGCGACGGTTCAGGGTAGGACCGGCAAGGCACTAGATGATGGCAAAGCCGCCATCCAGACTCTCGGGTTTCAATCCCCGAGGGTCTGGATGGCGGCTTTTTTCTTTTCTGGAGTAACGGGGATGGACTTTCAGGACGGGATCGACCCGGTCACGCAGGATGAGGACAATGTCCTGCCGCCCTTGGGGCAAGCACGCGAGCATCTCGTCGTCATCGGCAACGGCATGGCCGGCTGCCGCGCGGTCGAGGAATTGCTGGCCCGCGATGCGGGGCGCTATCGCGTCACCATCTTCGGCGCCGAACCCTATGTGAACTATAACCGCATCATGCTTTCGCCGGTGCTGGCGGGCGAAAAGACGTTCGAGCAGATCGTCATCAACGACGCCGCCTGGTATGCCGACAATGGCATCGAACTGATCGCCGGCGATCCGGTAAAGGCCATCGACCGGGCCGCAAAGACCGTTTCCAGCCAGTCGGGCCGCACCATCGGCTATGACAAGCTGCTGATCGCGACCGGCTCCGATCCGTTCATCATTCCCGTGCCCGGCAAGGATCTGCCCGGCGTCATCAGCTTCCGCGACATGAAGGATGTCGACACCATGCTCGCCGCCGCTGCCGATGGTGGCAGCGCGGTGGTCATCGGCGGCGGTCTGCTCGGCCTCGAAGCCGCCCATGGCCTGACCCTGCGCGGCATGAAGGTGACCGTCATCCATCTGATGGACACGCTGATGGAGCGGCAGCTGGACGAGGCGGCCGGCTGGCTGCTCAAGACTGCACTCGAAGGACGTGGCCAGACCATCCTGACCGGCGCCAATACCGAAGCCATTTATGGCGATGGCCAGGTTGAGGGCGTACGGCTGAAGGACGGTCGCGAAATCCCGGCCAGTCTGGTGGTGATGGCGGTCGGCATCCGCCCCGCGACCGCGCTGGCGCGCGAGGCCGGCCTGGCCGTCAATCGCGGCATCCAGGTCGACGATCATATGGTCACCAGCGATCCCGATGTGCTGGCCGTGGGTGAATGCGTCGAACATGACGGCAATGTCTATGGCCTGGTCGCGCCACTGTGGGACATGTGCCGCAGCCTCGCCGATGGCCTGACCGATCAGCATTCGGGCTACAAGGGCTCGGTCACCTCGACCAAGCTCAAGGTCGCGGGGCTGGACGTCTTTTCCGCCGGTGACTTTTCCGGCGGTGAGGGGTGCGAGGATATCGTCCTGCGCGACGCCTCGCGCGGGGTCTACAAGCGGGTCATCGTCAAGGATGACAAGCTGATCGGCGCGGTCCTCTATGGCGACACCGTCGATGGCGGCTGGTATTTCGATCTCCTCAAGCGCGAGGAAAATGTCGCCGACATGCGCGACATGCTGATCTTCGGCCAGGCCTTCGCCTCGGGAGGGGGCGCGCTGGACCCTAAGGCGGCCGTTGCGGCGCTCTCGGACGAAGCCGAGATTTGCGGCTGCAACGGCGTCAGCAAGGGCCAGGTCGTCTCCTGCATCGCCAAGGGCGCGCACAGCCTGGATGCGGTCCGCGCCACCTGCAAGGCGTCGGCCAGCTGCGGCAGTTGCACCGGCCTGGTCGAGACCCTGCTCGCGCTGACGCTGGGCGACGATGTCCAGTCGGGGCCGAAGACCATGTGCAAATGCACCAGCTTCACCCATGACGATGTCCGTCGCGAAATCGTGGCGCAGGACATGCGCTCGATCCCCGAAGTCATGCAGAAATTGAACTGGTCGACGCCGGAGGGCTGCTCCTCCTGCCGCCCCGCGCTCAACTATTATCTGCTCTGCGCGCTGCCGGGTGAGTATCAGGACGATCAGCGCAGCCGGTTCGTCAACGAACGCATGCATGCCAATATCCAGAAGGACGGCACCTATTCGGTCGTGCCGCGCATGTGGGGCGGGCTCACCAACCCCAGGGAACTGCGCGCGATCGCCGATGTGGTCGAAAAATATAATGCCCCAATGGTCAAGGTGACCGGCGGCCAGCGGCTCGACATTTTCGGCATCAGGAAGGAAGACCTGCCCGCCGTCTGGGCCGACCTCAATGCCGCCGGCATGGTGTCGGGCCACGCCTATGGCAAGTCGCTGCGCACGGTGAAGACCTGTGTGGGGTCCGAATGGTGCCGTTTCGGCACGCAGGATTCCACCGGCCTTGGCGTCAAGATCGAACATATGACCTGGGGCTCGTGGATGCCCCACAAGTTCAAGATCGCGGCATCGGGCTGCCCCCGCAACTGTGCGGAGGCGACGATCAAGGATTTCGGCGTGGTTTGCGTGGACAGTGGCTATGAGCTGCATGTCGGCGGCAATGGCGGCATCCATGTTCGCGCCACCGACCTGCTGTGCAAGGTTGCGACCGAGCAGGAGGCGCTCGATTATTGCGCTGCCTTCATCCAGCTCTATCGCGAGGAAGCCCGCTATCTGGAGCGCACCGCGCCCTGGATCGAGCGCGTCGGCGTCGATTATGTGAAGAGCCGCATCGTCGCCGATGATGTCGGCCGCGAAGCCCTGCGCGCCCGCTTCCTCTTCTCCCAGCAGTTCATGCAGGACGATCCCTGGGCGCGCCGCGCTGCCGGCGAGGACGCCGAACTGCACCAGCATCTGGCCGAAGTCCGCCCCATGGAGACGCTCGCATGATCCCGAACACCCAAGTCGGCACCTGGCTGGATATCGGCCCCGTCGATCAGATCTCGCCCGGCAATGCCCGCACCCTGCCGGTGCGCGGCGGCGAGGAAATCGCCATCTTCCACACGCAGGACAATCAGTTCTACGCGCTGGTCAACAAATGCCCGCACAAACAGGGGCCGCTGAGCCAGGGCATCGTCCATGGATCGGTCGTCGCCTGCCCGCTGCACAATTGGAACATCTCGCTCAAGACCGGCAAGGCACTGGGCAGCGATGAAGGCTGCGTGCCCACCATCCCGCTCAAGGTCGAGGCTGGCCGCATCTTCCTGCTGCGCGAGGCGGTCATTCCCGTGCCCGCCGCGGCAAAGGCGGCCTGATGGCACAGGCGATCCGCACCACCTGCGCCTATTGCGGCGTCGGCTGCGGCATCGCCGCCACGCCGACCGGGCCGCGCTCGGTGATCATCAAGGGGGACGAGGCGCATCCGGCCAATGGCGGGCGCCTCTGTTCCAAGGGCACCCATCTGGGCGAGACGGTGGCGCTGACCGGCCGCCTGCTCCACCCGATGATCGGCAAGCGCCGCGCCAGTTGGGACAAGGCGCTGGATCTGGTCGCGAAGAAATTTCGCGAGACGATCGAGCGCCACGGTCCGGATAGCGTGGCCTTCTATGTCTCGGGCCAGTTGCTGACCGAGGATTATTATGTCGCCAACAAGCTGATGAAGGGCTTCATCGGGTCGGCGAATATCGACACCAACAGCCGCCTGTGCATGTCGAGCGCGGTTGCCGGCCATAATCGCGCCTTTGGCGAGGATGTGGTGCCGGCCAGCTATGATGATCTGGAACAGGCAGACCTCATCATCCTTGTCGGCTCCAACACCGCCTGGTGCCACCCGATCGTCTATCAGCGTATCCAGGCCGCCCGCGCCGCGCGCGGCACGAAGCTGGTGGTGATTGATCCGCGCCGCACCGAAACCTGCGAGGGCGCGGACCTTCATCTGCCGATCCGGCCGGGCAGCGACGTCGCGCTGATGACCGGGCTGCTTGCCTGGTGCGATGCGCAGGGCGTGACCGATCCGGCCTATCTGGCCGATCATGTGAACGCGCCCGACGGATTCTGGGATCATGTCCGCACCGGCCATGACCTGTGGACGACGGCCCAGGCCTGCGACCTCGACCCGGCGCTGCTGAAGGCCTTTTTCGAGCTGTTCGCGGCGACCCCGTGCACCGTCACCCTATTCAGCCAGGGCATCAACCAGTCGATCCGCGGCACCGATCAGGTCAATGCGATCATCAATGTCCATCTCGCCACCGGTCGCATCGGCAAGCCGGGCGCGGCGCCCTTTTCCATCACCGGCCAGCCAAATGCCATGGGCGGGCGCGAGGTTGGCGGGCTGGCGTCCACGCTCGCCGCGCATATGGACTTTGCGCCGGAAAATGTCGCCCGCGTCGGCCGCTTCTGGGCCGCGCCGCAGATGGCGAGCAAGCCGGGGCTGAAGGCCGTCGACCTGTTCCGCGCCATCGATGAAGGCCGGATCAAGGCCCTCTGGATCATGGCGACCAATCCCGCCGTCTCGCTGCCCGATGCCGGCCGGGTGCGTGACGCGCTGGAGGCAATCCCTTTCCTCGTCGTGTCGGACATCATCGCCGACACTGACAGCTCTACCCATGCCCATGTCCGCCTGCCGGCCGCCGGCTGGGGCGAAAAGGACGGCACGGTCACCAATTCGGATCGCACCATCAGTCGCCAGCGCCCGTTCATGGCATTGCCCGGCCAGGCCCGGCCCGACTGGTGGATCATCACCCAGGTTGCCCGCCGCATGGGCTGGAAAAACGCCTTTGCCTATGATCGGCCGGCTGACATCTGGCGCGAACATGCGCGCCTGACCGCCTATCAGAATGAGGGGCAGCGGTTGCTCAACCTGCGGGCGCAGGCGGCAATCGGCAACGACGCCTATGACGCGATGGACAGTTTCCGTTGGGGCGGGAGGCCCTTTGCCGATGGGCATTTCCCCACTCCGGACGGTAAAGCGCGGTTGGTGCTGACGAGGCAAATGGATTTGCAGGGGCCGCTGCGCGACTGGCCGCTGACGCTCAACACCGGTCGCTATCGCGATCAATGGCATACGATGACCCGCACGGGTCTGGCGCCCAAGCTGGCCCGCCATCGCGAGGAACCGCTGGTCGAAATCCACCCGCAGGATGCCGATGCGCTGGGCCTGGCCGATCGCGATCTGGCGCGGGTGTCGACCGCACAGGGCAACAGCCTCTTCCGCGTCAGCATCAGCGACGGCCAGCGGCCGGGCGAAATCTTCACCCCGATCCACTGGACCGATCAGATATCGAGCGGCGGGCGTACCGGCCTGCTACCGCGTCCGCTGGTCGATCCGCATTCGGGCCAGCCCGGCTTCAAGTCGACCCCGGCCGCGGTCGAGAAGGTCTCGACCCAATGGCGGGGCTTCCTGATCCTGCGTGGGCAGGAGCCCGTAAAGCTGCCCTGCCTCTGGGCGACGCGGGTCGCGGTGCCGGGCGGCGCACTCTATGAACTGGCCGGCAATGGCGATGCTGCCCGGCTGGAAGCCTGCCTGCCCAGGGGCGAGCGGGTCGAGGCGATCGATCATGTGCGCGGCAGTCGCCGGGTCGCGAGCATCCAGGACGGCCGGCTGGCCGGCGTCCTGTTCGTCACCCGCACCGGCCTGTTGCCCTCGCGCGACTGGCTGATCGGCCAGTTGGCGGCCGACGATGTCGGCGCAACCGTGCTGGCCGCCCGCGGGCCGGGTAGCCAGCCGGACAAGGGCGCCACCATCTGCGTCTGTTTCGATATCGGCCTCAACCAGATCGTCGCGGCGATCCGCGATCAGAAGCTGGTCGACGTGCCTGCCATCGGCAAGGCGCTGGGCGCGGGCACCAATTGCGGTTCCTGCCGCCCCGCCATCGCCAATATCCTGGCCCAGACCTCTCAGGAGACATTGCATGCAGCCGAATGACCTCATCTCGCCGGGCGACGTCTGGCTGGTCGGTGCCGGGCCGGGCGATCCCGACCTGCTGACGCGCAAGGCCGAAAGGCTGATCTGCGCGGCGGACATCATCTTCCACGACGCGCTGGTCGGGCCGGGCATATTGGACCTCATTCCCGATCATGCGGAACGGGTCAGCGTCGGCAAGCGGTCGGGCCGCCATTCGAAGGACCAGCAGACGATCGACGAAATGCTGGTGGAGGCGGCGCTGGCGGGCAAGCGCGTGGTTCGGTTGAAGGGCGGCGACCCGGCGATGTTCGCCCGTTCGACCGAGGAAATGACGGCGCTGCGCGCGGTCGGCGTTCGCGTTCGGATCTGCCCCGGCATCACGGCGGCCAGCGCCGTCGCGGCGTCGGCGGGCATTTCCCTGTCGCTGCGCGGGATTGCGCGCCGGGTCCAGTTCGTGACGGCGCACAGTCGCCGGGGGCAGGCGCTGGATCTGGATTGGGATGCCCTGGCCGATCCGGCCTGCACCCTGGCCGTCTATATGGGACGCGAGGCCGCTCCGGAACTCAGCCGCGCGCTGATCGCTGCCGGCCTGCTGGGCGCGACCCCGGCGCTCATCACCTGCGATGCGTCGCTGCCGCAGGAACAGCAGTTGCGCACGCGCCTCGATCTCCTGCCGCTGGTGACGCAGGCTTTTGCCGATGATCGCCCGACCCTGATCCTGATCGGCGAGGCGGTGGCTCAGGCCGACATGGCCATGGCTGGCGGGACAGAGGATGTCCAACGATCGATGGCGTCGCGCTGAAGCCGTAACAGCGACGCCGTATATCCAACTGATAATATTTGGAAATGGTCGGGGAGACAGGATTCGAACCTGCGACATCCTGCTCCCAAAGCAGGCGCGCTACCAGACTGCGCTACTCCCCGATGCACGCGCGCCTTAGCGTTCGAGCGCCGCCGGCGTCAATGCCCGAAAATCATGTCGAGCCACATATATTGCGCGGACAAACAAAAAGGGCGGACCATATAGGCCCGCCCTTCGAAATCTCGCCGTGGCAGAGATTAGTGCGCGTTCGCAACGTTCTCAGCAACGTTAGCGGCGTTAGCAGCTTCGTTGGCGGCGTTGGCGGCGTTGTCAGCAGCGTTGGCGGCGTTTTCGACAACGTTCTCGACGACGGCGTTCGAAGCGTTCGCGGTTTCGTTGGCCGGCTTCTCACCGCAAGCGGCGAGGGCCATCAGGCTGGCCGAAGCGAAAACAACAGCGATCTTCTTCATTGTGTACGGCTCCCATAGCATTATGCCGCGTCTGGCACGTTACAAATGTGACCCTACGCGAGCGACCCGCATTAACGTGTGCGCTGCACAAATCAATGCTTTTCTGACGTCGGTGAAACGGCAGAATCACGCGACGGGGCGTTCTCTACTATAAAAGTTCAGTTAATGCCCAATGTTTCTGGCGCATTCGCAGCAATGTTCAGCGTGACCGCCCAGGCGGCGACATTCTGGCGCAGCTGCGCCGGATCGATCTTGTCCAGCGTGTCGTCAGGCGTGTGGTGAATATCGAAATAGCGGGTCCCGTCCTGCTGCAGGTCGATCACCGGAATGCCGGCCTCGACCAGCGGTTCGATGTCCGATCCGCCATGCGCCTTGTCACGGCTCGGCACGATACCCAGCGGTGCCAGTCCCTGTGCAATCCGGGCCGAAAGCGCTTCATGGCTGGCGGGCAGGGTGAAGTCGACCTTCCACACCTTGTCGGCGCCAAAGTCCGATTCCAGCACCAGGGCATGTGGCTCCTTGCCATGGGCGGCATAATAAGCGCGGCCGCCATTACCGCCCACTTCCTCGGCACCGGCGAAGAGTATGCGGATCGTGCGACGCGGCGCGCCGGCTTTGGCGACCTGCAACGCGGCAGCGGCGACGATGCCGCAGCCCGACGCATCGTCGATCGCTCCGGTGCCCTGGTCCCAGCTGTCGAGGTGACAGGCGGCGACAATGACGCCGGCCTTGGGATCGCTGCCGGGGATTTCGGCGATGACATTGCCTGACGGCTGGTCCTTCGCCGTCTTCGACACGGCGGTCAGGTGGACGCGGACCGGCTGGCCGCGCGACACGACGCGCGCCATCTGCTCGGCATCGGGTACGCTGACGGCCACGGCCGGGATCGGCGTCACGCCATCGGCCCACATCTGTACGCCGGTATGGGCGATGCGATGATGATCGGTGCCGATCGACTTCACCAGGATAGCGATCGCGCCCTTCTTGGCGGCGATGCTGGGGCCCTGGCGACGGGCGGCGCCATAATAGCCATAGCCCGACCCGTCCTGGGCGGCGACCATGTCATGGCTGACGAACACGATCTTGCCCTTCACCGCGCTGTCCGGCGCAGCCTGCAGGTCGGCGATGGTCGGGAAATAGGCGATTTCGCCCTCGACCCCCTGGGCCGGGGTCGATCCGCTGTTGCCCAGCGCCGCGACGACCAGCTTCTGCGGGAAGGGGGCGATGATCGCTGCTTCGTCATGGACGCGTTCCCACAGCGGCATCTTATAAGGCTCGATGCGGACGTTGGCGAAGCCCAATGCCTTGAGCTTGGCGGCGGCCCATTCGCGCCCGCGCGCTTCCTGCGGCGTGGCGGCCGGGCGCGGACCGACTTCGGTCGTCAGCCCTTCGGTAATGTCCCAGGCGACATCATCCTTCAGGGCGGCTTCGCGAATCGCGGCGTCGCTGGCCGGGGCGGCCTGGACCAGAGCGGGGGTGAAGATGCTGCCAAGGAGCAGGGCGGCGAGCGGGCCCGATCGGATTTTCTGCATGGCTGAAGGCTTACTCAGACATACCCCATTTGCCAATGGCTTCCGCCTTCGCTAATTCGGCGAAAATTTTCCTGTCCATACCCTTTGGAGCTGCGCGAACCCATGTCCGCCTCATCGCAATATGCCTATGTCATGAAGAACATGACAAAGACCTTCCCCGGCGCGCCCAAGCCGGTGTTGAACAACATCAATCTGCAATTTTATCGCGGGTCCAAGATCGGCATCGTCGGCCCAAACGGCGCGGGCAAATCGACCCTGATCAAGATCATGGCCGGCATCGACACCGACATCAGCGGTGAGGCGTGGCCGGGTGAGAATGTCACCGTCGGCTATCTGCCGCAGGAGCCCCAGCTCGACCCGACCAAGAATGTGCTGGAAAATGTCAAGGACGGCGCTCGCGAGATGGCGGACAAGCTGGACCGCTTCAACGAGATCAGCATGATCATGGCCGATCCGCCGGAAGATGTCGATTTCGACGCGCTGATGGAGGAAATGGGCACGCTGCAGGAACAGATCGACGCCGCCGATGGCTGGACGCTCGACAACCAGCTCGAAATCGCGATGGAAGCGCTGCGCTGCCCGCCGTCGGACTGGTCGGTGGAAAGCCTGTCGGGCGGTGAAAAGCGCCGCATCGCACTCACCCGCCTGCTGATCCAGAAGCCGGACATCCTGCTGCTTGACGAACCGACCAACCATCTGGACGCCGAAAGCGTCACCTGGCTGGAAAATCACCTCAAGGAATATGCCGGGTCGGTGCTGATGATCACCCACGACCGCTATTTCCTCGACAATGTCGTCGGCTGGATCCTGGAACTCGATCGCGGAAAATATTTCCCGTACGAAGGCAACTACTCCACCTATCTGGAGAAGAAGGCCAAGCGTCTGGAGCAGGAAGACCGCGAGGCGACCGGCCGCCAGAAGGCGATCAATGACGAGCTGGAGTGGATCCGTCAGGGGCCCAAGGGCCGTCAGACCAAGTCCAAAGCGCGTATCGCCAAGTTCGAGCAGCTGGTCGCGTCCCAGGAAAATCGTGCGCCCGGCAAGGCGCAGATCGTCATCCAGGTGCCCGAGCGTCTGGGCGGCAAGGTGATCGAGGCCAAGGGCATTTCCAAGGCCTATGGCGACAAGCTGCTGTTCGAGGATCTGTCCTTCATGCTGCCGCCGGGCGGCATCGTCGGCGTGATCGGCCCGAACGGCGCGGGCAAGTCGACCCTGTTCCGGATCATCACCGGTCAGGAAACCCCCGATTCGGGCGAGATCGACATCGGTTCGACCGTGCGCCTGGGCTATGTCGACCAGAGCCGCGACCATCTCGATCCGTCGAAGAATGTCTGGGAAGAAGTCTCGGACGGTCTCGATTACGTCAAGGTCAACGGCCATGACATGTCGACCCGTGCCTATGTCGGCGCCTTCAACTTCAAGGGCCAGGATCAGCAGAAGAATGTCGGCAAGCTGTCGGGTGGTGAGCGCAACCGCGTCCACATCGCCAAGATGCTGAAGCGCGGCGGCAACGTGCTGCTGCTCGACGAACCGACCAACGATCTTGACGTCGAAACGCTGGCGGCCCTGGAAGAGGCGATCGAGAATTTCGCCGGTTGCGCCGTGGTCATCAGCCATGACCGCTTCTTCCTCGATCGTCTCGCCACCCACATACTCGCCTTCGAAGGCGACAGCCATGTCGAATGGTTCGAAGGCAATTTCGAAGCCTATGAGGAGGACAAGCGCCGTCGCCTGGGCGATGCCGCCGATCGTCCGACGCGCCTCGCCTATAAGAAGCTGACGCGCTGATCTGATCGGGAGGCTGGAAACGGCCTCTCGCTAAATGGCGTCAGAACAATGATTTGAAACGCCCGGTGCCCCTCGGGACACCGGGCGTTTTGTCGTCCCATCGCCCTGGCGGTAATGAAGTTGCAATATCTGCAACGCCGGTGCCGCCCTTCGCAATTGCGAAAGAACGCGCTGCGCTGCACATAGGAGAGGCCTTTCAGGCATCCTCTCCTAAAACTTATCAAGGCCGGCCTTTCGGGGCCGGCCCTTTTTTTGTCCGTGGAACGCGTGTTTTCAGGCGGGCACAGCTCACGCGGGGATGGGGCAGGACGCGGCAGGCCGGCCCAGTGCGGCATTCTTCAGGAAATCATGGTCCGTCAGCGCGTCGAGAAAGGCGAGCAGGACAGGCATGTCGACATCGACCAGCATCGGCGCGGCGTGGCGGCGGATCGCCGATTCGATCGTCGGCGACTGGCCATCGTGCAGCCAGGGGCCAGTGACGGCGACATTGCGCAACGACGGCGTGCGGAACTGCTCGGGCGGCGGCTCGAAGCCCGGCGGCAGGGGCTTGCCGCCATAGGCAGCCGCATCGACCTCCTGCGGCGCAGCGGTGCCGACATAATGGGTCTTGCTGTCGGTGAAGTCCGGCCCGGAATGGCAGCTGCCACAGCCCGCTGCGGCGAATTGCCTGGCCCCACGCTGAGCCAGTGGCGACAATGTGCCGCGATCATGGGCGCTGCCGAAGGAAATCATCGTGCGCTGGAACGCCGCAAGAGCCGCGGTCACCCTTGCAAAGCCCAGGTCATTGGGTGCGTCGGGGAAGGCGGCCGCGAACATCCGGCGATAGCAGGGATTGGCGCCGATCCGCCGAGCCAGCCCGACATCATCCTGGGCCAGCCCCATCTCGACCGGCTTGGTCCCGGTCATCGGCACCATCGCCTGCTGCTCCAGCGTCGACAGGCCGGCCTCGGTCCAGGTCAGGCCGCTGCGCCAGGCGACATTGGCAAGGCCGGGCACATTGCGCACGCCCATTTCACCCATCACGCCCCGATGGGTGGCAAGGCCATCGGCAAAGCCCTTCTCCTGCTGGTGGCAATCGGCGCAGGCCATGCTGCCATCGGCCGACAGGGCGCGATCATAAAAGAGCCGGCGGCCAAGCGCGACCTTGGCCGCGCTCATGCCGTTGTCGGACGGGATGACGGGCGCTGCAACGCCAGCGGGCAGGGCAGGCCAGCGCCAGGCGGGACGCGCAGCCCCCAGTCCCGTCGCCAGCAACGTCGCCGCCCCGATGATCGCCGCTCCACCCACTCGCATCCGCCGTCCCCTTCGCCGCGCATGACGAACCAAGGCTGACCGATCCGCAGGCTGGGGTAAAGGGGGAGGGAGCGGTCATGCTCGATGGAAGTGAATAATAGTGCTCGTCGCCAAATGCCCTTGCTTCGGGCGACGTCGGATGCTCCCTGTCGACCAGAAGGTTGTTGAGGTCCGGTTAGGGGAATGGCAACTTCGGGTGGTTAGCTGCCGTTCGCGCGATCGCGGTTTAGCCGGCTGTTCAGCCAGAGGCACGCTGCCGTTATGACAAATGGGGCGAGCAACATTGCGAATGCCCCTCCCATGTCTACGCCAGAGCCGTCCGGGTTACGCTGATAAGCGATGCCCTTTTGAAGCCACCACCAAGTCAACCAAGCCGAAACCCCGAGGCCCGCCAGCCAAGGGACGACATGCTGCCGCCCCTGAAAAGCTAGAGCAATCAACGGCATCGCAGTGAATAGAGCGTTCAATACAAATATGCTTGGTTCGTCGATGGCGACGGGTCTGCCAAGCGCACTGCTGAACAACACCCTATCCGCGCCTTGGATAACGAAGCCCAGTGTCACCGCGAGCGCAATCAGGATTGGATGGCGACGCAAGCGCTGCATGAAGGTCATGCTATGCAGACTGCCCAAATCCATGAATGTCTGCAAATGGTCGTTAGATACCATCGCAAATCCGCCAGCCATGCGAGGCGGGTCTGTCCTATTTTGCCCAATCCTGATCTACTCGGGCCATGAAAAAAATCGCCCCGATCTCGGCCGTTCAACCAACTCTGTCGCTTCGTTGTCGCCTGGCCGTCGCGTCAGCGGCGCGCGGGGGTGACCCTGGCAATGACCCCGCTGGCGCGTCGTAGGCGCGTGGGTGTCGCGTCATGGGCGCGTGGCAGGGGCAAAAGGCCCGAAATGGCCCGACGACACTGTGAACTTCGGACGAAAATATGCCGTCGCGTCGATTGCTGTGCTGACCGCCGGATGTTTCCACTGTCCTACAGGCCGTCACCCAGCCTAAATTCTATCGGCTCTTTGATCTGTCGAGACCCTATCGCGCCTCATGGCCGCGTCAGGCTGTCGGCTTTTTCTCGAAGCCGTTCAGCGCTTCGACCGGCACATCGGTCGCATCGATCCGCGCGACATTTGCTGCGGGCGGGCCATCCTGTGCCAGCGTGACGAAGCGATCGATCATGTCCGCATCGCCCTGTACCAGTGCCTCGACACTGCCATCCATCCGGTTGCGGACCCAGCCGGTCAGGCCCAGGCCGCGCGCGGCGTCGACCGTCCAGTTGCGGTAGAAGACGCCCTGCACCCGGCCGAGGATCATCAGGTGGCGGGCAACGGGCGGCATCAGCGGATCCGCTTGATCCAGGTCTGACCGCCCTCGCGCACTTCGGTGGTGAAATTGGGGATGGCGGCGACCAGGTCAGATAGGCGCTTGAAGCCATAATTGCGCACATCGAAGCTGGAGCGGTTGCCGACCCGCTGGCCGACCGGCCCCAGCGCGACGAAACCGCGCTCGTCCCGCTTCGCCTCGTCATAGGCGTCGATCAGCAGGCGCACGACTTCCGGGTCCACCGCCGCGCCTGTGCCTGCCGGTGCAGGCGTCGCCGCCGTCGGGGGCGAGGCCTGCGTTGCGGCGGGCTTTGCAGCCGCGCTGCTCTTGGCCGGCGTCTTCTTCTTGGGTGCTGCCGCCGGTTTGGCCACCGGCACCTCGACCGGGCGCAGCGCCGCGACGTCGATGAAGCGGGTGCAGGCGCGGCGGAAGCCTTCGGGCGCATTGGCGTTGCCGAAGCCATAGACCGGAATGCCGTCCTGGCGCAGGCGCGTCACCAGCGGGGTGAAGTCGCTGTCACTCGACATCAGGCCGAAGCCGTCGACGCGCCCGCTGGACAGCAGGTCCATCGCGTCGATCGTCATCTTCATGTCGGTGGCGTTCTTGCCCTTGGTCAGGTCGAACTGCTGCTGCGGCTCGATCGCCTGCGCGACCGACAGCGCCGCCCAGGTCTTGAGCGTCGCCTTGTTCCAATTGCCATAGGCGCGGCGGATATTGACCGTGCCGAGTTCCGCCAGCACGGTCATCACCGCATCGAAATGGGCCGCCGAAGCATTGTCCGCGTCGATCAGCAGGGCGATATTGCCGCGCCCTTCCTGCCGCATGGGCATGATGCGCCTCCCGTCAGGCTGCGGCGAAGACGCCGGTCTGTTCGTCCAATATGTGGAGCTGGCCATCGGAAATGGCGAAGAAGCTGCCGACCAGCTTCAAGTCGCCGCTCTTTTCCTTGGCGCGCACGCAGGGGAAGCTGCGCAGGTTGGTAAGGCTGACCTTCACGCCTTCCTGCTCCATGGCGCGCTCGACCTCCCGGTCGCGCTGGTCGCCATAGCGGTCCACCACCACGTCGCGAGCATCATCGAGCAGTTGGATCCAGTTATGGATGAAGCCGCCTTCACCCGGAGGCGCGTCCTTGAGGTCATGGCTGAGCGCTGCCTTGCAGCCGCCGCATTTGCCATGCCCCATGACGACGATCTCGCCGACCTTGAGCACCTGAACGGCGAATTCCAGTGCCGCTGACACGCCGTGCCAGCCCGGATTGGTCTCGAACGGCGGCACCAGCGCGGCGACATTGCGCACGACAAAGATTTCGCCGGGGCTGGTGTCGAAGATCTGGGCCGGGTCGACTCGGCTGTCGGAACAGGCGATCACCATCACCCGGGGGCTCTGCCCTTCGTTGAGTTCGTCCCATCGCTCGCGCTGCTGGGACCAGCCGGTGTCACGGAAGCGGCGATAGCCTTCGAGCATGTCTGCAAAGTCGGTCATGATGATTGATGTGCCGCACAAAGAGAGGGCTGGCAAGTATGGTCCTGCATCGCTATCTGGGGCCGATGAACGACATTGCCCCGATCCCCGTCCCCGGTCAGCCCGCCGCGACCGAGCGTGCCCGCAAGCCCGACTGGATCCGCGTCAAGGCGCCGACCAGCCCCGCTTATCACGAGACGCGCAAGCTGATGCGGGAAAAGGGTTTGAACACGGTCTGCGAGGAAGCGGCCTGCCCGAATATCGGCGAATGCTGGACCAAGAAGCACGCCACGGTGATGATTTTGGGCGATGTCTGCACCCGCGCCTGCGCCTTCTGCAACGTCAAGACCGGCATGCCGCGCAAGGTCGACGTCAACGAGCCGCAGAACCTGGCCGATGCCGCTGCCGAGATGGGGCTGGAACATATCGTCATCACCTCGGTCGACCGCGACGACCTGCCCGATGGCGGCGCCAGCCAGTTCGTCAAGGTGATCGAGGCGCTGCGCCGCACGACGCCGGGCACCACGATCGAGATCCTGACCCCGGACTTCCGCAACAAGCATGAGCGCGCGGTCGCGATGATCGTCGAGGCGCGCCCGGACGTCTACAACCATAATCTGGAGACGGTGCCCCGGCTCTACCCGACCATCCGCCCTGGCGCGCGTTACTATGCGTCGCTGCGTCTGCTGGAGAGCGTCAAGAAGCTCGACCCGTCGATCTTCACCAAGTCGGGCATCATGCTGGGCCTGGGCGAAGAGCGCCTGGAGGTCCACCAGGTTATGGACGACATGCGCTCGGCCGATATCGACTTCCTGACCATGGGCCAATATCTGCAGCCCACGCCCAAGCATGCCAAGGTGATGGAATTCGTCACCCCGGCGGCGTTCAACGCCTATGCGGCGATCGCACGCGCCAAGGGCTTCCTGCAGGTCGCATCGAGCCCGCTGACCCGGTCGAGCTATCATGCTGGCAAGGATTTCGCCGAGATGCGCGCCGCGCGCGAGGCGAAGCTGGCCAAGGCGGCCGTCGCGAAGGCCTGACCGGCGAATGCCCAAGCATGAAGAGACCCGCCAGCTGCCCTATAGTCCGGAACAGATGTTCGACCTGGTGTCGAACGTCTCGGCCTATCCGCAATTCCTGCCCTGGGTCAGCGCGATCCGTATCCGGTCGGATAGCGAGAGCGAGATGGTCGCGGACATGATCGTCGGCTTCAAGGGGATCAGCGAGAGCTTTACCTCGCGCGTCCACAAGCATCGCCCGGACCATGTCCGGGTCGACTATCTCAACGGCCCGCTCAAGCATCTCCATAATGAATGGCGTTTCCGCGACGACGGGCAGGGCGGCGTGCTGGTGGATTTCGAGGTCGAGTTCGAATTCAAGAACCGGATATTCGAGATGCTCGCCGGCCAGTTTTTCGACAAGGCGCTGCGCAAGATGATCGGCGCGTTCGAGACGCGCGCGGCGGCGCTTTATGGCGCCGGCGAATCGGGCAGCAGCAGTTCGAGCGCACACAACGCCGCCTGAAGGCGGACGCCACCGCGGCCATTATCCGCGAAATGATGCATGTCGGCCACGACCTTGTCGGGGCTGCCGCCGCGTTCGGCGCGGGCGAAGACAACGGTGCCGACCGGCTTTTGCTCGCTGCCGCCGCCCGGCCCGGCGATGCCGGTGATGGCAACCGCCACATGCGCATGGCTCTTCTTGAGCGCACCCTGCGCCATCGCCCAGGCGGTGGCGATGGAGACTGCGCCGAACGTGTCCAGCACATCGTGCGAAACCTTCAAAAGTTCGGCCTTCATATCATTGGAATAGGTGATGAAACCGGCCTCGAACACGTCCGACGATCCGGCGATTTCGGTTAGCGCTGCGGAGACCAGGCCGCCGGTGCAGCTTTCCGCGACCGCCACGGTGCGACCGGCGCGGCGGTTGGCGATGATGACCTTTTCGGCAAGGTCGACGAGTTGGGCGGGCAGAATGGTGTTGGGCATGGTCGGCTCAGAATAGCGTGGGGAGGGAGAGGGTGGCAACCGCCTGCGCGGCGATGCCCTCGCGCCGGCCGGCAAAGCCCAGTCGCTCGGTCGTGGTCGCCTTGACGCTGATGCGATCCAGCGGAACGTCCAATATCTCGGCAATCCGCGCACGCATGGCGTCCCGATGCGGCCCGATCTTGGGCGCTTCGCAGATGATGGTGAGGTCGACATGGTCGATCCGGCCGTCCCGTTTCAGGACCAGATCGCGGGCATGGGCGAGAAAGCGATCCGATGAGGCGCCGCGCCATTGCGGATCGGACGGCGGGAAATGGCTGCCGATATCACCATCGGCGAGCGCGCCGAGGATCGCATCGACGATGGCATGGAGCGCGACATCGGCATCGCTGTGGCCGGCGAGGCCCCGATCGTGCGGGACCAGCACGCCGCCCAGCCACAATTCTTCGTTGGGCGCGAGGCGATGGACGTCATAGCCCATGCCGACGCGGGTGGTGCGGGCGCTGCCCAGGCGTGCCTCGGCACGGGCGAAATCCTGCGGGTAGGTCAATTTCTCAAGCCTTTCATCGCCTTGCACCAAAATGACGTCATGGCCCCAAGCGCGCAATATCTGGGCATCGTCGGTGACTTCCTGTTCCTCGTCCCAGCCGCGATGGGCAGCCAGGATGGCCTCGAAGCGGAAGGCCTGCGGCGTCTGCACTCGATGAAGGTCGGCGCGATCTACGCCATCTGCCATGATCTCGTCATTGGCGCGAACCAGCGTATCGGCGACGGGCAGGGCGGGGATCGCGCCTTCGGCATCTTCCAGTGCGGCCAGCAGCCGGTCGATCACCCATGCGGGCAGGAAGGGGCGTGCGGCGTCGTGGATCAGCACGATATCCGCGCCACCGGCCGCCGCGATCGCCTCCAGCCCGGCCCGGACCGAACCGCGCCGGCTGTCCGCGCCGGTGACGAAATGGGCGACCCGGTCGCCGAGCGCAGCCTGCGCGCGGCCCTCCTCGCCTTCGCCCAGAACGATGTGGATGGCCGACACGCCGCCATGCGCCGTCAGGGCGTCATGGGCATGGGCCAGCACGGACTTGCCGCCGATCTGCCGATATTGTTTGGGAATGTCGCCACCGGCCCGGCTTCCCTGCCCGGCGGCGACGATCAGCGCGACGATCCTGCTGTTCGATGTCATGCTGCGGCGCATAGACGCTCTGCCCCATGCTCGCCAACTACTAAAGCGCTACACATGGTCCGGGGCCCGCCTTGTCGTCGCGGCCATTTTCGGCTAAGGGCTGCCTGTTTTTTAGGCAGTGATAGAAGATGACGCGCAGGCTTTCCCCCATTTCCGTTGGACCGGTGACGGTCGACATGCCGGTCATATTGGCGCCGATGACGGGCGTAACCGACATGCCCTTCCGCACGCTGGTCCGCCGTTTTGGTTCGGGTTTGAACGTTACCGAGATGATCGCCAGCGCGGCGATGATCCGCGAGACGCGCCAGTCGCTGCAGAAGGCCGCCTGGCATCCGCTGGAAGAACCGGTGTCGATGCAGCTCGCGGGCTGTTCGCCCACCGAGATGGCCGAGGCGGCTAAGCTCAACGCCGATCGGGGCGCGGCCATCATCGACATCAACATGGGCTGTCCGGTGAAGAAGGTGGTCAATGGCGATGCCGGTAGCGCGCTGATGCGCGACCTGCCGCTTGCGGCCGCCCTTATCAAGGCAACGGTCGAGGCGGTCGATGTGCCCGTCACGGTCAAGATGCGGATGGGCTGGGATCATAGCAGCCTCAATGCCCCGGAGCTGGCGCATATTGCCGAGGATCTGGGCGCCAAGCTGATCACTGTTCACGGCCGCACCCGCTGCCAGATGTACAAGGGCAGCGCCGACTGGGGCTTCGTCCGCTCGGTCAAGGATGCGGTCAAGCTGCCGGTGATCGTCAATGGCGACATCTGCTCGATCGAGGACGCGGAAGCCGCGCTCGACCAGAGCGGCGCCGATGGGGTGATGATCGGCCGTGGCGCCTATGGCAAGCCCTGGCTGCTGGGCCAGGTGATGCACTGGTTCGCCACCGGCGAGCGTCGTGCCGACCCGAGCCTTGCCGAACAATATGATCTGATTACAGAACATTATCGCATGATGCTCGATCATTATGACAATATGACTGGCGTCAACATGGCGCGCAAGCATATCGGCTGGTACACCAAGGGCCTGACCGGATCGGCGGAGTTCCGCAACACGGTCAATCAGGAGGCGGACGCGCAGCGGGTGCTGGATATGCTGGCTGCCTTTTATGAGCCGCTGATCGCGGCGGATGAACCGGCGGTGGCACTTCAGGCTGCATGACCATGCCATTGCCGTCCCTCCCGCCGCTTCAGATGCAGCAGGATGGACCATCCCTGTCGGAACTGATGACGGCACTGCCGGTCGCGACCTTGGTTGTGCGGCCGGACAACGGCATTGCCGACGCCAATGTGCGGGCGGAAACCCTGCTCAACATGGCGCGGTCGGCAATCATCGGCAGCGATGTGGCGCGCACGGTGCGGATCGCCGAGGCTGGTGCCCGGTTCGATATCTGGCACAGCAACAAGCCGATTGCCGCCTATGACATCAAGGTCCATGCCGGGCGCACCGCCGAGATGGAGGTCGATCTGATGATTTCCCCCATCGTCGATCATGAGGGCTGGCGGGTCGTGTCGATCCACGCGCAGGGCCAGGCTCGCAAGATCGGCCATCGCGGCACGGCGGGCGGCGCGCGATCCGCGGTCGGTGCCGCGGCGATCCTGGCGCATGAGATCAAGAACCCGCTGTCCGGCATTCGCGGCGCGGCTCAGTTGCTGGAGACGAGCAACGGCGGCAGCGATGCCGCGCTGACCCAGCTCATCTGCAACGAGGTTGATCGGATCGCCGCCCTGATCGACCGGATGCAGGATTTCACGACCGACCGCACGCTGGAATGCGGCCCCGGCAATATCTATCCGCTGATCGATCGCGCATCCCATATTGCGGCGGCCGGATTTGCCAAGAATGTAAAAATCATAAAGCGTTATGATCCATCTTTGCCATTCGCGATCATCAATGACGATGCACTGGTGCAGGTGATGATCAACCTGCTGAAGAATGCGGCGGAAGCGCTGGAGCATGTCGAGCAACCCTGCATTCGCGTCGAGACGGCGTTCCGGCATGGCATGTCGGTGCTGGTCGGCGATCGCAAGGGCAGCGCCGTTCTGCCGATCGAGATCGTGGTGATCGACAATGGGCCGGGCGTGCCCGAACATATTCTGGACCACCTCTTCAACCCGTTCATCACGGGCAAGCGGGACGGGCAGGGGCTTGGCCTGGCACTGGTAGATAAGTTGGTGAGGGACATGAGCGGTTTCGTGCAATATTCCCGCGATCAGGAAGCCGGGGAGTCCACCTTCCGCATCCTGCTGCCGATGGGAATGGGCTGATGGCCGCGACAGGCACGGTCCTGGTCGTCGATGATGATCCCGCCATCTGCGTGGTCGTGGGGGAGGCTCTGCGGCGCCAGGGGCACAAGGTGAAGATCGCCGGATCGATCCGCGAGCGCACGGCGTTGATGGAGAGTTTTTCGCCCGACATTCTGATCACCGACGTCATGCTGCCGGACGGCGATGGGCTGGATGGCGTGGCGGAGATTATCGAGCGCAAGCCCGACCTGAATGTTATCATTCTTTCTGCACAGAATACCCTGAACACCGCCATCCGGGCGACCGAGAAGGGAGCGTTCGAATATCTACCAAAGCCGTTTGATCTCAATGAGTTGACGCGCGCTGTTGCGGACGCCTTGGGGCATCGATCGGGCGGGACGGACACGAGCGAGCAAGGATTGCCGCATGACGGCCTGCCGCTGGTGGGGCGATCGCCTGCGATGCAGGAAGTCTATCGCACCATTGCCCGCGTTCTTTCCAATGATCTAAGCATCCTGGTGCTGGGCGAGTCGGGAACGGGCAAGGAGCTGGTGGCCGAAGCCATCCATAGCCTGGGCCAGCGACGCACCCGTCCCTTCGTCGCGATCAACATGGCGGCCATTCCGCGCGAACTGATCGAAGCGGAACTGTTCGGCTATGAAAAGGGCGCCTTTACCGGCGCGCAGGCGCGGACCGCCGGCAAGTTCGAACAGGCGCAGGGCGGCACTTTGTTCCTGGATGAAATCGGCGACATGCCGATGGAGGCGCAGACAAGGCTGCTGCGCGTGCTCCAGTCGGGCGAAGTGACCACGGTCGGCGGGTCGAAGCCGGTCCGCGTCGATGTCCGCATCATCGCCGCCACCAACAAGGATCTGCCGCGACTGATCGAGGAAAACCGGTTCCGTCAGGACCTCTATTATCGGCTCAATGTCGTGCCGGTGTCGCTGCCGCCTTTGCGTGAACGGCGCGAGGACGTGATCTTGCTGGCCCGCCATTTCCTGGATCGGGCGGCGCAGGACGGCTTGCCGCGCAAGGCTCTGGCCGAGGACGCCGCGCAGCTGCTGATGGCCTATCATTGGCCCGGCAATGTCCGCGAGTTGCAGAATATCATGCAGCGACTTGCCGTGCTGAGCCGCGAGAATGTGATCGCGGCGGACATGCTGCGGCATGCGCTGCCGCTGGATGCCGTGCCAGCCGATCATGCCGCGCCCGCAGGGCAGCTTGCGCAGGCCGTGCGGGAATGGACCAAGCGGCAACTGGGCGTCGGGCTTGGACAGGCCAATCCCCAGTTGCACGATAATCTGCTGACGGTGATCGAGCCGATCCTGTTGCAGGAAACGCTGGCCAGCGTCGACGGCAACCAGATCCGCGCCGCCGGCCTGCTAGGGATAAATCGCAACACGCTGCGCAAGAAGCTGACCGATTATGGCCTCGACCCACTACAATTGCGCCTGAGCGATTAGCGAGGGCGAGACGAAGCGCCCAATCGCATCGACCAGCGACATGGTTTTATGTAAAAACTGTGTTTGATCGGGCACGGCATTGTTGTAACGAAGCCACTATGACTGGTGCGGTGACAATCCCCCGACGGGGGCAGGCTTGGGCAAGGCTGATCCGGCCTTACCTGCGCAACGGTCGCCTGGCCGCCGCGATCGAAGCGGTCACGCTCATCCTGTTTCTCGGCACCGCTGGCCTGACCTATCGCCTGCTGTCCGGGCAGGACCAGTCCTACACCCTGCTGACCCCGCCGATCGTGGCGCTGTTGCTGGTCGCCAATCTGGTGCCGGCGATCGCGCTGCTGATGCTGCTGGGGCGCCGCGTAGCCAAGCGTCGGGCCGCGAAATCCGCCATCGGTAGCGATGGTCAGCTCCACGTCCGCCTGGTGGCGATCTTCTCCGTCGTGGCCAGCGTGCCGATGCTGCTGGTGGTGATCTTTGCGTCGCTGCTGTTCCAATATGGCGTGCAATTCTGGTTTTCGGACAGCGCGCGCGGCATGCTGCAGAACGCCAGCGATCTGGCGCGCGGCTATTATGAGCAGAATTTGCGCGAGGTCCGCGACGAGACGCTGACCATGGCGAGCGATCTGCGCGACTATCTGGGCCAGTCGAGCGTTTCGAGCCCGCGCTTTGCCGAGGGCTATATCTATCAGGTGGTGACGCGAAAGCTGAACCGGTCGGCGATCATCGAGATCGGCAAGGACGGCGTGGCGCGGACCGCTGCGACGGTCGATCCCGAGAGCCGGCCAGCGTCCGAAATGCTGTCGGCCGATGTGGTCAAGCGCCTGGCGTCCGGCGAGGATGTGGTGGTGGCGGCCAAGCCGAACCAGATCGAAGCGGTGACGCTGCTATACCCCAATTCCAAAATCTACCTCTATGCCACGCGCAATGCCGGCAGTTCGTCCTTCTCCAATGTGGAGCGGGCGCAGAAGGTGCTGGGCGATTATGATCTGTTCGCGGCGCAATCCCGCGCGTTGCAGTTACGGTTCAACCTGTTGCTGTTCGTCGGATCGCTGTTGCTGGTCGGCATCGCCGTCTACATCGCGCTGGCGGTCGCCGACTGGATGGTGCGGCCGGTCAATGAGCTGGTGACAGCGGCCCGCAAGATCACGGCGGGCGACCTGTCCGCGCGCGTGACCAGCCCGGCCAGCCGGGATGAAATCGGCACGCTTGCCTCCGCCTTCAACCGCATGACCCAGCGGTTGGAAGCGCAGACCGGCGCGCTGGTCGCGGCCAACAGTCAGCTTGATGAGCGGCGTGCCTTTATCGAGGCGATCCTGTCGGGCGTGAGTGCCGGCGTGCTGTCGGTGGACCGCGGCGGCGTGATCCAGTTGCTGAACAGCTCGGCCGCTGCGATCCTGGTGCGTGAAGGCGATGATCCGGTCGGACGGCCGCTGGCCGAGATTTCGGCTGAGCTGGCCGAACTGGTTGCGTCGCAGGAGGATGCCGGGATTGTCCAGGTGCGCGCCCAAGGCGACCTCCGCACGCTGGCGGTCAAGGTGTCGGAAGATGTGTCCGGCCATATCCTGACCTTCGACGACATCACCCAGCAATTGTCGGATCAGCGGCGTGCAGCCTGGTCGGATGTGGCGCGGCGCATCGCGCATGAGATCAAGAACCCGCTGACCCCGATCCAGCTGGCAGCCGAACGCCTGCAGCGCCGCTATGGCGAGGAGGTGACGAGCGACAAGTCGACCTTTGCACGCCTGACCGGCACGATTGTGCGGCAGGTGGGTGATTTGCGCCGCATCGTCGACGAATTTTCCTCCTTTGCGCGCATGCCCAAGCCGGTGTTCCGGCGCGAGGCGCTGGGCGACATCGCCCGGCACGCGCTGTTCCTGCACGAAGTGGCCCATCCCGATATTCGCTTCGCCTTCGACGCGGATGCCGGGGACATGGAGATGGTGTGCGATCGCCGGCAGCTTGGCCAGGCGCTGACCAATATCGTCAAGAATGCGGTCGAGGCAATCGAGCCGAAGCCGGCGCCCGAGGATGGCGGGGTGCGTGGCCATGTGCGCATGCGCCTGCATGAGGCTGACGGTGCGCTGGTGATCGAAGTGCGTGACGACGGCATCGGCCTGCCGCCCGAGCGTGAACGCATCCTGGAGCCTTATATGACCACCCGGTCGAAGGGGACGGGTTTGGGCTTGGCCATCGTCAAGAAGATTGTCGAAGAACATATGGGCGAAATCCGCTTCGATGACGCGGAAGGCGGGGGCGCGCGGGTGACGCTGCGCTTCCCTGTCGCGGCCCTGGAGAAACTGGAAGAGGGGCAGGTGGTTGCCTTGCCCAAAGGAAAAGTGACGGCCAATGGCGCTTGATATTCTGATAGTCGACGACGAAGAGGACATTCGCGATCTGGTTGCGGGTGTGCTGGAAGATGAGGGTTTTACCACCCGCACCGCCGCCAATAGCGACAGCGCGATCGAAGCGCTGGACAGCCGGCGCCCCTCGCTGGTGCTGCTCGATGTCTGGCTGCAGGGCTCGAAGCTCGACGGGCTGGAACTGCTAGACGAGATCAAGCGGCGTGACGCGACCGTCCCGGTGCTGATGATTTCCGGCCATGGCAATATCGACACGGCGGTAGCGGCGATCCGCAAGGGCGCGGCCGATTTCATCGAGAAGCCGTTCGAGGCGGACCGGCTGCTGCATCTGGTGGCGCGCGCCACCGAGACCGAGCGGCTGCGGCGCGAGAACCAGACGTTGCGCGCGCGCTTTGGCCAGGATGATGAGCTGACCGGCACGTCGGCATCGATCAACGGCGTGCGGGCGACGATCAAGAAGGTTGCAGGCACTGGGAGCCGGGTGCTGATTTCCGGGCCGGCCGGCGTCGGCAAGGAAGTCGCCGCGCGCATGCTGCACAGTTGGAGCGGTCGCGCCGATGCGCCCTTCATCATCGTCGCCGCGGCGCGGATGGACCCGGACCGGGTCGAGGAGGAACTGTTCGGCGTCGAGGATCCCAGCGGGCTGGTGCGTCCGGGCTATCTGGAACAGGCGCATGGCGGCACGCTCTATCTGGACGAGATCGCCGACATGCCCGTCACCACCCAGGGCAAGATATTGCGGGTGCTGACCGACCAGAGCTTCACCCGCGTCGGCGGGCAGCGGCAGGTGAAGGTCGACGTTCGGGTGATTTCCTCGACCGCGCGCAACCTGACGGCGGAAATCGAGGAGCGGCGCTTCCGCGAGGATCTCTTCTATCGGCTCAATGTGGTGCCGTTGCAGATTCCGTCGCTGTCCGAGCGGCGCGACGATATTCCGCCGCTGGTCGAACATTATCTGGCGCGCTTTGCCGCCGATCGCCGGGTCAATCCACCCGAGATCGCGAGCGATGCCATGGCGGCGCTGCAGGCCAATGAATGGCCGGGCAATGTCCGTCAGCTGCGCAACGTGATCGAGCGGACGATGATCCTGGCGCCGGGGGACCGGATCGGCCGGATTGAACTGGACATGTTGCCGGCCGAACTGACGAGCGGCGGCGGCGGGGATGGCATTGGCCAGTCGGCGATCATGGGCGCCCCGCTGCGTGAGGCACGCGAAAGTTTCGAGCGGGAATATCTGCGCATCCAGATCCGCCGCTTTTCCGGCAATATCTCGCGCACCGCGACCTTCATCGGCATGGAGCGGTCTGCGCTGCACCGCAAACTGAAATTGCTGGGTATTACCGACGGAAAGGACGGCTGACGCTAGGGAAAATCCGGATGGCGATGTCAGGCATGGACGCCCCTTCGCAATTGCGGTAGGATTGCCCCGCCCTCGACAAGCGGGGGCAGGCAAGACACCTCCGCCCAGAGGTGCGAGAGCGGGTAACGTCCCGCCAATAAAGGACTGGCAAAAACCATGGCCGACAAAGTGAACAACCTTCAGGATATTTTCCTCAACAGCCTGCGCAAGTCGAAGACCCCGGTGACCATGTTCCTGGTCAAGGGCGTGAAGCTGCAGGGCATCATCACCTGGTTCGACAATTTTTCCGTGCTGCTGCGCCGGGATGGTCAGTCGCAGCTGGTCTATAAGCATGCCATTTCGACGGTCATGCCGGCCCAGACGATGGACCTGACCGATCTGCGCAAGGCCAGCGACGGCAATGGCAAGCCGCGCCTGCTGCAGGAAATCTTCCTGAGCGCCGTGCGCAAGTCGGGCAGCCCGGTGACCATGTTCCTGGTCAACGGCGTGATGCTCCAGGGCGAGATCGCCGCCTTCGACCTGTTCTGCATGCTGCTCGAACGCGACGGCATGGTGCAGCTGGTTTACAAGCACGCCATTTCGACCGTGCAACCGCTCCATTCGCTCGACCTATCGGGCGAGAACGAGCAGGACGACTGATCGTCCATGCCGCATCCGGTCTTCCCGCCGATCCGCGCGGGTAGACCGGAGCGCGGCCAGATGCTCTAAGCTGACATGGCCATATTCAATCGCGACTCCGAGGACGAAGTGGCGCGCGGTGCGCGTGCCGTCGTCGTGCATGCCGAAACCCATGGCGGCGACCGCCGCGACAGCGACGCCCGGCTGGAGGAAGCCCGAGGCCTCGCCCTGGCGATCGGCATCGATGTGCGCGCCGCCCAGAGCTTCCGCGTCCGTGACCGCAAGCCCGCCACCCTGTTCGGCAGCGGTCAGGTCGATCAGATCGCTACGCTGGTGAACCAGGAAGAGGCTGAACTGGTCATCGTCGACAATGCGCTGAGCCCGGTGCAGCAGAGCAATCTGGAAAAGGGAACCGGCGCCAAGGTCATCGACCGCACCGGGCTGATCCTGGAAATTTTCGGCGAGCGCGCCGCCACCAACGAGGGGCGGCTGCAGGTCGAACTCGCCCATCTCGACTATCAGGCAGGCCGCCTGGTGCGCAGCTGGACCCATCTTGAGCGCCAGCGCGGTGGCTTCGGCTTCCTCGGCGGTCCGGGCGAAACCCAGATCGAGGCGGACAGGCGCATGATCCGCGACCGCATGGCCAAGATCCGGCGCGAACTGGATCAGGTGACCAAGACGCGCGGCCTGCATCGCGCCCGGCGCCAGCGTGCGCCCTGGCCGGTGATCGCGCTGGTGGGCTATACCAATGCCGGCAAGTCGACGCTGTTCAACCGCCTGACCGGCGCCGAGGTGATGGCCGAGGATCTGCTGTTCGCCACGCTCGACCCGACGATGCGGCAGATCGTGCTGCCGGGTCTCGACAAGGCGATCCTGTCCGACACGGTCGGCTTCGTCTCCGACCTTCCGACCCAATTGATTGCGGCTTTCCGTGCGACGCTGGAGGAAGTGCTGTCGGCCGATATCATCGTCCATGTCCGCGACATCGCCCATCCCGATACCGAGGCGCAGCGCGACGACGTGCTGGACGTGCTGAGCGAATTGGGGGTGGCGGGCGAAGGCGCGCTGGAGCGTGGCGATGGCGAGGCTGATCCGCCGCCGATCATCGAGGCGTGGAACAAGCTGGACCTGCTCGACACAGAGAGTGCCGCGCAGGCGCGCGAGATTGCGGCGCGGCATGATGATGTCGTTATCATCTCTGCCTTGACCGGCGAAGGTGTCGAGGGGCTGCAGCGGGCGATCAGCAGCCGGCTGACCCGTGGCGCACGGGTTCACAGCCTGCGTCTGCCGATCGCCGATGGGGCTGCCCTCGCCTGGCTGCACGAGCATGGCGAGGTGCTGGCAACGCGGCCGAGCGAAGCGGAGATGCAGGTGGATGTCCGCCTGTCCGACTCCGGCCTCGCCCGCTTCCTCAAGCGCGACCGTTAGAGCAAATTCCGATCCGACTGCGTCAGATCGGTTACTCTAAGTTTTTGGTTTAACGCGTTTTCCGAGTCATCAGGTGATTCCACCTGATTAGAAAACGCTTTAATCGGGCAGTCGCGCCACGAAATCCTGCACGACGCGGGCCGAATTGGCCGAGGCGAGCGCCATGAAGACGCTCATCTGGTTCTGCTCGGCGTCGCCGCCCGCGAGATCCGAGAGGCTGCGGAAGGCGAGGAACGGAACGCGGTTGGCATAAGCCACCTGCGCGACGGCAGCGCTTTCCATGTCCAGCACCTGCGCCTGGAAGGTCGCGAACAGATATTGGCGATAGGCGGCATTGTCCATGAAGGCGGGGCCGCTGATGCCGCGCCCGCCGACATGCAGGCTGGGCTGATGCGGCAGGCATTTCGCAGCGGCCGCATCGGCGCAGCGGGCCAGGCTTTCCGAGGATGACAGGGCGCGGGCGATGGCGAGCAAAGCGGGATCGGCCGGGAAGGCGCGGTGCCAGCTCTTGGCTTCGGTCTCATTGCCGACCTCGACATCGCGCGGGAAGATCATGCCATAATTGGGCAGATTATTACCTGGCGTGCGGAAGATCGGCGCATAGCCGCCCGGCGCCTCGCGCGCGATCGTGCTTTCCATGAACTGGCCCCAGTCGGCCGCGACCACGACATCGCCGATATGCAGCGACGGATCGATGCCGCCGGCAATGCCGGAAAAGAGAATGCGCTTCACCGCGAAGCGATCGACCAGCCATTGGGTGGTCATGGCGGCATTGACCATGCTGACGCCGCTTTCGACCAGCAGGACCGGCTTGCCGGCCATCTGGCCGAGTGTCACCGGTACGCCGTTCACGCGGACGGTCCGCGGCTGCTCGATCCGGCCGACGAGCGCGGCATGTTCGGGCGGGAAGGCGGTCATGATCGCGGTGCGGGGCCGCTCATCGAGCTTCTGGGCGAGGGCGGGGGTAGCGGTCAGCAGGCCGACCAGGGCGAGGAGGAACTTCATGCGGCGGCAACCCAGGCAAAGCGGATGACGATCAATATGGCGAGCAGGAAGAGCAGCCAGTCGGCGCGGCTCATCTTGCCGCGCAGCAGCTTCAGGATCGCATGGGCGACAATGCCGAAGGCGATGCCGTTGGCAATCGAGAAGGTGAGGGGGATGAGCGCGAGGGTGAGGAAGGCGGGAACAGCCTCGAACGGTTCTTCCCAACTGACCTCGACCAGCGGCGCCATCATCAGGCTGCCGACCAGGATCAGCGCTGGCGCCGTCGCATAGAGCGGCACCAGGCCGGCATAGGGCGCGGCGAAGATGGTGATGAGGAAGAGGAGCCCGGTGACGATGGCGGTGAGGCCGGTACGGCCGCCCGCGGCGACGCCCGCTGCACTTTCGACATAGGAGGTGACTGTGCTGGTGCCCGCCGTCGCGCCGACCATGGTGGCGGCCGCGTCGGCGATCAGGATGCGGTTGAGATTGGGCACGCTGCCGTCCGGGCGGGCGAGGCCGGCACGCTTGGTCACCGCCATCAGCGTGCCGAGATTGTCGAAGAGGTCGACGAACAGGAAGACGAAGATGATTTCCAGCACGCCGATGCCGTGGCTGCCGGCGAAGACCGCGCCAAGATCGAGGTGGAAGGCGGTGCTGCCGAGCGCCGAGGCATCATAGGGCGTCGGCGTGAAATGGAGGGCACCGACCAGCCAGCCGAGCAGGGTGGTGGCAACGATGCCGATCAGGATCGCGCCGCGCACCTGGCGGATCGACAGGCCCGCGATCAGCGTCAGGCCGAACAGGGTGAGCAGCACCGGGGCCGAGCGGAGGTCGCCGAGCGCGACCGAGGTGGCGCTATTGGACACGACGATGCCGGCATTGCGCAGGCCGATGAAGGCGATGAAGAGGCCGATGCCGCCGGCGACCGCCGCCAGCAGGTGCGGCGGAATGGCGGCCAGGATCATCTGGCGGATGCCCGCCAGGGTCAGCGCCAGGAAGGCGATGCCCGAGAGAAAGACGCAGCCGAGCGCGACCGGCCAGGGGATGCCGAGGCCCAGCACGACCGAATAGGTGAAATAGGCATTGAGCCCCATGCCCGGCGCCAGTGCCAGGGGCACGTTCGCGACCATCCCCATCAGGATGCTGGCGAAGGCGGCGGCGAAACAGGTTGCGGCCGCCACGCCGACCAGCGGCATGCCGGCCTCACCCAGGATCGCCGGGTTGACCAGCACGATATAGGCCATGGTGAGGAAGGTGGTGATGCCGGCGATGATTTCCGTGCGCACATTGCTGCCGCGCGCGGCCATCTGGAAACGGTTTTCCAGCCAGGATGAGAGGGAAGCGGTCATCGCGCGCAACCGGGCAGGAAAAGGGAAGGGGCCATGGCCGGCCCGGACAGCGAAGTTGACACCAGATACCCCCTATGCGCGATGGTCGCGATTGCGCGCCCTATGCCGCTGCGCACGCGCCGCGTCAAAGGTAACGATGCATCACAAATGTGTCGACCAGCCCGTGTGTCGGATGGGCAAAGGCGCCGGGCACGCGGCCGACAATGGCAAAGCCCATCGCCTGCCACAGCGCGACCGCGCGGCTGTTGGAGGAAACCACGAAATTATACTGCATGGCGCTGAAACCGAGATCGCGGGCCAGATCGAAGGAGGCCGCGCACATGCGCCGGGCAACGCCACGTCCGGTGGCGTGGGCAGCGGTGACATAGCCGGCATTGGCGACATGGTTGCCACCGCCCGGCTGATTGGCGCGGACGTAGAAGATGCCGAGCAGGGCGCCATCCTCCTCGACGACGCGGACGGTGCGGTCTGGGGACAGCCACAGGGCAAGGGCATCTTCGCGGCCGATCGCGCGATCAACCGCCAGCGTTTCGCCGGCGCGCAGCACGGGTTCCAGGATTGCCCAGATACCGTCATGATCCGCCGGCGTGACCGGCCTGATTATTCCGCCTGCTTCGCCTGTTGCCATAGCGCTTCCTTCTCGTCGAGCGACAGGCCGACAAACGCGTCGCCGGCGATTGCCTCCATCTGACGGAAACGACGATCGAACTTGGCATTTCCACCACGCAGGGCGACTTCGGGGTCAATCTTGAGATGGCGTGCGAGGTTCACGACGGCAAACAGCAGGTCGCCGACCTCTTCTTCCCGATGGGCATGGCTGGTCGCGCTGGCGACCTCGTCCAGTTCCTCATGGATCTTCGCGATCGCGCCCTGGGCGTCGGGCCAGTCGAAGCCGGTGCGGGCGGCCCGCTTCTGCAGCTTTTCGGCGCGCAGCAGCGCCGGAAGCGCCTGTGCCACGCCGGCCATGGCGCTCGGGTCGGGGATCTTGTCGGCGCGCTCGGCCGCCTTGATGCTTTCCCATTGGGCATGGCCATCCTCACGCCGGGCGCCTTCGCCAAAGACATGGGGATGACGCCGGATCATCTTCGCCGCGATGCTGTCGATCACGTCCTGCAGGCGGAAATGGCCGGCCTGTTCGGCGATGCGGCTGTGGAACACGACCTGCAGCAGCAGATCGCCCAGTTCATCGCGCAGGTCGGCCATGTCATTGCGCTCGATCGCATCGGCCACTTCATAGGCTTCCTCGATCGTATAGGGGGCGATGCTCGCGAAATCCTGCTCGACGTCCCAGGGGCAACCGGTGTCCGGATCGCGCAGCCGCGCCATGACATCGGCGATCGGCATGATATCGGCGGGACTGGCTTTGGACATGGGAACCTTCGCATTGGCTGCTGATGGGCCTGCGGATAGGCGTTTGCCGGATACAAGGCCACCCCCGATGTCGAACGGGGCGCCGATAGGCGGATATGGTGCCGATGAGGATGCGCCTCGGAGCCTGTGGGAGGATTATTCCGCTGCGGCGACGACGTCCTCGTCCTTGACCGCATTGTTCGTCCGGACCTGCACGACCCGACCCCGGTCAAGATGAACGATGATGTCGGCAAGTGCGACGAGCGATGCCGTATGGGCTATGGCCAATATGGTGATATGGCCCCGCAAACCGGCAATCGCGGTTTCGATCTTGGTCTGTGCGTCCATATCGAGAGCACTTGTCGCCTCGTCCAGGATCAGCAGTCTGGGATGGCGCAGCAGCGCGCGAGCGAGGGCGATGCGCTGCCTTTCCCCGCCGGACAGACGGCTGCCACGATCGCCGACCACGGTATCGAGCCCCTGGGGCAAGGCGCCGACGAACTGCCGGGCGTTGGCGGCATCGAGGGCGTTCCACAACTCCTCATCGCTCGCATCCGCCTTGCCGATGCGCAAATTGGTTGCGATGCTGTCATGCAACAGGAAGACATCCTGGGGCATATAGGCGATCTGGGACCGCCATTGCCGATCATCCTGGGCAAGGTTGACACCGTCGACCAGAATCTGGCCTTCGCTGGGATCGAGCAGCCCCATCAGCATGTCCGCGATGGTGCTCTTGCCTGCACCCGAAGGCCCGACCAGGGCAATGATCTTGCCGGCGGGCAATTCCAGATCGAGGTTCGCGATCGTCGGCGTGTCCGCGCCGTGATGGGTGATGGATACGCGATCGAAGCGGACATGCCGGGTCAGGAGCGGCATTTCAACGCGCTCCGGCCCGGCGGTGCGGTTCTGCTCCGCCGTGAAGATGCGCAGGAGCCTGGCGACATTCTCATAGCCGGGCAGGCAGAGGAGCAGTTGCTGGAGCGTGCTTTGCAGGGCGTTGAAGCGCGGCGCGAGGCGCATGAACAACAGCAGCATCGTCATCAGCTGCGGCAGGGGCAGCGCGATCACGGCATAGGCCACATAGACGAACAGGGCTGCGGCCGCACCGCTTGCCAACTGGAACAGAGCGGTGCTGTTGGATGTCAGCCGGGCGAACTCGACAGTGCCGACGCGCAGCGTTTCCAGCAACCGATCCAAGCGTTGGAGATAATAGGGTTCGCTGTTGAAAGCCTTGGCGATCTTCATGCCGGTGATGAATTCGAACGCGACATATTGCCGTTCCTGCAGGGAATTCGACATGGATTGCGCATGGCGGGCGATCTTCCGGCGCACCGGATACAGGCCGAACAGGGTTGCTGCGCCAACGGACATGGCGAACAACGTCATCTGCCAGGATATCAGCGTGGACAGCAGGCCGTAGAGCGTCAGCCAGATGATATTCTGACCAAATGACATGAGGCTGAAGACTGCGACCTGGATGCGATCGACATCGTTGCTGAGCGCATGGTTGAGATCGGACCCGCGCATGTTCGCGACCAGCGACCAGCGACCATAGCCGATGGCCGTGAACAGGCGCATGCGGATGTCGTCTACCGCCTGCTGCATCGTCCGGGTCATGAGGAGGAGGCGGCGGCGCGACACCAAGGCCTGAAACACCATGAGGCACAGCATTGCCGTCAGCAACCAGCCGAGCGATATGCTGCCAATCCAGGGTAGTTGAATGCTGCTCTGGGCCGCACCATGATTGGTGCCGATCAGTTTCAGCAACGGGATCATCGCCAGCAGCGAGCAGCTTTCCAGAATGCTGCCGATCAGGATCAGCAACAGGATGACGGACGCCTGTCGGCCATATCCCCCAAGGGAAAAGCGTGCGAAGTCGCTGATCTGACGGAACTGGTTCACCGATGGTCCTCGCAGTCGGTGCGGACGAGTTCGACTGTCTCTTCCAGTCGATTGAGGGCATGCGGGACGTGCAGTGTTGCCACCTGGACGCAACGGGCCAGGGCAGCGCAGCCCTGCATGTGACGGGCCTCGTCGGCGGGCGAGAGCGCTGCCTTCCCGAAACGGGTTATGTAGGAGTAGCGCAGGATCGCCGACAGGGCCTGGGTTCCGGCAAGTCGGGTGAGGCCGGGCTGATCCCCCACGCGGTCGAGAACATAGAGGCGTTCGGGTTGAAGCTGATCATGGCGGAAATCGCCCATCAAGCGATGCTGGCGTTTGGAAAAGCCGGGATAGACCAATGGCAATGGCTGTGCTTCAGTCAGTTGCATGGCGTCTGCGGCCTCTTCCGCGAGCTTGAGCTGGCCATAGGCCGGCAGGATTTCGAGCGTGCCGTCCGGGTTCTCGCGGATCGCCAGGAGGTCGTCCGTCAGCAGACGATGGCCCGCCCGGAGGAAGGCTGCGGCGGTGGTGGATTTGCCCGCCAGTTTGTCGCCAACGAAGATGACGCCATGCCCGTCGAGGTCGATCGCGCTGGCGTGGAGCGTGATGTAGCCGCGCATGTGCAACGCCAGCGCCATGATCGGCCCCAGCAGAGGAAAGGGGAGGTAGGTCACGGGCGTATCGGGATAGGGCTGAATCTCGATGAGGTCGGGGCCATGGAACTGGAAGGCCGCAACGTCGGGCCATGCCAGGAAATGCGTTCCGTCCGTGCGGAACTGCGTGATCACGCCCTCCTCGCGCGACGGCAAGGGCAGATCGCGGCTGTAGATGATGCGGATGTCGGGCACGGATCCCGCCGGGGCGGTCGTCAGTTCCGGCAGCGGAACATCCGATTCGATCGTCAGCCCAAAGGCACGATAAAAGGACGAGGCCTTGCCGGCGGGGGCAAGGGCGGGCTGAGGCGTTGGGCCCATCTTCATGTCATCCTCCTGCATGTACGATGTGAAATTTAGCCCTCGGAGCGGCGGGCCGGGATCGTCTTGCAAGCCAGCGGCCCAGGCTTGCGACCCGGTAGGCAGCGAATAAGGGGGCGGCATCATTGGCCATGGACTGATCGAACTGCGTGATGGCCGCGCGGGCGACATCAATGTCGACAAATGGCGCCAACATGTCAGCCTGCGCATCCAGCATCGTCAGCAAGGATGCCCGGTGACGCGCCATGCCTGTTCCCAACTGGCCGGCAAAATTGAACTTGTCGCGCCGCAGTCGGACCTGCTCTGGCAACAGGCCTGCCATGGCGTTCCGCAGGGATGCGCGCGGATAGCCATTGTCGAGCTTGGCGTGGGCCGGGAGCGATACGCAGAATTCGACGAGACGGCGATCATAGAATGGGAAGCACAGGCGCACCCCGGCTGCAGCGGCCGAACGATCGAGCACTTCAAACGCATAGGGTTGTTGTGGCGATGTTAGGGTCGACAGGTGGCGCTGCTGCTCGGTCTGATAGGCCGAGCGGCTGGGCATTGTCGCTGTGCGGCGCAAACCTATATCCGTGCGACGGGCGAGGTCCGGTGCGACGAGCGCGGTCGTGAAATTCGGTGAGGTGCGGGGCGGATGCGCATGGTGGACGATGCGCCGCCAATTCTGCCGGAATCGCCGTATCGTCGCGATATGATCGAAATGGGGGGACGCTGCCTGCCAGGTCGAACAGCGGAGAATATGGGCCAAGCCATGTGCTTCGCGCAACAAGGTGGCCCAGCGTCGTTCCATCGCCAGTTCGTTCAGCCGCCCAAACCCGTGGGAAACGACTTCATCGCCGCCATGTCCGTCCAGAAGGCGGGGAAGCCCCAGTTGCCGGGCCCTATGATAGAGGCGTCGTGAACTGCCCAGATTGTAGGCGAGGCAGGGGCCGTCCTGTTCAGTCAGGATCATGTCCAGTTCCTGCAGCGGATCCTGATGCTCGGTGGGCAGGAAATGAGGGGTAAAACGCCCTGCTTGCAGAATGGCTTCTATGTGCGGGCCATCCGTCCAGTTGGGACTTGTGTCGAACGTCATGGACAGGCTTGGCACGGGCGGTCCCGCCGCCTCCGCCCGCAAGCGCGATGCCATCATGGCGATGGACGAGGAGTCCAGCCCTCCGCTGAGCAGCACGCCGGCTTGTTCGCTGATCCGACACGAGACCGCCTGTTCGAACAAATGCCGAAACTGCTCGGCGGTTTCCTCATCCTTGGGCGGCTGCGATGCCGCCAGATGCCAGTAACGGCTGATGGTGAGTTCGTCGCGCGTGACCTGAATGACGTGCCCTGGCGGCAGACGCCGGATTTCGCGATAGAGCGTCGTCTGGGCATCGCCGACTATGCCGGCCACAAAATCTGCTGCACCAACTTCGTCGATGGCGGATGAAATCTCCGAACTGAGCAGCGCGCCAATCGTTGTCGCCGCCATGAACAGTCTGGGCGAAGCATGATAGTAGAACGGGCGGACGCCGAAATGATCACGGGCGCCAAATAATGTCTGCGTCGCCTCGTCCCAGAGCACAAAGGCGAAGTCGCCCAGCAACATGGAGGCGCAGTCTGCGCCATAGCGCTCGTACAGCGCGGCGATCAGGCTGGCTTCAGGGAGAGCGGGGCGGGGGGGGAGGCCGAGCCGTGCCTCGATTTCCGCGCGATTGTCGAGCCGGACATCGGCGGCGACAATGAGGCCCGGACGCCGCTTCTCATGGTCCAACGCCTCCATGCCAGCCCCGGCAAGAATCGTCGGGCCGCTATCGATCGCGCAACGAACCCCGCGTGATACCAGGGAGGCGATGCCTTCGCCGGGCCAATGCCGTGCCGGCCGGCCATCGCGGTGGAACAGGCCGGCAAAAGCATTCATTGCCGGACCAGTCCGTCCAGGTCCGCCAGGACGTTGAAGCCGGCCAAGTCCTGTCGTCTGCCGCCAATAATGGGCCTTGCACGATGGTCGAGCAGCCAGGCATGGGCCTGGAAGCTGCCATCTTCGGAGCGGCGTACACCGATCCGGATCCAGCTTTCATGTCCCATCCAGGCGAGCAACGTCCGTGTGGCCACGGCCTGGGTCAGGCACGTGGCGCCGGGAACAAGTCGTGAGACGATGCTGACAGCGCGGGCGACCTGGCGCACCCAGAGCGGATTGCGCTGGCCAGTGGATTGCGGCAACCATTCGCACAGGCGCGCATAGCCGGTGAGGCTGAGGGCAAGGCGGACAGCCAATACCAGAGCCAGTGCGACCGGCAGGAGCAGTGCCAGAAGCAGCCCTGCCAGAGCGCGATCAGGACGCCGGCGCATGCTGAACGCTGATCAATGTGAACTGCGACAGGTTGCTTAACAGGCTCTCCAGATCCTTGCGACACTGCTCCGGTCGGACGTCGAAGCGTTGCTCGATATTGTCCTGCAAGGCGCCGACACTGGTGGGGGTCGCGATCGTTTCCCAGACATGGACGCCGACGCGATTGAGCGCGAAATAGCGGCTTGAGGTCAGGTCCAGTAGAACTCTCTCATTGTCCAGGTCGCAAAACACGATGTTGGGATCTGCTGCCACGATTGTCGCGGATGGCCAGGCGATCGTCATCTTTCTTCCCCGCTTCCAAGGGCCTTGCAAGAGAATGGACGCCCCCTCTGTCCGAGAAGGGCGTCCACCCTGTCAGGAGAACGTGAGCTCGCCGCGCGGCGTACCGTCCGGGAAGGTCGCGTCCAGGCTTTCACCGTAGGACGTGCCCTGCGTCAGCGATTCGAACGAGCCGAGTTCGACGAGCTCGGGCGATTCATAAGACTCCTTTTCCATACTCAACTCCTCATCATCTGCTGAACCATTCAGCGGATATAAATTGATCGTAAGTAAATGTTTAAGTCAAATTCCAATCCATCCGCGGTAACACCTATAGGTATAAACACATATCGCCATGATTTAACTTTGTAGGGCAATGTTTTGCATAAGCTAACATTCAAGGCGTGACTGATGTGTTGTTAGATCCCTCCCGCAAGGCACGGAAAATCGTGGATATCGTGAGGTGCCATGTGGCCCTGTCCGTTCCGCAGATGATCGTTAGCCCCCCTTCTCCGGCGATCGACGCGGACGATTGGGCGGACATCATAATGGTTGGGAAATCCTGTAAACTTCTGCTGCACCTTGGTGCCGGGCTCCGCGCCGCTGGGCAGGATATTCCGGACGCCTTCTCGCGCGAGGAAGATAGGTTCAGGAAGTTGACGCTCGCGATGAACGGCGTGAACATCGCTACAATAACCAATATATCTAAAGCTCTAATCCATGATGATCTGCGATTTATAGTTTTCAAAGGCCCGCTTGCTCAGAGAAGAATTTATGGCGGATACTTTCATCGTCCATCATCGGATGTCGATATCCTGATCGATCGCGGTGATCTGCGTCGCTGCACTGCGCTTCTCCAGGAGGCAGGTTATTTCCTGCCCGCGGAATGTGATCGTATCTGGTGGCGTGCCTTTCTGGGAGAGCAGCATTTCTTCTCGCGTTCGCCGAACCAGGCAACGGTCGACGTTCATCACCGGCTCCAGCAGCCGGGTTGTCCGCACCCCATGGACGTGGGCGCGTTTCTGCGTGAGCCGGCGGATCAGGAACTGGGGCAGGTGAAGGTTCCCTGCATATCGCCAATCCACGAAATCCTGTTAGCAAGCCTGAGCTTCGTGAAGTCTCTGACCCAGCATTGCCACGCAGCGGCCTATCTTCTGGATTTCTGCGCCGCAATTGCCGGGCTCGATCATGCGGCCTTGGCGATTTTGCATCAACGGGCAACGGAGCAGAATATCGAGCATAGCCTGCGCATCACCTTGGCCTGTGCCGAAAGCATGTTCGGCTTGGAAGTGCCGGAATTTGCGGAGCCACTGCCGATCTCGGACCTATTTGGCGCGGATTTGTCCCTGGCCGTCTTCACGCCCGATGATCCGTCCATTGCCTGGCCGCGCTTGCGGCATTTGCTGTGGCGGCTATGCGATGACCGGCGAGCCGGCCAGAAACTGGGAACATATATGTGGGTCGGTGGCAGCTTCCTGGCGTCCAAGGCAGCGCGCAAGATACCGGGATGGCCGAAGGAAGATCCCACCATTATCCATGTTGCGCCTGTTGCCGCATCGGGCTGATCGCTCCGCAAAAAAGCATTACACCGTTGCGAACAGATAGTCGGTGTCACTGGCCGCGCGGATCAGGGGAGTGGGTTGGGTCAGCAACCAGCACTCCCCCGCCCGCCAGGTCAGGCCATCGATGTCCCCGCGCCCCCGCAACGGAATGAACCAGGCGAGGCCGCTGTTGGTCACGTGCAGCGCGTCTCCGCCCTGCATATGTGCCAGTCGCAAACCGAAAGGCCCATCATCTAGCAGGACGCCGCTGCAGCCAAGTGGACGATGCAGGGCAACAGCAGGGCGCTGCTCGGTTTGCAGATCTCCGGTGGTCGCCTTCGTCTCAAGGTCGCGAGTGCGGTCATGTCCATCGCGATTGCAGGTCAGGTCGATATTCTGCTGCACTTCGACAAGAGATATGCCGGCGCCAATGGCATATATGGTGCCAGCCGGCACGAAATAGAAATCGCCGGCGCGAGCCGGCCGCCAATCGATGAACTGCGCCCATGCTTCAATTTCCGCCGCATGGTGCTGCAGCGGCTGTTTCAGCGGAACGATCGTGCCGATGCCGATCATCGATGCAGGCTCCGCCTCGAGGATGTACCAGCATTCTTCCTGGCCGGTGGATTCGCGGTGGGCGTGAATATGGGTCGACAATCTAACGCTGGTATAGATGTACCTAACCTGTAGCGGGGGCCTGGTTCCAGACGGAGATCCAAACCACAATTCGCCGATGCGCTTGCCCAATTTGTCGACAGGGTGGTTAGGGACGACGTCCTTTCCCCAGATCTTTTCCACGAAATTTGGCTGAAGCTTAATACTTGGCATCGGGCATGCCTTGCGTTGTACCTTTTCGCAGGGCGATCGATTGCCTCCGAGGTCTCATGCTCGTCTCCCGCAAGGAATGAGTTCATGAGAGTGATTGATTGGCAGCGGATTGAAATCCGTTCGAACACCTAATCGACTGGCAGGATTGCGCAAGACAAGCTTGTCCATTCTTCCAGTTGGCCGCGCCTGTTTGACTGGTCAGGAAGAAGGGCTTTCTGCCGCTAACGGCAACGGTCGTGTCGCGGCATGGCCGTTCAGGGCATCGGTCAGCTTGCGACGGACCCAATTGCCTACGGGGCGTTCAAACATCTCGTTAGACAGGCCGGCGACGGCCAAGGACAAGATTGTCGCGATCAGGATCTGCATGGGCATGCTGATGCCCCATGCAGGCCCGGCGAGGCGAACCAATTGAAGGATGGGCATGTGGAGCAGATAGAGCGAGAAGCTATATGCACCCAGTCGGCGCATCAACGGATTGCCCCATAGCATGTCGTTGAACGGATGACGGATTGCTGTGCCCAGAATGACCAAGGCGCAGGCAACGATCTTCAAAGGGTCTGCATAGTAGATGATGTGTTTCGGATCGTTGGTCACGGGCGGGAATACCCATGCGCTGACTGAAGCAGGGGGTGCGATGAGGACCCAGATAAAGGCCGCGGTGAACAGCAGCAGCGGCGGGAATAATCGCGTCATGCGGTCTTCCGGGATCTGTCGGACCAGTACTGCGCAGAGAATTCCGGTCATGAAGATGTGCATCTTAGCCAGAGCAAAGATGCCCGGCAGCCAAGGGCTCGCTGCATAGCAGCCTGCCACGATCAGCCCGATCAGCACATATAGCCAGCCGCGTAGCGGTTGCTTCGCATAGGTTGCCGCCCAGATCGCCGGGAAGAGAAAGTAGAATTGGAACTCCGGCCCGATCGACCAGAAGACCGATACGGTACTGGTGAATGTTCCCTGCCGGACCAGTTCGATCAGTCCGATCGGATAGATGAAATCGGCGTAGACGAAGCGATAGATCAGGAAGGATAGCAGCGAGACACAGGCGTAGAGCGGCACGATGCGGGCTATGCGCGCCGCAGCGTAGGATGCCAACGCATCTCGGTCGGGCGTTCTGGGGAGGTAGAGATGGCCCATGAGAAAGCCGCTGAGCGTGAAGAACAGCAGGACGCCATAATCGCCGGCGCGCGGATGCAGAAGTTCCGGATAGCCGAACGTGCGGAAGTGGCAGAATACGACGAGCAGGGCAGCAAAGCCTCTGATGCCGTCGAGCGCGGGTATATGACGGCCAGGGCTCATGCGGCGTTTCCTTCCATGCGCGTCAGGCGTCCGCGGGCATAACAGAAGCCGTAGACGACCCACATCAGAGCGGCTGTCTTGATTGACAGCAGTGAATTGCTGATGGGCAGGCAGAGTGCGAGGAAGAGCATAATGCCATGTTTTGCCATCCGGTTGCCGGGATCGCGGCCGAAGCTGCTGCAGGCGAGTGCTAACCAGAGGCCGATCGCGATCACCACGGATTGAGCCTGGACGAAATCGGCCCAGCCGGCGTCATCGAACCGGACCCGATCCGCACGAATGCCCAACAACTGGTCGAGGTCCATCGATCGCAGTGCATCGAGCCCGACGCTGAGTCGTCCGGGAAGATTGTCTTGGTGCTCCGCCAGAATTCCCAGCGCTTCGCCCCCGACCAATGCGACAAGCAGCAACGGCAGATAGGCGACGCTCCATTGATCCGGAACATAGGCGCTGATCGGCAGATAGAGGCAGAAGAGCAGGATCACGCTGAGCGCAAGCCTGCCATCGCAAGTGACCAGCAGCACCGCCGTCGAAACCAGCATGAACAGTCGCGCGCCGTTCGACAGAGAACGCCACATCGCCGCCGTGAAGATGGTACCGACGATCGCCCAGTTGCCGAGCGATACCGGCTCCAGAAACAGCGATGATCCGCGATGCAGGCCAAGGCCATCGAGCAGCATGCGGCCGCCGGGACGTTCCGAACTGAGAAACAGGTCGCCGCCGGCCCAGAAGGCATCCGCGTCATAGCCACGGGTCTGCACATAATAGTCGATCACGCGAAAGGTCGAACCAAAGCCGCCAGGGCTCGCCAGCTCCCACAGGCCGACCAACATGATCAGCAATTGCAACGACAACATTGTCTGACGCAGCAACGCGCCTTCAATGCGGGTTCCAAGCAGGATGAAGGCCGGGATCAACAATATGTCGCCCAGGATCTTGGGTTCGAAATATCCTTTGATCGCGCTCGTCAGCAGCGCCGACAGGACCATGGTCCAGGTCAGTGCCAGCCACCGAAAACTATGTTGAACCGGTTGCATGGTCCCGACCAGCAGCGCGGTCAGAACGATGCTGCCCTGCGCGGCAGACACGATGCCGGCGGTCATTGGGAATAGATGCGCATTGACCCAGGCCAGGGCCGGATTGAAGAGGACCGTGGCGACTAGCAGTCCAGCGGCGACATAGTTGACGAGCCTGTCATGGATCAGGCTGCGTCGACGCACCGCGTCGCGCCGCGCGCGAGCCGGTAGAGAAAGGGCAATCTCAGCCAAGAGAAGCCTCGACGAGCCTGGCGGCAACATCGCTCCAATCCTTGCTCGCCACCGGGCTGCGGCCAGCGTTCAGTGCCCGATCAAAAGCCTCGACCATTTCCTGCGGGTGATCAGGCCGGTAACCAAAGCGCAGGGCATGGTCGCCAACGGCGAAATCGGGGCAAACGGCGGGCAGACCGATTGCCTTATATTGCAGGAGTTTGAGGCTGGAATCGGCGAGATAGGCGGCGGCAGCCGCGCGCTGATAGGCCGCGATCCCGACATCGGCATGCTGGAGATAGGGCAGCGTTTGCGCAAAAGGCATCTCGTCATGCTGGATCACATTGGTCGGGAAGACGCTCTTGGGCGATCCGATGGTGTGGAAGGTGAATTCCGGGCGTGCCAGCGCGAGGGTGCGGATCGCCCCGGCGTCGAACAGCATCGATCCGACCGTGACCGCATTGCGCTTGGTCGCGTAGGGACTGTCTGTCGCCTGATTGAGCAAAGCGGTATCGACGCCATGCGGAATGAATAATTTGGGGCAACTGAAGGCCTCGAAATGCGGGAGCATGGAGCGGGCGACGACCACGATCAGGTCGATATCGGCCTCCGATTGCCAAAGCATGTCTTCAATGCATTCAGGCACGCCGGCGGTGGATAGAAGATCCGTGGCCCGATAGACGATCCGCGCCGAGGGGGCGACGGCGCGGATGCGCTTCAGCAATGCCGGCGCAATACCGGATTCGACGATGATGATGTCCGCCGCGCCTGCCGCTTCGTCCAGCGCGGTGCAGCGGTTTCTGGCCCATTTGCTGTAAAGCCAGGATTCCACCTTGCCCGAGACCGGCAACTTTACAGGGTGCCATGCACTGCGCCACAGATAGGCCTGAAGCCCATCCACCTGTTCCCAGGCATTGGCGCGATCAAACAGATCGGCCCGGCTGTCGCCACGCAGGCGCGACAGCCAACTGTAGCCGATCGACATGAAGGTCACCTGATGGCCCTGTTGCGCCATATGGCGCGCCACGAAATGCACGCTCGCGCGGCGCCGGGTCCGATAGTCATGGCGCGAGATGATGAGGACGCGGCGCCCTTCGGCGTGAACCGGGTTTGGCTTTGCGGCGGATTGTCCGATCATGAACGGGCCTCCGTGCTGGCAAGGATCTCGTCATAATAGTCTTCCAGGGCGGCTACGCGGTTGCGGAGGTCGAACTTGGCGGCCACATGGGACCGGCCGGCTCGGCCAAAATCGCCGCAAAGGTCCGGCGCACCCAGAAGCGTTTGCAGATGGTCGGCAAAGTCGTGGCTGTTGCGTGATCGTGCGAGCAAGCCGGTCATGCCGGGTTTGATCGCTTCGCGCATCGGGCCATCGTCAAATGCGATCACCGCCATGCCCATCGCTTGCGCTTCCATCAGCACGATGGGAAGCCCTTCGGAATCACCGTTTGCCGCGCGCACACTCGGCATCGCGAAGATGCGGTGACGGGCCATGGCCGCGAAGACTTCCGCGCGAGATCGTGCGCCCAGGAAATGCGGCTGGATACCAAGCCGATGGGCCTGGGCGACCAGGGTGGACATCAGGGGGCCGTCGCCGATGATGGTGAGCGGTTCGCTTCGAATGCGTTCGGGCAACTTCGCCCAGGCGTCCAGCAGGAAATTGACCCCCTTCTTCTCGACCAGACGGCCGACGAAGAGGGCGCCCCGGCGGCCATGGGCGGCGGGTGGCGGCGGCAGGCTGGACGTGTCGATACCCAGCGGAATGACGCGCAGCTTGTGGTCGGGATAACCTGCGTCGAGCAGGCACTGCTTGATCCACTGGGATACGCAGATGATGCCATGGGCGTAACGTAGAAGGAAGGGCTTGAGCATCAGATACCAAAGTCCCTCGGTGCGGCGCGCATGTTCGCGCGCCGTCACCGTTGCATCATAGCCATGGGCGGTGACGACCAGCGGTATGTTCCGTCGCGCGGCAAGGGACAGGATGTTCGCCCCATCCTGCAGGAAATGCGCGTGGATCAATCGCGTCGAGGGGGCCGACAGGACATCGCCGACATGGCGATATCGGCCGGTCAGTCGATTATAGACTTTTTCATATTTGCCCGCCTGGGCGCGATGCAACAGATGGGGAGTGTGACCGTTAATAGAGTATCCGTTCAATATGTTCTCAGTTATTATGATCGGATTATATCTATTAAGACCCTGTATGTGATCTGATATGAAGGTTTCAGAAAGAGGAAGGAAGCCTCTTCTGTATATTGCAACGTTGGGTGTGTCAGATAATTCCACTAGGTGAAATTCCTCAATTCGTTGCGGTTTCATCGATTGGTATATCGAAGCTTATTATCGCTTTCGAGTAAGGCATAACACCTATGCAAAGTCCCGTGACTGCTCCTGCGTCTCCCCTTGTCAGTGTCGTGATTGCGGCGTTCAACGCCGAGGACAGCCTGGATCGCGCGGTGCAATCTGCGCTTGCGCAGAAACTCCCGGTGGAGGTGATCATCGTCGATGACGCGTCCGGCGACCAAACCGTGGCAATCGCCGAACGGTTGATGGAGCAGGACCCACGGGTGCGACTGGTGCTAAGCGAGGCCAATGGTGGCCCTTCGGTCGCGCGAAATCAGGGGATTGGGGTCGCGCGCGGCGAATGGATCGCAATACTTGATGCCGATGATGCCTTCGCACCGGGCAGGCTGGTTCATCTGACAGCGCTCGGCGATCGGCATGACGCCGATCTGGTCGCGGACAATCTGTTTTTCTATGATTGGCACGCCGGAACAGTGGTCGGCACGGCATTGTCGCGGACAGCGCAGCCGATCCGGCATGTCCGACCGGCCGAATTCGTCCGCAACGCGATCACCGGACGCTCACCGTTCGATTTCGGCCAGCTCAAGCCGATCTTTCGTCGCCGCTTCCTGACGACCCGTTGCCTGCGCTATCCGCCCCAGTTGCGGCACGGCGAAGATTTCGCCTTCATCATCGATTGCCTGCTGGCGGACGGTCGCTTCATTCTGAGCGCAGAACCGCATTATCTCTTTACCCAGCGGCAGGGCTCCATTTCGGATCAGGGATCGGGGCAATCCCGGACATTGCTGAACCTGGATGCAATGCGCGCCCATAGTCTTGCCATGCTGGATCTGCCCCGCGTTCGCGATGATCGTGTTCTGTCACGGTTATTGGCCCGTCGCGCCACCGCCATAAGGCAGCAGCATAGCTGGAACCGCGTCTATCCGCATCTTCGCGCACGCAAGCCGATGGCATTGCTGGAGGCGATGATGACGGACTGGAGCAACTGGCCCATGCTGGGACGCCATCTGATCCGTCGCTGGCATCATCGCGCGCAGATGGCGCGGATCGCTCAGCCCGATCGCACCAGCTTGTCGAACTCGACGCTGAGCTGATCGACACGGTTGGCAAAGATCCGATCGTCGCTCAGAAATCCCGCCTCATTCTTCAATTGTTCAAGTGCAAAGGCGATGCGGCTGTGTTGTCGCCGGTTCCATGTGGTGATACGCCGCGCGACCGCGGGTGGTTGTGGCAGACGCCGCGGCAGGGCGAGCAGATGATGTTTCAGTTTGGGCCGCATGGACATCCACCAGCCGCGCTGTTCACGACGGGTCATCTGCCTTTGGTGCGCGAGCGCGCCTTCTGCATCAGGATGCGCAAGTCGATAATGTTCACCGACCAGGCGCCGGACTCCGTCACGATAGGCAGTGTCCAACGTCGCGGTAGGCAATATTCGCGGCTCATACGGCAAGTTGAGGGAAAGTGACCAGTCGAGCCATTTGAAGCTGTTGATCCTTCCCGAACTGGAGACCGGAATCCAGGGAACGCGCAGCGTATCGGCGATGATCGCTGCGTGCATCGAATCGGCGATCACCAGACGTGACCGGCGGATTTCGTCGATGACCTGATGCGCGCATTGCCGTGGGTCCACCAGCTTTACGTCGGCGGTAGCGCAGGCCGCAGCCCAGTCGCCTTCATCCATCGCCTCATAGTGGGGAATGAAGATGGGCCGGTCGCGCTCCGCTTCGGGTAGAGGCTTGAGCCGGTCCAGCGTGGAAAGCAGCAGCGCGCCATCGGCAATCGCCCGATCTGGGCGGTTGACGACGCGCGCCGTGAGCGGGCCGCGTAATGCCACCACATCCCAGCGATCGGTCGAGAAATCCTCGGGCACCGGCCTATAGCCCAGGCCGCTCGAGAAAATTCTGATCCGGGATGCGGGCGGCATATGATTGCCGATGATCGTGCCGATGCCGCAGAACAGCGTATCGGCTTCGTCGGACCAACGGCCGGGAGCAAGCTCCTCCCACAGCCAGCCGTTGAGGTCGTCGCCAAAATTCCCTTCCTTGGCGCGATAATAGAAGAGTTTCATGTCATGGCCTCGTCCAGGCGGGGGCTGTGCCAGCGCATCTTTCGAATGATGATGTCGCGCCATAATGGCAGCAGCGAGACGTTTATGAGCCGATAGGCATCCAGGATGATGCGACGCTGCTCACCATTTTTCAGGCCCTGATAGACACGGGGGTGAAGCAGGATCGCCGCCATCTCTCGGCGCAAGATCATGATGCGCTGGTCGGTCAGGCGCGCGGCAGCGGCGCTGATGCCCGGCGTGATCTTCATCAATCGATTGGCGAGTACCATCGACATGAGGCGGCGCAGATTTTTGGCACCAAGGCGCTCATGCGCATCGCGATAGAGATTGATACCTTCTCCCCGCTGGGCCTTGGCCAGCTTGGAGAAGCAGATCCCCTCAACGCTGTGCGCCAGCCGTACCCACATCAGCCAGTCTTCGCCGGCATAGCGAAGCCGTTCCTCGAACCGGAGATCACGCATCGCCCTGTGGCGCAGGATTACGGCGGATGTCTGGCAGAGATATTCTTGCACCATGAATTGCCCCGCGCGGTCGGGCTGCAGGCGATAGATTTGCCCGCCCAGAGGCAGGGGTTCGAACGCATCCTCATTGGCGCCCTGCGCAAAGAGTGTCAGCGAGGCGAACAGGCTGGACGGCGGCATAGCGCTGTCGCAGAAATAGAAATCATGCCCCAGTTCGAGCGCGTCCACGCCTTGTTGCAGATGATCTGGCGCCCAACTGTCATCGGAGTCCAGGAAGGCGACATAGTCGATGTCGGGTCCGATCTGATCAAGGCCGTGATTGCGCGCAGCAGCGGGCCCGGCGTTCGATTGCTGCATGGTTCGGAGGTTCAGCCAGGGTGGCAATTCCATGTCTGCCAGTTCGTCCTGCGCCGGAATGGGCGAACTATCGTCGATTATGAGGAGTTCCACCTCGGTGGGCGCGGTGAATGTTTGCGCAACGATCGAGCGGAGGGCCTGTTGCAGGATACCCCGTTCACGCTGGAAATAGGGGATGATGACCGCGATCCGGCGTACGGCCCGCAGTTCACTTGGGTAGGGCTGCACAGGATCAGGCGGCATCGGCGTTGCGGACAGCGTGGGAGTGGGGTGATGACGGCGGGATCGGGCCGTCCGAGTAGCCACCCCTGGCGTCACGGATGGCACTCATGAGGAAGGTGACGTTGCCGCGCAAATAGCGGCCTGCCAGTCGGGTCGGTTCGTTCATGAGCCGGAATATCCATTCCATGCGCATGCGGCGCAGCCAGACAGGCGCGCGCGGGACATGGCCGGCGGTGAAATCGAGCAAGGCGCCCGCGCACAATATGGGGCGGCCGATATGGGATGCCCATTTGGCCGCCCACAATTCCTGGCGGGGGTTCCCCATCGCCGCGATCACCAGATCAGCGCCGCTCTCCCGAATGTGGCGGCTCAGATGCTCCTCTTCTTGCGGGTCGAAGAAGCCATGGCGGGTGCCGACTATTCGAATATGGGGATGGCGCTCTTCCAGGATCGCAGCTGCGCGCTCCGCAATACCGGGGGCTGCGCCTACCAGGAATAGCCGGAGGCGGTCCGGATAGTTCTTCAGGAGTTGGGGAATGAAGTCGGTGCCGTTCAGATTGTGAGGGAAAGAGTTCCCGTAGCGGAGGCGACTTGCGATATCGACGCCGACGCCGTCATTAAGGACCAGCGCGTCGTTCAGCGCGGCTGCGACGCCCTCGACCCGCCGTGCCTGGTTGATCAGATGGGCATTGCCGAATGCTACCACGCGCGGCGCCTGGTCCCTGATGAGGTCCGAAACTGCTTTCAGCGCGTCGCTCTCCGAAAGAACGGCAAGGCGAAGCGGCCCAATCTGGCGGGTCTGACGTCCCAGAATATGTTCGTAGATGGCCGAGATCCTGGCGCTCACGCCCGGCCAGCCATAAGCCAGCAGACCTGCGGCAGTGGTCGGGGAGGGCGAGCGTTGCTGCGCCTTGCGAATGTCCTGCAGGGTGCGGGCAGCGGACAACGGATCGGTGAAATCGATCAGGCTGCCGGTATCGAGCTTGACGCAGGAGCGACGATGCGCCGGAATGTCGCTGACGACCGGATATAGTCCGGCGGACACCCCCTCGATCAGGGAAATACCGAAACCTTCATAGGCGCTGGGCGATGCGAAGATGGTACTCCGGGCAATCAGTGCCTGCAGGGCCTCGTCGCTGGGGCTATCATGAAATTCCACCAGATCGCCCAAGCCGAGTTGTTCGACGATCTGTTGCAGATCGGCGAAGGTGACACCCATCGGCTTTCCCGCGATGATCAGCCGGGCCTTGCGGTCCAGCCGGTGCAGATGCGCAAACCAGCGGATCAACAGGTCGATCCGCTTGTTCGGCGCGATCCGGCCGAAATAGATGAAGCGATGCTCGGCGGAAGGCGATTGCGCAAGACCGGCGAACTTGACCGTGTCCACGCCGTTTTCGACCAAGGTAAGTGCGCGACGATTGACCTTGGCGAACGTCTCATAGTCCGCTTCGCTGCAGGCAATGATCGCCCGATATCCAGCCAGTGAAAGGCGGGTCATGCTGTGAAAGTAGAATTGCTTCAATCGACGGGCATAGCCGGTATGAAAGAAGCCGCCATGCGTGGACAGGACCAGCGGTTTGCGGTGCAGCAGCCGGGTCAGTGCCAGATAGTCGGCGAAGAAATCGACGGCGTGGACATGGACGATGTCGCAATCGTCCAGATGGTGCAGCACGGATGGTGCGAGCGGATAGCGACGTCCACCCCGATAGGGTATCCGGACCACCTCTACATCGTCGATGATTTCGCATCGCGGCAAGGGTGCGTCGTCGCCGTCGAAGATGCGGTCCAGGGTGATCATCCTGACCTGGTGCCCGGCGCGAGCCTGTTCGCGGCACAGATTTCTGGTGAAGCTTTCCAGCCCGCCGAGTCCGGGATGATATTGTCGGGAAATATGGGCGATTTTCATATCATACCCCCTTGGTGCCGACCGATCGCTGACCGCTAGATCAGCATGATGGTGCCGATCAGCACCGTGTTCAGCATGGTCATCTTGTTGATCACGGCCTTGAGCTCGCTGGTCGATGTCTGATCGCGCTGGACCGCAACTATCGCGCAATCGGCGCTGCCTGCCGCATGAGCGAGATCGTCGATATGGCTGGCGTCGACCAGGCACAGATCGAAGTGAGCCGTCAGCGACGACAGGCGTTGCGACAGTGGCGCAAGCGGACTGCCGTCGATGGCGCAGCCATCCTGCTGGGGCGCGGCCATGACGAACAACGACCGGATACTGCTCGGCTGGACCAACTGAAATGGCTCATCCATGTCGTCCGGCGAGCCTGTTCGTGCATTCATGCCAAGCAGGCGATGTTGAACGAAGCCGGAATGCTCCATGTCTACGATCAAGGTGCGCAGACCGCTCAGGGCTGCCGATACGGCGATATTCGCCGTCAATATGGCCGCCTGCTCGCTCGCCTCGATTGCGATGACCGCGATAGAGCCGGGCGCGCGACCGTCGGGATGGCGCATTGCAGACAGGGTCGACTGGATGTCCCGCGCTTGTTCGGCCAGCATCGCGCTGGGAGCGTGGATCACCGCGATCGCCGGATCGACATTGGCGTGGACAGTCGCCGTCTCCTCGCGCGTATCGCCATCGTAAGTCGGCGGCAGGCCGGGATAGACATCCTCTACCGGTTCAGTCGAGCGAAGCCTCATGACCAATTGCCTCCTTCGATACGGAGTTGCTTGCCGTTGACGCGCAGGTCTGCCTGACCAAGCAACGGCACGCCGGTAAGATAGGTGACGGTGTTACGACTGCGGACGCGCGGGCTGAGCCATTCGGCTAGGATGACCGAGCCGATTGCGAGCATGAGGGCCACCATCGTCATCATCAGGAACCGCACGCCGATATTGGGCGCGTTGGGGATCATCGGCGGTTCTGCAATGTCGAGCCGCACGATGTTGAGCGACGGAGCCGTGCTGGTGGCATGCAACTGCGAGAATTGTTCGGTCTGCGCCTCATATTCCTTGCGCGCCGATTCCACATTGCTTTCCAGCACGGCGAGCTTGCCGCGATCGGCCGCGAGCGACAGCATGCGCCCGCGATGCTGGTCGAGCAGGGCCTGCATCGTGCCCTGATTGGCCGATGCCGCCGAACTGGCCGCCGCCAGCGTGCCCGACATCTTGCCGGTTTCCTGGGCCAGACTGTCCTGCATCTGGCGCAACTGCTGCTGGGCGGCGCGCATCGTCGCATGATTGGGGCCGAGTTCGGCAGCCATCTGGCTGATTTCCGCTGATTTGGCTGCGATCTGCGCCCTTAGCCCCTGGATCACCCCGCTCGATTGAATGTCGGGCATATTGGCGCCGCCCGCCGCGCGCGACCGGGCCTCCGCAGCAACAGCTTCGGCCGACGACAGTTTCGACGACAATTCGCTCAGGCGCGTGCTTTCCGCATCGATGGCGCCAGTAGCGACAATGCCATGGGCGCGCTGGAAATCGGCGAGCCGTGCCTGCGCCTCTTCCATTCGCTGTTCGGACGCGGCGATCTGTTTCTTGTACCAGGCAGCAAAGCGCTGGGCGAATTCGTTGCTGATACCCAGGCGCGCATCATTGAAGGCCTGGGCGAAACTGTTGGCCATCAACGCCGAACGCTGTGGATCGAGGCTGCGGTAGGAGACGTCGATCGTATTGCCGGTCGCGCTGGGCGAAACCTGCAAACCCGACTGGACGCTGCGGCTGATCCAGCCTTCGAAACTCTGATTGCCGTTTGTCTGCTCCTGCCAACGTGCGCGCATGGCCGGATTTTTGAAAAGGCCAAGCCGCTCGGCCACCTTGCGGGCGATCACCTCGCTCTGCAGGATTCTGGACTCCGTCGCGAGCATGGATTCCCCGGTCGCCTCGTTCGATTTGCCGCCGGTTGGATCCGGTGCGCGGTTGTCGAACAACAAAGTGGCGGTCGCGCGATATTCGCGTGGCGTGATCGCAATCCACAGGACCGTCAGCGCCATGACGCAGCAGAAGATGGCGGCTGCCATCCTCCAACGCTGCAGGATGGCTCGCGTTATGTCGAACATGTACATCCTATCGGTCCCTTACGATGCAGCGCTTTGGCGCTGCCCTTCTACAAGGCTGACGACACGCCGGGTCAGGTGGTCGCCGTGGCGGCTGGCAGACAACATGCCGAGCAGGAATTGGGGGGCGAGGCTGTCCCGGAACATGAGGGCGTTGCTGCCCGGCCGGGCGTGCATGGCGCGGCGCAAAATTTCCAGGACCGGGCCGTCGCGGTCGATATGCGGCGCCTGCTGTTCCGGTGCGAGTCCGGGAGGAATGATCGCGGCGCGGACGAGTTGCTCGATCACCGGCCAATGGCCAGCACCCAAATCGATGGCCTCATGGAACAGTGCAGCATCTGTCGGATTGGTGATCGTCCAGTCGTCGACCGCCCGCATCATCCCCGCGAGCGTTGCCGGCATTTCGACCACTGTCTTGCGCTGCCTGAGGGTTTCCAGGCAGGCCAGCGCGCAGAACAGGCGGACATGATAGGGGGAGCCGCATGCGACATGGGCAATTGTCTCGCGCGCGGCATCGCTGAAGTTGAGGCCGGCCTGGGCGGCGCCGCGATCGATCAGGTCGAACACGGCGGCCGTATCGATCCGCACGATGGGAACGGCGGTCATGTGCCGTCGCAGCGATTCATGGCCTTCGATGAGCTGGCTCAATCCGGACGCGATACCGACCGCCAGAATATGAACCGGGAGGGCCGCGTCGGAGAGCAGCTTCATGGTGCGCGACAATTCGCCAAGAACAGCCGGATCGGTGATGCGGTCGAACTCGTCGAGGATGAAGATGAATTTTCGCTGCCCATGTTCGGCGAGTGTTTCCACGACATCGCGCGGTCCAACGACGATCGGCGCATCTGTCGCGGGTGAGCGCGGCACGTTTCCGCGGGCGGCATCGAGGAACGGCGAGATCAGGCTGGTAAAATCCTGCCCAGGCTCGCATGCCATGTAGAAGACCAGATAGCCGCGATTATCGGCAACATTGGCGAAGACGCGCGCCAGCGAGGTCTTGCCTGTCCCACGGCCGCCAAAGATCATCGCATGATTGCCGCGGTCCAGCACCCCCTCCACCAGCAGATCCATCTCCTGCTGCCGGCCATGAAGATGGCGGGCGGCCGTGACGGGCTGGGTGGCATTGAACCCCTTGCGTATCGCTGATCGGACAGCGTCAGCGGACATGGCTGCATTTGTGGATGGTGTGATGGATGCAGCGCCGGCCGGCTGCGCATTTTGAGGCACGCCGCCCGTAGCTCGGGAACGCCGGCCAGGCGCTTCTCGGCGACGCTCGGGCTCGGGCGTTCGTCGGAGCCAGCGGGCAATTCTGGTGAAGATATTCACGCAATGCCTCCTGTCAGGATACCGGATCGCATCTCAGAAGGTCCGCTCGTTGACGGTGTAGACGTCACCAGGCTTGACCAGCATATCGAGGCTGGCCTTCTTGATGATCTCCGTGCCACGGTGCAGCGTGATCTTCTTTTCCGATCCGCCCAATGTCGGCCCGCCGGCCTGGGCCAGCATCTGGCGAAGGGTCATGCCGGTTTCGAAGGCGACGCGGCCGGGCTTGTTCACCTGACCGTAGATGAAGACCTCCTCTGCCTTCGGCACGAAGATGGAATCGCCTGCGCGCAGGAACTGACCGGTCCCGTTTTGCGGGTCGAGATCGCTGAGGGCAATCCGGCGATCCGCTTCTCCCGTTCGTTGCAGGATCGCATAGTCCGCCGCGTCCGCGCGGGCGCCGCCGGTGCGAGCCAGCATCATCGCGATCGTCTGAGGCCGATCCAGGGGGTAGAGCCCAGGGTTCTGGAGGTTGCCGAACATCGTGACCGATCGACTGACGAAGCTCACGACTTCGACATTGACGATCGGATCGACGAAATATCCGCCGGTCTGCAATTGCCGGCGGATATTGTTTGCAAGGGCGTTGGTCGTGGATCCCTCCGCAACCACGTCGCCGATGCTCGGCAGGGTAATGCGCCCATCTTCCTTGATCCGCGTTTTGACCTCGATCGGATAGGCGCCGAATATCGAGACGCGTATCTCGTCATTGGCGCCCAGGACATAGGCAGCGACCGCTTCCTTGTTGTCGACGCCGGCCAATACGGGATTGGCGAGCGCGGCCAGAAGAAGGGAACTGCACAAGTTTCGCATCGCACGGGGTAAGAACATGGCCATGCTCCTCACAATGTAAGGCCAAGGGACAGCATCATTGATGTCGATTTATATCGGTAGCGCTCGACTGCGCTTTCACGCCATTCGTGGCGAACGTCCACGCCGGCCGTCAGGCGGCTGCGCAGTGCAAATCGATATCCGGCGTTGAGCGCGATCGTTTCGTCGGTACCGCGCATCATGTCGGTGTCGATCAACAGCTCGCCCTTGAACTGGCGCCTGGCATAGCTCGCGCCAGCCTGGATCGAAGATCGCGAACTGAGGGTCGCATTGCCGCGCAGCGAAAAATTGGTCAGGACGATATAGGTCGCACCGGTGTTGCTCTGGTTGCTGGTGCTGCGGCTGCCGTCGAATGTCAGGGAGGTGCGCGGCGATGGCCGATAGACGGCACCGGCATGATAGCCCAGGCCCGAATAGTCATCGACCCGTTCATCACGCGCCTTGGTATGAATATAGCCAATTCCGGCACTCCAACTGAGACGCGGAGCGACGGCGCGTTTGAACTCGATCCCAACCCGATAATTGTCGGCACCGCGGCTCATGCGCAGTTCGGAAGTCTCGCCTGACCAGTGGGGGCGGCGGAAAGCTTCGACGTTGAACATCAGCCGGATGTCGCCAAGGCTGGCCTTGCTATAGGCGATACCGATACCGGCGCTGCGGGTGCGGATGTCGAACGGCCGGCGTGAATCGACGCTATTGTTCGTTTGGAGATAGCCGAGCTTGATGACGGGATAGTAACCATAGGGCTTGTCGCATTCGGCCGTGACCGCATAGTCCTGGGTGCGTTCACTGTTGCCGACGATCATGCCTTGATCGGCCAGATCGGCCTGTGCGAAATTCAGTCGGGCGCTTGGACGCAGGTAGCAGAGTGCGCTGACCTTTACGTCGCCCTTGGCGGTGAGCGTAACGCGCTCCCGGTCGAGATTGCTGTAGCGCTGATGGAAGTCATAGCCCAACGATCCCACGACCGTGACCTGGTGGACACCGAGATTTTTCCTGAAGGTGACATCGAGCGCCGGGGTGACACGTACATCGTCCTTGTCACCGGAGACGAGATCATCGCTTTGGCGCAGGACATTGTCGTCGTAGAGCATCCGCACCGTGGGTGCCACGGTCAGGCCGTCAGGCGGCACTTCGACCTGCGCAAAGGCTGGGCAGCCCAAGATGATCGAGCAGGCAAGGGGAAGGCGCGCATAATGCAGGCGGGTCATCTTGCGGCTCCCGTCTGGCTGTATTTTGCAACAATGGCTGCCTGTGGCCGGGCTTTGCCTCGCACGGGTTGCAGGCTCATGGGATAGTTTGCGCCCCACCATGGGCCGCCGGCCCAATAGGCCCAACCCATCCAGACATCGGCATTGGCATCGAGATGCTTGAGCAGGGCGTCCAGGCTGTCGAGGCAGGCGGCATTTGCAGGGGCGCCGAACTCGCCAAGGAAGCCCTTGTGGCGGTTGTCCCGAAGCCATTTTGTCGCCGCTTCCATGCGGCGTTGGATGACCGGCGGTGCTTCGCATTGCGCCTTCATCCCGGAACTGTCCGAGTCCAGATATTGGTGCATCTCGATCGCATAATTGCCGGCTGGATCGCGGAAGTTCTGGAAGGCGGCAGCGTTGGAGGCGCGGCCGCCAGTGATCCAGCTATGCGCGCCGGTCCAGTTGGAGCCCGGCACGAACAGCATGTTGCGCGCGCCTGTCTTTCGAATGGCGACGACGCTTTCGTCCACCATAGATCGCCAGCGTGCTGGGGCCATGCCGTTCGGTTCATTCATCAGGCCGAAGGCCACCTGCTTGTTTCCGCGATAATGCTCGGCCAATCGGCGCCAGAGATCGGCGAGTTTCGCGCTGCCATCTGGCGATTGATCCAGTCGCTGCCCCCCGTTTGCGCCATAATTGTGGATGTCGAGGATGATGATCCGGAACGGGGCGAGGATCGCCACGACCTTGTCGAGGCGGGCCTGTTCGGCAGTCGAAAGGGGCTGGAGCGGGACGGGTTGGATCCTCTCCCACAATATCGGAACCCGGACGATCTTCATGCCCATCGCGACGAAGGGCGCCGCGGTGCGGGTATCGGGGTAGATATAATCCTTCCCGAAAATACCCGGCTTCCTGCCCGAGTTGAACTCTCCGCCCGCGAGGTTGATTCCCGACAACGGTGGCTCCGCGCAGGCCATCCAAGGGCATGCCGTCAAGAGCAGGGCAGCACATCGGATCGCAAGGACCGTCCGTCTCGGGCGCTGAGGGGCGCTCATGGTCAGCGCTGCCCGCCTGTGCTAGCAGAGCGCCGCAAAGGGATAGATTGTAGGGCATGGCACCGATCGGGAACAGGCAGGCGAGCGTGGATGTCGCTATCGCGCCCGCGTCGCGACATGCAGCGCGGGCTGTCGCCGGACGTGAACGACATGCCGCGTTGCTGACTCATTTCGGCAGCGTCGGATTGTTGTTGACGCGGGGCGTTGTGACCGACGTTGGGCAGTCGGGCGATGCGGAAACGCGCGTGATCCATTATCGCCGGCAGGTTGATGGAAAATATTGCGTCGAACTGCCCGCGCGCATCGATGTCGATATCGGAGATATGATCATGATCCGTGCGCTGACGCTGCCCGACGGGGCGGTGCGGCCGATCATGGCGCGGGCGAAGAGCCAACGGGAATGGATAATGCTCGATGATGTCAACGTGATCGTCGACGATTATACTCGTGCCACACGCCGGTTCGTTCGTTGGGGCACAGGGGCCGGATCGGCTCTGGCAATGCTGGCGGTTTGCGGCATCGCGGCTCCTCTCGCGCTGACCACAGCGGTATTTTCCTTTGCCGGTGCCTGGAGCTTGCATCGCCGCGATCGCCGAGATCGGACTAGGATCGGCCGCTGGCTTGCCCGTTAGGTCGGCAAGAGTTCCAATGGACATGGTCATGCGAGCATCCCCTGCTGCCGATACCAGGTGATGGTGCGACGAAAGCCTTCCTCCAGATTGATCAGCGGCTGATAGCCGAGGACCGTCTGCGCCCGCCTGATGCTGAACGCGCGGTTATGCTTGAAGATGGTCAGCCGGCGACGAGGTAGAGGGGGTTGCAATCCCAGCGGCGCATAAAGTGCTTCACACAGGCGTGCGGCCATCAGCGCGAGGCTGTAGGGGATGGTCGTCTTGGGCGGTGGTACGTCCAAGGCGGTAGCGACGGCCCTTACATAGTCGCGCAGCGGCAGGAAGGCGCGATCGCCCAGGATGAAGGTACCTGATGGCGCATCGGGATGAACCATCGTCAATATGTAGCCGGCGACCAGGTCATCAATGTAGACAGGATGGAAATTGGGTGTTTGCCGACCCGCAAACAGAAAACGGCGGCGCTGGACCAGGCGGAACAGCTTTAGCATCCGGGTGTCGCCTGGCCCATAGGTGGAGCAGGGGCGAACGATGACGACGCTCATGCCCGGCCGGCCCATTTCGTCACGGCAGAGATCTTCGGCTCGCAACTTGCTTTCCTGATAGGGATCGCGGGGGTCGAATGGCGCATTTTCGTCTGCGGGGGCGTCGGCCACATTCCCGTGGACACCAATCGACGAGCAATAGATGAAGCGCTCGACGCCGGCCCGTCGGCTCGCTTCAAGCAGGGTCCGAGTAGCATCCCGATTGACCTGCATGAACGCCTTGCGCGGTCCTTCGGTGCGGAACATCGCGGCGATGTGAAAACAATAGCGTGCGTCCCGAAGCAGCGCGTCGAAACGATCAGTGTCGGTCAGCGAGCCTTCGATCCACTCTATGCCGCTCTCGCGCTCCGCTTCGGTAAGGGGCCTGCGGCACATCGAGCGGACGCGGTAGCCCATTTGCAGGAGTTGACGTGCGAGCGCCCCGCCAACGAAGCCAGTCGCGCCGGTCACTGCTATGATGGGCTGATAACCGATTTCGTTCATGTAAATAGCTTCCGGTCGACGGCGAAAGGCGATGCATTCATCATCGCTATTTTGCGTCCAGGCGCGTTGATCGGCGAAAGCAATTGCGTCTCCATTGAAGAAACGATCATTTGATATCCCGATCTCAATAATATTGCGTGGATCCTGATTGCGGAAATTCTTACGCAACTGCGGTATTAGTCAACATCAGGGGTAACACCTATCAATTAGGTGCAAATACATAATGGAACATGATTTTGTTATGTGTGAACTTGGTGTTTGTTCGGGTGAGTGACGCGAGCACTCGATGCACGTGCCATCTTGTCCGAGGCGGACGCGTTTTCATGAGCGGATCTGCATGGTGCGTTTGGTTCTTGGCGCCCATTCGATCGTGGAGGCGCGCCGCTATTCAGGCTTTCGGCTCATGCTTGTCGCGTGAGCGCCAGTCGGAGAACGGGTTTGGCATTGCAATTTCTGTCTGCACAGCTGGATCATCTTTACGCGCGGCTGACAGTGATGCGACCCCGCGCGCAAGGCTGCCAACCGGGGCGGGGCCTGCGCGTGCGGGGTGGCGTGCCTTATCTCCGGAACCCCGGATCCTTGGTCATTGGCAACAATGTCCGCCTGCGGAATGAACCGACCCGGATTCGCCTGGCTACGGTTCCGCAGGGGGCCATCATTCTTGGCGACGAGGTTTCGTTGAACACGGGAGTTCATATCTTCAGCGCTGCGCGGATCGATGTCGGCGGCGGGTCGCGTATCGGTGACAATGTTGCGATGTTCGACACGAGCTTCCATCCCGTTCATGAAGGGCGCTCCGTAAGGCCCCGGCCGATCACCATCGGTCGCAACGTCTGGATTGGCCGCAACGCCATCATCTTGCCCGGCGTGTCGATCGGCGATCATTCCGTGGTGGCAGCCGGATCAGTGGTCTTTGATGATATTCCCGCCCGACAGGTGTGGCGGGGCAACCCCGCGGCATTCGTGAAGCATGTCCGGGCGACCGACGATTTTCGACGTAGCTAGGGGGAGGGCGATATGTCAGGTCCGGGGTTGGCGCGCGCAGTCCGTTCAGGCATGGCCTGGTCCATCCTGGAAAGTTGGGGTGTGCAACTGTTGCAGTTCCTGACCTTCCTCGTGATTGCGCGCTATGTCGATGCGACGATGCTGGGTATTGTCGCCATGGCCCTGCTCGTGGGGCAATGGTTCCAGATGATCATATTGTCGGGGATCAGTGCATCGCTTGTCAGCAAGGGCACTGCCGATGCCGACTTGGATGACACGGCCTTCTGGATTTCTGCTGCGGCCGGCGCTCTGCTGCTGATTGCAACCTTCTTGCTAGCCGACTGGGTCGAGCGGACCGCCGCCCATCAGGGCTTGGGCATGGTTTTGCGATGGCTCAGTGTCGGGAATTTCCTTGGTGCGCTGAACGTCGTGCCACAGGCTTGGCTGACGCGGGCCTTGCTGATGCGGCCATTGGCCACGCGCTCGACAATCTCGACCCTGGTCGGCGGCATCGTCGGAATAGCACTGGCGGTGGCCGGTTATGGCGTGATGGCGTTGGTGGCACAGAATCTGGCCGTAGCCGTCATCGGAACGATAATCCTGTGGGCCGCCTGCCCGATGCGACCCCGACTGCGTTTTTCACGGGAAAAGGCAAGGGACGTGCTTTTCTATGGCCGTCATGTCGGCGTGACGGGCGCTGCGAATTTCTTCAACGCCAATGCTGACATCATGGTCATCGGCCTGGCGCTCGGCGGCGCAGCGACAGGCATTTATACCGTCGGCAAGCGGGCTTTGCTGGCCGCCAATCTGATGCTGGCGCGTGCGCTGTCCCGTGTGGCGCTTCCGGTCTTCTCGCAACTCAAGGGGGATCCGCCCCGCCTTGCAAAGGCTTTCCTCAAAATAGTGTCGGCGACATCGTCTATAACGACCCCGGCCTTTGTCGGCCTGGCGATCGTATCGGACGAGTTTATTTTCCTGTTGTTCGGTCCGCGTTGGGCGGCGGCAGCCGATGTGATGCGCTATCTCAGCCTGTTCGGCGCGCTCCAGGCGATCGGCATTTACAATCAGTCGCTGATGCTCGCCATGGGAAAGCCGCAATGGCAGACTTGGCTGGCGGGCATTTATGCGCTGGTCAATATTGTCACCTTCTTCTTTGCCGTTGAATATGGGATGGCTGCGGTCGCTGCCGCGTTCACGGCGCGCGCCTATATCCTCTATCCCCTGTCCGTCTGGCCAGTTGTGGTTCTGCTGCCGCTGGGATGGCGGGATTATTGGAAAGCGCTGCGGCCCAGTGTGGTCGCATCGGTGGTCATGGCTGTTTTTCTATGGGGGGTCCGGTTCGCATTGGCCGGTCAAGCGCCGATTCCAATGCTGTTGTCGACGGTCATCGCTGGGGCAGCGGTCTATATGATCGTCCTCGGACTGGTCGGACGGACCATTGTCGTCGACATGTTCCATTTCGCACGGGCAGGGGGCAAACGTGTGTCCTCCACCAGTTAAATTTCCGAAGTGGACATTTTGGGAAATCCTCCGGCAATGACATTTTGCAGCTGCGGAACGAAATTTCTCAAAATGTGTAAAACTACCTACTATACTTCCCCTAATGCCGATGTTAAAAATTGCGCATTGCAGCAGAGAATTATGTAAACCTCCAACTGGATCAATAATCGGTCAGGGGTAAGCATGAGGCGGACGTCCGATTGAAGACGTGAGCCGGTTTCTGCCATCCCTTTCAGGGTGACGGTCGCAGCATATGAAATAATTCTGGGCGTTAAGCGCGGGGTTTGAGTTATGTTCGCAGCCGTCAGACGATTTAACATCATGCCGATCTCCAAAGCGGGCCAAGTCCGCGCCAGCTTTTCGCTGGTCAGGTTGCGTTGCCTCAGGCGCCACGTCTCGTGGAGCGGGGTCAGTCGCTATCTGATCGGGTTGGCCATGGTCGCGATCGCGCTTGCCGCTTTTCAGGCCGATGAATATCCGTCCTTCTCCAGCGAATTTTATGTGATATTCACATTCGTTGCATTGTTTACGACGATGCTGTTCGGCGCCGGACCGGGCTTTCTGGCTGGTATCGCCGCCTTGGCGGTCACTTATCTGCTTGAAGGCTTTCATGGCGGGCTGCTTGCGGTGGGCGCCTTCCTCATGGCCCTGGTTGCCGCCAACGTCGTGGCGCTTCGCGCGACATTCTGGCGCGCCAGAGCGGAATATCAGGCTGCCCATGTCGGCCGGCTGATGACGCAGATGAAGCTGCTGACCGACGGCGCGGCGCATTATGCCCTCTACATGACCGATGTTTCAGGGTTCATCCTGCATTGGAATCGCGGTGCCGAGCGCTTTACCGGCTGGTTGACCGGCGAAGTGATGCATCGCCATGTCGCGCTGCTCTACCCAGGGCGCGCGGAGATCAAGGCGCGCATGGCGCAGGCCTTCGCCTTCGCCCGCCAGCATGGCAGCTGGGAATTCGATCATGAATGCTGCCGCAGCGATGGCACGATCTATCTGCAAAATTGCGTTGTCACGGCATTGTACGACAATGACGGAGCGTTGCAGGGCTTTGCCAACCTGATCCGCGACGTCACGCTGGAGCGCGCGCATGAGCTTGCGCTGCAGGAGCGGGAGCATGAGTTGCGGTTGATATTGGAGACCGCGCCGGACGCCGTCTTCGTATTCGATGCCGACGGCTGCATCGAATATATCAACGAAGCGGCCTCCCGCATGTTCGGCTATGATCTGGTGGATCTCAAAGGCCAGAATTTCGAGAGCCTGCTGCTGGTCTGTCCTTCTGAAGACGAAGTGCCTGACGAATATCCATTCCGGATCGTCGATGTTTCGGAAAAGATCGAGCGGCAGTTGATCGGCCGGCATCATAATGGCTCGAATTTTCCAACCGAGATGACCTTCGTGCGGATGGAGGCGAACGGCGGCACAAGGTTTACGGCCTTTGTGCGCGACCTTTCCGAACAGGAGGCGACGAAGGCTCGGCTGGAAACCCTGCAGGCGGAAATGCTGGATGGCACCCGCTATAGCGCAATGGGCGCGATGGCGTCGATGCTGTCGCATGAGTTGACCCAGCCATTGACAGCGCTTGCAGCCTATATGGAGGGAGGCAGCATTCTGCTCAACAATCTCAACGGCGGGAGCCGGGCGAAGCTGGACGAGATTTTCCATCTCGCGTCGAGCGAAGCGGTGCGGGCGGGAGCGATCATGCGCCATTTGCGCGACTTCACCAGCAGTGGTGAAGCGCAACTGGAGGTGCAGGATATCGGCGAAATGGTGCGCAGCAGCATTGCGCTCGTCCGTCCTGCGGCTGCCCGTGCGCAAGTCCGCGTTGTGCTGCGAGTTGCGCCAGACGCAGGGCCGGTATTCGCCGATCCGGTCCAGATCCAGCAGGTGATCGGCAATCTTTGTCGCAATGCCATTGATGCGATGCGCAACATGGATGAGCGGATCCTGACGATCCACGCGTCCCGCGTCGATGAACTTACCACCCAAGTCATGATTACCGACACTGGCTCGGGCATCGCTGCGGAAATCCGAGAGCGGCTGTTCGACGCCTTTGTCACTACCAAGGAAGAGGGAACTGGGGTCGGATTGTCCATTTGTCGAACAATTGTGGAGGCCCATGGCGGGCGGATCTGGGTTGAGCCCGCGCCTGCCGGCAGCTGCTTTTGTTTCACATTGAAGCGTAAGAAGGGGATTCTTTGTGGAGGAAATGAAGACGATTCACGTCGTGGACGACGAATATTCCGTCAGAGCGGCAACGGCATTCTTGTTGGAGCTTGAAGGATATTCGGTCCGCACTTGGCAGAGGGGCGCTCATTTCCTCGCCGCCGCGCCGACCGAGCCGCCGGGTTGCGTCATCCTGGACCTGCGCATGCCCGACATGGATGGACTGGAGGTACAGCGCCGGCTCAATGAAGCGGACCTTAATTTTCCGGTCATCATGCTGACGGGGCATGGCGACATTGCCGTGACGGTCGCGGCAATGAAGATGGGCGCCGTGGATTTCCTGGTGAAGCCGTTCGAGCGGCAGAGCCTGCTGCAGGCGGTCGAGAACGCCTGGTCGGTGCTATATGATAATGGTGCGCGCCGGCAAAGGGTCGCGCAGGCGCAATCGCTGGTGGAAAAGTTGACGCCGCGCGAGCGCGATGTGCTGGCAGGCCTGACAATGGGGCTACCGAACAAGCACATCGCCCTGCAATTGGGCATCAGCCCGCGCACGATCGAAATTCATCGCGCAAACCTGATGGCAAAGCTCAAGACGCGCAATCTTTCGGATGCTCTGAGAGTTGCATTTGCGGCGGGAATAGGCCGGAGGCTGGACGGATGAGCGTCAATATTTCTGCCGCCGTGGTGCTTTTTTTTGCCATAAAGAGGGGATTGTCGCGATGAGCGCCAATAGTGCGATCGGGAGCCAGAAAATTGCAAAAAGGCGATCCGGCCATGCTGGCTTGATTTCGACGAGCGACGCATTTTGACGTTGCCAGAGATGATAAAGACCGATCGCCCAGATGAGCAATATGATCGCCGCACCGGCGCAGAGCGCAATGCTCATATTTCCCGTGGCCTCCCATTTTTTGATGAAGGGACGATGATCTGGTTTATCGTATTTAGCAAAATCAGTATGTGAAAAATATAGGTGAAATTACTCTGTTAATAAAATTTCCAATTAATCTGTATTGATTTTGATATTTGATTAGTTAATATTCATTAGGTGTTGTCACGGATTGATGTTTTTTCGATGTCTGTGCTCTTGTTGGTTGAATTGATTTCGCGCCTCTGTGTGCTGTGCAACTGGGAGCGCCCGGCCATTGCTGTGCCAGTGGTCGACAATCGACGAGAAAAGGACAGGCCATGGCAAATCCGGATTTGGCGGCGCGTTTCCACAGTGCGAGTGGAACGGGAGCGTTAATCGCCAGGCGCAATGCGCGCCTGTGGCTGTGCCTGCTCTTGCTATCAACTGATTGCTTGGCGCTGCTGATTGGCTTTGGTGTAGGCGCGCGCCTCTCGCCGGCGTCCTCGTCGGACATGATCGGATCATTATCCGCAGGCATTCTCGTCTTTGCGATCATCGCCTTTCACGGCCAGGCTTACAGCATGTCCTGTCTGACCAGCGCCACGATCAGCTGTCGTGCTGCGACGCTGGCATTTGGTGCCGCCATGTTGTTGTTCTTTCTGGTAATTTTTGCATCGAAGGCGGTGGGAACCTTCCCGCGCTCAGGCATATTGTTCGGCGTCTTTAGCAGCCTTGGGCTGCTGGTCGTGCAGCGCTCGCTGATGGCCTATGCGGTTCGGCGTTGCTTCGGAAATCAGCTGTTCGCGGAGATATTGATCCTTGATGGTATTGCGCGCCCCAATGATTGCGGTGCGGCGGCCGTGATCGATGCGCGCCAGATCGGGCTGCGCCCCGAAGAGGATGATCCGCACAAGTTGCACCAATTGGGTGTGCTGCTGCGTGATTATGACAGGGCGATCATCCTTTGTCCGGCTGCGCGCCGGGCGAGTTGGGCGGAGATATTGAAGGGCAGCAATGTTCAGGGAGAAGTCGTCGTGCCTGAGGTCGGGGAGACTGCACCGCTCGCGGTGGGGACCTGGCTGGATACGTCGACCCTGGTGGTCTCGCGCGGCCCGCTCAACCTTGCTGACCGCGCGCGCAAGCGCTTGCTCGACATTGTCCTGACCGTACCCCTGGTCATTGCGCTGCTGCCGTTGCTGCTTCTGGTGGCAATCGCGATCAAGATCGACAGCGCAGGGCCGGTCTTCTTCCGTCAACAACGCATCGGTCGCGGCAACCGCTTGTTCCGGATCTACAAGTTCCGCAGCATGCGGACCGATTGCGGCGACGCGTTGGGTAGCCGTTCCACCGGTCGAAGTGATGACCGCGTGACTCGCATCGGGCGCTTCATTCGTAGCACGAGCATCGACGAACTACCCCAGCTGTTCAATGTTCTGCTCGGCGAAATGAGCCTCGTCGGGCCACGGCCGCACGCCTTGGGCTCAACCGCTGATAATGCCTATTTCTGGCAGGTCGATCGGCAATATTGGCATCGCCACGCGCTCAAGCCAGGCATCACGGGACTGGCCCAAATCCGGGGATTCCGTGGCGCGACGGAAACACGCGGCGACATCTTGCGGCGGATCGAGGCGGATCTGGAATATCTGCACGGCTGGAGCCTGGCGCGGGATATCGGCATCCTGCTACGGACCTTCAACGTGCTCGTTCATCACAAGGCGTTCTGAAACGGACGGGCATGATCGATCATGATCGGCCGCAAATCACATCAGGATGAGCGAGCCATGGCGACGATGCTGGAATGAGGCAGGCGTTGCCACCCGCCCATATCATGATGAGCGCGGCCTCCAATTCTCCAATCTTGATGATGTCGCCTGGTGCCAACCCGGAATTGTCGAACATCGGAAGGATCACATCGGCGTGGCTTGGCCGTGGTTCATGTGGTCAGGGCATGCAGGTGGGCCGTTGCGGTGTAATTTTTGTTTTTGGTTCATTTTTTGCGAGAAAGGTGTTGACGGGTTCGTCTGACGCGCCTAGATGCCACTCCACCGACGCGGTGATGACCAACGGTTTTCGCCACGCACGGTCGCCAACATAGCAGGACGGTATGTCCCCCGATAGAGATAGCGGGGAACGATCACTGTCCGCTTCGATGTTT